>ERZ1036467.1-NODE-1-length-515769-cov-22.773021_pt1 | contig 515769 bp, 368 predicted proteins | sample MGYA00514231_ERZ1036467 | MGnify/ENA primary metagenome ERZ1036467 (study PRJEB33795, sample SAMN09464919) | human gut metagenome | isolation source: Bloodstream | host: Homo sapiens | place: USA: Stanford, California | collected 2016-07 ...
AAATAATACTCTAAGTAAAGGCTTATTCTACCGTCCGAGAGCTTATTTTGCTCCAACTTGGGGTTCTCTTTCGTTTTATTTTCTAACTTTGCCATTGTTTAGAGGTTTTATCCCGATTTAGGTACCATAACCGGGTGATTACGCTAAATAGTTGATTTTCTTTTGTTTTCCGATATTGCAAAGGTACAAAAGAAAATGAGATTTCAAAGTGTACTAAAAGTGTACTGAATAACAGAAAACGGGCAAAATAGGGCAAAAATGGAGAAAATAGGAAATATGCAAATAACTGATAATAAGGAAAATAAATTCTTTTGTTTTCCTATTATTTCTATGGCTTGTACCGGGTCTGGGTACTGAAGTTGAAAAGCTTGATTGAGTAATCAGTCAAGCTTTTTTTGTATGTAATTATTCGGCAGGACTATCCACGGCTAGACAATTTTTTGGGTCAGTCCAAAAACCCTGTGGGTATGTTAAATCAGATCAGGTTCTAAATAATGTTCATGCTATTTGGGTTGCAGAAATAAAGGAAAATAAGGTTAATCTATGGCATATCCATCCGGACACGAAAGAGAATAGAAATAAGTTTGGTATATAAATATGAAACAATGAATATTGGAGAATATAAATGAATATAGGTTACAAGGTTGGTGAGTTGATTTATGATGCAAATATATATGATGGATTAAATACCTTTCTATCTGATTTGCAATTCTACAAAAAGTGGCTACTGAAAAATAAGGAGGCTGAAATACTTGAACTGTGCTGTGGCACAGGCAGACTTACGATCCCCATTGCCAAAGATGGATACAGCATTTGCGGAGTAGATTACACACCCTCAATGCTCGAACAAGCAAAGATGAAGGCTATCGAAGCAGAATTAGTGATTGATTTCATAGAAGCAGATATTAGAATGCTCGACTTGCAAGAAAAATTCGACCTAATCTTTATTCCATTTAATTCAATCCACCATTTATACAGAAACGAAGATTTATTCAATGCGTTAGGATGCGTTAGAAATCATCTCAAAGCAGGAGGCTTATTTCTGTTAGATTGCTTTAATCCCAACATCCAGTATATTGTCGAGAGCGAAAAAGTGCAGGCAGTAATTGCCGAATATACAACGGATGATGGACGGGATGTGTTGATAAAACAAACAATGCGTTATGAGAGTACAACCCAAATCAATCGCATAGAATGGCACTATTTTATCAATGGCGAGTTTCATTCATACGGAAAGATACAAAACCAAAGATGAAAATGGACTTTAAAATCAGAATAGCGCAACAATCTGATAGTGCTGAACTGAGAGATTTATATAAGAATACCGTGCTTGTAGTAAACAGGCGTGATTATTCACAGGATGAAGTTGAAGATTGGGCATCATGTGGAGATGATCTTTCCAATATAGAGGAAATGATAAAGACTCACTATTTTATTGTGGCTGTTAATCAACTGTCTCAGATTGTAGGTTTTTCATCCATTACGCCGCAAGGCTATCTGCACTCTATGTTCATTCACGCAGACTTTCAAGGCAAAGGCATTGCAACTATGCTTTTGGAAGAAATAGAACGATATGCTATTACAAAAGGTATTATACAAATCACATCAGAAGTGAGTCTAACTGCTCGTCCATTCTTTGAGAAGCAAAAATACGTGGTGAAGAAGGAGCAAAAACGACAGGCAAATAAATTGAATTTGACTAATTTTTGGATGGCAAAAACCTTATCTGTAATAAAACCATATCATGGTCGTATTCCTGCTTGTGGTGTGTTCTGTGGCGGTTGTCCAAGCTACACACGAGATGAAAAAATTTGTCAGGGAGCAGAGGAAAACAAAACCCGCTGTGAAAAATGTAGAACATTTTACCTGTGTTGCGTTGAGAAAGGAATAACACACTGCTACCAATGTCATCTATTTCCTTGTACTAAGTTCAAAGGTTTTACAAAACGTTGGTTCAAGTATGGACAAGACTTTATTGAAAATCAGAAATTTTTAAAGCAGGTGGGTGAAATGGAATTTTTGAGGTTTTATAATGAAAAGGTTACAGATTAAGTTTAGTCCATTTCTCTTGTATATCTAAAATGAACTAAACCTTTGTTTTTATTGAAAGTTGTTAGCCTATCTCCTTTGAAAGAAATTTCTTGATTTCTTCCTCACTGGGCAACTGGATTTTATACTTTTGTACAAAAATATTTGGGTCTAATCCTGCTGTGGCATAACGAACTAAAGTATCTCCTTTTTCAGTACAAAGCAAAATACCGATTGGTGGATTATCATCGGGCTGCATTACTTCTGCTTTGAAGTAGTTTAGATACATATTCAGTTGGGATGCATATTCATGGTGGAATTTGTCAATTTTTAAATCCACTATGACATGGCATTTCAATATGCGGTGATAGAAAACGAGGTCAGCAAAGAAGTAATCTTCATCTATCAGTATGCGTTTTTGGCGAGCTTCAAAGCAGAAGCCGTGTCCCATTTCCAGAAGGAACTTTTGTAAATTATCAAGGATGGCTTGCTCTAAATCATTCTCTGTAACTAATGCCCGTTCATTTAACCCTAAGAACTCTAAGGTCAAGGGAGTATTTATTACATTCGCAGGCTGTAGTTGAACTGCCTGTTGCTGTACTAATGCAGAAAGAGCTTCTTTGTTTTTAGATAATCCACTACGCTCGTAGTACAATGAATCAATCTGCCGTTCCAGTTCTTTTACAGTCCAGCATCCCCTAATCGTTTCCATTTCATAAAAGGCACGTTTAATAGGATTGTCAATAGCAGATATTGCATTCAAATGCGTAGAAGATAATCTGTTAAATAGCTTTTCAGCAGCCAATTTCCAGTCATTATTTGCAATTTCTGAAACCATTTGCAATTTGGCGGTTACTGACCGCCGAATCTCTGTTTCAAATTCGGCGGTCGGCAACCGCCGAATTCCCGAACCCGACATAACATAGCCTAAAACCTCTTCTTTCAACTGTGGATAAACAAGATATAAACGTCTGAACTCCCGGAATCTACGTTCGTTAAGTCCTTTGGTATTTAGTTGTTTTTCCAACTTCTTCAAAAGCTGCTCACCATAGGCTGCACGGTCTTCTCCGTTTTGTTCAAATTCCACGATATAACAGCCCATAAGCCAGTTACGGGAAGTTAGTGCAAGGTTTACAGAGTGTGCTGCTTGTGCTTGCAGCGTGTCTTGAATGGCACTTCTCCGTATGTTTCAGCCCGCTATGTCCGAGCAAACTGGCTACTGTTTTAATATTAGCACCATTGTTAAGGATATTCACTGCAAATGAGTGACGGCCGCAATGCTAGCTTATGTGCTTGTCTATTCCGGCTCTTTTCACCCAACGCTTCACTGATTTACAGCAGCTTTCATAGGATGGTAGATTAAATATAAGCACATCTTTGTTGCCATCCGCAAGAGGTTCACCAATAATAGAGACCAAACCGTCATTCAAAGGTATGACTACTCCACTAGCAGAAGAATGCCCTTTGGTCTTATTCTGTTCAAATTTCAATAGCTTGTTTGAGTAGTCTACATTCTTATATGTAAGGTCTTTCAGTATCACATCGTGTTCGATGGCATAGCGTATCACTTTCTTGAAACGCTGATAGATACTTTTTGCTCCCTCGCCAACGCTACGGGATTGCAAATAGTCTACAAACAGAACCATCATATCTTTAGTAATAAGTTCGGGCTTGATGTTACATTTATATAATGGCTATTGTTCTTTCAGAAAATCCTTAAAACGACTGAAGGCAATTTGCATCATACGCAGGTCTTTCTTAATATTTATGGCTAATCAGTTAAAGAAATCCCTTTCTTTGGAGATTGAACGGTTCAATGCTTCGCAGAAGAAAGGATTTAGCTTTATGTTTTGATGTAAAATGCTTTTTCATAGTTCCTCTATAATAGAAGCTCACGCTAGTAGCCAAGAGGTAGTGTGGCATGTTTAGAACATGTATTCCCAAAAAGAAGAAGGAATCTGCTCTTTTGTCGAAAAAAAGTCTTATGTTTACGCACGATATGAAAAACAGGGTTTATATAGGCCCTGATATCAGTAAACAACCAACCTTGACATGTGTACAAACAGAGATAAGGCTATCTCTTTTGGGCGGGACGGCGGAGATGTCTGCCGTTTCGTTTTTTGTCTATGAGCCAGTGACGTGGTTGCTGACGAATCGTTGCCTCAAGATATTTTTCTGCAGATTCATCGTTCATATATTTCCAATATTAATCAAGTAAACGCTCACCTGATATTTATTGGGGACAGACTTAATTCAAAGGGATAAGACAAGAATCACGGATGTCAGCTTAATGCGATGAATGGTATCTTTTTGATTGAAATACCTTCTTTTTCACGACACGGCTCTCTGGCTATAAAAGCCAACGAGCGTAAACGGGGAGCGCGAACAAGTTGCCACCACCGCTTTTTAACACGATAAGCGTCGCTTTTTAACGAATATATACGTATCAACCTACACATATGGCTGTATCAACTCACACATATAGCAGTGTTAACCCACACATATAGTCGCGTCAAGCTACACATATAGTGGCGTAAGCCTACACATATATAGGTATCGGCCCTCACATGCGGTAGCGTTGGGCATTATTACCGCCTAACGACCGTAAAACATGAACTAGGGTGAATTATTTCGGCTGGAACGGAAGGCCGTTTTTCAGCAAACGGCTATCAAACAGAGAATTGCTGTTTTTTTCTCTCGAATTTGGAAGCGAGACGCACTTGGGTACGGAATAATCGATTCTCCGGGACTTCAGATTACAAGTTGTCAAAAAGACAAATGTGTCACTTGTATCTATAGTTCCTCTGCCATTTCCCGATAACCATCGGGGGGGAGAGACGGTTAATGGATAATTTATGCCTTGTCAGGTGAATAACTTACGGCTTGTCAAGTGAATAACTTACGGCTGGGGGTAGCCGTAAGCTTACGAGTCTGGAAGTGGTTAGTTATTCACTTGGGAAGCCTTTCTCAAGTGAGTTGGTCTGTTGATTAATAGTTTATAAGACAGCGATTTATATGGCAATAGTTATCTCATGATCTCATCTGTTGGCCGACTTATCTTAGGCTGCCGGCTGAAATATAGATGAGCCTGAAGATATCCCCAATGATTATCGGGTGAGCCTATAAAATACCTATAACTCGAAGCTAGCGGTACTATCAATACTTTTGTGTCAAAGAGGAAGCTTGATTCAGATCTTATGCTTTGATAGGTTTACATTATTTTAATGTACGCCTGTACATTATATATAGTTAAAAACCTTGATGTTTGACAATCTTTTATGGGATAGAAACGACTAGTTTAAACGATCGATTCTTTTAGTCATTTGCAAAGGTACGCGTTTCTTCGATACTTGCAACCCTTCTGAGCTATTTTTTTCACCCCTTATCCTCTTTCTTATCAATCAAATAGGCTATCCGTTACGAAACAGCCGATTCCTTTCACGAACCATTCTTTTTACCCCCTTAAAAAACGCAAGATCTAGACGATCGTTTAGACTAGTCGTTTTCGGGTAAAACAAGGGTGCTAAACGACGGGATGGACTTTAATTAACACTATTATTAATATTAAATTTTGAATTTATGAACAAAAGGATTTTTACCTTGTTAACAGCTGGTTTACTGCTAGGTGGACCTGCTTTTAATGCTGCGTATGCCGCTACTGATCTTACGGTTAAGACCGTAATTTCCTATAGCGAGAATAAGACGGCTCTTGCTAATGGAATGAGCTTTTATCTAGGTGCGTCTGAGAATGAATTGTTGAAGGTTACAGATGTTCTTACGACAAAGGACAAAAAGAAGGTCATTTCTTTTGGTGATGCTGATGGTAATGCAACTACAGGAGTCGTATTTACTATCCGTAATTATTCATCTAACTCTTTTGAGTTGTGGGCTAATGTTGGTGGTGTGGCTTATCAGGTAGTTACCGATAAAGACGGTAATGCGTTGACTGCCGCTACCGACAAGAATCTTTCTGAGTTGAATGCTAAGTTCGCTGTATCAGAGGGCAAGTTGAAATTCTCAGGTTTGTATACAGTAACTGTACCTACAAAAGAAGTAAAGAATGGCTTGAAAGCATTCTCTTGCTCAGAGGGTATTGATGCCGCTTATTTGAATGACTATAATTCAAATGGCACAACATTGTCATTCGATTATACAACGAATGAACTGGTTGGAAATTTGTTTGATAAGGTTGTTCCCGTATCATTTACGGATGAGGTTGCGGCAACTCAACCTTCTGATGAGAATAAGTTGGCTGCCGGTACTTATTTCGTGAAAGGTGATTCGAAGAAAGTTAAGGCATTTGTTAGCGCGGTAAATGCAGAGACTCCAGATAATGACGCAATCTTGACAGCGGCTCAAGAAATTACATTCTTAGCTTTAGATCCCTCTAATCGTTATGACATCAATGGTAAGCAAGACAATGAGGGATATGCTTTGTATTGGATGAAGGGATCGGTTGCTACAGCCAACGCTGACTCTTGCTCTAACGCAAACTTTACGATTACGGCGAAAGACGTATTGAATGAGGATGGTAAATTGACGTTGACTGTTGATTATAAGAAAAAAGATCAAACAACAGCCACAACGAAGGTTTACGTAGCTGCTGTTAAGCCATCTGTTTCTGATACGAAAACTTATGTTACTTCTGTTCTAATGTCAGGAACGAAATATTCCGCTATCCATCCTCAACTAGGTGAAAACTCTTACCTTGACGCTTCAGTATTGTTGAAGAAGAACATTGAGAATGTGGTTAATATCTACTTCACTAGCTCAACCAAGAGTGAGAATGATGAGGCTGATTCACAAACTGAGTACCATAAGTATTTGACAATAGATCCTGCTGATGGTTCAAGCTTAAGTGTCGCCGCTTATAATAGCGTAGATTTCACTATGCCGGTATCACAATGGATCGTTTCTGGCTTCAACGGCAAATATGAATTTACATTGACAAACCGTGAGACTGGTGATGATTTAGTATTACGTTTACAACCTAATGGTGCTGAAGGTGGCTATAAGGTAGTTAACGCTAAGTACAACGGCACTGATGTAACAATCGCCGCAAATAAGGGTGTAACAACAGCGTTAGCTTTAGCAAACAATACTTCCGTTAAGTTCAACACGATCGCTACGACTCGTACGGACGGATATAAGGTATTCACGGATACTCAGATCGCAGAAGGCTTTAAGATGACATTCAATGGTAAGGACGCGTTATTTGGAGAGAAAGCTCTTTACGCTATTGATGACAATGCTACTAAAACAATGAAGGCTTCAACCAAAGAGGAGAATTTAATCGTTCTTTATCCGGAAAGAATAAAGGGAGCGAAAGATCATTCTACTAAATCTCTGCAAGGTGTTGAGGATTATGTGATAAGCACAAATGCTTTCGCTTATTTGAATGATAAGGGAGAGGTTGTCATGAAGGCTGATGGCGATACATTGGTTGTTCCGACTTATGTTTTACGCTATACGGAAGCCAAAGGTGATGATGCTAAATATCTTGGCGCTGCCGCATCTAGAGATAAGGCTGCTGATGCCGCTACAGAGTTCGCTGTTGTTAAGAATGCCGCTGGCGCTTATTCTTTAGTTGCGGTGAGCGCTGTAACAGACGGTAAGCTTAGCTATGATGGCTCAACTGGTAGTAGTGCAAAAATGGCTAGCGTAAATACTACTTCTATGGCTATTACTTATGCGGCCAATCGTTACCAATCTGCTGATGATATTAATAAGACTTACGCTAACGTTGAGGTTTTGGACGCTAATCCGTTCAACCCGTCATTGGCCGCTAAACCTCGTCACGCTTCTTTCGACAATATGTTAGGCTCTATCAACTATCAGTTGAATAAGAATGGCTTCAACGAGGGCATCTTGTCCGCTGAAAGCATGATCTTCTGGTTAGATACAGCGGATAGCAAGGCTAAGACTCCGTCATTCTATATCTCTAAGGGTATTGAGGTGGCTGAAGGTGAGGAAAAACCGGCTGAGAGAATGTTCATGTTCAATCCGACAGATTCTTTGCATTATTTCGTTGAAGGTTCTGCGCAACAATATACGGACGAGAAATATTATTTGGAAGGTTCAGGCAAGTCTGAGACGAAGGTTATCTTCCGCCCGGCTATCCTTACGGGGGTTGATACAATCACTACTACCGTGAAAGGTGAGACCGTTAAGGTTGTTAAGGAGCTTAACGATGACAAGAGCGTGAAATCAACAGATCGATTGGATGCGTTCAAATTTAATATCACACTTGCGGAGGGAGATGATGAATATTTCGTTTCTTCTCAAAGAAAGGTCAAAGAGGGTGATGTTTATAAGACAGCTTATGTATATGCTTTGAATGGTATGTTAGGTTTAACAACAAATCCAGAAAAGGCAATGGTCTTCACGCTTGGCACAGAGGTTCCGACAGCCAACGAATCTATCGACGCAAAAGAATCTTCTATCGTAGTTGTAGCCGGTAACGGTGTCGTAACTATCCAAGGTGCCGCAGGCGAGACTGCTTACGTTCGTACTGTATTAGGCCAGACAGTTGCTGAGACAGTTCTTACTTCCGACAACGCTACTATCGCCGCCCCTGCTGGTGTAGTATTCGTAACGGTAGGTAACGAGACAGTGAAAGTAGCTGTAAAATAAGGATATTCAATAAAGGAATAATGAAATAAGATAATCAACAATTCCCGTGAGGGTTTCGATCCCAAGTAATCCGTGACGGATGAACAGGCGGGAGTTGGATTAATATTAATACTAAAGTAATAAATTAAGAGGTCCGTAAGTACCTCCGTGAGGATGGAGTACGGATAAAGAAACAAGTCTCCGGCAGGCGTAAGCTTTGCTGGGGACTTCGTATTTTGCGACCTTATTTATGTGTAACTAATGAAAAAAGAACTGTCTAATAACGTGAAAGATGGGGCCTTTTTGTATTTTTGCGGAAATTAGGAGTAATAGTAGTATCAAAAATAAGCTCAAACAATTAATGTCAAACTCAAAAATCTCAGCGGCCGCATTCGCGGACACAAAACCTCATTATGACCTTCTTGATGGATTGAGAGGTGTCGCAGCGTTAATGGTTATATTTTATCATGTATTCGAAGCCTTTGCTACGAGTCCCATTGATCAACAATTTAATCACGGTTATTTAGCCGTTGATTTCTTCTTTATCCTGTCCGGGTTCGTGATTGGTTATGCTTATGACGACCGGTGGAAAACCATGACAACAAAGGATTTTATCAAACGTCGATTGATCCGTTTGCATCCGATGGTTGTTCTTGGAGCCGTTTTGGGAGTTATCGCGTTTTATATACAAGGGTGTGAGAAGTGGGATGGTACGCATGTCTCCATATCCATGGTGATGCTAGCTTTGCTTATCAACCTTTTTTTGATACCGGCTGTACCCGGTTCCGGGCCTGAGATCCGTGGAAATGGTGAGATGTTTCCTTTAAATGGCCCTAGTTGGTCTTTGTTCTTCGAGTATATCGGGAATATTATGTATGCCTTGTTTATTCGTCGGATGTCAACGAAGGCGCTTACGGCACTTATTGTCTTGGCGGGAATCGGATTGGCTTCGTTCGCTATATTCAATTTTTCCGGTGCGGGGCACCTAGGTGTGGGGTGGACGATGGAAGAGTACAATTTGATCGGTGGCTTTTTACGAGTGTTATTTTCTTTCTCGATGGGATTGTTGATGTCGCGCGTTTTTAAGCCCATTCATGTCAAAGGTGCTTTTTGGATCTGTAGCCTGGCGATCGTCGTTTTACTCTCCATGCCCTATGCCGGTAATGGTGAGACCTTATGGATGAACGGTATCTATGATTCCGTATGCGCGATCCTGATATTCCCTATGCTTGTTTATCTGGGGGCTTCCGGGAAGACAACCGATAAGCATTCCGCCCGTATTTGTAAATTCTTGGGAGATATCTCTTATCCTTTGTATATGGTACATTACCCTCTTATATACTTGTATTTTGGGTGGGTGAAGAAGGAGAACCTTACATTTGCGGAAGCATGGCCGGAAGCGTTGGCATTAGTTATCGGAAGTATAGTATTGGCTTACATTAGTTTGAAACTTTATGACGAGCCAGTTCGCAGATATTTGACAAAGCGCTTTTTACAGGTACGCAAATAACCTGCCATAACCGTATGTGCCACCCAACACATACGGTGTATCGGTGAATAAGCGGATCAGAATGGGTATTAGTAGCGATTTGCCCATTCTAAGATTGTCGGACTTTCGACATCAACCCCGAACTCTTTGGCTTTTCTCAAGATATTATGAGCTAATTCCGGCTTTTGCAGATCGGTAGCGTATCGAAAATAGGATTCGGCCGCCCGTACGTGTGTGGCGTCCGGCATAGGATATTTTCGTTCTTCGGGTAATCCGAAATCAGAGTCGTTCAACTCTTTGCGTTCCTCCGTGTCAAGTCGGTCGGAACCTTGTTCTCTTTCTCTTTCCATCGTGATAATTTTTTAATGATCTGTTTATGAAACGTTTCGATGGAAACAATCACTTCTCGCTAAAAAGTGTTGGGAAAGAATTAATGTTTATCAAATAGATCTGATTCATAAAGAAAACATGCCTCGCAAAGCTCATAAGAACACATCTTTAGTTTCATCCTTAGAATCGGAAACGGATTGCCTTGCTCATCTGTCTCATCCGTCTTTATCCGCTATACGATCTAAGAGGATAGACACATGTCTGCCGTCCATCAAGCCATGATGAGCCGTTACGGAGATAGGGAGCATCCGATGTCCGTTCTGCTCGATCAGCTTTCCGGTGGAGATACGGGTAGCGGAATCGCTTGTACGGAAAGAGGAAGCATGTTTCATCTCCGTGAAGGCGATCCATGGGACCGGGGAGAAACGGACTAGGTCTTGCCGGTCAGATTCCCTATCTTTGCAAAGGCCTGTGAGAGCTTGCACACGTTCGATCTCTTTCTGTGCGTTTTGAAGGAACAGTTGCCTGTCCGGTGTATATTCGAAGAAGCCGAAGCCGAATGTTCCGTCTTCTCGCCCAATCGTTGTTCCCACGTGGATTCGGTCGAAGCAGACAGGGATGTTGTCGATGATCCGGTACCGGAACTCTTCCACCTCATTAACGGCTGTCATAATCTTATGTAAGGAGTAGAGGAAAAAAGAGGCATGATCCGCTTTCGCCTCTTTATAGATGGAGGTCACGTCTATCTGGGTGGTCAGTCCAAAGAAAGGGTCGTCCATAGAACCGAAAAACAGGAAATGTTCTTTCCGGTTCCAATGCTCTAGGTCAATAGGATGCTTCATGATTCTTTATTTGTTGGGTTTACTATTTTGTGGAAAGCGATGCGTTCCGTACCATTCGCGATGTAAATGATACCGCATTGCTTGAAGCCATGCTTTTTCAATAAGTTTTGCATGACAATATTATCCCGGTGTGTATCGATACGGATATTATCGCAATGAGCGAATGCCCATTTTAGACATTCGGTCGAGATCCCCTTTTGCTTACCGTTGGAGGCCATGCGATGGATCACGGCATAAGGTTCATCGTTCAGCCATTCGCCTTCATAGATCTTTAGGTAAGTAGGGTCGATTCCCTCGATGTAACAAAAGGTCCCCACTAACTCGCCCTGCTCATTTTCGCATACGAAACTATGGCTGGCCTTGATCTCGTTGGAGATCAATTCCTCGGAAGGATATCCATTGATCCATTGATTGCCATTGCCATGCTCTTGCATGAACCTGCGTGCGTAATCGTAGATTGCCATTACCTCGGCCAGATCTTCTTGTCGTGTTTGTCTGATATTCATGATCGGTAGAAAAAGTTATCCCGCAAAAGTAGTATATTATTGTTATCTTTGCGAATCTAGTCGAAAAATATATAAACCAATTAAATCAAAATATCATGGAACCATTAAAAATTGCTACCGTGCAGTTCGAGACACGGGATAACGATAAAGTGTATAATCTTTCTATCATCCGGGAGATGTGCCGGAAAGCGTCGGTAGAGGGAGCGGATGTAGTGGCTTTTCACGAATGCTCGGTTTGTGGATATACGTTTGCCAAGGACTTGTCTCGCGAGGAATTGTTGGCTATTGCCGAACCGATCCCCACGGGGGAGAGTACGCAAGCCTTGATCGCCATCGCCAAAGAGTTTGGCGTCACGCTACTGGCCGGATTCTTTGAGCGGGATGGGGATCGCATCTATAAAGCGCAAGTTTGCGTGGATGGCAATGGCTTGAAGGCAAAGTACCGCAAGCTACATCCGTTTATTAATCCGAATATCTTGCCGGGCGATCAATATGTGGTTTTTGAGATCAAGGGATGGAAATGTGGCATATTGATTTGCTACGATAATAATATCATAGAGAATGTCCGTGCCACGGCCTTATTAGGGGCGGATATCATTTTCATGCCTCACGTGACGATGTGTACCCCTTCCCCTCGCCCCGGGGCTGGTTTGATAAATCCTATGTTATGGGAGAACCGGGCAAACGACCCGACTTCCTTGCGACAGGAGTTCGATGGCCTGAAGGGACGTGCTTGGCTTATGAAATGGCTTCCCGCTAGGGCGTACGACAATGCGGTATATGTGGTATTCTCCAATCCGATCGGGCGTGATTATAATGAGATCAAGAACGGTTGCTCGATGATTCTGGATCCTTTCGGCGATATCGTGGCGGAATGCCGTAAACTGGGTGATGATTTCGTGATCGCTACGGCTATCCCTGAGAAATTGAGACAGGCTGGAGGATATCGTTACCGAAATGCCCGTCGTCCGGAACTTTATGCGGATATTATCGGCCAACCGCATGAGTCCAATCAAAAGGTAGCATGGTTAACAGAAACAACAAATAGCAAATAAATAGTATGCAACAAACAACAATCTCTAAGTCACCTCGTGTAGAGGTGGTGGATGCGCTACGTGGATTCGCTGTCTTGGCAATCTTATTAGTGCATAATGTGGAACATTTTATCTATCCGGTCTATCCGGACCCGGCTACGCTGCCGGGATGGTTGAACGTATTGAATGAAGGCGTGTTTACGGTGGTATTCGCTTTGTTTGCCGGGAAATCGTATTCTATCTTTGCCTTGTTATTTGGTTTTACCTTTTATATACAGTATTCGAACCAGCAGGCGAAGGGAAAAGACTTCGGTTACCGCTTCCTTTGGAGATTACTGCTGTTGACGATCTTCGCTACGTTGAACGCCGCTTTTTATCCGGCAGGCGATGTTTTGCTGCTGTATGCGATCGTGGGCGTTGTTTTGTTTATCGTGCGTAAATGGAGCGATAAGGCTGTCTTGATAACGGCTATTATCTTTTTATTGCAGCCGGTGGAGTGGTATCATTATATCGCTAGCCTGTTTAATCTGGATTACCAATTACCCAATTTAGGAGTAGGGGAGATGTACTCAGAGATGGCGGAGCATACCAAGCGGGGGGATTTATGGAATTTCATCTGGCAGAACGTGACGTTAGGACAAAAGGCTAGTTTGCTCTGGGCTGTTGGTGCCGGCCGGTATGTACAGACCTGCGGGTTATTTATGCTGGGAATGTTGATCGGGCGCAAAAAGTTATTTATCCCCTCGGAGGAGAATTCCCGTTTTTGGATAAAGACCTTGATCATTACTGCGATCGCTTTCGGTCCTTTATACCAACTGAAAGTATTGTTGATGGATACGGCGGACAGCGCTATCGTGCGCCAGACGGCAGGTGTTGTGTTTGATATGTGGCAGAAATTCGCTTTTACGTTCGTATTGGTGGCTTCCTTTGTGTTACTGTATCAGCGCGAGGCCTTTAAGCGTTTTACCTCTATCTTGCGCTCTTATGGAAAGATGAGCTTGACGAATTATGTGACACAATCTTTTGCTGGTGCGTTGATCTATTTCCCGATCGGCTTGAATCTGGCTCCTTACTGCGGTTATACGGTCAGCATGTTCATCGGTATCGCCTTTTTCTTCTTGCAAGTACGCTTCTGTAAGTGGTGGGCTGAAAGACATAAACACGGACCGTTGGAAGGTCTTTGGCATAAGTGGACATGGGTAGGTTCTAAATAAGGATCTGATTATCTGGTGAAATGAGATGGGGTATGTCCCGTCTCATTTCATTACAGACAGTTCTCACTCCATAAAAGGTTTGGCATATTTAATCATTCCATGCACGTTCTTGAGTCCTTCCGGTGCCAACTCGACAACCATGCAATATTCGCTGGGGACATCGAATGGGAACTCAATGCCGAAATCAATCGCCCTTTTATATCCGAATCTCGGATAATAATCCTTATGTCCTAATAAGACGGCCGATTTATAGCCTAGCTCTCCAGCTCGCTTATGCGCTTCACGGATCAAAGCGCTACCAACGCCAATCCTTTGGTACTTCGGTACCACCGAAACCGGTGCTAGCCCAAGAGAGATCACGCTTTGGTCTTCTGATACGATTTCCACCTTACTCATCATGAGATGCCCTATGATTTCGCCGTTTAATTCAGCGACTAAGGAGAGCTCCGGAATATAAGCGTCCGTTTTTCGTAAACGTTCTACAAGGTACGGTTCGCTTTGATCACTGTCCTCCACGTCACGGAAAGCAAGTTCCACGACTTCCCTTACTGCTTGAAAGTCGTTCTCTTGCTCTTGTCTAATCTTGATTTCTTTATTCATATGTTGCGTATCACCGGTTATCGCTCAGACCCGTATCGTGAGTCCGTTTTTATCTTCTGCGTCGAACACTGCGTACCGGAGCGGATTTTTCTGCTTTCGGAGCCTTGACAGTGGGAGCTTTCTTTTCGGAGGCAGGCTCTTTGGTTGTAGTACCTTTTCCTCTTGCGGCGCTCTTTCTGGCTTTCTTCGCGGCTTTGCTGTCTACCGCTACTTGAGTCGTATCCGGTTGATACCAGAGTGATTTCTCAAAGCCGGTTAATTGACCTTCGATACGAGCTTGCTCGTTCTTTAAGGAATCCGGTGTCGGGCAATACGCCTGCAATGGCAGATTCATCAAGTTTTGGGTCTTGATGATATCCCCCTCGAACATCCGGCGACGGAAATAGTCATCCATCGTAAAAGTCATGGCGTTATTCATATTAGACGTCATGATGTATGAATTGCTGATATACGGACGTATATTCTCGTAAGGAAGCCAGAACATAGGCATGGTTGTCTCTCCCATATCACCTGTAGAGGTAAGGATCGGGCAAATCGCCAATATCTTGACATCAAAAGCGGAATTATTCTGGTCGAAATACCATGCTTCTTTTACATAGTAAGACCGCACGTCGGCTGCAGGTATATCGCTTTCATTGATTACGAAAGTCGGTTCCTCACCCGCTCTCCCCGGTATCTCCTCATAAAGGATGTAGAAGCGATCCAGCAAATCCTTGAAGTTGATCAAATGGGCTTCGTCAAACTCCTCGTATCCGTCCAGATACTCATAAGCCTTGATCTTGTTCTCACCTAAAAGCTGGAAGATTACGGAGAAAAGATTCATCTGTCCGTTCATCGGGCGGGTCGGGTAATAAAGCGGAGCGTTCTGCTCTTTCATCAAGTCCACCTGCCGGTAGATAATACGCATCCAGCGAGCGTTCCCGATCTCTTGCGTCAAACGCTCGTTCATATCTTGGGCCCGTACGGTCAGTTCGGGTAAACCGGTATCTTTCTTATCGTTTCTTTCCCCACGGCTGGCTTGAGGCGAACGGCGACGCGTTTGTTGTTGCTGCGTAGCTTCGTTCTCAACTTCTTCTTGCGCATGAAGAGGCATCGCTGTTAAAAAAGTGGCGGCCAAAGCGGCTATGTAATACAGATGTTTCATACTGCGAATCTTAATTTACGATTACTTCGATAGTCGGTATGGTACGTTCGATACCGTCCGGACCTTTCGCGACTACACGGGTGATATAAAAACGTTTACCCTTACTTAAATTGCGGATATAGTTTTTCTGACGTTGCGAGAAGTTGGTTCCTTCGGCCACTTCTGGGATAGCGTTACCCATGGAATCGAAGAAAGTCAGCTCAAAACGTAATACCGTATATTTTACATTTAGCAAATCATCGTCGATAGCGGCCAGAATACCGTCAGCCTCTACCAAGCTACGTTTGGCGATCATACCTCCCTTGAACTTACGGACGTTACCGTTTTGATCCTTATACTCGATATAAGGTAGGGGATCGGGGAGGGCACGCACGCGGAAGGTAGTCTTTGCCATCTCTATGTTCCGGCCATCCGCCATGCGAGCGTTTACCGTGATCACGGCTTCCGTTCCTACTTTAGACGGGCGGGCTTCCCAACCATCCTTGCTGCGGGTTAATGTGCCGTTCGTCATGGTAGCTGTCACATTACCGCTCGGTACACCCGGGACGGCGATACGCATCGGGTTGGCGATACCGGCATATAATACGTTCATCAATGTCGGGGCCACGGTAGCTGTCGGCTCGGTCACGAAATACTCGCTCTCGAAATCCCGGCGCATGATGCTGCCGTCGCTATTCGGCATCTCGATATAACCTTTGATCGGGAATGTCCCGGCAGCTCCGGTATTCACCGTGAAGACTCCTTTATTCTCGTAAGGTAATTCTTTTCCGTTTACATAGATCGTAGGACGTTTCGTAGAGTCTACCGCCGATAATACGATATTCGCCTTGTACTGGCTTCCTCGCATTACGATCTGGCTTTCCGGGATTACCTGCGCCGTGATCTGGTTCACACGGTAATCGCCAACGTCTACGCTATTCAATAAGTTCGATAAGACCTCACCTTCGGCGTAGCGAACGTCACTTTGCATTTTTGTTAACAGGGTAACAGCCGCCGCTACCGGCATATTCTCGAACAAGGCCTCTTCCCAAGTACGGGTATTTATCCCCGCTTTATGAGGGGGAGTCGTGCTTAGGTTCGCCTCCAATACGGCAGTCTTCGCCGAATCTTCGATAAAGCCGCCCATCCAGATACGATACTTATCAATTTCCGCTCTCAGCTTTTTACCTTCTCCGCTTACAGGAGAGAGCATTACACGGGAGGCGGCTTCCAAATCATCCTTATGCTCGATGCTGTTTACGTTGGCGTTCTCGCCATCAGCTACCTTAGCGATACGGATCTTTAAATCTTGTATATACGCATAAAGGCTATCAGAGGCTCTTTTCACCTCACGGGCCTTCAATGCCCACTCACCCACCTTCTGGGGATTCTCTTGGTAATAAGCTTCCATCTCGTCCGCTACGATCTTGTTTCGGCGGGAGGAGTTATCGATAGAGGTTCGCAAGCTACCTTCCACCAACTCAAAACCATCCAGCACCTCCGACGACACATTCAGTGCCATCATGGCGATGAACACCAGATACATCAGGTTGATCATCCGCTGACGGGGAGAATTGGGATTATTTGATATTCCTGCCATATTTCTTTACTTCATTGGGTTGTTTGTATACGGAGCCTGTTGTTGCTGTTGGTAACCATAGGGTTGCTGATATTGCTGTTGGTAACCGGGCTGTTGTGGCTGCTGATACATCGGTTGTTGAGGTTGTTGTTGCGGCTGCGCCGGTTGTTGGTAGCCCATATTCACGGTCATCGCTTGCAATAAACGACTGTATACTTGGTTCAATTCGGCCAGTTGGCGAGTCATCTTTTCCGTCTCGTTACGGAATACGGAACTATCTACCACCGATCCGTCATACATCTCACGGATACGATTCAAGCCACTATTGATGTGTTCGATAGATTCGATCTGCGAACTGATACTCTTCAACTGGATCTCATAGATGGTATTCAATCCGGATACGTTACGGTTCAATTGTTCCATCTGGTGTACGTAACCACGGGAGTTTTGGTTGATGCCATCGGAATTATCCGTGATACTCTTATAAGAGTTCAACAGTGTATCGGATACGTTCGTAAGCGAATTAGTCACTTGGCTGAAACGCTCCATGTTCTCAGACATGCCAGATAATTGCTCCAGATATTTTTGGGTAGCTTCCGTCAATTCCGCCATCTTGGAAATTTGCTCGGCCGCTCCGCTTAATTTCTTGATGCTCTCGGATAAGTTCTTGGTATCTTCTTCCGTCACGTCCAGATTACCTGCGATATTCAAGGAACCACCTCTTTGCGCGTTCGCCTTAGACGCTGCCGAACCGATATTTATTCCCCCGGCTATCTCATCGTCTTCTACATTATCCGTAGAATTGATCATGGTTGAGATCGGCGTACCGGTGAAATCCGGACGATCCATCGGGTTCTTTGATTTCAATACGGGGAAAACATCTTCCCAATGATACTCCTTGTTCGGATGCTCGAACGCCGAGATAAAGAATACGATAGACTCGGTGATCATCGCCACGAACAGGATTTGGTTAGCGTATGGTATATGTAATAACTTAAATAACGCACCGAGGATTACGATGGACGCACCCCAACTATACAGGAAGTTCAATACTCGTTTTCCTCTTTCGCTGGAGAGGAACATCTCCAGTCTGTTTTTATATCTTCTATATTTTCCCATCGTCGTATTATTGTCTTAAATGATTCAAAACTTTAAATTTATAATTCCCGCTTATTTCTTTCCCTTGGAGCGAGAGAATCCTATTTGGGTACGTGCGCAACGGAAACCGATGTAAGAACGGCTCTCGTTCTGGAACTCGAAAGTACGCATGTCCGAACGGATAAATTGTGAGACATCTTTCCAAGAACCTCCTCGCACTACTTTCTTTTTCATGGCGTAGGGATCGTTCTTGGCGGCGTTGTAACGCAGATCCGGGTTCATGTCGCTCATTTGGCTCGGGCCAGACTCGGAGTAAGACGTTGAGGTCCATTCCGCCACGTTTCCTGCCATATCGTATAACCCGAACTCATTCGGGGCGAAAGAGCCTACACGAGACGTAATCAAATGGCCATCCTCCGTATAATTACCTTTACCCGGCTTGAAGTTACCCAAGAAACAACCTTTGCTGTCTTGAAGCTCGTCGGTAGACCAAGGGAACTTATTCTCGTTCTTACCTGTACGGGCGGCATATTCCCATTCTCCTTCGGACGGAAGACGGAATGGCTCTACCAATTGTCCCGGTGGCAAGCTCAAGGATTCTTTGTATAAATTCGTACGCCATACGCAGAAGGCAGTCGCTTGTTCCCAAGAAACACCGACTACAGGATAATCATCGTAACCCGGATGAGAGAAATACATACGGGTATATGGCTCGTTGTACGCATTCTTGAAATCGTTCACCCAGCAATTCTCGTCCGGGTAGATATTGACGATACGGGTATTCAAGAAATCCCATTCGCTGCTTAACGGGCGGGTGATCGTCTCGTTGATTACACGTCCTTCATCATCGATGTAAGCGGTGTCCTTGGAGATCATGACTACCTCGTTCGGATCTACCTGAATATCCGTATTACGAACCCGGTCCGCCGGGTTCAATTGATTCTTGCGGAGGGCGGCGGCGGTATAGTCGTACCACTCGTATTTATAGATCATTTGTTTAGGGTCCAAACCTTTCTCTCCGGTAACGGGATTCGTGTAATAGACACTTTCTATCGCACGTTGCTCATCCTCGTTCGCCCGTCTCCAAGGAATCGGACGGTTCCAGTCCAAATGCGGAGTGACAGGTTCCCCGTAACGGTCTTCCGTGATCTTGAACAGATCGTTGCCTCCATAAGCCGGGTCCGCCAAGCGTTCACGGATAATAGAGTCTCTCACATAATAAACGAACTGGCGATATTTGGCGTTCGTTACCTCTGTCTGATCCATCCAGAACGCGTCGAAAGAGACCCCTTTCGTCTCCGGCATGATTCCCCACAAGGAATCCTTGTCGGCGGGACCCATCTCGAACGAACCTCTTTTAACCAAGACCATTCCATACGGCGCTGGTTCATTGAACGCTACCGATCTGACACCTGTCACCTCACCGCCGGCACTCCGGAGAGATTTACCGCAGGAGGTAAGCAAGGCTACCGTTACAAGTACTAATAATACTTTTTTCATATACTATAATATACGTACACTTTTATGTCTATTTTTCCCTGTCTTCGTCTTGTTCAGCTTTAAGGCATACTTGACACATAGCTCGTGGCTACCGCTACTTGCCCGGCCTAGGGCCGTGGTCGGGAAATCAAAGGCGTAACCCGCATGGAAACGACCTAGCTTTACGCCGAACATGATGCCCACCGATTCATTCACCCGATAGGAAAAACCACCATTAAACATCTTATTATATTCCAGCCTAGCGGTAATATCCGCATGAAAACTTTGCATGTCTGTCAGCAAGAACACCGAGGGCTGTAATTCTATCAACGGATTCTTTAATTGAATATTGTATCCACCCATTAAATTAAGTGAACGACCTATATAGGTATAGGCGTTCTCGTCCAGTTGAAGCTCCGGTTGGGTGATATGCGTCATGCCAAACCCGGCGTAAAACCGTTTATGGGTATAGTAAATACCGAAGTTCATATCCAACCCCATGCCGCTGACCTGCTCTACAGGAATGGCGGCGTCGGTCTCTTGATGGTATTCGGACTCAACCTTTATCACCTTGGTTCCGTCGAACGATTGGTTGACTAAGCCGATTTGCAGACCGCCGCTCAAGACTCCCCCGAATAATTTATACTTATAGGCGTATTGCGCCCCTACATGCGTATTCTGGAAAAGCCCGATCGCCTCGGTAAATACAACCAATCCGACACCGTGATTCGTCTTGCCTAAAGTGAGTGGCATATCCGCAGTAATGAAGAACGACTTGGGTGCCCCATGTACGCCGATCATTTCCAAGCGGGCGAGAGCCAATATATTCAAGTCCTCCGTAGCTCCGGCCACGGCCGGGTTATAATACGGTTTCGCCATGAAGTATTGACTTAAGCGTGCGTCATATTGCGCCCGTACGATTCCCGCACAAGTACACAAAAGGATCAAGATCGAAAGAAGACGTCTTCTCATTTAAACATTCACTTCACGTTGTAACTACAAACGCAGCAAATCCGGATAAATTGTATTTTCACAAAAAAACAACGAGGCAGGGGAGCTCGATCGTCCGCCACCTCGTTCTTCTATTTCTTAATTTTCAATTTCCAATTCTCAATTGAACTAGTATTCTTCCTCGTTGAAGAAGAAGTCTTCTTTACTTGGATAATCCGGCCAGATGTCTTCCATGCATTCGTAAATCTCGCCTTCATCTTCCATTTCCTGCAAATTCTCAATCACTTCTAATGGCGCACCAGAACGTTGTGCATAGTCAATAAGTTCATCCTTAGTCGCAGGCCAGGGTGCGTCTTCCAATTTTGAAGCTAACTCTAATGTCCAATACATAGCTGTCAAGTATTAATAACCGCCGAAGCGATTTGGTTCTCTATTTTTCCGCGAAAATATGACTTTATTTATTATACGCAAGTATAATCCCAAATAATTTCTTTACCGTTATTATTTATGCATTCTTTTCGTGCCAGAACGAAGAAATAATCCGATAAACGGTTCATAAATATCAATACAGGCTCCTCAACGGGGCAATTCTCGGCCAAGCGGTAGATTTGTCGCTCGGCACGACGGCAAACGGTGCGGCAAACGTGTGCGAGGGCGGCCGAGCGGCATCCTCCCGGTAGGATGAACGCGTGCATTTTCGGCAGCTCGTTATCCAGACGGTCTATCTCCCGCTCGATACGCTCGATGCTCTCGGGCGTTACCTTGCTCTCGATTTTCAATTCCGTGGTCGCTTGATCCGTGGCTAGGTAAGAACCGATCGTGAATAGCTTATGCTGGATGAATGATAAGAAATCAGTATCTTTCTCATCATTCAAGGCCGTGATTAATAATCCGATAAAGGAGTTCAGCTCATCTACGGTGCCATAGCTCTCGATCCGATCGTGCGCTTTCGACACGCGTTGTCCACCTACCAGTGAAGTGGTTCCTTTATCGCCTGTTCTGGTATAGATAATACTCTTCTTCATATCTGACTTGTTTTGAATCCTAAAAATAAACAATATAATCTCGTTTGTGCAATTTCTTGTTGAACAAGACAATCCCTAGCGAGTAAAGATCTAAGGTGACCGTCACTTCCGGACATGCGCAGATCTCTTCCCAAAGTTCACGCATCTTACGGCTCGCCTTGATTCCCTCAAAAACGAATACCGTATCGTTGTGCGCGTATTTCATACATTCATTAAACAGCCAGAGGTTGTTATGTTGTTCATATAAAGTGTTGAAAAAAACAAAATCTAAGCTATTTATGTCATTTAAGGCTTGGGGAAGCAAGTCCTTATAATTACCGATACGCAAATCGACGGGATTACGTCCCTCTTTAGCGAATGCTTGACGGGCAATCGTGGCGAATTCCGGTACATTTTCCAAGGCGATACATTTCAATCCCGTGGCATAGGAGGTTAGATATAAGGTAGACAACCCCATCGTGGTTCCTATCTGGAGGATATTCTTGGACTTGAAATAGTTTGTCAAACGGAATAATAAGGCGCCATGCTTGGGCCGGATGGATTCCCGTTTTACGATCTCGCTGATGGAACGGGTCTTTCGTTTCCCTTTGTTCTGCCGGTCTGGATAGGTGATCTCTCCTTCCCTGAATAATAACTGCTTACGTAAAAGCTCTATATCATAGAAACTATAATAGGAGCATTTTTCCTCGATGACCTTCGTGATGAGGTTAAAAACGAAAGGCGAATGTACTCCGAATCCTTTACGGTAACGGATGCTGCGGTACAAGAGCGATCCTTTTCGTAATGTATTAACCTTTGGTAGTATTTGCATTTCTTTTTGTCATTGGGCAATGAGACCTTGCCATTTACCGCGAACTTACATAAAAAAACGCAATTAGCATAAGCCTCTAGTCATTAAACGGGGTTATAATGACTTGTGCCATGCGGATGGCACAGCCGTGCCATAACGGTGGCACCAGCGTGCCATCGCAGTGGCACAGTCATGCCATCAGCGTGGCACTGGCTTTATCTTAGAAACTGGCTTTCTCCGGTTCTGGGCGGATATAGGTTAATATCTGCCCGCTTAATTGAAGCAGCGAGATCTCACAGATCTTGGTGGAGTATTCCGCCACGGAAAGACGCTCCTCCGCTTCCAGCAGACTGTTTTGTGCCTCACGCAATTCGATACCAGACAACTCGCCGAGTTTATAGCGGTCGATGGCGATCCGGTAGTTCTCTTGGGCGGCTACGAGGTTCTCTTTCTCTAGGCTCCATAGGTCGAGGTTGTTTTTATAGGCCATCCAGAAGTTGCTCATGTCCGCACGCAGGGCAAGTTCCAGTTCTTGGATGCGCAATTGCTGGTTCTCGATTTGGATGCGGGCGTTGCGTTGCTCACGTTTCCGGTTGAAACCATCGAAGAGGCTCATACCGATGGTCACGCCGTAATTAAGCCCCAGCCGTTGTTGGAGGTCGTAATTGCCCACTTCCGTCCAGTTCGCCGTGTAGCCGTAGCCTGCGTTTAGCTTGACATAGGGATAATAGCGGCTTTTTACCTTTTTATAATCAAGCTCAGACAACGTCTGGTTCTTTTGGGCGATCAGGAGTGAGGCGTTGGCTTCGAGGGTATTCTTCCATAGATCTACCTCGTCGAGGAACGGGTTCGGGTAGATCAAGGAGTCCTTGATCTGGATTTCCTCCTCCACATTATTTAATGCCATCAACTCGTTCAGGCGGATACGGGAGGTATGCACGACCTCCAATTGGTTTAATACCTTGGAGCTATCCGAGTTGAAGTCCACTTGAGCCTGTTGCAAGTCCAGACGGGACATGGAGCCGATATAATACCGTTCTTCCACGATCCGTAAACGCTCCTTGGAAAGATCCAAGGTGGAACGGAGGTTACGCAAACGGATTTTCTGCCGGATTAGGTTGTAGTACTCGCTGGAAAGGTTGGCTACGAAATCCTCGATGGTCATGCGGGTGTTCAATTCCCCCATTCGCTGTAATTCTTTCAAGCGTGCGTATTCGGCTTGGATACCGAAACCGTCGAAAACCGTCCAGTTAACGTTTAGTCCGACGTTGCCCGTCTCGCTGTTTATACCATTCGCCTTTTCGATCGATCCGTCTTGCAGGCTGTTACGGTTGTTATTGATATTTCCGCTGAATCCGCCGCTCATATCTACGGTAGGCAGATAACCGGCGTTTCCCGGGGTGGCGTTATTGTCGCTGATCTGTTGCTCGTTACGAATGATACGGATGGAGTAGTTCTGTTGCAATCCAGTCTCTATACACCGTCTCAGGTCGAATAGTTGCTGCGCCTCCGCCATAAAGAGGGAGGAGACGGCCAATAGTAATGTATATAGGTGCTTATTCATGTGTTTATTTATTATTCAGTAATGTTCTTTTTCCGGTCGGTGGATATAAACGAATACATGGCCGGTACGATAAACAAGGTCAAGAAGGTAGATACCAACATTCCGCCTACTACCGCTACACCCATGGCGATACGCCCTTGGGCACCCTCGCCAGTAGCGTATACCAACGGTACCAGACCGAGGATGGTCGATACGCTGGTCATCAAGATCGGGCGCAGACGCTGGGTCGCGGACGAGCGGATCGCTTCCGGCAAACTAAGTCCCGACTCTTGCCGCTGATTGGCGAACTCTACGATCAAGATACCGTTCTTCGCCACCAAACCAATCAACATAATGATACCAATCTGGCTGAATATATTCATCGTGATACCCGAATAACTCATGAACATCAATGCGCCGGCGATAGCCAAAGGTACGGTGAACATCACTACCAACGGGTCTTTGAAACTCTCGAACTGGGCGGCCAATACCAAATAAATCATCAACAAGGCCAAGATCATGGCGAACATCAAACTGGAAGAACTCTCACGGAACTCTTTCGACTCGCCGGAAAGAGCGGTGCGGAAGCTACCATCCAGCACCTCCGAGGCGATACGGTCCATCTCGTCCAGACCATCGCCGATCGTGTATCCTTTATTCAATCCACTGGAAACCGTCGCTGATACGAAACGGTTATAGCGATACAATTGGGGCGGCGCCACATTTTCCGTAACCTTAACCAAGTTATCCAGCTGGATCATTTCCCCATTGTTACTACGTACATAGATCGATTTTAAATCGACAGGGGTATTTCGTTGCTGGCGGTTGATCTCGCCCAATATCTGGTATTGCTTACCATTCATATAGAAGTAGCCCATACGCTGTCCGCTCAACGCATATTGCAAGGTCTGGGCGATGTTGCGGGTGCTGACGCCCAATAAGGAAGCCTTATCCCGGTCGATCTCGATACGTGCCTCCGGCTTGGTGAAGCGCAAGTTCACGTCCGCCATCTGGAAGACCGGGCTCTCGTTCACCTTTTGCATAAACGTGGGCAGGAACTCTTGCAGTTTATCCAAGGTCGGGGCCTGCAGTACGTATTGGATAGGCATACCGCCCCGGCGTCCGCCGAAGGTGGATTGCTGTTGTACGAAGGCGCGGGCCAAGGTCTCTTTGCGGACTTCTTTCGACAAGGTCTCGGCGATCTCCATTTGCGAGCGTTCCCGTTCCTTGATATCGCTTAATATGAGGTTTAGCGAACCTCCTCCTTCCCACGAGCGGGTCATGATGGATTGCTTCTCGGGAGCGATGGAGTCGGCTATTTGCTCGATACGGTCCGCGTAGTCGCGGATAAACTCGAAGGTAGCCCCTTCCGGCCCGCGCATATTCACGGAGATCATGGAACGGTCCTCCAAAGGCGATAACTCGGAACGAATGTTCTTCCAGAAGTACCCGATCGATCCGAAAAGAAGGATAACGATAGGGATCGACCATATCTTATGGTTCAAGAACGCGTTCAACGACTTGGCGTAGATCGTGTTCAATCCCTCGAAGAACGGCTCGGTCTTCCGATAGAACCAGTTTTTCTTCTCTCTCCTCTTCAATAGCTTGGTAGCCAACATCGGTGTAAATGTAAGGGCCACGAACGAGGAGATAGCGACCGAACCGGCGATCACGATACTGAACTCCTTGAATAAGCGCCCCGTCATACCTTCCATAAACACGATCGGCAAGAATACGGAGATCAGGGTGATCGTGGTAGATACCACGGCGAAGAAGATCTCTTTCGATCCTTCGATACCCGCCTCTTTCGGTGACATGCCTTGCTCGATACGTACATATATATTCTCCGCCACCACGATCGCATCGTCTACCACCAGACCGACCGAGAGCACGACCGCCAACATCGTCAATACGTTGACGGAGAATCCGGAGATATACATCACGAAGAAAGCTCCTACCAACGATACGGGGATAACGACGACAGGAACCAGCGTGACCCGCCAGTCGCGGAGGAACAAGAAGATAATCAATACGACCAAGAGGAAAGCCTCGTAAATCGTCTGTTGTACTTCACTGATAGAGGCCCGGATAAAGCGAGTGTTGTCATACATCATCTCGATCGTGACATCTTCCGGCAGGTCTTTTTGTAATTGCTCGATACGCTTGTAGGCTTCGTCGGCGATCTCGATATGGTTGGCTCCCGGTTGGGGGATGATAACGGTCATAACCATTGGCTCGCCGTTCTTCTTCAGTAAGCTCCGCAAGTCCTCGGGAGCTACCTCCGCACGTCCGATATCGCTGAAGCGCACGATGTTGTTGTTGTCTTCCTTGATAATTAAATCGTTGAATTCCTTGGCGGTATGCATCAATCCTAAGGTACGTATGGATAAGGAGATCGTATTTCCCTCGATACTACCGGAAGGAAGCTCCACGTTCTCGTTATCGACGGCGTTTTTCACGTCCATCGGGGTCACTCCGTAACCCGCCATCTTGATTGGGTCCAGCCATAGACGCATGGAATACCGTTTTTGTCCCCAGATATCCACGCCACTCACGTTCTCGATGGTCTGCAAGCGCTCTTTCACCGTTAGCTCGGCGATCTCGCTCAACTCCATCAACGAGCGTTTGTTGCTTCGGATGGCGATCTGCATGATCGGGGAGGCATCGGCATCCGCTTTCGATACCGTAGGCGGGTCGCAGTCGCGGGGAAGGTAGCGTTGGGCACGAGATACCTTATCACGTACATCGTTCGCCGCCGTTTCCATATCCACGGACAACTCAAACTCTACCGTGATGCGGCTGCTGCCTTGGCTACTCACGCTACTCAATGAACGGATACCCGGGATACCGTTGATATTCTGCTCCAACGGCTCGGTGATCTGGTTCATGATCACGTCGGCGTTCGCTCCGGGATAAGATACGTTGACCGAGATAATCGGCTGGTCTACGCTCGGGAACTCCCGGACGCCAAGGAACCGGTAACCGATAAAGCCGAACAGGAGGATGACCAGCATCATCACTGTCGAGAGTACGGGCCGGTTTATACTGGTTTCTGAAATATTTGCCATCGTTCTTCTCCTTATTCAGTCAAGTTATCAATAGAAACTTTCATGCCGGTACGTAACTGCATCACGCCGGACGTGATCAGCGTATCGCCCACATTCAACCCTTGCAATACCTGTACACGGCTCTCGGTTCGTATACCGATCGTGATCTCTTGAGGCTCGGCCACGCCGTTCTTATATAAGTAAACGATGTCTTTTCCCATCTCGGGGATAACGGCCTCGCTGGGGATGGCTAAAGCGTCCTTGATCTCCCGCTTGCTGATCTCGACGGAGGTATAACGGCCGGGTAAGATATTCTCGCCCGGATTCGGGTAAGTGGCACGTACTTTCAAGGTACGAGTCGCCATGTCTACCTTGCTTTCCACGGCGTAAACGGTCGCCTTATAGTTCTGCATCATACCGTCTTTCTCCATGCGGAACAGGATCGGGGTTCCGTCTTGTACCTCGGCCGCATAGCTCTCGGGGATGGAGAACTCGATTTTTAACGGGGATATCTTGGTCAACTTAGCGATTACGGAAGAGGAGGAGGTAACGTACGCGCCCTCACTCACGGAGCGAAGTCCGATGATCCCGTCGAAAGGGGCCCGAAGCTCTGTCTGGGCGATATTCGCTTTGACTAGCTCGATATCCGCCATTAGCTTCTCGTATTCGGTGGCTACTTGCTCGTAGGCTTCTTGGCTGACGGCGTCTTTCTCCAACAAGGTACGTTGGCGGTAGACACGATCCTTGGCTAAAGGAACTTGAGCCTCCAGCTTCTTTAGCTGGGCTTGCAGCGGCTTGTCATTGATTTTGGCCAACAGATCGCCTGCCTTTACGTGGGTACCTTCCGTGAAATAGATTGCTACCACCTTACCGGAGGACTCGAAAGCCAAATCCACCTCTTCGTCCGGAAGGGTACTCCCGGTACTCATGATCTTATCGGTTAATGATTGGTATTTCAATACCTCAGCGTTGATGTTAAGTGTCTGGTTTCGCAGGCTCGTGCCCGATGTGGGTACGACGGAAGCGGCATCTTGGGATGCCTTGAACTTGTTTTTCAATTGAGGGTAAGCGATCATTCCCGCTATCATTAATAAGATAGCCGCCGTAACTCCCCATTTCGCTCTCTTTGTCATCATGTTCTCGTATGGTATTTACTGATAATTTACACTCGTTACTCCAAAATATATAACTAAACGCAAGTTTAGACTCCCCTTTCGTAAAAAGGTTTAATCAAAGATATTATTTTTTTGAGAGATGAATCCCTGATTGGGAAGAACGGGGAAAATAAGGGAATTCTGTCTAAAGTATCCATATGTTTCTTAATACGAAAGGCATAGTTTTGGCTTTTAAAAAAACACGTACGTGTTTTTTGGGGATATAATGGTGATAGGTGGTGTAAGGCAACGCCAGTAGTGCCGTTAGGTATCGTGAATAATATGGCGACACTGATACTCACACAAGGTGCGCATGAAGAAAGTATCTTAGTTTCATCGCCCCATGCACCTAAGATACTTTGCCAATGAACTTAGGATACTTTCTCAATGAAACAAAGATACCTTGTTTTTGTATTAAAAAATAAGATTGGCTACTGCCCGAAGTTCTTCCTAATTTTGCGTGGCTAACAGATACGCCTATCCCGACTGAGTTTCTACTGCCCCGTTATTCACTAGACAAGCATTGAATTATATGTTTGTGGTATTCGCTATGATTACCATGTGAATGTTTGTATTTTATATTTATTATGCGGTATGGATGGATACCATATATAATGTACATGCGTACATTATATAATAGGTATAAATGACTAGTTTAAACGATCGATTCTTTTAGTCATTTGCAAAGGTACGCGTTTCTTCGATACCTGCAACCCTTCCGGGCTATTTTTTTATCACTTATCCTCTTTCTTATCAATAGGATAGGTTATCCTTTACGAAACAACCGATTCCTTCAACAAACCTCCTGTTCCGACACTAAAAAAACGCAAGATTTAGACGATCGTTTAGACTAGTCGTTTACTAATGACGATTAGCCATCGAGAAGAAGGTAAGTGCTTAATTAACACTATTATTAATATTAAATTTTAAATTATGAACAAGAAGTTTACTATGCTTTTGGCTAGTGCCATGCTTGCGACTGCTTTCTCGGCAGGGGCAGCTGTAGACGCTAAAAAAGGGGATGCGATCTTGTTGAAGTCTGGCACTGATAATTTGTCAGCTTTAACGGGGACTAACTTTGGGAAATTGGGCCTAACCAGTACTCCTGCCGATCTTAATGATTGGGAATTAAAGGGCTTAAATGGTGCTACTTGGACTGTTTCTGCAAAGAAGAACACTCTAGGTAGAGATATTTATTCTTTTGAGAATAAAGCTACAGGTTTAACGCTTGCTGTTGATCCTACCATAGCTATTGATGCAGATAAGGCTGGTGTCGGTGCGAAAGCTTTGACTTTGGGCGGTACCGCATCAGAGTGGGTGGCTGAAGGTGATAAGTTGGTTTCTTATTTCACGGGAGACTCTGTTGTTTATATCGCAAAGAACGGAGGTGATCTTTATTTGGAAAAAACAACAAAAGCTAAATTAGGCTCATCTAAAGCTATTGATCTGTCCTCTGCTAAGAATTTTCCTGAATCAATGATTTTGGATGCAGCTGACTTGAACACGTTATTGCAATCAGTTCCTACTGCTACTTTCTTTGGTTTGAATATGAACCCTAGTGTCTCTACTGGCAAAGCAAATCGGTTGACAGACACTCCTCTTAAGGCTACGGACGTAAGTGGTGCTGGTAATTGGGTAACTTTACAAGCCAAAGATAAAAAAGTGAAGGTTGATGGTGAGGATCAAGATGCCTATGTTGTCGTTGATACCGCTTATTATGATGGTACTGAGACTAGTAAGTTCTTGCAACTTAATTACGATGCTTTCAAAGCGGACAATCGTGAAGAAGGTTCTTATTACTTTAAGTTTACTTATAACGCAGCTAAAGATGAATTATATATTCAAGTTCAGAAGGTAGCTTATAAGCTTACGAAAAATGCAGGTGAGACTGATGCGGACTTTGCTAAGTATATCAAAGAGAATAACAACAATTCTTACTGGAGCATTCAAGATGAAGAAAACCCTCGTACGTTAGCGACCAAAACTGATAAGTTTATCTACATGGCTAGATTGGCTGGAACGAATGTCTTGACTATCAATACGGATGAGACAGATCTAACTGGTACTTCTGCACCTGTAGCTATGGCTAATGTTCAGAAAACAGTTGTCAAGCTTGGCACGAACTTCTCCGGATTGACGCTTACTACGATCCCTGATGGCGTATATTTGGTACAGTACAAGGCCTCGGCAGGAAATCCGAAAATCAAACAAAATGGTTTATATGCTTTGGCAAACTTAGCAGGAAACTTGGGTTGGGCTAATTTGGCTCGTAACCAAGAGTTCAAGCATATGCCTGCCGCTCAATGGGTAGTGGATAAGAATGGCACTTCTTCTACTGCTATGGTTACGATTGATAATCGTGAGTTCAGTGATGTTTCTAATACAAGTGTTCTTCCGTCTCAAATGACTCAATTCTATGCGGTGGAAGGTAGTGATGATGTATTCTATTTCAATGGTAGTGTAGCTGATACTTTGAGTTTTATCAAAGTTGATGAGGCATTGGTTAAGGATACAAAATTAGGTTATAAGTATGTAACGGCTGAAGAAGCTTCTGTTCAGACATATTTGTTCAACTATTTGCATGGGCTGGCGTTGAATAAATATCTGTATACTCCGGCAGGAAAAGACTCTATTGTTCGTGTAGACGAGAATGGAGAGAAAGCGAACTTCCGTTTGACTTTGATCGCAAAGGATGACAAATATGGTTATAAGGATGGTTTGGTAAGAAACGCTTACTATGTTTCTGACGGAAAAGGTCGTTATATCTCATTCGACGGTGTAGCGAATAAGTATATGATGAAATCAGTTCCGACTCCTTTCTTCTTGAAAGAGAACAATTGCATTGACGGTACTCATTATTATACTTTGGTAGAAGCTAATTTGCGTTCTGAGGCATTGGTTAAAGAAGGTAACAATGATATCGCATTATCTTGGTACCCTGCTTCGGAAAATGGTAAAAAGGTTGCTGATGCTAAGACTTTTGCTGCACTGAATACAAAGGAGGTAACTCGTAGTTATGAGCAACCGGATGGTTCCACCGTCACAGTAAAATATTACGCCGATGCAAATGGTAATATTGCGAGCGCTCCATATTATGATAAGGATGGTAATCGTTTGATTGTGGATGGTAGTGAAATTGGTGATGTATATGCTTATAAAGCAAAGGATGGCGTTGTATCATTACAAAAAGCATTCAATTCGATTTCTCGTTCAAATTCTTGGAACTATGCATCTGTAAAAGTATCTGTTGACGACAATACTCTTGATTTGACTGAGGGTACTTTAAATGATAAGTTCTATTCAGAGATCCGTACCTCTGCATTCGCCGTATCAAAAGACGACTCTCCATTGTACCGTCGTTTCAACAACGCTGCGTTAGGCGAGAGTGAAACCGCTGATAGCTTGTTCTTCGTAGAGAAGATCCGTAAGGAATACTTGATGGATGAGTGGAACAAGAACTTGACAGACAAGAATGTAGATTACGCTGGTATCTGGAATAAGGAGAAAGCTGACGGTAAATTAGGATTCATCGTTGATACCGCTTGGGTTAACCGTGGTAATGGCGATATCAAGCCGCAATATTTGATCTCTGTCGCTCGCAATGATCAAGCCGGTACTCCGGGTATTCCTTGTACGTATGAGCATAATCACTTTGATAACGCTGGTAATCCTGTTGACGCAGCGCATTGCTCTCATGCAACTCAAGGCCATTCAGGCTTCGACTACGGTAAGTATTTGGTAAGCTTTGGCGACTCTGCCCTTATTAAGGGCCATGAATTGAAGGTTCCGTATATGGATATCGATGGTGGTTATACTCGCGTAGGTTTTGTTAAGGCAATCCACGCTGGTGACAGCTTGTTCGTCTTGACACAAGGTTTTGAGAACATGGATCCGGCTACATTGGATACAGCTACGATCATCAATGCTTATAAGAAGAGCAAGAGCGAGAACTTTATCGTGAATTTACAGGGTGACAACCACAAGAACGTAACTTGGTCATTCCGCTATGTAAACCCGGATAAGGCTGGTGCTGTAACGGAAGAGGGTGCTGATAACGAATTCTTGTTCGAGTCGAACATCTATAACGAGGCAGGCGTTGCTTCTACAGGTAAGGCTACTAAGGGCTTCGATAAGACCGTTGCCGGTTCAATCGCTCCTTCTTACGCCGCATGGTTGAAGATGCAGAATGGTTGCTTGGTATTGACTCGTGGTGATTCAGAGTTTAGCGCAGCTAAGACTGGCTCTGACGGTGCTTTGATCTTCAACGCATACCAAAAGACTGACGCTGAGGATATGGTAACATCTATCGAAGGCGCTAACGCTGAAGGTATATCTATCATCGCTGGCAACGGTACTGTAACTGTTCAAGGTGCAGCCGGTAAGTCAGTAGTTATCACGAACATCTTAGGTAAGGTAGTCGCAGAGACTGTTCTTACATCTGATAACGCTACAATCGCTGTACCTGCGGGTATCGTAGCGGTAGCTGTTGATGGCGAGGAAGCTGTTAAGGCTATCGTAAAATAAGATTTATAAAGAAATAAAATAAATCGAAAATACATTCCCGTGCGGGTAACCAAGTACTCCGTGATGGATGAACAAGCGGGAATGGATTAATATTAATACTAAAGTAATAAATTAAAGTTCATCCGTCGTTACCTCCGTGAGGAGAGAGGGCGGTAAGAATAAGTCTTGGTTGGCATTGTATATGCCGCCAAGACTTTATTCCATATGTTGTATTGTTAATCTAAAAATTAAAGGATATGCAGTTTAGTTGGTGGTACCTTTTTGTTTCTATCCCTGTGATATGGTCTTTATGGATAGGTTTCCGGGTCTTTAGGGGGATAAATAAACCAAGTGATTTCTTCTGGTATCCGGAAGGAATGTCATCAGAGAAGTTGAGGGATTCTTTGACCGCATCGAATATCAGTGTAGGTTCTGCTATCTTTGCGTTTTTGAGCTTTGGATATTCTTATAAGCTTGCCGCTTTTATCTCTCCTTTGACATGGCTGCTGGGTTTCTTTATCTTGTATAAGGTATTTCCTCGTATAGAAAATTCGGAAAAGAGAACATTGCATGGCTTTTTGGCCAATCGTTATGATAGTCGATTTATCGGTTATTTCGCTTCTTTGTTATCGATCATCGGATTCTTGGGTACCTATGGTATAGAGATCTTGGTTGGGATAAAGATCGCTAATGTCCTTTTCCCTAATGTCTCCTCTATTTATATTATCTTGGGTTTGAGTCTGGTGGTGTGTACGTATACTGCACTAGGAGGTTTTAAGGCTGTTATTGATACGGAAAAGATGCAATTGTGGTTTTCATACGTCGGGATTGCTGCCGTTTTTGGATTCTTAATATCTCATAATGAGAATGTATTGAGTCTTGAGACATTGGCTTCGGACCATTGGGGATTTTCAAACTTATCAGTGTTATTTGTCCTTTCATTAATTGTGGTGAATGTACCTTGGCAGTTGATCGATATGTCCGTTTGGCAACGAGTCTGTTCCATGCGAGACCAAAAGGATATAAAGAAAGGATTGTCACAATCTATTTACTCAATTGGAATCTCTTGGTGTGTGTTGATTTCATTGGGTGTTTTACTGAATTATTTTCCGGACTTTACGGCTCCTTCGAATAATGATTACGGTTCCTTGCTATTGAGTTATCTCCAAGAACCTTGGGCGTTTGCTCTGTTTGCGGCGGGCTGCTTTGCCGCATTAGTGTCTACGGCAGATACATTATTGATTGCTTCTATACAGACTTTTGTTTTTGATATATTGTATCCTTCACATTCATTGAAGACGATAGAAGATACAAATGACCCGGAGAAAATGAAGGGTTTATTGCGCTATGGAAGGAAAATGGTTTATTTATTCGGACTTATCAGCCCTTTGTTCATTTACTTGGTTAGTATTGTGATACCGGGTGTTCTGGATTTGTTTTTTTTAGTTTATAGTGCTCAGATCATATTGCTTATACCGATTTGCGTGGCGATATTCCGTAAGGATTGTGTACGGATGAGAAAGTATGCGATATTCTCTCTTTCTGCTGGTTTCTTGGCTTCTGTATGCATGATGGTGTGGATGCTTTTTCATCCGGTGGAATACGTTTATCTGTCGGCTCCACTTGTTTCGATTCTGGTTTCTGCGATACCTTGGTTTTTTATTAAGAAAGGAGAGGGTTATGATACTGGAGTTAACAAAAGGTGAGATTTTCGAACTAATGGTTTCAGCTTTAGGAGGATTCCTATTGTTATGTAAATGGATGAAATCTACGAATATGCGAAAAGTAAGGGAATACCTTGAAAAACAGCCCTTAGATGGGCTTTCGGATTGCAGTTGTTTGGGGGATTTTATGAAGCGGTCTTCTTGTAAGAAACTGTTTAACTATTATTTTTTATATAGGCTTGTCTCCATTTCTTATTATTTGCTGCCGGTTGTTTTTTTGTTCTTTTTTCTTGTTGATGCATTTTATTTGTATAACTATTTTCTTGTTGATGGATCTGAAGTATTCGAGAAAGCTTGTGTTCCGATGCAGCAAAGTGTATTGATATTTATTTTTGAATCAGTGGTTGTTATGTTCCCTCTTGTTTTAGGAGAGTGGATTAAAAGAAATACTTATGAGCCTCTTGTATGAGCGACGATTGGAGTCTTGCTATATAGAACGAATATATCCGTATTCGGAATCGAATGCTTTTTTAGGAGTGAGTATTTGCTCTCGTTTATTTTCAGAGAAGACTTTGGTTGCTCTGTTTGATTGGTGCAAGGTAAATGTCAAATCTGTTTATGTATTAATAGCCGATGAGATACAAATGTACACTTTTATGGCTTCTAAAGGTTTGGAACGAAAAGAGGCTTGTGCGAAAGCTTTGCAAATAGGCGATATAAAGTATCGATTCATAGAAAGGGTTATCAAGAAAGGTGACTATGACAATGTTCGATTGCTTTCTTGGAAAGCGGTAGCCTTAGAGCCTCGATTCAAGACTTTATTGCAAAGACTTAGATTATTATATGGAACTGAAATCCTTTTTCGGCGGGAAGTTATCAAGCAGATTCTAGAACGTAACAGGCGGTTGCCGGAAGGTTTTCGTTTTGCAAGGATCGACTCTTCTGATTATGATCTAGCTTCTCTTTATATACTGAACGAACTGGCGGTTATTTTATATTTCCATTTATATTTTGATCCGGTGTGCCAATATCAAATCTCACCTTTACCTATGACCCCTTTATTGGAAATCTTGTATGACGGTACTTTTTTGAAAGACTTGCTTGTGCCTAAAAAGGATATTGGTTATATAGAAATTATGGGGGAGAAGGATCTCACTGGCAGAATGATTAAGGTTAATACAAAAGGGGCGCCCTTATAGATAGAACCGCCCCTCCTTATAGTTGTAGATAACTCCTTTACTTTTTTGTGAGTTCGTTATAGCTTATGTATAACTTTCATTAACTGCTCGCCCAAGCCAATCGTATAGCCTTGAGAGACAAATACGACACGGTTGAACGTATCGGCGATCAAGAAGATCGGCAAGGTATTGGCGTTTTGCAATTTCATCGCTGTAGCCATCTCCTTTTGGATCGCCCCGTCGATATCCAGACCGTATGTGATCGTGCCCGGTAAATCGCCGAACTCTTTCGGATCGAAGTTCTTATAGCCCTTCTCGTCCGGGAAGAGAAGCACGATGCCTCGTCCCCAATCCTCCAGTTCCTTCTTCACGGCGGCGATATCACGCATCGCATGGTTTGTCGGTTCTTGGCGGGAGCCTAGAAGCGCTACGATATAGTAGCCACGTCCGGTAGTAGCTAGCAGGCTAGTTTCCTCACCGTTGTCCGCACGTTTGAATTTATTCTCGGAGTTAAAGTTACCGATCACCTGTATCTCGTCCTTGCTTTTGCGCATCTCCAATTGGATCGGGGTGGTCTTGTCCGCCTCCACATTGAAAAACTCAATCTCGGCCAATACGCTACCGTTTGCCATACGAGTACCGGTCACTAACATATAATTACCTTCATCCATGGATAACGGTTTCTTCAGTAATCCGCTCCAAGTATCTCCCAAGCCCATATCCACATTACCGCCTCTCTCGAAATTCAAGGTCTGTAAAGTACCGTTCGGCAAAACCTTGGCGATCGTGAAGTGACTGTAATATTTCGGGTCTTGCAGCGCCTTGATTGGTTGGTAAGAAGCGATTACCTTGCCTTGTTTAGCGGTCGTCTGTACGGCAGCCTCGAAATCGACGTCTACCCAAGCGTTGTCTTTGAAGTACTGGATCTTGCGGGCTACCGGCTCGATACGTGCCGGAATACCTAAACTACGAGCCACGGCCACGAAGAAGATATTACGGGAGCCCTTATCAGCGATACGAGATTTCCATACACCCATCGGCATGATCGGAATACGTTGTGCGTTTAGCGCGTCGTTAATGGAGACGTTATTCTTCACCCAATCCACCAATGCCTGTGGATTCTCTACGGCTTGTTTCGCAAGGGAAGGCTCAATATTTGCGGCGAAGAAACTCTTATAAGGAGTCAGGAACTCATTGGCCACACGAGGATTCATGATATATTCATTGAACCATTCGCTTTGAACGGCCGGCGTATTATTCAAATGATCCGTGAGGACAGACGCTGGTGTATCACGTAGGTCCTTAGCGGACACGACATCTAATAATGCCATTGCCTGCGCACGCTTCTCGGCTGGAGTCTCCCGTAAGAACTTCTCGATCTCCATCCAGTTACCACGGCTACCAATCATGAAATCCTCCGTCTTCATCGGGTCGATACCCAATTCTTTCGCTAAAGCCTCCGCTTTCTCTTCCGTATAGAAAGTGGCTACATATTTATTACGGATAGCGTCTTCCTCCAATAAGCGTTTGGCGTTCGCCTCCTTTTGCTCCGGTGTAACTTCCGCTGGGATAGAGCCGTCCACCGGTGGTATGATATCTAGGGCGATCGTCTCCACATCTCCCGGTTTCTTGTTCAAGGCGATCGTAACCTCTCCGTCTTTGCCGAAAGAGACCTTGCTGTAGCCGAACTTGCCATCTTTGCTGGCCCATACCAACATATCCCCTTTTCCGGCGGATAATGAGCATTTGCCATCCGCGTCCGTCTTCTTGCGGGCTACACTGTTAAACTCGGCATAATTATAAATCTTGAATTCAACCAGAGCGTCCTTCACTGGCTTGCCATTGGCATCCGTAACCGTGATAACAGCTTTAGCCGAAGGTGCGTAATTATCGATCACGTTGATCTCGGTATACCCATCGGTACGTTCCATGATATCCTCCGGGCCATTGTATTTACCGAATACTTTCGTATGCATCAACATACCCCGGTAAGCAGGGCCGTTGAACCAACCCAGATTCAATACCGGTTCGGGCTCGCAAGCGCCGAGGAAATACCATTTACCATTCACCCAAGCTTCTACCCATGCGTGGTTATCATCCGTATGCGCCCAGCGAGGCGTATATACCTGACGTGCGGGGATACCCACGGAACGTAAAGCGGCTACCGTGAAGGTAGACTCCTCGCCGCAACGACCGTAAGCGGTCTTTACGGATGCCAAAGGGGAACTTGTGCGCCCATCGGAAGGGGTATAGATAACCTTCTCATGACACCAGTGATTCACTTCCAGTACGGCATCGTACAACGAGAGACCCTTCACCCGGTCTTTCAACTCATCAAAGAAAACCATGCGGCTTTCATCCAGATTCTCATTGTTGATTCGTACCGGCAATACGAAATGGCGGAAGATATCCTCTGGGATGCTATCGCCCCAAGGCATCTCATTCCGTGCTTGGAAAGAGGAACGGATGTTTTTCAAATAGAAATCGCCACTATAGTCCGTGATGTCTCCAATCGGCATATAGGCGTACATGAAGGTTAACGCCTCCCTCTCTTCGGGAGTCATTTGATCGTTAAATACTGCGAAAAGGTCTCCGTTAGGCAGGGCGGCCTGTTTCGCTTGGAAATCGTTCTCAACCTCAGCTCGGTAAGCGGCGTCGGTAATAAAATGTTGTTGGTTGTTACAGCTCGTCCATACGAGTAATGTGAACAACAGCGTAAATAGATGTTTTTTGTTCATAAAGCGGATATGTATGTTTGCCAAAAGTAATGATTCTATGCGAGATAGAAAAATTCTCGAACAATTTGTAAGAAAGATTTGTTTTTCTATAGAAAGAATAAATCTGGTCTTCCTGTAAATTTGGGACCGGATTTCTTCTTTTTGTGTGATTATAATTACAAAAAGTTTACGAACTTTGTGACAAAGTATCAAATCACTAATCATAAAACCCGTTTTGCGTATGTTTCAAAATCCTGAGCAAGTGCTATTAATAGCTTCTGTGATCCTGTTTTTAAGTATATTCGCCGGTAAGGCCGGTTATCGTTTCGGCTTACCCGCTTTGTTGTTGTTCCTTGGTGTGGGAATGTTGTTTGGCAGCGATGGTCTGGGCATCCAGTTCAGCGATCCGAATGTGGCCCAGTTTATCGGCATGTTGGCGTTGAGTATCATCTTGTTCTCGGGTGGTATGGATACGAAAGTTGCGGAGGTCAAACCTATCGCCTCTCAAGGTGTGGTATTGGCTACGCTCGGGGTGCTGGCCACGACTTTTATCACGGGCGGGTTTATCTATTGGTTATTTGGTTTATTTGGCAAATATGTTACGTTGACTTTCCCGGAATCTTTATTGCTGGCGGCGGTCATGTCCTCTACGGACTCAGCCTCGGTTTTCTCCATCTTGCGCAGTAAAGGGGTTTATTTGAAAGAGCGTCTGCGTCCTACCTTGGAACTGGAGAGTGGTAGTAATGACCCGATGGCTTATATGCTTACCTTGCTTCTGATCGCTTACATACAAAGTGGAGGTATGAATATTTGGGAGGCCGGGCTATCCTTGGTCATTCAATTATCGGTGGGAGCTATCGCCGGTTTCTTATTGGGGAGACTGGCTGTGTTGATTATCAATAAGATCGATATAGATAACGAGTCTTTGTATCCGATCCTTTTATTGGCTACGGCTTTCTTCACCTTCGCCGCTACGACCTTATGTAAGGGTAATGGCTATTTAGCGGTTTATATCGCTGGTTTGGTGGTTGGTAACGCTAAGATTGTTCACAAGAAAAGTATGGGGACGTTCTTTGACGGTTTCGCTTGGTTGTGGCAGATCGTGATGTTCCTTACGTTAGGCTTGCTAGTGAACCCGCATGAGTTATTACCGGTGACGGGTGTAGGTGTTATGGTGGGAGTCTTTATGATCTTGATCGCCCGTCCGATTAGCGTGTTCCTTTGCTTGATACCTTATAAGAATTTCTCTTTCAAAGGTAAACTGTATATCTCATGGGTGGGATTACGCGGGGCGGTTCCTATTATTTTCGCTACTTACCCGATGATCGCCGGGATCGAGCATGCTGGTATGTTCTTTAATATCGTATTCTTTATCACGATTCTTTCTTTGCTGATTCAAGGAACCACGGTTACTCAAGCCGCAAAATGGCTGGATATGGTGGATGAGCCGGAACGAAAGGATGAGTTTGGCATCGAGCTTCCCGAGGAGATCAAGAGCGCTATGAGCGAGATCGATATTACCCCGGCGGTATTATCCCATGGAAATAAATTGATGCAGCTGACTTTACCCGATCATACCTTGGCGGTAATGGTGAAACGGGAAGGCTGCTATTTCATCCCGAAAGGAAATACGGAATTAAAGGAGAACGACAAGTTGTTAATGATCTCCGATAATGACGAGGCGCTTTTGCAGGCGTATGATTCCTTGGGGGTGAAGGATTATACGATGAAGAAGAATTGAAATAATGTGCCAATGTAGGCAATGTGCCAATGCGAATACTCTTTGTGTAGAATAAGCATTGGCACATTATTTTATCGTACCGGGAACTCGGTTATACGTAAAGTGGTACAGCCATAAGGAATTAACTCGATCGTCTCTTCATCACCCATCGGTTCGTTGGCTTGCATGAAGAAATTTACGGGGCCGGCGGAACCTTTGAACATTTTCCATGAAGGTAAGATCCGTCCCTTTGTTTTGATCGTGATAGGGGCATTCTCTAGGTTCCATGGGTAAGGGGCTATGTTCTCTGCCTTTCTAACGACGAAATTTTTCTCTAGTTCTTCTTCTTTCAGATATTTGCGAATCAGGGAATAATTCCATGCTGAAGTAGAGGTGACCTCATAATACCATTCTCCTTTATGTGAAGACTCCGGGCGTTGATCAACCTTGCGTTCCCATTTCTCATCCATCTTTAGGGAATACAATAATGGGCCTCGTTCGATGACAACCGCATCGTCATACCAATTGCTTGTGGATATACGCATGGGTAGCTCTAGCTGGATATGATCGCCATCTTTCCATTCCCGGTTGATTCGTACGATTTCGCCAGAGTGAGCTGCGATAGAGACAGCCTCGCCATTTATCGTAATCACGGGATTATTACACCAAGCAGGAATACGCAAGTGAAAAGGGAAAAAGGCTTTCTTGTCTTTCTTGCTAGGGAACGATAAATTGAAATCGATCTTTTCTTCAAAGGGATAATCGGTCTTCTCTGCGATTTTAACCGTGATGTCGTTTCCCACTTGGGCAGTCACTTCCGATGGTGCGTAGATAAGTGAAGCGATGCCATTATCGGCGGTGGCAAACCATAGATGTCGTGTGAATTTAGGCCAGCCTTGATGTAGATTGGAGGTACAACAAGGATAACCGCTCAATTCTCCGAAAATAATGTCTGTGTCTTCGTGTGGTGAGACAAAGTTACGTCCTTCGCAAGTGATCGCTATTTGATTGACTTGCTGATAATATTGTCGTGCGGAAAAGTCATCCTTGATCTGCGTTGGCAGTACATTGTATGCGACTTTCTCTAAATGATCAGCCCACTGGACATCTCCGGTTATCTCTAACATTTTCTCGAGAGAGAACATCATCTCGACAGCGGTACAGAGTTCTGATCCTTGTGTCGGGTTACCGAAACGTAAAAGTTCATCTCCCGCCCATAATCCTGTAGGAAAACCAATCGTATGGCGCATTTTCCGTACAGCTTCCTTAACCGCTTCCAGATTTTGAGGATTATGGCTCTGTTGGTAATAAATGACAGGTTCCTTGAATCCTTGGGCGAGATTTACACAATGCAGGCTGTTTTGCCGGGCTAAATGATCTTGGTTCAAGAACACGTCGGTCCAATTGAAGGTTTGCTTATGGATTAACTCTCCTAACTCCAGAAGGAAAGGATCGCCCGTGATATTATAAAGCCAATATACGACCATCAGATTATCCCCTCCTCGTTGTTCAGCCCAGAAAGTCCATTTTCCCAGAGGACTTTTAGGTAGTTCAGAAAGCTGGTATTTGAAATAATTAGTGAGGAACGAGATAACTCTTTGATCGTTGGTAGCGGAATAATATTGTTGCAGAACTTTGAGCATAACCATTTTGGGCCACCAATCTTGTGCGTTATCCCGTTGTAAGCCGGGTTCATAGTCTCTGTCTGTATCTGGCCCGAAATATCCGTTAGGCTTTTGAGAGGCCAATGTCCATTCAACCCAAGGCTTTACTTTTTGGATCAGGGCCTCATCATTCATGATGTAAGCCAAAGGTAGTAAGCCATCTATCCAGTATGGGCCTCGCTCCCATACGTCTCCATCTCCGCCTAACCAACCGTTACGCGGTCCCATTACTTTCGTATAGATAGAATCCAGATGGCCGGTCATTCCCGTACACATTCGTTCCATTTGGATTTTTAGCCAACCCGCAGGTTTAACATCCCCAATAGGCAACTCTATATAAGGCTTAGAGGCTAATGGATAACGATTGTTCGGGTAATTAATGTTGATAGAACCTTCATTTCCCAGCAAAGTGGCAGAAAAGGAGGTAATTGAGATTAGGCTTGATAATGTTATCGTTAATAAATACTTCATTTTGATGCTTTTTTAGTTATTCGTTATAGGGGATCCATACCCTCATTTTTCCTGCTTTACGGTTATCCCACGCGTAATAGGGAATAAAGGTAGCAGATTGTGCCCTACCGTTTGTTTTAATTGTTTTTATCCCATTCAATATATCGGAAACGAAGGCTGTCTGGAATGTTGTACTTGGGCTCAACTGTATTTGATCGAAATATACCGGGTTGTCTATTTCTTCCATGCAGTATACAAGTGGCCCTCGTTGAATCGCCCGTTTGCCGAAATTTTCCTTGACATGCGGATCTGCCGCGACAATTTCCACGGGCATATCCATATCTAGAGCGATTACATCTTGTGATTTCCAATCCTTGATTACCGCATAGCCTTTTTCCTCAGACACGTTTATTCTCTTACCATTGATACTTAAATCATAGGTTTTGCACCAATTCGGAATGCGGAGGCGTATCTCTTTCTCCAAAGGCTGAGACGTAGAAATTGTTAGTTTTACCGATCCATCCCACGGATAGTCCGTTTCTTGTGTTAATAGGATATCAGTCTCTCCTATCCGTATTTGCCCCGTATTTCCGATATATAGATTTACCCATAACGCATCATCGGAGGAGGCGTAGATATAATTTCCGATAGAAGGCAAGAAGCGTGAAAGCTGACTTGGGCAACAAGCGCAACCATACCATTCTTGTCTATGGTGATCACCCTTAGATTCCAGCGGGTTGACATAGAAGAAGCGGTCTCCACCCAAGGAGATACCGGCAAGCGCACCGTTATATAAAGAACGTTCCAGTACGTCGATGTATTTAGAGTCTCCGGTAAGTTGGTTCATACGTTGGTTCCAAAGCACCATTCCGACAGAAGCGCAAGTCTCGCAATAAGCATCTAGGTTCGGTAAATCGTAATCCTCCGTAAACCCTTCGTTATCCCGGGATGAACCGATTCCCCCGGTGATATACATATTGCGGTGTACCACATCATCCCATAGACGATCTATGGCGGCTATATATCCCGTATCATTCTTCAAGGCAGCCACATCGGCCATACCGCAATACAAATACATACATCGTACCGCATGCCCGGAGATATCGGTAAGTCGCCGGACGGGAACGATATCTTGATAGTAAACCGGGTCCCATTTACCTTCATCACCCATAGTGCCGTGACCGTGTCCACGTTCCTCCAGCAGCCAATAAGCGAAATCCAGATATTTCTGCTCTTGGGTGGTTTGATAAAGCTTGACAAGCGCCAGTTCTATTTCCTCGTGTCCCGGTACCCAATGTCTTTTTCCCGGACCGAATTGGCTCATCATATGATCTGTCATGCGTATACATACGTCTAATAACTTGCGCTTTCCTGTAGCTTGATAATACGCTACTCCTGCCTCAATCATATGTCCGGCGCAGTACATCTCATGCTTGTCCATATTGGTCCACCGTTTATCCAATCCGGTGAGTGTATAGAAGGTATTGATGTAGCCATCCGGTTGTTGGGCGGCAGCGAATTTGTCAATCCATTCGTCCGCTTTCTTTTCCAACTCGGGATCCGGATTGTTGATCAGGCTATAAGCCATACCTTCTAACGCTTTATATACATCGGAATCATCAAAGAAAATGCCGGAATGCTCTCCTTCCCCTTTCGCTGCATTCTCGAAATTACGGATACGTCCGGTTTGATTCTCTATTTGATCGATACAGACAGGCAAGGTCGCCGAGACATGTTTGCTGAGTCTGGGTGACCAAAAGTTGTCATTGATTTTCACATGAGAAAAATCGATCTGCTCGATCATCTTCAAAGGCTGTTCCTTTATATCTTCTTTAGAGGTCTGGCACCCTTGCAAAAGAAAGGCAGACGCAGCGAGTAAAAGGTATTGCTTCATATAGCTTTAGAAATTGAGATTAAAGGAGGGTATGTCAATATAGAGACATACCCTCTATGTTATTATTGATAATTCGGATTTTGTTCCAGATTCGGATTGGTATCTACTACTTTTTGAGGTAAGGGAAATACCGTTTTATAATCTCCATTCGGCTCATGAGATAACCATTTAGCTTTTGTGAAATGACCGAAACGTATCATATCTCTCCGGCGATAAGATTCTCCAGCGAATTCCCAACCTAGTTCATCATAGAAACGTCCGAATTTTTCCGGATAAACTTGATTTTGCGAAGTTAATACATAGTTTTCTACCGTACCGTATTTGTAACAGGATTTTTCTTGTAATTGCGCTCCTGAGACAATTGCTTTTTCAGGATGTTCTTTAAAAGCTCTTTTTCTGACCATACTTACAATAGACGCTGCTTGATCTGCTTTCCCAGTACGTAAAAGGCATTCTGCTTTCATCATATGGACTTGCGTAAGTCTGAATAAGACCAAATCATTATTTAGTTCACTTCTGGCTCCCATCTCAACCTCATATTTTAACCAGCGATATCCTTCTGCCTCACCAGTGAAAATTCCGTTGGGCATTTTGTTGACGAAGATAAGCGGTTGTCCCATTAAGTCATAAGAGCCTGTGAGAGGTGTCCGGTCAGATGCGTATTGGGGACCTCCTAGCCAAGTCGCATTTAAACGTTCGTCATCTGGATCATAGGTGTCGATGAATTGAGGTATTCCTTTATAGGCCCCAGCTCCCCAAGGGCTTCCAACTAGATCATACGTTTTTTGGTTTGCTCCGTGTAAGGCGGCTAAATGATAGTTAAATCCAGTGGCAAATATTTCATCATAAGGAATGACTAATATATTTTCTAATGAGTTTTCATTGTGTGCCTTAAATGGATCGCTATAATTAATGTCTAAACTGTATTTTCCTGAATTAATAATATCATCACACTCTTGAATACAAGCATTCCATTGGGGATCACCTGTATATACTTCTGCGTTCAAATATACGTTAGCGAGGAGGGCTTTAGCTCCCCATAATGTGAATCTTCCATAATTAGATTCATTTTTCTCTGTTGGGAGATCGCTGAAAGACTCTTTTAGTTCTTTGACTATAAAATCATAAAGATCCTTCCGGGATGTTTTTACAGGTAATTCTGAGGTGGGTTCCGTTACTAAAGGAGCATCTCCGAAATTATCCATGATGTACCAGTAATAGAAAGCACGTAATGCTCGAGATTCAGCGATCATGGCAGCCTTGTTTTCATTAGCGGCAAAAGGAAAATCATCTTGGTTGATAATGCTGATAGCCCGGTTTGCCAAGATAATTCCGGAATAGCAAACTTCCCATAAACGATTCACTTGTAATTGTTCGGAGTTCCATGAATGTTGATGCATTCTACGAAATACACCTCCATCATCCCAACCGGAACCATTAGCGGGGAACACTGCGGCATCGGTACATATTTCTTGACTCAGCATTGGAGCTTGTCCGGAACCGCAATATCCCCAATCTTGAAGATTGGTATAAGCGGCACCAACCACTTTAGTTGCGTCTCCAGCTTCATATTTATAACTATCTTCAGTAATGTCAGAGAAGATTTCTTCGGTTAGGTCTGTGCAGGAAATAAAATTCAATGAACAGCAACCTAATAATAAGATATTTATATGTTTTTTAATTGTATTCATGAGTTTATTTATTTTAAAAAGTAAACATTGCGCCTAAAGTAAAGGAACGTGTAGAAGGGTAACGGCCTAATTCATCACATCCGGGATTAAGTCCTTGCGTATTAACCTCAGGGTCTAATCCACTGTATCCTGTAAATGTGAATAGGTTATTACCGGTTGCGTATATACGTATCCTTTTTAAATAATCATTCTTAAGTTTTAAGGTATAACCAATGGTGATATTATCAATTTTCCAAAAGTTTCCTCTTTCGATGAAATAGCTAACATATTGAAGTTCCTGTTGGTCGTTTAGTACAGTCTTTCCGTACTTCGGTTCATAAGCTGTGGCAAGCAAATTTCCCCGGGTCAAGTTTACAGGACATTCATAAAACATGCGGGGGTAGTTGAGGATGTCATAGTCGAATGCACCTCGCATAGTTATACCTAAGTCGAAATTTTTGAAGGTAAAACTGTTATCCCAGCTTAATAGGTGTTTGGGCAGGCCATTTCCAATAATTTTTTTATCTTCTGCTTGTTGCTCTGAGATCGGTTTTGGATTACCGTTTTTATCTTCAATAATCCAACGTCCTTCGCTATCTATATCAATAGTTTTAAAACCGTAGAAATTACCAACCTCACCCCCTTCAAATATTCGATGGGTATATTGTTGGATAGGTTCGCCAGTCCAGCCATCTTCTATATAACCGGATTTTAATTGGAATTCCTCGTTGGATAAGGCAACCAACTTATTTTTGTTAGTCGAATAATTAAAGCTAGTTGTCCATGAGAATTCTTTTGTTTGTACTGGGATTGCACTGAGGTGTATCTCTAGTCCTTTATTTTGCATAGTTCCTGCGTTTGCGAGGATTTCCTGATATAAATAAGGAGGAGTGGCTACTTGATAGTTCCATAGCATATCTTTTGTCGTGCGTTTATAAAGGTCTATAGATCCACTGATACGGTTATCAAGGACACCGAAGTCTACTCCTAAGTTCCACTCTTCTTTTTTTTCCCAACGCAGGTTTGGATTTGCGTTACTTGAAGGTTTTAATGAAGGGAGCCAGCCAGAACCAGTATAGAGATTCTTATCGCTGGTCAAGCGGCTTAATGACATATATGGATCTTCAGGAATGGAACCCGTTACACCAAAACCTAAACGAGCTTTCAAGCTACTGATAAAACGTAAGGAGCTCATGAATTCCTCATTATGTATATTCCAACCTACGGATACGGCCGGAAAATTTCCCCATTTATAATTAGCTCCGAATTGTGTAGCTCCTTCATGACGGATACTGACAGATGCTAAATAACGATCATTGAAACTATAGTTGATACGAGCAAATACACCGATTAACTTAGACTTGTTTTTTTCAGACTTTTCCTCAACTTCTCCTCTTTTTAAGGCAGCTCCAGCCCCCATATTATTATAGCTATATTGATCGGATGGAAAATCCCAGTTTTGCATCCAATAATTTTCATAAGTATTGTCTTGATAAGAATAACCCGCTAAACCAGTAAGATTATGAGCACCAAAATTATTTTTGTATTGGGCTGTGATCTCTAACAGATTATCGATAGAAGCAGTTGTTCCGCGAGAAGCAAACCCGTTTTTGCCATTGCGGACAGTTGATATGTGTTTTTTAGTTTCAGCATATCCGCGGGTTTGATTATAAGAGGTTCTCGACACTAATGCTTTTACGAAAAATTCATCCATGGGAGTCAATGTAACGGTTCCGAATGTACGTAATTGGGTACTTTTATTCTCGCCATTACTTTCATATAGCGCAGCTACCGGATTCATATATCCGTTCATTGTCGGATGTTCAATCCAGTTTCCGTTATCGTCTTTCGGACGTTCAGTTGGAATATTGATTAACGCATTTCGGTAAATTTCCCCATTGAAGCTTTTGCCATCTCCTAAGGCTGTATATTTTTGTTCTTTACCCATGATGTTTAAATTAAACTTTAATAAGTTATCCCACATAGAGTGGTTGATTTCCAATCGTGTGGTTAATACTCTATTGTCTGAGCGTTTGATAATGCCTTGGCCAGACTTATAGTTTATGTTTGCGATATAATTAGAGTTGCGATTACCTCCGCGTAGACTGGCATTAGTTACGTAAGAAATAGGAGTCCTTAATATCTGGTCTAGCCAATCTGTGTCGTAACCATAATCAATAGCGCCGGGTTTCCCTTGTTTTACTAATTGACGGTATTGATCGGCATCCATCATATCTAATCTTTTTTTGATTTGCTGGGTAGTGACATAAGCTTGAATATCAATAGTTACAGGTATCTCTCCTTTCACTTTTTTTGTGGTGATGAAAATAACACCATTATTTCCTCTAGTTCCATAAATAGCGGCGGCTGAGCCGTCTTTTATAACATCTATGCTTTCGATATCTTCTGGTGCAACAGTGCTCATATCACCCGGAACTCCATCGACAATAACTAATGGAACTCGGTCTCCTTTTAGTGAGCCGATACCACGCAATACAATTTGGGATGAAGACGTCGGATCACCATTAGGCATGACAATGCCAAGTCCCGCAACCTTTCCTTGAAGCAACTGGGCTGCGTCTTGTACTGAACCTTGAATGAATGTTTCGCTTTTTATGCTGGAAATAGATGAAGTTAATTCCCCTTTTTTCTGTGTACCGTAGCCAACCACTACCACCTCGTCTAATTGTTGCGTATCTTCTACTAAACGAATATTGATTTGTTGTTTCCCATTTACAGGAACATCTTGTGTCAAATATCCGATATAGGAAATCTGCAAGATGGCAGAAACAGGAACATCTAACGTATAATTACCATCTATATCTGTAATAGTTCCGTTAGTTGTTCCTTTTATAACGACGTTAGCACCGATAATAGGTTCTCCGGATTTATCTGTAATTGTTCCTGAGACCTTATTGTTATCCTGTTGTTGTTCTGCTTTTTCATCTTTCTTCATCAACATGATATTACTGCCTTCAATCGCATATCCAATATTCGTGTTTCTGAAAATTTGTGACAAAACATCCATTACCGTTTGGTCTTGAGCGTGTACGGATGCTTTACGGTTTAAGTCGATTTCATTTGTATTATAAATGAATAAATAATCAGTTTGCTGTTCTATCTGTTCTAAAATTGAATGCGTAGATTCATTATTAGCATTGATATTGATGCGCATCGTTTGTGAATGTACGGATGCGAGTAAGCTGAAACTGAATACAAATAATGCAATGAATGTTAATCTCATTATTCGAAATGTTTTGTCTTCTGTGTTAAAAGGGGACATAAAATGCCCGTTACAAATTTTTTTCATACATTTGTAATGTCTTATTTGTTAGTACTAAATGAATTTATTTTCGCAAGTCTGGTACTGACTTACGGAAGGGGGATGTTGCAGCATCTCCCTTTTTGTGTAATTTGTGCTGTTAATTGTTTGTTATGTTTTCATTCTCTATATTCTGTATTTAAAAGGTTAACGACTAAATATTTATTTTATCACGATTAGATTCGTCTCTTCATTTTTTGTATAAGTGAATTTATGTTTTAATTGTAATACTTTCAATACATGGTCAATTCCGTCTTTGATACGGAATTTGCCGGAATAACGGTATTGAAGTAAGGATGGTCGTTGAACATCAATTTTAATATCATAATAAAGCTGTAACTTTTCTATTAAACTTTGGATCGACTCGTCTTCGAAACAGAATAATCCCTCTTTCCATTTAAAGTAGTTGTAGTCAGGAATATGGGATGTATTTAATCCTTCCTGACTTGCGATCGCCATCTCGTTCGGCTTTAGGCGTAATCTTTTCGGCATAGTTAAGGAAGATATTTCTACGCTGCCATTTAATAATGCTGTCTCAAATAAAGGACTGTTGTGATATGCCTTAACATTAAATTCGGTACCCAATACATGAATTGCGTATTTTTCGGTTTGTACGGTAAAAGGACGTTTTTTGTCATGATGTACAGAAAAATACCCTTCTCCGTTAAGTTCTACGTTCCGTTTATTTGTGCCGAATTTATTAGGAAATTTCAATGTCGAGCGAGAGTTGAGCCAAACATGTGTCCCGTCCGCTAAAGTTAACTCAGCTCGCTGACCTGTGGGTACATGGATGGTTTGTATTTGTATATCCTCTACCTTTTGTTGTACGAATTGTTTAGTAACAAAGATTCCAATTAAAAAGATCGCTGCTATTTTTAGTGTTTCGATTGCGATACGTCGAATTGTTGGAATGAATTTTTTATGAAGTGTTTTTTGCTCTGTATCCGTATGCCAAAGTGAAATATCATATAATTTACGTAAAGCCAGAAATTCACGCATGTTATCAGGACTTTCGTCCAGCCATGACACTACTTTCAGTCTCTCTTCTTCGGAAACCTTACCTCTTATGTACCGTTGTAGTAATTGCTCCATGAATGTCTGTTAATTTATTTTCTATTATAAAAACAACGCTGTGCGCTAAATCCCTAGTGGAAAAATGAAAAAAATTAAGAAAAAAGAAAATAAAATAAGGGTAGATAGTCTTTCAAGTTGATACGCAAAGCTTTTAAAGCCTTGGTTATGTGGTATTCTACACCTTTTATGGTGAGGTTTGTCTCATCCGCTATTTCTTTTACGGTTTTATTCTCGAAGCGGCTCATCTCGAATATTCGATGAGTTTGTTCTGGTAAGTTTTTTAAAGTTTTGTGGATGATCCTATTGACCTCATCAGAGAAGATCTCTTTCGGATCGCAAGCCTCGAGTGTGGAAATTCTAATGCTTAGTTCTCTATTTTTTATTTCCTCTAAATTTTCAATAGCGGCATCATGTATGGCTTTATGGCGTAAATAGTTAAGGGCTTTATTTTTCAAAATCGTGAGCAATAAGGCTTCTGTTATCTCGTTTTCTCCAGCAGAGACCAGTCGCCAATATTTTACAAGCGATTCAGCTACGATATCCTCAGCCACCATGTCATCATGTACATATGATTTGGTGAACAGGAATGACCGTCGGTAATTCCGTTCATAAATGATATTAAAATCGTCTCCTTTCATCTTCAATACAGATTTAGCGGTAAAAGTAGGAATTTTTGATAGAAAAATAGTTAAAGTAATCATACTTTCATTTTTCCCGCTTTCCGGTTATCTCAAGTATAATATGGGATGAAAGAAATTGATTGTTGTCCATTTATCGCATTGATAGTAAAAGGTTAGAGTGGAAAGAGGTCTTGAATACGGAATTCAGACTAAGTTCTATTTACTCATAATAGTTGGGGTTATCTGCTTTAATTTTAGATTCATTATGAAGCGGTGTCTATATGTGGAGACGGGGCATGCCCCGTCTCTCTCTAAATCCGTTGTTCCTTACCATTCACGATAAATCGCTTGATAGGTTGTTTTACCGGTCTTAATAGGTAACTCCAATCCTTTTCAGTTGTATCTAACGTGATTTCCAATCCATCTTCCAGTTGTTTTACTTTATAATTAATCTTATTATTTCCAACAGGAAGATCTTTCATTTCAATAAAGTCCCAATCTGATGGTAAATTAGGACTTAGGGTCAAGATCTTTTTATAGGCTTCTGGTTGTATGCCATATATATAACGAATCAAAGGTGTTGCTATACCATAGATGGTCCATGCTTGAACAGGGCAGCCATAATCAGGCATCATCTCATTGATTGATCCCGGAAGTGTACGGCCAAATGTATCGACGATGCGATTGATATACCATAAAGCCTCATCTACACGTCCGTAAGCGCATTCGGCCATCGCTTGTACGCCTGTTGCGATAGTCATCATGCGATCTCTTTCGACAGCGGATAAATAAGGACCATATTCGCCGCAATGCTCTTTTCGTACTTTATCCAATTGCCGAATAGCTCTGTCTTCTGAGGCAATCTGAGTTTCTATTGGAGTGCTTATTACCCAATTCTTGTTAGTTAACCATCCTTTCATAATACCGGTTGGATACGCTTCAAATTGTTTATACATATCCTCATACATTGCGATATGCTTTTTCTTGTTATCCTCATATTCCTGTAAGGAAACCTCGGCAACATCCCACCTGTATTCTGTATTACGAACCTGTTCGATAGCACCTTTAGTTGTTTCTAAGGCTTGCTCTCTCGTTCCATAAAAATCACAATAAATTTCTAAATCCTTATCCCAAAATAGGTCGTTGATCTTTTCTTTCAAGTCGGTTGCTTGCGAGGCACACTCACTGGCAAATGCTTCTTCTCTCATTATTAAGGCAATCTGCGACATAACTTCCAGTGCTTGCTGGGTATAAACAGAGACATCGATCAATTCCGCATTTAATCCTCTAACTTCCATGATTCCATACCCTTCGGGGAACATATTCTTATTTGTATCCATATCTTTCAAAAGGAAGTTCAGACCTTTTTGCATATAAGGATACATATCTGCAAGGAATTTGTTATCACCAGTCCATTTATAAACATTCCATACAGCGATGATAAAATGAGCAGTCTCTTGAGTATTTCCTTTGTGGCTGACGAATGCGTTGAATGCCATTTCATGCAAAATACGGCCATTTCCATTGGCCTTCTCTGACATCTCTTTGATAACTCTCAATGTCTCTTTTGCTAATTTTTGGTCACCTGTAGCGACAAGGCCTTGTAATGAATAAGAATTATCACAACCAAATAACCATGGATATTCAATCGCACCCGCTCCCAGAAAGCGTCCTGCTCCTTCCATATCCGCAGCAAGCCATTCCGTATTGATTTTGCACCAGTTATAAACCTCTTGTAACTTTTTATCTGGAATGTTAATCTGTCCTCTTTCTAGTAGTTGGGTGTAATGCGTTTTTTTATCTTCCAACATTTCGGAATGGTTCGCTAAGATGTCTTTATAACTTTTTAGGGCATCCTCCTCACTGTCTTTTGATCCTGCGATGACGAAAGAAAGTTTTTTCTCCTGATTCTTAGGAAGTGTAATCGTATAAGTAGAAGAGGCACTTTTACCCGTTCCTTGCGTATTTATATAAGTAGGAGCATCTAGTTGATAAATACTCGTATGTTGATCCGCTCCCCAAATTACGTTCCAGTTATTACCTAAATCTTTCGCTTTAAAAATGGCATCTTGGGCATCCCAGTTCACGACATCCTTTGCGTCTTTTAACCCGATTGTCCCGGATGACCATACAGGCAACAAATCTGTTTTTGCGACAAAATCAAAAAGGACCGTTTGCTCTGAATCCGATACATTTTCGATGGTATAGGTAATAACAACACCATTTTTTCCTTGTGGGCAAAATTGGAAACGATTGACACGGATACTATTATTAAATAAAGGAGCGTACTCAAATTTACTTCCAAAAGGATAATTCGTATATTGTATTGCGTTTTCCAACCAACAAGAATTACCTTTATTATCTGTCATTTTTACCCAAAAGCCATCTAATAGCTTGATCAAATGATTCCAAACTCCTCCCATCTCTCCGGGAGTATGTCCGCCAAGATCAGGGAAGTTTCCATCTTGCGTACCTATTATGTAGGTTTTATCTCCTGCTGTCAGATAAGGATTTTTTTCTTGACCCGCTTGATTCGAGATTCCTTCCATGATTGTTTGTATCTCCTCATCTTGAGTGATACTTTCATTTGTTTGACAAGATATAAATCCCCCCAGTAAACAAATGCATAGATAAAGTGACTTTAGATATTGTGTCATATTCAAATCTTTTGTAGATAAAAGTGGAGGGGATATTATGATACCCCCTCACACTTACTATAATTAATATCCCGGATTCTGTGTCAACGTCGGTTTACCATCGACATAGCTTCTATCTATTTCAGTTAGGGGAATAGCGTAATAGCGATGGTTCTTATCAAAAACGGCTCCATTTAAATATTGGATATGTCTTTTTTCTCTTTCGACATATTTATTTAAAAAATCCTCAGCGATATCCCAACGTACCAAATCGAAGAAGAAATGACCTTCTAACGCAAGTTCCAAGCGTTCTTCAAATCGTACACGTTTTCGTAATACATCTTTACTTAGTCCTGCCCATGAATCCTTATAGATATCCACTTTATAATTGGCGGCAGCTGGACCATTGCCAAAAGGTGCTTCATCTCCTAATCTCACGTAAGATCCGTCTTTTGCCCTTTGACGAATCATATTGACATATTCTTTTGCTTTCTCAGGGTTACCAACCTCTACCTCACATTCTGCGGCCCACAATAATACTTGGGCGTATCGAATAATATTGAAATTCATTGCGTTAAATTTTGCTGTATTGTCATAAACGTATGTAGCCAGTTGGCTTTCTAATATAATCCATTTCTTTTGGTTATAAGGACCTGCGCTGACTTGATCCCTGATCCAAGCTTTTCCCGGGTGCAATCCCCAATCATGATATGGAACGCCTCTACGACCAACGACCCAGTCTAATCTCGGATCTACAGGGGTTTCCATATCCGGTTCCCATGTCTCGCTTGATTCGATATCTTGGTCGTTTTTGAATTCATGGTTAGCGTAAGTGTCAATCATAGGTAAACCATTTTCGTCTACTTGATAGGCATTTACTAAGTCGAAAGTGGGTTGTTGGAATCCTGCCCCACTTAAGTTTGGTTGATCTGGGGCATTGGGATAAGATAGGTCGAAACCACGTTGGCTACGATCGTAACCAGCTCCCGCTACATTTACCGCTACCTGGTTAGACCATACCACTTCTGCGTTATTGTTTTGCTCCGCATTGAAGTTATCAAAATAATTGTCAAGTAACTTATATTTTCCGCTAGCGATTACTTCGTCTAATAAAACTTTTGCCTCGCTATATTTTTGCTGGAACAAATAAGCCTTGGCCAAGAACGCTTTAGCTGCGTTTTTCGTTGGTCTTCCAGGCTCACTTTGATTATCCGGTAAAATTCCGGTGGCGAAAGAGAAGTCTTCTTCAATATTAGGCCAAATATCTTTGTCATTGGGAACCCTTCTTTGCGGATCTTCTACGTATTCATCAATATAAGGGACCATGTTCCAGATTTTTTTCGCTTCAAAATGATAATATCCTCTTAGGAAACGGGCTTCTGCTCTAATTTCCATTTCACTTTCTTCTGATAAGCCATCAATTTTATTATCATTCAGCATACGAAGTACGTCGTTGCAACGCTCAATAGCTCCATATACCAGTATCCATTTATCCCGGATACGACCATTTTCAGCAGTAGCGACATAACGCTCCATCTGTAGCAGTTCGCCTTGATCGCCGGTAGTACTTCCTTTATGGATATTTCCAGCACACATATCTCCATAGAAGACATTATCCGGCCCACTTGTTATTCCCCAAACTCCGTTGATAAATCCGTTTAATGGGCTATAGCAGGCAATAAGGAGTTTATTTACGGTACTTTCATCTGTTAATACAGACTCATTCAATTTGCCTAATGGTTGTTTATCCAAAAAATCAGAACAACCATTAAACAGGCTAACAGCCATCGTGACGGTTACCCATGTGAACGTTTTTTTCGCTATATGAAATAGATTTTTCATGTTTGTTTAATTTTAAGTATTAGAAAGATAAATTGAAACCAATGGAGAATACGCGTGCTAGTGGCATATTATTCATATAATCGACACCCATATTCTTGTCATCGCCGTTCTTAACCTCGGGATCAATGTTGTTATACTTTGTCAATGTCAATAAGTTTTCCGCGTTCAAATAAACACGACATTGCTGGAGTCCAATTTTCGAAAGCGTTTGTTTCGGAAGGGTATATCCTAATTCTAATTGTTTCAAACGAATATAAGAACCATCTTCAATTAAGTATGAAGAAACCTTACCTGCCTCATCATTTGGATTCAAGATATTGATCTCCGGCAGTTCCGCATTTCTGTTTTCAGGAGTCCAAGTATTCAATATACGGGTACTTTTATTGAAATAATCTCCCCAGAAATCAAGGCCATCCCTACCGCCTTTCGATGCGAAACAAATATCATTTCCTTGACTGCCTTGGATATAAAGAGACAAATCGAAGTTCTTGTAATAGAAGCGTGAACTCAAAGAGTACTCGAAATCAGGGTGAGGATTACCGATATAGGCCCTATCTTGGCTGTCTATTTTTCCGTCATTATTCACATCTCTATATTTCCAACGGCCGATTGCTTTGTCTGACTGTTCTACATGCGAGTCGACCTCGCCTTGTGTTTGGAAAATACCATCGATCACATAGCCATAGAAAGAGGAAATCGGATGACCTACTTCTGTTCTTGTATATGTGTTCGATATGAATTGATTTGAAGCTAATTTCTTTACCTCATTACGATATCCAGACAAAATGAGCCCTAATTCGTACCGGAAACCATAGTCTGTCGTATTCTGGAAATTGATATTCAATTCATATCCATTATTTTGCATTTCACCGATATTCATAAATGGGGCACTTGCCACTCCTCCAGTAGAAGGATAAGTAATTCTTTGCAAGATGTCGGTAGTATATTTATGGTAGAAATCGAATGACAAATTCAGTTTATTATTAAAAAGACCTGCGTCGATACCAATGTTTGTTTGTGTAGTCGTCTCCCATTTAAGATCCGGATTACCAATGCTCTCCTTGCTGATACCTTGAGTGACAGAGTTTGGATCTCCCGCTATAGGATAGCTGCTAGTTGAGATATTCGTATAATACATGGACGCAAATGCGTAGTTATCGATATCCTGATTTCCTGTCAAACCGTAACTGGCTCTGATTTTCAAATCACTAAGAATATCTTGCCCTTTCATGAAGTTTTCTTCCGTAAGTCTCCATGCGGCGTTTACCCCTGGGAAGTAGCCATATCTATGATTCGCACCAAAACGTGAGGACCCATCTCGACGAATAATAGCCCCTAAATAATATTTGTCTTTATATTGATAATTGACACGTGCGAACAGAGAGAACAAAGCGTATTCATTTGCGTTGCCTGTATTGTCCTTGTTGGATTCGCCAGCGTCAAGGTATCTATAATCGGGATCCTCGATAATAAAATTACTTCTATAAGCAGAGAGATTCTCTATTTTAGAACTAATGGCTTCTGTACCTAGCAAAACATTCAGATTATGTGTTTCACGAAATTTTTTCGTGAAGGTCAAAGTATTGTTCCAAACCAATTCTGATTTACGGCCTCTTGCTTCCTTTAAAGAATTCACTAGCGTATTTGCGTCTCCTTTGTTCCAATAAGTTTTTGGATTGAACTCTTTGGAGCCGCTATCCTCAACGTTTACGCCGACATTTGTCTTGAATTGGAAGTATTTCAAGAAATTGATATCCAAATACAAATTACCTAACAAGTTGAGGTTGTCATTGTAATTCTCTCTTTGATTATAAAGTTGGGCTACCGGATTCTTGGAATCACCTAAACCATTAGCTTTTGTTCCGGCCCAATTACCTTCTACGTCGTAAACCGGAATAAGCGGAGCCATACGTACGGCCTCATGGTCTGATTTGCTTCCTTTGTATTTAGAGTAAGTTGCGCTTAGGTTTGATCCTAATGTGGCGAAGCTCAAAATCTTAAATTGAGAATTGGCTCGTAAAGAGAAGCGATCATAGCCCGCCCATTTTACAAGAGCTTCTTGTTTATAATAGTTTGCGCTCAAGAAATATTTAGACCCATTGCCACCTCCTTGTGCGCTGATATCAATGTTTGTAGTCGGTGCGGGGCGATAAACTTCATCAGCCCAATTAGTTCCGAACTTATTAGCGCGCATAAATTGATTTTCCGCAGTATTATAAGTGCTGAGATCTACCTGGCCTTCCATGGCTCCTGCCGGTAGAATATAATCAGGAATGACGGGTGTAGCTCCGTTGCCATATTGGTCATGCTGTGGTGTTAACCCGGCGTTTCTCATTGCGTTCCACAAGACTTCTCCATATTGTTGGGAGTTTAGCATTTCCGGCAAGTTGGTGGGAAGTTGCACGCCTACGTTTACTTTTACGTCAACGGTAGGTTTTCCTTCTTTACCTTGCTTTGTCGTGATTAAGATAACCCCGTTAGCTGCTTGGGAACCATAGATAGAGGCGGAGGAAGCATCCTTCAATACTTGTACAGACTCTATACTTGAAGGATTTATTTGGGATGCGATCTCGCTTTTTGTAGGAAAACCATCAATGACATACAACGGGCTGTTATTATTCAGTGTTCCGACACCTCGAATACGGATAGCAGGAGCATCGCCAGCTACGCCGGAAGTTGTTACGGACACACCGGATAACCTACCTTGAAGAAGGTTCTGTATATTCCCGGATGATTGAATAGATAAATCCTTCGTAGATATGGAAGAGATAGATCCGGCTACGTCTTTCTTGCGTTGCGTACCATAACCGATAACAACGACATCATCCAATGCTTGTGCGTCATCCTTCATGGTAATTTGGATGTTCGTCTGCCCTTTGGTCGGGATTTCTTGTGTCTGATATCCAATATAGGAAATTTGCAAGATGGCGTTCTCGGAGACCATAAGGCTGAAATTTCCGTTAATGTCGGTGATTATACCGTTTGTGGTTCCCTTCTCCACGATATTTGCTCCAATGATAGGTTCACCAATTGCGTCTTTCACAACACCGGTAATTCTCCGGTTACTCTGTTGTGTAACAGAAGTGTTTTTTCGCATTAACATGATGTTATTACCCTCCATCGCATATGAGATGTCTGTTTGGGTAAAGACAGATGATAACACATCTGCTACGGTTTTATTTTGCGCCTCTACGGAAACCTTACGATTTAGATCTATTTCTTTGGTGTCGTACACAAAGAGATAGTCTGTTTGTTTTTCGATTTCGTTTAAGACAATTTGAGTGTTTGCATTGTTCACATGGATATTGACCCGTGTATTTTGCGAATTAACAGATGCAAACATTCCTGTGGTTGATAGAAATAGTGTTATAAAAGTTAACTTCATAACTCTTTTTGTTTGATTTTTCATACATTTGTAACTCTTGAATTTGATACTGATGATTTAAGTGCATGTGGTATTGATTCTTTCCGGGGAGTGTTGCCGCATTTCCCGGTTTTTATATACCGTTTCTTTTTTGATATTTTTTATCTCATAGGCATACATGATTTATAAGGTTAACATTCTGTTCTTACTTTATGATTATTAGATTCTTATCGTCATCTTTGATGTATGTGAATTTATGTTTTAACTGAAGTACTTTTAATACATGCTCTATTCCATCTTGAATACGAAATTTGCCGGAATAGTGATGTTTCAACAATGAGGGACGTTGGATCTCAATCGTAGTATCATAATAAAGTTCTAGTTTCTTTATTAGATCTTGGATTGATTCATTCTCAAAACAGAACAGGCCTTCTTTCCATTTAAAATAGTCGCTATTATTAATTGTAGATTTCTTGAGCATCCTATTCTCTATACTAACGATTTCATTAGGCTTGAGTTGTAATCCATTTCTTAAATTAGGGGAACTGATTTTTACACTACCCTTTAAAAGGGCGGTTTCGAACAAGGATGTGTTATGGTAAGCTTTTACATTGAACTCTGTACCTAATACTTGAACATCATGATTTTGGGTATGTACGGTAAATGGACTATTTTCATTGTGCTGGACAGAGAAGTAACCTTCGCCGTCTAATTCCACGTTTCGGGTGTTTGCGCTGAATTGTTCAGGAAATTTTAGGGTTGAGCGAGAGTTTAGCCATACATGCGTACCATCGGCTAAGGTGACCTCTGCCCGTTGTCCGGCAGGGACATGAATGGTTTGCATTTGTTTCTTGTTCGATTGTTGTATCTGCAGTTGTTTGCTTCCCCAAAAGCCGATTAGAAAGATGGCTGCGATTTTTAAGATCTCGGCCATTATCTTCCGTATGGAATAATGTACTTTCTTTACGGAATTTGTCTTATCTGTATTGGCTTGCCAAAGTGAAATGTCATATAATTTGCGTAAAACCAGAAATTCACGCATGTTTTCAGGGCTTTCGTCTAACCATGATGCTATTTTCAGTCTTTCTTTCTCTGAAACCTCTCCTTTTATGTATCGTTGTAGTAATTCCTTCATGGTATCTATTAATTTCGCTTTATAAATAATAAACGATGCTGCAAGATAGATCCCTAGTGGAAAAACGAGAAAAGTCAAGAAAAAAGAAAATAGAATAAGGGAAGATAATCTTTTAGATTGATACGTAATACTTTTAAAGTCTTGGTAATGTGGTATTCTACTCCTTTTACGGTGAGGTTGGTTTCTATAGCGATTTCTTTCACTGTTTTGTTTTCGAAACGACTCATCTCGAATATCCTGCGAGTTTGTTCGGGCAATGATTGTAGGGTGCGCTGAAGGATTGTGCGTATCTCTTCCCGGAAAATTTCTTCTGGATCGCAAGCCTCTAAAGTGGATATGCGGATGCTTAGTTCTCGCTTTTTTATTTCTTCTAGATTTTCGATCGCAGCATCATGTACAGCTTTATGGCGTAAGTAGTCGAGAGCTTTATTTCTCAAGATCGAAAGTAAAAGAGCTTCTGTTGCTTCTCCTTTTTGGGTGGAGATTAGTCTCCAATACTTCACAAGAGAATCGGATACGATATCTTCTGCTATCATATCATCATGTACGTATGATTTAGCGAACATGAACGATCGTTGATAGTTTCGTTCGTAAATAATGTTAAAATTGTCTTTTGCCATTATAAGCTGAGTAATAAAAATAAGATTACATGACTTCTGGAGTAAAACTAAGTTCTTCAAAGTTCCCTAGGAACTATATTCGGTATTTACAAACTACGCTTCTTCCTAATTCACATATTGTATCTACAGAGCGTAAATAGACTAACCGGTGGGACTTTTATGCCCTGAAATCATATAGTTATGTCAATAAAATATAAGACAATATTGATTTAGAATAGAAAAGATTGTGTTTTGCTAAAAGAAATCAATATATTTGCCTTATCTTTTGGAGTTTTAACATAAAAGGCATTTGGCACTAAATAGTCATGAACATAGTTCCTAGGGAACTATTTTCTTCATTCCTACAGAAGACAAAAGTTTCGTGCCGAAGAAACCTTAGTTTCCCTATATAGAAACAAAAGTTTCCTAAGCGGAAAACAAAGGTTTTAGCGGTATAAAACTTTAGTTTTTCATGGATAAAAACTGTATAAGCTTATATGTTAATGTTTTGTCTGTATAAGGAAGAGACCGTATGATGATTGCGGCAAGTGTGGAGAGATCGTTCTGTTTAGAGATAGAAAAGTAGTAAATGATGGTAGATAGGGCCTGATAATTGTAGATGTTTTTTATCTACCACCATAGGCTAAACCGTCTAAAGATAGATGATTACAAGGATAGTTGTAGATGTTGTAGATAAATTGGATATTTTTGAACCTTAGTCAGTAAGAGAGAGTACTGTTCGTGAGTTGATGAAGGAGATCTCCTCATTGGCTATTCGCTTATCTGGATTTGGGAAAATTACGAGATCAAATACGAAACATCCCGTTTCTTTCGTTGTTATATGGAGGATTATCCATATATTTGTAAATAAACTAGGTAAGCTTATGGCAGCGAAGAAAGATAGAGTACTTTGGGCTGATGACGAGATTGATTTGTTGAAACCGCATATCTTGTTCTTGCAGGACAAAGGGTATGAGGTCGTTCCGGTGGTGAGCGGGCAAGACGCTATTGACTGCTGTAAGGAACAATCGTTTGACATTATTTTTCTCGATGAGAATATGCCCGGCTTGACAGGATTGGAGACGCTGTCGCATATCAAGGAGATCGCTCCGAATGTGCCGGTCGTGATGGTGACTAAAAGTGAGGAGGAAAGTATCATGAATCAGGCGATCGGAAATAAGATCGCGGATTATTTGATCAAACCGGTAAATCCCAACCAATTGCTTCTCTCTATCAAGAAGAATGTCCATAAGAACGTGATTATCTCCGAGACGACCACGGTGGGTTATCAGCAGGAATTCGGTCGTATAGGTATGCAAATCAATGATTCCTTGACCACAGACGACTGGATGGAGGTCTATAAGAAACTAGTGTACTGGGAATTGGAACTGGAAAGCAGCCAAGTGGCAATGACAGATATGCTCCGTATGCAGAAGGAAGAGGCCAATAACGCTTTTGCCAAATTCGTGAAGAAGAATTATGTGGACTGGATACAGAATCCGGCCGATCGCCCGTTGATGAGCCCCGACCTGTTTAAGAAGAAGGTTTTCCCAATGTTGGATAATGACGAGAAGGTTTTCTTTATATTGATCGATAATTTCCGGCTGGATCAATGGCGGGTGGTAAAAGAATTGCTTACTGAGTATTTTACGTTTGACGAGAGCTTGTATTATAGCATACTGCCAACCGCCACGCAATATGCCCGCAACTCTATATTCTCGGGCTTGATGCCTTCGCAAATAGAGCAGATGTTTCCGGATTTGTGGGTAGATGAGGAGAGCGAGGAAGGTAAGAATTTGAATGAGGCTCCATTGATTCAAACCCAGATCGATCGGTTCCGTAAGAAATATACCTTCTCATATAATAAAGTACACGATTCCCAATATGGAGAGAAATTGTTGGCTACGATCCCTTCTCTTACTCGTAATCAACTGAATGTGATTGTGCTGAACTTCGTGGATATGCTTTCGCATGCTCGTACGGAGAGTAAGATGATCCGCGAGTTGGCGCAAAGCGAGGCGGCCTATCGCAGTTTGACTAAATCATGGTTCCAGCACTCTTCTACGCTTGAGTTGTTCAAACGAATCGCCGAGCGGGGAGGAAAAGTAATCGTTACGACCGATCATGGAACGATTCGGGTAACGAATCCGATCAAGGTGATAGGCGATAAGAACACGAATACCAATCTACGCTATAAGGTAGGCAAGAACTTGAACTACAATCCAAAAGAGGTATTTGAGATCCGGGACCCGGAAAAAGTAGGGCTTCCCTCCCCGAATCTAAGCAGTAAGTATATTTTCGCTTACGGAGAGAATTTCTTCGCTTATCCGAATAACTATAACTATTACGTATCCTATTATAAAAATACATTCCAGCACGGAGGAATCTCGATGGAGGAGATGTTGGTGCCGTTTATTACGATGGAACCGAAATAAATATCGTTTTTTTGTTCGTGGATGGTAGGTTTTGTTTAATTTTGCGAAAAAAGAAGTATGTTTATCCATAATGAAATACGTAAGAATCTTTCCTTGTTCTCTGATATATGTAAGAATCATGGGATAAAATCGTTGTATGCGTTTGGATCTTCAGTGACAGAGCAATTCAATCCACAGAGGAGTGATATTGACTTGTTGGTAGAGATGGAGGATATGGATCCTTTAGAAAAAGGAGAAAAATTACTTTCTTTATGGGATAAGTTAGAAGATTTCTTTCAAAGAAAAGTAGATCTACTGACTCAGAAAAGTTTAAAAAATCCATTTCTTTTAGAGAATATAGATAAAACAAAAATTCTATTGTATGACAATGAAAGAAAAGAAGTATTTGTCTGACATGATGAGGGCGATAAGCTTGATCGAATCGTTTACCGCAAATACTAGATCTTATATGGAGTATACAGTGGATCTAAAGACGCAAAGTGCGGTGGAAAGGCAATTGGCCATTATAGGTGAGGCTCTAAATCAATATGACAAACAACCGGAACGTATATCGCTAAACAATACACGGAAAATAGTTGGTTTTCGTAATCGGATTATACATGCTTATGACAGCTTGGATGACACATTGGTTTGGGCGATAGTCGTTAATCATCTGCCGGCCTTAAAAAGTGAAGTGAAAACATTATTGGAAAATTGTTAAGTTAGATAAGATGAGCACACTGAAAATAGAAAGTTTGGATAAGATCCATGAGGCGGCTAAGGAGTTTATCGCCGGGATGGATGATCGTACGGTCTTTGCCTTCTATGGTCCGATGGGGGCCGGTAAGACTACCTTTATCAAGGCGATCTGTGAGGAATTGGGTGTGGAGGATGTGATCAACAGTCCCACATTCGCTATTATCAATGAGTACCGTAGCGATACGACGGGAGAATTGATTTATCATTTTGATTTTTACCGGATCAATAAATTGAGTGAGGCGGAGGATATCGGAACAGAAGACTATTTCTATAGCGGAGCTTTATGTTTTATTGAATGGCCGGAGAAAATAGATGAGTTGTTACCCGGAGATGTGGTAAATGTCACGATCTCGGAGAATCCAGACGGTTCACGTACTGTAGAGGTTAAGTAAGTCTATGGATCCTTCCGAATACTTTATCTTATCCTTGTTTATCGCTTTGGGATTGTTCTCAATCGTAGCGGCGATCTGTAATTTTGATTGGTACTTTAAAACCAGCGGGGCGATGACTTTCGTGAACTGGTTCGGTCGTGGCGGCGCACGTATCTTCTATGCGTTGTTGGGAATCGGGCTGATCGCTTGTGGGGCGCTGGGACTTATGTATTGGTGATAAAAAGTAAATTACACTTACTTGTCCTAGTAAGTATAATCAAAGTGCCTAAGTAAGTATAACTTCGTTGTCTGATGAAGTTATACTTACTTTGAGAAAGGCCCTATTCCGCTAATTGGAAATCAAGTTGCTTACGTTCCAAATTCGCTTGCGCTACTTTGATAGTGATAGGGTCTCCCAAACGATATTGACGTTTCTTGCGACGGCCCAATAAACAATAATTCTTCTCATCAAACTCATAGTAATCATCATCCAGATCACGGATTGGTACAAGCCCCTCGCATTTATTCTCGTTCAGTTCTACGTAAAGTCCCCATTCGGTGACACCGGAGATAACGCCGTCGAATACCATGCCGAGCTTATCCTGCATGAATTCTACTTGCTTATATTTGATGGATGCACGCTCTGCGTTGGCGGCGACTTGCTCCATGTTGGAACAATGATCGCATAAATCCTCATACTTCTTTTGTATAACGCTACGGCCACCAGCTAGATAACGTTCCAGCAATCGGTGTACCATCATATCCGGATAACGGCGGATAGGAGAGGTGAAATGTGTATAGTATTCGAAAGCCAAGCCATAGTGGCCGATATTCTCCGTGGAGTAACGGGCCTTTTGCATGGCACGGATCGCCACTGTCTCGATCAAGTTCTCTTCCGGCTTTCCTTGTACATTGTCCAATAAGGAGTTGATTCCTTTGGAGACATCCGTCTTCGTGCCGTCTGTTTTCAACTTATAGCCGAAGCGACGGATAAAAGAGGCGAAATTCTCCATTTTATCTGGGTCCGGAAGCTCATGGATACGATAAACAAATGTCTTCTTAGTCTTTCCTTTAGGAGGACGGCCCACGAACTCTGCTACGGTACGGTTTGCCAATAGCATGAACTCCTCGATTAACTTATTAGCGTCTTTTGAGACCTTGAAATAAACACGGACTGGTTTCCCTTGTTCGTCGATCTCGAATTTAACCTCATAGCGGTCGAAGTTGATAGCGCCACTCTTGAAACGACGTTCCCGCAATTTCTTGGCAAGGTCGTTCAAGGCTAGAATCTCCTCTTTATAATCTCCCTCGCCGGTTTCGATCACCTCTTGTGCTTCCTCATAGGTAAAGCGGCGGTCGCTCTTGATGATCGTGCGGCAGATCCGGGAGTTTTGTACCACGGCATCGCTATTTAGTTCGAAGACAGCGGAGAAGCATAATTTTTCCTCGTCGGGACGTAAAGAGCATATTTGGTTACAAAGTCGCTCAGGAAGCATCGGTATCGTACGGTCTACCAGATAAACGGAAGTCGCACGGCTTTGCGCCTCTTTATCGATGACACCGTCCGTTTTCACATAATGTGTTACGTCGGCGATATGTACGCCAACCTCCCAGTTCCCGTTATCCAAACGGCGTGCGGAAAGGGCGTCGTCGAAGTCTTTCGCGTCCTTCGGGTCGATCGTGAAGGTTGTTATCCCCCGGAAATCCTCCCGGTTCTCAATTTCCTCCGGAGAGATCGCTTCCGGGATCTTATCCGCCGCTTTTTCTACCGAGGAAGGATATTTGTAAGGCAATCCGAATTCGGCAAGGATCGCGTGCATCTCGGCGGTATTCTGTCCGGCGATACCTAATATATCGATGACCTCACCCAGTGGATTCTTGGCTTCATCCGGCCATTCCACGATACGTACGATCGCTTTGTCGCCGTTCTTGCCCCCTTTCAGTTTATCCTTAGGGATGAAAATATCGTTAGCCAACGTCTTGTTTTCCGTAATCAAAAAGGCAAAGCCTTTAGCTACTTGAAGTTTACCTACGAAAGTACGCTCCTTGCTCTCAAGGATTTCCACGACCTCACCTTCCGGCTCGGCACCTTTACGTTTGGCGAAAAGCTGTACTTTCACCTTGTCGCCATCCATGGCATGCCCGGAATTACGTTCGGCGATAAATACCGGCGTACCTCCGTCTTCGGGGATGAAAGAATTCTTTCCATTGCTACGGCGTGCGAAAGTTCCTATGGCTAGGGTGCCCAATCCGTTGAGACGGTAACGGCCACGGTCGATCTCGGTGATGATATCCTCGGCGGACAAGTCATACAGGATGTCTACCACCTGCAATTTCTGCACTTGGTTCTCGACTCCGATGATCTTGCTGATTTGTTTATAGTTGAAAGGTTCCTTGGGAGAGGACTGGAAAACGGAAATGATGGCTTGGATCATCGCTGCTTTTTTCATACGTTTACCAGATCCTTTGTCCTTTTTGCCTTTTTTCTCTTTGTTATCTTTTTTTGCAGGTTTATTCTTTGCCATTCTGTATAATTATTAGCATTTGTTAGATGTGGAGACAGGAGTATGCCTCTATTTTGCATGCTATGTCTACAAAGTAAACAATTTAAATTGATATTTGGTTTACGATTATGCTACTTTATAACCAAAAATACGGATTATTAATGAAAATAATTCGCCGGCATCCCTTTCGCTCCGGGCTTGCAACAGAATACGCTACCGCTTAGTGGATATTCCTCAAGCTGTTCCTCGCTTAATCCGGCACGGGCGGTCGTTATATAAAGCGTGTCGAGCTTATCCCCTCCAAAAGCGCATGACGCTACGTGGGGGGCCGGCACGACAATTTTTGTCAACAGATCGCCGGTATAGGGATTGTAACAATAAACACCGCCACCTCCCCATTGAGCCACCCAAAGGTTGTCGTTGCAATCTATCGTCATTCCATCCGGGGAGCCGGTGCCCTCGGGTATATTTACGGCTACGCCATCGTACAATATGTCACCGGAGCTATCGTCATACCGGAAACGTATGATCTTACGGGTAGGTGTGTCGTTGTAATACATGTATTTCTTATTGGCGGACCATACGATCCCATTGGAGATCGTGACTTTTGTCAACTTTGTTTCGACGGTTCCGTCTGCCCATACACAATAAAGGCTGGCAGCCCCTTTAGGCGCGCCAAATCCCATGGTGCCGATCCATAAGCGTCCGGACGGGTCGCATTTCCCATCGTTGCAACGAATCTTCCCGTTATTGTCCGGGATTGGGGCGATAGATGTCGTGTTCCCATCCGTTAGGTTTACACGTATGATCTCGTTTTGTAAAGCGACGACTACCGTACTGTCCGTTTCCGGTACGACGGTAGAGACCATGCGGTCGAACTGCCATGAACGGCAATTTTGCAAGTCCGGTATATACTCATATAACGTCTTTCCTTCAATATCTACCCAGAAAAGTGTATTGCGATCGGGATGCCAAATCGATCCCTCCCCTGTAGTAGCTTCCGCCCGAAACGCCAGATCGGGGCTGATTATAATAGGATCGTTTATACAAGAGGTTCCTTCAAACATGATAAATGCCAATATTAATTTAATAACTATTTTTTTCATGGTATGCTATGAATCTGAGTTTACAAAGGTATAAATTTGTTTTATAATGCCATGATAAAAGATTATTTATGTAACTTTGCCGCTTAAATAAAATTACCGATGAGCGTAGAGATAAGAGAAGTTACCAATAAGAAGGAGCTTAAGAAGTTTGTCAAGTTCAATATCGAATTATACAAGGGTAATCCCTATCACGTACCGGGTTTAATAGAGGAAGAGATGATGACGCTGGATAAGAAGAAAAATCCGGCGTTCGAGGTGTGCGACGCTATTTACTTCCTTGCCTATAAGGACGGGAAGGTGGTAGGCCGTATCGCCGGTATGGTGAATCGCCCGAGTAACGAGGCTTGGGGACAGAAACGTGCCCGCTTTGGTTTCGTTGATTTTATTGATGATGACGAGGTGGTTGATGCCCTTTTTGGCGCTGTCGAGAAATGGGCCCGCGAACAAGGCATGGAGGAGATCCACGGTCCGATGGGCTTTACCGATATGGATCACGAGGGTATGTTGATCGAGGGTTTCGACCAGATCGGTACGATGGCTACGATTTATAATTATCCCTATTACCCCAAGCAAGTGGAGCGTATCGGATACGGAAAGGATCAAGATTGGCATGAATTTAAGATCTATATACCGGATGGCGTTCCCGAGAAGCATTTGCGTATCGGCGAGATCGTGAAGAAGAAATACGGATTGAAGGTGCTGAAGTTCAAGAACGCTAAGGAGATTATGCCTTACGCACGTCCGGTATTCCATACATTGAACGCGGCTTTCGCTCCCTTGTATGGTTTCGCGCAATTGACCGAGAAGCAGATCGATTATTATATCAATATGTATATCCCTATGCTGCGTTATGATTTGGTAACGCTGATCGTAAGGGAAGAGGATAATGCGGTGGTTGGCTTTGGCATCTCCCTGCCCAACCTATCGAGAGCCTTGCAAAAGGCTCGTGGGCATATGTTACCCTTCGGGTGGATTCATTTGCTGAAAGCGTTGAAGAGCAAACCGAAAGTAATCGACCTGTATTTGACAGGAGTCTTGCCGGAATATCAAAGTAAAGGCGTGAACGCTTTATTATTTAATGACTTGATTCCGGTCTATAAGCGTATCGGTGCCGTTTACGCCGAGAGTAACCCGGAGCTGGAGACGAATAGCGCCGTACAAGCGCAATGGGATTATTTCAAGCGAGAGCATCATAAATCAAGAAGAGCGTATATTAAAAAGTTATAAGAGATATGGATGAGCTGAATTCAACGATACAACAACCTACGGAATATAACGATGATGACATCAAGACACTGGACTGGATGGAGCATATCCGCCGGCGTCCCGGTATGTATATCGGAAAACTGGGGGACGGTAGCTATGCCGATGATGGTATCTATGTGTTGTTGAAGGAGGTGCTGGATAACTCTATCGACGAGTACATGATGGGGTACGGCAAAAGTATCGAGGTGACTATCGAGGAAGGTACGGTAGCCGTGCGGGATTATGGCCGTGGTGTCCCTCTGGGTAAAGTCGTGGATGTGTCTAGCAAGATGAATACCGGCGCTAAATACGATAGCAAGGCGTTTAAGAAATCCGTGGGTTTGAATGGTGTGGGTATCAAGGCGGTGAATGCCTTGAGTAGTTATTTCTTGATAACCAGCTACCGTGACGGAGAGTGTAAGCGGGTGGAATATAGTAAGGCGATCGTCACGGAGGAATCGGATATCCAACCGACCGGGGAGGCGAACGGTACGCAGGTATTCTTTGTCCCGGATCGGGAGATCTTTAAGGATTATCATTATAAGGACGAGTTTATCGAGGGGCTATTAAAGAACTATGTCTTCTTGAACTCGGGACTTTCCATTATTTACAACGGCAAACGTTTCTATTCCCGCAATGGTCTGGTGGATTTGTTGAACGAGAATATGACCACCGAGCCTCTTTACCCGATCATCCACCTGAAAGGGGAGGATATAGAGGTGGTTATCACGCATAGCAACCAATATGGAGAGGAATATTATTCGTTCGTGAACGGCCAGCATACCACCCAAGGCGGTACGCACCTTTCCGCTTTCAAGGAGTCTGTAGGTCGTGTCATCAAGGAATATTACAATAAGAATTTCGAGTATTCGGATATTCGTGCGGGTATCGTGGCCGCTATCAGCATAAAAGTGGAGGAGCCTGTATTCGAGAGCCAGACAAAGACCAAGCTCGGCTCGAAGGATATAGGACCGGACGGCCCTACGGTAGCGAAGTTTATCGGTGATTTCATCAAGAATGACCTGGATAACTATTTGCATAAGAATATGGAGACTTCGGAGCTTTTGCTGAAGAAGATCTTGGAGTCCGAGAAAGAGCGCAAGGCGATCGCCGGTGTTACGAAGCTGGCCCGCGAGCGTGCGAAGAAAGCGAATTTACATAATAAGAAACTAAGGGATTGCCGGATTCACCTGACCGATTCGAAAGGGGATTTGCTAGAGGAAAGCAGTATCTTTATCACGGAGGGTGACTCGGCTAGCGGTTCTATCACGAAGAGCCGTAACCCGAATTACCAAGCTGTATTTAGTTTGAGGGGTAAGCCTTTGAATAGTTATGGCTTGACAAAGAAGATCGTTTACGAGAACGAGGAGTTTAACTTGCTTCAAGCGGCCTTGAATATTGAGGATGGCTTGGAAGGTTTGCGGTATAATAAGGTGATTATTGCGACAGATGCCGATGTGGACGGGATGCATATCCGTTTATTGTTGATTACCTTCTTCTTGCAATTCTTCCCCGATTTGATTAAGCGTAATCATGTTTATATCTTGCAAACCCCGTTATTCCGGGTACGTAACCGGCAGAAGACGTGGTATTGTTATTCGGAGGAGGAACGCTTGGCTGCCATAGCCGCTGCCGGGAAGAATCCGGAGATCACCCGATTCAAAGGTCTGGGAGAGATCTCTCCCGATGAGTTCAAGCATTTTATCGGCAAGGATATACGCCTTGATCCGGTGACAATGAAGAAAGAGGACCTCGTGAAAGATATGCTCGAGTTCTATATGGGGAAGAATACCATGGAGCGACAGAACTTTATTATCGATAACTTAGTGGTTGAAGAAGATGTCATCAATTGAAAATAAACGTATCGCACTTTTTCCCGGTACCTTCGATCCTTTTACGATCGGGCATCAATCCTTGGTAAGGCGTGGGTTGGAACTGGTGGACGAGATCGTGATCTCGATCGGTATCAACGATAAGAAGCTTACCTATTTCTCCTTGGAGAAGCGGATGGAAGCGATCTGGAATCTATACAAGGATAATCCAAGGGTGAAAGTCATGTCATATAATCAATTGACGGTGGATTTCGCTAAAGAGGTCGGAGCCGGCTTTATCTTAAGAGGAATCCGTACGGTCAATGATTTCGAATATGAGAAGACGATCGCGGACGTGAATCGTAAGTTGACGGGTATCGAGACTTTTATCTTGTTTACGGAACCGGAGCATACGCATATTAGCTCAAGCATTGTCCGTGAGTTGTTACGCTACGGCAAAGACATTTCCCAATTCGTCCCTAAAGAGACGAGATTGTATTGAAAATTATGAAACGAATATATCTGATGAAAAGAATCGTCTTATCCCTGCTGATCGTCCTAGGTGTGTTTACCGGAGCGACAGCGCAAAAAGCGAATATGGATGCCCGGAAGCTCCAATTGGCTTTATTCGCCATCTCTAATCTATATGTCGACTCTACTAGCGAGACGAAGTTGGTGGAAGACGCTATAGTCGGCATGTTAGATAAGCTGGACCCTCATTCCAATTATATGGACCCGGAGGAGACGAAAGAGATGACCGAGCCTTTACAAGGCAATTTCGATGGTATCGGCATACAGTTCAATATGTTGACGGATACGCTTTACGTGATTCAGGTAATTCCCGGAGGTCCCTCTGAGAAGGTGGGGTTGATGGCGGGCGATCGTATTATCCAAGTAGATGATACCTTGATCGCCGGCGTGAAGATGAAGACTACCGATATCATGAAGAAACTACGCGGACCGAAAGGTACCGAGGTGCGTGTGAAAGTAAAGCGAGGCAAGTCGCCGGAATTGATGGATTTCAAGATTGTTCGCGGTAAGATTCCCGTGTATAGTCTGGATGCCGCTTATATGGCGGATAAGAATACCGGTTATATTAAGTTGAACCGTTTTGCCGCTTCTTCCGCCGATGAATTCAGGGAGGCGTTGGAGAAGCTCCGGAAACAGGGCATGAAGAACTTGATTCTGGATTTGCAGGGAAATGGTGGGGGATATTTGAATATCGCCATAGAGTTAGCGGATGAATTCTTGGATAAAAACCGGTTGATCGTTTATACGAAAGGGAGTAAGCAACCTCGTGAGGAGGCGAACTCTACCGCTCGTGGACAATTCCAAGAGGGACGTTTGGTCGTTTTGGTGGACGAGTCCTCGGCTTCGGCCAGCGAGATCGTCTCCGGCGCTATTCAAGATTGGGACCGTGGAGTGATCGTAGGTCGCCGTACCTTTGGCAAAGGTTTGGTACAGAAACCGATTCCCCTGCCGGATGGTTCCATGATTCGTTTGACGGTTTCCCGTTACTATACACCCACCGGACGTTGTATACAAAAGCCTTACGAGAACGGGAAGATGGAGGAGTACCACCGTGATCTGATTGACCGTTATAACCGGGGGGAGTTGATGAGTGCCGATAGCATTCATTTCCCGGATTCAATGAAGTATAACACCTTGGTTACCGAGCGTACCGTATATGGAGGTGGAGGTATTATGCCGGACGTGTTCATCCCGGTAGATACGACTCGCTATACGGATTATCACCGGAAACTGGTAGCTTCCGGTTTAGTCAATCGGGTGTCCATGAATTATCTGGATCGTAATCGGAACCAGATGATGGCTAAATATCCGAAATTCCAGCAGTATAAGCAAGGTTTCGTGGTCGGAGAGGATATCATGGAGGAGCTTCTTAAGATGGCCGGCGATGAGAAGATTGAGTTTGAGGAAGAGCAATATAATCGTTCGAAGCCGTTGATCATGCTTCAGATCAAGGCGCTTATCGCACGGGATCTCTATGATATGGCGCAGTACTTCCAGATTATCAATGATGATAATCCGAGTTACCAGAAAGCGCTTCGGATTATTAATAATAAAGAAACTTACAATAGGCTTTTAGGACGTTAGCCAACGTAAACAGATAAGGGTATGTATTGGACGCTTTTTCTGACATTCGTGAAAATCGGTATGTTTACCATCGGAGGTGGATACGCCATGTTGCCGCTTATCCAGCGGGATGTGGTGGACCGGGGGTGGATGACGAAAGAGGACTTTATCGACGTTTTCTCCGTGGCCCAATCGTTGCCGGGTATTTTCGCCGTGAATATAGCGATCTTCGTGGGTTATAAACTGAAGAAGACATGGGGCGGTTTTGTTTGTGCCTTGGGCACGATTCTCCCTTCTTTTGTAATCATGCTCTTGATCGCGTTATTCTTTACGCAGGTAAAGGATAATGTATGGGTGGAGAAGGCGTTTATGGGATTGCGTCCGGCGGTGGTCGCCTTGATCGCCGTGCCTTGTCTGACAACCGCACGCTCTATCAAGTTGAGTTACGTGCAAATGATCATACCTGTCGGGGCGGCATTGCTGATCTGGATGGGTGGGGTGTCTCCCGCTTGGATTATCTTGGCGGCTATAGCCGGAGGTTTGGTGTATGGTTTAAATAAGAAGGGCTGATATGATTTGGTTGCAATTATTATATGTATATCTGAAGATCGGTATATTGGGCTTTGGTGGCGGGTATGCGATGTTATCCTTGATACAAGCCGACGTGGTGGACCGCTATGGTTGGATTTCCTTGCAGGAGTTTACCGATATTGTCGCTATCTCTCAAATGACACCCGGGCCGATCGGTATCAATAGCGCCACCTATATAGGGTATACGGCGGTGCATAATGCGGGGTATTCGGAGACGATGAGTATCCTAGGGTCTTGCCTGACGACATTCGCGGTATGTCTGCCCTCTTTCATATTGGTTCTCTTGATCTCTTATTTCTTCGCTAAGTTCCGGAATAATAAATATGTAGAGGCGGCTTTCCTTGGATTGCGCCCGGCTACGGTCGGTTTGATCGCCGCTGCTGCCTTGCTATTAATGAATAAAGAGAACTTCATCGACTACAAGAGCTTCTTGATCTTTGGCTCCGCCTTTATCTTGACTTGGAAATTCAAGATACATCCTATCTTGATGATTATTTTGGCAGGTATCGCCGGGGTTATTTTGTATTATTGAGGATCAAATCGGCTCAATTTGAGCTGATTCTTTAAGAAGAATGACTACTTTTGAGCCGATAAAAGATAGGTGGAATGGCGTTTATTCTTACTTCTTGCTCGATATAACGCAAATCCGCTGACACACCTTTTGTGCGGAGGTAGCGAGATTGTGGGAAAGAAGTGGTGATAAGCGTGCTTTTTCGTTAAAAAGAGGCCGATTTGGGACATAATAGGTGACGAGACAGCTTGCGAGAGGACGCATTCCTTGATGCGTATACTTGCGTTAGGCGTTGTGAGCGGCTGTGCATTGGGTTGTGAGTACCTGTGAATAGGCATTCGTAGCCTGTTACAACCCTATCGTAACACTGTTTCACCCTTTTTCTTGTCTAAATAGATGAATTAGGATGAATTCATTTCACTGGAATAAAAGACTGTTTTTGGGTATTCGTCTATTAGCGAGATGATTGCCGTTTTTTTCTTTCGTATTTGGGAGTGAGCCGTACCTTTGCCCGGAATAATCGATTCTCCGGGACTTCGGTTATCATTTTGTCAAATTGTCAAATCGATGGCCTTATAAATATATATCCGCACGCTTTCCTGTCGATGCAATTGCCCGTTTAATCGGTGAAAACAGCCCCTTTTTCTAGTCTGGTTGCCCATGTTTTTAAGGTAATATAGTTTTGCTTTCGTAAAAAGATAGAAAACGAAGGCAATATGAAACAATACGCTTTATTATTCGCATGTCTGTTCTTCCTCTGTGTGGGGAGTAAGGCACAAGAGCAACCTACCCGATGGACTTTGCGCGCTTGCTTGGATTACGCTTTGGAGCATAATATCCAAGTAAAGAAAAGCAAGGTGTCGCATCTTTCCGGTATAGAGGATACGAAGCAGGCGAAAGCACAGCTTTTCCCTTCCCTTTCGGCTTCGGTTACCCAAGGATTCGTGAATTATCCTTCGAGCGACGCCGCTACGAATAATAGCTATAGCGGTAATTATGCGCTGAACGCTAAATGGACGCTTTTTGATGGAGGGCAACGTGTACAGGCGATCAAGCAACAGGAAATACAAAATACCGTCGATGAGCTGGGTATCGAGCAAAACGAGGATGATATCCAAATCTCCTTGATACAGACCTATATGCAGGTACTATATGCGATGGAGTCCGTTCGTATCAACCAAAATACGGTCGAGGTATCTACGGCGCAACGGGATCGTGCGGTGGAGTTGCTACGTGCCGGTTCGATCTCGAAAGTGGATTTGGCTCAGTTGGAAAGCCAGTTAAGCACCGATAAATATCAATTGGTCGTAGCCCAGACGAATCTAGACAATTATAAGTTGCAATTGAAGCAATTACTAGAACTGGATATAACCGAAGAGATCGAATTGGTGATGCCGGAGCTTACGGAGAAAGATATCTTAACCCCGCTTCCGAGCAAGCAAACGATTTACAATACCTCTCTGGCCGTGATGCCGCAAATAAAGAGCAGTGAGCTGGCCGTGGACATCGCCGAGCTGGAGAAGAAAAAGGCGAAAGGTGCTTTCCTTCCTTCGCTCTCCATGAACGCCGGGCTGGGTACCGGCCATCTTTCCGGAACGGATTACGCTTTCGGTAGCCAGATCTGGAATAGCTTCAACGAGAGTGTCGGATTGACGATCAGCATCCCTATCTTCAGTAACCGCCAGTATAAGACGGCCTATAACAAGGCGAAATACGCGATTACCACCAGCCAGTTGGAGTTGCTGAATGCCCAAAAGCAATTGCTGCAAACCGTGGAGGGGATCTATCTGGACGCTACCTCGTCGCAGACCCAATATACCTCGGCTACCGAACGCTTGAGTTACGTGAAAGAAAGCTATAACTTGATCGATGAGCAATTCAGCCTCGGTATGAAAAATACGCTTGAGCTATTGACGGAGAAGAACAATTATCTGACCGCCCAGCAAGAGCAGCTACAAGCGAAATACATGGCCTTGATGAGCGTTCAATTGCTGAATGTTTATCAGAAGAAGCCGGTTGCGGAGAATTATTAACCCACTAATGGATATATATATATATTTACTCCACTCTCTTTTTTCAAGGTTACCCTGCGACGGAGGTCGCGGGGGCCTTTTGAACAAGAATACAACGTAAAACAGAAATAAAACGAATCAGAATATGGACAAGAAGAAACTAATCATGGGCGGTGTTGCCGTTATCCTCATTGCGGGGGGCGTGTTCCTTTTCACGGGCAAATCCTCGAAAGGCGGGATCAAGCTGGAGACCGCTAAAGTAGGGCGCAGCACGATCACGAATACGGTTACGGCCACCGGTACGGTAGAGCCCGTTACCGAGGTCGAGGTAGGTACGCAGGTCTCCGGTATCATCGATAAGTTGTACGCTGATTATAACGACGTGGTGAAAGCCGGCCAACTGATCGCCGAGATGGATAAGATCAACCTCCAAGCCGAGCTTCGTTCCGCCGAGGCGCAATTGGCGAGCAGCAAGACGGAGTTCGAGTATCAACAGAAGAACTACGCACGTAGCAAGGTGCTTCACGAGAAACAATTGATTAGCGATACGGATTATGAGACGGCTACCTATAATTATGAGAAGGCGAAGGCCGCTTACGACCAGAGTCAGGCCTCCATGGTGAAAGTAAACCGTAATCTGGAATATGCCACGATCACGAGCCCTATAGACGGAGTGGTTATCAACCGGGCCGTTGAGGAAGGACAGACCGTTGCCGCCGGCTTCGAGACCCCGACGCTGTTTACCATTGCCGCCGACTTGACGAAGATGCAGGTAATAGCGGATGTGGATGAGGCGGATATAGGGAACGTGGAAGAAGGTCAACGAGTTAGTTTTACGGTGGATGCCTACCCGAACGATCAATTCGAGGGCGTGGTTCGTCAGATTCGTTTAGGGGACAGCGAAAGCACTTCCAGCGCTTCTTCCAGTACTTCTTCTTCCACGGTTGTTACGTATGAGGTAGTAATTACGGCGGATAATCCGGACTTGAAACTGAAACCTCGCTTGACGGCAAATGTCACAATTTATACGTTGGAACGTGCGAATATCCTGACCTTGCCGAACAAGGCACTTCGTTTTATCCCCGAGCCCGCCATCATGGAATCGTTGGGTATGACCGTGACAGATCCGAATGCGGAGGTACAACCCGGAAAACGCTTGGTTTGGTCCCGCCAAGGAAATACCTTGAGCCCGAGGCAGATTACGGTCGGAACCAGCAACAACAGCGTGACCGAAGTAACCGAGGGCTTGAGCGAGGGCGATGAGGTAGCCGTAGATTTAGCGAGCGCCGCCAACATGCCGGAAGTAGGTGCAGGAGCGGAGCGTAGCCCCTTCATGCCGGGCCCTCCGGGAAGCAACAAAAATAAGAGATAGTTTGCGTCATGAAAGAAATTATCAGATTAGACAATATAAAACGAGACTTCCACGTAGGCGACGAGACCGTCCATGCCCTGCGAGGCGTGTCGTTCACGATTCGCGAGGGGGAGTTCGTTACGATCATGGGAACCTCCGGCTCCGGAAAGAGTACGTTGCTGAACACGCTGGGTTGCCTTGATACTCCTACGAGCGGGGAGTATTACTTAGACGGAGTATCCGTGCGCACCATGAACAAGCGGCAGCGAGCGACCCTCCGGAATCGCAAGATCGGATTCGTTTTTCAAAATTACAATCTGTTGCCGAAGACGACAGCGGTAGAGAACGTAGAGCTTCCTCTCATGTACAATCCTACTTATAAAGCGGCCCAACGTAGGGAGAAGGCGGTCAACGCTTTGATCGCCGTGGGCTTGGGAGACCGACTGATGCATAAAAGTAACCAGATGTCCGGTGGCCAGATGCAGCGTGTGGCGATCGCCCGTGCCTTGGTGAACGATCCGGCGGTGATCCTTGCGGATGAGGCTACTGGCAACTTGGATACCCGTACCTCTTTCGAGATCTTAGTGCTCTTCCAGCGTCTGCACGCCGAGGGACGTACGATTATTTTTGTCACCCACAACCCGGAGATCGCCCAATATAGCAGCCGGAATATCACGCTGCGCGACGGTCATGTAACCGCCGATACGGTGAATACGAATATCTTGAGCGCGGCCGAGGCTTTGGCCCGCCTGCCCAAGAATGATGATTAGAATAATGAATTAATGTGGTAATAGCATATTTTTTAGAATGAATACGACGAATTTACTAAAGATAGCCCTTCGGGCCTTGGCCAACAACAAGCTGCGGGGATTCCTCACGATGCTGGGTATCATCATCGGCGTGGCTTCCGTGATCACGATGCTGGCCATCGGTCAAGGCTCGAAGCGGAGTATACAGGCGCAGATCAGCGAGATGGGCTCGAACATGATCATGATCCAGCCGGGAGCCGACATGCGTGGCGGCGTACGCCAAGACGCCTCTGCCATGGAGACGCTGAAGCTACAGGACTACGAGGATATCGTGAACGAGACTCGCTACGTCTCCGCCACCTCGCCCTCCGTGAACAGTAGTGGGCAGGCCATCTATGGCGCCAATAACGCCCCGACTACCGTCTACGGTATTAGCCCGGATTATATGGAGATACGCCGATACGAGGTGGAGGATGGCGATATGTTCAGCGATCAGGACGTACAGACCGCCGCCAAGGTATGCGTGATCGGGAAGACGGTGGTGGATAACCTTTTCCCCGGCGGAGAGAATCCCGTCGGTAAGGTGATCCGTTTCCAGAAGCTACCGTTCCGGGTCGTGGGCGTACTGAAAAGCAAAGGATACAACAGCATGGGAATGGACCAAGACGACCTGATCTTAGCTCCATACACAACTATTCAAAAAAAGATCTTGGCCATTACCCATTTGCAAGGCATAACCTGCTCGGCGCTCAAGGAGGAGTACACCGATCAAGCCATAGACGAGATATCGGAGATACTGAGGCGTAACCATAGGCTGCGGGAAACCGATGATGATGATTTCACGATCCGGAGTATGCAGGAGTTGAGCACGATGTTGACAAGTACGACGGATATAATGACGACGTTGCTGGCTGCGGTGGCTGGTATCTCTCTTCTCGTTGGTGGTATCGGTATCATGAATATCATGTACGTGAGCGTGACGGAGCGTACGCGGGAGATCGGCCTCCGTATGAGTATCGGCGCGAAAGGCATGGATATCTTGGCTCAGTTCTTGATCGAGTCTATCCTTATCAGCGTGACCGGAGGATTGATCGGCGTGCTTTTCGGCGTGGGGGCCGCCTTGGTCGTGAACGTCGTGGCGCATTTCCCGATCTATATCCAGCCGTGGAGCGTACTGCTCTCTTTCGTGGTATGTACGGTGACGGGCGTGTTCTTCGGATGGTACCCGGCCAAGAAGGCGGCGCAGCTCGACCCGATCGAGGCCATACGCTATGAGTAGACGAATGCTCACTAGATAAGGCTACATGGCTCATATAACGGTAGGAATGACTATATTTGCGTAGCACTAAAGAGGATAATAAGATGAATGACACACCACAATCTCCCCCTATCAAAGGTTTGGGAAAGTTGATACACATCGCGGGATGGGGTATCCTGTTCTGCTCCCCCTTTTTCTTCACGGGGAGGGAGTCGCAAGTCACGTTCGAGGGCTATTTCCGGAGCATCATCGTGCCGCTTTCCTTCATGCTCGTCTTCTACTTGAATTACGGGTGGCTGGTGAGGCGGTATTTGTTTAACCGCCGGACAGGGCGTTTCCTGCTGATCAACCTATTGCTTATCGGGGGTATGATGCTGTTCGTGCATCTCTGCATGCGCTATTTCTATCCGCCGGAGATGCATCATCCGGCTCGTCCGCCCCGCCCGTTGAACGAGACGGTGGGGTTCTTTCTCGTCAACGCCGTTATCTACTCCTTGGTAGCCGGCCTTAGCGTGGCGATCAAGATGACGGACGGATGGTACCGGGTGGCGGCTATCCAGCGGGAACTGGAGAAGGAGCGTGCCGAGGCGGAATTGCAGAACCTGAAAAGCCAGCTTAACCCGCATTTCCTGTTTAATACGTTGAATAATATCTATAGCTTGATAGCGTTCAGCCCGGAGAAGGCGCAGGAGGCGGTGCACGATTTGAGCCGCTTGCTTCGCTATGTCTTGTATGAGAGTAGCCAGCCTTTTGTCCCTTTGGAGAAGGATTTCGACTTCCTTCGTAATTATGTGGAGCTGATGCGTATACGCCTGCCCAAACATGTGGAGCTGAAAACGAATATCGTCGCTTCCTCCCCGGGAACCTTGATCGCCCCCCTGTTGTTTATCTCCTTGGTCGAGAACGCGTTTAAGCATGGGGTGAGCAATAATAAGCCGTCTTTCATCCATTTGGATATCCATCAGGAGGGGGCAGAGGTAGTTTGTACTATTGTGAATAGCTATTTCCCGAAAAGCCCGGATCAAGATAAAAGTGGTTCCGGTATCGGGCTGGTGAATCTGGAGAAACGCTTGGGGCTGCTCTATCCGGGGCATTTCTCGTTCCAATGCGGTCGGGAGGGGGATAACTATTCTTCTTATCTATCAATTACTATAAACGAGACTGAGATATGAGATTGACTTGCGCTATTATTGACGATGAACCTTTAGCGGTTAGCTTGCTGGAAAGCTACGTCTTGAAAACTCCGTTTCTGGATTTACAAGGGACTTATAATAGTGCCTTGGACGCTCTTTCCGACTTACGGGATCGGCCGGTGGATCTGCTTTTTCTGGATATCCAGATGCCGGAGTTGAGCGGATTGGAGTTCTCCCGTATCTTGAACGCCGATACCCGTGTCATTTTTACGACGGCTTTCGATCAATATGCCGTGGATAGTTACCGGGTAAACGCGCTGGATTATTTGTTGAAGCCAATTAGTTATCCGGACTTCCTTGCCTCGGCGAATAAGGCGTTGCGATGGTATGAGTTGCTCCGTAAGCCGGTGTCTTCGGAAGAGAAGGAAGGATCCGCGCCAATCGCAGAGAAGGGCGGGATGGAGAGTATTTTCGTCAAGAGTGAGTATAAGCTGTTGCAAATAGAGCTGCGCAAGATATTATATATTGAAGGATTAAAGGATTACGTGAAGATATTCGTGGAGGATGAGTCCCGTCCGGTCCTTTCGTTGATGAGCATGAAGAGTTTGGAGGATATGTTACCTTCGGATCGCTTTGTGCGTGTTCATCGCTCTTTTATCGTCCAGCCGGAGAAGATCAAGGTGATCGAGCGGAATCGGATTGTCTTTGGAAAGGAGTATATCCCGATCTCCGACAATTATAAACAGCATTTCCTAGAGATGATAGAGCGTAGATCGATCCTGCCGAAATAACCGCTGGTTAGTTGAACAACTGGAGCAATAATTTCTCTATCGCTACGGTCATAGGACGTCCGTCGCAGGAATAGTTGTTTACGAATAGGGCGATGGCGTATTGCTTATCGCCTTTGTTTATATATCCCGCATATCCTTTTACCCGGCTCATGCTTCCGCTTTTAAGATGAGCTTTTCCTTGGAGGGATGAGCCTTTTAAGAAGTTCCTCACCGAGCCTTCTACCCCCGCTACGGGCAATGATTCGTAGAAGGCTGTGTGTTGTTGTGAACAGGTTTTCATATAAATCAATAAATCAGCCACAAAAGCTGTTGATAACTTGTTGGTAACCGCAAGACCGCTACCATCGTACATCCAGACGCACGAGAGGTCGAGTCCTTTCCCTTGCCAATAGTCCCGAAGCACCTGGATACCCCGGTTAAAAGAAGATATAACCTCTCCCTTACGGGGCGTATAGCGTAGGCCGATCGTCTTGATCAAGGCATCGGCGAATAAATTATGGCTGACATGATTGGTCACTTCCACGATTTCCCGAAGCGTAGGGGAGTAAGTGGTAACAATCTCGGTCCGTTTCCCGGGTTGCCACCTACCGGCTTCCCGCAAGATACGGAAACAAGACGGTGATTCGCCGACCGTGATCCCTTCATGTTCCAATTGCCTAGTGAGATAATCCGCTAGGAAAAGAGCCGGGTCGGGAATATCCCCTTTGAGCGGATACCATTCCCGGTTAGCGGGGACAATGCCATATAAATAACGATCCGTGGCGAATGGCGCCCCTACGATAAAAGAACTATCCGAAGATACTTGCTGGGCCGTTAAGTAATTATGGAAATGGATGCCGGATAATTCCGGTTCGGTTCCTTTCAACTTCGGGCGGGTTCCGGGAGCTCCGGTTTGCAACCCTAATTTATAAAGATTGTCGAATACGCAAATCCCATAGCTTCCTGCACCATAATAACTACCCATATCTTCGCCAACCCATTTAAGGGAAGTGCCTTCCGTGTCGAATATACTTTCATCAGCGATTACGGCTCCTTGTATTTTATGGATACCCACCTTTTTCAAGGCGGAGATCCATTCCTGTAGAAACCGCTTATGATCCGGGGCGAAATGCGCTGAGCCAAGGCTGGGATCTCCGCTTCCCTTGATATATAAATTGCCTTTTAACAAGCCGTTCTCGATGGAGCCGTCGTATTCTAATGTCGTGGGAAAGCGATAATCCTCGCCCAATATCTCCAATGCGGTAGCGGTCGTAACCGTTTTCATGACCGAGGCTGGGGTCTGCTGCCGGATTGTATCGTAAGCGAATACCGTCTCGCCACTGTTAACCTCTTTCATGATCAAGGAAAATGAAGCTCCTTCCATATAAGGCTTGCGCAGGAATTGCTTGATAGGTTGTGGAGTCTGTGCCCCCACTGAAAGGTATAAGCAAGAAATGAGGAAGAAAAAGGATATTTTACGTATCATGATGTTTATATATTCTACTTTATTCTATCTTTGTCGCAAGCAAAGATATGAAAATAATATGAATCCACTGTTTGACAAGCCTTTTACGTTTGACCGTGTAATACGCATAGTGTTCGGTATACTGGTCATCTCAGGAATTATTTATTTGATAGCCTTATTACGAAACGCTTTGTTACCTTTCCTGATCGCTTGGTTACTGGCTTATATGATGCAACCGTTCGTAAAGTTCTTCCAATATAAATTATGTTTTAAGAGCCGCATCTTATCGATTATGGCGGTATTGGTGACTTTAGGGCTATTGATAACGTTGCTGGTAGTCATGGTCATTCCTTCCATCGCGGCTGAGGCGGATAAAACGCTAGAACTGATCCGCACACATGATCCCGGTGAAGGTCATGTCCCTTTGATCCCGCATTCATGGATGGAATATCTGGAAAGTAATGTGAACTTCGCCCAGATCATGGAGTTATTGAGTAAGGAGAATTTGTTGAAAGCGGTGAAGCAGATTGCGCCCCAGTTATGGTCTATCTTATCGAACACTTTCTCAATCCTTTTCAGTATCACGATCGTGTTCGTGATCTTGCTTTACTTTATTTTCATCCTTTTGGATTATGAGAAGATCGCGAATGGTTGGATCGATTTGATACCGGAGCGTTACCGTCCGTTCCTGCAAGGTTTGGCTGAGGATGTGGAATACAGCATGAACCGTTATTTCCGCGGACAATCGTTGATCGCTCTCTCCGTAGGGGTTCTGCTCGCGATCGGTTTTAAGATCATTAATTTCCCGTTGGCGGTCACGCTGGGCCTGTTTATTGGCGTGCTGAACTTAATTCCCTATATGCAGGCGATCGGTATTATCCCGATGATTCTATTGAGCTTATTGCGTTCGGCCGAGACTGGAGAGAACTTCTGGTTGATCTTTGGTATGGCTATTTTAGTCTTGGGTATCGTACAATGTATACAGGATTTATATCTTACCCCTCGCATAATGGGTAAGGCTATGGGACTGAATCCCGCCATCATCTTACTCTCATTATCCATCTGGGGAACGATCCTAGGCTTTATAGGCTTAATAATAGCCCTCCCATTGACAACATTGTGCTTATCCTACTATAAACGCTTTATCTTGCACGAAGATAATGAGTTAGATCCCGGAAACCTTGCTCATCAACCTAAGCGAGAGAAAATAAATTCAGATTTAATCGCAAAAAAATAGCCATGCCTATTGCATATTAAAAAAATACTCCTACCTTTGCACCCGCATTACAGAAGTAACGCACAGGATGATTCGCTAGCTCAGCTGGTAGAGCACAACACTTTTAATGTTGGGGTCCTGGGTTCGAGCCCCAGGCGGATCACTGAAAACAAAAGAAAAATCAAGCAAATCCCTGATAATCAAGCATTATCGGGGATTTCTTTTTTCTAGCAGGTAGCAGAAAATAGCCGTTTCAAGCATATTGTTGGTGTGCAAATCGTGGTACATAAATCGGGCTGAAAAAAGTCCCACGATTTAGCTTCTTTCTCACTGATTCATAGCATTTTGCGTAGCACTACTTTGGAAGAGAATACATAGTTTTGTAACTCTAAAAACGATGTAAAAATGGCTAGAAAAACCTTCAATGTGCTATTCTTTATCAAGAAAGCCAGATTATTAAAGAACGGAGAAGCACCCGTGTGCATGAGAATCACTGTAAACGGTTGTATGGTAGATGTTTTAGTAAAAAGAAGCTGTCCTGTAAACCTATGGAATCAGGCAAAAGAAAATTCAAAAGGTAAAGACCGTATGTCGGTGGAACTGAACCACTACTTGGAAATCACACGCTCTCGCATACACCAAATTTATAGAGAACTGGAATCAGCAGGTAAGACTATTACAGTCGATCTTATGAGAAAGCTATATTATGGTGTGGATGAAGATAGTAAAACGCTATTGCAGGTATTCAGGGAGCATAACGAACAAAGCCGTAAGCTAATCGGTAAGGACTTCGTTAGTAAGACCGTTCAACGGTATGAAACCACTACCCGATATTTAGAGGAATTCATCAAGAAGGAATATCAATTATCGGATATTGCCTTAAATAACTTAGAAGCGAATTTCATTTCTAAGTTTGATGCTTTCTTGAAGATTGAAAAGGGCTGTGCGCAGAACTCCGCTATTACCCGATTGAAAAACTTGAAGAAGATTATCCGCATTGCTTTGGAAAACGATTGGATTAAGAAAGATCCGTTTGCTTACTATCGCTTTAAGTTGGAAGAAACTGATCCTGAATTCCTGACGATGGACGAGATCAAAATTATTCTCGCCAAAGAGTTCACGATTAAGCGAGTAGAGCAAGTACGGGATATTTTTGTTTTTTGCATTTTTACAGGCTTGGCTTTTAGCGATGTGAAAGAACTATCACCTGAACACTTAGTAAGAGACAACAAAGGCGAGCTTTGGATAAGAAAGAACCGCCAAAAGACAAAAATCATGTGTAATATTCCTGTGTTACCTGTGGCAGCTTCTATACTTGAAAAGTATAAAAATGTGGCAGAATGTACTGGAAAACTATTGCCAGTATTGAGCAATCAACGCATGAACAGCTACCTGAAAGAGATTGCAGATGTATGCGGATTACAGAAAAATCTGTGCACATTCAGCCCGACACAGCTATGCCACAAGCATTTGCCTAGCGAATGGCGTAAGTATGGAGAACGTAGCTAAAATGTTAGGTCATGCCGACACCAGCGTAACAAAACACTATGCACGGGTGCTGGATCAGAATATTCTAAAGGATATGCAGAAAGTAAATAGCTGTTTATCGGAATTGGCGATATAAAAAGGCAGTAGCCAATATAGAAAAAGGATTGGAAAGAATGAATTTCATTTTCTCAATCCTTTTTCTTTTAAAGTAAGTTTTCCAGAACTCAATATGAAACATTGACAAAGGTAAGTCCCGTATTTAGCCTGTTCAAGTCCAAGCCTTCGGTTTAGATAAAAATCTTCCTCTCATTGCATTTCGAGCGTATTTTTATCTAAAGACTTGCACAGACTAAATACTTCACTGGAAAAGTCAATGATTCAAATTAAATTCCGAAAAACAAAGTTTTCGGGGCTGGCATGAGAAAAACGTCTTTCACTTGAATAGAGTTTAAACAAGTTTCTCATACAGTTTGAACCAATCCAGCCCATAGTTGCCAAAGCCTAAATCTACGGTATCAATGTATTCAAAACCGCATTTCTCATAGAGGGAGATTGCCGGAAGATTATTTTCATACACATCTAAACGGATAGATTTTATACCTGATTGTTGAGCCAATTCAAACGAGTAATCTATTAAAGCCCTACCAATACCCATTTTCAAGAATAAGGGATGCACCACAAAAGTGCGTATCACAAAAATATGGTTGTAATCAGCATCTATTTTCCACCTTACATTATTATAGGCTTCATCGGGATGATGGTCTAAGATAATAGAACCAGCTATCTTTCCGTCATGCCTGACAACGAAAAGAGTATTATCTTCTATGCCCTCAACTGCATTTTCCCGGATAGGATAAATGCCTTTTATCCATCCGGGATAATTGGTAGTAGCTGATAGATAATCATTCAGATCATCATACAACTTTTCTAATTCGTCAATGTCGGCAGTCGTACCGGATTCTATTACAAACTTCATAATTTCAACTGTTTGGGGTACAAAGGTATAATTTCCACCTTAATAAAAGAGGTTTCCTTTTAAGATAGTGGAAATCATACTCTTTTAGATAGTTATTCTTTCCAGCTTTCAAAGTAGTGCTTTTGGAGCAGTTTATCAATATCGCTTTGGCGATAGATGATTTTCCCTTTTATCTGGATAAAGGGGATTAGCCCTGTATCTCTCCACTCTTGCAGGGTTCGCAGACTGACATTCAGTTTCTTGGAAACTTCATGGTTGGAAAGAAAACGCTCTCCGTTCAGGTGGGGCTTGTAGTGCTTGACAATAGATTCAATGCCATTCAGCATCAAATCGAGCGAAGAAATAAATTCTTTGACTTGCGGGGTATCTTTATTTATTAGTTCCATTATTGAAATATTGTTTTATTGAAATATTGATTTCAAGATGGCTAGTTACGCAGATAGTCACCCAGCGATGAAATGCTAAGTACATCTTTTGCCGAATCATAATCTACATAAAGCCGTTTGGATGCAGTGGCAATAAAATATTGACTACCATCTTGCTGTATCTCATAAGTAGCGGGAGAAGCCTGTTTAGTGGTTTCCGATACATAGATAATAGAGAGAAGATAATCTTTGTCGTTACGGTAGATGATAACCGTAGGATTCAAATTAACGCTTTCCCATGTGCCGACAATGGAAAACAGGTTGAAGGAAGGATAATCTTCTTTAATTCTTTTCATAAGGCATGGTTTGTTTAGGTGATTGATTTTGTGTTTCATTGTCTACAATAATTCTTTCAATATCAGAAGACTTATAATAAATCTTACTACCGATTTGAGAGTAAGCCAGTCGCCCACTACTCCGATAATATTGCAGAGTTCGCTTACTAAATCCTAACAACAGGCATACTTCCTGACTATCCAGCCAGTTTTCTACTTTTTGAGTATGAGTGCTGCACAAACTCTCTATTCGTTTGGCAAATTCAGTGAACCGTTCGCAGACATACGAAAAGGTTCTCTTTTCAATGGTTACTACTTCCATACATTTAATTTTTAATGGTTTATAAAACGTGTTTATTCTATTTCACCAGCAAATGAAAGAAGAATCAAGAGCCGTTTTCTAAACTGTCTGAAAGTGGTATATCCTGTCTACCTCTGGCTCAATTCATTTGGAATAGGCTAATGAGATATTCGTTTTTTGAACGCATTTATATAGAAAGTCAAATGGAAATAGATATACGAAAAGATTTATCGCTTATCTTTGCCGTATGACTACCAATAAGATAACCCCCGAAGAATTATGGTCAAGACAGCAGATCAGCAGTCTTGATGTGGACTATGATTTGTGGAATGAACGCAGAGCATCTATACAGGCATTCTCACAGATGAGCCAAAGTTGCATCTTTACGGTGGATGTTTTCAAAGAGAGATACGATTTTGCATCCGACAACTTCGCTAACATATTCGGATATAACCCTACGTGGATAAAGACAATCCGAAAGCAAGGTGATTTGTTAGAGGAACGGATTCACCCAGACGACCGGGCGCAAATCATCGAACACCAGATTGAGCACGGGCAGTTTATCTACTCTCTTCCGCAGGAAGAAAGAAATGATTATCAGCAGATATTCCAGATTCGTATGCTGAATGCCCGGCAGGAATATGTGAATGTAATCAGCCGCCACCAAGTCATTCAGAAAGACAGAAACGGAAAAGCGTGGATGATTATGGGAGTGATGGATCTCTCGCCTGACCAAACGACTACCGAAAGAATTAAACGGACAGTTATCAATCGGAAGACCGGAGAAATACTTGCTTCGGCAGTTATCCCGGCTGAACAGCAACTAACCAAACGTGAGAAAGAGATACTGATATTAATAAGACAGGGGTTTTTAAGCAAAGAGATTGCCTATAAGCTGAACCTTAGCATCTACACGGTAAACAATCACCGGAAGAATATATTGGCAAAGCTACAGGTAGATAATATAATTGAAGCTATCAACAGGGCAGAAAGTTTAGGTATCCTCTATTAATCAGGGACTGACTTTGCCTTGATTTACATCATTATTCAATCACTTCAATATAAAAACTAACAGGACGAAAACCATCGTTACATGAAATCATTGCTGAATGCGGATTCTTCATCCAACCATCATAAAAGTTACCACCCCCATTGGCTAACTCAGCAACAAAATAACTCATTGAATCCCATGCGCTTTCACACAGTTCATCCGGTCGTTGCCCATCGACTGAAATAAAGATTGTACCTTGTTCAATATCACAAGTGTGTTCAATTGGATTTTCGTATATAGCAGATAAATCGCTATGCTGCACCTTTCTAACAGCGGTGATTCTAATCTCTTTCATTTCTAGTAATTATTATTACGGCATCCAGTCCAGACTGTTCACCAACGGATTGGTTTTTCTCCATTGTTCCAGTTCTTCGTAGCTGCTTACTCCGCCTGTAAAAACAGCATGGTATATCTCTATCCCCGGAATCTGTACACCGTCCGGCACATCGAATTTAATTTGAAGGATTGTTTTCTTTATCTCAGGAGTAAGACGATTCATAATGGCAGCAGTCACTTTCTCTACCACACCATCATATTTTGAACCTTTTCGGATATGAATCATGTCGAATTTCCATGTATCCATATTCTCGTCTTTGTAGATGGTGTGCCATTCGATACACTCCTCTTCCGTATGGATCAGATTCTTATACTGGACTTCCCGTAAAGAAAGCCGTTCGGCAAGTTCCTGCATCACAGAAAAACTCTCTACAATGTCCAGTTTATCGGTATAGATATGCAAGTCTATATCTTTGCTCTTTACCAGCAGACCGGATTTAAGCGAGCCTACCAGATGAACGGTTGCCCCGATACCTTCCCATGCCGGAATAATACCGGTATATTCCAGTATCTTCCAAGCGGTTTGCTGATTATGTAGGGCAAGTTCAAGAATATCCATATCATTCATTTTGAGCGTGCAAAGATATAAAATTTATTGGTATATAGCTATAAATAGCCATTTCCTATCCCGATGGATTGCCGTAATTTTGCGCACCGTTTTTGAACCTATTTTCATAATTTAGCAGTAAACTACTATGGTATTCAATCAAACAGAGAAGCAAGAAAGAGCCTATTTGGAGCAGATAATAACTCTTTTGAAAAGGACTATTGGCAATACTGATGTGTCCGTGAAAGAACATGTAGATACATTGGCAGAGTACAAAGACTACCTTTGGAGCAATAAAGATATTGATCCGCATGAGATACGTTCGATGCGTGAAAGTATTCTAAATCACTTTGCCATAGGCGAAAGCGTAATAGATAAGCGCAAGCGGCTAACTAAAATACTAGCCATCCCTTATTTCGGGCGAATTGACTTTCGGGAAAGAAGCAGTAAGGTGATACCTATCTATATAGGCATCCATACTTTCTATGATTCTGAAAGCAAGGCAACCCTGATTTATGATTGGCGGGCGCCTATTTCGAGTATGTTCTATGATTACGAATTGGGAGAAGCCTCTTATCAATCCCCATCGGGAGATATTACCGGGGAAATTTCCCTAAAACGCCAATACCGAATCCGGGCTGGAAAGATGGAATTTATGATTGAAAGTGCCCTAACCGTCCACGATGATATTCTGCAAAAGGAACTAAGCGCTAATGCGGATGATAAAATGAAAAACATCGTTGCCACCATCCAGCGAGAACAAAACCGGATTATTCGTAATGAGGAAGCCCGAACGCTCATCATTCAGGGAGTGGCAGGTTCGGGTAAAACCTCTATTGCCCTGCATCGCATAGCTTACTTGCTTTATGCCTTCAAAGGCAGTATTTCTTCACGGGACATCTTGATTATTTCCCCGAATAAAGTCTTTGCTGATTATATTTCTAACGTCCTGCCCGAATTGGGCGAAGAAACCGTACCCGAAACCAGCATGGAACAGATACTTTCCGAAGTGTTGGATCACAAATACAAATACCAGAGTTTCTTTGAGCAAGTGAATGAATTACTGACAAAGCCTGCTCCGGGCTTTATCGACAGAATAGAATATAAAGCCACGTTCGATTTTATTGCCAGCCTCGACCGCTTCATTCTCCACATCGAAAACCACTACTTCCGGGCAGAAGATGTGAAGCTGACCAAACACATCACCGTTCCGGCTGAATTTGCCGAAGAGCAATTCCACCGTTTCAACCGCTACCCCATGCGCCAGCGGTTCGAGGCAATGACGGATTATATTCTCGATATGACGAAAGTGCAATATGCTTTTACGGTAACTACTGCCGAAAGAAACTTCCTGAAGAGAGAGATAAAACGGATGTTTGCCGGAAACAATGACCTGCAAGTCTATAAAGATTTCTTCGCATGGATGGGTAAACCGGAAATGTTTAAGATGCGGAAGAATCGCACGCTCGAATATTCGGATTTAGCCCCATTGTCATACCTGCATATCGCTTTGGAAGGTGGCACGAAAAACAGCGTCAAGCACCTGCTGATAGATGAAATGCAAGATTATTCCCCTATTCAATACAAAGTGATACAAAAGTTATACCCTTGCCGAAGAACTGTTTTAGGCGATGCCAGTCAGTCGGTAAACCCTTATGGTTCGTCTACTGCGGATATGATTCAGAAAGCCCTTGTCACGGGAGAGGTCATGAAGCTGTGCAAGAGCTACCGTTCTACTTATGAGATAACCGATTTTGCACAAAAGATACGGACGAATACAGACCTTGAACCCGTTGCACGGCATGGAGAGAAACCGCAAGTGATACATTATAAAAATGAGAAAGAAGAACTATCCGGTATTCTGAATTTAATTTCCGTTTACCGGAAGTCCACCTATAAATCACTGGGGATTATTTGCAAAACGGAAACGCAAGCCAAAGTAATAGCAGACGAATTGAAACAGTATGCCGATGATATTCATTTTCTCTCAAACCAAAGCTCCGCTTTTGTGCAAGGCATCATTATCACCTCTGCACACATGGCGAAAGGTTTAGAGTTTGACGAGGTGATTATTCCAGAAGCAGATGATAATAACTATCATTCAGAGATAGACCGCAGTATGTTTTATGTAGCAGTAACAAGAGCTATGCACCGTTTGACACTAACATATAGTATTAGCAAAACTAGAGCATTCTTATAAGATAGGAGTTTACTTTGAAAAAACAAATAAAGATATTTGCCCTTTCATATAAAAAGAAATCTATGATTTGATTAGTTGAACCTCATAATTTTTCATACATTTGCATTATATCAACTAACAAATAGTATTCACTTCTTATGAAACTCTGTATATAGCTACGCTTCTGCGAATAGCCCCCTTCAAGAAAGCTATTCAGCTATTTGACAAATAACGATTTATTTGCCACAGAGATTTTATATCCTTTTATTTATGAATTTACGAGCTGGCAGACTAGATTATGCAGTCTGCTCGTGTCGTGCTATTTTGCAGTTGAGCAATGAATTATACATATAAGCAAGTCTGGCTCATCAACTTTCCGGTAATGATGAGCATCTTAATGGAGCAGTTAATCAATATAACTGATGCTGTTTTTTTAGGTCACGTAGGCGAGGTGGAGTTGGGAGCATCCATTTATCTGAAAAGTAAACACTATTAAAACGAATCAAGTTATGATGACAAAAATATATCCACGCACCGGAGATAAGCAAACAGTCTATCTGAATGCCGTGATTAAAGATCCGCAAATAGAAGTCGGCGATTATACCATTTACAATGATTTTGTAGCTGATCCCTTGCTATTTGAGAAGAACAATGTGCTTTATCATTACCCCATCCACCGGGAGAAGTTAATCATTGGCAAGTTCTGTTCCATTGCCTGTGGCACGAAGTTTCTGTTTAATTGTGCCAATCATACATTGAAATCTCTATCTACATATACCTTCCCTCTATTCTATGAAGAATGGGAATTGGAGAAGTCGAATATTACTACTGCATGGGACAACAAAGGCGATATTGTGATCGGTAATGATGTCTGGATCGGTTATGAAGCTGTGATTATGGCTGGGGTTCATATCGGTGATGGTGCTATTATTGCCGCACGTGCTGTAGTGACCAAAGATATCCCGCCTTATACAATTGTGGGCGGCACTCCTGCCAAAGAAATACGAAAACGCTTTGATGCAGAGGTGATCCAACAACTGCTAAAGCTGAAATGGTGGGATTGGTCTACTGATAAGATACGCAAGTGTTTGCCACACATTTCAGAGGGAAAAATGGATGAATTACTTACCATAAAGAAAGATAGATTATAAACTGTATAAAGGAACAACTAATGAGATTCAATACAAGTCGCAGTTCTTCTACATAGCTACATTTCGCTATTTTAGAACTCATGCCAGTGAATTATATTTGTAAGAAGCAGAAATTTGAAGTTCACCATTTCTGGAATTGCGACCAATAAGGCTGAATACCCCTTGAATCATTCTGATTAGCAGAGGAACTACAAACAAAACAAGAAATCATTCAGCATACAAAGCTAATGCTTTGATATATATAATTTATTCACGATTAAATATTATGCCTATGAATGATTTATTGAGAACGAGGTTTTTCATCTTACTGGCTGATACCTCACAAGAAGTTATTAACACAGAAATGCAAGATGCTTATGAAGATTTTGTGAAGCAAATAGTAACAATTAGCAATTCGGAAGATTACGCTCATATCTTCCGAATGCTTAATCTCACCCGTATTGAGATAGCCCCTTTAAAGGGGTTGTATCAGGATGGGCAGGGGGAAAAATGCGCTTAAAAATCTATACATTCACAAAGTATTATCCTTAATTGATGCAGAATTAGAGTTACTAAACCTGAAAATCAAACATCCTGAACAATTTAATTTACCCGTTCATGCAGAGTTCAAATCAGACCTGTATGTAATTCCTAAATCAAAAGACTTGGGAATTATTGGTATTGTTGAAATTGTGCTTGGGCTGTTTCTTCAAGGCGAGATTACCGGAAAGGATGGAAAGCCCGTTTCAGAGGCTTGTCTAGCCCGTGGCTTCGAGCAGCTTTTCAATCTCAAATTTGGTTGTATCTATGATAAGGTTGATGAGATATTTAATCGGAAAACGTACAATCTTACTAAAACATTAGATGCTTTGCGAAATGCTATTGCCAAAGAAGACCGTAAACGCAAGAATAAATAAGGATTAGAAAAGATGATTCTGCAAGTTGTTTATTTATAGCAATTTATAAACCATTTTTCGGGGAGTAGGTAACTACTCCTCTTTTTCTGCAACCTTGTTTTACTGAACTTTGCTTCATCAATCGATTGATAATAATGATGTTGAACTTAAAATTGAAGCAAAATGTATATAGACAACGAAAACTTCGAGAAGTGGATGGAGAAGCTATCCAAGAAACTCACCGAAATCGGGCAAGACTTGAAATCTCTTATCAATACCGATACTGTATTCGATGAAAACGAAAGGCTGTTGGATAATCAAGACTTAGCCTTTCTGTTGAAAGCATCTTTCAGAACCCTACAACGCTATCGGGCAAAAGGTGTACTTCCCTACTTTACCATTGGAAGGAAAACATACTACAGAGCAAGTGATATTCGGGCTTTCGTCCGTGAATATGCTGATTCTCAAACCTACAAGCAGTTTGAAAAAGCCAATCAGTTAGCAAACCAGCCCTGATAGCAAAAAGTAGCAGAGGAAAGAAACCTGTGTTCAGGCTATTCCTCTGTGCCACCACCCCGATTTAGCACAAACTGCCTCACCTATCGGTTCAGCCCGTTTCGCTAAATCGAGCAAGAGGGAACTGGACAAGTCCTGTTCTTCCCTCTTGCTCTGCGAGGCAAAGCCTTCGGCTTTAGCGTGTTACGAGAACACGCTGTAATGACACCTGTAATAAACATTTTCTTTTCAATGCTTATTATCAGGTATTTATCTATTCATATTTCTATAAAAAAGTAATTACTATGCCAAATAACAGTCGAAAAACGATATTCACTACCATTTCCATAGATAAGGAAACAGCAGCTTTGGTAGAAAAGATATGCAAACGCTATTCACTGAAAAAAAGCGAAGTTGTAAAGTTGGCGTTCAGGTATATAGATAAGGCGCATATCAACCCATCCGAAGCACCTGAATCTGTAAAATCGGAACTGGCAAAAATAAATAAGAGACAAGATGATATTATCCGCTTCATCCGCCATTATGAGGAAGAACAACTGAATCCCATGATACGGGCTACAAATTCTATCGCTTTGCGTTTTGATGCTATCGGAAAAACATTGGAAACTCTTGTTCTCTCACAACTGGAAGCCAGTCAAGAGAGACAAACAGCCGTACTTAAAAAGTTGAGTGAACAGTTCGGCAATCATGCTGATGTGATAAACAACCAATCAAAACAGATTAATGCACTCTACCAAATACACCAACGGGATTATAAAAAGCTAATTCACCTAATACAACTCTATTCAGAACTTTCTGCTTGCGGTGTGATGGATAGCAAAAGAAAAGAGAATCTGAAAGCTGAAATCAGTAGCTTGATAAACATATAGGATTATGCACATAGACTTTGCCCCACCATCAAACGGAACATATAATAATGCTGGCAGTAGCCGACAGTTGGCTAATTACATGGAGCATGAAGATTTGGGACGCATGGAAAAAGGTATTTATACCGAAGGCTTTTTCAATCTTATGGAGGATAACATCTACAAATCAAAAGTTATAAAAGATATAGATACTAATATCGGGCAACTCCTGAAAACAGATACTAAGTTTTACGCTATCCATATCAGCCCATCGGAAAACGAACTTAGAGTAATGGGTAACACAGAACAGGAGCAAGCCAAAGCCATGAAAAGATATATTCGTGAAGTATTTATTCCTGAATATGCCAAGAACTTCAATAAAGAACTATCCGAAGCAGATATTAAGTTTTATGGTAAGATTCATTTTGATCGTAGCCGTTCAGACAATGAACAAAATACCCACTGCCATTTGATTGTGAGCCGGAAAGACCAGAGCAACAAGAAGAAGCTGTCACCACTTACTAACCATAAGAATACCAAGAACGGAATAATCAAAAGCGGTTTTGATCGAGTTAATTTATTCCAGCAAGCAGAACTAGGTTTTGATAAACTGTTCAATTACAATCGTAAGCAAACAGAATCATTCGATTATTGCAATACAATGAAAAACGGTTCTATCTCAGAACAATTTAAACTACAGGAGCTATATTTCCAATCCTGTGAAAGAAAAACAGAAATAGGCCTAGATAGCAATCAAGAAAACTTGTTCTGCATCAATTTTGAAAACAAGAAAACAAGCAATCAGGCTTTCAATAAGAATAAGAATGTTGCTACCAAACAAGAAAATTATACATCTGCTAGCTCTTCTCTCAATTTAGATGATAGTCTATTATCAAGTTTGCTTCTTTTTTCGGCTCCGTCAGGAACTACTTTTCTATCTGACCAAGAGGAACACATTCTAAAGTCTAAAAGGAAAAAAAGGAAGCATCGCAGGTTGTGAATCTACCAATATGGTTAATGATCCATAATCAATAGCGTCAAACTACCAACATATCCTATAGAAATAAAGTTTTTTAGAGGACTTGATTTAGTTTGCCAAATTAGAATATTTGATTAATTTTGCATTTTAGAAAATTATTAGTATGATGCCTCAATTACGGACTAAAAAATATATTGACCTATTCGCTGGATGTGGTGGACTTTCATTAGGACTATATCTTTCTGGTTGGAAAGGACTTTTTGCTATTGAAAAAAGTCCTTTCGCTTTTGAGACCCTAAGATATAACCTCATTGACAAAAAAAAACATTTCGATTGGCCGAGCTGGCTGGAATGCAAAGAGCATGATATATATGATGTCTTAAAAAACCATCAAGAGCAATTAAAATCTTTAAGAGGTTCTATAGACTTAGTTGCAGGGGGACCGCCATGTCAAGGTTTTTCAATGGCCGGAAAAAGGATAGAAGAAGATGTCAGAAATAAATTAGTTTATTCATATATAGAGTTTATAGAGTTAGTTCGACCTCAATTAATTCTTTTTGAAAATGTGAAAGGATTTACCTATGCTTTTAGAAAAAAAGTAGATAAAGACAAATCAATTCCATACTCTCAAATCGTAATTGAAAAGCTTCGAGATTTAGGCTACGACGTGAAAGCTGAAGTTCTTGACTTTTCTTGTTATGGTATCCCTCAAAAAAGAAAAAGATTTATTTTAATAGGTTCTTTAAATAATAATGCTTCAGATTTCATTGAGAATATCAAAGAAAAGAGAGAAATATTTCTTAAGAACAAAGGATTGAGCCAAATAACAACAGTGCAAGATGCTATTTCAGATTTATTACAAAGTAATGGTGTCCTTCCATGCCCCGACAGAAAAGGCTTTACTGCTGGCATATATTCTAAATCTAAATCTAAATTTCAAGAAGCCATGCGCAAGGAATGTGCGAAAGATAAGATAATACCAGATAGTCATAGCTTTGCCAATCACAATAAAGATACTGTAATTCTCTTTAAAACTTTACTTGAAGAATATCCACAAAGAAATAAGAGAATCGAAAACAAAGAAAGAGAGCATTGGAATATAAAGAAAAGAGGGATTACTATTCTTGATATGAATGGAATAAGTCCCACTCTAACAACTCATCCAGATGATTACATACATTATTCTGAACCTCGCATTTTGACTGTAAGAGAATATGCCAGATTACAAACGTTCCCTGATTGGTATGAAATTAAAAAAAAATATACAACAGGAGGGAAACTACGAAAGATAGAAGTTCCTAGATATACTCAAATAGGAAATGCAATTCCTCCACTTTTTGGAGAGTTGGCAGGTCTTGTTTTAAAAGAAATGTAGCTTATGAATAGGAAATTAGAATTTAAAATTAGCTCAGGACTTAAAGATATTATTGGTAAAGATTTAATCACTGATGATTATGTTGCCATCTTTGAGCTCGTTAAAAATTCATATGATGCACGTGCAAAAAAAGTGATTATTACATTTGAGACAAATTCAATTAGAATTGTCGATAATGGAAAGGGTATGTCTTTTAATGATCTTCAAGACAAATGGTTATTTGTTGCTTATTCCGCAAAAAGAGACGGCTCTGAGGATGCTAACATTATCAAAAACGACTCTTATAGAGATAAAATAAAAAATAAGAGATATTATGCTGGCGCCAAAGGTATCGGACGATTTTCCTGTGACAGACTGGGAAAAAAACTATCACTAACAACTAAAAACAGTGATTCTGACATATGTGAACAGATTAATGTTAATTGGGCAAAATTTGAGGAAGATCAACATGAAGAATTTGTGAACATCAATGTTGATTATTCACAAATGCCATATAATCCTGAGTTATTTCCTGACAAATCCACCCATGGAACTATTCTTGATATCAAACCCTTAAATTCTACATGGGATAGAGACAAATTGAAGGGACTTAAGCATTCATTGGAAAAATTAATCAATCCATTCTCTAGTACTGATGATTTTTCAATAGAGATCATATGCGAAAGAGAATTAGCAGAAGATAAATCTGTAGATAAATTTGACAATCCTAAATATATTGATCGAGACAAAATAAATGGAGTAATAAAGAATTCTATTTTAGATATTCTCAATTTGAAAACGACTCAAATAGACGTACAAATAACAAAAGAAGAAATATTAACAACTGTAATTGACAGAGGTGATAATATATACAAAATCAGAGAAATAAACAAAAAGTTTCCTCTATTAGACGATGTAAAAATCAGCTTATTTTACCTAAACCGGACAGCTAAAGTTAATTTCACACGCCGTATGGGTATAGAACCTGTTAATTATGGATCTATTTTTCTTTTTAAAAATGGATTTAGAGTTTATCCATTTGGAAATAAAGGTGATGACAGTTGGGGATTAGATTATAGAGCACAACAAGGACATAGCCGCTTTTTAGGAACCAGAGATTTATTTGGTAAAGTTGAAATAAATACAAATAATAATTTTCAGTTCAAAGAAGTTTCAAGTCGGGATGGTGGTTTAGTAGAATCCAAGGGGTCATATCAATTATTGAAATCATTCGAAAAAGCACACAGACGCTTAGAGCGATATGTTTCAGGTGTGCTTTGGGGAGAGCGTTTTAAAAGAGAAAAATATTTCGAGAATGATGAAATAGCACAAGAGCACCGAGATTATTTACTGACAAATGACAAAGAAACAGAAGATATATCAATAGTTAAAAAAAAGTATCGGTAGTAAAATTGACTTTGTTCAAATTGTAAAAAGTCTAGTAAAAGATAAAGATGTTGAAATTCTATATTACAACAAAGATCTTACTGATATAATATCAAATCGACTAAACGAATTAAAGCCTAAATTCCTACAAGACTTAGAGGAAATAGCCGAAAAAACTAATGATGATAATCTAAAAATAAAAGTTTTAGAAGCAGAAAGTAAAATCTATGAATTGCAGAAAGCAAAGGAAGAAGCCGAACAAAAATTAGAAGAACAAATTAAAAAACGTGAAGAAGCGGAAGCGAAAGCGCAAGATGCAGAAAAGGCAAGAATAGCAGAGGAGGAACGACGTAAAAAAGAAGAAGCTTTAAAAAAAGAAGCACAATTACAAGCTAAAGAGGCTGAGTTACAGCGGAAAGAAGCTGAATTAAAGAAAATTGAGGCTGAACAAAAAGCAAAAGAAGAAACAGAGCGTCGAGCAAAAGCTGAAATAGACCGGCAGAAGGCTGAACAAGAACGTGATATTGAAAAAAAGAAAAATAAATATTTATCGGCAACTCGGAATATTACACCCGAGGTCGAAGATATCATTCATACAATAAAAATATCTTCGACAGAGTTGGAAAGTTCTTCTAAAAGTATTATGAATTTGGTGCAATCTGTTCCTGGAAACGATAAGATATTACACGAATTGGGATACATAAAATTCCATATTGAGCGTATTAATAAACTTAGTAGTCTACTAACAAAAGCCGATATTAATTCTCTAAAAGAGCATACGAAGGTCGATATACCAAATTACATAAAAGAATATCTACCTAATTATTCTGTCTCTATTGACAATATACAATTTAATCAAGATTTTACTGAATCTTTTATTAGAAAAATTTCCTTATTAGATTTATCTGTAATACTTGATAATCTAATTAGTAATTCTAAAAAAGCAGGAGCAAAAAAAATATATGTAGATTTCAAAAAAGAAAACGGAAAATTATTTGTTGATTTTTCCGATAATGGATGTGGAGTAAAAGAAGCTCTATATAGAGATAATTCATTATTTGAAATTGGCATTACGGATAGGCATGGAGGATCTGGTATAGGTTTGAATACTATCAAGGAAACTCTACAGAAAGAACTTCATGGAGATATCGAATTCATAGGCAACAATAAACATTTTAATACAGGAGCTACATTTAGATTAATATTCTAATAGTTATGGAACAAGTTTGTTTGATAGTTGATGATAAAGATCAACAACATACATTTAAGGCACAGATTCAAGACATTTTAAAAAAAGATGGATATAACGTTGAGATTATATTCATAAATACAACAAGTCCTGATCTTTTAAATGATGAGCAAAATATAGATAAAGATAAACTCACAGCTTGCATTAAAGATAAAATAGAAGGAAAACATATTGATGTAGTTGCTTCTGACTTTGATTTGAGCGATGATGTTGTGAATGGATTAGATATTATTGAAATCATTCGCAGTATACGTGGAAAAGTCCCTATAATATTATATTCTGGTAATTTAGAGAAAGCGATTAAAAGTGTTATGGGTGATCCTGCATCAAAAGATCTGCCAACTCTAATAAATGATGTAAAAAAACTGATGCTCCATAATATATCTGAATTCATTGATAGAACAGGATATGCCGCTTCAGTTATCAAAATTCTTAAAAATAAAGATACCTCTACTAAGCAAATTCTATTAAAGAAATTGCGAGAATATTCTGATTTAAAATTCTCTTCAGCTTATCCAAGACTTAGTGGAAAAACACTGGGACAGATTGCTGATGAAATTGAAAAATCAACCTATCAAGGACAAGAATTTCAACAAGAGTTAATTGAACAAACAATTGCATATATAATAGAAATAAGTTAGTGATCATGAAAATATTATGTTTGTATCCAGTTGACGAAACGACTTTATTTCTGAATCCTATATTTGATTTTCTATCTAATATCGATTCATTCAAAGGAGTGCGTTTCGAATCAAATGAAAAAGATGTTGAATTGGCCATAAATGCAATTAAAACTTCTGATGAAGATACTACTATAATATTTCTTGGACATGGCGCAAGCCATTGTTTATATAAAGGTGACAATACTCCATTTATAGGAAATAAAGAACTCCAGTTGCTTGCTAATAAACGAATTTTCTTATTGGCATGTAGATCTGTTGAATTCATTGAAAGCAACAAGAATATCGAGTTCAAAAGCTATATTGGATTCGGAAATATGCTAACTGATTGGTCGGAAGTTCTAGTAGAAAGAGATGCTGATGCTTATGCTTATACCGATATTAGTATTGAAGTTATTGAATTGTATAGAAGTAAACTTGTTAACTCTATACAAAGTGCATGGTCTAGAACACTATCTTTGCAAAAAGATTTTGAGTATCTATATTTACAAATTAAACTTTCCATAAATAAAGAAATCGCAGAACTTTTAATCAAAAAGAATATACCTAACTATGCAGCATTAGTAAATTTATTATATGAGACTAAAACAGAAATGAGTTTAGGACATTAAGTCTATTTGCTTTTTTTATATAGGGAATAAGCAATTATCAATTATACTTCTGCTTTGCATTAGAATTAATATTCCTATCTTTGCCCTTAGTATTCTCCATGAGCAAACTACCGCAAAAGCACGTAGCAAATTAGTGGGATAATTCATGGGATATGCTTGAAACAAGAAATGTAAAGTTTTAAATATCAGCATGGTAACTCCGCAAGGAGAATCCCAGGCGGATCACATAAGAACAAAGCTAAAAGAGATAAGTCCTGCAATATTAACGTATTGTGGGACTTTTTTATGTTTTAGTCTTGCTTGAAAGCCCAAAAAGGCGCACGAAAAGATACGGTTGAGTATCCAAATCGTACCCCCTTCCCCGAAAAACAAAAAGGGGGTACAATTGTCGGAAAGTCCTTCTGATAAACTACGTGGAGGTCTTCTATTTAATACCAAAACTCATGATCGAATACAGAACTAGCTTTTTTATTTGGTAGATAACCTATTTACTTATTTCTCCAACTTTATAACCTACGATTCCAAAAGATTTGTGTAGCGCCGGGATTAACCACATGATCAGGCCGGGTAGTCCCCAGCGTTTTTTCTCTTCGCTGATGAAATAGAATCGTTCGATCAGTTTGAGCTTGGGGAACCATTGCTCGATTGTGTGCGGATCGTTTAGTCCGAAATGGAAACGGGCTTTTGTCCGTTTTACCGATTCATGCTTGTCGGAGTTGCGGGCGGCCCATTTACTGACGAAATCAAAATATATCTCGCATCCGGGAAAGCGTTGGGCGAGGTTTTGGATAACAGATTTTACCTGTTCCTCATTGAAATACATCATTACACCTTCCGCGAGGAAAAGGAAGCGGCCGTGAGGATGTTTTTGTCTCAACATATCCATCCAGTCCGTCTCGAGCATAGAGCCTTTGATCGTGAGATCTTTAGCGGAGGCAGGGAATAGCTTTTCACGCAAATTGATTACTTCAGGTAAGTCTAGTTCGTAGAAGGTCGCTTGGTTATGGTTGGAGACACGTTGGAAACGGCTGTCTAATCCGCAACCGATCGATACCACTACCGGATCTTCAGTTACCTTACGGTCGATGAATCGCTGGACCAAACGATCGAAATGGCGTAGGCGGATAGCGGTTCCGGTAGTACTCATCGTGATTTTACCAAACTTGGCGAAATCATAATCTATTTTCTCAACAAGCTCACATGCCATCGGGTCTTTTAATATCGCGTCTTTCCGGTGACTTTCGTGAGCGCGTGATAGTAAGGGAATAAACAAGGTCTCCGCGATGTTATCCTTTATCTCTGGTTTTATTTTATTCATAATATACCTATTTATAGGGATTGATTATCCGGTACAAAGATGGGATCTTTGCTCTTGGTTTATTTACGCAAGAAGGAAGTGTATTTTAATCAAACGGAAAAATGGTACACATAGAACTCTCATCTCGTGGAAGAGATACGATCGCTTTAGAAATGCCGGATATAAGTTATTTTTCTACCAATCGTTCAGGAGGGCTAGAAGAGAACTGTTGGGAGGCGGAGAACAAATTATTGACCTATCGTATCAGTGATTTCAGATGCAGGGATTTTAATGTGACAAGATACCAGATCTATTGCAAGGAGGATTGTTGGATGCGTTCCCTAAATGTCGGTAACTCGTTTATGGGACTTTCTGTTGTTCGTCAGGGGATCGTCGAATGCTTTTTGTCGGAGACACGGGATAAGCGGATTTGGCGGAAAGGGTATACGAATATGATCGTAAGTTCTGGTATCAAGGAAGAGCGGAATCTGTTCCGTAAAGGAGATACTTTTGGTATGACAAGTATTCTGGTGTCGCCGGATTTCTTCCAACATTTGTCGGAACGTTATACGGAGTACTTCGGGAGTGCTTATTTGCGATTCGGCAGGGGGGAGACTTTCTTTATCGCTCCCAAGAATCTCTCGATTCCAATCGCTTTATCTGTGGCGTTGAATGATCTTGAGGTCTCTCAGATGATGGGAAATGCCTCGCCAATGTATCTCGAAGCAAAAGTAACCGAGTGCTTGTCTTTATTTATGCGGGAGACGGAAGGTAAAGAACCGGTTAACGCAAAGATAGTAGGCTTTTCCGATCGGGATAAAATTTATCAGGCCCGGGATATTATATGTTCCGAATATTTGAACCCGCCTTCATTACATGATTTGGCTTTACGTGTCGGAACTAATGAATGTACTTTGAAAGCGGGGTTTAAAGAAGCGTTCCGGACGACCGTGTTTAACTATCTCTTTGATTATCGTATGAATATAGCGATTCACTATCTTTTGGATACCAATAAATCAATAGGGGAAGTTGCCGGCTTGGTCGGTTATGAACATCAAGCGCATTTTTGTACTGCCTTTAAGCGGAAGTTTAATGTCACCCCGTCTGAATATAGGTTGAAAGCGTAGTATAGACCATCGACTTTTATTTCCCGAATCGGGAACTATCCACCTCTTTATGCTCTTTTGCTTTAAAATCTCCGAATTTATAGATAAAGGATAAGGAGACTCGTCTGGAATCCGGGATCATACGCATATGTAAGTCTTGTGTTTTGTATTGGAGATTAAGATCTTTTGGGACCCATGAATTAAACATGTCATCCACTTTTAAAGAGATCTCCGCTTTGCCGTTGGGGGAGATCCATTTCAAGCCGGCGTCTACGTTATACATACTGCTGATCGTCATTGGGCCTTGAATGTTGCGGGTAATATAAGAACCGGATACTTCCGCTTTGATAGTAGGCTTCGATGAGATGTTGAACGTATTATTTAATTCGGCATAGAATGCCAGATTATCTTTATTGAAGCTTATATCATGGTAATTATCACATTTCATCTTGTCATAATAACCGTTTAACGTTAATCTGGAATCAAGCACGGAGCCGGCTTTGAATGGTATCATTACATTTAGGCCTAGCTTACTGGAATAGTCGAAATTCAGTGTCTTATAGATAAGAACTAGTCTCTCGGAGGATTGATAGGGGAGCTGGTTGAAATTATTGTCTATATAATTTGCGTATAGCGTGAAAATGTATTTGTTTTTTAGGATGTAGTTCAATTGGGCAGAGTAGAGTCTGGACGGCCTTAAATCCGGGTTACCTTGTATCTCGGTATATCCATTCAGATAAGACACCGTATTCTGCATCTCCCAATAGCTGGGATAGGTCTTGTCTGAAGAAACGGATAATTGCAGGATGTGGCTGGGGTGGGCTCGGTACGTGATTTCCATCATTGGGAATAAGCTCCAATAATCAATCTCCTTATGTTTGTAATACTCTCCGGTCAAAGAGGCGTTTACGGATAGGTTATCAGAGAAGCTTTTGGAAAAGCCGGTATATAAATCATATACATATTCATCCAGTTTACTGTAACTATTAGAGATGGACCAATCGTGTTCGCGCAGTGAATGATATACCTGAGAACTTTTGTCTGAGGCGAAGCTGAATTTTGTCCCATAGTTGAGCATCCAGCCTTTTCCTAATTTATGGTTCTGGTCCGCGTAGACGGAGAGCCTACGGATGTCTTGTTGTGATTTAGCGTTGAAGGCATCTTCTTTCCCGGCTTTCTTCTCTTGGTAATATTGTGTCGTATGATTGATGTAAGCGGTAAAATCAATCCCTACATTAAGGCCGAACCCGGAGGCATAGTCGAGCGCCAGATTATGCATCTGGATCGGTTTGTCGGATTTCTTTCTGTTTTCGGAATCCGAATAGGTTCCTGCAGAAGAGGTGAAAGGATGAGTCCATTGCTGGATCTCTGAGGTATAGGCGAAGCTTAGTTTGTTCTTATCGTTCAAGAACCAATCATTGCCTAGGCGTATGGTATGGACTGGGAGCCGGGTATGTCCTCTGTCGAATTGCTCGATCTCGTAGGTCTTACCATCGAATAAATGGTGTGATAAGATATCCTCACCTGTCCGTTCCCTGTGGTAGCCGAAGGAGTACATGAGATCGGTAGAATATTTAGGCGTGTTGTAAACGAGAGTAGCGCCACTTTGGTAATTAGCGTAATGCCCTTGGTTGTATAGAGCATTGACTTGTCCTTGCAGTTTGGGAGTCTCGGAAGTACCGTTATTAAGGACCAGATTAATCACGGCCCCGCGTACATGATATTGGGGTGGAGCGCTATACATGATCTCTGCTTCTTGAATACGTTCTTTGGGCATATTCTTAAGTAGATTCTCCAATTGGCTCTCACCCATATTGGTGGTCTTGCCATTGATGATAACCGTGACTCCATTTGTTCCGGCAAGTTGTATTTTCCCGCTTTGTTCCCGCACTCCCGGTAGTTCTAGGATCGCTTCGTAAGCGCTAACGGCCATCTTGTCTTTTAACAAATGCGGCATGCTGTAGGTTATTTTACCATCGACAACCTTGGCTAAGGGACGCTCTCCGGTAACAGATACTTCCGAAAGCGTCTGGCTTTTCTCGTTCAGTTGTATATTGCCTATCGTAAGTGAGTCATAAGTGCTTTGATACGTTTCATACAGCAGATGCTGGACGGTTAAAAGGAAAGGGGATATCTCCGCTTTGACACTAAAAGAGCCCAAAGAGTCCGTATAGGTGGAGTTTACATATACTGAATCGTTCGTTTGTATAATCACGACCGCTAGTTCGATAGGATGGTTATTTAAGTCCGTAACCCTTCCCGTAATAACTTGTGCCTGTGTGAATGTGGTAAATAATAATCCTAAAAAGATAATCCAGCTTCTCATATCATCCTCGATTTAGTCAACATTCCTGTGCATATTTCGCAAATATACTTTTCATTAGGGAATCTACCTAATAAATTCTACTTTTAGGACTTAGGGGATTAGGATATATTTGATAGCTTTGCGGAGGAATGGGGTTCGTGCCTCTTTCTCGAATAGATGATAACAATAAAAGTAAATGATAATGAATGAAAAAATGAATACTCCATTGGGTAGCGCTTTTCCCAAGGAACGGGTTCGTTATGCGATGCTTTCTTTCTTTTTAGCGCAAGGTCTTTGTTTCTCTAGTTGGGCTAGCCGTATTCCGGACGTGAAGGATTTCTTTGAGGTGAATTACGCTTTCTATTGGGGTTTGGTCTTGTTCTTGATCCCGGTAGGTAAGTTTGTGGCGATACCGTTAGCGGGTTATTTGGTGTCGAGGTTGGGAAGCCGTATTATGGCGCAGGCCAGTGTGTTGGGATATGCCTTGGCCTTATTCGCGATCGGTACGGCACATAATATTTATCTGCTGGGTGTCTATTTATTCTGTTTTGGGGTGTTCTGGAATCTTTGCGATATATCCTTGAATACGCAAGGGATTGGTATCGAGCGGCTCTATGGACGTACGATTATGGCCTCATTTCATGGAGGTTGGAGTCTGGCGGCCTGTTTAGGAGCTTTGATCGGGTTTATCATGATCGTATCCGGCGTCACTCCGTTCTGGCATTTTACGTTGATTGCATTATTGATTGGAGTGACTGTTTTGGTAAGCCGGAAGTATTTGCAGGAAGACGTGGCGGTTGAGTCACCGGAGGAAGAGAAGGAAGCGGAGAAGAAAGAAGCTCCGGCATTGTTGAGCTTTATCCGTAAGCCGGAAATGCTGTTGATCCAGTTAGGTATCGTCGGACTGTTTGCCTTGGTGGTGGAAAGTGCGATGTTTGATTGGAGTGGACTTTACTTCGAATCGGTACTACAAGTTCCTAAATCCTTGCAGATCGGTTTCTTAGTGTTCATGGTGATGATGACGGTAGGCCGTTTTCTTACGAACTCCGCCTATAGTGTTTTAGGAAAGCAGAAGGTGTTGCAATTGGCGGGTTTCTTTATTTTTGCCGGTTTCTTTATCTCAGCCATGTTGGGCGGTATGTTCGAATCGATGACGGTAAAGGTGATCGTGAATTCCTTAGGCTTTATGTTGGTAGGCTTGGGTATCTCGTGTATGGTGCCTACTATTTATAGCTTGGTGGGTGCTAAATCGAAAACTCCGGTGGGAATTGCCTTGACAATCCTTTCTAGCATCAGTTTTATCGGCTCATTGATCGCACCTTTGTTGATCGGGGCGATCTCGCAGGCTTTCAATATGAAATACGCTTATATCGTGGTCGGCTTGTTAGGGCTTTGTATCTTGCTAATGACTACATTCTGCAAAGCATTCAAGAATAATTAAAGATAGAGAATTGAGAATTGAAAATTAGGAGAGAGCGAATAATTTTCAATTCTCAATTTTCAACTACTCAGGCATTCGTTGTTCCGCTGTCTCTAAGCATCGCAACACATCTTCCTTAGTGCCGTTGAATGGGCCTATTCCTTCGATTTTCAATGTTGTCATAGCTGCCGCGAAACATCCGGCTTCTTCTATGCTTGCGCCTTTGGCACGTTTATAGAGATATCCTGTCATATAAGTATCACCCGCTCCGGTAGCGTTTACTACTTCTTTCGGTATGTAAGCGGGGATTTTATGGAAAGTGGAACCGTCGTAAATGATAGATCCCATGCTTCCGAAAGTCAGCAATACCTCTTTCACGCCCCAATCGTAGATAACTTTTCCTGCGTTCACGGCATCGGTATATCCGGTTAACACCTCCATCTCATGTTCGTTAGCCTTGAGGAAGTGCACGTATTTAAGTACTTCTTTTTTCTCTGGCCAATCCACGGCAAATACATCCTTGTCTCTTACTTCCCGTAGATACCCTTGCGAGTCAATCGATACTAAGCCTTTCCCCGCTAAATACTTTACCACTTCCAAAGAGAAATCATCGGCAAGCAAACTACCAAGGTGGAAGATCTTGGAGTCGATGTTCTCCAGATACTCTACGGTGAAAGGATCTGCTTTCGCCAATACACGTTGCGTACGGTTATCTTGGTTCTCTCCATAAATATTCTCGAAATAAACGGTGTGCTTACTTGGCATCACGGCAACGTCGATACCTTCGTCTCGTAGTTCCTCCACCGTTTTCATCTCAGATTCAGCCAAGGCTGTCACTAGAGTATAGTCAATATCATCGAAATGTTTTATCGCATGCGAGAAATAAAAGGAGGTTCCTCCCGGCATATGGACGGTGTTCTTAGGTGTTACTACCTTATCCAAGGTGATGTGTCCTACGCAGCAAAGTTCGTGTGTATTCATTTTTTACTCAGTTTATTATAAAGCGACAAATTTATGAAAAAAGAGTTCAAGTACATAGGATAGTCGTTATTTTGACCAATAAAAGCATAAACGAGGCGTTTCCATTCAAGAGCGAAAGTATTTACATATAGTAGAAACGAAAGTGTTTACCTCTAGAAGTAAAGTCATTTACATATGGAAGTAAACAGCGTTACATCTAGTTGTAAATGTAATATGCTGATAATCCGTATATAATACTGTTGGCGGATAATGCTCGGTGTATCTGCTGGAAATATTCAAATTCACCTTATCCGATAAGCATGCTTATTTGGATTTAGAAAGAAGAATTGATAATCAGTCAACGACATAGATAATATATAATGTACGCTCGTACATTATAATATATGCAATACGCATAGAGGTTATACTACTATATAGGTGATGTATATTTTATGTGCGATGGAATAGAATGTGAGAAACGACTAGTCTAAACGATCGATTTTTCTAGTCATTTGCAAAGGTACGCGTTTCTTCGACACTTACAACCCTTCCGCATTATTTTTTTATCGCTTATCCTCTTTCTTATCAATAGGATAGGTTATCCTTTACGAAACAACGGATTCTTTCAACAAATCTCCTGTTTTGGCACTAAAAAAACGCAAGATTTAGACGATCGTTTAGACTAGTCGTTTTATGCCCAATTTGAAGGGGCAAAATATTGAAGAGCTTTTAATTAACACTAGTATTAATATTAATTTTAGAATTATGAACAAAAAGTTTTCTACTCTTGTAGCTGGACTTGCAATGATTTCGGCTGTTGCTTCAGCCCAAATCACCAAAACAGACGGTTACACCATGTTGAAGTCCAGTTCTTCTGATTATTTAGCTGTTTATGGAGCTAAATCGGACTCTGTAGTGGTAAAAACATTTAGCAATTTGGCAACTGCTCCTAAAGCTTCTATTGACTCTGCTATGTGGAAGGTTACTGAAGCTGGAGTTGATGCTACAGGAAACAAGCTTTACAGCTTCACTAACAAAAAGACTGGTGCTGTATTGTCTTTCGCTGCAAAAAAAGATGCTAAACCTAATTTAGCGGCAGGTGTTGACAAGTGGTCTGTAACTACTGACGGCAGGATTTCTGCTTATTATTCTGCGAACGGATCTTTAGGATTGGTTGTGTCTGGAGGTAAGTTATCCTTGGGCATTGCTCGTGCCGCTACAGCATTCACTTCGGACGTAAATTCGGCTTTGAAGGCTCGTACTTTGGCTGCCTCTGACTTAGGCGATGGTTTCACTGTATTCTCTTTGAACTTTGGAGAGGCTTATCAAGAGAACATCTTTGAGGGCAAAGAATTAGTAGCTACTCAGTTGACTGGTGCTGATGCTGATTATGTACAGTTGCAGGAAGTTGGCGCTGATAAGATCGGTGAAAAGGATGCTTACTTCGGTTTGGATACAACTAAGTACACGATCGCTGGGCAAAAGGATGTATTTGGCTATAAATTCGCAAAAGACTCAACTTGGTTGGATAATGGTTATCATACAGTATTGAATGGTGATTTTCAAAAGTTCAAATTTATTCAAGACTTATCAAACGATAAAGTCGCTGTTTATGTAAAGAATGCACCTGTTTATAATACAACTACTAAGAAATTTGAAGCTGCGCTTACAGGTACTGCTGCTGATGTTCAAGTAGTATATGCTCAGGTAACCAATTCAAAGGTATTGACAGTCTCTAAACTTTCTGGTACTCCTTCTACAATCGAGCAAGGTGTCGCTCCTTCCGTAAAATTAGGTAAGGGCACTCCGGCTACATTGCCTACTGGTGATGGTGTTTACTTCATCAAGGTTAAATCTGGTGATGAGTTTAAGTATGTTTATGCTACGGCTAGTGGATTGGAATTGAAGAAGGATGCTCCTAATGCATATAACCCTGCTGGTCAGTTCTATGTAGTTGCTAAGGGTGGTAAATACCAATTCGTTGAACGTAACTTCAACCAAGGTCTTACAACTGCTGCCGCTCAGATCTATAAGGTAACAGGTAAAGACGCTTACAGAGTGGATGCTGTAAATAGCGCTGCTTCTGCAAGTTTAGCGGCTGGTACTGAATTCTATTTCGAATATCAGAAAGATATCAAAGCCGGTGGCAAGGAATACAACTATATGGCTACGAAGTATTTGGACAAGGTAGCTGTTGATAACTTCGCTTATACATTGAACTTGATCTCCGGTACGGAGGGTGTTGATGATTTGTATACAATCGTTGACGGCGTATTGAAGGTTAAGAAAACTACAGCCGAAGACGCTGCTAAATTCAAGGTTGAAGTAATTAAAGATAAAACGGGTAAGGTCTGGACTAGCAATGCTGATGAACACAAAGCTGGTGTAGGTGCTATCGCTTTAGGTGATACTTTAGCTACGGCTACTTATAAACTTTACAAGCAATATACAAAAGAGTATGTTGTAGCTAAGGATAATGAATTTAAGTTGGCAAAAGAAGATAATACAGCTACTCCTGCAGTTGCTGGTTCTGAGTTCACATTCAAAACAGCTAAGGGCAATGGTTATTTATTGTCTACAGGTGATAAGATTGTGGTATTGGATGTTAATACTGGTAAGTTGATCTCTGCTGCAGCTTCAGCTGTAAATAACAACTATTTTGACTTGGTAGTAGAGCCATCTCCGGACTACGCTACATTGAATGCTCCTTCTCACATGTTGGTTAAATCTGCCGAGGCTGATGGTAAAGCTCTTTCCATGAATCCTAAGTCTTTGTTTGCGGAGGTTAAGTTGGCAGGTCAAGAAGAATATATCGACAGCTTGTTTGGTTTGTGGATTGATACTGCTTGTGTAAAAGATGTAACTAGACCTACTTATTACATCACAACAGGTAATGGGTTAGACTCTGCTGCTATCGCTGATGGTTACAGATATTTCTTGGTAAATCCTCAAGATTCTGTTTATTCTGCGGTTAAGGGTGATGATGATAAATATACATCTAAAACAAATGAAGGTAGCGCTTATTGGAATGCTACAGAAGGTTTGGTGAAAGCAGCCTTTGTTAAAGCTATCGTTTATGGTGAGGATTCTTTAGCTATTGTTCGTGAAAAAGCAACTGCTGTTGATACCTTGAAGACTATGTCTGTAAATCCGGCTGCAATGGCATTTGTTACAACTGCAAATAATACATTGAAGATCGAGAATAAGACAACAAAGGAGATTGCAAACGAAGATGATGCAACTAAGACTGATCGTGAAGATGTAACTTCTTATTTGAAAGTTATCAACAACGTATTAGTTTGGACGGATAATCGTGACGAGGCTCATGAGTTCGTTGCTGAGGCTACGACATTACACCCGACATCCAACGATAACGTTGAAGAAGGAGCTTCTGCTATCTCTGTTATCGCTAACGATGGTACTGTAACAATCCAAGGTGCCGCTGGCAAGTCTGTTGTTATCTCTAACATCTTAGGTAAGGTGGTTGCTGAGACAGTTCTTTCATCTGATAACGCTACAATCGCTGTACCGGCAGGTATCGTAGCTGTAGCTGTAGAGGGTGAGGCTGCTGTTAAGGTAGTTGTTAAATAATTATTTTATTCGAAATGATACAGTAGAGGCGGGCACGTCCCGTCTCTATCTAAATATATTTAATTAAATAATTTCCACGCAACAAAGTATCCCGTGATGGGGGAACGTGTGGTTAATACTAAAGTAAAAAAGTTCTTCCGATAGTATTTCCGTGAGGAAGGAAACCGGATAAAAAATTGCTCCCGGCGATATTCGTATCGTCGGGACTTTTTTATGGTTCGGAAAGCTTTTATATAAATAAATACGTATATTGCGGCAAGCTTATAATTTTAGAGTTTATGGAATATACCTTACTGATACTTCTATTACTGATCATGATTTGGATAAACTTGCGTAATAAGATATCCAAATCACAGGAGAAGACGGAGGAATTATCGAAAGAGATCGCTGCCTTGCGTAGACGTTTGGAGAATAGTTCGGAAGTTGCGGACGAGATAAAGGAACCGGAGCCTGAGATCTTGAAAGAGCCGGAAGTTTTCGTACAACCTGAACCGGTAAGGGCGATTGTCGAACCAGCGAGAAATCTTCAACCCCGGAAGGAACGGAAGCCTGTCAATTATGAGAAATATATCGGTGAGAACTTATTCGGTAAAATCGGTATCCTGATACTCGTCTTGGGTATGGGTCTTTTCGTGAAGTATGCGATAGATAAGGAATGGATAAACGAGACCTTGCGTACGATCCTTGGCTTTGGGATGGGTGGATTACTTCTATTCGTGGCTTGGCGTTTGAAGGATTCCTATCGTACTTTTAGCTCTTTGTTGGCGGGAGGCGCTTTTGCGATCTTCTATGTAACGGTGGCGATCGCCTATCATTATTACGGGCTGTTTAGCCAAACGGTCGCTTTTATCCTGCTTGTGCTGTTTACCGGATTTATGTCGTCTTTATCTATACTCTATAATCGTAGGGAACTGGCGATTATCGCTTTGGTGGGTGGATTTATCGCTCCATTCTTAGTGGGTAGCGGAGATGGAAGTTATTGGGTGCTGTTTACCTATGTCATGATCTTGGACCTAGGAATGTTCGGGCTATCTATCTATAAGAAGTGGGGGGAATTGCCTGTAATTTGTTTTGCCTTGACTTGGATCGTCTTTGCGGGTTATACGTATGCTGCGGATCTGGATTTGATGGGAAGTGTCCAATTAACACATTTACTTATTTTCTCTATCGCCTTCTATTTGATCTTCTTATTATCGGTTGCTTCCATCGTACGAATCAATATCCGGGGGATCAATCAATATTTATTAGGAGTGATCGGATTGAACAATTTTGTATTCCTGTTCTTTGCCCTTTGTCTCCTGCAGAATATGGAGCTTGAGCGGAATTGCAAAGGTCTGGTAACCCTTTTTGTTGCGGCTATTAACTTCGCTCTTTTCTTTTGGATCAAACGGAAAGGGGAACCTTTCACTTTCTTGATGCATACGTTATTGGGTATCGCTCTTACGTTCGTATCGGTGACGATCCCGATCCAACTGGAAGGGACCTTTATTACCTTGTTTTGGGCTTCAGAGGTAATGATTATTCTCTGGTTCTATAGTCGTTTCCGTCTGCGGGTTTACGAGATATTCGCTTGGGTACTTCCGGTCTTGACGCTGGGCTCTTACGGAATGGATGTCTTCCACGGATGTATGGAGGCTCGGTACGGAGATTCTTCCCTATTTATAAATGGCTTGTTCGCTACCGGTATTTTTACGGGGCTATCGTATTGGGTAGACGCTTGGTTGGTACGTCCGACAAGGATATCGACGAAAGGGCCTCTCTTGACGGGATGTGTCGTATTATATATAGCCTTTGTTTTCGATTTCTATTCATATGTAGATCCTTCGATCGTGTCCTTTAGCTATATCGAGACATTTACGGTGGCGGTTTTATTTGCTGCGAATGTTTTATTAGGGAAAAGCTATTTGCCTGTGTCAAGAAATGCGGGGGGATACGGACTACTCTTGGGGCTATCTTTATCCCTGTTCGGAGGAATGTCTTTGTGGGTCGGGTATGATGATCTCTTTATTCCCCGGTTCCTGCTATGGGTTTCCTTGCTTTTAATCGGGGGGCATATTTTTGTCTTGGGGCGGTACTATTATAAGTCATTTGACGCAAGAGAAAAGCGTACGCATGGGATGACCTTATATATTTGTTTGCTGTCTACGATATTACTGGCCGTGGGAACGAATAATTTGTTGAATCAGTTGGGCTTGCCGGATGAATTAAGCGCAGGCTTCTCTATCTCGTTGAGTCTTGCCGGTTTTATGCAAATGGCGGTGGGAATGCGATTGCACCTGAAAGTTGTCCGGATGATTAGTTTGGCCACCTTCTCGATCGTATTGCTAAAGTTGGTGTTGGTAGATCTGTGGCTCTTGCCTACGATCGGGAAAGTGGTCGTCTTTATAATCTTGGGAGTTATCTTATTGGTTCTCTCCTTCTTGTATCAGAAGTTGAAAACCGTCTTGTTCGATGATAGCTTATAGGATATCCGCTAGTTTCTCCAGCCCCATGCTATGAGAGCCTTTGATCAAGATATGATAGCCCTTTAACGGCTGCCTCCGAAGCTCCTCCGTCATAGCCTCTGTGGTAGCGAAGGGGGAGAACTCTTTGCCTACCTTGGAGAAATGCTCGCCGCAGAGGAACACCTTGTCGAACTGGCCTTTCTTGATCTGTTCGACAACCTCTGCGTGTAATTCGTCGCTAGTTGGTCCAAGCTCGCGCATATCTCCAAGGATGATGGCTTTAGGCTGTACGGGCATGGTGATGAAATTGTCCAGAGCTACTTTCATGCTACTCGGATTCGCATTGTAAGCATCGATAATCAATTCGTTATTCTCGGTTTTCTTGAATTGGGAACGGTTATTGGTTGGCTCGTAAGCGGCGATAGCACGACTGATACGCTCTGCCGGGATCTTGAAGAAGCGGCCTACGGCGACGGCGGCCAATACATTATCTAGGTTATAACTACCGATCATATGTGTTTCGACGGTATGCAACTTTCCTTGTTGCTTCCAATTGAACACTAAGAAAGGATCGCAACTGACTACCTGTCCGGACGCGAAAGCATCATCCCCGTTTCCATATGTGATTTGTTCGATGCCTTTGGCGATAGACTGAAGGTACTCGTTCTCTTTCTTGATAAATATCTTGCCTTTGGAGCGACGGATATAATCATATAACTCCCCTTTTGTCCGGATCACACCCTCGAAAGAACCGAAGCCTTCCAGATGGGCACGGCCTACGTTCGTGATGATGCCATAGTTAGGATGGACGATATCCACTAATTCCTTGATGTCTCCCGGATGGCTGGCGCCCATCTCGATAACCGCCATCTCATGGTCATGAGTCAATCGGAGCAAGGTCAAGGGAACGCCAATATGATTATTGAAATTACCTTCGGTATATAGCAAATTGAATTTCGTTGAGAGTACGGCAGCCAATAACTCTTTGGTCGTGGTCTTGCCATTCGTTCCGGTAATCCCGATGATCGGCAACCCCAGTACCTTGCGGTGATGGTGCGCTAATTGTTGCAAGGTCTTCAGCACGTTATCAACAAGGATCGTGCGTTCGCCTATATAATAATCGGGATTGTCTATGACGGCATAGACACAGCCGGATGCCAAGGCTTTCCCGGCATATTGATTTCCATCGAATTTATCGCCTTTTAAGGCGAAGAAGATAGAACCCTTCGGACAGTTCCGGCTATCTGTCGTTATTTGAGGGTTATGTATAAATAAATCATAGAGGTCGATAATACTCATGACTGTATCGCGTTAAATATTTATTCCTGTCTAATTCGGGGCAAATGTAGCAATTAAATAAAGAATGAAGAATCTAGAAGGAGATTTTAAGAGAGAAACCTGTATCTTTGCTGGAAATAAGGAAAGATCATGTTAGATAAAACGCTCAATATTAGAGGGACACTCACTTCTTTAGCGACGCCGTTGGTGATGGGAATCTTGAATATTACCCCTGATTCTTTTTATGCGGGCAGCCGCAAACAGACCGAGACCGCTATCGAGGACCGTATCCGAGAAATCTTATCGGAGGGAGGGGATTGGATAGATATCGGTGGTTATTCATCCCGTCCGGATGCCGCTGAGGTTACGCCGGAGGAAGAGATGCGCCGTTTGGAGTTTGCCTTACATATATTAAATAAGCATTACCCGGATATCCCGGTGTCCGTAGATACGTTTCGTGCGGGGATTGCCCGTCGTTGCGTAGAGGAATATGGAGTGGCTATCATTAACGATATCTCCGGCGGTGAGTTGGATGCGGATATGTTCCAAACGGTAGCGGATTTGAAGGTGCCTTATATTATGATGCATATGCGTGGAACCCCTCAAACTATGCAGAGGCATACTGATTACCCGGATATGATGGAGGAGATCATGCTGTATTTTTCCCGGAAGGTACGCCGGCTTCGGCTTTTAGGGGTGAATGATATCATCCTCGATCCCGGCTTTGGCTTTAGTAAGACGTTGGAGCAGAATTACCAATTGATGAGCCATTTAAAGGAGTTCTCTATTTTTGAGTTGCCTTTATTAGTTGGAGTCTCCCGTAAAAGCATGATTTATAAATTACTGGGTGGAACCCCTGCGGATAGCCTGAACGGAACGACCGTATTGAATACGTTCGCTCTCTTGAACGGTGCTAATATCCTCCGTGTGCATGACGTGCGGGAAGCAGTGGAAGCCATTCGCGTCATAGGTCAAATGACCAACAAATAATTTTCAAGTTTCAACTTTCAATTCTCAATTAACTATGTGGATGCATTTCGGTATAAAAGACTTGATTGACGTATTGCTGGTGGCTTTCTTCCTGTACCAGACCTATAAGTTGATGAAAAGCTCGGGCACATTGGCTATATTCAGTGGGGTCGTATCATTCATCGTCGTATGGATCTTGATCTCGCAGGTATTGGAGATGCGGTTGATGGGGGCCATCTTGGATAAGTTTATTAGCGTAGGTTTCGTGGTTTTGGTAATCCTCTTCCAAGACGAGATCCGCCGTTTCCTGTTGGCGTTAGGTTCGCACCGGGGCTGGAAATTCCTAGGAAAACTTTTTTCCAAACGAGGAGACGACCCGGAGAAAGAAGGGAAGTTTGTCGCTCCTGTTGTCTTGGCCTGTATGAATATGGCCCGGAAAAAGACGGGTGCCTTGATCGTGATCCAGCAAGATATGGACTTGACTATCTATGAGCATACGGGCGAGATGTTCAACGCCGATGTAAATGCCCGCTTGATCGAGAATATATTCTTTAAGAACAGCCCGTTGCATGATGGTGCCATGATCATAGCCGATAACCGGATCAAGGCGGCCGGTTGTATCTTGCCGGTCGCCCAGAACGCCACCCTTCCCAAGGATATGGGATTGCGCCATCGTTCCGGTTTAGGGATGTCATTGGAGACAGATGCGCTGGTTATTATTGTCTCGGAGGAGAGAGGAAAGATCTCCGTGGCCCATAAAGGCAAGCTAAGTGTGAATGTGACAGCGGAAGAACTGCAACAAATACTCTCCGGGGAGCGGGAAGTGACGAATTACTGTTAAAAGATCTGAAACTGGTATCTCTACCTGTAATTCTTTTGCCTATTTTGTAAACTCTATATTGCATTATGCCTAATTTTGTAGCCGGATTACGAGTACAATTATTAAATAATATAAAATATCTTCCGCTATGGATTTAATGCAAGACATTATTGCGCGCGCTAAAGCTGACAAGCAGCGTATCGTTCTTCCCGAAGGTACTGAGGAAAGAACTCTTAAAGCTGCCGACCGATTACTGGCCGACGGTGTAGCAGACATTATCTTAATTGGAAACCCCGCTGAGATCAAGGAGTTGGCGGCTGGTTTTGGGTTGAACCACATCGGTGAGGCAACCCTTGTCGATCCGAAAAATCACGAGAAGAAAGCCGCGTACGCAGACTTGCTTTTCCAACTTCGCCAAAAGAAGGGTATGACTCCCGAGAAGGCTGCGGTTCTAGTTGAAGATCCTTTGTTCTTGGCTTGTTTGATGATCAAGGCGGGTGACGCTGACGGTGAGATCGCCGGCGCTGAGAACACGACGGGTAATGTATTGCGCCCTGCTTTGCAAATTGTCAAGACGGCTCCGGGCATGAAGTGTGTTTCCGGTGCGTTCCTTATGTTCACGAAGACTCCTCAATATGGGGATGATGGTATTTTGGTATTCGCTGATTGCGCGGTTATGCCAAACCCGAACGCGGAAGAGTTGGCTAGCATCGCTGTAGCTACCGCCGCTACGGCTCGTAATATCGTAGGCGTTGAGCCTCGTGTGGCTATGTTGAGCTTCTCTACGAAGGGTAGCGCTTCTCACGAGATGGTGGACAAGGTAGTGGAGGCTACTCGCTTGGCTAAGGAAATGGCTCCAGACTTGAAGATCGACGGAGAGTTGCAGGCCGACGCCGCTTTGGTTGAGGCTGTAGGTAGCAAGAAAGCTCCGGGTAGCGAGATCGCCGGTAAAGCGAATGTTTTGGTATTCCCGACTTTGGAGGTGGGTAATATCGCTTATAAGCTGGTTCAACGTTTGGGTGGCGCTGAGGCTGTCGGTCCTATCCTTCAAGGTATGGCCGCTCCGGTGAACGACTTGTCTCGCGGTTGCTCCGTAGACGATATTTATAAGATGGTAGCGATCGCTTGTAATCAATCCATCGGTTTGAAATCCGCAAAATAATAGATAATCCTAACGACTTAATAATATGAAGATTCTAGTATTGAACTGCGGTAGTAGTTCTATCAAATATAAGTTATTCGATATGACCTCCGGTGAGGTTATGGCTCAAGGTGGTATCGAGAAAATCGGTTTGCCGGGCGCGTTCCTGAAATTGACGGATAAGGAGGGCAAGAAGGTGGTTATCGAGAGAGAGATTCCCGGCCATCAACAAGGCATCGAGTTTATCTTGAGCGTATTGACCGACGCTACTTATGGTTGTATCAAGGACTATAAGGAGATCGACGCTGTTGGTCATCGTTTGGTACATGGTGGCGAGGAGTTCGCTTCTAGCGTATTGATCAATCAGGATGTAATCAATAAGGTAATCGAGTGCTCTGATTTGGCTCCGCTTCATAACCCGGCTAACTTGAAGGGTGTTCGGGCGATGGAGGCTTTGATCCCGGGTATTCCTCAAGTAGCGGTGTTTGATACGGCTTTCCACCAGACCATGCCGGATTATGCGTATATGTATGGTTTGCCTTACGAGATGTACAAGAAATATGGCGTACGTCGTTATGGCTTCCACGGAACCAGTCATCGATATGTATCCCGTCGTGCTTGCGAGATCTTAGGTGTTCCTTATGAGGATCAGAAGATTATCACGGCTCACGTAGGTAACGGTGGTTCTATCACCGCTATCAAGAATGGTAAGAGCGTGGATACTTCCATGGGCTTGACTCCGGTTGAGGGTCTGTTGATGGGTACTCGTTGCGGCGACGTGGATGCGGGTGCTTTGTCTTTCATCATGGATAAGGAAGGCATGGATGGTGCCGGCCTTTCCGACTTGATCAATAAGAGAAGTGGTGTTGCCGGTCTTTCCGGTATCTCTTCCGATATGCGTGAGATCGAGGCTGCCGTAGCTGCCGGAAATCCGCGTGCGATCATGACCATGAACGTATATAACTACCGCATCAAGAAATATATAGGTGCTTATGCCGCCGCTATGGGTGGTTGCGATATCTTGGTTTGGACCGGTGGTGTCGGCGAGAACCAATGGGCGACTCGTCGTGCGGTTTGTGAGGACATGGAATACATGGGCATGAAGATCGATGTTGAGAAGAACGAGGGCATGCGTGGCGAGGAGATGGTAATCAGCACTCCGGACAGTAAGGTGACTATCATCGTCGTTCCTACGGATGAGGAATTCATGATCGCTGCCGATACCTTGGAGATCTTAGATAAAAAGTAACCAGTAACGTTTCATATAATTTTAGCTAATCCTCGCAGCTTACAAAACACGGGATTAGTGTTTAGATCGCCCCGACACCGGTTGGGGCGATCTTTTTTATTTATTGTTGTATACTATAAGATTAATTCCTAATTTTGTAAAAATGATTCATTATGAGGTCTGCGGCAGAATATAAAGAGATATTGGCTAGATTCAAGAAAGAGTTTGGTGCTCAGTTCGGGATTAAGGAACTGGGGATATTTGGTTCAGTGGCTAGAGGTGAACATAGGGAGGATAGTGACTTAGACGTATTTGTGTCATTAGAGAAAGTCGAGCCTTTTATTATCTTCGATCTAAAAGAGCTTTTGGAGTCTTTGTGTAAATGTAAGGTGGATTTAGTCCGATTAAGAGACTCTTTACGGCCTGCGCTAAAAAATAATATTCTTAAAGACGGAATCTATGTTTGATAAGAATCGAATTATAGACCGTTGCGAACAAGTTGTCGAGTCAATAGATTTGATACTTCATTGGAGTGAGGCTATCAATACTCCGGAAGAGTTTTTATTGTCTCCTGATAGTGTTTTGGTATTTGACGGATGTGTCATGCGTCTTCAAATTATAGGGGAGAGCATTAAAAAGATAGATGATCAAACAAATGGTGAACTATTGTTGAGTTTTCCAGATGTTCCTTGGCGAAAGATTATAGGACTAAGGAATATTATTTCACATGAATATTCTAGTATTGATGAGGCTATTATATTTGCGATTATCAAACAAAGTCTTCTTCCTTTGAAATCGAATGTCTTGCGAATTATCACAAGCCTTCAATAAATCATTACTTTTGCGGAATTACATATTAAATATATACAAAACATGGCTCAATACAAACGTATCTTATTAAAATTAAGCGGTGAGTCGCTGATGGGTGGTAAACAATATGGGATCGATGAGGTTCGCTTGAATGAATATGCGGCACAGATCAAGGAGATTGCCGAGATGGGTGTACAGATCGGTATCGTGATCGGTGGAGGTAATATTTTCCGCGGGTTGAGCGGCGCTTCCAAAGGTTTCGATCGGGTAAAAGGAGACCAGATGGGTATGCTGGCAACGGTGATCAATAGCTTGGCGCTTAGCTCCGCTTTGGTCGCTCAAGGCGTGAAGGCGAAGGTACTGACGGCTATCCGTATGGAACCGATCGGCGAGTTCTATAATAAATGGCGTGCGATCGAGTTGCTGGAACAAGGCAACGTGGTAATCATGTCCGGCGGTACGGGTAATCCGTTCTTTACTACGGATACCGGATCTTCCTTGAGAGGCATCGAGATCGAGGCGGATGTCATGCTGAAAGGTACCCGTGTGGACGGTATTTACACCGCTGATCCGGAGAAAGATCCTACGGCTACCAAGTTCTCCGATATTACGTATGATGAGATCTATACCCGGGGCCTGAAGGTGATGGACTTGACCGCTACCACGATGTGTAAAGAGAACAACCTCCCGATCATCGTATTCGATATGGACACCAACGGCAACTTGAAGAAAGTGATGAGCGGAGAGAATATCGGGACACTGGTGCATAATTAGTGCCATTAACCGATGACATGGCAGTGCCATGCTGATGGCATAGTTGTGCCACTGGTTATGGCACAGCTATGCCATCCGTATGGCACTGTCGTGCCACAGGCATGGCAAGGTTGTGCCAGCCCTGTGGCAAATACGTTAGACCTTTATTCTTGTATATGAAGCATCCCTTTTTACTAGTATGGTTAACCTTGATCGTATTGTGTGGTTGCACGAGCTCGGGGAAACAGAAGAGGCACGTTATCGGCCTCTCCCAATGTATGCTGGACGATGCTTGGCGGGAAGCTATGATTAACGATATGCGTATCGAAGCCTCTAACTATGATGATGTGGAAATTATTATAAAGGACGCGCAAAACAATAACGAGACACAAATACAACAAATACGAGACTTGATCCGCCAAAAGGTGGATGTCTTGATCATCTCCCCCTATCAATCCGAGCCGATCACGGCAGTTGCCGAGGAAGCGTACCGTGCCGGAATCCCGACGATCATTACAGATCGCAAGGTGAATACCGATCAATACACCTCTTTTGTCGGGGCGAACAATTATGAGATCGGACTAGCGGCAGGCAATTACGCCGCCCATTATCTTCCCCCGAACGCTATTATCTTAGAGATATGGGGACTCACGCAAACCTCCCCGGCGCAAGAGCGACATAAAGGTTTTGTCGATGCCTTGCGAGAAAGGGAGGATCTTTCTTTCCGTAAGATAGAAGGACAATGGTTGGTCGATACGGCCCGGATGGAGCTTCGGAAGTTAGAGCATCCCGAGCAGATAGATTTCGTTTACGCCCATAACGACATGATGGCCATCGCCGCCCGGGAATACTTTATGGCATGGGATTCCATCCGAGGACGGGATTTGCGGATTATCGGCGTGGATGCTGTGGCGGGTGCCGGTCTGGAAGCCGTGGAAGATAGACGGATCAACGCCTCTTTCCTCTATCCGACAGGAGGGGAGCAAGTGATTCGCACGGCTATGCGTATCATTCAAGGGGAGCCGGTGGATAAGTTTATCCCTCTTCGTACGGCTCCGGTAGATCATCAGTCTGCCCGCACCTTATTGTTGCAAGCGGACCAACTCCAGAAATATAAGCAACGTATCGAGGCGCAGCGTTCCCGCATCGACGGTTTGTCCGACCGGTTTTATTTCCTGCGAAACTCTTTAGGGGTGATCTCCTTATTGATGATCGGTTTTATCGCCCTTTCCATTTACGCCTTTTACATAAACCGGAAGATGAGGCAGGCGAATCGTAAGCTAATCTCCTTGAACGCGGAGATGAAAGAGGTGACAGCGCAGAAACTCCAATTCTTTACGAATGTCTCCCACGAGGTACGTACGCCCTTGACCTTGATTCTCGCCCCTTTGGATCGCTTGATTGTCTCGTTGCGGGAATCTCCTTACGCCTCGGATCTGCGGTTGATCCAGAAGAACGCCAACCGTTTGTTGCGTGTGATCAATCAGATATTGGATTTCCGGAAGGTGGAAGGCAAGCAAGAGAAACTAGCGGTACGGGAAATCGATTTGGTTCCTTTCGTTGGCGAGATCAAATCTTATTTTGACAGTATGGCCTCGGTACGTGCGATCTCCTATACGTTCACTTCTTCGATAAAACAATGTACGCTATGGATCGACCCGGACTTATTGGAGAGAGTATTTTTCAATCTTCTCTCGAACGCTTTTAAGTTTACGCCGGAGGGAGGTAGCGTGCGAATAGAGCTGACGGAAGAGGGAGATCGGGTCTTTATACAGGTTATCGATACGGGAAGTGGCATCCGTCCCGCTAACCTTCCGCATCTGTTTGACCGTTTCTATACGGAGGATCGGTCGATGGGAACCGGGATCGGATTGCATTTGGTAAAGGAGTATATACATATGCACGGAGGGGAGATCCATGTGGAGAGCGAGCCGGGACAAAGGACTACCTTTACGGTCTGCCTACGGAAAGGAAAGGCGCATTTCGAGGATAGCGACCTGATGGAAACGTCCGTATCCCATCAAGCCTACGAAGCCTCCCGGTTGGACGATTCGGAAACCAAGGAGATACTTTCCAAGACCTATCCTTATACGATACTGATCACCGAGGATGACGATGAGGTTCGCTGCTTTTTGGAACGTGAGCTTAGCCTTCATTTCAAGATCCGGACGGCCGCGAACGGGAAAGATGCCTTGCGGGTATTGGAAGAGGAGGAGATATCATTGGTAGTAAGCGATGTGATGATGCCGGAGATGAATGGTTTCGAACTTTGCCGGACGATCAAGTCGCAACTTCCCTTTAGCCATATCCCGGTGATCTTATTGACCGCCTTGACCGATGAGCGTCAACGGATTTTCGGAATAACCGGCGGGGCGGACGATTATATACAGAAGCCTTTCCATACGGATTACGTGAAGATCAAGATTATCCACCTATTGCAAGAGCGCCAGAAGTTACGGGAACGTTTGTTGGAGAAGCTGCGGGATAATAAGCTCCTTCTGTCCGAGCCGGAAAAGGTGGAGAGTATCGATGATGCCTTCTTGCGTAAGTTCGCGGAACAGATCGAGGCGGTTTATGCGGACCCCGAATATAATGTGGAGAAACTAAGCGAGACCTTGGGATTATCCCGGGGGCACCTTCACCGGAAGATCAAGGAGCTTACCGGAACCGCACCCGTCGAGTTCTTGCGTACCTATCGCTTGAATAAGGCGACCCAGTTGTTGAGGCAGAATGCGTATACGGTGAGTGAGGTCGCTTACCGAACCGGTTTCTCCTCGCCCGCTTACTTCTCTAAATGTTTCAAGGCGGTCTACGGGGTTACGCCTACCGAGTATCAATAACATTTGTACGATCTTTATCACAAATGTCATATCTCCTCATCTTTAGGGGATAAGTGTTTTTCTATCCGGAAGAATCCTATTAATTTTGGCGGAGAATCAAACTGTATTATCCTTTAATCCGTTCGTTTATGAAACAACAAACAAAGAGACTTCTAAAGAGTTTATGTATGGCTGTCGGTGTCGTTTTATTAAGTGCTGTCGATCCGTTGGCCGGATATGCGGCAGAACGTACTATAGATATAAAGCATCTGGGTGAAGGGCAAAGCATTGTCCGTGTGGATGCGCAAGCCAAGTATTTGTTGCTTCCGGTCGAGGAGTCCTCGCCGGAATCCAAGTTATATATGATTGTCGATAATGATGTGGTACGGACTTTCAATGTTCGTTTGGCGGTGAATAAGGTGGATTATTTCGTTCCGGTAGATCTATCAGGGTATGCGGATAAGCATATCTCCTTCAACTTCCAGCTTGCCCCGGAATCGGCTCTTTGCTGGAAAGAGATGAAGCTATCCGATCAGTTTGATTCGTCTAACCGGGAGAAATTCCGTCCGGCTTATCATTTCTCGCCGGCTTGGGGATGGATGAATGATCCGAACGGCATGGTATACAAGGATGGTGAGTATCATTTGTTCTATCAATACAATCCGTATGGCTCGATGTGGGGGAATATGCACTGGGGGCATGCGATCAGCAAGGACTTGATTCATTGGGAGCATCAACCGGTGGCGATCGCTCCGGATGCCTTGGGTACGATCTTCAGCGGTAGCTGTGTGGTGGATAAGGATAATACCGCCGGTTTTGGCGCTGGCGCTATCGTGGCTTTCTATACCTCGGCCAGCGACCGGCAAGTGCAGAGTATGGCCTATAGCTTGGACAACGGCCGGACGTTCAAGAAATATGACCGGAATCCGATTCTTACTTCTACGCAACGTGATTTCCGTGACCCGAAAGTCTTCTGGCATAAGGAATCCAATAAATGGATCATGGTGCTCGCCGTAGGGCAGGAGATGCAACTCTATTCTTCTCCCAATTTGAAGGACTGGACGTATGAGAGCAGTTTCGGGGAAGGACAAGGAGCGCATGCGGGCGTTTGGGAATGCCCGGACTTGATCGAGCTTCCGGTGAAGGGTACGGAATTGAAGAAGTGGGTCTTGATCTGTAATATCAATCCCGGCGGTCCGTTTGGCGGCTCCGCTACCCAATATTTCGTGGGTACGTTCGATGGGAAACAGTTCGTGAATGAATCTCCGGCCTTGACCAAATGGATGGATTACGGCAAGGATCATTACGCTACGGTAACATGGAGTAACGCTCCGGAGGACCGGAAGATCGCCTTGGCTTGGATGAGCAATTGGGAGTATGCGAATAACGTGCCGACCTCGCAATACCGGAGTGCGAACTCGGTTCCTCGCGACTTGGCTCTTTATACGAAAAACGGGCAGACGTACTTGAGCAGCACCCCGTCTCCCGAGGTGTTGAAGTTGAGAGGGAAAGCCCAGAAGAAAGGTTCCTTCAAGGTAGACCGTTCCCATGAGGTCAATCCGATACTTTCCGATCATACGGGAACCTATGAGATCGAGATCAAGTTTAAGAATAACGGAGCCGATATCATGAGCTTCCAGTTGTTTAACTCGAAAGGCGAGGAAGTGGAGATGTATTATAATCTTCTGGATAATACGTTCACGATGGATCGCCGTAACAGCGGGGCTACGGATTTTAGCAAGACATTCGCCACGGCTACCTCGGCCCCGATCTCCGCCGCTAAGGAATATACCTTACGCTTGTTGGTAGACAATTGTAGCATAGAGGCCTTCGACGGGAATGGAGAGTTTGTCATGACCAACCTAGTCTTCCCGGAAGAGCCGTATAATCGCATTAGTTTCAATGCGAAGGGAGGAGCGTTTACGGTTACGTCATTAACCATTTATCCCTTCAAATAATTAAAAACAAAATATATCATGGAAAAGAGTAAACCTGTAGTAGTAGGCATTGGTGAATTATTGTGGGATGTTTTCCCGGAAGTGAAGAAAGCCGGTGGAGCGCCGATTAATTTTGTGTATCACGCTACCCAATTAGGAGCGGAAGGTTATGCGATCAGTGCCGTGGGCAACGACGTGTTCGGAACCGAGATTATTCAGGAATTGGATAAGAACGGTATCGATAGTAATTATATCAGTACGGTGGAATATCCGACCGGAAGCGTGATGGTAGAGCTAAAGAACGGCATCCCTTCCTATACGATCATCGAAGGTGTGGCATGGGATCATATCCCTCTTACCCAAGCGTCTATTGATTTGATGAAACGTGCGGACGCCGTATGCTTCGGAACATTGGCGCAACGTGCCGCGGAATCTCGTGAGACGCTTCGTACCTTACTTTCTTATATGCCTAGTCATGCCTTGCGCTTTTTCGATATCAATATCCGTCAGCATTTCTATTCGAAGGAGCTGATCGAATCGTTGCTCGAATTGGCGAACGTATTCAAGATCAATGATGAGGAATTGGAAATGCTTCGCCCGATGTTTGGTCTGGAAGGCACGATAGAGGATATGTGTCGCTGGTTCATGAAGAAATATGGTTTGCGCTATTTGGTACTTACGGCTGGGGCGGAGTATAGTACGATCTTTTCCGAGGAGGAGGTCTCTACGATTCCTACCCCGAAGGTACAGGTGGTAGATACGGTAGGCGCCGGCGATTCTTTCTCCGGGGCGTTTATTTCATCGATCTTAACCGGAAAACCTTTACGTGAGGCACATGAGAAAGCGGTAACAGTAGCCGCTTATGTTTGTACGCAGAGTGGCGCATGGCCTGCTTACCCTAAAGATTTATAAGCCATGAGCGAGAAGACTTCATCCTTGAAACTGATTCCCGTGATGTTGGCGTTCTTCGCCATGGGATTCGTGGACTTAGTGGGAATCGCCTCTAATTACCTGAAAGCGGATTTAGGCTTGAGTGATTCGGAGGCGAATATCTTCCCGTCGCTCGTGTTCTTCTGGTTCTTGATCTTCTCCGTCCCGACGGGAATGTTGATGAACCGTATCGGGCGGAAAAAGACCGTGCTATTGAGCTTGATTGTGACCTTCCTTTCGCTAATGATCCCGATCTTCGACGATGCGTATATGGTCATGTTGATATCCTTCTCCCTGTTGGGTATCGGCAACGCTTTGATGCAGACTTCCTTGAACCCGTTATTATCGAATATCGTAAGCGGGGATAAGCTAGCTAGTTCCTTGACGTTTGGCCAGTTCGTGAAGGCGATCGCCTCCTTCTTGGCGCCTTATATCGCCATGTGGGGTGCTACCCAAGCGATACCGTCGATGGGACTCGGTTGGCGTGTCTTGTTTCCGGTCTATATGGTGATCGCCGTGATCGCTATCCTGCTATTGGGAGCTACCACTATCCACGAGACCAAAGAGGAGGGGCGGCCCTCCACCTTTGGCGAATGTCTGGCTTTGCTGGGCAAGCCTTTTATCCTGCTTTGCTTTATCGGTATCATGTGCCATGTGGGGATCGATGTAGGGACGAATACGACCGCCCCGAAGATCTTGATGGAACGTCTAGGCATGACGTTGGCCGACGCAGGCTTCGCCACGAGCCTCTATTTCATATTCCGTACGGCGGGATGCTTCTCCGGGGCTTTTATCTTGCGAAAAGTCTCTCCGAAAGGATTCTTCGCCTTTAGTGTTTTCTTGATGTTATTGGCGATGATCGGTTTGCTGCTATTTCATTCGAAAGAGATCATCTATGCTTGTATCGCCTTGATCGGCTTTGGAAACTCGAACGTCTTCTCCATTATTTTCGCCCAAGCCCTACTTTCTATGCCGAATAAGCAGAATGAGGTGTCCGGTTTGATGATTATGGGACTGTTTGGCGGCACGATCTTCCCGATCTTTATGGGCGTGGCATCCGATATGTTGGCTTCTCAAGTAGGAGCGGTGCTGGTGTTGTGCGTGGGCGTAGCCTACTTACTATTCTTTACGCCTAAGTTAAGTAAACAGTGAGGGCGATAAGCTTTTGTATGGTACTATAAATCTTTTGTTAGGGAGTATTTTAATTATATGTTTGCGAAGTTGGAAATCTTTATTACTTTTGTTAATTAAAAGATTCGCAAACAAAAAACGTATATTTATGATAGATACGAAACAATTGATCAAAGCAGGGGAAGAGAAGATGACGTTCGCCATTGAGTATCTGGACGAGCAATTGTCTCACATTCGGGCTGGTAAGGCTAATCCGAAAATCCTCGATTGTGTGAAGGTAATGTATTATGGGGCGCCTGTTCCTCTTACTAACGTGGCTACGGTGACGGTTCCGGACGCACGGACTATCATGATCACTCCGTGGGAGAAGAAGATCATCCGCGATATCGAGAAAGGTATTCTGGATTCTGAGTTAGGTATCACGCCGGAGAATAACGGTGAGGTGATCCGCTTAGGTATTCCTCCGTTGACTGAGGAGCGTCGCCGTCAATTGGTGAAACAATGTAAGCAGGAGGCGGAGAATGCGAAGATCAGCGTTCGTAACGCTCGTCGTGACGCTATCGAGGCTTTGAAGAAAAGCATCAAGTCTGACGGGGTTCCCGAGGACGTAGAGAAAGACGCCGAGGCAGAGGTTCAGAAAATCCATGATAAGTTTATCAAAAAGATCGATGAGCTTTACGCCGCTAAAGAAAAAGAAGTAATGACCGTTTAAATAATTGAAAGTTGAAACTTGAGAATTGAGAATTAAGGAACCCCATTGAGTCCTTATTCCAATTCTCAATTTTCAATTCTCAATTTTCAATTCTCATGAGGGGACTGGTAATAAAAAACACAGGTAGTTGGTATACGGTCCGTACGGAAGACGGGCGAGATATAGAGAGTAAGATCAAGGGGAACTTTCGTCTGAAAGACATAAAGAGTACCAATCCGGTCGCGGTAGGAGACCGTGTCGTAATCGATATTAATAAAGAAGGAACCGCTTTTATTACAGAGATTGAGGAGCGTAAGAATTATATCATCCGTCGTGCCTCTAACTTATCGAAGCAATCGCATATTATCGCCGCGAACTTGGATCAGGCGATGCTGATCGTTACGGTGAATTATCCTATAACAACAACGATATTTATCGATCGCTTCTTGGCGACAGCCGAGGCTTATCGTGTCCCCGTTAAATTAGTTTTCAATAAGATTGATCGTTATAATAATGAGGATCAAAGAGCGTTGGAGAATTTAATCGAGTTGTATACCTCGATTGGTTATCCCTGTTCGACGCTATGTGCCCGGACCGAGGAAGGTTTGGATGCCTTGAAAGCGGATCTAAAAGATAAGATTACGCTTTTGTCCGGCCATTCGGGTGTCGGAAAATCCACGATTATCAATAAACTGGTGCCGGGGGTGAATCTCCGTACCGGTGATATCTCCGAATATCATAACAAAGGAATGCATACGACCACCTTTTCCGAGATGATTTCTCTTCCCGGGGGAGGCTATTTGATCGATACTCCGGGTATCAAAGGATTTGGAACGATCGAGATGGCGGACGCTGAGATCTCCCATTATTTCCGGGAGTTGTTTAAATACTCGGAAGAATGCCGTTTCAATAACTGCACGCACCGTCATGAACCGGGCTGCGCCGTCATTCAAGCCGTTAACGATGGGCTAATCAGCGAGTCCCGCTATAAAAGCTATCTAAGTATCTTGGATGATCGCATGGAAAGCAAGTACCGGGAAGAATTCTAACACTTTATTACAACATCAAACGGCCGGCAGGCTCATACCGGTGATTTTACGGTATAGATCGAGCGCATATACATCGGTCATGCCGGAGATATAATCGAGTACGCATTGTATCTTGCCATATGTAGTAGGAGCTTTCGTGTCATATTGCTCCGGTATCCGTTGTAAGAGCAGTTTGCTGTAAGCATGCTCTTGGTTCATCACGGCCTCGGTCAAGCTGTCGATCAGATGGCTGAAAATATGATAACCGGCTAATTCAATGTCGAGCACTTCTTTTGCCTTATATATTTTCTTGTATGCTGTAGCCGAGCAATTAGCGTAAGCCTGTTTGGCTTGATCGCATATGTTATTGATTAACGGAGTGCTGTAGGTACCATTGAGGATGCTTTCCTCGTTCTCTAAAAAGACACGGGAACATTCATCCACTAATAGCCCGATAATACAAGAACGCAGATAGGCGATTTGCTCATTGGTATCGTCTACCATATGCATGACCTTGCGGATATGCTCCAACCGCTCTCCTTCGAAAAATCCCAATAATAGTTGTATGGCCTCTTCGGTGGTCAGGATATGTAGTTTGCAAGCATCTTCTATATCCATAATTTGATAGCAGATATCGTCTGCCGCCTCTACTAAGTAAACTAACGGGTAACGAAGAAATTTGTCCGGGGCTTCCGGGCTATGTCCGATCCCTAGCTCTTGGGCGATTTGCAGATAGCTTCCCTCCTCCGATTGGAAAAAGCCGAATTTCCCTTTCTTTCCTGAATAGATGGATGCGTAAGGATATTTGATGATAGAGGCTAATGTGCTATATGTTAAGGCAAATCCCCCTTTTCTGCGTCCAATGAACTGATGGGTCAACAACCGCATGGCGTTTGCGTTACCTTCAAAATGGACAAAGTCTTCCCAGCGTCCCCGTTCCTTCCGTACTTTCTCTTCTAGTTTTCGCCCATTCCCTTCGGAGAAGTAAGCGGAGATCGCTCTCTCTCCGGAATGCCCGAATGGAGGGTTTCCCATATCATGGGCAAGGCAAGCGGCTGATACGATGGAACCTATCTCTGGGAAGTTGATACTGCCGTCCGGATATTTTTGCATAAGTCCTTTCGCTACGTTATTACCCAATGAACGTCCTACGCATGATACTTCCAGACTATGTGTAAGTCGGTTATGTACAAAGATACTTCCCGGAAGGGGGAACACCTGTGTCTTGTTTTGTAGTCTTCGAAAAGGGGATGAGAAAATCAAACGGTCATAGTCACGTTGGAAATCAGTTCTCTCGTGTTTCCGCTCGTGATACTCTTCCATCCCGAAACGCTTGCCGGATAATAGCTGGGTCCAGTTCATAGTCAATACATTAATATATATATCGCAAATGTAGAGATAATCTGTGCAAATCATTGAATATTTGTGGAAGAAATTAGAGTTAATGGTTAATTTCCTGACTGAGTTGTTTTCGAAGCTTGTAAATAAAGCTGTAATTTTATTCCAAGATGATAGTCAGATAGTGATTGGATGTTATAGGAGGAAGAAGATAATGAAGGAAAATTATGTTAATTGAAATTTGTTGTTAGTTTCATTAGAACTAAATCAAATTAACATATTTAATTTATTGAGGCATGATGAAAATTTGACTATGTGTTATCGCAAACACCTGAAAAAGTGAGGAGCATACTGATTTTTGTTACGTTTTAACTTGTATGTATAGTTATTATATATATATTTGTCTGTCAAAACATGAAAAACGACTTAGTTCTAATGATACTATGTTGTTATTATTATTTAAAATAGAACCGTTTGATTTTAAATAGAAAGAGATTTCTGTATGAACATAATAATAACTTTAAACAAAAAAGAGTAAATGCCTATGCACTAAAAAAGAAAGAAAAGAGAGCTCGATCTCTCTAAAAAGAGTATGAAAATTAAAAAAGCACAAATGTAGAATCACTTAAATCAAAAACGATTTTTCATGAGAAAGTCATTTATCTTATTATTGGCGTTTTTTCTGTGTGTTACAGGATATGCACAGAAACTAACGATTAGTGGTGTCGTCATTGACAAGGATCTAAATGAGCCACTAACAGGAGTGAACGTGTTAGTAAAAGGTACGACAACCGGTACCATTACTGACTTTGATGGAAAATATACCTTAGAGGCTGACGCAAACTCTATTTTGGTATTCTCTTATTTAAGTATGAAAACGATTGAGGAGCCTGTAAATGGCCGTACGAAAATCGATGTTACGATGGTTTCAGACGCAGAGGCTTTGGATGAGGTTGTCGTAACGGCGATGGGTATCAAACGTGAATCAAAGACTTTGACCTATTCCGCACAAACGGTAGGCGGTAAGGACTTGAACGAGATTAAGAATGTAAATATGATCAACTCTTTACAAGGAAAGAGTGCTGGTTTGCAGATTACCCCGAACTCTACGGGTGCGGGTGGTTCTTCCAAGATCTTGTTCCGTGGTAATAAATCTATTAGTGGTAATAATCAGCCGTTGATCGTTGTGGATGGTGTTCCTATGATGATGAATGTCTCGGATTCACAGATTGATGGATCTTATGGTGGTGGTCGTGATGGTGGTGATGCCATGTCTACTATCAACCCGGACGATATCGCTCAGATTACCTTGTTGAAAGGTGCTTCCGCCGCTGCTTTGTATGGTGCGGTCGCTGCCAACGGTGCCATCATGGTTACGACTAAGTCATCGCAGTCTGGAAAAGTCGCTATAAATGTATCTAGCAATACGACGGTTGAGACTCCGATGGTGTTACCGAAGTTCCAGAATTCTTATGGCGTAAGTAACCAAGGAACGTTTAGCTGGGGCGATAAGCTTGCTTCTTCTTCTCCAAACTATGCGAAGGATTATTATAATCTTGGCTATACGACCAACAACTCTATCTCGTTGGCTGGTGGTAATGATAATATCTCATCTTATTTTTCTTATGCGAATGTATCTTCTAATGGTATCGTTCCGGAGAATACATATATGAGCCATAACTTGCTAGCGAAGGTTGGCTTTAACCTATGGACAAAACTTCATGTAGACGTGTCTGCTCGTTATAATAATCAGCATATCGAGAACCAGCCGACTGCCGGTTATGTAGGTAATCCTACTTTGGGCGCTTACTTGTTTCCAAGAGGAGAGGACTGGGATTATTATAAGAGTAACTATGAGGTGTACGATGGGACAAGAAATATAAATGTACACAATTGGACAAATACCGCTCAAGAGCAGTTCTCCAATCCATACTGGATGTTGAATCGCCAAAAACCGGTTTCTTATCGTAATCGCTATGAGTTTGGCGGTAGTGTCAAGTATGACATAATGGAAGGTCTTTCCGTTACAGGTCGCCTGCGCTATGAACGTGGTGATGAGACATGGAACTTGAATGAATATGCGTCTAGTACGGCAGGCCGTAACTTGCTGGGTACGATGAAAGACACACGCGTGAATAGCGAGCAGACTTATGGTGACTTGTTGGCCCAATATAATAAGACTTGGGAGGATACTTATTCTTTGTCTGTAACTGCAGGTGGAAGCTACCAAAAGACAAAAAGTTCTTCTTTAGAATTGATCGGTTGGGGTGATTCTCAGTTCTCTGTTAACGATGCGGGCGTGATTACAAGTGGTGCTTACTATCCTAATATCTTCTCTCCGGCTAACTATTATAAATTACAGACTACAAAGACTTTAGCCGAGAAACGTTTGAATTCAGTGTTTGCTACTGCCCAATTTGGTTATAAGGAAGGTCTGTTTATCGATGTTAGTGCCCGTAACGACTGGTCCTCAACATTGGCGTTTACAGATGGTGTTTCATTCTTCTATCCGTCTGTTGGAGCAAGTGTTTTGTTGGATAGATTTATTGATTTCGGCAAGAACGTGGATTTGTTCAAGTTACGTGCTTCTTATTCTATTGTAGGTAACGATGTGCCTATCGGTGTGACCAACGAGCGTTATACATTAGGAGATCAAGGAGCGTTGAATCCGCCGGAAAAATCATCTTTCCGTACGTTGAAACCAGAAAAGACAAATTCGTTGGAAGTCGGCTTTGATGGTACATTCTTCCAGAATCGTTTCAACGTAAATTTGACCTATTATAAGACAAATACCAAGAATCAATATTTTGACATCTCCGCTCCATGGGAAACAGGTTTGAAGAGCCGTTATATTAATGCTGGTAATGTACAAAACCAAGGTTTCGAGGTTAGTCTAGGTTGGTATAATCAATTTACAGATAATTTCAGCTGGAGCACGAACTTTAACTTCTCTTACAATAATAACAAGATTATAGAGTTGGCCGACGAGCTTTCCGAGTGGAACCTGACAAGTTATTGTACAGGTGCCAAAGTGCTCTTGAAAGAAGGTGGGCATTTCGGAGACCTTTATGTTCGTGACTTACAACGTGATGATAACGGAAAGCCTATTGTCTCTGATACCGGTGCCCCTGTATTAGCGGGATCCGATAATAAAGATCTTGTTTATGCGGGCGATATGAATGCGAAAGTGAACATGGGTTGGACAAATACCTTCCACTATAAAGATTTCACGTTGTCATTCTTAATCGATGCGAAGGTTGGTGGTAAGGTCTTGTCGATGACTGAGGCTACCATGGATGGTTGGGGCGTTTCCGAACGTTCTGGTTTGGCTCGTGACGCAGGTTTTGTAGAGGTCGATGGAGTACAATTTGATCCGCAATTGTATTATTCAACTACCGGTGGTACAAGCTACAACTCTAATATCTTGACTTCCCAGTACGTATATGACGCAACTAATGTTCGTTTGCGTGAGTTATCATTTGGTTATACCTTCCGCAACTTGTTTGGCGCAGGTAAAAACTTGACCGCTTCTATCATTGGACGTAACTTGTTCTTCTTCTATAAGGATGCTCCGATGGATCCGGATGTAGCTGCTGGAACGGGTAATGGCTGGCAGGGTATCGATATGTTTGCGTTGCCGACAACCCGTAGCTTTGGTTTGAACTTAAAACTTAATTTCTAAATCTTACAGGTATTACTTATGAAACTAAATAGAATTCTAAAATATGCGGCTGTATCAGCTTTAGCTTTTAGCACAGGATTAACAACCGTGAGCTGTACAGACGATTTTGAGACATTGAATACCGATCAGTATGAGGTAGACCCGAACACTCTTCCTTTCTCTGCGCAGTTTAAAGAACCGCTGTCTTATGTATATGCTCCGCAACAGAACTTGTTCCAGTACTGCTTTAGTTTGAACGTAGACTTGTTTAGCGGTTATTTCATGACACCACATAATTTCAATGGTTCCGGTAACGTGGATTATGCGTTGAATCGTAGTTTTTGTGGAGGTATGTACGAGAATGTTTATTTGCACATATTCAATAATACACGTCGTTTGATCGCCTCTTGTGACGAACAAGGATTGACAGACTATGCGGGAATGATGCGTGTTGTTCAGGCTTATGCGGTCCAGATGTTGACGGATGTTTACGGCCCGGTAGCTTATACGTCTTGCATCGAAGATCCGACAAATGGTGCTTCGTTCTCTTATGATACACAGCAGAGCATTTATAACTCCATTTTCGAATTGTTAGATAAAGCGCTTCAAGATTTCCAGAGTCCGAAATCCACATTGGAGGAGAGACAGTCATTCGACTATTGGTGTAATGGCGATTTGGATATGTGGATTCAAGTAGCCAATCAATTAAAGCTACGTGCAGCCTTGCGTATCGTGAAGGCCGACCCGACTTTAGCTAAACAAAAAGCTGAAGAGGCTGCCAAGGGCGCTATCTTAAAGCAGGATGTATTGATCAATAAGAGTTTGAGTAATGAGCAAACTCGTATGTTCGAATGGGGAGATAGTGGCATGAACGCTAACTTAACCACGATACTGGAAGGATTCCAAGATCCTCGCTTACCGCTGTATATGACGAAGAACCAAGCTGATGTTGAATGTGAGGATGGGAAGACGATTGCATCCGGTACTCAATATTTAGGTATTCGTGGCGGCTGTGACTTGCCTGCTAAACCGAATCAATGGGGTAACTTCTCGAAGATCGTTTGTTCTTATACAACAGCTTTACCGGTAATGATGGCAGCCGAAGGTTATTTCTTGCGTGCGGAAGGTGCGTTGCGTGGTTGGAGTAACATGGGAGGTACGGCGAAGGAACTGTATGAGCAAGGTATCCGTGTTTCTATTAAGAATCAGTTGGCTTATAAGGGAAGTCTGGCCGGAGTAAGTTCAATTTCAGAAACAGAGATCGATGCCTATATCAGTGGCACGACAACACAAAAGGACTTCGTCGACCCGGTTAATGGTCAAAACAGCATCAAGGCTCAGAATGATATTACGGTTAAGTGGGATGAGAGCGCGACTAATGAGAAGAAATTACAACGTATCATCACACAGAAATGGATTGCGAACTTCCCGTTGTCTTGCGAGGCTTGGGCGGAATTTCGTCGTACAGGTTATCCGAAATTATTCCCGAACCGCGTGAATAAGAGTAATGGGGATATTGATACGAATGAACAGGTTCGTCGTTTATTGTATTCCGATAATGAGGATAATACGAATACCGTGGAATATCAAAAAGGTATCGAGCTGCTGAACCAAGAGAATACGGGTTCGATCTCCGGTGATAAAGGTGGTACTCATGTATGGTGGGATAAAGCTGGTGCAGGTAATTTCTAATCGGCATTAATAGGTTTTATTGTTAAATAATATGTAATGAAAGGGCTTCTTCGAGTTTGCGAAGAGGCCCTTCTAAATTTTGTAGTACTTTAGAAGGATAAATCTAAGATTATATGATGAACAGACGTATTTATTTATTTTGTTGGCTTTGTCTGGCTTGCTGGTTAAAGCCTGTATCAGCAGAGGAGCAAGCGTTGTTGGTGATCCCGGAGCCGGGAGAGAAAACCTTGATTCACTCAGATTGGTATGCCCGGAAAGCGAATGAAGTGAAAATGGATGGAAACCGGTTGAGCGCGGCGCCTTTGGATAAAACAGGATGGTTTCCGGCCCGTGTGCCAGGCACGGTATTGACTACACTTTTGGAGAACCATATGTATCCGGCTCCCGAGTTCGGCTTGAATAACAATCTGATACCCGATATACATGAGGTCGGCAATGATTTCTATACTTATTGGTTTACTCGTCAGTTTACTATCAATAATTTACCAGAGGGACGTAATGTCTGGTTAAATTTCCGGGGTATTAATTATAAGGCGGAAATCTTTTTAAATGGTAAGCGGATCAATCGAAATACCCATGAGGGCATGTTCTTGAGGAAGACTTTTAATATAACCCCTTATCTTCGTACGGATGCCCCCAATGTATTAGCGGTATTGGTTTATCCACCTACACATGCCGGAAATCCGAATGGCGGACAAGGTGGCGATGGGCAGATCGCCCGGAATAATACGATGCAATATACGCCGGGTTGGGACTGGATACAACCGGTACGTGACCGGAATACAGGTATTTGGGATGAGGTATCTATTACGACAACCGGGCCGGTATGCCTCTCTTCTCCTTATGTCGTGACCAAGGTACCCGGCGTACGTGATCCGGAAACGAAAGCCCAAAGGGAGGCTTTTGTGAATACCTCTGTCGAGCTAGAGAATACCGGAGATACCTCCTTGAAGGGAGTATTGGTTTGTGAGACGAACGGAACCCGCTTAACCCAGCCGGTTACTTTATCGCCATTCGAGAAGAAAACGGTATCCTTGAATCCTTTAGCGGTAAAGAATCCTCGTTTATGGTGGCCTAACGGTATCGGTGAGCAGCCTTTATATGATATGAACCTCTCTTTTGAGATCGGGAATCAAGTGAGTGACCGGGAACGGTTGCGTTACGGTATCCGGGAGATTACTTCCGATAAATGCCCGGATAACGGGGGACGCCGTTTCTTCGTGAACGGACAGAAAATATACGTCACAGGTGGTAACTATATTAATTCCGATTGGCTGCTTCGTCTTTCTCCGGAACGTTATCGGGATGAGGTACGTTTCCATGCGGAAATGAATCTGCGTATGATCCGTGTATGGGGAGGTGCGTTGGTGGAACGGCCGGAATTCTATAACGCCTGTGATGAGTTCGGTATCTTAGTCTTTCAAGATCTGTGGGGCAGTGGTGATTGCAATGGCGCTTGGGAGGACCCGACCAAGATGGATTCCCGAGAGCGTCGTTGGGAATATCCCGATAATCATGATTTATTTATCGCCTCCGTGGAAGATCAAGTGAAAATGATCCGTAACCATCCGAGTCTTTGTTTCTGGTGTGGGGCGAATGAATGGCCTTTAGCTAAAGATATCGATCAATGTTTGAGAAAGGAGGTTTTCCCCCGGTTAGATCCGGAGCGTCTTTTCGTGAGTTTCTCTACAGATACGTTGTTTACCCGGAATTATTTGGGGGATAATGGGGATGGTCCTTACGGTATACAAGAGCCGGAATGGTTCTTTAGCTTCCGTTCGCATCCGTTTAATCCGGAAGCCGGATCGGTTGGTTCCCCGGAGGTCGAGAGTATGCGGGAGATGATGACGGAACAGGATTTGGCCGGTTTCCCAAGGAAAGGTTTTACTCGTAATTATACGTGGCGGTATCATAAGGATCTGGGCTATGGCGATCATCTGGAGCGATATGGGGAGGTGAAGGATATCGAGACCTATTGTAAGTATGCCCAAGTCGTGAACTATGACCAATATCGTAGTTTTATGGAAGGCTGGGCCTCTCATATGTGGGATTGGTATACGGGTATCTTGATCTGGAAAACCCAGAATCCATGGACATCCTTGCGGGGGCAAATGTATGATTGGTCTCTCGATGTAAATGCTTCCTTGTACGGAACCCGGAAAGGCTGTGAGCCCTTACATGCCTATTATAACCCGGTAACCCGTAAGGCGGGATTGTTGAATACGACCCTGAAAGATTATACGGATTTATCGATTGTAGCCCGTATCTATAATCTGGAAGGCAAACTGCTTTGGGAGAAAGAGACGAGAGCGAGCGCTAAGGCGAATACGGTACAGGAATTATTGGATATCCCCGTTCCGGAAGGGATCAAAGGCGCTTATTTCTTACGGCTGGCTTTGAATGCGGATGTCCCCAATATTTATTGGCTGACAACCGAGCCGAAAGACTACACCAGCTTATCTCAACTTCCGAAGTCAAGACCGGGAATCAAGACCGAGATCAAGAAGGAAGGATCGAATTTCGTAGGTACAGTCCGTCTGAGCGCTGATTCGCAGATCTCGTTCTTCAACCGTATCAAGGTCTTTGATAAGGAGACAGGCAAACGAATCTTACCGGTACATTATTCGGATAACTATATTACGCTAATGCCGGGTGACCAACAAGAAATAAGCTTGGAGTTCCCTGCTAATCTGCCGGAGGAGCGAATACAAATCGTGGTGGATAGCTACAATTCTCCTTTGCCTTGACGTACGATCTCGAAATTATCCGTCGTGCAATCTATAACCGTAGAGGCTTCCAATCCTCCGAAACCGCCGTCGATTACGATATCCACTTGATGCTCGTATTTCTCGTGTATCAATTCCGGATCTGTCGTATATTCGATCACCTCATCCTCGTCACGGATGGACATGGTTAGGATTGGATTTCCCAAGGATTGTACCAATGTACGGGTAATGTTATTGTCCGGTACACGGATTCCGACTTCTTTCCGGTTCTTGTAAATCTTTGGAAGCTCGCTGCTGGTGGGTAAGATAAAGGTGAAAGGACCGGGTAGATGTTTCTTCATCAGTTTGAAAGCGGCGTTGCTTACCTTGGCGTATTCACTAAGATTAGACAGGTCGTAGCAGATGATAGACAGGTTGCTTTTCTGTGGATTAACCCCTTTCATCTGACATATTTTCTCTACCGCACGCACGTTTAACGCATCGCAACCGATCGCGTAAACCGTGTCGGTAGGATAAACGACAAGGCCGCCGTCCTGCAGGACTTTGACGACCTTGTCTATTTCTTTTTGATTCGGATTCTCCGGATATATTTTTACTAACATATTAGCCGTAAATGACGTGTCCGTTCTCGTCTGTATATTCCTCTAATCCCTTACTGTATTGGTTCATGGCCCGGAGGCTCATACCCATGCTTGAGAAACCACCGTCGTGGTATAGGTTCTGCATCGTTACCTTGCGGGTAAAGTCGGAGAACATCATTACGCAATAGTCCGCACATTCGTCAGCGTTGGCGTTACCCAGTGGACTCATTTTGTTAGAAAAGTCCATCAAGTGTTCCATTCCCTTCACGCCACTACCTGCGGTTGTCATTGTCGGGGATTGGGAGATCGTGTTCACACGTACGCCTTTCTCACGGCCATAGATGTAACCGAAACTACGGGCGATAGATTCCAGCAGGCTCTTAGCGTCCGCCATATCGTTGTATCCGAAGAACGTGCGCTGGGCGGCCACATAACTTAATGCCACTACGGAACCATTCTCGGCGATAGCGTCTTGTTTCTTGGCTACCTGTAGCATCTTGTGGAAAGAGATAGCGGAGATATCCAACGTCTTTTCCAGCATTCCATAGTCCAGATCATCGTACGTACGTTTCTTGCGTACGTTCGGGCTCATACCGATAGAATGTAAAACGAAATCTATTTTACCACCTAATATTTCCACTGACTTCGCGAATACGGTCTCCAGATCCTCTACGCTGGTTGCGTCCGCCGGGATTACCTGCGCGTTCAACTTCTCCGCCAAAGCATCTACCTGACCCATACGAACAGCGATAGGCGTATTGCTTAACGTGATAGTCGCACCTTCCTCTACGGCTCTTTCTGCCACTTTCCAGGCGATAGACATATCGTTCAGCGCACCGAAGATAATGCCTCTCTTGCCTTTCAATAAATTATGACTCATACCTCTTGTTTATTAATTACGGCACAAACATACACAAAATGTGCAACATACGCAAATGAATATCATAGCCTGACATTTGAATATGTGCCTTGATATTAAAACAAGGTAGAGCCATTCTTTGTTGGCAGTTACTTCTTATTCCCGGAAATAAACCCTCTTTACCCGAGGCGAGATAGAGGTTAATATCTCATAAGGGATTGTTTTCAGTTTATCCGAAAGTTCGCTCACCGGTAGTTCGTCGCCGAAAATAATTACGGCGTCGCCTTCTTGCGCATGGATGTCGGTGACGTCGATCATGCAAGCGTCCATGCAGATGTTGCCGATAATCGGGCAGCGTTGTCCATTGATCAAGACCTCCCCGCCTCCGTTGCTGAAGTGGCGATCCAATCCGTCGGCGTATCCGATCGGGATGATAGCGATCCGGGAATCACGTTTCACATAACTCATACGGCTATAACCGATCGAATCCCCTGCGGGTACGTTTTGTATTTGCAGGATCGTCGTCTTCAAGGTGCTGACGTTCCGTAAGCCTTTTTGTCCGGATGCGCTTACCCCGTATAAACCGATACCTAAACGTACCATATCCATTTGATAAGCGGCGAAACGCTCGATTCCTGCGGAGTTTAGGATATGTTTGATTACCTTATACTCTAACCCGTTTTCTAATTCCCCTGCGGCTTTGGTGAATTTATCCAATTGTTGATGGGTAAAATCATCGAAGACGTACGAGTCGCTTCCGGCTAAATGAGAGAAGACCGAACGGGCGATAACCCCGGATTGCGCTCTCAAGCGTTCACAGATCGCCGGGACATCCTCCGGTTGAAACCCTAGGCGATGCATGCCGGTATCGATCTTGATATGGATAGGGTAAGAGGTGATGCCTCTGCGCTCGGTCTCCCGGATCATGGCATCCAATAGGCGGAAGCTATAGACTTCCGGTTCCAGATGGTTCTCGAACAAGACATTGAAACTACTGAATTCCGGATTCATGACGATAATAGGGATCGAGATACCTTCTTTACGCAATTCGGCTCCCTCGTCGGCTACCGCCACGGCCAGATAGTCGCAACGATGTTCTTGAAGGGTCTTCGCCAACTCGTAAGAGCCGGCTCCATAGCCGAAAGCTTTTACCATACAAACCATCTTAGTCTCCGGCTTTAGCTTGGAACGATACTGATTGAAGTTGTGTACGATCGCGTCCAGATTTACCTCTAGGATCGTCTCATGCACCTTTTTCTCCAGCATTTCGGAGATCTGCTCGAAATGGAAATGGCGGGAACCTTTAATCAAGATCAACTCATCCTTGAATTTCTTGAAGGAAGGAGACTTGATAAATTCCTCGGTGGTCGTGTAAAACTCCTTCTCAATCTCGAAGACGGAAGCATATTCCTTTAAGTCGCGGCCGATACCGATGATACGATCTATCTTCTTACGGCGAACCAAATCGGCGACCTTCTTATATAGAGATTTCGGCAAGGTGCCCGATTGAAGGATATCGGAGAGGATTAAAGTGCTCTTTAATTGCTTGCCTACCCGGCGGCTTTGTTGGAAATCGAGCGCGATATCCAAGGAGTTGATATCCGAGTTATAGGTGTCATTTATCAACAGGCAATTGTTGATACCTTGCTTTACGTCCAATCGCATAGCCACCGGCTCAAGATGCAAGAATTTCGTTACGTCGTTTACGCTGGTGGGTTTTAGGTAAAGCATAACCGCCATACAATGGATCACGTTCTCGATAGAAGCGTCGTCCGTGAACGGAATGGTAACGACCCGGTTGAAGCCCAGTAAAGTACAGTGAATGATCGTCTCAAACTCTTTCTTATCGATAGACTCGATAAACAAAGGAGCCTCGGAGTCCGTACGGCTCCACGCGATCGCTTTATGGGAAAGGCAAGCCGATTCGATACAATTGGCGATAAATAAATCATCCCCATCATAAATAATGGCTTCGCAATCATTGAAAAGCGTCAGCTTCTCCATACATTTCTGATTGGAGGAGAGGAAATTCTCTTGATGAGCCTCCCCGATATTCGTGATGATACCGATCGTGGGGGCGATAATGGGTTGCAGGCGTTCCATCTCGTCCGGTTGTGAGATACCGGCCTCGAAGATGCCCAGTGTATTTTTCTCGCTCATCTGCCATACCGAGAGAGGAACCCCCAACTGGGAGTTGTAGCTCCGGGGCGAACGTACGATGTTGAACTCGTTATGCAACAGTTGATAGAGGAATTCCTTTACGATCGTCTTTCCGTTGCTACCGGTGATGCCGATCACGGGGATGTTGAATTGCTTCCTGTGGTGGGTGGCCAGCTTTTGTAAAGCCCGTAACGTATCTTTTACGATCAGGAAGTTCGCATCCTTCATGCTCTCGAACTCCGGTAGCATATCGCTTACCACGAAGTTGCGAACACGAAGTTTATAGAGTTCCTGTATATATCTATGTCCGTCGTTCGTCTTGGTTTTCAAGGCGAAGAAGAGGCTTTGTTCCGGGAAGGAGAGACGACGGCTGTCGGTCAACAACAAACTGACCGTATCGTCAAGCAATTGGTTTGTTTTAGCACCGATAACTCTTGCTATTTCTTTAATTGCGTATTCCATTCTTTTATTTTAGTTTAGACTTTACTGATCCTATTTCATTTAGAATATCAAAGGTATAAATTTTTTCAGACAAAGTATGAAACAAGAGGAATACTTATATTGAACAGACGTTAAATCGATTACGGAGAATGATTAGGTTCCGTTTTGTGCAACAACTTTTCCTGGCTTTTCCGTATATGCTAATATTCTCGCAAGCGGATCCTCTGTTCTTCATGCTAATTTTAAGATCTTTGCATAAAGAATTAACAATAAACAAACCATGAGATCATTAAGTATTTTAGTCTTCTTCATTGCCATCCGTTTTTTATCCTTGGCAGAGACAGTCGTACCTCGCTTATCCCCGTTGTCCTCGAGTATTGAGAAAGAACGGGTCGGGCTGGCTGGTACGTGGTTATTTAACACGTCGCCGGGCGAGCGTTTTTGGCTGCGGGGCGCATTTGGCAATGCCTGGAAACCGATAGAGGTACCCGGAGAATGGGTCATGCAAGGCTTTGAGGTAGAAAAGGGAGCGACGGCGGGATATAGCCGGACTTTTTCCGTGCCGGCCGCATGGAAGGACAAGAGAATCAAGCTTAGATGTAATGCTATCTATAGTGAGAGCCGCTTATATATTAATGGAAAGGAAGCTGCTTATCATATAGGTGGTTTTACTGCTTTTGAGACGGACGTGACCGGGTTGATTCGATTCGGGCAAGAGAACCGGATTGATGTGGCGGTGGTCTGTGAGACAGTTGCGGATTCTTTGGCCAGTGGCTCCCGTTATGCGGTTCATCCATTGGGAGGAATAACCCGTGACCTGTATTTGTTCGCTTTGCCAGAGCGAAATATATCCATGTTCCATGTTTCTACGGCTTTCGACTCTACTTATACGAAAGCGGTATTGAAGGTAGAGACCGAATTGGCGAATGAGGCTTCGGTATCCTCTGGGAATGAGTTAAGCTTATCTTTCCATCTGCGGGATGCCCAAGGAAAAACGGTTCGCTTGGCGCAAGACCACTATCCGGTAGGGGTTATCGAAGCGGGGAAGGTCGTGGGCAAGGAAGTGTCCTTTGATATTGAGAATCCGGAGAAATGGAATCCGGAGCATCCTTATTTATACACGCTTACCTGCCGTCTGACCGATGGAGGCAAGCTTTTGCACGAGACTTCGCGGAAGGTGGGTTTCCGCCAAATCGAGGTGCGTGGGAATCGGATGTTCGTGAATGGCATGCCGATCAAATTGAGAGGTGTATGCCGTCATGAGGTGATGCCCCTGCGGGGACGTTCGGTCAGTGAGGGTCTATGGAGAAAGGATGTCGAGCTTTTCCGTCTTGGCAACGTAAATTACATTCGTACCTCCCATTATTCGCCCGACGAGGCCTTGCTGGAGGCATGCGACGAGCTGGGAATGTTTGTCGAGGTAGAGGCTCCTTTTTGCTGGGCGCACGAGACGAAAGTGCCGGAGGATAAAATGGAGGCCGTATTGGTCAACCAGCATGTCGAGATGGTGAACTTGAACCGCAGTCATCCTTCCGTGCTTATGTGGTCGATGGGGAATGAGTCTAATTTATATACGGAATACTTCAAACGTGCGGCCGAAGTGGTCAAGCGAATAGATCCTACGCGTCCGCGTATTTTCAGCCAATGGGGCCCGGATGCGGATAAGGGAGAATTGGAGGTGACAAACCACCATTACCCGGGTCCGAAAGGTCCGGAGAAGTATCGTAATTATAAGCGTCCGGTCGTGTTTGATGAATTTTGTCATCTGAATGCCTATAACCGTTTCGAGCTTTCCGCAGATCCGGGTGTCCGGAGCATGTGGGGCGAATTGCTGGATCGGATGTGGAACGATATGTATCATAGTGAAGGTGTGCTGGGGGGGGCGATTTGGGCTGGTATCGATGATACGTTCTTCCTTCCGGGAGGCCGAGCCGTAGGGTATGGCACTTGGGGACCCTTGGATGGATGGAGACGCGAGAAACCGGAGTATTGGGGGATGAAGAAAGCCTACAGCCCGGTACGTCTGGAACTTCGAGGGAATATGGACAAGGACGGAAAGGTTATGTTTGATGTCGAGAACCGCTATAATTTCACGAACTTATCCGCTTGCGAGATTCAATGGAAAGCCGGAAATCTGTCTGGTACGGTAACTGCGGATATAGCGGCTCGGGAAAGCGGTGTATTGGAAATCAATCTGCCGGAAAAGGCCCGAAAGGAGTCTTTTTTGTCGGTGGTTGTTACCGGGGCGCAGGGCTTTGTGGTGGATGAGTATAAATTCAAGATCCAGCCGGATCGCTTGCGTCCGTTGTCTCCGAAAGCGGGACAAGCGATACGATGCGAGGAAACCGCTGAGGCGATCGTGGTGACCTCCTTGTCTGGTACTTATAAAGTCTCCAAACGGGACGGCTTGCTGGAGGATTACCGGCAGGTATTGATGTTGTTGCCTCTTAACTCGACCGGACGGGGTATCCAGATGGTGGGCGATGGGCAGGATTTCGAGCCTTATAATCCCGTATGTACGAACTGGGTGGCTACTTCCATTGAGAAGAGAGAGGAAGAGGACCAGATCGAGATCGTCGTGAGAGGCCAATATCAGGAGGCGGAAGGTGAGTGGCGCTATCGGATCTTGTCTACGGGCGAGGTTTCCATCGCTTACGACTTTAAGGTACTGAAAGAGGTTTCGCCTCGCCAGATCGGTGTCGTATTATCGCTTCCCGCTACTTATACGCAGCTCGAGTGGAAACGAAAAGGATATTGGTCGGTTTATCCGGAGAACCATATAGGGGCCTTGGAGGGCAAGGCCGAGTTATTCAACGAGTCGTTGGCAATTAGCGGAATGGCCGGTCCGGATAAGCAACCGTCCGTGGATTGGTGTTTGGATCAGACCGCATCGGGATCGAATATGTTTCGCTCTACCAAGGAGCATATTTACGAGGCTACGTTAGCCGATCGTAAATCGGGAATCTCGGTGAAGGTGCTTTCTGACGGTACACAATCGGTCCGTTGCTGGAAGGATAAGCAAAAGGTGAGGATGCTGGTTGCGGATTATAATAATGCAGGGAAGGAGGGCTTCCTTTCTCCGCACATAGAATATGCTTACCGTACGTTGAAGTATGGGGAGCGGGTGAATGGAGAGTTCTTGTTTATACGCTCTGTCTTGAAATAATAAAATAGTGAAGTAATAAAAAGTATGTACGATCGATATAAGAGAGTTTTATTCTGTGCCGGGTTTCTACTTTCCTTTTGTTTTGTCTTGCAGGCTGAAGACAAGGGGTTGCGACGAGTGGCGACCAATGATTGCGGTGTGGATAATGCGCAGCCCTTTCTGATAAAGGGAGAGAATGGTATCTTGCCGGAATCTTTTCCGGGGAGTAAGGAGGCTAAAACGATCAACGTTGGCAATACGCTTATCTATGCTTTCGACCAGATGGATATACAGGCCGATTACCAGATGGAAGTTGTCTATCTGGCTGATAAGCGCAGCGAGCAACGTGTCGTTGCCGATGGAAATGAGGTACAAGCCCCCGTTGTCCTTGAGAAAGGAGTGGAGCGACGATATGTGATAGACCTGCCTAAGAAAGCTTATGCTTATGGACAGTTAGTCTTGGTATTTGAGGCATTGAATGGCGATAATGCGGTTGTCTCGGAACTGAATTTGTATTCGTCTAACCCAGCTCCGCTGAAACCTTTCGAGGGGGATCGGAAAAAGGATCTGGTACATATCCAAGCGTATACGGTAGATACGACCGTTTGTGCCGAAAAGGTGTTGCCTATATATGCGATTAAGCCGCATCTGGTAGCCGGCGTATATAATCCGGTCTTATCATTGAATGGGATTTGGTCGTTTAATGAGAAGCCCGCTACTTATTTTTATGAGCGGAAACAGATGGGGCAGGAGTGGAAGCCAATCGTGGTACCGGGACAGTGGTCTATGCAGGGCTTTCAGGTTGATTCCGCGGCTTTTGGGGGGTACCAGACTACGTTTACCTTGCCTGCGGATTGGAGCGGGAAACGGGTGAAGTTGCGCTTCGATGGTGTTTCCAGCGAGTCGGTCGTTTATTTGAATGGAAAGGAGATAGGTTCCCATATGGGAGGTATGACAGCTTTCGAGCTGGATGTGACGAATGGGTTGAGGAGCGGCGAGAACGTATTGGCTTTGCGGGTTCGTAGTGAGTCGTTGGCTGATATGTTGGGTAGCTTGACGCAATATGCGGCGCATCAATTGGGGGGGATTACGCGTAAAGTGACGCTTTTCGCCGTTCCGGAGGTTCACTTGTCCGATCTGCGTATCGTAACGGATTTGGATGATGCATATAAGGATGCGGAATTGAAAGTGTATGTATCGGTAACGAATGCTTCTGCGAATGTGCAAAAGAATCTCTCGGTTCGTCTTTCGGTATCGGGTGAACCGGTCGTTTTGAGTCAGGCTATTCCGGAGATAGCGGCTGGATCTACTTGGAGCGGTTGGCTGACCGGAAAGATTGCCTCTCCGAAAAAGTGGGATAGCGAGCATCCTAATTTGTACACGTTGAAAGTCGAGTTGGGAACTTCGGAAAAGATTGTCGAGCAAGTGAAGAAACGCTTTGGTTTCCGAGAGATCCAGATTCAAGGAAATCGTATGCTAGTAAATGGAAAGGCGGTTAAGCTGAAAGGTGTGTGCCGTCATGAGATGCATCCGCTGACAGGCCGTGTGATGAATCCGGCGTTGGCACGAAAAGATATTGAGTTGTATCGGGACGCTAACTGTAACTTCATCCGTACATCTCATTATCCACCTTGTGAGGAGATGTTGGAGGTGTGCGACGAGCTGGGGATGTTTGTCGAGGTAGAGGCTCCGGTTTGCTGGCTTGGCCATCATGCGAATGAGAACTGGAAGGTATTGGATTACCGCGAACAGAAATATTATCCCTATGTATTGCAAGTCAATATGGAGATGATCCAATTCTACCGGAATCATCCCTCCATTATCTTCTGGTCTATGGCGAACGAGTCTTATTGGAATAAGGAATTTGCGCAGGTACAGGTGTATATGGAAAAGGCGGACCCGACACGTCCGCTCACCTTTCACGATCAAGGATATGGTGGCTTTAATAATCAGGGGAGCACGGCTCCTATCTCCAATATTCATTATCCGGGGCCGGATGGGTATAAGGTAGCGGCGAAGAGTGATCGTCCGATGACCTATGGTGAATACTGCCACTTAAATGTATATAATCGGAGTGAGTTGGTGACGGATCCCGGTGTCCGGAGCGATTGGGCATTAGCGTTGGCTCCTACATGGGAAAATATGTATAAGACTCCGGGTGTATTGGGTGGTTCCATTTGGTCTGGTATCGATGACATCTTCCAGTTACCGAACGGTGATGCGGTTGGTTATGGCGCTTGGGGGCCAATTGATGGCTGGCGTCGGCCGAAACCGGAATATTGGGATATGAAAAAGATTTATAGTCCGATTCGTGTGACTACAAAGACATTATCTCCGGCCAAGGAACTGGTTATTGATCTGGAAAATCGGTACACGTATACGAACTTGAATGAATTGCAGGTTAATTGGGTCTATGGGGAAGAAAAAGGAAGTATCTTTGTTGATCTTGAACCTGGTGAGAAAGGGCAGTTGCGTGTTCGGCCGGTTCATCCGGAAAAGGCCAATGAGCTTTATCTCTCTTTCGTGGATCCCCGCGGATTTACGGCAGATGAGTATCTGATTCCGGTGGGAAGGCAGATACAGAATGAGTCGCAGGTGTTAGCGGCTGTTCCGACTCGCTTGAAAGAGAAAAAAGATCGTTATATGATTACCGGAAAGGATTTTACTTGCGAGATCAGCCGTATTTCCGGTCAGATACTTTCGGTAAAGAAAGGGAAAAAAGAGGTCTTGAATGGCGGGCCGTGGTTGATGGCGTTGCCGTTGACCAGTGGGGGGTGTTATCCGAATCATAATGCGAATACGCCTGCGTTTAATGATTTATGCTCTGATTGGAAAGTTGAGAAAGTAGATGCTGTCCGAGAGGGAAATGATGTGGTGGTAAAGGTAAAAGGGGCGTATAAGGAGTTTGCCGGGTCGTATGACTTGAAGGTGAATGCGAATGGTGAGCTGTCGGTCGTTTATGCCTTTGATGCGCTTGAGGATGTGAATCCGAGACAATGGGGATTGGTCTTCGAGGCTCCTGTTTCTTTCGATCAAACATTCTGGCGTCGTGACGGGTTGTGGAGTGTCTATCCTTCCGACCATATCAGTCGTCCGGTAGGTGAGGCCAGCCTGTTTTATGAGGGTCTTCCGAAGAAGGTCGATCCGCGTACGGAACCGGCTTGGTCTTGGAGTATGGATTATAATGAGTTGGGTAGTAATGATTTCCGGTCTACACGTCGGAATATATGGTATGCCGGGCTGAGAAGCATGAATGGAAGTAAGATAACCGTTCCTTCTAACGGCCGGCAACATTGGCGTTCTTGGTTGGAGAAGGACAAGATCCGCTTTTTGGTTGCCGACTTTGTTACGGCCGGAAATGAGATATTCCTGAGTACCTATTACGATCCGTACCGGAAACCTGTTCGGAAAGGAGAACGGATCGGGGGAGAGATCCTAGTAAGAGTAGAATAATAAATATACTGATAAATGAAATACTTGAATTTAGTATTGGGTTGCTTATTACTTTCGGCCTGTGCCGACAACCCGAAATCGGAACTGACCATGGAGTGCCGTCCAACGATGCTGGTTGAGGCTACGGACTCTCCGGAAATGATTATTGAGAAGGCGGCGCATATCGTGCCTACCGACAATCAGTTGGAGGCTTTACGGGATGAGTTTATCGCTTTTATCCATTTCGGGCCTAATACGTTCACCCGCATGGAGTGGGGAAATGGTATGGAGGATCCTCGTATATTCGACTTGAAGGAGTTGGATACGGATCAATGGTGTGAGACGATGAAAGAGGCGGGAATGAAGAAGGTTATATTCACCGCCAAGCACCACGATGGTTTTGTCTTGTGGCAGAGCCGTTATACGAAGCATGGTATCATGTCTACCGGTTTCCGGGATGGAAAGGGGGATGTATTGAAGGACTTGTCCGCCTCTTGCCAAAAGTATGGCTTGAAGCTGGGAGTATACCTTTCTCCGGCGGATTTGTTCCAAATTGAAAGTCCTACGGGATTGTATGGTAATTTGAGTAAGTATACCAAGCGTACCATTCCGCATGAGGTGCCGGGGCGTCCGTTTGAAAACAAGACTACTTTCGAGTTTGAGTTGGATGATTACAATGAGTATTTCATGAACCAGCTATTCGAACTCTTGACCGAATACGGCCCGATCCATGAGGTCTGGTTCGATGGGGCACACCCGAAGCGCAAGGGAGGCCAGCAATATAAATATTCGGCTTGGAAGGACTTGATTCATTCGTTAGCGCCGGAGGCCGTGATCTTTGGCCGCGAGGATATTCGTTGGTGTGGCAATGAGGCTGGAAGGACTCGTGATACGGAATGGAATATCATCCCTTACCCGGAAAATCCGGACACGACCTCTTATTTCCCCGACATGACGGATGAGGATTTGGGTAGCCGCGAACAATTACTCAAGGCAAAATATCTGCATTATCAACAGGCTGAGACTAATACGTCTATTCGTGAGGGTTGGTTCTACCGAGATGATGATCGCCAGCGTGTGAGAAGCGCGGACGACGTGTTCGATATCTATGAGCGTGCTGTAGGTGGAAACTCTACTTTCTTGTTGAATATCCCCCCCAACCGTGAGGGGCGTTTCTCTGCGCAGGATGTCAGCGTATTGAAAGAGGTAGGCAAGCGTATCCGTCAGACGTACGGTACGGATCTGCTGGCTCAGGCGGATGGCCCGAAAGAATGGTTGGATAAGGATGATACCACTTTCCGTGCTGTGATCGCAGGAGGCGAAGGGGTTGTCATAGAGACCGCGAAGCCTGTTACCGTGAACCGCTTTATATTGCAAGAAGCGATCGCTACCAATGGTGAACGAGTGGAGAGACATGCGCTTGACGCTTGGGTAAATGGCGAGTGGAAAGAGATCGTGGAGGCGACTAACATCGGCTATAAACGGATCCTCCGTTTCCCGAACGTGACAACCGATAAATTTAGGGTGCGCGTGTTGGAGTCACGTTTGGTTCCGGCTATCAGTGAGGTAGCGGCCTATTATTACGAGTCGCGTCCGCCGCGGTTGACCGTGCGCAGGAACGAGGCGGGAGCGGTTTGTGTCGAGACCTTGCGCCAGGATTTCAAATGGAATACGTATGAGCAGGATATGGCTAGCGATTTAAATGCTGGCTTCAAGATCCATTATACGACCGACGGTACGATGCCCAACGAGAATTCTCCGGAATATAAGGAGCCTTTCGTGTGGGATAACGGTGAGGTGAAAGCGGTTGCCATACTGAATGGTCGTTCCGGTGAGGTGTGTGAGTCGCTCTTGGGATATGACAAGAGGAGTTGGAAAGTAGAAACTGATAATTCCCGCTCGGTCACCATCCGGTTGGATACGCCTCGCATATTGTCCGGCTTGGCTTATACGCCACAATCGGACAAGGAAGTCCAGATGATCGTGAAGGGAGCCGTGAAGATCAGCGATGACGGAAAGACATGGAAAACAGCCGGAGCTTTTGAGTTCGGTAATTTGAAGAATGACCCGACCCGCCGCAACTTTCATTTCACGGAAGCGGTAAAGGCCCGGTATGTACGTTTGGAAGCGAATCGAGAGATCGACTCGAAGTTGATGGAATACGATCTGTTTTAACCCGGAATGGTTTATTGGGAAACCACTAAAAGGAGAGTTCCGATTAGTGCATCGTTTCCTAAGTATATATTCCGCAATGCTTAAGTATAAAGGGTTATAATATAAGTTGTTAGTTGTTCGAGATGCCGAACTTTGCATGGTTGAACAACTAATAATTTATTTATGGACAAATTAAAAGGAAAAGCCATTTCCTGTAAGATCGCAGGAAAGTATTTTCTGCCGGCTGTTATTGCCCTCGCTTTCTCTACGGGAGCGATGCAAGCCTCAGAAAAGGGAAGGACGAGTTTTGATGTTGAGAGCGTAACCCACTCGCAACAAGAAAGAGAGTTAACCGGAGTTGTAACAGATGCTAAGGGAGAGCCCATTATTGGAGCGAATGTCGTAATAAAAGGAACTACGCAAGGAAGCATAACAGATTTGGATGGACGTTTTGTTTTGCAAGTCCCCGAGAATGCGGTCTTGCAGATCTCTTATATCGGCTATGTGATGCAAGAGGTGGAGGTGGGAAATAAGACCTCGGTTACAATCTTACTGAAAGAGGATTCACAAGCCTTGGAAGAGGTGGTTATCGTAGGTTTTGGTGCACAGAAGAAAGTGAACCTTACGGGTTCTGTCAGCAGTGTGGATTCTGAGAAGTTGTCGGGGATGCCTGCCACGAACGTAACCAGTATGTTGCAAGGTAAGTTGCCGGGCGTGGCGATTACTCAATCGTCAGGATTGCCGGGACGTGAGAAGACCTCAATTCGCATACGTGGTATCGGTACGATGAATAATTCCGATCCGATGGTCTTGGTGGATGGATTGGAATCTTCCATGGATGATGTCAACCCGAATGATATTGAGAGTGTGAGCGTATTGAAAGATGCCGCAGCTTCTTCTATTTACGGAACCCGTGCGGCTAACGGTGTGATTCTTATCACGACTAAACGAGGTAAGACGGGTAAACCTTCCATTACCTACAACGGATATGTCGGATTCCAGAAAGACATCAATCGCCAGAAACATCTTTCTTCAGCACAATATGCGGAGCTGTACAATGAGGGTTTAAGGAACGAGGGAGCCTCGCCCGCTTATTCTGCGGAAGATATACAGAAATACCGGGATGGATCCGATCCGGACAATTATCCGAATACGGATTGGATGGATGCGCTATTACAAGGTAGCGGATTCACGCATAATCATAATATCAGTTTGAACGGTGGAACGGAAGCGACACGCTACGCCCTCTCTTTGGGATATTATGACCAGTTGGGTCTGACCAAGAATACGGACTATGACCGTTACAATGTCCGTATTAATTTGGATAGCAAGGTGAACGATCGTCTGTCTTTCGGCGTGAATAGTAGTTTGTCGTATCGGGATATCTCGGTACCTACCACTCCTTATAATAACTCGGACGATTTGGCACAGTTCTTTCGCCAAGCGAATCGTATCCCAAATATGTACGTAAACAAATACTCGGATGGTTCTTGGGGACGGCATATCGACGGAAACCCGATCGCTTGGCTGGAAGCGGGAGGAAAGGGTACTACCCAAGCCGTGCATGCTTTGGGGAGCGCTTTTGCGGAATTGAAGATTATCGAGGGCCTTACCTTGAAAGGGATAGCTGGTGTGGATTATGACATGAAAGAAGAGAAAATCCATATCAAAGAGATTCGTTATGGAAATGGAACCGTACAGGGGCCGAATAGCGTGAATGATACGTGGGAGCGGAAAATGACGGTAACCCTTCAGGCTTTATTGAATTATGAGAAGCAAATCGGGGCGCATAATATAAAAGGTATGCTGGGTGTCTCTCGCGAGTCGTATCGTTATCATCAAACGAAGGCGTACCGGAAGAATTTCCCGAGTAATGATCTGGATGAACTGAACGGCGGTTCTACGGATGGATGGAGCAACGAGGGAAAAGCGCTCGACTCGAATATTGGCTCTTATTTCGGACGGATCAACTATGATTATGCCGGCCGTTATTTATTGGAGGCTAATTTCCGTGCGGATGGTTCTTCTAAGTTCGCCAGTGGAAATCGTTGGGGATATTTCCCTTCATTCTCTGCCGGATGGCGTATTTCAGAGGAGGCTTTTATGGAGTCGATCGAGTGGTTGGATAATTTAAAGATCAGAGGATCGTGGGGTCAGTTGGGTAATCATCGGATGGATGATTATCAATATATTGCGTTGATCGCATTGGGACAGAATTATCCGTTTAACGGAACAATCTCTGACGGTGCTGCACAAACGGCGGCTAACAATCCCGATATCTCTTGGGAGACAACCACAGAGTTTGACTTGGGTTTTGACTTGAGCGTGAAGAATGGCCTGTTCTCTTTCTCCGCCGATTATTACGATCGATATACGGATAATATCCTGACGAAGGTTCCCGTAACCTTGATTTATGGATTGGAGGCTCCGGTCTCTAACGCCGGCGCTATGCGGAACCGGGGTGTCGAGCTTTCATTTGGACATCAGAACAGTGTGAGCGATTTCCAATATGGGGTAGATGCATATGTGGCGTTTAATAAGAATAAGGTGGAGAAATACTTGAATCCTTCCAAGGGTGATAAGATCCGGATGGAGAGAGAGTCGTGGGATTCATTCTACGGGTATGAATGCATAGGTATCTTTATGTCGGATGAAGAGGCCGCCAGCAGTCCGGTTCATTCTTCCTTGGTCAAGGGGGGCGACTTGAAGTTCAAGGATCAAAATGGAGACGGTAAGATAGATGCGGAAGACCGTGTCGTACTAGGTAACACCATTCCGAATGTTACCTTCGGACTTAACTTGAACATGAGTTTCAAGGGATTCGATCTCTCTGCTGCGTTCCAAGGTGCAGCCGATGTATATCGTACGGTAGACCGCGAGTCTATGTGGGGATTTATCGATGGAGCGAATGCTCAGGAGAAGCATCTTGACCGTACGATCGTGGAGAATGGTCAGGTGACTAGCTTAGGCCATTACCCCCGTTTGTTGATCAATCAGTCGCATAACCGTGTCATGAGTTCTTTTTTGGCGATGAATGCGAGCTATTTGCGCTTGAAGAATTTGCAAGTTGGTTATAATTTGCCGGAATCTCTATTGAAATCTGTGGGAATCGGACGTGCTCGTGTATATGTTAGTGGGCAGAATTTATTTACGATCTCTGGGCTTCCGAAAGACTTCGATCCGGAAGGTCCTAATGGTGCCGCGGGATCTTCTTATCCGCAAGTCGCTATTTATACGTTAGGTTTAGATGTTACATTTTAAATAGAATACTCAAATGAATAAGTTTTATATGACGGGAATGTCGCTGCTCTCTTTTGCCTTGGTTTCTTGTGGCGACAGTTTTTTGGATGTAACGCCAGCCGATCAGTTATCGGACGCTACATTCTGGCAATCGGAAACCGATGCGGATAGAGCCTTGACCGGTTGCTACCGGGGTTGGGAGAGCGCTACGAATATCGTTTTCCTAGATGCCGCTACCGATAATGGTTATGAGCAGTTCGACTATAATTATCAGGCGTTAGGAAATGGGCAGATCCTGCCGACTTCCGCTCCGGGACATCAGTCTCCTTGGATCGACGAATTCGCTACAGAATGGTTTACGTACGACCGTATTCGCAAATACAATAACTTCTTGGAGAAGATCGATGCCGTAGAGATGGATGCGGCAAAGAAAGAACGTTATAAGGCAGAGGTACGTTTCCTTAGGGCTTACGACTATTACAACAAGGTTATGTTTTATGGTGATATACCCTTGGTGACAAAGGTATTCGCGAATGCTGAGGAGGCGAATATGGCTCGTACACCACAAAATGAGGTGATCGATTTCGTGTTGACAGAGCTGGCCGCTATCGAAAACGCTCTACCGGAGCAAAACCAGATTCAGTCGGGTGGCCATATCACCAAGGGGGCGGTATTGGCGTTGAAGGCTCGTTTTGAGCTATATCTGGGGAAATACGCCGAGGCTCAGGCAGATGCGGCTAAGGTGATCGCTATGGGTTGCTATGAGTTGTACCCGGATTACGAGACTCTTTTCTATCCTGAGGCGGAAACATCCAACAAGGAGTCTATTTTGGATGTGCAATATATAAAGGATCAGTATAAGAACATGATTCCGCAATTGAATCTTCCTGCGAGCGAAGGCGGTTGGTCTGCCTTGAATGCCTTATGGCCGTTCGTAGAAGCCTTCCAAATGCGAAACGGTAAGTTTATCGATGAGGCAGGTTCCGGCTATAATGACAATAAGCCTTTCAAGGATCGTGATCCTCGTTTGAAAAAGATTGTTTTGTGCCCGGGAGAAGAGTACAACGGACGTATCTATAACCCATTGGATAAGTTGATAAACGGGCAGTCGAATGATGATTATCATGTGAACGCTGCGGCTTCCCGCGGAGGGTTGTTAGTAAAGAAGCATATTTATCCTATGTCGGTGGAAGATGCCAACAATTACGATGTGAACACGATGGTCATCCGTTTGGCCGAGATGTATTTGACGTTTGCCGAATGTGCGTTGAAAACAGGTTCGGGAAAAGAGGAAGCATTACGCTATATCAATGCGATCCGCAAGCGTTCCGGAATGCCGGCGGTAACGAGTTTGACAGAGAAAATCGTGCGTTACGAACGTCGTGTGGAGCTTGCCTTCGAGGGATTGAGATATTTCGACTTGAAACGTTGGGACCTTGGCCCTGAGTTATTGAATGGACAGGCGATCGGTTGTCGGGACGGATTGGTGAACTCTACTACTGGCGAGGTGACGTGGAATGGTAATTATATCATACTGGAAGAACGTAAATTCTTGCCGGCTCGTAAATATCTGTTGCCGATCCCTCAAGTGGAACTAGACCGGAATGAGAATATGGTACAGAACGAGGGATACTGATAAGAGAGAGACGGGGCACGCCCCGTCCCTACTTATTTTGTGAAATTGGAAGAGATGATCGAGAGCGTGTTTGCGCAGAGTCGGCTGATCTCATCCCATTTTTTTTCTTGGATGCTTTCCTTTGGAAAGAGCTTGCTTCCCATACCCACACAAACAACCCCGGCCTCGAACCACTTCTTGAGATTTTCCTCGGTAGGCTCTACCGCTCCGGTTGCCATGATCATGGCCCAAGGCAATGGGGCTTTGATGTTTTTTACGAAAGAGGGGCCACCTACATTTCCGGCGGGGAATATTTTACATATAACGCAACCGGCTTCTTGTGCGTCGTTGATCTCACTGACCGATCCGCAACCGGGTATATAGGGAACACCTCGGCGGTTACATGTTTTCGCTATGTCGGGATTGAAACAAGGGCCGACAACGAAATTTGCTCCTAATTGCATATAAAGGGCAGCTGTGGCAGGTTCTACCACTGATCCGATGCCCAATACCAATTCCGGGCATTCCGTGGCGGCGAATCTGGATAGTTCAGAAAATACCTCATGGGCGAAATCTCCCCGGTTCGTGAACTCGAATACACGTATGCCGCCTTCGTAACAGGATTTCAGCACGTTTTTTGCGACTTCAGGATCTTTATGATAGAATACCGGGACGATTCCGGTAGATACCACTGTATTGATGGTTTGTAACAGATTGAATCTAGCCATATGTTTTTATGATTCTTATTATTGAATGATTTAATCGGTTTATCTGGATACTCTTCCGCTAGCGTCGCCTGCCATGAGTTTTTCTATTTCCTCTACCGAGACCAAGTTGAAATCCCCATAAATGGTGTGCTTGAGGCAACTGGCGGCTACAGCGAAATCAAGTGCTTTTTGGTCATCCTCCGGATACCGATTCAATCCGTAGATCAATCCTCCCATGAATGAGTCGCCGCCGCCTACCCGGTCTACGATATGGGTTATGTCATAGCGTTTGCTCTCATAAAGACGGTTGTCGCCCAACAGTACGCCTCCCCAAGTGTTATGGTTGGCGTTTATCGCCCCGCGCAATGTGATGATAACCTTCCGGGCCCGTGGAAACCGGTTTTTCATTTGCCTGCAAACCGACTCGAAGCCGGAAGCGTCTACCTCGCCGTTCGTATGTGTGACATCGAAGTTCTCGGGTCGGATGCCGAATACCTTCTCGCAATCCTCCTCGTTCCCCAGAATAATATCACAACCGGCAACCAGCTCCGGCATTACCGCTGCCGCGGATTTACCGTATTTCCAAAGATTCTTGCGGAAATTGAGATCGCATGATACGGTTATACCCAGTTCGTTGGCAGCCTTGATCGCCTCTAGGCATACCTCTGCCGCTCCTTGTGAGATGGCTGGCGTGATGCCGGTCCAGTGAAACCAGCTCGCTCCATTGAATACGGTTTTCCAGTCGATCATTCCCGGCTCGATCTCGGAAATAGCTGAGTGGGCACGGTCGTAAACCACTTTGCTGGCACGTGCCACGGCTCCTGTCTCAAGGAAATAAATGCCTAACCGGTCCCCGCCGTATAGAATATGCCGGGTTCCTACGCCATGTTTACGCAACTCCATCAGGCAAGCGTTTGCGATGTCATTTTTCGGAAGCCGTGTGATGAATTCCGTCTCCAACCCGAAGTTGGCCAACGAGACCGCTACGTTGGCTTCTCCACCGCCAAAGGTAGCCGCATACGTGTCGGATTGGCAAAAACGTAAGTGCCCAGGCGTAGACAGGCGAAGCATGATCTCGCCAAATGTTATGATTTTTGTTCCCATTTTATGAAAATGTTTTATTGGATAAATAATGTATGGCAAAGTTATGCATTGGATTCTCGAGACGGCTGTCCTCAGGTTTCTCCGATTTGGCTTATACGGAATAAACAATCGCCGATGATGACTTTTTCGGAAGTTTATCAGATCTGGTTCCGAATAAGATAACTTTTTCGACGAATAGTACCTGTTTGTATGCTTGCCTATGGATGTCGTATGTAGAATACTTAGCGGATATATCTTATTTTTGTGATATCGATTAAGTATCCGGAGACTAGCGGGAAATTAAGTATAATTTAAAGATAGAGAAGCATGGAAGAGGAGAATCGTACCTTATTCGGTAGTATTGGTCAAATTATGCGTACCTTGGAGGGAAAGCGGCTGGCAGACGTGTTCCGTTTTGTCTCTTTTATCCCGATGGAACGTTTTGGCCAGCACGCTCATCACAGGTTGGAGCTTAATTATGTGAAAAAGGGAAGTTGCATTATTCGGTTGGAGAACGAGAGTGTAAGTTTTCGCGAGAACGAGTTGATGATTATCTGCTCGGATGTTCCCCACTCTTTTCAGGCTGGCTCGGAAGGATGCACGTTGATGCAACTGGAATTCCTGCCGGAGGTATTCGGTCATTTCGAGGATTATCTGGATGTCGGCCGCTCGCTAACCCCTTTGAGTATCTTCTCATCGGCCAACCGTTTGATCAAGATCGTGAACAATGTCCGTATCATGAGAGCTATCCAGCGTATCGTGACAGAGATGAATACCCGCAATAAATACTATGAGCACTTAGTCGTGATGTATTACGCAGAGCTGCTCATCTTGATCTATCGACACATGGATGAGACCTATTTTCCGCTGTCTTCCAACAATACGATGAGAAAGGCGATTAATTACATCCGGGAACATTATAAGGATGATATCTCTATAGGGGATGTCGCGGAAGAAGCCTGTATCGGTGAACGGTACTTGCGTAAGATATTCTCCCAGCATCTTAATTTGTCGCCTGTCGATTACTTGAATCAGATACGGATAAACAAGGCGATAGAGCTGTTGCGTATTACGGAGTTGAGCGTGAAAGAGGTCTGTTTTGAGTGTGGCTTCCGCTCACCTCAATATTTCTCCCGTATATTCAAGCAGTTGGTGGGTGTGTCGCCTAGCGATCTGTTGAAATAGGAATACGATTTTATTAACTAAATAAATGAAGGAAAAAATGAAAGAATGGAGTGACGACAAATCGCTACTGGCTTTAATCAAGAATGAGCTGTATACCGCTGTGATCGGCGATATCATGGATAAGATGGGATATACGCACCAGTTTTTGCCACCTCGGATAAGGCCCTTGCGGGATGATATGTTTATCGCCGGAAGGGCGATGACCGTGTTGGAGGCCGATGTGTTGGATAACTTGACGGATGCCGGGAATAACCCGCTGTTGAAACGCTCCTTCGGATTGATGCTGGAAGCGTTGGACGATTTGAGAGAGGACGAGGTATATATCTGCTCCGGATCATCGCCCGCATATGCCTTATGGGGAGAGCTGATGAGTGCCAGGGCCATGCAATGCAAGGCGGCTGGAGCCGTGGTGAATGGGTATTCGCGTGATACGAAGGGGATCTTGGAACTGGATTTCGCTTGTTTCTCTTATGGCCCTTATGCGCAGGATCAGGCGCCTCGCGGCAAGGTGATCGACTACCGTGTTCCTATCGACATGGAGGGCGTGAGGATCAACAACGGCGATATGATCATCGGCGATATAGACGGTGTTTGTGTCGTTCCGAGAGAGATCGAGGAGGAGGTCTTCGAACGTGCGCTGGAAAAGGCGAGAGGCGAGCGGGTCGTGCTGAAGAAAATTAAGGAAGGCATGAAAGCCCGTGAGGCGTTTGATAAGTATGGAATAATGTAATACTTTAAAATAGAACAGAAGAGATGAAAATTACGGATGTAAAAGTATGGTTGGTACAAGGTATCAAGTATAATTGGACTTTATTGAAAATCTATACAGACGAGGGGTATACTGGGGTTGGAGAGGCTACGAACTGGCCGGGAAGCCCGATCGTATATGAGGCGGCTAAGCATGTGGGGAAACGTATTATCGGCTTGGATCCCATGAAAACGGATTTTATCTGGACGAAGTTGTACCGCGACTTGAACTGGATTGGCCCGTATGGTGCCAGCCTTTGCGCCATCAGTGGTATTGACATGGCGTTGCTCGACTTGAAAGGTAAGGTGCTGGGTGTTCCTTGCTATGAGTTGTTGGGGGGCGCTTACCGGAAAGATATCTTATTGTATGCGAATTATTGGTTTACGGGAGGCGGACATAACGAGGCGGATTATTTCGATCAGGCGAAGAGGGTACGTGAGGCTGGATTCACCGGCTTGAAATTTGACCCGTTCGCCCATACGAATTATTTCTATGGGGAAGACTTGGCTTCTAATTTGACACTTACGGCTGAACAACAGGATCTGGCCTTCAATGTATCCAAGGCGGTACGCGAGGCGGTAGGACCGGAAACGGATATCATGATTGAGACGCATGCTATGTTGAACTACCGTATCGCCGTGAAGATGGCTGAACGCCTGTCTAAGCTAGATATCGCATGGTATGAGGAACCGGCAGGCCCTGAGAGTGCCAAGACTTTGCGGGCGATGCGGGAACGTATCCCATCGGATGTGGCTATTTGCGTAGGCGAACGTCATTATACTCGCTTCGGCATACGTCCTGTCTTGGAGAATCATATTTGCGACGTGATCATGCCGGATATAACCCGTTGTGGAGGTCCGTCTGAAATGAAACGTATGGCTACGATGGCTGAGGCATATAGCGTATTGATCGCTCCTCATAATCCGAATGGACCGTTATCTACGCTGGCTTCTTCGCACGTATGTGCTTCTATACCGAACTTCTTCCGTCAAGAGTTCATGTTTAATGATGTGCCTTGGCGTGACCGTGTGATCGATCATCCGATAGCGGATATGGTATATGACGGTATGCTTCACCTGTCCGATCGTCCGGGCTTGGGCGTTGATTTGGTTGAGGAGGAAATGGAAGCGCATCCGGGTATCACGGAGAACGCTCCGGTTAATTTTTATATTTGATTCGAATGAGTTTTATAATAGATCTTAAGGATAAGGTTGTATTGGTGACCGGCGTGTCATCGGGTATAGGTTACGGCACGGCACGGGCGTTTGCCCATGCCGGTGCCCATGTGGCCGGATGTGCCCGTAAACCGGTGGATGATCCAAGTGCTAAGGAGTTTTGTGCGGCTATAGAATCAGAGGGCGTGAAAGCCCTTTACGTGCAGACGGATGTGACGCGACCGGATGAATTGGCGGCTTTGGTGGAGTCTACTATCCAAACTTTCGGTCGTTTGGACGTGGTGGTTTCTAATGCCGGAGCGAATGTGTTTGAAGGGGCAGCCGGTTGTAATGAGGAACAGTGGAGACATAACCTAGATTTGAATTTGGCTTCTCATTGGCGGTTGGCGAAGTATTGCAAGCCCTATCTGGAGAAAGCGAATGAAGGGGCCATTTTGTTAATGACTTCCAACCATGCCTTTAGTTCCATTCCGGGCTGTTTCCCTTATAATGTGACAAAAACGGCTATAACGGGTCTCGTTCGTAGTTTAGCGATTGAGTGGGGGCCTGAGATACGTACCGTAGGTATCGCACCTGGGTTTATAGATACGGCAGGGAATGATACATGGTTCGCCTCTTTCCCGGATCCGGCAGCTGAACGGCAGAGAACCGAGAATCTGCATCCCGTGAAACGGATCGGGACGGTAGAGGAGGTCGGGGCGCTATGTGTCTATCTGGCCTCTCCCATGGCCCGGTTTATCAGTGGTACGACGATTCTGATGGACGGCGGACGTTCTGCCTTGATGCAAGACGATGTGTAACCTATTAGATACGAGGGAATGAAAGCTACATTATTATATGAATGTAAGGATTCGATAGGAGAGGCCGCTACTTGGTTGAATGATTTGGGACTTTTCTTGTGGGTCGATATTAACGGCGGTTTATTGCATACTTATTCCCCGGACGGGGATGCGTATGCTGCGGTCCGGTTGCCGGCTCGTGTTTCCACGATTGTCCCGATGACCGACGGGAGGCTGCTGCTCTCCCTGCAAGGGCGTTTGATCGCTTATGACTTGCGGACAGGCGAGCAAGAGGTTTTACGGGAGCTTTTCCCCACGGATGGGATGATGCGGCCGAACGACGGGAAGGCTTCTCCGGAAGGACGCTTGTGGTTGGGGATGATGCACTTGTCCGATCATTCCGAGACGGGGGCGTTGTACCGGGTCGATCCGGATTTGTCCATCCATAAGATGTTGGATAAGCAATGTATCCCGAATGGGATCGTTTGGAGCGAGGATGGTTCCCGTATGTATTATGTGGACTCCGGTCGCCACGTGGTCGAATCATATCGGTACGATATGCGGAGCGGGGAATTATCGTATGAGAAACCTGCGTTGGAGATCCCGGAGGATATGGGAGTGCCGGATGGCATGACGATCGACGCGGATGGAAATCTGTGGATCGCGCATTGGGGCGGTTTCGGTGTCTGTGTATGGAACCCTCTTTCCGGCGAGTTGTTGGATAAGGTGGAGGTACCTGTGCCGAATGTCGCCTCTTGTACGTTTGGACGGGACGGCTTGCTTTATATAACGACCGCTATGGATGGGCTGTCCATGCGGGAGCGAGAGGCGTATCCGCTCAGCGGAAGTTTGTTCGTGGCTTCTACCGGCATGAGCCCCGGCAAGAACCATTATCCCTTCCGTCGTATTTAATTCCGTTATCTAAAAAATAGTAATACCATGAATATATCACCTATAGATCTAAGTGTTTTTGTCTTATATTGTGTATTGATCTTGTTTGTAGGTTTGTACGTCTCCCGGAAGAAAGAGGGGCATGTGGAGGATGCGAACGACTATTTTTTGGCGGGACGTGGTTTGGCTTGGTGGGCTATAGGTGCTTCGATCATCGCCTCGAACATATCGGCTGAGCAGTTTGTGGGAATGAGCGGGTCAGGCTATGCGATCGGTCTGGCGATGGCTACTTATGAATGGATCGCGGCGTTGGGACTCTTGATCGTGGCGAAGTGGTTCCTCCCGATATTCTTGAGGCGGGGCATATTCACGATGCCTCAATTCCTTGAGGAACGTTTCGACAAGCGGGTCAAGACCGTGATGGCCTTCTTTTGGTTGATCGTGTTTGTCTTCGTGAATCTTACCTCCATCCTGTATCTGGGTGCGCTTACGATACAGAGCGTGATGGGGATTCCTTTATTGTACGGGGTGATCGGCCTGGCCTTGTTCGCCGTGGTTTATTCGATAAACGGGGGATTGAAGGCGGTCGCTCTTACGGATGTCATTCAAGTATTTTTCTTGGTAGGTGGCGGATTGATTACCACTTATATCGCGTTGGATTTGCTAGGTGCCGGCGAGGGTGTGCTGAAAGGTTGCGAGACGCTTTACCTCAAGACCGAGGATAAGTTTCACTTGATCTTGGATCCTTCCCATCCCGGTTATATGGATCTTCCCGGCTTGTCGGTGATTCTGGGCGGTCTTTGGGTGGCCAACCTGTATTATTGGGGATGTAACCAGTATATCATTCAACGAGCGTTAGCCGCCAAGAATATAAAGGAGGCGCAATGGGGAATGGCGTTCGCGGGCGTCATCAAATTGCTTATCCCTTTGCTGGTGGTTATTCCGGGCATCGCGGCGTTTGCCTTGGATGCTCCCTTGAGCAAGCCGGATGAGGCTTATCCGTGGTTGTTGGGCAATTTGCTGCCCGTCGGCGTGAAAGGCATAGCCTTCGCCGCGTTGACCGCTGCGATTGTAAGCTCCTTGGCTTCTATGATGAATAGCATCTCTACGATTTTCACGATGGATATCTACCAGGTCTATATCCGCCCGGAGGGGGATGCCTCGCATTTGGTGCGTGTCGGGAAGATGACGAGTTTGGTGGCCATGCTGATCGGTGTTTGTATCGCTCCTTTGTTATCGGGGTTGGATCAGGCGTTTCAGTACATCCAGGAGTTCACGGGGTTCGTCAGTCCGGGGGCGTTGAGTATCTTCTTGGCGGGCTTTTTCTATAAGCGGGCTACGTCCAACGGCGCGTTGGTATCGGCGGTGGCCTCATTCGTCCTCTCGTTCGTGTTTAAGTATTTGTTCCCATCGTTGCCTTGGCTGGATCGCATGGGGATCATATTCTTGCTCTGTTGTGCCATTCTGGTCTTGATGGGGAAAAAGAACCCGAAAGGGGATGATGCGGATCGATTGCTGTCGCGCTCTTTGTTCCATACGGATCGTATATTCAACTGGACCGCGTTGTTCGTGGTGATTATTCTTATTGTTTTTTATTTCTTATGGTGGTAACTTTATACTAAATAAATCATGAAAGTACTTTATATGATTGGTTGCATATGCCTATCCTTGCTGGGGAACGTGTCCCAAGCGGTCGAGACAAAGGCGTATATTATACCGGAGACAGTCGCCGGGGTAGAGCGGCATCAAATGTCATTAAACGGGGATTGGTCGTTCCAATTTAGCCCGAAGTCTAAATGGAGCCCGATACAGGTACCGGGCGAGGCGGCCATGCAGGGATATGCCATTGAGCATGACAAGCCTGTGCTGTACAAGAAACAATTCGTGCTTCCCGCCGATTATAAGGGGCAACGTACCATCCTTCGTTTTGACGGGGTTTATAGCTACGCTCGTTTATGGGTGAATGGAACCTATGTGCGGGAACACTTCGGCGGATTTAGTCGTTGGGAGGCTGATATTACTTCACTGGTTAAGCCCGGCAAGAAAAATGAGATAAAGCTGGAGGTGACAGACCGGCTGGATGATATCTCGTATGCGTCCGGTTACGCGCATCACCCGATCGGAGGAATCCTCCGGGATGTTACGGTGTATGCCCTCCCACAGACGAATGTATCCGACTTGATGATAGAAACGGATCTGGATGATACGTATACGGATGCTTCTTTGAAGGTATCGTTCGATATCTCCCGGGACGCGCGGGTTCGTTATTCCTTGAGAGACCCGAAAGGCGAGAACGTGAATCTGCCGGTAGCGGTAAAGGAGGTGAAAGCCGGCCGGGTCAACCATGATTTCGCGGTAGCCGCTCCTTTGAAATGGGATGCCGAGCATCCGCATTTGTATACCTTGGATATTCATCTGGAAGAGGCGGGTAAAGAGGTTTGCCGCATCAGCCGGAATGTAGGGTTCAGGGAGATCAAGATCGATGGCAATAAGATGTTGGTGAATGGTCAGCCTGTAAAGCTTCGCGGGGCATGTCGGCATGATATCCATCCGACATTAGGTAGAACGATTACGGCTGAGCTGGATAGCTTGGATGCAGCTATATTCAAGCATACGAATATGAACTTTGTCCGTACATCCCATTACCCTCCGACAGAACGTTTCTTGGATTATTGCGACAAGATGGGGTTATATGTGGAGTGTGAGACGGCTATTTGCTTCGTGAATACGCATCGGCAGAAGAACTATGAGCCGGCTGCCAGCCAAGAGGATCCCCTTTTCACGGATCGCTATATGGGACAGTTGAAGGAGATGGTGAACAGCTTGCGTACGCATGCCTCTATCTTGTTTTGGTCGATCGGCAATGAGAGCGTATACGGTACCAATTTCCAACAATCATATGATTGGGTGAAAAAAAATGATACTACACGTCCTGCCATCTTCAGTTATCCGGGCTCGGTCGCTAAGGACGCTGCTTGCTATGATATATTGAGCATGCACTATCCCGGGGTGGATGGAACGATGAATCAACTGGGTGTACAGACATTTGGTTTTCAGGTTTCCTCTATGCCTACGATTTTTGACGAGTGGGCGCATGTGCCTTGTTATACCTATACTACTTTGCAGGATGATCCTAATATACGTGAGTTTTGGGGTGCCTCACTGGATAAGATGTGGAGTAATTTATTTGATGCGCAAGGAGGACTTGGAGGTGCTATATGGGGGTATATTGATGAGACATTCATGCTTCCCGAGCCTAAAAAAGGCGAGGCTTTCTGGATTGATTTCGCACGTACCGCCAAGCCGTTGGATTTTCAAGGCAAATGTGTCGGCTACGGTGAATGGGGTATCGTAGATGTTTGGCGTAGAGAGAAGCCGGAGTATTGGGGGACGAAGAAAGCGTACTCTCCGATTCGCCTGCTCCAGATGGATGTCAAGGAGCCCATCTCCGGCATGCCTTTGAGCCTGCCGGTCTATAACCGCTTTGACCATACGAACCTGGATGAGGTGAGTATTCGATATACGTACAAAGGAAAGGAATATACATTGGAAGCTCCGTCTGTCTCTCCGCATCGAAAAGGGATGTTGAAGATCCCGGCTCAGGAATGGACGGCGGGAGAGACGATCCTTTTGTCGTTTTATGCGTCTGATGGAATGTTGATCGACGCGGAGGAGATTGCGTTGGGCAATGTGAACCCGGATCTGGCAGTCGTCCCTGCGGCGAAGTCCGCTCTGTCTTTGGAGGAGACTCCGGATCAGATCCTTATCAAGGGAGATGGCTTTACGGTTCCTTTCGATAAATCGACTGGTCTGATCCATAACGCCACCTCTTGCGGTAAGGTCGTTATCGAGAAAGGACCGTTCTTGAACCTTGATTTGAACGTGAACCATAATACGGGACCTGAGGTGCGCGAGAAAGCGAAGAATTATATAGTGGATGATGCGGATTGGAAAAAAGGATCGTTGGTATACCGCCGGGATTCCGAGGGAGCGATCCTCTTGGATTTATCCGGCACCTATAAGGGTATTGGCATGACGATGAATTTTATCTTGCGGCCGAATGGGGAATTGGATATTTATTACCAGACAGAGGGAGAACCGAACGGATGGCTCCGGGAATCTGGCGTCAAGTTCTATCTGCCCGAGGCCGTATCGCATCTTGAATGGACACGTAAAGGATACTGGAGTTATTATCCGGAGAATAGTTTCGCCGGGAATAAAGGAGCCGCGGCTTTGTATAACCCGAAAACAGTCGCCTATGGAGCCAACCCTGAGCAATCGTGGAATCTGGATACCCATAATTATTATTATTTCGCTGATCCGGGTGCTATCGGTGACCGTCCGTTGACGCAGATGGCTAAAGGCATGAAAGAGAATATTTTCAGTTACAAATTGTTGATAGAGAATAAGGAGGCGTTTAATATCGTCTCTCCGTCAGCATCATTGGCTTGCCGGCTTAACAAGCCGACCGGCGAGCAACTGATACTCTATGTAAATACTCGTTGGGACTATCCCGAAATTGCTTGGGGTGATTATTGTAAGGCATTAGACGTAATCCCCAATTATGGAAATATCAAGCTTCGATTGAAGTAAACCTGTATCCCGTGAGGATATGTCAATGCGGATAAATTGTCCGCTACTGGCATATCCTCATTTTTGCCTTCACGTATTCAATCTCTTTCGCTATATCGAACGAAGGGTTTTTCTCGCTAATTCGTTCCATCTTTAACAAAGTTTGAAGGATAAACCGCTTATAGGCCTCGCTATCCGGTTGAAAGGGCTTATGGTTAATAGCTTTTTGAATATCACCCCATTCTTTAAGGATTGCCGAAGTGTCTGTGGATAAGAAATTTTCGATAAAACGTTGCCAAATATAATCAATGGCCAATGGGGAGGGATGGAGCATATCGTCCGCATAGAAACGATAATCCCGGAGCTCGTCCATAAGGATCTCATAAGCGGGGAAGTAGGCGATTCGGTCGGGATAATCTTTCTGTAAGGCGTCCGTGGCTAGCAATAGGGTAGCTTTGCTGAGTTGGTTCTCGTGCGCCCCGTCTTTCCAGTGGCGGATCGGACTTACGGTAAATAAGATTTTCAAGGCGGGATTTTGTTCCCAAAGGGCTAGTAACAGAGGTTTCCAGTCCTCGACGATCTCTTGCGTGGATAATCGTTGCCGGTCGAACATCTTTTCCGGTAGCTTATGGCAATTCGACACGATTCGCCCGTCGCTCTTGAGGCGGTAGACGAAAGCGGTTCCCAACGTGATTACCAACCGGGTCGCTTTTCGCAGGAAATCGGAGGATTCGGATAAGCGGCTGTTTATATGGCCTAGGCATTCTTCTTCCGAGGGAGCGGAGAAACGGCTATGATGGGTAAAACTATGGTATATGCCCTCATGCTGGAATAAATCGCCGGGAGTGAAACGCTCCGGGCGTAGCAGCATCCTCAATCCTTCCGCTACGGAAGCCGGGTTATACAGAGTACCGAATGGGTTTATATCTACGGAGAACTTATTCTCTTCCAGCTTCCGCCCGATATTCTCGGCGAAGCAGGAGCCCATCATCACGACCCGGTCCTCATACGAGAAAGAGAATCGTGCTTTCGGCAACAGGATTCGGGTATAAAGTTCCATATTTACTTTTTCGCAAAAGTAGATATATGTTTACGGAAATGCAAATAAGGAAGGTGTTTTAGGGGAATAATGTAACAATGCCCATTGTAAGGTTGTTAGGATGGGCAGTATAAGGAGCTTACGATGGGCATTGTTGCGACCTTATAATGCCTATTGGCGGAAGGTCGGGAGTGATACTATAAAAGAACGGCGGTAACTTGTTGAGTGTTACCGCCGTTGGTCGTAGCCTTTGCCGGGGCTACGCTTCATCTCCCATCGTTGCCATATATTCTTTCCATAAGGAGTCTATGTCGTAATCATTGCCGAGCGCGTATTTCACGCCACCATCGAACGACCAAGGAATAACTTCTAATGTGCTTCGGTTGAACTTCCGCAGGAAATCCGGGTTTTTGGTTTGCGTAAGCCATGCGAGGAAGAAGCCTGTCGTGCGGTAACCATCCATATAATGGCCGCCTTTGGGACGATCTTCCAAGGTAAAACCGCCGTTTAGGTATCTTACGGCATCCGCCACACCTTCTATCATGGCCCAGAAAGTCTTATTAGTCCCATAGCTACCTATGCCTTGAGGCTCCAATTGGAAACCATGCGTCAGCTCATGGTATAATACGCCACGGGTCTCGTAATCCACTTTCGCGGTGTCGTTATTGGCAAAACTTTTCTCGATCCATTTCGTGCTGTATACGATACTGATGGAAGGGGGCGCTCCGTCTTTCGCGGATACCCCGTCGTATTCCTTTAATGTATAGTGGATCTCCTCGATGCCCGGGATACTATCTTCCGGAGTGAAATAAAGCGTTTCTACGACCTTGCGGGCGTGCTTGGTAATATAAGCTTCCGGATCAGGGATAACGGCGGCATAGATCGCCGAGCCCTTAGCCTCGGGGGAAAGATTCTCGAAATCAATCTTTCCGATGTAATAATTATCCCAAGGAGTAGGGGGAGCTTCCGCTACGGTAGCCGCCTGTTCCTTTTTGCCGGAGCAAGCGATGCAAGTCCACAGCAGGAAAGCACCGCTGATTAATTGTTTATATCTCATAAGTCTCATCTGTTTTTAGGTGAAAATAGGCTAATCTGTCAGTGAATAAGGACGATCCTCTCCGTTGAACAATCGCTTTTTGTTCGGGCTGGAAGTCATCTCGAAAGTGAGCGTTCCGCCGTTCAAGATGTCATCCTGCGTGATGTATCCTTTGGTATAGGGTTTCCCGTTTAGCTTTACCGCTTTTACATAACGGTTCTTGTCGCTGACTTTATCGGCTTTTACCTCGAAAGTCTTACCATTCTCCAAGCGAACCTTCATATATGGAAGGTAGGGAGCGCCTAATACGTATTGATCCGTACCCGGGCAAACCGGATAGAATCCCATGGCGGAAAGGATATACCAAGCGGACATCTGGCCGCAGTCGTCGTTACCGCAAAGGCCGTCGATATTGTTGCGATACATCTTATTCATGATCTCACGTTGCCAGTATTGGGTTTTCCAAGGCTGGCTGGTCCATGTGTATAAGAATGGGATGTGATGGCTGGGTTCGTTGCCGTGTACATAACCTCCTAGTAATCCTTCTTTGGTTACGTCTTCGGTCTCGGCAAAGAACTCATCAGGAAGATGCATCGTGAATAAGGAATCCATTTTAGTGATGAATGCTTGCTCGCCTCCCATCAACTGAATCATACCATTGACATCTTGAGGGACATAGAAGGAATAATTCAAGGCATTTCCCTCGATAAACCCTTCACCGTGCGTGCTTAACAAACTGAAGTCCTCTTTGAATTTACCATTCGTATAACGGGGACGGGCATATCCGATCGAGGTATCGAATACATTCGCGTAATTGGACGCACGCTTTTTATAGGTATCGGCCACGGATCGGTTTCCCGCTAATAAAGCTGTATTATAGATTGTCCAATCATCATAAGCATACTCCAAAGTCAAGGAGCCTGCGCTACCGTTGCGATCTAAAGGAACATAACCTAATTCCATAAACTCTTTGGTTCCCTCATAATACGGAATCGTAGAACTGCTGATCATCGCTTTTAACGCGGCGTCTTTATCAATCGGTAATCCTTTGGCGATAGCATCCGCCAAGACAGAGACGGAATGATAACCGATCATGCACCAGTTCTCGTTTGCCATATGGCTCCAGATCGGCAAGGCATGATGAACGCTTTGCTCGCAATGTTTCAACATGGATTTGGCGATATCCGTGTTGACTTGTCGGTTGATGATATTGAACAGGGGATGTAGGGCACGATACGTATCCCATACGGAGAATACCGTATAGTTCGTGAATCCGTCCGCTTGATGGATATTATGGTCGAGTCCGCGGTATTGACCGTCCACGTCCGTATATACACAAGGATTGATCATCGTGTGATACAAGGAGGTGTAAAGCATAGCCAATTGATCATCGCTTCCTTTCGCGTCGATGATGGAGAGCGCTTTATTCCAAGTATCGGAGGCTTTGGCGGCTAATTGGTCGAAGTCCGCGCCGGAAGCCTCGGCACGTAGATTTTTTAAGGCTCCCTCGGTGCTGACTCCGGAAAGGGCGACTTTCACTTCCAACTCATCAGACATTTTCGGATCGAAATCAAAATAAGCGACGATCTTACGTCCTCCGATATCCGGGAAGTTCTCTTTCATATTGAACTTGGCATAACCGCCCCGATAATTAACTTTCGCTTTCTCTTCGCATCCGTAATGCGTGATCGGTTTGGAGAAAGACATGGCGAAATAAGTATAGTTGGTACGTGCCCAACCGTTTGTAATACGATAGCCGGTTACCAGCGTATCGTTCTCTACGCGAATATTGGTCCAAAGAACTTTGCCGTCATAGTTATAGATCCCGTGAATCATATCAAGGATAATGCGTTGGTTCTCACTGTTCGTAGGGTATGTGTATTTGTGGATGCCGGCCCGTTGGGTAGTGGTTAGTTGCGCCTTTACGCCATAATCGGCGAGCATCACCTCATAGTATCCGGGACGGGATATCTCGGTGTCATGCGAGAAGCGGGAACGGTAACCGCCATCGGGATTCGTGGCTGTACCGGGATTTAGCTTCAACGTTCCGGTGGTAGGCATAATCAAGATGTCTCCTAGGTCGGAGTGGCCGGTACCGCTGAAGTGGGTGTGGCTGAAACCTACGATGCTGCTATCCTTATGTTGGTAGCCGGCGCAATACTCGTAGGAACGTGGCTGGTATTTACCGTCTACGTTGTGCGGTATGGTATCCGTATCCGGACTGAGTTGCACGAGTCCGAAGGGTACGCAAGCGCCTGGGAATGTATGTCCCATTCCATTTGTCCCGATGATCGGGTTTACAAGATCAACTACATTGGTCTGTGCGATCGCTACTGTTGAGCTGGCTGCCAGAAAAAGGCAACACATCGATTTCTTGAGATTTATCATGTCGTATCAATTAGTTAGAAAAGGATGAAACATAAAAGGCCACCTTTGATAGTTCCAAGGATAACCTTTGATAGTGACAAAGGTAACCTTTTATATTTTCAGATCAATAAGTATAGTAGTCCTCTATCATTGTCAAGTGCTAATTTGTTAATAATGGATTTCTACTATACTTAGTTGATATTTAGAACAATGAGTTAGCCTCGTTCGGAGATAAGTTTGCGTTAGCATCCAATTGTCTTTGCGGAATAGGGAAGATATTACGCTTTGGTTCGTTGGATGCAGTCTTGTCCCACCAAGAAGTGGTTACGAACTTGTTGAAACGAACCAAGTCTGTACGGCGGATTCCTTCGAAAGCAAACTCTCTACCTTTTTCGGCCAAGAACTCATCCATGGTCAGAGTAGCGGTCGTATATTTCGCTTTCTCCCAATCCTCTGCCTTGAAAGAACGTTGACGAACGCTGTTGATCATATCTACCACTTCTTGCGTTGCTTTGCCCCCGTTCTTACGCATCAAGGCCTCCGCTTTGTTATAGATAACCTCGGAATAACGGAACATCACCCAGTCGTTGTTCATATCGCCGGTAGTACCCGGTTGGATCTCATACTTGATAGAGCGAGCACCGCTGTTTTCTTCGCCCTCGGTCATGGACTTAATGTAGTTTACGAATACCAAATCCTGCCCATTGTACTCCTCTGAACCTTTCAAAGGCTCTGCGGTCGTGTCGTAGTAGTAATTACCGTTTTCATCCACTTTGCGAGGATATTGCTTACCGATCAAGAAGCCTTCCACCTTTCTCAAGTCGTTATCAGCAAATGAGTCATAGAAGGTAGGTTGTGTCACCAGACCGTTCCAAGGCCCGGATTGCAAATCCCAGCCAGTTTGGTGTGCGTAATGCAACCAACGTTGATACCAGCCCATTCCTTTGGCATATACTTCATCATACACGATTGACCAGATGATCTCGGTAGATCGCTTGTCGTTATCCGCACGGAAAGTGTCATTCCACTTCTTATCCAATGCGAAACCTCCCTTAGCTAATTCATCGCAAGCAGCGATACAATCATCCCAGCGTGCTTGTCCAGTATAAATTTCCGCATTCAAATAGAGACGAGCCAATAATGCGTAAGCCCCCCATTTGGATACACGTCCGTAGGTCTCTGTTTTACTCTCTGACAAAGAAGGAATACTCTCGTTTAACTCTTTTTCGATCCAAGCGAATAACTCTGCGCGAGATTTGGAGGAAGGATTGATTTCACCGATTTTCTCGCAAATTGGAGCCGTACCGAACATATCCATCACATACCAATAACAGTAAGCGCGATATACACGCATCTCCGCTTGTGCTTGTGCTTTAGACATTGGAACTTGGAGTGCTTCAAAATCTATATTCTCTGTATCTGTAAGGAAGTTGTTAGCATATCCGATACCTTCAAATAATTTTTTCCAAGCATCCACTACTTGACCATCCGTAGGAATCCATTGATGGCGGTGTAGGCGAATCCAGTCTCCATTGTCATAGCCGTGGCGACCTTTTTGAGGCCATGCGGCACCGTCGGAAGATAACTCGTTACATGACCAAGGCGATTGGGCTACTTGCATGGTTCCACAGAAGTGCCCCCATGGACGCATCATGGCGGCCATTACCTCGCCTGCATTGTTGTAGTAATTTTCAGCGATTACCGAGCTATGTATTTCCTCTGTCAGGTCCGTACAAGAGGTAAATGCGGTAGCTCCCAGCAATAATGAAATTGCGCATATATTTTTTAAAGCTTTCATTGTATTGTCTTAAATCTATTGTTACTTAATTAGAATCCAAAATTAACGCCAAACGTGAAGGTACGGGTGGTGGGATAAGATCCGCGCTTCTCTATACCTGCTTGTAGTCCTGTTACGTTTACGTCAGGGGTTAAACCTGAGTATCCTGTAATAGTCGCAAGATTGGTGACATTACCATAAATACGTAAGTTGCGCACATATTTATTATTTTTGAAGTTGAATGTATAACCTAGTGTCACGTTATCGATCTTCAAGAAGTTCCCTTTCTCTAGATAATAAGAAGAGAACAATGGTTGCTCTGTTACCTTGTTCTTCAAGGCATCCTTATATACGTTTGTGCCAGACTGATCGATATTGACAGTCGTTCCGAAATAAATAGCACCCTCGTTCAATACGTCATAATCAAACATACCGCGCAGGAAGAAGCTGAAGTCAAAGTTCTTATAGGTAAACGTGTTCTGCAAACCAGCCTTGAATTTTGGCAAACCGTTACCGATAAAGGTACGGTCAGCGTCAGACAGACCTTCCTTTCCGTCTATGTCGCGAAGATTCCAAGTTCCGTCCGGGTTGATGCCATCGCATACATAACCGAAGAATGATGCGATCGGCTGTCCTTCTTGTAGGCGGTAGGCCTTGCCCGGGTTACCCGGAGAGGGCAGGTCATATTGATCTTCGTAAGAAGATTTGTACACGTCGTTAGACAAAGATGTCAATTTATTATTCTCGTATGAGAACGTGAAATTAGCCGTGTAAGAGAAATCCTTAGTCTTTACGACCTCTGCGTTTAATGCTAATTCTATACCTCTATTTCTCATCGTGCCTACGTTGGTGGTGATCGTGTTGTAGATCAAAGATGGCTGTTGGGCATTGTAGCTACTGATCAAGTCGCGAGTCGTACGACTATACCAATCGATCGTACCATTTAGGCGTCCACCTAGCAAGCCGAAGTCGAAACCTACGTTCAAGGATTCATTCTTCTCCCATTTCAAATCTGGATTCGGGTTGATATTCGGACCGTAAGTGGCGGTTAGCCATGAACCGGTGTAAGCGTTCCAAGCTCCAGCGCCTGTACCGTAGGTAGCGAGAGACATATACGGATCGGTAGGCAAACTACCCGTGATACCGAAACCGGCACGGAATTTCAATACGTCGAACACTTCTTGGCTCTCCATGAAGTCCTCACGAGAGATCATCCAGCCTGCGCTGACAGAGGGGAACCAAGCCCATTTGTTGTTCGCTCCGAACTTCGTGGAACCTTCACGGCGGATAGAGGCGCTGGCCATGTATTTACCGTCGTAATTATAGTTGGCGCGGGCGAAGAAGGCGATCAGTTTGCTGGTCTCTTTTTTACTCTTCATCTCGGCCTTACCATCTTTTAGGTAACCGCCGGCTTCTAGGTTATTGGTACCGAATACGTCCGTCAAGAAGTTCTTGTTCTCGGCGCTGAATTGCTCGTATTCAAAATCTTGGTAACTGTATCCCAGCAAACCGGTAATATTGTGTACGCCGTTGATGGAAGTATTGTAGTTTGCTGTCCATTCAGTAGTACGGTTGGTATTCTGATAATATTCTTTTTTGGCGCGTCCGTTTGTACCGTCTTTATATTGGCTATATTCCTCACGCATACTATAATCGTTAGTTAATGCGTCGTTCTTCTCCATAGCGAAGAAAGCGGCGGCTGTCAAACCGGGGATAATCTCATATTGAGCCTTGAAGTTCGCCAATAAATTCTTGAATTCCTTTTTCTTGGTACGCTGGTATATGCGGGCTACCGGGTTGAAATCTTCGTAACCGCTGTAAGTTTCCCAGAAGGAGCCGTCTTCCTTATAAATAGGCATCGTCGGGTTGATACGGATCGCCTGGTATAATATGCCGTAATTAGGGATATCTCCTACCTTATCCACATCATCGGAAACTGCGTCCACTTTCACGAAAGAGTTTGCTAGATTGAAAGAAAGCTGTAGTTTATCATCAAACGCACGGTGGTTCACGGCGATAGAGCCATTGATCGTTTCACGGCTGGTGTTACGGATCATACCATCATTCTTTTTGTAATTTAAAGAAGCGCGATAGTTTGTCTTACCATTACCACCGGTAGCGGTCAAGTTGTGTACATGGGTGAAATTACTCTTATTCAATAAAGCGTCGTAATGGTTATCCCGTCCACCAAAGTCGCGGATATTGGCGTTGTTGGTTTCCTTGCCATAAGCGACGAACTCGTCTCCATTTAAGATTTCCGGCCGTTTATAAACCGCCTCGTGCATGATATATCCAGAGTAATCCACTTGAGTAGTTCCGGCTTGCGGACGTCTCGTGGAGACGATGATCACACCGTTATTACCCCGGGTTCCGTAGATAGCGGCTGCGGAACCGTCTTTCAATACGTCGATCGCCTCGATATCCTCGGGTGCGATAGCGTTCAAAGAAGTCATATTACCCGGCATACCGTCAATAATAACGAGAGGCTCATTGCTACCTTTCAGAGATGAGGCACCACGCATCTGTACTTTTACCTCGCCATTCGGGTCGGTGCTACCACGTGATACAGTCAGACCAGCTACACGTCCTTCCACCAATTGCATCGGGTTCACTACCGGTGCCTTGTTAAAGTCGGATGCTTTCACGCTGGTTACGGATGAGGTGATCTCACCTTTCTTTTGGGAACCGTAGCCAACGACTACTACCTCGTCTAGTGTCTCAGAGTCTTCAGCTAAGACTATGTTCAATGTTTTTTGCCCGGTATAACGAACTTCTTGGGGTTTGAAGCCGATGAAGGAAAATACCAATGTGCTGTTATCCGGCACATCCAAGGTGAAATTTCCGTCAAAGTCCGAAGCTGTTCCGTTCGTGGTTCCTTTCACAACAATACTAACGCCAATCAGAGGTTCACCCTTTTGGTCTTTTACTACACCTTTAATGGTTGAACTTTGCTGTGCGATCTGATGAATCTCCATGTTTCCCATTTCAGGAACAGTAGAATCTCCGGCCGCATAAGAGGACTGAAACATTAAAGATAAACAAAGTAACAAAGAGGTTCGTCCACCTAATAAAGTCAGGCATTTCCTCGTCTTACCTTCACTCTTTTTTTCCATAAAAACATTAAATTAAAAGTTAATAATGTGCTTCCCGAAGGAAGAATACACACAAGCGGTTTGCTTTGCTATTCGACAGCAATATTAATAGGTCTTAACGAATTGAAGAGTGCTTTGAAATGCCAAAGAAGTGTCATGAAATGCATATAGCAGATTATGATACTCTTTTGGTAGATTATGACACTATTTAGGAATCAATGATTTATGCCTCTTTTGTGCGGTATTCCTTAGGTGTCATGTTATATTTACGGGCAAATTCCCTATAGAAGTATGATTTGTTAGAAATTCCTACATTATAAATAATTTCCTGAACGCTCATGTTGGTATTCACGAGTAATTGCGCTGCATAGTTTAACCTATAATCCTTTATAAAATCACTCGGCGTCATAGTAGATATTTTCTTGAAACGACGATATAAGATGCGAGTGTTTATATTCAATGCGTCCGCTACCAGCTCGGGACCGAGTCCTTCCTTGCTGACATTTTCTTTGATGATAGAGGTTACGATGTCAAGGAATTCCTTGTCTTCTTGATGTAATAATTGCCCTTCCGTATATTGATAAGCACTTTCCGGAGAATAGAAATACTCTTTTAATTCTCTTTGGTTAGTCATCAATCGATTCACGACGGATAGGAGAACTGTTGGCGAGAAAGGCTTGGTTAGATAGGCATCCGCTCCGATATTAAGTCCTGCCGCTTGCTCTTGGTCTGATATTTTAGCAGAGATGATAATAAGCGGGATATGGCGGGTATATTTATTTTCTTTGATAAGCGAGATCAATTCTAATCCGTCCATATTAGGCATCATGATATCGGTGATGATAAGGGAGGGAGTGTATTGCTTGAGGAATTCCAGAGCCTCCTCCGCATTATAAGCTTCCTGAACCTGATATTCGGAAGAGAGGGTTTCCGTGATTAGCCAGACGATGTCTTTATGATCGTCGATAACGAGTATCATCGGTTTATCTTCCGTCTCTTTTTGTGCCGTATGTGAGATTTGCGGCTTTTGTATATCCGTGTTTGGGGAAGGAAGCGATACGGGAATCTCTTCGTCTATCGTGTTGTCTGAGGTCTCCTCTATGATGCCAAAAGGTAAGGTAACTGTAAATTCAGCATATTGGCCGACCTCACTCTCTATGTCGATTTTACCACCTAAGGATTGTACGAGGCTGTGGCAGATAAATAAGCCGAGGCCATTCCGTGTCGTATTTTGCCTGTTATCATCGTTATCCATCGTGCCAAGGATACGATATCGGTCGAAAATATTTTGCATGTCTGCCTCCTCGATTCCTTTGCCGGTGTTGTAAACTTTAAGGACGAGGAAGTTCTCCTCCTCATGTAAGGAGATACGAACCGTGCCCCCGTCTTCCGTATACTTAAATGCGTTGGAAATCAGATTTGCTAGGATCTTCTTGAAATAGACGGAATCCGTATTCCAATAAAGCTCTTTGGGAGCATCGATCTTGAATTGGATTTGGTGTTGCTCGGATAGTGGGTAAAACCATTCGAATTGAGTTCGCAAAAGAGAGGATACGGATACTCTCCGGATGTGCGTATGACTGAATCCTGCGTCTTCTGCTTTCCGGAAATCAAGGATTTCTTGGATAAGTCCGTTCAGTTCCTCTACATTTTCCCGGAGGACTGAAGTGTATTTTTCTAATGTCTTGTCTTTTGAGGTGGCGGCATAGGCTTGGATATAATTCTCCACGCCATTGATCAAGGTAAGCGGGGTGCATAGCTCATGCGTAATGTGGGTAAAGAAATTCAGCTTGGACTCGTATAGCTTCTCTTTTTGCTCCTCCTTGATCTTGTCTGCGATCTGCTTCTGTTTCTTTAGTATTTGGTGATGGATACGATAGGTGGCGATGATGAGCAAAACCGTACCGATAAAAAGATACGTGAAAATGGCTAACGAGCTTAGATAAATAGGAGGTAATACCTTGATAGGTAGAGTGTATTCTTTTGCTGACGAATCAATGACATCGTTGCGATAACGGACTTTCAGCAAATATTCCCCGTACGGTAGGTTCATGAAAGTTACCTTGTTTGTCTTTTGCAATTTTTCCCAAGAGGAATTATAGTTGACCAACTGATACGAATACTCGTAATTCTCCCCGTTGATGTAATCCGGAGCGACGAACGCAATCGTTAACGATTGCACATCAGCCGGAACCGTTACACCGTTCCGGCTGATGTCCTTATATAATGGAAGGATTTGTTTATCCATTTGCAACTCGAAGAAACTTAATTCGGGTTGATAGGTATGCTCCGGCTCCGTTTGTTTATTTACCCAGACTAATCCGTTGATGCCTCCAAAGAATAAACGCTCGGAGTATGGGCATTTCCAATAAGCGTCATCAGAGAATTCCGTGACGCTAAAGTAAGGCTGATGATAATTATGGAAAAAGTTGTTCCGGGGATTATATTTGGTGAGACCTTTATTGGTACTAAGCCAGATACAGCTATCGTTCCCCTCATGGATACCATGGATCATGTCGTTTACGATCCCGTCGCTTTTATCGAATTGGCGTAAACGCATCTTTCCCCCTCTGAATTTAATCCGGGTGAGACCGGAGCTGGCGCCTGCATAAAACGTGGAATCTTCGGTCTGGCATACGGAAAGCACATCTCCAATGGCCGGGTTTCTTAAATTGTTGGTTTGCAGGAATTCATATCCTTGATTGAAAATATTGAAACGAATGACTCCGTAACCGCCACGGCTTCCGAGGAACAGGGTAGAGTCGTTGTCATATACCATCGATTGGATTTCTTTACAGATGTTCTTTCCGTTTTTTAACGGGAAGGTTTGTACCTTCCCGATTGTAGGTACGGCTTTATCTATATGTAAGGTAACCTTTTGCAATCCGTTACCCGTTGTCGCTAGCCATAATGTGGAATCATCTACCTCGCAAATAGAGTGGACATAGCGTAGAGGGGTGGTGTCTTCTCGTTGCGGTATCGTTTTTATTCGTTTCTCTTTATACGAATAATAGGTCAGTCCCGGGCCTTCCGTGCCAATCCAGATACATGGATGGTACTCGCTTTTTTGGAAGCAATACACCCGGTTGCTGGATAGGCCGTCGGCGGTGGTGAAATGCGTGATAGCGCTTTGTGGGATCATCTTTTTGTTATGGTAAGTGTCATACGCTTGTATCCGGACAATACCGTCTCCTTTTGTCCCGAGCCAAAGGGATTGATCGTCATCTGTATATAAAGAACGTATGGGGTTCTGTATATTAATCGGTAAATCCTTGAGTAAGATAGAGCCGAAAAGATCGGGTTTGTCATAAAACATCCGTATACCTTGCCCGTCTGTTCCTAACCAGAGAATCTCCTGTCTTTTATCGTTCATCAGGCAAAAGATACCGATGCCCATATTTATCGTGTTTTCCGGTTGGCTTAGGTCTAGAATATTGCCGTTACGGAAAACGATATACACATTGGATTGGAAGGTGCATATCTTGATGATGTTACCATATTGTTTTGTTATTTCAGGCAGATCGAACAGGAATTCTTTCCCCTTTCCGTCTACATGCTGTCGATATAATTTATTGTCGGTATCTACTATGAAAATATGATTATTCTCGTAAAATGCGGATAAGATCGGTTTATTATGGAATTGGCGTTCTTCCGATAGCAAATTAAAAGTAGTATCGGAGAAATCCGGAGTCAACTTTTTCAGTATGCCCGAGGCTAATAATAAATAAAAATGTCCGTCCGTCCCGGCGAATAAGGTACGTACGGTTTGAGGGCCTACTCCTTCTCTCGGCAGGTCCCGGAACCCATCGCTAGATGGGGTGTAGCAAGAGATCCTGTTTTCCTTACAAATAGCGAGCGTGATGCCGGATGAATCGGACGCTAATAGATCGCATTCCATGTATCCGGGGAAAGACTCGGTGACTTTCCGTTCTTTTAGTGAGAATTTATTGATACCTAAAGAGGTTGATATCCATAAAAAGCCGGGTTCTGCGTCGGATATTTTGTGAATGATATTACTACAAAGAGAGTTTTTGTTATTTAATTCGAAACGATATACATACGTATCTTTTCCGTTGTATAAGTTAAGTCCGTCGTAAGTCCCGATCCACAAATAGCCATCCGGATCTTGATGCATGCAAATAATAGCGTTATTTGAGAGATCAACCATAGAAGTTTTATGCAATACGGTTGAGGCAAATAGGTCTGTTTGCGTGATCAATATAAGGAAACTGGTTAACGCTAGAATAAGCCTTGTGAATCTCATGTATTTAAGATTTAGTGTTTGTTTTCAGCGCAAAGATAATATCTTTATGAACGAACAGAAAAGAATTCACTTTTTTGTTTACTTTTGCAAAAAGCAGGGCTTTCGTATAAATTAGAATGTCTGACGTATGATAATACGAAATAAAGTAAGTGACAGATGGAACAATGTGAAGAGAATTCTCAAGAAAATGACGATGTGATAATAGAGAAAGAAATTTCTAAATTAATAGAAGAACAGCGTTTATTTACGGAGAGTATATATGCTTGTCTGCCGGTGGGTATTGAAATTTATGACGCACATGGTGTGCTGCGTAGTATAAACGACCATGCGTTGAGGATGTATGGTGTGGACGACCGGACATCGGTGGTGAATATAGTCAATCTTTACAAAAGTCCATTTGTTGATTCAGAACTTTTAGCTCGGATACAATCGGGTGAAGATATTTCCTTGGAGTTTGAGTATGATTTTGATCGGGTTAATAAGGATGCATATTATTTTTCCCATAATAAAGACACGATGATCTATGGGGTTAAAGTTATCCCGATATGGAGTAGAAAAAAACATCTTATCGGACATATATTACTCGCAAATGATATGACTTCCGTGAAAGAGGTGGAATTCCGTACGGAAGAAAGCAAGAAAAATCTGGAGATGGCCATGAAAGCGGCTAATATGGCTTCTTGGGTATATGATGTGAATAAAAAGTTTTTTAATCCATTATATGGACTAACCGTAGCCAAAAAAAATATGCCAATGGAGGCGGTACTGGATATTTTGCATCCCCAAGATCGAGCTCCGTTAATCCGGCTCTTCTCTCAATTGATAGGAAATGAGATAGAACAAGGACAAATGACTTTGCGTTTCTATAACGAGCAAGAAGAGATGTATCGTTATTATGAGAGCCGGATGCGCCTATCGACAGAACATCGTGGAAAATTGCAGATCATCGGGACACAAATGGATATAACCGAAAGGTTGCAAATGGCCAAGAAAGCGCAGGATCTGATCGCAAAACGTGATCTGGCCATGAAAGTCAGTAATATTGTTCATTGGGATTTTGATGTAAATTCCCAGAAATTCGAATCTTATAATGATCCGATCAACGATTACGTTTCAGATCGGTTATTGACCGTTTCGGAGTATATGGATGTTATATACCCCGAGGACCGGTCTGTTTTTTACGACGCAATGCAATCCCTGATAGCTGGAAAGAATGTCACCATCAATTTTACCTGTCGCATACAAACCAAGTATGATGAGACTTGGCAGTATTGTGATTTTATGGGTGTCCCTTTCGATCAAGATGAAAATGGAGATATAATACGCTATACGGGATTCAGGCAAAACATTCCTAAGATCCAGCAATTGAATCGGGAACTTAAAGAAAGAAATTACAAGATAGAGCTTTCTTTCAAGACGGTTGGTATGTCGTATTGGGATTTTGATGTAAAAAGCCTGAAATTCAGTGCTTTTAATGATCCTATCAATGATTTTTATTCGGAAAAGACAATCACTCCCGAGGATTATTTGAACGCTACACATCCGGATGATGTGGTTTTTGTGCGGAAATATATGGAGCATATGTTCCGGGGCATAGATAAAGATTTCAACGTTAAATATCGTTCCAAAACCAAATGGGATGACGAGTGGCAGACCTTATTGGTTACTGGAATCCAGGTTGAAAGAGATAAAGAAGGCCATGTGACTCGCTATACCGGTATTACGATCAATAATACGAAGTGGGAGAAGATGATTCAGCAATTGAAGGAATTAAAGGAGAAAGCGGAACTTTCGGATCGTCTCAAGTCTGCGTTTCTCGCTAATATGAGTCACGAGATACGTACCCCGTTAAACGCTATTGTTGGTTTTTCAGAGTTAATGGTAACTTGTGATGATCCGGAAGAAAAAAAAGAATATATAAATATCATCCAATCCAATAATGAGTTGTTATTGCGATTGATCAACGATATCCTTGATCTTTCCAAGATAGAGTCAGGCATAATTGAACGTAGGAAGGAGAATTTCAATCTGGCTAAGGTTTGTAATGAGTTATTTGTTACGATTCAGGCGAAGATGACAAATCCGAATGTCGAGTTACGTTTAGATGGTCCCAACTCGGAGTGCTGGGTACTTCTGGATAGAAACCGGCTTAAGCAAGTATGGATGAATTTCCTCACTAATGCGGTAAAATGCACCAAATCCGGATATATTAAAATGGGATATGGCATTGAAAGGAAAGGTCTTCGTATCTATGTTGAGGATACGGGAATCGGTATACCGGATGATTTGCATGACAAAGTATTTACCCGTTTTGAGAAATTGAATGAGTTCTCGCAGGGTACCGGACTTGGCTTGACGATCTCCAGAGCTATCGTAGAAGCGGCAGGGGGAGAAGTGGGCTTTACTTCAAAACTTGGTGTCGGATCTACTTTTTGGGCATGGTTGCCTCTTCGCCCTTAGGTCTGACTCCCCATTTATTGGTAATGTCCTTTTAAAATAGTGAAGGATGAGAAGCTTTTTTATCGCAATTTATAGGGATTTTAGAACTGGTGTAGCATATGTGACAGAAATATGACGATAATTCTCCTACCTTTGCGGCGGTAAAAATGTGGTATTAGATAAGATTGTTTATGAAATTTGAGAATGAGTGCTGGGATCACTTTAAGGGTGAGACCTGGAAAAGAGAGATCAATGTAAGAGATTTTATCCAGAGTAACTATACGCCTTATGAAGGGGATGATTCCTTTTTAGTCGCTTCTTCCGAGAAGACCCGTAAGGTCTGGAACAAGCTGACCGAGATGTTTAAGGTCGAGAGGGAAAAGGGAGTTTATGACGCCGAGACAAAATTACCTCAAGGGATCGATGTATATGGCCCGGGCTATATTGATAAGGAGAATGAGGTGATCGTTGGGTTACAAACCGATGCTCCGCTGAAACGTGGTATCTTCCCGAAGGGCGGTATCCGTATGGTTGAGAATAGCTTGGAAGCTTATGGTTATCATTTGGACCCGATGACGAAAGAGATCTTCACGAAGTACCGTAAAACTCATAACGAGGGCGTTTTCTCCGCATATACGGAAGAGATGATTGCCGCACGTCGTTCGGCTATTATCACCGGTCTGCCCGACGCGTATGGTAGAGGACGTATTATTGGTGACTATCGTCGTGTCGCTTTATATGGTACGGCAATCTTGATCGAGGAGAAAAAGCGTTTCTTGAATCGTTTGGATATCCAAGAGATCACGGAAGAGATCATCCAGAGCCGTGAGGAGATTTCCGAACAGATCAAGGCTTTGAAAGCGTTCGAGAAAATGTGCGCTAGCTATGGCTTTGATGTGACTCGTCCGGCACAAAACGCTCGTGAGGCAGTTCAGTTTGTGTACTTAGCTTATCTGGCGGCGGTAAAAGACCAAGATGGCGCGGCGATGTCTATCGGACGTACTTCTACGTTTTTGGATATTTATATCGAGAAAGACATCCGTGAGGGTAAGTTGACCGAAGAGGAGGCGCAAGAATTGGTAGACCAGCTGATCATCAAGTTGCGTATCGTTCGTTTCTTACGTACGCCGGAATACAATGATTTGTTCTCCGGTGATCCGGTTTGGGTAACAGAGTCCTTGGGCGGCCAAGGAGTGGATGGCCGTTCTTTGGTAACAAGAACTTCCTATCGTTATCTCCATACATTATATAATCTAGGTCCGGCACCAGAACCCAATTTGACGGTTCTGTGGTTTAAGAACGCTCCCGAGAACTGGAAACGTTTCTGTGCCAAGGTCTCTATCGATACGTCGGCTATCCAATATGAGAACGACGATTTGATGCGTCCGGATTATGGAGATGATTATGGTATCGCTTGTTGCGTTTCTCCTATGAAGATCGGTAAGCAGATGCAGTTCTTCGGAGCCCGTGCGAATTTGGCGAAATGTTTATTATATGCGATCAACGGAGGACGGGATGAGCGCAGCGGCGTACAGGTAGCCCCGATGTTCGAGCCGGTTCGCGGCGAGTATCTGGAATACGATGAGGTGATGGCTAAGTATGAGCAAATGATGCGCTGGTTGGCGAAAGTGTATGTGAACGCCTTGAAGATAATCCATTATATGCATGATAAATACGCATATGAGGCATTCGAGATGTCGCTTCACGATGGGGATGTAGAGCGTATCCGTGCGACAGGTATCGCCGGTCTTTCTATCGTTGCCGATTCGTTGGCTGCTATCCGTGATACGAAAGTACGTGTGATCCGTGACGAGCGTGGCTTGGCGGTTGATTTCGAACGTGAGGGCGAATATGTTCCTTTCGGTAATAACGATGATCGTACGGATAGTATCGCTGTAGAGATCACCGAGAAGTTCATGGAATATTTGCGTCAGCACGAGACCTATCGCCATGCGAAACCTACGCAGTCCATCCTTACGATCACCTCTAATGTGGTATATGGTAAGAAGACTGGTACGACACCGGATGGCCGTATCGGTGGAACTCCTTTCGCTCCGGGCGCGAACCCTATGAACGGTCGTGATACGAAAGGTGCTATCGCTGCGCTAGCTTCGGTAGCGAAGCTTCCATTCCAGCATGCGCACGACGGTATCTCTTATACTTTCGCTGTTTCTCCGGCTACGTTGGGAAAGGAGCGTGAAGTGCAGATCAATAATCTGGTTAGCTTATTGGATGGCTATTTTACTCCGGATGGAGGTCAGCATCTGAATGTTAACGTATTTGATAAGGATTTGTTGATCGACGCTATGGAGCATCCCGAGAAATATCCGCAACTTACGATCCGTGTATCCGGATATGCGGTAAACTTCGTGAAACTGACTCGTGAACAACAGTTGGATGTTATTTCAAGAACCATTAACCATTCACTGTAAGTGATAAAAGGTAAGATACATTCATTAGAGAGTTTCGGGACCGTAGATGGTCCCGGAATTCGCTTTGTCGTTTTTATGCAGGGCTGCCCGTTGCGTTGCCTGTATTGCCATAACCCGGATACTTGGAACCCGAAAGGGAAGGTGAAATATCAGATGACTCCCGGCGAGCTATTGACGGAAGTCTTACGGTATAGGAGTTTTATCGCCCGTGGGGGGGTGACTGTTACTGGTGGGGAACCTTTATTGCAACCTGAGTTTCTGAAAGAGTTTTTCCGTTTGTGCCAAGAGCAAGGTCTTCACACAGCTTTGGACACATCTGGTTTCGTATGTACCTCAAAAGCTTGGGAAGTCTTGGATTATGCGGACTTAGTGTTATTGGACATCAAAACCTTAAACCCGGATTTACATCCGTTACTGGCGGGTGTCAAGCAGGATAATACGCTTCTGTTCTTGGATGAATTGGAGAGACGTGGCATAGATACTTGGATTCGCCATGTTATTGTCCCCGGATATACGGATAATGACGAGTGGCTGGAGGCGTTAGCTCGGTATGTCAGTTCATATAAAGTGGTTCGCAAAGTGGAATTATTGTCTTATCATACGATGGGAACCTATAAATATGAGCAATTAGGCCTTGATTATCCGTTAAAGGGGGTGGAACCCTTATCAAAAGAACGTTTAGATAATGCGAAAGCGATATTCTCTCGCTACAAACCAGAAAATAACAAGGCCTGATCTCTCGATCAAGCCTTGCGATTATGCAACAGCTAATCAGGGAAAACAATCTAATCCGATTAGCTTTTAAACGATAGTAATAATTTTTTGCCTAGACTAACCTTGACTATTTAATATGTGTTTGTTTTGTTATATGCAACAAATATCTATTTTTGTAAGGAGATAAAAAATGATATAGATCAGAAAATGATGAATAGTATGAAGACACCACAAGAAATAGCCGAAATGATATCCAAACGTTTTTATCCATTACCCGATGCGGATTTGGATTCTCTGGCTTCGATCATAGAATCAAGTAAGGCTGCGAAAGGAGAATTATTGTTGGATAACGGACAAATATCTAAATATTTATATTATGTGGAATCGGGATTATTACGCCAGTTTTACTATAAGAATAAACGTGATATTACCGAGCATTTCTCCTGTGAGGGAAATATCGTTATTTGTATAGCCAGCACATTCCAAAGAGAACCGACGCGTTTATTAATCGAGGCATTGGAACCGACGGTTTATCACCGGATCTCTTTTTCGGAATTTAGCGATTTATTGAAAACATCTTTAGCTATTAATAGATTGTACCAGAAAATACTGGAGTGGGCTTTGATGCTTTCGCAAGAGAAAGCGGACTCTTGGCGTTTTGAGTCGGCAAGAAAACGTTATCTGCGTTTTCAACAGGAATATCCGGAAGCAGCGAAACGTGCTTCTGTCAATCATATCGCCTCGTATTTATTGATGACACCCGAATCTTTGAGCCGGGTACGGGCGGGAGTGTTATAATCGTTACTGATGCGGTAATCCAAAACCCAAGATATTGAAGGGCTTCTCCGTGAGGATAGGCCCTTTTTATTGATTGATAAAGTATTATCTATAACCTCATAAAATATATCGATTATAAAAATTGTTTTAATGAAGAAATATGTTATATTTTTGTATCGGAAATAAAAACAAATAGTATTCATTTAAAAATAGGAACAAGTATGGAACCGATTATTAATTCTCAACTTCCGGAGTTTAAAGTACAAGCTTTTCAAAATGGTAATTTCAAGACTGTAACCAACGAGGACGTCTTGGGTAAGTGGGCTATCTTTTTCTTCTACCCGGCCGATTTTACATTTGTTTGTCCAACAGAGTTGGTCGATATGGCTGAGAAGTATGAGCAGTTTAAATCAATGGGAGTAGAAATTTACTCTGTAAGTACAGACTCTCATTTTGTACATAAAGCTTGGCATGACGCTTCCGAGACTATCCGTAAGATCCAATATCCGATGTTGGCGGATCCCACTGGAGCACTGAGTCGTGCGTTTGGTGTGATGATTGAGGAAGAGGGTATGGCATACCGTGGCACTTTCTTGGTAAATCCGGAAGGAAAGATCAAAGTGGCCGAGATTCATGATAACAATATCGGTCGTGACGCTTCCGAGTTACTTCGTAAAGTTGAAGCCGCTCAGTTTGTCGCTTCACATGATGGTGAGGTTTGTCCTGCTAAATGGAAGAAAGGGGAGGCTACCTTGAAACCTAGCATTGACTTGGTAGGGAAAATCTAAATAATTAAGAGTATAGATCGTGTTAGAATCAACATTAAAAGAACAATTGAAAGGTATATTCGCAGGGTTAAATGCGAATTATACCTTTGATATATCGATCTCTCCTGCGCATGAAAGTAGACAAGAATTGTTGGATTTATTAGGTGATGTTGCCTCTTGTTCGGATAAAATGTCTATGCGAGTATCTGATGGGGATGGATTGGAATTCATTTTATTAAAGGATGGAGCGAAAACGGGGATTAAGTTTCGTGGAGTACCTAATGGACACGAGTTTACTTCCTTGCTGTTGGCGATCTTGAATTCAGATGGGAAAGGCAAGAATTTTCCGGACGAGAGCATTTGTAATCGTGTTAAAGCCTTGAATGGCCCGATACATCTGACGACCTATGTCTCTTTGACTTGTACGAATTGCCCGGATGTGGTACAGGCATTAAACGCTATGACGACTTTAAATCCTCAGATCCATCATGAGATGGTAGATGGGGCTATCAATCAGGCGGAAGTTGATGCCTTGAAGATACAAGGCGTCCCCTCTGTCTTTGCGGATGGAAAACTGATCCATGTAGGACGTGGGGAATTCGGTGAATTGTTATCGAAGCTGGAAGCTCAGTATGGAATCAATGAGAGCCTGACGGAGAAGACGGTAAAACGATATGACGTGGTTGTGGTCGGTGGAGGGCCGGCTGGTGCTTCTTCCGCTATTTATTCCGCACGAAAGGGGCTGAGTGTCGCTGTCGTGGCGGAGCGTATCGGCGGGCAGGTGAAGGAGACGGTAGGAATTGAGAATCTGATTTCAGTTCCGGAGACAACAGGTACCCAGTTGGCTGACAATCTGCGCTTGCATATGCGGCAATATCCGATTGACCTGCTGGAGCATCGTCGTATAGAGAAGGTAACGATAGAAGGAAACGAGAAGGTTTTGTCTACGGCTGGAGGTGAGATATTCAAGGCTCCGGCGGTTATTGTCGCTACGGGCGCTAGCTGGCGTAAATTGAATGTACCGGGTGAGGCAGAGTATATAGGGCGTGGAGTGGCTTTTTGTCCTCATTGCGACGGTCCGTTTTATAAGGGAAAACATGTTGCCGTGGTTGGCGGTGGAAATTCCGGTATCGAGGCGGCTATTGATTTGGCGGGGATCTGTTCGAAAGTAACCGTTTTGGAGTTTATGGATGAGTTAAAAGCGGATCAAGTCTTGCAAGAGAAAGCGAAGAGTTTGCCGAATGTCGAGATCTTTGTTAGTTCACAAACAACCGAGGTGGTTGGAAATGGCGACAAGGTAACCGGTATCCGTACAAAGGATCGTAAGACAGGGGAAGAGCGTGTTATTCATTTAGACGGTATTTTTGTTCAAATCGGCTTAGCCGCTAATAGTGGTGTCTTTAAGGAGATTGTCGAAACAAATCGTCCCGGTGAGATCGTGATTGACGCACATTGCCGGACGAATGTCCCGGGTATTTATGCAGCGGGCGACGTTTCCACCGTACCCTTTAAGCAAATCATTATTTCTATGGGAGAAGGCGCCAAAGCGGCCCTTTCGGCCTTTGAAGATCGGGTACGTGGTGTACTTGGTTGAGGAAAGTACCTACAAATAGGTAATTTTTGAACAGCGTATCTCTTTTATCGGTTATATTACTATATTTGCGGTCGAGAGAAAAGAGATGGATAGATTAAGAAAATATCTGAGGATATTACTCCCTGCGCTGTTCATAGCCTATTTGGGATGTATTATTGCGTTTACCCACGTTCATATTGTCAACGGGGTAACAATCGTCCATTCTCACCCGTATCATAAAACGGACGATGGTCGTCCGGACCATGAACATGGCTACGCCGAGTTTCAGTTGCTTCATCAGTTATCTGTCTTGCAGATAACAGGTGCGGCTTTCGTCGCTATTCTGCTGGCGGCTTTTTATTCCTTTATCCGTAACTTATCTTTCGCTCCGGTCTATCCGGACTATATCGTTCCCTTCCGGGGAAGACGTACGCTTCGTGCTCCTCCCATATTCTGATATTGTGAGATTAATAACATTGTATTACTTATCAGAATAAATTAAAATGAATAAATTTTTCATCTTTATACTATGCCTGTGCTGTGCCCTAACGGTAGCTCAGGCCACGGGAGAGGACCGTCTAAACGACTCAGACGCAAATGTTTTCGGACATGTATTGGATAAGAAAACAGGGGAACATCTTCCCTTTATCAACGTGTTGTTAAAAGGTACCACGATCGGTACGACCACCGATAACTCGGGACATTATTTCCTGAAGAATCTGCCGGAAGGTAAATTTACGCTAGAATATAAAGCGCTCGGGTATAAGACTATCTCTAAAGAAGTGACCCTAAAGAAAGGAAAAACCTTAGAGATTAATGTAGAACTGGAAGAAGACCAGATCGCCTTGGATGGCGTGGTGGTATCTGCGAATCGTGCGGAAACTTCCCGCCGGTTGGCTCCCACATTAGTGAATGTATTGGATGCGAAGGTTTTTACTACGACCAATGCGGTGAATTTGGCACAGGGACTAAATTTCCAACCGGGTGTACGGGTAGAGACGAATTGCCAGAATTGCGGTTTCCAGCAAGTCCGGATCAATGGATTAGACGGACCTTATACCCAAATACTGATTGATTCACGTCCCATATTCAGCGCTTTATCCGGCGTATATGGGCTTGAGCAAATACCGGCGAATATGATCGAGCGGGTAGAGGTGATGCGAGGAGGGGGATCGGCACTGTTCGGCTCGTCCGCTATCGCCGGGACAATTAATATCATCACGAAGGAGCCCTTGAGAAATTCCGGGGAATTGTCGCATACGTTAACCTCGATCGGTGGGACATCCGCTTTCGATAATAATACGACCCTAAATGCCTCTTTGGTATCGGAAAATGGGAAAGCGGGCTTATATCTTTTTGGCCAGAACCGTCATCGTTCCGGTTTTGATCAGGATGGAGATGGTTTTACGGAGTTGCCTAAATTGAAGAATCAAACGGTCGGTTTCCGTTCGTACCTGAAAACGAGTACTTATAGTAAATTGACATTCGAGTATCATCATATGAATGAATACCGCAGGGGAGGAAATCTGTTGGATCGTCCGCCTCATGAAGCGGATATCGCCGAACAGTTGGAGCATTCGATTGATGGAGGAGGTCTGAAATTCGATCTTTTCTCCAAGGATTACAAACATAAATGGAGTGTTTTCACTTCTGCCCAGAATACAGACCGGGATAGTTATTACGGGACGAACCAAGATCCGAACGCTTACGGCAAGACTACGGACCTGACGGTTATGGCCGGTACGCAATATGCTTATAGTTTTGATAAATTCTTGTTTATGCCATCGGATTTGACTACCGGTTTGGAGTATAGTTTCGATCATTTGAAAGACGAGATGATCGGGTATAATCGCTTTACGAATCAGAAGGTGCATATCGAGAGCGCATTTTTGCAGAATGAGTGGAAAAATAAGCGATGGAGCTTCTTGATTGGCGGTCGTTTGGATAAACATAATATGATGGATCATGTAATATTCAGCCCTCGTGCGAATATCCGTTTTAACCCGACGGAAGATATCAATATCCGGGCTAGTTATTCCAGTGGTTTCCGTGCCCCGCAAGCGTTCGATGAGGATATGCATATCTCGGCGGTCGGCGGAGAGGTCGCTATGATCCAGCGTGCGAAAGATTTATCCGAGGAGAAATCGCAAAGCTTGAGTGCTTCGGTCGATTTTTACCATCGTTTTAAGAATGGTATCCAGTTGAACTTCTTGGTGGAAGGTTTTTACACCAGCTTAAGTGATGTGTTTGTCTTGGAAGATATCGGGAAAGATGAGCAAGGCAATCTGATTAAGGAACGTCGTAACGGTTCCGGGGCGAAAGTGATGGGATTAACCTTGGAAGGAAAGTCGGTGTTAACTTCATGGCTATCTTTGCAAGCGGGCGCTACTTTCCAGCGAAGCCGTTATAAAGAGGCCGAGAAATGGAGCGATGACGAGAATGTGCCAGCCGAGACAAAGATGTTCCGTACGCCGGATATCTATGGTTATTTTACGGCTACTCTCACGCCTTTCAAACGTTTCACGGCTTCCCTGTCGGGAACCTATACGGGAAGTATGTTGGTGCAGCATTTGGCGGGATATATACCTTTGGATAAGGCGGTGGAGACTCCGGATTTCTTTGATATGAATATCAAGCTTGCGTATGAGTTCCCGCTTTACAAAGAGCTGAAACTAGAAGTAAATGGGGGCGTGCAGAATCTGTTCAACGCTTACCAATCCGACTTTGACCAAGGTAAGAACCGGGATTCCTCCTATATCTATGGCCCGGCTAGCCCGAGAAGTTATTTTGCCGGTGTAAAGATGAGCTTTTAATCATGTAATGCCCTTTGAAAAAACATGTACGTGTTTCGTGAAAAACACGTACGTGTTTCCGAAAAAAGACGTACGTGTTTTTTTGAAGGCAAAATAAATAAAAAGACAGTGTTCCCAAGCGTATGATCGCCCTACGGAAACACTGTCTTTTTTATGGGATAAATCGGGATGTTTTATTTAACGAACGGAGCGGCTTGCAAATAGGCGGCGCTCTTCTCTACGCCCTCGAACTGGGTACGGCCTTTTTTGTCACCTTCCAGTTCCACGTAGTAGCCGAGGATACCGATCTCGTACGCTTTTTTGAATATATTCGGGAAATTCATCATACCGGAATCACCGATGATCCAACGATCCTTGATGTGCAATAACTTAAAACGATTCGGATAATTCTCCATCCATTCCACGGGATCTTGCTGCCCCATAACGGCCCAATATACATCCAACTCGAACATAACCTTATCCGGATCGGTATTTTTCAGGAATAACTCCTCGATATAAGTACCCTTAGGAGGTGCCCACGGATTCGGGTTCTGTTCCGGTTTCTCGCCGGCTTTCAATACCCGTTTGAACTCATTGCTGTGATTATGGTAGCCCCATAGGATTCCCGCTTTCTTCGTGATCTCTCCGGCACGGTTGAAGATCTCCGATACTACTTTGGCGTCATCCTCGTTTTCGATACGGGGTAAACTCGGTTGTACCATACAACTAACACCTAGCTCGGCATGGATATCGGTTGCCTTTTTCCAGAACTCGTCGAATTTGGGCATATTCTCTTTCGTATACTCGCGAACGGAAGGGGTCAGGTGTGAGCTACTGATTCTCAAACCGGCATCATCCACCATTTTCTTATAATCCTTGGAGGCGATGAATGTCGTATTTTTAGGATTATAATCACCGAATTTACCAGTGTCTTCCCTATATCCGAAAATCTCCAGATCGGTATATCCCGCTTTTGCCAATCGGTTCAATCCGTTAGGCATATCTTGCAGTAACTCCTGTCCGAGCGAATAGGTTTGCAATCCCATCTTTTTCCCGGCGGTTGCCGAGGATATCGCATCCGTGGCGGGTATGGATCTGGTGGGATTTGAAGCCATTACTTTTTGGCTGGCTATGCCCCCTAAAGTAAGTAATGAAATGTTTCTCAAAAATGTTCTTCTGTCTGTCATGGTGATAAAGAATTAAAATTAAACATCTGTTTCTCGCAAATATAGTTAACCTTTTTGAAGTTTATTAAGAAAATGTCTCTCAAAAACTTGCGATTGGGTTTAAATAGATTTAAAATTTGACATAACTCAATTTTACGAACTTACTCCATACATCCAATTACCTGAATAAGGGGATTGTTTGGTATACCTCCGTGGATTTTTAATGTGATTTTACCCATTCTTAGGTATTGTGGGGCGGTAGTCTCTGATCGTAACTTTGCAACGTTTTAAATAACATAATTGATTAAATGATGATGAAGAAAATCAGAGGGCTTTTCCTCTCCTTTTTACTGTTGCTTATTTCCATCTCGGCTTTTTCTCAACATAAAACAATGATATCGGGTAAAGTCCTGTCCACGGAAAAAACAACCGTGGATTTCGCTACCGTTTATCTAAAAGGTACGAATTACGGCGGGACTACGAATGAGGAAGGTATCTATCATCTTCAAGCTCCCGCGGGAGAATATACATTAGTAGTATCGGCTATCGGATATAAGACGGTAGAGAAACCCGTGAAACTGATGCGTGGGGAACGGATAAAGATGAATGTGGTAATCAGCCCTCAAGCTACGGAGTTGGATGAGGTGGTTGTCGTTTCTAATGGCGTGACCCGGCTCAAGCGTTCTGCGTTCAATGCCGTGGCCCTCGATACGAAAGCCTTGCAAAATTCAACCCAGAACTTGAGTGAAGCCTTGGCTCAAGCGCCCGGAATGAAGATCCGGGAGTCCGGCGGTGTCGGCTCGGATATGCAACTGATGATGGATGGATTTACCGGCAAGCATATCAAGATCTTTATCGATGGAGTTCCGCAAGAAGGTGTCGGCAGTTCTTTCGGACTGAATAATATTCCGGTGAATTATGCCGAGCGTATAGAGGTCTATAAGGGTGTGGTACCGGTGGGTTTCGGAACAGACGCTATCGGAGGTGTTATCAATATCATCACCAAGAAGAACCGGAACAAATGGTTCTTGGATGCTTCTTATTCATACGGGTCTTTCAATACGCATAAATCTTATGTGAACTTCGGACAGACTTTCCGGAGCGGACTCACGTATGAGATCAACGTTTTCCAGAATTATTCGGATAATAATTACTATGTGGATACTCCGGTGAAGGACTTTACGACCGGAGCGATCAATAAGAAAAAGATCGAGCATGTGAAGCGTTTTCATGATACGTATCATAACGAGGCCGTTATCGGGAAAATCGGTTTCGTGGATAAGAAATGGGCGGATCGTTTGATGTTCGGGTTTACCTATTCACATATGTATAAAGATATACAGACGGGCGTACGCCAAGAAGTGGTGTTTGGCGGCAAATATCGGAAGGGATACTCGATCATGCCGTCGTTGGACTATCGCAAGCGTGATTTCTTCGTTAGGGGCTTGGATGTGGTATTGACGGCGAATTATAATAAGAACATGACGAACAATGTAGATACCTCTTCCTATGAATATAATTGGCGTGGCGAGATGCGTCCGCTCCGGATGCCCGGTGAGCAATCTTATCAGAACACCCGGTCGGATAATAATAACTGGAACGGAACCTTAACAGCTAACTACCGTATCGGTAAGGCGCATACGTTCACGTTCAATCACGTGATCAACGCGTTCCGGCGTTCGAATCAGTCTCTTTTGAACGAGGACTCGGAAGCGAACGCTATTCCGAAGGAAACCCGTAAAAATATCAGCGGTCTTTCGTATCGCTTGATGCCGACGGAACATTGGAACTTGTCTGTGTTCGGTAAATATTACAACCAGTTTATCGCGGGGCCTGTCGCTACTTCCTCGGCTCAAGATGACTATATACGTACGACCAATTCGGTAAGCGCGATGGGATATGGGGCCGCGGGAACTTACTTTATCTTGAAAAGCTTGCAAGCGAAATTGTCCTATGAGAAAGCCTATCGCCTGCCGACCAATGAGGAGATGTTTGGCGATGAGGACCTTGAGACCGGCGATATTTCCTTGAGACCGGAGAACAGCGATAACGTGAATCTGAATTTAAGCTACAACGAGACATTCGGTAAGCATTCCGTATATGTGGAAGGCGGATTGATCTACCGAAATACGAAAGATTATATCCAACGGAATATATCGGATTTGAGCGGCGGTAAATATGGCGCTACCTATGTGAATCATGGTCGTGTAGAGACCAAGGGTTACAATATCTCGGTTCGCTACGGTTTCGCTAACTGGGTAAGCGTAGGAGGAAACTTTACGCAGATGAATGTAAGGGATAACGTGAAGACGGTTACCAGCGGGACGAACCAAGAGAGCTTGACATATGGCGCACGTATGCCGAATCTTCCTTATCAGTTTGCCAACTCGGATGTGACCTTCTACTGGCGTAATTTGTGGAAGAAAGGCAATACGCTAAGTGTCACTTACGATAATTTATATATGCATAGTTTCCCGCTGTATTCGGAGGCAGTAGGCAGTGAATCCGAATTTGTGGTACCAACTCAATTCTCGCATAACCTGACACTCTCTTATGGTATACAGAACGGGCGTTACAATATCTCTTTCGAGTGCAGGAATCTCACGAACGAGAAATTATACGATAACTTCAGCTTGCAGAAGGCTGGCAGGGCTTTCTATGGTAAGGTGAGGGTTTATTTCGGTAATTAATTTAAAGTGTGACTATCTTTTATTTATCAATAATTAATTCAAAACATAATAGATTAAAACAACATGAAGAAGAATTATTTAATGACAGGTCTTGCCGCCGCATTATTGGTTGGGGGAGTATTTACTTCTTGTAGTGACGACGATCCTGTAAACCCGGATAACGGAGGCAACGGGAATGGAAATGGCGGAGGATCGACCTCGGAGGCGGTTTCGAGCTATGTAGTCGCCGCTTCTGTCGGTGACGCAAATTACTTGTTGACAGCCGATACGCTGGGTGATGGCTCTATCTCCGCTAAAAACAACGGACTCACTACGGAAAGCGGTACGCAATGGATCTTCTATAAGGATAAATATTTGTATCGTTTGGTTTACAATCAAGGAAATGCCGGTGTTACTTCTTCATACGTACTGAATGCGGAAGGTAAGATTAAAGAGCGTGATAATACTTACGAGATCAAGCGATTTACTTCTTATGGTATCTATGGCGACTATATCATTACATCTTCTACCGGTGATCTGGGTGAGGAATATGCGGACGAGAATGGTTATCTGCCTAAAGGCTTCTTGCTCTCTTATCTGGATGTGGCCAAAGAGACGTTTACGACAAACACGAATACGATCTTGTCGGAGAATTATTTGGGAAATGGCGAGTTCGTTACGTTAGCGGGTATTCTCCAAGCGAACGGCCGGATCTATTCCGCGGCTATCCCGATGGGATTGAGTAAGTACGGCGTGAAAGCGGAGGGAGGTAAATATGTTAAATACCCGGAGCTGGTAAAGACAGAATCCGGAGGAAGCGGTAGTGGCGCTTACGAAAAAGGGGAATTGCAATGGACGCAATATCCGAACGAGGCTTGGGTCGCTATTTATGCGAACGAGAAATTCGAGAACCCGAAACTGATAAAGACGGATAAGATCAGTTATGCTTGCGGACGTAACCGTTCTCAATACTACCAGACCATTTGGACGGCAGACAACGGCGATGTGTATGTGTTCTCGCCCAGCTATGCCAAGACGATGACGGCGGAGGTACAGAAAACGACTTTGCCGGCCGGTGTAGTTCGTATTAAGGCTAACGCGGAGGAGTTTGATCCTGATTATTATTGTAATTTGGAGGCACAGACGGGTGGTAAGGCATTCTTGCGTTGTTGGCATATCACGGAAGATTATTTCTTGTTGTTGATGTATGATCGTCCGTTGACTGAATCCGGATTCGCCGCGAAAGAGTTGGCTATTTATAAAGGAGAGGATAAGAGTCTTACTTACGTGAAGGGGCTGCCTTCCACGGATGTTATTTCCGGATTTGGCAATACTCCGTTCTCGGAGGATGGTATCGCTTATATGGCGGTTACGACTACCGATGGAAGTAAACCTGCCGTGTATCGTATCGATCCGAAGACAGCTACCGCAACAAAAGGTCTTACCGTTGAGGCAGAGCAAATCAGTGGTGTAGGTAAATTGACTGCCGCTCAAGAGTAATAAGCAAGTATGAGTCGGACTCACATTCTTTTAATATTCCTCCTGCTCCCGCTAACCCTGCGGAGCCAGGAGGATATTTGTATAGGAAAGGAACTGGTTTTGTACTCTACCGTATTGCAAGAAGACCGGAGTTATTGGATACACCTGCCGGAGCATTATAATATGGATACGAAACAACGCTATCCGGTTGTTTACCTGCTAGATGGAGATTCTTTCTTTCATTCGCTGGTAAGCATAAGGAAAACGTTGGCATCCGGTAGAGGTAAATATCTACCTCCCTGTATTATTGTCGGGGTATTAAATACGGATCGGACACGTGATTTTACGCCTACCGCTTCAGCCGCCGGACGGGATGGTAAAATCTCCATAGATGCGATTCCGCAAGGAGGGGGAAGTGAGGCTTTCAGTAAGTTTCTTACGGAAGAACTTCGCCCTGCTATCGATAGTGCCTATCGCACGAACGGCTGGAATATGCTTATCGGTCATTCGTATGCGGGGCTTTTCACCTTGAATACGTTTCTTCGTCATACGGAATTATTTGATACCTATCTAGCGGTCGACCCTAGTTTGTGGTGGGATCAGGGGCGGTTGGTCCGGGAGGCGGAGGCTTTGGTTGCAGGCCGGAATTTTAAAGGGAAAAGCCTGTATATCGGTGTCGCGTCTAAAAAAAGGACGGACCGGGTGGACATTCATCTTGACAAAGTGAGTTATCTTCTTTCGGAGGTTTTGCCACAAGCGGAGAACCTGCGTTTCTTTAGTAAATCATTTCCCGACGAGAACCATGGAACGGTAGCGGTTCCGGGTATATATGACGGGATTAAACAATTATTCGGAAAATGAGAAAATTCTTTGCGAAAGTACATTTATGGCTATCGATACCTTTTGGCATTATTATTGCGATTGTCTGCCTGACCGGGGCGATTCTCGTCTTTGAGACAGAGATATTAGAATTAGGCCACCCTTCCCGTTATTTTGTAAAGGAAGTAAAAGGGGAACCTCTCTCGCCTGCCGCCTTGATAGAATCGGCGCGCCAACAATTACCCGATTCGGTTCGAATAAACGGTATTCGAGTATCGTCTGACCCGAGACGAACTTATCAACTGGTATTACCGGGGAAAAAGGCCGCGGGTTTTATTGATCCCTACACCGGGGAGGTGACCGGGATGGATGACGGACAAGGTTTTTTCCTGAAAATGATGCGTCTTCATCGTTGGTTACTTGATGAGTATAAACGGGATGGAAGTTTTTCTTGGGGAAAATCAATAGTTGGCTATGCGACTTTGGTCTTGGCGATTATTATTATAAGTGGAATCGTTATTTGGTATCCCCGCAATAAAAAAGTATTGAGAAACCGGTTGAAAGTAAAGACCAAGGCTGGTTGGTTCCGTTTCTTCTATGATTTACATGTCTCCGGGGGATTCTATGCGGCATTGCTCCTGCTTATCTTAGCGTTAACCGGATTAACATGGTCGTTTGGTTGGTATCGAAATGCCTTTTATAGTGTCTTCGGTATTAGTGCAAACCCGCCTCAAGCGCATCATGCTCCAGCTTCTTCCGGCGCGAAGAAACCTGCGAAGAAAAAGACGGATTACACACAATGGGCTGAGGTGTTATTGGCATTGAAAAGCCATTATCCGGACTTTAACTCAATCACAATCCAAGATGGCTCCGCTACGGTTTCTACGGCCCGTTATGGGAATACAAGAGGAAGCGACCGTTACTCCTTTGATCCTGCTACGGGTGAGATTACGGAAGTCCAATTATATAAAGATCTCCCAAAATCGGGGAAGATAAGAGGATGGATTTATTCCGTACACGTCGGCTCGTGGGGGGGAATGACTACCCGTATATTGACTTGCTTAGTTTCCTTGTTGGGGACGATCTTCGCGATAACCGGCTATTATTTTTGGATAAAGAAACAATTCAGGAAACTGAGATGAAAAGAAAGAGGTATGTTTGACCCACATACCTCTTCATAAATCTAAACCAATCAAGTTGAATACGCAAACGTTGTAATATTAAGGTTAAACAGTTATGTATGTAAAAGTGTGCGTCTATTCAATTCCTTCTTTCCTTATAGATGCCAACCACTGGTCGATCCGCCCTTCTGTTTGATCGTCTTCATTCATTTCATCCAAAGGAAGTCCGACGAACATACCGTTTATGCAGGCGGTGGAACTGTCAAATGAATATCCCGAAGCATCTACAGCGCCAATGAATTTGCAACCTGTATTTCGCAGGTCGGAATAGATCGTACCGATGGCGTCACAGAAAGTGTCGCTAAAAGAGGCTGAGTCTCCGCAACCGAATAATGCGACGGTTTTCTCACTTAAGTCCAGCTTTTTCAGTTTCCCTAGATAACTATCCCAATCATCTTGCAAATCTCCGGCGCCCCAAGTGGAACAGCCCAATAACAAGATTTCATAAGGCGCTACATCAGCGGGAGAAGCGTTAGATACGTCATGAATATCTTTGTCTTCCACACCCAGCTTCTCTGCGATACGTTTCGCGATCCCTTCCGTCGTTCCTGTAGACGAGCCGTAGAATATTCCTATAGTCTTCATTCCTATTTGTTTTTATAGTTTAATAACGAAGACAAATATCCGATATCTTATTAGTCTCGGCAATACCTATAAATATGTATTTTGAGGGTCGCGAATACCCATGAATGATCAGTGAATTTATCGGATGTAGGACAGGGTAAACACTTTCGAGTACATAACTTTTAGATATTCTGTAATATTATCTTTTTATGTTTAACTTTGTATCGCCATAATATGGCGAAAATCAGATACTTTTCTGGATTCGTGTTGTTTTGGCTGAAAAAGAAATAGCTAACCGCTAGTTGGTAGAACAAGTAGAGGTAACGGACATGGCCGTGAACAATTTAAACAAAGTAAGACGAGAAAAATTAAAAATGAATATAACAAGAGATTTAAAATCGAGAAAGAACGAACTGTTAAGTTATTTTAGGAGTCGTTCTAGTGAAATACTTAGCGAACTCACATTACAATATTCAGCGACTGATTACAAGAAGAAGGCATCCGCACTCAATAAGGCTATTGTCAAAAGTAAAGACAATCTTTTGTCAATTCTCATAGAAACGGCACGAAGCGAACATTGGACAAACTATGAGATACTTGAGTGCGTTCTTATGATAACATATACTAATGATGTGGTAATGCTTGAATCGAGAAATTCTGTATGGGAATACGAATATATGGCTTTTTCCCGTCGCGTAGGCGAGCTGTGGGAGCCATTTTGTAAATTGTGTTTCGCTTATCCTTCAACAAATATTCGATCGTTTATACCTCCTTTGTTTTCAGAGGTCAAACGGAATTTGACAACAGAAATCAATACTTATATTGATGGGCTTAGGCTTGGAACGAATGATAGAAACCAATTAAAAAAATATTACGACAAGGTGTGGAACCTAGTGACATCTGGCGAGATACAGTTGGAGTGTGATTTGCATTTTACTGATGGTCAAAAGAAATACATTGTTGATTTTAAGAGTGGGTTTGGATCAAATGAAAAAGGAAATACAAACAGACTTCTCTTAGTAGGAAGCATATATAAGAATATTGAGACGGAAGATTTTCAATGTATGATTTTTGTGCGTCAAGCTGAAAATAACCATTATTTAACAACGCTTCAAAACTCTGGCGTGTGGGAAACGTCGTGTGGTACTACAACATATCAGAAAATCCAGCAATATACAGGTTTTGACATTCACTTGTGGATAGAGCAAAACATTGACTGGATGAACGATTTTACTCCAGAAATGAGTGAAATGGTTATTAAAAATAAACTTCAAAGTTATCTTATTTGGTAAAGAGTATGAACAGTAACTTAACTTATCAAGCATATTATACAAAGTCAAATCCGATTCTTAATTATATGACGAATATGCTTCATTTCCAGCAACAAGACTCGATCTTAGAGCCATGTGGTGGAGATGGGGTTTTTGTCGATAAAATCCTTGAAAAGTCACCTTATTCTAACATAAGCGTTTTTGAGCTAAATCCAATTGCCGCAAAAGCTTTACGTGACAAATATAGAGGTGAGAGCAATATTAATATTCGAGAAACAGATACACTACTTGACAAGGATGTGGTATCGTGTAGTTTGCGGTATGACAAGATTATTGGTAACCCTCCCTATGGAGCACGTAATGATGATAAGAAGAAAGCGATGTTACATAGTTTGTACGCTGACATATATACGAAAGAAAGCTACACCCTTTTCTTATATGCGTGTATCCGTTGTCTGAATGAAAATGGGGAGTTGAGCTTCATTATCCCAGATACATTCTTGTCTTTGCATCGCCATTTAGCTATTAGAAAGTTTTTGTTGACTAATACCAAAATTCGAGAAATAGTGTTATTCCCGTCCTCATTTTTTCCGGGTGTCAATTTTGGATATGCTAATTTGTGTATTATAACGCTCGTGAAATCATCAGATACAAGCAAGAATCTAGAGAATCACATGGCTATTAGAACAAACTTCAAAACCGTAGAGGACTTGGAGAATACTAATGCCGGTATAAAAAGGATTGTATCACAGAGGGAAGTATATAATGGAGTAGGATCTGCTTTTATGTTCAATGCGGATAAAAAAATGATAGACCTCATAAATGATGAGTTCTTTGCAAAGATTGGAGATATTGCGGATTGTGTAACCGGCTTCTATTCGGGCAATGACAAAAAGTATCTACATCCATTAAATGATTCTATTAAGAATGCCAAGAAATATTTATGCGCTAAAAGCGAGGAGATAAGAAATACTGAGCTTACAGAGTTTGAAAAGACAAACGGAATAGAAACTTCACGATGTCTCGTCCCAATTGTAAAGGGGGGGAATATAGAATATCTGAAACCTAATCAGTGGTTTATGGATTGGTCTACCCAAGCTATCAAGGAGTATCGTAGTAGCAAGAAATGCCGGTTCCAGAATTCTACTTTCTATTTTAAAAAGGGAATAGCTATACCGATGATACGTTCATCGAAGTTGACGGGCACGCTTATTGATGGAAGACTCTTTGACCAGTCAATAGTAGGCGTGTTTCCTAAAGATGACTCATGGACAAATTATCTGTTAGGATTCTTCAATTCTGGCGTATGTTCAAAACTTATAAATGTGATAAATCCTTCTACAAATAACTCAGCTAATTATATTAAGAAGATACCATTTATTTATCCCAAAGATGATGTACGTATCAAAGTTGAGACTTTGGTTGGTATGATTCTTTCTTCTTTAGAGCAAGGAAATTTCAATGTTGAACAATACAAGTTGGAGTTAGACGAAATTTTTTCGGAGTTGTATTTTAATTCAGAAGAGGCATATAGGGAAAAATGTAATAGAAAGAATATACATATTAGGCAGCTGAATTTCCTTGATGTCATGAAGGAATGTCCTGAAAATATTGTAGAGAATCCCCCTCTCCCCCCCCGCTCCGTCTAAAAGATATTTCGCCTACCTTATTTGGGGTGTGGCGGGTAAAAGGGATCCGGTGGGAAACTTGAACAGTCACGCTGCTGTAAACTCCAAAAAAGCTTCACTCACCACTCAATAAACTTACCTCTTTGCCTGCGTTTCTCCAACTCCTCTTGCAGATAACGTTGACGGTCTTTGGCGATGTAACGACGGGCGAAGATATTGGGGACGGCTACGCCTAAAGAGATACAAAGGATGATGAGGGCGGAGTTAATACCATTGGAGAAGGCGTTCGTAACCTCGCCGATCACCCCGTGAAGGTTGATAAAACCTAATAACGAGCGATACATCAATACTCCCGGGATCATTGGGATAACAGAAGGGATCGTCAATACATGGTTCGGTACATGGAACCAATGAACCGCTTTCACTGCGATCAGGCTGACAACGAAACTTCCCATAAACGAGCCGATCACGGGACCATAGCCCAGCTCGAAGTTCACGAAGTTCCGGATGCATACGGCGATAATACCGCCTAAAGCAACCACCCATAATAAACGGCGTTGGATATTGAATATCATGGAGAAACCAACGGCGGATATGGCAGCTGCTATCGCATATACGTAATACGGATCATGCGGGACCATGCTTAGTTCGCTGAATTTATGGTCGATCGATACGTCGTTCATTACGAGTAAGCGTAAGGCAAATGCGATACCGAAAGTCATTGCCGCTACCATCATCACCGTGTTTGCGGCACGGGTAATACCGACCAGCAAGTGATTATCGATCATATCGTCTACAAAATTAATCAAAGGTACGCCCGGTACGATGAATAGGGCACAAGCCAGTAACGGGAGATACGGAGTACCGGATATTCCCAGAAAAGATGAGGCATATGCTAGACAAGTACAAATAAAGGCGGCAAGAGCGATCCCCATGTAGGCGTTAAGGCCAGCCTCTACACAACGGGCACGCACCCTGAAACCGATAAAAGTACAGATCGAGGTTAACAAGAACGCGATCCAGTCTCCTCCAAATAACTTACAGAAACCTCCACAAGCGAATCCTGCTCCGATCGCTACGATATAAGGGGTATAATTCCGAGGTTGGCGAACTATCTTTTCCAATTCTTCCTCATATTTATCCAAGGAATAATCTTGCTCGATCGCCCGCCATGAGAGCTTGCTGACCTGTGATATCGTTGTCATGTTAATACCATGTTTCTCGCATTTCTGGAATTTGGAGAATGAGTTTCGCTCATCGCTTACGTTCACCATAATCATGGTCCAGCGGATATCGATATGCAATTTCTCCTCGGGAATCCCCATAAAGGCGGCCACCCGCTTCATGTTGCGCTCGATACGGTTCGTATCGGCGGCACTTTCCATCAACAATTTTCCCGTACGGAGCAAAAGATCCAATTTGCGCCGTAATAACAATACTTCCTTGTCTGTCATCATCTTCTTTTTGTTCTTATATATGTGTTCTCTATACCCTAACCCACGAGGATATGAATCTTAAATGAATGGCAGGTCTTCTGACTGACTCCCATTCTAATGCCTTCCCGGCTTACTAGGCCAGTGGCGAAAGTAGTATTAGAATGTTAAAGGAGTTTCACAGCAGCGGGACTGTACCGGATTCTCACCGGATTCCCTTTTAATCCGTATGCCCGAACGAGCGTACGGAACCAATTCGGATGCAAAGGTATGAAATCATGCTAATATCCGTCTCGCTTCAGTAAGAATAATTATCCGGATACTTATATATTCTTTGTTGAATGCGCTTCTATTCTATAAATCACGACGTGGTCTGTACAAATCACGCCGTGGATTTTATAAACCACGCCGTGGTTTGTACAGACCACGTTGAAAATTGAGGAATAGATGCTGATGTAATTCTCTTTATATATAAGAGAACGGATGTTTATTTCTTGTTCCGTACAAGATTTTATGCATGTGTGTGCCTTAAAAGCCTTAAATAAAAGGATCGTACTTGTATTTTACGATTTCCTTTTTATTTAAAGAAGCTTGTACGTCAATTAACCGTTGGTTGCTGCTTCCCCGGAATAAAAGGCTCTCATCCCGAAGGGTTTGTTTGTAGCGCCCATCTACCAATACGTCGATATAGGATAATAAGGCGGCTTGTGCCGGGTTCTTTATCAGGTCCTCGAATTTATATCCCGTGTAGCACCAGATCGTCTTTTGGCTTTTTTCCTTGATCGCCTTGGCTACCTCGGTGAAGCCTTCCGGTTGGAACATGGGATCTCCTCCACTGAAGGTGACGTTGGCGAACTCGTCAGCCAGCACTTTCTCCACGATCTCTTCCGTTCTTACTTTCTTCCCTTTATGGATATCCCATGATTCGGGGTTGTGGCAACCCGGGCATTTGTTCGGGCAACCCGCCGCATAGATGGCGGTCCGGAATCCCGGACCGTCTACGGTGGTATCTTCGATGATATCTATGATAGACAACATGGTAATTGAAAATTAGTTGTGGGTGATGCGGTCGTTCAGCTCGGATAGCTTGGCGTTGTTCCAACGGTCGGTGGTTCCTACCAAGTAACCGGTGATGCGTTGAAGTTTGTCCAAGTGTTTGCTGCCGCATTTCGGGCAGGCTTCCAGATTCGGGGTGGAGTTCTCGTAGCCACAATCCAGACAACGGTTACGATTATGGTTTACGGAACCGTATCCGATATTGTATTTATCCATCATATCCACGACACGCATGATCGCTTCGGGGTTATGGGTAGCGTCGCCATCCATCTCTACGTAAAAGATATGGCCGCCACGAGTCAAATCATGATAAGGAGCTTCCACTTCGGCTTTATGACGGGCACTGCACTTATAATATACCGGGACGTGATTAGAGTTCGTATAATAATCCCGATCCGTGATACCCGGAAGCGATCCGAACTTCTTACGATCTTTTCCCGTGAACTTGCCGGACAAGCCTTCAGCCGGAGTTGCCAGTACGCTATAATTGTGTTGGTATTGCTCAGAGAATTGGTTGGCACGATCCCGGATATACGTAACGATCCTTATGCCTAAGGCCTGCGAATCCTCATCTTCGCCATGATGCTTCCCGGTAAGGGCTACCAAGCATTCGGCCAGTCCGATAAAGCCGATACCCAAGGTGCCTTGGTTGATAACGGAGGCAATCGAATCGTTAGGCTTCAATTTTTCCGAGCCTAACCACAAGGAAGACATCAACAACGGGAATTGCTTCGCGTAAGCGGTTTTCTGGAACTCCATACGCTCATGCAACTGACGAGCCGTAAGTTCCAGCATATGATCCAGTTTAGCGAAAAATAGGGCGATACGCTCTTCCTTATTCTCCACTTGCATGCACTCGATAGCCAATCGCACGATATTGATCGTCGAGAAGGATATATTACCTCGTCCGATAGAAGTCTTTGGTCCGAAACGATTCTCGAATACACGGGTACGGCATCCCATGGTCGCTACCTCGTGGATATAGCGCTGAGGATCGTCCGCATTCCAATCTTCGCTTTGGTTGAAGGTCGCGTCGAGATTCAAGAAGTTCGGGAAGAAACGACGGGCGGTGACCTTGCAGGCCAATTGGTAAAGATCGTAGTTGCGGTCCTCCGGCAGATAGCTTACGCCTCGTTTCTTTTTCCATATCTGGATCGGGAAGATAGCGGTTTCGCCGTTACCTACGCCTCTGTAAGTACTTTTTAATAGCTCCCTGATAATACAACGACCTTCCGCAGAGGTATCGGTACCATAATTGATGGAGCTGAATACCACTTGGTTGCCTCCACGGGAATGGATCGTGTTCATATTATGGATAAAAGCCTCCATCGATTGGTGTACACGGCTTACCGTGCGGTTGATGGCATGTTGTATGATGCGTCTATCACCGCTTAATCCATCCAAGGTCTGTGTCTGGTAATCGTCGATAGGCTTATTATATAAGTGGGAGAAATCCTGTCCGTATAAATCCTCTAAGGTCTTTACTTCCTCGATAAAGCTATTACGTACGTAAGGAGCTAGGTAGAAGTCGAACGCCGGTATCGCCTGTCCGCCATGCATCTCGTTTTGGGCGGTCTCTAGAGAGATACAGCCAAGGATGCTTGCGGTTTCGATTCGTTTAGCCGGACGTGATTCGCCATGACCGGCGGAGAACCCGTATTTCAGGATGCGATCCAACGGGTGTTGTACGCAGGTCAAGCTTTTAGTCGGATAATAATCTTTATCATGAATATGGAGGTAGTTGTTAGATACGGCTTCCTTGACCTCTTCGCTCAATAAATAGTCATCGACAAACGGCTTGGTGGTCTCGCTGGAGAATTTCATCATCATGCCGGCGGGTGTATCGGCGTTCATATTCGCGTTCTCACGGGTGATATCGTTGGATTTGATATTGATAATCTCCAAGAACATATCCCGTGTTTTCGCCTTGCGGGCTACGCTTCGCTGATTTCGGTAAGCGATATATTTCTGCGCTACGTCCTTCCGGCTACTGGCCATCAATTCCAGTTCCACGGCATCTTGAATCGCCTCTACGGTCATTTGAGGTTCTCCCTTGAATGAGATATGATCTGTGATCTGGCGAATCAGTTGCATATCTTCTCCCTTGTCTGTATGCAACATGGCTTTACGGATAGCGGTTACTATCTTCTCCTCGTTGAAGCCAACGATACGCCCGTCCCGTTTAACAACTGTCTGTATCATGATGTCGATTAATTTGTGATTGATTATGCGTGCAAAGGTATCTTATTACTCCATATGATTTTCTTTTTGGAAAACTTTTTGCTGATTAAATTATGTTAAGGTGTTAATTTGTAGTGTGTTGTAAAAAGTTTTGGAAAACTTTGTGTCTTGTGCGATTGTTTTTTGTTTTCCTTTTTGGCAATGTGGTGTGTTATAAGCTTCTCTTTGTAAAGCTTTTAAAGAACATAAGCCGGGATATATTTTTGTTTATATAAAATAATTTATACTTTTGCCCCCGTTTTGGTGATGACGTAAAACCATCCGGTTTCGTCATAAAGAGGGAATCCGGTGTGAATCCGGAGCAGTGCCCGCTACTGTAAGCTTTTGTAAAGTAGAAAACATTTCTCATACCACTGTCTGTAAAAGACGGGAAGGTCGTTTTCTACGAGGTAAGTCAGGAAACCTGCCAAGCGTTTTTATTGCTGTTTTTCTCGGGGTCAGGAAAGCGGAAATATACATAATAACAAATCGTTTATGAAAAGAAAGTGTTTGTGCGCGGCTTTAGCTGTAAGTTGTGCGATAAACGTATCATTTGCGCAGGTACGTTTACAGGGTAAGGTCGTGGATGAAAGTAATGAACCAATTCCGGGCGCGAATATCCGCGTGTCGGAATCCTTGAATGGTACAACCACGGATGCCAGCGGAAAATTTGAGCTGAACCTTCCCGATGGTAGACATCGTATTCGTGTGACTTACCTTGGCTATGAGCAAGGCGTGTATCAAACGGATCACTCGGAAAAAGATGTCGTTATTAAGCTGAAAGAAAAGTATGTGAATATCGATCAAGTGGTGGTAACCGGTACCGGTTCGCATCGCCGCATGAGTAATTCCCCTATTCCCGTGAAAGTGCTTACGGGAAAAGACTTGAAAGAGGCGAGCGTAACCAATTTCCAAGATGCGATGACCAAGCTGAATCCGAGTATCGTATTTATGGAAAACGGACAGGGGGCTACGATGAATATGAACGGATTGACAGAGAAATACGTGGTTATCTTGGAAAACGGTAAGCGTTTGGCCGGCGATGATACCTATTCCCGTATCGATATGTCTAACGTAAAGCGGGTAGAGATCTTGAACGGGGCCGCTTCCGCTTTGTATGGTAGCGACGCGATCGCCGGCGTTATCAATATCATCACGGATGATTCCCGCAATAAGGTGAACGTGACGAGCAATAGCCGTTATGGTAGCAAGAACCAATTCTTGCAGTCGGTCAACGCGGACGTGAATGTAGGGAAGTTCGGTTCATATACTTCTTATCAATATCAACGGGCCGATGGTTGGCAATTAAATCCCTATACGGAGAGTAAAGGCGAGTTGGTTCCTACCAATAAGCAAGCTTCCGAGGGATTTCACCGGAACGTGATCAACCAACGTTTCACGTACGACGCTACGGATCGTTTGTCTTTTTATGTGCGTGGTACTTTCTTCGGACGTTCCAGCGATCGTCCGATGCCGATGGATAAAGTGAATACGACCAACTATGATATGAGAAAAGAGACGTTCACTTATGGGGCGGGCGCTCAATACATGATTAATAAGAACTCTTATTTGAACGCTGATTATCTGTCGGACAATCATAGTACGTATAAGGATTTCTTTGATGGAAAGAAAAGCGGAGAGAGTGATATGACGAAACGGATTCATTACCATAACTTGAATGTCAAGGGAATCTTTCGTTTGGGCAAGTATAATAAGCTTTCGGCTGGTGCGGAGTTCATTAAAGAATTACTGAGCAGTGAGACGGATAACATAGCGGGTAAAAGTATGTACACGACCGCATTTTATGCGCAAGACGAGATCAATATCAATGAGCATTTCCAAGCGTACGCGGGTTTGCGCTATATTTACCATGAGAATTTTAAGAGTTATGCGACTCCTAACGTGGCTTTGCTGTATAAGGTAGGCGGTTTTAATTTCCGCGGATCGTATGCGGCTGGTTTCCGTACACCTGAATTGAAAGAGCTGTATACGGAATCGGAGAAGAAAGCGTCCGGAGCGACTCGCCTTACGATCGGTAATCCGGATCTGGACCCGGAGAAGAGCGACAATTTCACGTTGAGCGCAGAATATACGATGCGGTATTTCTCTTTGTCCGTGTCCGCTTTTATGAATAACGTACGTAGCATGATTAACTATAAGATGTTGGATACGGCGGAACGGGATGCTTATAACACCGCCCATGGTACGGACTATGATGAGATACAGATGCGTGCGAATATCGATAAAGCGAAGATCAAAGGTATTAACGTAACCTTCAATAGTTATCTGGGAGCGGGCTTTACCTTGAATGGTGGCTATAGTTTCATGGATGGAAAGAACGTATACGAGGATGAACCTTTGGATAAGACCGTTAAGCATAGTGGTACGGTAGCGGCTATGTGGTCTCATACTTGGAATAAGTATAAGCTGAACGTGAATTTTAACGGACGCATCCAAGGGGAACGTTATTCTACTTCTTATGGATATGCGCCGAAATATTCCTTGTGGAATCTCAATACGAGCCATACGTTTAGAGCCGGCGATTTCTTGTTGGAACCGGGAGTAGGTATCGAGAACCTTTTTGATTATGTAGATGATCGCCCCTTTAATTACAATTACGCTACATTGACCCCGGGCCGTACCTATTACGTCAGCCTTCTGGTCCGTTTCAAGCAGTAAACTGTCACATGTCAACTATCAACTAATATAATAATGTATAGGGGATTTTTACGATCCATGTTTGTTTATTCACTCCTGCTTGGGTTCGCCTGTTCATTATGGGCGAAACCCGGGCGGGAGTTTTACGCTTCCGATATCCGGGAGAGCATGGAAAAGGGAGATAAGTTAGCGATCTTGATGGTACATTTCGGGAGTGCTTACCCGGAAGCTCGTACCCAAGTAATCGATGTGATGAACAAGCGTGTCAAGGAGGCTTTCCCAGACGTGGAAGTCCGGCAGGCTTATAGCGCCCGTAGCGTAGTGAGTCGGTTGAGGGCGCAAGGTGTTTGGGTTCAGTTGCCGGCGGACGCCTTGGTGGAGTTGCGTGATCAAGGGTTTACCCATGTAATTATCCAACCGACTATCATTATAGAGGGTGTGGAGATGGAAGCGATCCGCAAAGAGGCGGAACAGCGAAAAGGTTTGTTTAAGGATTTGCGTGTAGGTAATCCCTTGTTATATGATGATACCGATTATGAGGCGGTGATGAAAGCGGTTTCCTCACCTTCTGGAGTGACTAAAAATGGGGCTAAGTTATTGGTGGCGCACGGAACTTATCATGCCAGTAACTCGGCTTACGCGAAATTGGGGTATATGTTCCAGACCAAAGGAATGAAAGATTATTATACCGGAACCCGTGAGGGTTTCCCTACGATCGAGGATGTAGGTGAGCAAATGCGCCAAGCCGGTCATAAGCGTGTGCAGTTGATTCCTTTTATGTTCGTACTGATTCGAGGTACGGAAAATACGGTCGCTGATTTCTGGCAGAAGGGGTTACGCCAACAGGGTTTCGATGTGGATATTTATTTAAAGCCTCTAGGTGAGAATCCGGCGATCCGGTCTTTATTTATCGATCACATTCGTTTCGCCATGAAATATAAACGGGTGACGGTCTTTGAGCGAAAGAAACTCTACTCGCATTGATCCTGTCTCACTTCAAGCCTCTCGATTGATAGATTCTTTCCTTGGCCTCATTTATTTTCTGGAACTTCTCGTTGGCGGCCTTGCGGATGTCTTCTCCCAAACTGGCTACTTTGTCCGGATGATGCTTGACGGCCATCCGGCGATAGGCGGCACGGACTTCCTCGTCCGTGGCGGTCGGTTCTATCTCTAGCACCTTGTAGGCATCGTCCAAGGAACTTCCTTTTAGGTTCAACATGGATTCGACTTCTCTATCAGACATTCCCATCGCCATCGCTACCTCTTTCAAGGCATTGATCTCAGCCGCGCACACATTCCCGTCACTCTTAGCGATCTCGGCGAGGAACGCAAGCAGTTGCAGCCGCTCCTCATAACTTAGGTTGTATGCGATCTGGGTTCCGCATTCCCGGATGGTATTCTTGAATCCCATGTTGTTCTCTTGATCCATGCGTTTGGCTTGGTCGAAAAGCTTTAGCAATATCTCCTCACCTTGGCTTACGGCGATCTCTCCGAAGTTTCTCCGGAGGAATTGACGGACGTATTCCATCTCGCTATGCATGATCTTCCCGTCGGCACGGATGATATAGGATGCCATAACCAACATGGAGAAAAGGAAACTGTTACGTTCCCCGGCGTATGGGTCTCTTCGTGTATATTCATCATCGTAATTGGTTCCGCCACCGAAAGACTGCCCCGTCATATTTGCCCCTTCCTCGAAGAAAGAGCCTAATATAATGCCGGCTAGAGCGCCTAGCGGTCCGAACGCCATAAATCCCAAGACGCCACCTATCCATTTCCCGATACCCATATTCTTGTTTATCTTATTTGTTGATTACCGATATGCAATATTCGTAAAAAAACGGGAGATATGCAAATGTGAAAGGCGGGTGCGTGAAGCATACCCGCCTTGCGGTTATTTGGAGAGTTGGATCTTGAATGTTTTCTCATTTATCCGGATGACATACGTACCGAAGGGTAATCCCTCGTAGCCCTGTAAGCCTATTTGCTTTTGGTAGCGTACAATCTTTCCATTGAGCGTGATCACCATCACTGGCTGTAGCTATTATTGTTCAATTTTGATCCCGCAAATTCGCTCTATTTCAAAAATATACTTTTTGGTTGTTGTAAACAATACGGCTTCCATTCCAATCGCCTTTGCACCCAACACATTCACCATTCTGTCATCCGCAAACAAACATTCCGACGGTTTAAGGCCATATTTGTCACAAAGGCGAAGATAAATTTCCTTTTCAGGCTTGATGAAGTGTTCCTCACATGATATTACCATACCGTCAAGTAACCGGAATATGTCGAATTTCTCCATGACCCGGTAGATTGTGTCGCTCCAGTTCGTCAACCCATATAGTTTGAATCCAGATTGCTTTAACTTTTTTAGAAGTACACGCATACCTTCAATCTCTCCTGTTATCTCTTCAAGATAATTATCTTTGAAAAATGTGAAGGCATCACTATATTCAGGATACCTTTTTATCGCTCCGTCAATCATTTTATCAAACGGGATTATTCCACGGTCGCACATGTTTATAAATTCCGGATCTGATAGAATCTTGTGAAAGCCGATTAGCGACACTTCATCATCCCCGAAATATCGTTCAAGCATGGGTTGCAAATCGTGATTTACGAGGACCTTGCCAAAATCAAAAATGAGGTTTTTAATCATTATCTTCGATATTTTTAATTACACGGCAAGGATTGCCGACAGCTATGGAATTGGCAGGAATATCTTTCACGACAACACTGCCTGCTCCGATGACAGAGTTTTGGCCGACAGTCACACCCGGAAGGATTGTAGAGCCGCCTCCTATCCATACACCATCTTCTATAAGGACAGGTCGGGCAATTGTGTCGCAGATGGACGCTCCGGGACATGTCCTTTCCGGCATCCTTTCTGCGAGGTGGACGGAATGAGTTGCGGTATATATTTTCACATCGGGGGCTATCATCACGTTGTTACCGATAATGATATTGTTATTATCGAGGAACGTGCAGTTCATGTTCACGATCACCTTGTTCCCGAAATAGATGTTTTTCCCATACTCGCATCGGAAGTCTATGTCGATGTAAACATCCTTGCCGATACTTCCGAACATCTGCCGATAGATGCGCTGCTTTGCCTCATTGTCGGCATAATCCGTTTCTCTGAGTTGGTGTAGTAGCCTTTTGTTACGGACAGTCATTTCCGTTATTTCGGGCGATGAGCCGTCGAAAGGCTCCTCATCCATACATTTTTGATATTCAGTTTTCATGCTTTCAATTCATGTCATTGCAGAGCCATATTCTTGTTTGAGCCAATTTTTACAGCTTGAAGGTACAAAGTTATTAAAAATCGAGAAGAAGACGAACAGATGGAGATCCGTTTTTCTCAATCTCACTTTTTATATTAACTTTGTTCCAGATAGACTTCTGAATGCGGAAAAAGATGAATCTACATATTGAATTAGATACGAGCCATCCGGCATACGAATGGCTTGAAAGGCAGGCCGACAAGATCGGTGCGAAAGGACATTTCGGCACTCACGGGCAGCATCACATTGAGCGGGATAAGATGTGTGAGGCCGCCGGCTGTTATGTGATAGAGAACATCCGCATCGCTCCCGGAGAAATCGATGAGATACAAACGATACGTGTTAATTTTGACTTGGCCTACCCTTCGACAGGTAAGCCTTGTACGGTTATTCCTTGGAGTTGATGGACGACAAGTTCCGATACAGGCTATCCGGGAATCAGAAGATTGAGATAGCTCAAAACCTGATTGATATCATGGAAAAAGGCTCGGGGATAACCGAGCAGACCATTACGTTTATTGATAACTGGATTCGTACCGGTCCCGCCGAAAAGGGAAAAGCTTTTTTCGATGTGTGGGACATCGTCTTGAGAAACTATCTGCCGACAACCAGACCTGTTCTATTCCGCACGTGCGCAGAAATCGGTAAGGACGGCAAAATAGCAAGTTTTACCGCACGATTGGAATGCGCAAGAAGATTCGCCAAAGATAATAGTGAATTCCTAATTATATGTGATACAAAAGAAACGCTTATGTGTGAGGAGGAAGTTTATCGGCCGGGGGAGTACGAGCATACGTTCTATCCGCTTGTAGAAGTCTTGAAGAAAGCGGAGTCTTGCGGTGGATGCGGCTTCTCGCAAAGATTGCTGGATGATTATATTGGCGAGGATGAGTATATCATGAGAATCAACTTAACGGATATACATTGTTTCAAGTGGAAATGAGAAAGGGACAATGATGTTCCACATTTTAATCGGATTTTTAAAAAGTTGAAAGAGGTAATGCGACAAGAATACAGAAAACATTTCCTATCTTTGCCACCGATCAAGGTGTAACCGCTATCCGTTCCGGTAGTGGCTAGTAAAAGGGAATCCGGTGTGAATCCGGAGCTGTACCCGTAGCTGTAAGTCCTTGGAGCCCCGGCAAATCTTGTTGCCACTGCCTATCGGATAGGTGGGAAGGTAGCCGACAGAGGGTGGACGAGCCAGAAAACCTGCCATGATTTTGTTATGCGACGTTTCGGGTGAAGACGTTGGTAAATCTAAATGTTGCTATGCGAGATTTATATCTTATAAGATGCCTATGCGTTTTTAGCGCATGGTTATTCTCTTTGGGTGTCGCTTACGGTCAACAGATCGATACGACGGCCTATCACGAGCTTTCCGGGGTGGAAGTGGTGGAGAAGGTACGTCCGTCGGTCACCCGTGAAGGTACGCCTTTGCAAATTATGGACCGGGCGGGAATCGATCGCTTGGGAGTACAAGACCTATCCGAGGCCGTGAAACGCTTCTCGGGAGTTACGGTACAGGATTATGGGGGGATCGGAGGATTGAAAACGGTCTCGGTACGTAGCTTGGGAGCGAAGCATACCGCCGTCAGTTACGATGGGGTGACGATTACGGACGCGCAAAGCGGGCAAGTCGATATCAGCCGTTTCTCGTTGGATAATGTGGAGATGGTTTCCTTGTCAATCGGGCAGTCGGATGACATTTTCCAAACGGCAAGGGTGTATGCTTCGGCAGGCGCCTTGAATATACAAACCGGAAAGCCCACGTTTAAAGACAAATCGTTTCATACTTATCTTAAGGTTAAGGGAGGTTCCTTCGGGCTTTTTAATCCTGTGCTGCATTATGATCAAAAATTAGGAAAGCGTTGGAGCGCATCCTTACATGGTGATTTCGTGCGTGCGGATGGACAATATCCTTATACATTAATTAATGGGGAATTGGAAACGAGAGAGAAGCGAAGAAATAGCGATATCCATTCTTTCCATTTGGAAGGTAATCTATTCGGCGATTTTGGAAGGGGAGGCGAACTTTCCTTTAAGGCGTACTATTTTGATTCGGAGCGGGGGCTTCCCGGTTCTGTTAATTTATATAACAAGAACACTTCTGAACGATTATGGGATAATAACTTTTTCGTGCAATCGGGGTATAAGAATGTTCTTAATGAGAAATTTACGCTACGGGCCATGGCTAAGTATAATTATGCTTTTACTCGTTATTTAGATATAAATGATAAATATGCTGCGGGCGAACAAGTCGATTTGAATACACAGAATGAGTATTATGGCTCTGTAGGTTTGCTGTATACTCCTATAAAGTATGTATCGGCGACGTTGACTACGGATTTAACTCGCTCTATGCTGGACAATAATTTTGTGAACGGCCCTAATCCAAAGCGAATGGCCTCTCAATCAGTACTAGCGGTGCAATATAAGAACAGTCGATTCACGGCTACCGGTAGTTTATTGGGAACATATATCACTGATAAAGTGGAGCAAGGGGAAAAACCGGATGATAAGAGGCGTTTATCCCCGGCTGTAAGTTTGTCTTGGCGGCCATTCTCGGAAAGTACTTTGCGGATACGTGCCTCTTACAAAGATATATTCCGGGTTCCTACATTTACGGACTTGTATTACCTCCGTATGGGAAATACAAATTTGAAACCGGAAGAAACTTCCCAATATAATGTAGGGGTAACATGGAGTTCTTCCTGTGGGGATTGGCTGCGGCATTTCAGTATTTCGGCGGATGGATATTATAATACGGTGAAAGATAAGATCGTGGCTTTACCTACCATGTATGTTTGGAAGATGATGAATATGGGCGAAGTGGATATTAAAGGGGTAGATGTAAATTTATCTACACAATTCCGATTGCCCTTACAAATGAGCTTGCTTTTGGCTTCCACTTATTCTTTTCAATATGCGGTTGATGTGACAGATCCGGAAGCTAAGAATTATAAGGATCAGATTCCTTATACACCTCGTCATTCTGGCACGGTTTCCGTAACCTTGGAAAATCCATGGGTAAATGTCTCTTATATACTGACTGCGGTTGGTGATCGTTATGCATTGCCGCAAAATATAGATCGGAACAGGATTGATTCTTATATAGAACAGAGTATTTCTATAAATCGAGATTTTCGTTTTCGATATTTCGGTTTGCGTTTGCAAGGTGAATTGTTAAATCTTGCGAACGTGAATTATGATGTTATTCAGTATTATCCCATGCCGGGCCGTTCTTGGCGTTTAAGTATTTGTTTATCCTATTAGTAAACTATAAAAGTAAAGTAATGAAAAAGAAGAATTTAGTTTGTGTCTCTGCCTTGTGTGCATTGATGTCTTTCTCGTTTGTCAGCTGTGATGATGACAATGAGCCTTCACTGAACATACCAAATGTATCTGTAACTAATGTCAGTTTTACGGATGAGAATCCGGAAGCTTTAAAAGTTAGTGGAACCTTAAATTGGACAGCTCCGTCTTCTGTTGACAATGTAACAAAGTACGTGATTTATGGTTCCTCTGATGGAACCGCTAAAGATATGAAAATTGCGGAGGTAGAAGTTGGAACACATTCATATGCTATTACGGATGTCGTAAATATAGGCTATTTATTAGTTATAGCCGCGAATGCGGAAGGTGAGTCTTCTGTTTATGCTTCCGTAAGAGTTATTGATTTTGTGAAGGATAGTTCTTTCATGGCTTTATATTTCTTGAATTCGGGCAATATGGGAAATAACAACTCTTCTTTATATATGTACGACATAGAAAAGGATGAGGTTGTCCCCGATTATTTCTTGGCTCAAAATGGCAGGGGGCTGGGAGATACGGCACAGGATATGATCGTGTATGGCGATAAGATGTATATCGCGGTATATGGAGAGTCTACGATAGAAGTGACAGATCTGAAGGCAAAATCCATTAAGCAAGTCAAGACAGAGGGGCAGCCCCGTTATATGGTATCAGAGGGTGGAAAAGTCTATATTAGCTATTATAATGGATATGTCGCTCGTTTGGATACCGCATCCTTGGAGGTTGAGGCGAAAGTAAAGGTCGGACGGAATCCGGAACAATTGGCGGTATCTTCTAATAAATTGTTTGTATCAAACTCCGGAGGTATGGATTACAGTACCGAGGTTGGGTATGATAAAACGGTATCAGTGGTTGATCTGTCTACTTTTACAGAGATAAAGAAGTTGGATGTAGTATTGAATCCCACACGGATACAGGCGGATGAGCAAGGAAATGTATATGTGGTTTCTATGGGTAACTATGCGGATATACCCAATACGGTACAAAAGATAAATACGGAGACTTATGAGGTTACTTCCCTTACGAATTGTCCAAACGCAACGGAGATGGCCTATGAGGATGGCAAGCTATTTCTGTTCTATGCGCAATGGGGAATGTCTAGCCCTGCATTTTTAACATTTGATACAAAGAGCCAATCTGCGGGAACGAGCTTTATTACAGATGGAACCTCAATACAATCCCCTTATTCAATCAGTGCCGTGGGTGGAAATGTCTATGTCGCAGAGTCTGATTATAAGAATAATGGCGATATCTATTGTTTCGGAGGTGACGGTAAATTGTTCAAGAAGTTTGAGGCCGGTTTAAATCCCATGAAAGTAGTCCTCGCTCAAAAAGATAATATCTAATGCGATTACTGATTCTCATAGGGTTCGCTTTCTGGATGGTGGCATGTACGCCATCCGGAAAGCAAACTTCTTCCAAGGAAGCTTTTTCCTCTGATAGTATTCAATATGCCCAAGGTTTCACGGTTCAGCGCTTTGATACCTATATAATGGTGGAAGTTCGTGATCCGTGGGATAGCACCCGTCTGCTTCAACGCTATTTATTGGTAGACCGGACAAAGTCGGTTCCCGGCGGATTACCCAAAGGGACGATCGTGAAGGTCCCGGTAAAAGATATTGTGATTTATACTTCTGTCCATGCGGCTATTATTGATCAACTGCACGAAACCGATAAGGTTATAGGCGTTTGTGAGCCTCGTTATATGGATACTCCTGCCATACAAGAGGGTATACAGGCCGGAAGAATCGCTGATTTAGGTGAGGCTACCTCTCCGAATATAGAGAAAATGATAGAGATCGGCGCGGAACTCGTGATAGCTTCCCCATTCCAGAACAGTAGTTATGGGCCTGTCGAGAAGATAGGGATACCCATTATCGAAGGAGCCGACTATATGGAGGCATTTCCTTTGGGGCGTACGGAGTGGATTCGCTTTTATGGTTTGCTATTCGGAAAGGAAGAGATGGCCGATTCTATATTTAAAGAAACAGAGCAAGCCTATTTGTCTCTAAAGGACTTAACCGCAAATATAGATAATCGTCCTACTGTTTTGTCGGAGAAAAAGTTCGGCTCTTCGTGGTATGTACCATCCGGAGATAGTTATATGGCTCATCTTATCGAGGACGCCGGAGCTGATTATATGTTTAAGGATTTACCGGGTGCCGGAAGTACCCCCTTAGCGTTTGAGACCGTGTTTGATAAAGCGATCCATGCGGATATTTGGCTTGTTAAATATAATCAGTCTTCTGAGATGACCTATAACGATTTACGCTCCGAATATACTCCTTACGAGAATTTCGACGCTTTTAAAAAAAAACGGATTTATACCTGTAATACAGGTGCAGTTCCTTATTACGAGGAATTCCCTATACATCCGGAATATTTATTGAAAGATTTAATCTGGATTTTCCATCCGGAGCTAGTATTCGGGTATTCTCCCCGTTATTTTAGAGAAATGCCCTGATTGTCTTAAAGGTTTCATATCTTTGTTGAAATGTCGTTTCTAGACAAATAAAGGTATTAGACTATGAAGATAAAAAAGGTATATGCTGATGCTTTAACTACATTAGCGAAGGGAACAGATGCCGGGATTTACAGGTTGAATCCCAAACGAGTTGAAATCGTGAGTTGTGAGCAAGATGTAAAACGTGTTCTTGCTGAATGTGAGAAGACTGGTAAATCTGTAACCTTTAAAGCTGGGGGGACCTCTTTATCCGGCCAGACTATTACAGATTCTGTATTGATGGAAATCAGTCCTGACTATGGAAAGGTTAAGATTTCAGGAGATGGGAGTTTGGCTAAATTCCCTTGTGGTATAACTGGAGAAGAGGCGAACCGCTGGTTGAAACCTTATGGCCGTAAGCTAGGGCCTAGCCCTGCCTCCATCAAATCCGCACGTATCGGCGGGATCGTAGCGAATAACTCGAGTGGTTCTAGCTATGGTATTATCCATAACTCCTATAATACGGTCCGGGATATGGAGATTATCTTTGCGGATGGAGCCTTTTTGGATACTTCTTCGTTAGCGAGTCGCAGGGATTTCATGCAAACGCATATAGGCTTATTGGAGAAGTTGATGAATTTCCGTTTGGAGATCTTGTTGAATCCAGACATGGAAGACCGGATTCTATCTAAATATGAGTTGAAGAATACATGCGGTTATGGAATGAACTCTTTCTTGGATTATACCGATCCATACGATATACTCATGCATTTAATGGTTGGCTCGGAAGGAACCTTAGGGTTTATTTCTTCGGTTACTTTCGAGACAGTCCCCGATGAGGCTTTAAAAGCTTCCGCCTTGATTTATTTCCCCTCTTTGATGGAGGCGTGCAGAGCCATAGCCCCGTTACGCCAATGCAAAGTGTCCGCCGCCGAGTTGATGGATAGAAACGCCTTACATGCGGTAGAGGATGAACCGGGGATGCCGGAGATATTACATTCTTTACCCGAGGATGCGGTAGCGTTGCTGATCGACACGTCTTCTAATTCGGAAGAAGAACTTCAAATCCAATTCCGGGATATAGAGGAGCGGCTAGCAGATATACAGACCTTATATCCGGTATCATTTACGACCGATCCGAAGCTTTACGCTACTTATTGGCGGGTACGAAACGGTTTATTTACTTCCGCTGCGGGAAGACGACCACGGGGTACGGTATCTATTATTGAAGATATCGCTTTCCGGGAAGAGGTTTTAGGAGAGGCTTTGGAACAAGTGCGTGGAGTCTTGTCGGATTATGGATACGGAAATGCGGTGATGTGGGGACATTTATTGGATGGAAACGTTCATTTCACGATTTTTCCGGATATAAACGCACAGGAAGGTATTGATCATTACGCTTCTTTTATGCGTAGCCTTGTAGATGTGGTACTTTACTACGACGGTAGCTTGAAAGCGGAGCATGGCACGGGACGAAATATGGCTCCATTTGTTAAAGATGAATGGGGTGAGGAGATTTATGAGTTGATGTGGAAGATCAAAAGGCTCTTTGACCCGGAAAATATATTAAATCCGGGTGTCCTTTTAAATCGGGACCCGGATGTGTTTATAAAGAACTTAAAGCAAATACCGTTGGCGAATGAGCTGATCGATAAATGCATCGAGTGTGGTTTTTGTGAGATACAATGTCCGTCAAGGCATGTGACATTGACACCCCGGCAACGTATCGTGATCTATAGGGAATTATCGGCTTTGGCGGAACAGGGGGAAACAAACTCTAAGCGATATAAAGAACTCAAGAAAGCCTTTAACTATAAAGGTAACGCTACCTGCGCTACCGATGGCCTATGTGCTACGGCATGTCCGGTTGGCATTAATACCGGTTTATTGATCAAAGAGTTACGGTGGAAAGAGAATGGTGCCTTGGCGAATGCTATCGCTTCGGGCATCGCCGGGAATATGGGAACCGTAACGGGTATGCTTCGTCCTTTGCTTAAGCTGCCCCATGTGCTTTCAAAGCTGGTGGGGTATAACGCATTCGAGAGATTTGCCTCTTTCTTGTTTAGGGCTTCCGCTCATAAATTCCCGCTTTGGACTCGGCATACACCTTCTGGCGCGTCAAAGTTCAAGGAACTGACGGGTGCAGAGAATGGGATGGAAATGGTTTATTTCCCGTCTTGTATTACCCGCACGATGGGAGCTTCAGCTGATTATGAAGATGTGGATTTTGTAAGTGTAACGGAACAAACAATCGCTTTATTGACAAGAGCGGACTTTACGATTCGTTATCCTGAGAATCTAAGTAAGCTTTGTTGCGGCATGGCTTTTAGCAGTAAAGGGTTCCGGAAGCAAGCGGCGCAGAAGGCGGAGGATTTGAATGAGGCTCTTTTGCGGGCGAGCGATAACGGCCGCTTGCCTATTTTGTGTGACATGAGCCCTTGCTTGCTGCATATGAGGGAAACCTTGGATAAACGTTTACGATTATATGAACCTGTGGAGTTTATCTATGACTTTATGCGTGATCGTCTGAACTTTACTAAGTTGCCGGTTACGGTAGCGGTACACTCTACTTGTAGTACAACGAAGATGGGAGTACAAGACAAGCTGGTGGAACTGGCGGGCTTATGCGCGAACCGGGTGGTCTCTCCCGCTCAAGTTACTTGTTGCGGTTGGGCGGGCGATCGTGGTTTCTTCTATCCGGAACTAAACGCTTCCGGTCTTCATTACTTGGAACCGAACTTGCATGGGGCGACGGAAGGATATAGCAATAGCCGTACGTGCGAGATCGGTTTGACGATGAATAGTGGGATATCCTATAAGTCGATCGTATATTTAGTGGAAAAGGCTACTCGTTAAAAATCAAAAACCCCGGTTTCGTACAACTGAAACCCGGGGCTTTGTAGTTTGGCATTCGAAATTATAGGGAGTTTTATTTCATAGATTATTTTTATTCATATTATGCGTAACCGTTAAGCATTCCGTTGAAATACATCGGTTTTAAAATATATACCTTTAAGATCCAAGCAAGCCATTGCTCTTTTGATGTATCAATCATCGAGAATGGGAATGAAACGTCGGGTTTCTTTTCGTAGTCAAACTCACAAAGCAACACATGGCCGTAATCCGTGACGATCGGGCAAGCGGCATAACCGTTGTATTTCTCGGTCGGCTCTTTGCCTTCCATGAGTGCGATCAGGTTCTTGGCGGCGATAGGTACTTGCTTACGGATAGCGGCAGATGTTTTACTGGTCGGGATACCGGCTACATCACCCAGAGAAACGATGTTCTGGTATTTCTTATGTACCAAGGTCTCTTTATCGACCATTACCCATGCGTCCGCGGCCAATTTACCTTCTGTCCAACCTAATCCGGCATCACGAACGAAATCGGGAGCGGACATAGGCGGGGTGAAGTGTAAGAAATCGTAATCCTCTACGAACGGCGTTACGATCTTTTCTTCGCCTTTTGTCTCTATTTTCTCAAAATGCACTTGTTTCGCGGATGTGTCTACACCTTTTACACGTACATTCAAGTTAATAGGTATGTTACGTTCATTATATATTTCTAGCAAGCGAGGTGTGAAATACGGGATATCGTATAGTTCCTTCGATGCGGTAAAATAATTCAATTGCAGTTTGTCGCGAGTCCCTTGTTTCCTTGCGTAATGCTCGGATAATAAACAGATCTTTTTGGGAGCGCCACCACATTTATGTTTTGTATAGGTATCGGTATAAATACCTTTGCCTCCTTTTTTAGCGAATTCTTGAAGAGCTTTCCATGTCTTTTGGGCTCCTTCGAAATCGTAAATAGAGTTTGCGTTTCCTTGTCCCAAGGTGTCGTGGGTAATGCCCTCTACTTTTTCCCAGTTACATTGTAATCCCGGGGTCAGTACTAAAAAGTCGTATGGAATCTTTCCGTTACTTTTGGTCGTTACTTGATTCCATACGGGATCAACCGCGGCGACCGAGTCCTTTATCCATTTTATACCGCTAGGCATACAATCCTCTTGCTTCTTCCAAACATCTTCCGGTTGGTACACACCTGAGGCGATCAGAGTGAATCCCGGTTGATAAAACTGACGATCGCTGGGGTCAATCAGGGTGATATCCGGTTCATCAAGCCAATGTTTTAATCGGGCAGCCATACTGATACCAGCGGCTCCTCCACCGATAATAACGATTTTACCTTTTGCGCTGCTTGAAAAAGCGTTTGCTTTTCCGGTATTAGCTCCCGCGATCAGTCCTGTCGCCGCTAATAACTTAAAGAAATGCCGTCTGTCGACACCTTTCTTTTCTAGCGCATCTAATTGTTTCTCCAGTTCGTGTTTCATCATGACGAAAGAATTTAAGATTTTATTCGCCAGCAAAGGAAACACAATAAATTACGGTAGCCATGAAAATGACTACTACACGACTTGCGCAAATGATTTTTTTATTGGATAAGACTACTACAAGACTTTCTCAAGCTCTTTCTATGTGCGTTTAATATGCTGTTATGTAGAATATTATATATTAAGCATATTCTAGAAAATAATTTTAGTAGTTCATTAAGAAATCGACAAGATTCGTATCCCCATCAAGGGCTAATCGCTTTCTTAAGCGGTATCTTCTTAGCTCGATAGCTCGTACGGATACATTCATTAACGATGCGATTTCCTTCGTGGAAAGGTTCATGCGGAGTAAGCAACAAATACGCAAATCTCCTGCCGTTATATCTGTGTATTGCTGGCGTAAACGATCCATGAAATTCTGGTGGGCGCTATTAAAATAGGTCTCGAACTGCACCCAATCCGCTTGATCGTTCAAGGTAGATTCGATCAAGGAACGTAAACGGGTATATAACTTATTGGGATATCGGTCACCCAATGTCTCTTTCTGCTTATCCAGTTCTTCCAACAAAGCTTGGATTGCCTCGTTTCTTTTTACCAAAGCTGTTGTCTGGAGAGTAAGCTCATTGTTTTTGTTTTGCAACTCCGTTTCCAGCATCTCGCTTTTCATTTGTTGAAGCCTTTGCAGTTCGGCTTGTCGCTCTGCCTCCAGCTTTTCTTGTTCTTTTTTCCGCAAATTCCTTAAATGGTACCGAAGCCCTTCTTGAATGGCGAACCATATCAAAGCGACGTAGATCAAATAGGCCCATACGGTATTATACCAAGGAGGGCGCACCGTGATTTGCATCGTGATCTCGGGAAACGGACCCCGGGTTACATATTTACGTACCCTTAGCTCATAAGTTCCTTCCGGAAGTTGTAAGAAGGTAATTTTGCCGTCTTTCTGCCAAGAAGACCAATCGGCGGATACCCCTTCCAGCTTATAACTGATTTGGTGATTAGGGGTGAATACCGTTGTCCCGATGTATAGCGAGAGTTCTTGGAAGTTATGGGGCATGTTGATTCTTTGCGTGTCCGGATATAAATAATGTGTACCTTCTTGATCTTGATACTCGATGCGCATAAACCGTGGCATCGTCAATCCTCCTAGGCTTCCCTCTATTAATTGGCGGGTGTTGATTAATAGGGTTCCTTGCATGGCGGATACCAAATCAAGAGAATCATTCAAGGGGATGATCCGTTTGCCATTGGTCACCAGATTCAGATCGTAATTATCGAATAGGATCCGGCATTTTAAAGTTCCTGTACCGTTTTCCCGATGGAAGAGTCCGGCCTCATTCTGGATCGTGAGCCAATACAAATTGTCTGGAACCGGGTAAATACTTTCTGCGTTGGCGAATACGCCCAATACATCTTTATTCTTAAATAAAGTGCTTACCGATAAATGATTGTCGGCCGTATCCGGATGGATATATGAACGTCCGATCTCACCGGATATCGGGGTAAACTTATCACCAAACATCAAGCTCCGGCTGAAGTAGCCGAGATTTGTCCGGATATAGAGGCGGTTATCCTCTTTTACAGCGTCTTCCAACTTCCCGATCTGGCTTCTTTTACCTAACATGGCGATGGGAGGATTGATATCTATTTGGGAGATACCATTATCCAAGGCGACCCAGATTAAGTTATTATCCTGTACGCAGATGGAACGTACGATATTATCTTGTAACTGATTATTGATGTTGAGATGTTGAAAGATCTCCCCTTCGTCGTTGGTGATATAAATACCGGACGTAGATGTTCCCGTGAAATTGAGACCTCCGGCGCTAGCGAAGGAAGTTGGGTGCTTCTCCTCGATTTCTTTCGGGATCGTGTAATTCGTCTCGGGATCATCGAAATTTATATATGACGGGAGCGTATCGATCGGATGGTATTCCAGATTCCCGAGTTTGTCGTATAGCCAATAGCCTAACGATGATTTGCCTTGGGTATAAATAGAATCGTTCTGGAAAGATACTTTATAAATAGGGGTTTTATCCGGTAATGGATATGTGTTCCATGTATTCCCGTCAAAAGTAACCAGACCGGAATTATTAGCTACATATAAGATGCCATGATAGGAAACCGCTAAATCCCAATTTTGGCAACTAGCCTTATAATCGTCTACGGAATAATTTTGTACGAGGATAGAGGGAGCGACCACAGACGCACGCAAGGCGAAAACCGCCAGTATAGATAATAATATGATAAAAGGTAGCCGTCTGTACATGGTCTTTAAACTATAGAGACAAGGCATAAAGCCTTGTCTCTTTATATTACACACATGCAAATATAATCAAATTTTGATTACTTGTACTCCTGCCAGCTCTTAATCTGTATATCTTCTACGTTCATATTGCAGAAAGCGTCGATAAAGGCACTGGCCAGACGGGCGTTCGTGATCAATGGAATGTTATGATCGATCGCCGCACGGCGGATCTTATAGCCATTGGTCAACTCACGTTTGCTATGATCTTTCGGGATATTTACTACCAATTCGAAAGCGTGATTGCTGAACATATCCATGATATTCAAATCACCTTCCTCATCCGGCCAGCAAACGGCGGTTGCCTTGATTCCGTTATCGTTCAGGAACTTGGCGGTTCCGTGCGTACCATAGATCGTGTAACCCTTGGCATCCAGCATGCGGCAAGGCTCCAATAAATCGACCTTGCTCTTAGCTGCGCCGGAAGATACTAAAATGTTCTTCTTAGGAATACTGTTGCCTACGGCGATCATGGCGGAAAGCAAAGCCTCGTTGAAATCGTCGCCGATACAACCTACCTCGCCGGTGGAGCTCATGTCCACACCTAATACAGGGTCTGCCTTATGCAAACGGGCGAATGAGAACTGGGAAGCCTTGATTCCGATCCAGTCGATATCGAATGCGCTCTTATCCGGTTTCGTATACGGAGCGTCCAGCATGATGCGGGTAGCCGTCTCGATAAAGTTGCGTTTCAATACTTTAGATACAAACGGGAAACTACGTGAGGCACGTAAGTTACATTCGATTACTTTCACGAAGTTATTCTTCGCCAAGAACTGGATATTGAACGGACCGCTGATATTTAACTCCTTTGCGATCATCTTGCTTACTTTCTTGATGCGGCGGGCTGTCTCGAAGTAAATCTTCTGAGCCGGGAACACCAAGGTAGCGTCACCGGAGTGAACACCGGCGAACTCGATATGCTCGGAGATCGCGTACTCAACCACCTCGCCATTCATAGCGACAGCGTCGAACTCGATCTCTTTCGTTCCTTGCATGAACTCGGATACGACCACCGGATATTCCTTGGAAACCTTAGCGGCCAAATCCAAGAACTCGATCATCTGCTCTTTCGTATGGCAAACGTTCATCGCCGCTCCGGACAATACGTAAGACGGACGGATCAAGATCGGGAAACCTACTTTCTCGATAAACGCGTCGATCTCTTCCATGCTGGTAAGCTCTGCCCAACGAGGTTGGTCGATACCTAGCGAATCCAACATCGCGGAGAATTTATGACGGTTCTCGGCACGGTCGATCGATAGCGGGGAAGTACCTAATACCGGAACATTCTGGCGGTACAGTTTCATCGCCAAGTTGTTCGGGATCTGTCCACCTACGGAGACGATCACGCCCTTCGGCAATTCCAGATCGATCACGTCTAGCACGCGCTCGAATGAAAGCTCGTCGAAGTACAGACGGTCGCACATATCGTAGTCGGTAGATACGGTCTCCGGGTTATAGTTGATCATGATCGATTTATAACCTAGCTTACGAGCGGTCTGGGCGGCATTCACCGAACACCAGTCGAACTCAACGGACGAGCCGATACGGTAAGCTCCGGACCCCAAGATAATCACGCTCTTCTCATTCGGGTAGTAGGTGATATCGTGCGGCGTGCCGTCGTAAGTCATATATAGATAGTTGGTCAATTCCGGGTGTTCGGAAGCGATCGTGTTGATACGTTTCACGGTAGGGAGAATGCCCATTTTCTTACGCAAGTTGCGTACGCGGATATTCTCTTTCTCCATATTTCCTTCCGGGTTCTCTACGTAACGAGCGATCTGGAAGTCTGAGAAACCAAGGCGTTTCGCCTCTTTCAATACATCTTCCGGAAGATCCTCGATCTTGTTGTAACCTTTCAATACGTTGGCGTAATCCACGATATTCTTCAAGCCCTCCAAGAACCAGCGTGTGATCTTTGACAACTCATGGATCTTGTCTACGCTATATCCCTGTTCCAAGGCTTGCGCCACGGCGAAGATACGCAAGTCGGTAGGGTTCGCCAACTCCTCGTCCAAGTTATCGAAATGGATATCGTTGTTACCTACGAAACCATGCATTCCTTGTCCGATCATACGAAGACCTTTCTGCATGATTTCCTCGAAGCTCTTACCGATCGACATGATCTCGCCGACGGATTTCATGCTGGAACCGATCTGGCGGCTGACACCCACGAACTTCGTCAAGTCCCAACGCGGGATCTTCACGATCATATAATCTACCTCCGGCGCTTTGTACGCGGAGTTCGGAGTACCCATCTCGCCGATCTCGTCCAATCCGTAGCCCAACGCCAACTTAGCGGCGACGAAAGCCAATGGATAACCGCTGGCCTTGGATGCCAAGGCGGAAGAACGGCTCAAGCGAGCGTTCACCTCGATCACACGGTAATCGCAAGTCTCGGAGTTGAAAGCGTATTGGATATTACATTCACCCACGATACCTAAGTGGCGGATCGTCTTGGTAGAAAGTTCTTTCAATAAATCTAATTCTTTCTCGGTCAAGGAGCAAGTCGGAGCTACTACGATACTCTCGCCGGTGTGTACGCCTAGCGGGTCTACGTTCTCCATGCTCACTACCGTGAAGCAATGGTCGTTCTTGTCGCGGATCACCTCGAACTCGATCTCTTTCCAACCCTTCAAAGATTCCTCGACCAAGATCTGGGATGAGTAAGCGAAAGCGCTTTCCGCCAAGGTGCGAAGCTCGGCCTCGTCCTTACAGATACCACTGCCCATACCACCTAATGCGTAAGCGGAACGGATCATTACGGGGAAACCGATCTTATAAGCGGCAGCCACGGCGTCGTCCATGCTTTCTACGGCTTGGCTGATCGGGGTCTTCACTTCTATCTCGTTCAGTTTCTTAACAAATAGGTCACGGTCCTCGGTGTACATGATAGCCTCAACGGATGTACCCAATACTTTCACTCCATATTTAGCCAACGTGCCGCTGGTGTAAAGTTGAGTACCGCAGTTCAAAGCGGTCTGCCCGCCAAACGCCAATAGGATTCCGTCCGGTTGTTCTTTTTTGATAACTTCCTCAACGAAGTAAGGAGTGATAGGCAAGAAATATACCTTATCGGCTACTCCCTCGGATGTTTGGATAGTCGCGATATTCGGATTTAGCAATACGGTACTGATCCCTTCTTCTTTCAGAGCCTTTAACGCTTGCGAACCAGAGTAGTCAAACTCCCCGGCCTGTCCGATCTTCAGGGCACCCGAGCCCAGAACAATCACCTTTTTGATATCACTTTTCGACATAGTAATTTGGGTTGTTTTGTTTATTATAATGATTTTAGAATATTATATTTTATATCACCGGACCGATGGACACAAAAAAAATGCGTTAGTAAAAGTAACCAACGCATCTTATATAACCAAATTATAATCCCGTAAAATAGAGAAAAGAGCCTCAACCTCCGACATATAACCGGAATAGAACTTCGGATTATCCTTATGTGTCTTGTTTGTCATCTGCTCTCTCTTCAAAATTTCGGCAAAGATAGGGCTTTTGTTTGAAAGAACAAGTTATTTTCTTAAATTTGTAGTATTGTATCAGAAAAAAGAAAGCTTATGGCACGAATAACGATCCCTTATGCGGTAGCGGATTTTGTAGAGATGCGGGAACGCAATTTCTACTATGTGGACAAGACCGATTTCATTCCGGGCTTGGAAGACTATAAGGCTCCAGTCTTCTTGCGTCCCCGTCGTTTCGGGAAAAGCCTGTTTATCTCTACCTTGGCCTGTTACTACGACCGTACCAAGGCCGACCGGTTCGAGGAACTGTTCGGCGGGACTTGGATCGGGGAGCACCCGACGGAGGAGCATAATCGTTATATGATCGTGCGCTATGATTTCTCAGCCATGGTTATGGCTGATGATATGGAGGGGCTGGAGCGTAACTTCAATCGCTTGAACTGTTCTCCGGTGGAAATTATGGTGACGCATAACCGTGACGTGTTCAAGGATTTTCAATTCTCTAGCCGTGATGATGCTTCCCAGATGCTTGAGGAGGTCTTGGGATACGTTCGCGAGCACGGCCTCCCTAAGGTTTATATATTGGTCGATGAGTACGATAATTTCACGAATCAACTGCTGACGGCCTATAAAGATCCGCTGTACGAGCAAGTGACCACGAGGGACAGTTTCTTGCGTACCTTTTTCAAAGTCATAAAGAAAGGTATCGGCGAGGGGAGTGTGCGTACTTGCTTTTGTGCGGGAGTTCTTCCCGTCACGATGGATGATTTGACCAGCGGGTATAATATAGCGGAGATCTTGACCTTGCATCCGAGGTTTCTGGATATGCTTGGTTTTACGTATGAGGAAGCGAGCGCTTATCTGGGATACGTGTTGAAGAAGTATGGCACGGGGCAGGACTCTTTTGAGGAACTTTGGCAACTGATCGTGAACAACTATGACGGCTATCGCTTCCGTCCCGGCGCGGAGCCTTTATTCAATTCCACGATCTTGACCTATTTCTTTAAGAACTTCGCCACGATGGATGGTATGATCCCGAGTGAGCTGGTGGATGAGAACCTGCGTACGGATATCGGTTGGATTCGTCGCTTGACCCTCTCGCAAGAGAACTCCAAGGAGATGCTGGATGCGTTGGTGATTGATGACGAGTTATCCTATAACGTTTCCGACCTGTCGAGCAAGTTCAACAAGAGGAAATTCTTCGACAAGAACTTCTATCCGGTCAGCCTCTTTTATCTGGGTATGACCACGCTGCGGAATAATTACCGCATGGTGCTACCCAACCTTACGATGCGCAGCATCTACATGGACTATTACAACGAGATGAATCATATAGAGGGAAACGCCCAACGCTATGTGCCTACTTACGAGCGTTTCACGGAAGAGCGTCGTTTCGAGCCGCTGGTACAAAACTACTTCGAGCAATACCTCGGGCAGTTCCCGGCGCAGGTATTCGACAGGATCAACGAGAATTTCATCCGTTGCTCCTTCTTCGAGCTTTGTTCCCGTTACCTGAGCAGCTACTATACGTTCGCCATCGAGCAGAACAATTCGGCGGGCCGTTCGGATTTCGAGATGACCGGTATCCCCGGTACGGACTATTACAAGGATGACCGGTTGGTGGAATTCAAGTATTTCAAGGCGAAGGAGGCGGAGCGCATGCTGGCGCTCAGCGATCCCCGTCCCGAGGACGTGGCGCAAGTACTCGCCTACGCCAAGGATACCAAGGAGAAGTTCCCGTACTACCATGTCCGTTCCTACATTGTATATATCTGTGCCAACAAAGGATGGAAATGCTGGGAGGTGACTCCGTGATATCATTTCAATTGCTTTATTAATAGTACTTTGTGGTGCCAATGATGTGCCATGCTATTGGCACAGTTGTGCCACCATGCTGGCACGCCCGTGCCACCTCGATGGCAAAGGCGTGCCACTGCGATGGCACACGCATGCCACGGTGATGGCACGTTCGTAACATGGGTAGTGGCACAAGCCTCTCTTCCTTGGTTTACCAGTCGTACTCCTCGAAATAAGCGTCGAAACCTTTTGGCTCCTTCACCCCACAGCGTTTAAGCGCATTCAATACGACCTGTTGCTCGGAGGGTGAAAGCGGCCTTTCTCCCTTGCGGACACGGTAGTAAGTACGCCGGCTGAAGTGCCTCATGAGTCCCGGGATAACGGAGAGCATCTGTTTGTGCGGCAAGCTCTCCAATAGGCTTACGAATCCTGCGGCATAGCGTACTTTCTTGTTCGGACGGTAATAAGGGCAAGTTCCCTTCAATGAGGCGAGGTGTCTCGGGCTGATGATCTGCCAATAGGCCGTCTCGTCGGGCATACTTCGCTCTGCCAGTTGCCTAAGGCAAGTAGAGGCTTTGGGGCATTGCCGGTCTAGGCATAAGGTATATTGGTTGGGGATTGTAGCGTTGTCAAGTTTTTCTTCCATATTTTTATGTATAAATAGTTTGTTATCGTGGTATTTCCGGATTAAATGATTGTTCTCCCGCGAATGTAAATATAAAATGAAGACAGATACGGAATTTACGGTTTAATTGTCTGGTTGGGCCTCAATATTTGTTGGATAAGTGCCGTGATGCGTTTATTTTATTTATATGTGAATATTCTTGATAAAAGATTAGGACGATAAGAAATATTTTGTATACATTTGTGAAAATACATCTTGGATGTATTTGATAAACTGTTAATAAGACCTGCTTTTTTTCTTTCCAGTTTCTATGGTGATGAAGGCCAGTCCAGTAAGGAGCCTAATTACTATAGGGTTTTTAATTATGAACATTTGAATAGGAGGCTCGATCTTGATTGGGATGTGGAGCCGGTGCGTAACAATGATGGGTGAGAGGTAGTCTCGCTTTCGTTGGATAATCTAGATACGAATGATCTCATGGATGCGATCATTTTGTAGGTTCGGCGTAGATTCGGTCAGACTGGCGGAATTGGATAGACGATATCTATTTTGTTGGGTATTCTCGTTAAAGGTGATTGTTTTATGTACTGCTTCAGTTGCGGTCCGGTTGACTGTATAGTGAGTTTGGTATATGATAATAGCCTTGTATTATGAATTTTATTTCTGGAGAATTTAAATTTTAAGACCATGAAGACGATTAAATCTTTTTTGTTTGTGATGTTTATGTTGCTTGCTAGCAATGCGATGGCAAATCAGGTTCTCGGTGAAGTTAATGAATCTGAGCCTGTGGAAGGAGCGGTTACTGGGAGTGAGACTCTTATGATTTATTTGTCAAATTTTTATGAGACTCCTGGACATAAGGAGGCGGTGGCTCAAGTGTTACAGTCTGGTGGTGCGCTTCTTCCTGTCGGTAATTATACATATGAGTGGACTATAACTCCCGGTGGAGCTACTACTTCTGCGAATATGTGGCCTACAAATGCGCGTAGAGGGGATGTGAGTGTTAACTTTAACACACAGATCAGTTCTCGTGTAGAATTGGAATGCAAGGTCTATCTAAATGGTAGTTTATATGATACCTTGTCTTATTTTTGGTATTTATACTAGCTATATGTTTCGTTGATGTTCGAGAGGTGGGCTTCAGAAACGAAGCTCACCCTTTCGCTAGCATTGGATAAAGACCGGAATATATTTGTTTGCGCAACTTAATGTTTGGTTGATATGAAAAAACTTTTTCTTTGTTTGTTCTTTTTGCCAGTTCTTATCGGTTGCATCACCGACTTCGCTCCCGAAGTGGAGGGTGTACAGGGAATCTTAGTGGTGGATGGAATGATCACTTCGGGAGAATCCGTGTTCCGGTTGAGCCGTAGCGTCGGGATCAATGAACTGTTGCGGGATAAAGAAATGATCACGAATGCGGTGATGTACGTGGAGCGGAGCGATGGTATGATCTTTAACGCTACGCATGAGGGAGAGGGTGCCTATCATATTAATACGGGGGATCTAAGTCCAAGTTTGGAATACCGTTTGTGTTTCTCTATCGGTGATCGGCAGTATCAATCCTCTTTCTTGAAACCCATTCAAACCGTTGAGATCGATAACTTGTCCTTTAGGAAGGAAGGTTGGAGAGCGCCAGTTGAGATCTATGTGACAAGTAATGGAGGTAAAGAATCACCGATCTATTACCGATGGAGCTATCGGGAGACTTGGGAGGTAAAAGCGACTCTTAAAGCCACTCATTATTACGAAAACGGCAAATTGACGGAATTGGATTTACGGACTCCTTATAATAGTTATTATTGTTGGGGGCGAGACTCCTCAAAGTCTTTGTTGTTGGGGACAACTAAAGAATTAGCGGAAAATATAATCTCGAATAAGAAACTGTATGAGGTACCTTGTACGAACGATAAGGTATCCATTCTCTATCATGTGGAGGTCTCCCAAATGCAGCTAAGGGAAGAAGCCTACAATTATTATCGCTTCATGCAGGATGAGATTGAACGAACGGGTGGACTGTTTGATCTTGTGATGTCTGCCGGTGATAATGGGAACATTTATAGTTTATCGGATCCAGATGAGACGATGATCGGCTATGTGGAAGTTACGAATGTCACGAAAAAAGGCATGTATATTCCATGGGACGATGTATATGAGGATGCAGGAGAACACTGCGAAGTTTTTATAGTGCGAAATGAATTCGGAGATCTCCCTTGGCTCGATTATTTTTCGACTCCGAAAACTTACTCCACTTGGCGTTGCGTGGATTGCCGTATGCGGTATAACGCAACGAAGAATAAGCCCTCTTGGTGGCCTACGGATCATTTGTGATATAATAAATGACGAAAGATATGAAAACGTTGTACCTATATCTAGCTCTATTGCCGCTTCTTTCCGGCTGCATCTCCGACTTTACTCCGGAAGTGAAGGGCGTGCGGGGTATTCTCGTGGTGGATGGGATGATAACGGGTGGGGAATCGGAATTCCGAATCAGCCGGAGCGTCGGCATCTTGGATAATCTTCGGGAGAATGATACGATTACGGACGCACGGGTGAGCGTGGAGCGGAGCGATGGTGTATTGTTCGAGGCTTGGCAAGATGAGAAGGGTGTCTATAAAGTGCGGAACGGCGAACTCGATCCCGGTCTGTCTTATCGCTTGAATTTTGCGCTAGAGGGCAAATCTTACCAGTCTGCTTTCTTGAAGCCCTTGTTCACTCCGGAGATAGATAGCCTTAGTTATCATAAAAGAGGTCGTGAGGAGCCGGTGACCATTCATGTCTCTAGCCATGCCGGAAAGGATAGTCCTCCCTATTATCGTTGGAGCTATAAGGAGAACTGGGAGGTTCAATCTCCTTTATATGCGAATGCCGGAACTATTGACGGTAAATTCATGTATTTTAATCCTTATACACCCGAAAATCTCTATCATTGTTGGGTAAAGGATTCCTCGAAGATATTGCTGATAGGCACCACCGAAAAGCTGGCCGAGAATCGGCTGGCGGAACACAAGCTATTCGAGATCTCTGCGGCAGACGAGCGATTGTCTATCTTGTATCATGTGGAGATCTCGCAGATGCAGATCCGTAAGGAGGCGTATGATTACTTCAAGATGTTGCAAGAGGAGATCGAGCGCACCGGCAGTATCTTTAGTCCGGTCATGTCGGCTGGTGATAATGGAAATATTTTTAATATATCCGATCCAGATGAGTTGGTGATCGGGTATGTTGAGGTGACTACTTCGACGCAGAAGGGAATGTATCTCTCGTATGAGGATGATCTATATGTTCCGGATAAGATTATCCCATGCGAGATCTATCCAAAGGATTTTCCCATGGGAGGTTTGGCTTGGTATCAATATCCGGATTCGAAGACTTATCCTCGATGCGTGGATTGCCGTCAGGGGAAGGCCACGAAGGACCGGCCGTCTTGGTGGCCGAACGATCATTATTAATTTAAAATAGGAACCCGATCATGCGAACAGGAAAAACCATCTTTTATATGCTTTGCCTCCTTTGCGGGTGGCAAGTATCGGCGCAGGAACTGGCTGTGTCGGAGAGTTTACCGGTAGACGGTAAGGAAGGACGTTATGTGGAGAAAGCCGGTAATCAAGCCTTGATCTATGCCGGGGAGTTGGAGCCTCTGTACCTGAACCGGTTGGAAGGGCATCCTTATTTGGATACGAAGGATTACCGAAAGGGAACGTTGGCATTCGATGGGATCGTATATCCCGGGGTGGAGATGCGTTTGAACGTGTATCTGGAAAAGCTGATCGTGCTCTCGCCGGATAGACGGTTGCATGTGATCGTTCCCTCGGAACGGATTCGGTTTGTGCACCTTCCCGGCTATGATTTGTATTATATGGAACCGAAAGGGGAGAAAAGGAATTACCCCGAAGGTTTTTACGTTCGGTTATATGCCGGGAAATACGCCCTTTGGAAAAGATCGACAAAGGGATTGGAGCGGCGCATGGAAGAGCTGACCCTGACAGACCGGTTCGTCGAAAAGATATCTTATTATATATGTAGGGACGGGGTATATTACCCTGTAAGTGGTAAACGCTCGCTTTTCAATTTATTCAAGGAAAATAAGAATGAGCTGAAGCGATATATAAAAGAGCGAAGGCTCTCGTTTGGAGATGAACGGGAACGCTCGCTGATCGAGGTGGTGGAATATTGTGAAACCTTAAATCTACGCTGATGAAAAAACGAAAGTATATCTGGATGATCCTGTTATTTGTCACGGTAGCGGCTTTTGCCGGACGACGGGTAACCATCCGGCTGGACGGGCGTCCGGCTATGGAATTGATCGAGGCGATCGAGGGGCAAACGGGTCTCCGTGTATTGGGTGATCCGGCGGTGCTGGATTCGCTGACGGTTACGGTGGACGTGAGGGACGCGGAACCGGAGCAAGTCTTGCGGGATGCTTTACATTCCGCCTCGTTGTTTGTGACGAGGTATTCGAATGACTTGATCGTCACGAGCGAAGAAGAACTGACCGCCTCTTTGCCAGAAGGATATTTTAACGCCATCGTGGTTCGTGAGGTGGAAGATACAGTTTCCTATCTCTCTTTGCGGCGTGAACAACGGGCCTCCTCCGAGAATAAAGTTTATGAGATCGGTTCTCCGACCGGACAGGTGGAGGAATGGGTGACCTTGGTCGGTACGATCACGAATTTTAAGACGGGCGAGCTCTTAAAAGGTGTCTCCTTGCAGATCGACGATCCCGCCATCGGGGTGACGAGCGACGCAAGCGGTCATTATTCGATCCGGCTTCCCGCCGGACGTCGGGATCTACGTATCCGTTCTATCGGCTTAAAGGATACCAAACGACAAGTTATGCTTTATGCCTCCGGAAAGTTAGATATCGAGTTGGAAGAACAGGTATATGCCTTGAGCGAGGTTTCCGTTTCGGCGAATATCGTGGAGAACGTGCGGAGTACGGCTTTGGGCGTGACTCGTTTGAAAATGAAAGAGATCAAGAATATCCCGACGGCTTTCGGTGAGTTGGATATCTTGAAAGTGGTCATGGCCTTGCCGGGAGTCAAATCGGTGGGCGAGGTATCCAGCGGATTCAATGTGCGGGGAGGCGCTACGGACCAGAACTTGATCTTGTTTAATGGCGGGACGGTTTATAACCCTACGCACTTGTTCGGGCTTTTCTCTATCTTCAATTCCGATGTGGTGAAAGATATGGAATTATATAAAAGTAGTATCCCCGCTAAATTTGGTGGTCGTATCTCCTCCGTGCTGGATATCAATTCCCGGGAAGGAAGTAAGGAGAAATTCAAAGGTTCGGCCAGTCTTGGCTTGCTGACCAGTAGTCTTACGGTAGAGGGACCGCTTCTCAATAAGAAGACCTCGTATATTGTCGGTGCCCGTACCACGTATTCGGACTGGCTCTTGAATCTATTGCCGGAGAAGAGCGGATATAAGGACGGTAACGCTGGTTTTTACGACTTGAACGCCTCGATCGATCATCGTTTTGACGTGAATAATAGTTTGACGTTGACCGGATATTTCAGCCACGACCGTTTTCATTTCGATGAGGTGGAACGATACGCTTACCAGAATGCCAGTGCCTCGCTGAAATGGACGCATGCTTTCCATCCGAATCTCACCGGGACATTTATCACCGGATATGATCATTATAACAATCGGACCGAGAACACGGATAACCCGGCGACCGCTTATACGCTGACTTTCGGTATCGACCAGTTTTACGGCAAGGCTGATTTTAGTTGGCAGGCGCATGATCATCATACGATCGGGTTTGGATTGAGTTCCTTGTATTATAACTTGAATCCCGGGGAATATCTGGGGAAAGGCGAGGCTTCATTGGTGCTGGACGACCGGATGCAGTCCGAGAAAGCGCTGGAATCGGCTATTTACGTGGGCGATCGTTGGGATATAACTCCTACCTTATCGATAGACGCTGGAATCCGTTATAGTATGTATAATGTAATGGGGCCTAGAACTTATAATTTGTATGAACCGGATAAGATGCCGTCTCCTTCTGCCGTGATAGATACGAAGGAGGAAGGGAGTGGAGTTTATAAGACTTACCAAGGACCGGAGTTCAGGATCTCCGCTCGCTATGAGTTCGCAGACGGATTCTCTATCAAGGCCGGTTACAATACGATGCGGCAGAATATCCATAAGCTGTCCAATACCACGATCATGTCTCCCACGGATACTTGGAAACTTAGCGATGTGAATATCAAGCCGCAAACCGGTTCGCAGGTGGCTGTCGGGCTTTATAAGAATTTCATTAGGGCCGGACTGGAAACTTCCGTGGAGGGCTATTATAAAACCATGGATAATTATTTGGATTACCGTAACGGGGCGAACTTGATCATGAATCATCATATCGAGACGGATGTGGTCAATACGAAAGGACGGGCCTACGGTGTGGAGTTTATGATACGCAAGCCGAATGGGAAGTTGAACGGTTGGGTGAGTTATACCTATTCCCGTACCCAGCTCCGACAGGAGGACGCTCGTATCAAAAAGCCGGTCAACCGGGGCGAGTGGTATCCGGCGGATTACGACAAGCCGCATGACTTGAAGTTCGTGGGTAATTATAAATTCACCCAACGGTTCAGCGTATCGGTGAATTGTGACTACAGTACCGGTCGCCCGGTTTCCATTCCGGTCAGCAAATATAATTTCGCTGGAGGGGAGTTCGTCTATTTCTCCGACAGGAACCAATATCGGATTCCTGATTATTTCCGGATGGATCTTTCCATCAATATAGAGCCGAGCCATCATCTGACTTTACTTACGCATAGCACTGTCTCGCTGGGAATTTATAACGTAACCGGACGGGATAACGCTTACTCTGTCTATTATGTTGCCGAGGAAGGCCGGCTGAAGGGCTATAAACTAGCGATTTTCGGAGCTCCCATTCCGTATATTTCTTATAATATTAAATTCTAAAGGCTTGAACCATGAAATATTCGATACTATCATTGATCTTGACACTGCTGTTTCTGGGACATGGTGATTTATTGGCGGCGAACGATTTCCGGGAGCGTATTTACGTGCAAACAGATAAACAGGTCTATCTGGCAGGCGAGTTGCTTTGGCTGAAACTTTGCGTGACCGATGCGACAGGTATCCCCGTTTCATTCAGTAAAGTGGGGTATGTGGAGTTGCTCGATGAATCGACAGCCTTGGTACAAGCGAAAATAGAGATCAAGGAGGGGATCGGGGAAGGATGGCTGGAACTGCCCGCCCTTTTGCCTACCGGCTATTATCGCTTGGTGGCTTATACCCGTTATATGCGGAATGAGGGCGATACGGTCTTTTTCCGGAAAACGATCGGCGTGGTGAATACCTTCCGGAAAGACGAGACTATTCCCACAGACACCCTTATAAAAGCTACTTCTCCGGATATATCCGGTAATACGCTTCAACTGACTATGGATAAAGCTTCTTTTTCACGAAGGGAACAAGGTAATATCCGGATTCAGGGTCTACCTGCTGATGTGTATACGTTGGGAATCTCTATTGCCGGCAAAGAATTTATTCCGGTGCCCGACGATCATTCTATTTGTCAATGGCAGGCTATGTTACCTTCTCTAAACCAAACAATTTTTACGGACGATTATCTTCCGGAGTATGAAGGCCATTTGATCCGGGGCAAAATTGTGAATATCCGGACTGGGGAAGCGTTAGCGCAAACGAGTGTTTCTCCGTTACTCGGGTTTGTAGGTGATGAGATCCGATTGTTTGGCGGTCAGCAGCAGGAGGATAAGGAATCCGTACTGTTCTATACCTCGAGGATCACGGGTACGCATGAGCTAGCCACTACTACCGATTCAAAAGGGACAGAGGCTTATCGAATAGATATCCAATCCCCTTTCGCTCTTCATCCTGCCTCGAGAATGCTGCGATTCAAGATGAATCCCGCTTGGGATGAAGGATTAACGCAACGTAATATCGGTCTGCAAGTCACCCGTACGTTTACGGCGGATTCCTTGGGACATGTAGAACCGGTTCGTGCGCATTTCCAATGGCAACCATATAAGACTTATTTGCTGGATGAATATACCCGTTTCCCTACGATGGGAGAAACGGTCTTTGAGTTTGTGGAATCCGTCTCTTTCCGGAATACGAATGGGAAACGTTCGCTTTTCGTCTTGCTAGAGGATCTTTCCAACCAGACGGTATCTCTGAATAGCCCGCTGGTGCTGCTGGATGGTATTCCTATCATGGATCATGAATTGATTTATAACTATAATCCGGCTTTGATCCGGCGTCTGGAGGTGTACAGGAATCGATATAGTTTTGGGGGACAGGTTTTTGAGGGGATCTTAGCTTTCCATACTTATAAGAACGATTATCCTACGCTGAAAGTCGGTGCGTCTACCCAGCTATTTGATTATGAGGGTACACAGCGCCGCCGTTTGTTCTACGCTCCCACTTACCCAGATGAGATTTCTCGTAAAAGCCGTATTCCGGATTACCGGCATACTTTGTTATGGATGCCGAATGTACAAACCGGAGGCAAGGCGGTATTGACTCTTCCTTTTTACACGTCCGATTTGCCGGGAGAATATACGGTGACTGTCGAGGGGATAACAAAAGAAGGGAAAACCGTTCGGGGTATTGTTTGTTTCGGCGTTCTGGAATAGGGGTGTTTACGCGTGCGGCCTACCTCATGAATTTACGAGGTAGGCCGCATAAAAATAGCTATTATCAAGTACTTATTTAACCGTAACATTCCATCCGGAAAGAATACCTCCGTAGAAGTAAAAGTCTACGCAGAATGTTTTTCCTGTGTTTAGCTCTTTGACCTCGTAGTATTTCGTGGCACCTTTTTCGTTCACCAATTTATAATCGGCGATATTCGGAATAGGCACGTTGGCGAGCTCCTTGATCTTTGCGTTTATCATGTTCAAGATATCCATGTTCTCGAAAGGATTCGTTACTTTGGTACTCTTGGATAAAGCCGGATTCACCCCATTGTTCTCGGCACGAACCGCACGAACACTATCCGCGTAAGCCTTGAACATCGCACGGCTTTCCGGAGTGCGTAAAGCGGATACGGTAAAGATAGAGATTCCTTCCGCCCCATGATTTAGCGCGGCGTCCATGCTGGCTTGCATATCGTCTGAAACCATTAAGCCGCAGTAAAGCGTTGTTTTCGGGTTCTTATCCCGAACATCCTCTATCATACAGTCTGAGATAAAACTAATATCTTCCGTGTAGAAGTTATGGTATACCATGGGGAAGACAATGTCCAGATTCCATTTACCCCAGTCTTGACGAACCATTTTGGACGCCATCTTGGGGGTTGGGAAAGGAGAGGCCGCCATTTTCTTTCCATAGGAGTGAACCACGTCGGCGATCATATTGGCAACCTCGGTAATCTGGTCACAACGGAATTGAAGCCATTTCTCGTCTTGCGAGGGATCTTCCTGTTCTCTTGGATCATATCCGTAAGCGGCCTTGAACTTCTCGATCATAGCCGGGTGATAGCCAAAATCCCATTGCGGATATTCTTGATCTTGCACGATACCGTATTTCGGCCAAAGGGTAGTCGGCAGGATAACGTCCACGAAACGGTTGTAATCGATAGCGATACCGTTCAAACCCTCTACCTCGCAGTAAGCCTCTATTTTCTTCTTGATAAACTCCCGTACCTCGGGTAAGGCAGGGCACATAAATTTGTAGTAATCCACGTAAGCGGTCGTATCGGCCAAGCTTTGTCCGTTACGGTTTACGCTGAACCATTCGGGATGTTCTTTTAAGATAGCGTCTCGGTCATGTTCTAGATTCATCGTCCATAACCAAGCGTAGACCTCTATCCCATGTTTCTGGGCGATGGGAATAGCGGCCCGATAATCATCCGGAGTAGGGGCGTTTAGCATGACACCGTCTATCCCCGCCTCATTCATGATCGTGCAGATGGAGTCGAAATTCATTCCGGGCTGGTAATCCAACCAAGTCCAGAACATCGGATAAGCATCTTTCGTATCATTTTTCGGGGAACTGCAAGCACCTACGCAGCAAGCTACCAGAAGCAATACTAAATAATTTATGTGTCTCATAAGTTTAATGAATTTGATTAACGATTTATCCGTTAAAGATACGTATTCCTGTTTAATGCCGTTCTTTTTTCAGCGTAAATATCGGTAAATAAAAGAAGATGCCTAGGATAGACATGATAAGGCCGCCTATCGTTCCGGCGGCGAGCGGGAACCAAAAGGCTTCTTTATCGGTGCCTAGCATGAACGGGATAAATCCGAGTATGGTCGATATAACGGTTAGGAAAATCGGCGTGATCTTGGCGTTCCATGCCTTTAGATAAGCACGGATTGGGGAAATAGCGGGTATCCGTTCCCGAATTTGGTTATATTCGTTTAAGATATAGATACTGGCGTTTACCGTGATACCGCATAATAAAACGAAGGAGGCGAATCCTCCTTGGTCGAAGTTTAGCTTGAACCAATAGAAGGTCAGGAATACCCCGATATAAGAGATCGGTATGACAAAAATGACCGCCAGCGGTTGTTTCAAGGAATTAAACAAGATACTGGTCGTAAAGAAAATAATAACGATGATCAAGAATAATAACGCATATTGTTTATTATCTTTCTGATCCCATGACCAATAGTTCTTTTCCGCTTTAGCCGTATATCCCATAGGCAGGATCTTGTTAAACTCTCTAAGTTCCCTTTTCTGTATCTTCTCGCCTTGTGAGGAAGCTCCGATATATTCATATTGCAGGCAGAGCCTGTATTGCTGGTTTACTTTCGCTATCTGTTGAGGGGTCTGGCTTTTCTCGACGATAGCGAGTTCGGACAACTTATAGGATTTATCACGGATGGTTTGAGGTACATATTGCATACTCCATATATCGAACTCCTTTGATTGGCGGGAAGAAAGTTTTAGCTTTTCCGTCTCGTTATCAACGACGATGGTACCTGCGTAGATATCTTTACCGAAAACAGGCCGGATAGACGCGAATAAATCGATAGGCAATATATCCGCTTGCGCCATACGGGATTTATTCAAGTTGAAGTAGAATTCCTGATAATCATCCTTCCACCAAGAAAACTCGGAATTGATCAATACTTCCTTGATACGGCGATACGTAAGCAATTTCTCCCGCAGTTTCTCCGCCCATTCGTATAGCTCGTCATAATTATATCCGTACATCTCGATCCGGAAAGAACCTGCGTTCTCACGGACATCATTGCTGAAACCTTGGTCCATAAGTCCCCATACGCCCCAACTTCCACCACCTAATTCCAACGCTTTGCTAATCACCCTGCTTTTCAAGGTGTAGGGGAAACCACTTCGCTCGTTCTCACGGGTGAAATAGACGTTGATACTGGCTTGACGTGCGTTATAGATACTGGTCTGGAATTGCCGTATTTCCTTATAGGTACTCAAGTAAGCCTCCATTCGGTTGATCAAGTGGTTCATTTGATCAAGGGTCGTACCGTTCGGCATGGAAGCGCTGATACTTAATACCGTTTCTTCATTCCGGGTAAAATAACTTCCCTCGTATACCTTTTGGACAAATAGGCGCAAGGTTCCTCCCAAACTCTTATCGACGATAGGTTTTATCGTTTCCTTCCAAATATCTTTCGCCGCGAATTCATTGTAGCGGGCGATCCACAAAGAGTCCCTTGCGGATAGATCCTTCTCTTCCGGCTCGATCTTCTCCGGCAATAAAAATATCGGTAGTCCGAAAGCCAGTACTAGAATAAGACAAGCCAGCTTTTTCCAATTGCAAAGGAAACGGATCTGCGCCCGGTAATAATGAGAGAAATAGACTGGAAAACGGTGTATGAACGACCGTATCGGACGGACTACCGGATGTTGTTTCCAATGACTCCGAGCTTTTGGGGAAGAAGAAGCGGCTTTCTTCGGGTGCAAATTCATCTTATCGATCAATGCCGGAACCAAGAATAATGCGATGAACAAAGATACGGCCAGATTAATGATCACGACAGCGGCGAAATCTTGTAAATTCAACCGTATCTTCTCATCCAAGAAGAAGATAATCACGAGAGCACCCATAGTCGTCAAAGTTGCCGCCAGAATAGACAAGAAAGCTTTCCGGTCATGATGGTGCCGGATGTGATCAGTCATCACGATCGTATTATCGATCACCAAGCTGAGAGAGATCGTGATACCCGCCAGCGAGTACAATTGCATCTCCAACCCTAATAAATAATAAAGGATAACGGCTATACACAGGTTGATACTTAAACTGATGATGATCAAGAACAGATAACGTACATTCCGGGTAATCAGCAGAACAAAGAGCAAGAGGATCAAGATGGTCAAGCCTGTACGGACGTAGATTTTATCCAATTCTTCTTGGATAAATTCGGTAGCGTCGTAACTGGTATGGATCTCGTAACCGGGAGGAAGCAAGGTGCGGATATGTTCCATTTCTTCCTTCACTTTCTTGGCTAATTGCAACTGGTTGGCAGTCTCTTCCGCACGGATAGACAGGTAAATAGAGTTTAAACCATTGATCCGGTAGTAACTTTGCGGGGCCTCTTCTTGCCGGGTTACCTTTATCAATTGATCCAGCCGGATTAAGCTACCATCTTTGTTTGCGACGGTGATATGCGATGGTTCGAACCCATTCGTGATCTTTTCCGGCATTAACGCCAGACGAATCCATTCCTTGCCGATATCTCCTTGTCCCATATTAGCGGTTCCAAGGAACTCTTTTTTGTAATATTGGCTGATCGCCGATTGGATATCCTCTATCGTGATCCCCAGATCTCGTAGCTGGCGGCTATCGTATTCCAAGCGCCATTCCATAGGGGTTGCCCCGCTAACATCGATACGATAAATACCTTGCACGCTGCTAAGCCGGGGCTTTATCTGATCCTCGGCGAATCGCTGGATGAATATCGGGGTAGCGGAAGCGTTCAAGGTATAACTCATGAACGGGCGTGATTCCTTGTCGTCCGGACGGCTCATCTCTAAAATCGGATAACTTAATTCCTCCGGAAGGTCCGGCCACGTCTGCCTTACAATGGTTGATGCCTCGAAACGTGCGGCGTCTATATTCGTATGTTTATCTAGTTCTAAGGTAATCCTTCCCCATCCGTTTCCCGAGGTCGAGGAGATCTCTTTGATTCCTTTGATACGGGCAAGCATCGCTTCCAACCGGGAGGTTACCTCCATCTCGATAACCCTCGCTGAGTTGGAGGGCATATTATAGCTGATACTTAATTTCGGCAGCGTACGGGAGGGAGATAGCTTGATCGGCAATAAAGGCACGAAAGCGATCCCCGCCAATGCGATACAAAGGAAGGTGACGATGATCGTAAAGGATGATATGTTCGGCTTAGAACCCATGCTCGTAATCAAATTCGTTGGCTAATGAGATGCCTGTCTCGAAATCATGTAAGGTGAGCTTACGTATTTTGTAATAACTCAACCAATAATTTTGCAAGGCCGTGATATAATTACGTTGCGCTTCCTGCTGTCGGTTCAAGGAGAGCGTAAGGCTATTGATATCCGCTTTGCCGATCATGAAACGTTGCTTGGTCTCGTTATAGGCCATGATCGCGATATCCAAAGCCTCTTCGGCGCTGGCGATCAGGTTTTGCTGTACATTGAAATCACCGACGGTCATGATAACGTCTTCCTCCAATGTGACTTCCGTCTGCCGTGCGGATATTTGCGTAACATTTAGATTGCTTTTGGCTATATTGTATTTACCCTTCCGTACTCCCCAGTCTATAAGGGGAATAGAGATAGATATCGATACCAAGTCCTGCTGCAGCGGATTCTTGTAAACTTCCTTAAACTGGGTCGCTACTTGATTGAAACCGATACTGGCATTCAAGGAAGCGTTGAATAAGGTTTCCTTTTTGGTCTTATCCACTTGTTGCTCGGCCTCTAACACATCTTGCCGCACTTCCAGAAACTTGGGGTTATTCTCCCGGGCTAACGTCAATGCTTGATCCACCGGAATATCCATATCATGGGGGCGTGACGGCAGCCGAAGCCGTATCTCCGTATTCTTATCGAAATTCAAATACGAGGCCAAGCTGAACATGGCTCGCTTCAAGGCTATATCGGCGTTTTGTAACGTATTGCGGGCATTGATCGCATCCAGCTTGAGTGTCAGTAAATCCGCTTGACTAATAGCCGCGATCTTATGCCGCTCTTGGCCGGTACGGTATAACGTATCGGTTGTCGCTACATTTTCTTTGGCCATATCATATTCTACTTGAGCCATGGCTAAAGAGAAAAAGTAAGTGGTGGCTTGCTCGCTGACGGTCTCGATATTATAAAGCAACTCTTTCTTTACTTTCTCATATTTTAGAGGCTCTATCTTCTTCTCCCACCGGAAAGGATTGTATCCCAATAAATCTTGGCTGTATCCGATACGGATTGGAACGGAGGTGAACTGATTATAAGTATTCGAGCCGAAATAGCGCATATACCCCAGATCCGTGTCCACGAAGAAACTACCACCCAGCATATCGAAGTTCTGTTTGATCTTTAAGTTTCCTCCCGCATAAAAGGACTGTTGCTTACGGTATTCGTCGATGTCTTTTTCTGAATCGTATCGTTTCGTGATATCCCGGTAATATTCGGCGGGTGTAATATTCAATGTAAGACTAGGCAGTCGCTCCGCTTTGTAATTACGAAACTCCCAGTAGCCGGACAAGAATAGGTTTTTCGTACGAAAAGCCTCCAGCGAGCTATCGGCGGCCAATGAGATCGTCTTCTCAAGGGAAAGGACGAGCGATTGGGCCGATACTCCTTCGGCTAATAGCGAACAGAACGCGTATAAAACTAGGAATGTCCTCTTGTATCTTTTTTTCATAAAGCATGTCTCCTATAGATAAACCAATAAACCAAAGGGATAATAAATAAACTGACTGCCGTACCGATCAGCATCGCCGAGATCATGGCAATGGAGAGTGGCTTTTGCAACTCACTTCCCATATCGAACGTGAATAGTAGCGGTACCATACCGAATATAGTTGTCAATGAGGTCATGATAATCGGGCGCAGACGGCGACGACCCGCCTCATGGATCGCTTCCATCAAGGGTACACCTTCTTTCCGAAGCTCATTGATCGCGTCCAGTTTCAAGATAGAGTCGTTTATGATGATACCGCAAGTTACCACGATACCGATAGCACTCATCAGGTTTAAGGTATGCCCGCATATCCATAATACCAGTAAGGAGGCGGCTACGTCTATAGGTATTTCCAGCAGGACGATCAAGGGCTGCAAGAAGCTCTCGAATTGCGCCGCTAAGATAAAGTACATCAAGAGAATGGATATGAACAAGATGACGACCAGTTCATTCAGCATTTGTTGGTTCGAGAAGAAGCTTCCCGAGAAATCGATGTCCCAATTCGTCTTATCCTTGGATTCGCTGCGTACGAGCTCCCGAATATTTTCCATTAACTGTTCCGCGTTCTCTACTTGATAGAAGCTAAAAGGAATATATTCCCCGTTCTTTCCAGCGGTGAGTATCTTCAAATCCTCTCCGGGAGTAATTTTTGTTACTGCGCTAAGAGGGACATGATTCGTCTTTTGGTTTTCGTCCGGTTGCGTACGGATTAACGTATTATGTAGGATATGATCGACCGTTTGCTCGTTTCCGGCTAGCGTGATCGGTAAATACTGTTGATAAGAGCGTAAGGTAGCGACTTCATTTTCCTTGAAGGCCGTCTTAAGTACCCGGTAGACCTCTTCATAGGAGATATTATAAAGTAATAGTTTCTGATGGTCTATGGATATGTTTAATTGATTCTCGAAAGCTACGCCAACGGGAGCGAGACCGGTCTTACTCTCTAGTGCTTTCTCTAGTTTTTGCAAAGTAGGGGCATTCGGAGCTTGTTCTTTGTTACGGGCATAGAACTCGGCTACGATATCGGCCTCACCGGTTACGAACAGTTTCTCAAACACGGTCTCCGGCGGAGAGAACGATAATACGGCTGTCGGGTAATTTCGCTTTACCCAAGCGGAGATTTCTTGTTGTAAAGGAGCGATAGCATCGGTCTCTTCTGTCTTGAAATAAAGCTCTACTTCCGAGATGGATAATTCCCTGTCTCGGTTTAGCAGGAATTGTTGCTGTCCGATATAGGCCGTGTGTTGCGCGCCTAACCGATCGGCCTCACCAAATAATTCGGTGACTCTCTTTCTATTCTCATCAATATGGATGTTCTCATTCCATTCAACATGTGCGATTAACTCATTCTGATCGATTTCCGGCATCCGGCTTTTGGGGATCATATAGAATAGGATCGCGCAAAGGGGGATAGTGACAGCTACAAATAGTAGGCTAGTGGTTTTATGCCTGAATATGAAATCAACCCCTCCGTCATAGAATCGGTCTAGCGTATGCTCCTTGATCAAATTGTTTATTTTCAGATTGAAAAAGGAATGCTTGATCTCCGGTATGCTGTAAACTAATTTGTAAAGTACAGGCAGTAACATGATTCCAGTGAAATAAGAGACCATTAAACCAACCGTAACAGCAAACGCCTGATCGAAGAAAATCGCTCCCGCTATACCACTCATAAATACCAGCGGGACGAATACGGCGATCGTGGTAAATGTGGAACTAAGCATGGGGGTGATTACTTCTGTGGTCCCTTTTATACACGCTTCTTCCAGATTATCTCCTTTTGCCCGGTATTGCGCTATATTCTCCGTCACGATGATGGAACTGTCTATCATCATACCCAATGCCAAAATCAATCCGGATAGGGAGATGATATTTAAGGACATATTGAAAAGGTAGAAGAACAAGAAACTAATGATGATACTGACTACCATACTTAGTCCGATTACCGCCGGGCTTTTTACGTCCCCGAGGAAAAGGATCGCCACGATGCAGATAAATAAGAAACCTAACGATAGATTCTGTTTGAGGTTGGAGATCGTATAATCCAATAACTCGGTCTGGTTTCTTGTGATCGTAAATTCAATATCCGGGTAAATAGACTTGAAATAATCGGTAACCTCGGCAAGCGCCTCTTTCATATTGTCCATATTCTCATCCGCTTGCTTGATAACGGCTAATGTAACGGCCCTTTCCCCGTTGGCTAGCGATAAGCCGGTTTCTTTTTCCGGTACGACAGCTACCTTAGCCAGATCTTTTATCTGGAAAATCCGGTCATTCTTACGGATATAGATATTTTGTACGTCTTCCGGTGTACGTAATAAGGTAGAAAATTTAATATTGTACTCATAATAACCATCCCGTACGGTCATGCTTCCCGGCTCTATATTATTGGCAGACAAGGCTGATTCCAAATCATTTAACGTAATATCAGCCATATCCAAGAGTTTCATATCCGGTACGATCTGTAATTGCCGTCCTAATATGCCCGTGATATCCACCATCGCGACTTCCGGCAACTGTTCGATCCTTCGCTTGATTACTGTTTCTGCGAATTGGCAAAGATCGAGGAAAGCCTCGTCGTTTTCAATTGTCTTGAGTGTGAGGTTGAGGCAAAACACCGGAATGTCCGTAGCGCTCGCCTTGACTACCCGTGGACGTTCTACCTCACGGGGCAGGTAATTCATGGCGGCGTCTATTTTCTCATTGACCTCTATAAAGGCAAGATCCGTGTTCGTGCCAAAGTCGAAGCTAAGGCGGATAATACCCGCTCCATCGCGAGTCTCGCTATGGATATCCCGTAATCCTGCCACTTGCATCAATTGCAAACGGACCGGCTTTACGACAGTATTTTCCAATTCCCGTGCGGATGTATTTTGTCCGGATATCTGAACGGTAATCTCAGGTATGGCGATATCAGGCAATAAGGAGACCGGTATGGTGAAATAAGTCACCAACCCCACGATAAAGCAGGCCGTAAAAGCCATCAATACCGCTATCGGACGTTGTAGCAGGAAGCGAATCATACGCGACTAATTTTCAATTCTCAATTCTCAATTTTCAATTACCTTGACCGGTGACTCATGCGCCAGATTAATATTGCCGCTTGTAATCACGACATCCCCTTCTTTCAATCCTTCCAAAAGAGTGTAACTATCAGCGTTTTCCAGTCCGGTGCGCACGTAGTTCCAATAAGCGTGCCCATCAACTAAAGTAAATACGACTTGTTTTCCGGAACGTAATACCACAGCCGTTTTAGGTACGACCAATTGCTTCCCAAGCGAGCGTTGTACGCTAACCCGTACATTCATGCCTTCGAATAATTTACCTTTGTCGTTTACCGCCGCTTTCACTTGTACCATCCCGTTCTCATCCACTAGCGGGTTGATCTCGGATATACGTCCTTCAGTCTTTAAGCTGGTGGTGGCGAAAGGGGTAACTTCCACTTTATCTCCGTTTTGGATAAGCGGCAACTCACTTTCCAATACGGTGAAAGAGGCTTCCAGACTATGAGGATCGATAACGGTACAGAATGCGTCCGTCGTAGACGCCACGTTCTCTTGTTTAGCGAAAAGGTTTGCGATAATACCGTCGAAAGGCGCGATTAGCGTCGCATTCTGTTCCTCATATTGGGCAAGTTGATATTGGGCGAGCGCCAGATCATATCCACTTTTTACCCGTGCTAGGTTGAGCGTCGCAGGCGGGACTTTCGCTGAGTCTTCCAGCATATATCCTTGACCGATCAATACGTCTTTTAATTCAAGCCTCGCTTTCTCTAGGGCATCCTTGGCTTGCGCTGTTTTGTTCGTGAGCCGGAAAGTAGCGAGTTCCGCTATTTTCTGTCCTTTGTTTACCCGGTCTCCGTTCTTCACGTAGATGCGGGCGATGGGTTCTGCCGACTCAAATTGTAAGTCCACCAACTTGCGAGCGGACAGTTTACCATTGCTTATCAACTCATGATTAAATTCCGTTTGCTTCAAAGTCATGATCGTGACTTCGTTCGCCTCATCCGGCAATACGGTTTCTACGGAATCCTGTGTGGTATCTGTATCTTTCTTTTCTCCGCCGCATGCGCTTAAACAGAATAAAAGCGTAAAGGTCAACAATTTATAGTATTTCATACTCGTATGATTGATCGGTTTGTACAATTTGTCATTCGCAAATATAAGTATTTATTGTTACGATGTAGTCGTAATTGCTATAAAAATAAGGATATTGTATTCATATTGATGTGTTGTTTAACATACTTCGTGCTTTCTCTTTCATTTCTTTAATAGCGGAACTTTCCACTTTGGGTTTCTTAGTTAATACGGAATCAATCGCCATTTTCAATTTTGCAGGTTGAAAATAAGATGGTTCCGTATAAAGATTCATTAACAGATAATACGGATAGATACGTTCCGGTAAAATATCAATGGCATGTAACAGGTGCTTTTCCGCTTGTCGGTATTCACCTAAACACTGCTCATTTTTAGCCATTACGTAATAAAGCATGGGATCGGAGCTTAATAAGACAGCTCTTTCCAGATATCCATTCGCTTTCTCGTATCGTCCGGTCTTGCTTAGGCATTGAGCGACCTCGAAAAGGAATTCCGGTTTATGCTTCAATAATGGATACAAAGGTTCATATACCTCCAAGGCCGCTTCGTAAGCTTTATTTTTGTAATACATTTGCGCCTTGTTCCATTGTTGATAAGCCTTATAATGATCTTTTTGCATCCAGAACAAACCAATTCCAAGGATAGCGATTCCCATAAAAAATATCTGTTTGCCCCATCTATGGCCATTTGATTCGGCTTGGTTCTCACGGATCTCATCCTTGTCCGGTGTTACGCTCATCACCCCTAGGAATATCAATACTACCCAAAACTCCGGCAATTGTAATGGATAAGAAGAGAAGGCGAATATAGCCAGAGACATCAATCCCCCGCAACAAGCATACCTTTTGTTCTTTATTCCTTTATAAAATAGAAGCCCCAGCCAGCCTATAAATAGGGCTAATCCTACTAACCCCTGTTCTAATCCAATCTGCAAGTATTCATTAAATGCGTACTCCGGGCATCCGGCAACCAACTTTTCCTGTTCAGTCGCTTTTCCCGAAGCCATGTATTCCGCTTGTGTTTCAGCGTAAGCGGCAGGGAACCCACCTAGGCTGGTACCTGTAATCGGTTGTTTTTGTATCGCTTTCGTCGTGATCTTCCACATCAGAAACCTTCCGTCTGCCGAATCTTTCTTTAATGTATAGAGTGATGCGCTCCCGCCAAGAAGCAATATGCCGCCTAGGATACCGCCTATGATATACCACCTTTTGTGTTGTCTCAGTCTGGTCGCTGCCTGTTTCCTGTCAAGGCGGTACAGGGCATATACCCAGGCGCAAGAAACGACCACCGCTATCCATGCCGATCGGCTCATTCCCGCAGGAAGTACAACGATCGCTGTGCCTATACATCCCATGGACAGGTAATAGGGCATATTTCGTTTGGACTGTTCCAGCAAGATGCCAAGAGCCACCGGTAATGTGATCGCCAAATATCCGGAATAAGGCCCCGGATTGAAAAAAGAGCCGGTCAGCCGAAACAGGGAATGGTTCGAATAGGCCCATCCCTGTAATTGACGGAAGCCCCAGATGGCTTCTATAAGGCCTGTCGCGATAAAGAACATTGAAAAATATCCTATGAGCACCGGACATTCATGGAGTACCTGCCGAAGCAGATACCACAAGACAACCATTTGTCCGATAAACAGGAGCTTTTCCGGCTCCGGGTGTATGGAGTAGGGATAAGAGAGGAGGATAAGCCCCAAGAGGGAAAGGGGGAGGATATCCACGTAAGTCCATGGGCACAGCCCCTTGCTTGGATTCAACCACAAACCTTGTAGGGACACGGCGGATAAGAACAGGGCGATTAGTTGAATCCAAAAGGTTTTCTCTGTCACCAAGTGTGTGGATAGCATTCCCAATCCTGCGAAAGGGGCGCTTAGCAAAAGTGTCCCGAGTAGGGTATATACGCCGAGTTTCAACAGCTCTTTCATGGTTAATATCTTTTTACCGTATCGTTTTCCACCAAAAAGATACGATCTTCCGCAGCCTTTTCCGGTCGCGAGATCATCGCTTTCAACAGGCTCCCTTTAGGTATCTTGCGAATGAGGATGCCACCGGGTATCGTGTCTGTCGGGAAATATCCGTTTTTAAAACACTGCTGTTCCTGTTCCCAATAAGCGAGTGTATACGGCACTTGCTGTTGATACGGGTTGTCCGAGGCGATAAAGATGGAATCGGTTCGGGCCGGATCGGGCTTAATTTTCGTGATGATCCCCGTATTGCTCACATGGAAAGGGGATGTGATGAAGCGTAGTGAGCCATAAGCCTCTTTGTCATATTCGGCGATGATAAACACATCATCGCCTACGATCTTCGGGAAGGTACAGCGGTTGCCGATCCGTTCGCTCATGGCGAAAGGCCTCCAGTTACCATGATTATAGGTACAGAGGTAAATAGGTGCTCTTTTTGATCTCACCGGGAGGTCGCAAGTCGTATGGATATCTGCGACAGGTGGTAGGTATTGCTCCGTGACAGCGGTCAATAACGGATTTTTTAAGAACGTACGGTATTCATCGGTCGACTCGGTCGTTACCGGATGTAAGGGGGCGAATCCGTATCTGTAAACCTTGGCCGGGGTCAAGAACGGCTTGGTTAGGTTGTAGATCAAGGAATCCGGGCCTTCGTACTCCGGAGCGAAAGGTAGGAATCGCCCATCCTCGTTTAAGAATGCGCACCAATAATGTTCCCCGTTCCTACGAGTCCAGATCGTATGTTCTGCTACAGTGGGAATACCGGCCGCACGCATCAGCTGGATACCATACAAGACTACCCCATCACAACGTCCAACCCCTGTCCGGTGGATCTCCTCTGCGGTTGGATAGTGGATGGGTATCTCCGTTTGATAGGTGACTCGGGTTCGTAGTATCTTTTGTAACCTCACGGCCGCATCGTACGTGTTATCAATATGCGAACTATCCAGCAAAGGGAGGTACGTCCGCATCAGCTCCTCACGTAAACCGGAGGGCTGTTCGTATAACCCCCGGTAGGGAAGTATATACCTGCAAAAATTCTCGAAACTTACCGATTTATTCCAGGGCTTGGGCCACGCCTGAAACGCCAGCTCGATATTACGGATTAGATAGTCCGAGGATAGGGTGGTGATGTCTGATACCCTCTCTCGCTTCTCATATCCGAAATGATAGACCATATTGCGTATCAAAAAGCGGGCGGCCTCTCTTTTTAATGAATCCCCTTCATAGTATTTGATGACATATTCCAACTCTTTCCTGTTATCGCCGGCTTGCGACAACGCATATTCCAACATACTTTCTTCTTGGCTTTTTGAGAAACCGCAAGAGTGCAGACAGATCCAAGCGCATACATATAAAATAAGCTTATTCATAATTCTTCAATTGTTTCGAATATTTTTCCAAAAACGTCCCTTTCTGTATTCCCCCGTGTAAGGGTCAACGGATTTCCACACTTTCCAAGCTACCCCTACGATAAATTCCTCCGGTATAAGTCCGAGATAACGGGAATCTCTAGAGTTTTCTGTCTTATCTCCGGCCACGAAGTAATAGTTGCTTTGGAACCGGTATTGTCTTACCTGTTTGTCTCCTATATAAACTTTACTATCTTTCCACGATAGGGAATCTTTTGATTCCCACTCGATCATTTGTTTGTATAGCTTATAATTTGTTTGATTCACGGTAATTCTATCCCCTTTTCGGGGGATATACAAAGGACCGAAATCATGAACATTCCAATTGAATGTAGAATCAAAAGGGAAACAACGGTAGACACCGTCCGGCATCCGATCCGCTTTTTGTCTGGATAGGTTCGCTTGACTTTCCACATTCCCCAAAGACTCTTTTGTATGGTTGTTTCGGTAGAATCCCTGTTCGATCCGGATGGAGTCTCCCGGTAACCCGAGGCAGCGTTTGATATAATATTGCATGATGTGCATTTCGATCCGCTCCCATGAATAGGGATGCGGGTAGTTGAATATGAGAATATCATTCCGTTTGATTTGCCCGACTCCGGGTACTCTGTATATATCTACCCGCTTCCCTTTCATAGATGCGAAAATATTGAATAGCCTAGGTCCGGCTATCCATTTGTTTACTAATACTTGATCTCCGGTTTGGAGTTGAGGCTCCATGGAATCGGAAGGGATTTTGAACGTGCTGAAACAGAAGATGAGGAAGAATGCGTATATGCAACCAATACCAAATACCCCATAAAATATAAGTGTCAGATATCGTAACATCTGATTTATATTTGTTTTGTATATACGTTTTTCTATTCCCATTCTTTTATGTTTATGCCTCATTTCCTAAATCCAAATTCTTTGGATATCAGTCATCAATAGTCGAACACTACGATATGATATTCCGGATCATCACTGATACCATAGATCTTCCGTTTTTGATTGTCTACAGCGATGGAGGAGACTCCTTGGTCTAATGTGTAATGGCATTCAAGGCTACCGTCCCATCCGATTACAAATAATTCTTTGCATAATATATTGTAATTAGGCTCTGTCACCATTTTTCCATTATAAAGAACAAATAAACTATTCCCCACGTTTACAGGACTATAAAAAGCGTCTCTATAAGTTTGCGGGCTCGCTTTACTTCCGATAATGTCTCCATCCCTAAATTCTTTGAAAACAGATGCGAAATGATCCGGTCCCCGTAATTGTTTTTCCAAGGTCCCGTTCACGTTATAGATGCAAATTAAATCAGTGAAGTAGTGAGTGATTGCAACCTTCTCTTTTCGGTTGGTGGTTAGGTCTGCCCGAAACGCATTGATTAATTCGGCAGGAGTATACTCCTGCTCAGTTTTAGGATAAGTACCGAAATCCATCGTTTTCTTACCTGTTTGATCAAAAAGGAATCCAGGACTCGTCTCTTGATAGGATACGCCTAAGAACCCGTTGCCCAAGCTTCGAATATTGCTCCATAGCGGTTTTGTATCTAGGGAGATACGGCTGGCGTATTCCGGTTCTTTTCCACTGGTAAATTCCGGGATAGAGTAAGTGAAAATCGTAGAGGTCATCATATCAAAAATGACTACGGAATCGTTCCGATTGACGAAACATGGTGTCATCATCTCTTTAGGCCCTTGTCCTACAGGAATACATTCTCCTTCCTTATGTGCCGTATTGAGGTTGAAGATGTGGAATTGTTTTTCCGCCCCTTGATTGCAAGTAACTAGGAAGGAGTCGAATAATTGGATTTGTGAAGGTCGTAAAATAAGACTGTCAAATTCAATAGTTTTTCCGGATAGTGATTTTCGGACTTTGAAATCACTTCTCTGGAAGGTTATGTTTTTGTCATCTTGTTTTTGATCATCGGTACAAGCGATGAATACTAATAGGATGAGTGAAAGATGTAAGATAATGTATTTCTTCATGATACTGATTTTTTAAGGAGGGCATGCCAAATTAAGGGATTGAACACATTTTCTTCTTGCTCAAGATACCTAGAGTCTATGAAATACAAATTAAAAATCAATGAGAAAACATCTGCATTCCATTGATTTACCGACTGTATTCCATTGTGATTTTTTTCGTTTTGGCACACCCTCCTTTGATTAAATTTTAGTTCCAACGTCCCGGTATGTAAGTGGATGTCCCATCGGAATATTTGATAATACATCCTCCCCCAGAGTAACTGCAATATCCGCTTCCACCTTCCCCACTAGCCAATGCCTCCACATTGTCAAGCGCTAAATCAGAGAGTTTAATCTCGTTTTCACTCTGGTTGATGTTCCATGCCGCAGCTACTGCTACGACTGCCATTACGGCTATTCCTAAAATCTTTTTTCTCATGATATTTCTTTTTTATAGTTTATGTTTTTGAGAATTTAATCTCTTGCTTACTATTCTTCTGCAAGATAAGGATATTCTCGAATTCCTCTTTCAATTTAATTTACTACTTTTGTGTCACCTCCTTTCTGCTTCATGAGTAAAAGTGGGGTGGGAGGCTTGCTTGTGATCGTTCCAATATATCCGGCAAGCTCTCCCTTCTCTTTTATTTATTGAGCCATCCCCCGAATGTTTAATTTTATCAGTTGATTCGTATTGCATTTCACGGAAATCGTCTCGTCAAAGACTCCTTTGTCTTTCGGTGTCATGATGACTCTTACTTGAAGGATCTCTCCCGGCTTGGCGGGATGTTTGTCGAAAGATGGGCGGGCACAGCCGCAGGTTGTAGCCGCGTCTAGTATGACTAACGGGTTGTTTCCTGTGTTTGTTAATCGGAAAACAGCTTCTTTGCTTTCTCCCATTTGGATAGTTCCTAGCTGTATGGATGCCTCTTCCACTTTCACGGTGGTCTGTATTTGTGAAGCGGGTTGTTTTCCGGTGATCTCTTTTAGGTATAGCTCCCGGATATTCGGGTTGTGGATAGGATTTCCTATCACTACGACCTTATTGTCCTTATCCAATAGAAAGGTTTGAAATCTCCCGTCGGCCGGGAAATGATTCAGTTCGTTCAGTCTGTCTGATTGATCCATGCAGATAGGTTTGTCGAAATTGTCTTTTTTCAATAGATACCGTATTTCTTTCTTGTCATCGGACTGGAAGAAAAAGAGGAAGGGAACCGTTCCTTGGGTAATGGAGTCGGTGTATTGAATCAGTTCTTTCCATCGGTGCAGTTGGAGTTTGCAACTGGTACATCCTATGGAATCCACGAAAACCAGCACCTTGTGGGGGGATTTTGGCAGGGTGAAGTCTACCGTATCGGTTGCAAACCGTGCAAAGACCATGTCTTTCGGAAATCGTATCTCTTTTCCTTGCCATTCGGATACTAAATGCTTGATCTCGTCTTTTTTCTTGTCTTGGCAAGCTAGAAGGAATAATAATAGTATGATTAGATTTAAGTATTTCATGATATTTTGTCGTTATATTTTAAATGAAAGAATCGGATCGTTGCTGTTTACATCCGTGGCAAGGATCGTCCCCGTATCCTCATCTACGTCGATACCATAAATGGCATGGTCGAGCACGTACTTCCGGACGGGGTTTCCTTTGAGGTCGAATACATAGATGTATCGCCCGCCATCCTCGATATCTTCCCCTCGTTGGTATGCCTGCCCGATATCTTTGAAACTACGGCCATGAAATACGGTATAAATGAAATGGTCTGTGATATGAACATCACTGAATCCCATGATACCCGTTGGAATTCCCTCCGATTGTGAGATTGCGAATTGAGGTTCTCCATTAGGTCCGTATCGTACGGTTTGTGTAGTATCTGTGAAGTTGTATATTTCTAATGCCTCTCCTAGTTGGGTTGCCATGACCAAGATGCCTTTTTGGGGATTATAGTCGAAGAAGCTTCGCCACGCTTGCGCCAATGCAGGGCGTGCGATGTCTTCATAATTATTTTCGGTCGGGATCTGATTAGCGGAGTGAATCCATTTCCCTTCTCGGTCTGTCCACTTTTGTCTATATTCACCGAGGTAGTCAGATACTAAAAAGCCCGATTCCATCGGGTAAAAGTCCAATGCCCTAACCAGCCGCTTGTCCATATCGATCGTTTCTACGGGAATGATGTTGTTCATATTTTGTTCAATCTTCCACCGGGTTGTTCGCATTTTGTTCGCATCGAGCGTCCAGATAGAATCCTTGGAGATAAACCGGAAGCAATCTGCCGATACCATTTCTTCGGGTCCCTCGCCTCGTTTGCCAAACGATGTCATATATTCCCATTCGGGGTAAGAGAAGGCATGGAAGAAATAATCTACGTTGTGCAAGTCCATGATAATAGCGATACCATCCTTGACCGCTATCCGGAATGGATAGCGGAACAAGGCGGTATCTAGGTGGATAACCTGCGCATTTAATACCTTTTCATCGGGAAAATCCTCGTAGCGGGGGAAGTGCCGTGAGGATTCCGAACAGGATACCAGACTACCTATTAATAGAACTATGTACACGTAGTAGTTCATGTGTTGTTTTAACGGTTGTATATATATTTGTAATATCCTCCATTACATGATAGAGAGCCAGCCATATAACAATCTTTGGATCCACTTTCACCGGAAGCTAGCGCTTCAATATTAGAGAAAGTAAGATCTGAGAAATTTTGTTTTCCTTCTTTCAAAAGAAAATACGAAGCACACAAGGCGCAAATGAAAATGATAGCGAAAGCTTTCTTGAAAGTAATTTGTTTCATGTCGTTTCTAATTTTTGTTACAAACGTACGGCTTGGTCTTTGGATAGCCAATCTTTTTAGGTGACTTTTAGCTGACAGTTGAAAAATAAGCCTTTTGTCTACCTATAGTCATCTTTCATCTTGCGAGTTGAATGAATTTATTCGTAGAAAGGGATGGAAAACGTATCTTTGCAGTTTCAACGAGGAATAATTATGGAGAAGCAAAATTGGAAATTTTATTGGAAGTGGAGTGTATTTGTTCTGATGACGATGATTTGCTTGTTGTCTTTTTATAAATCATACCAAAATGTAAAGTATGAATTACAAGAAGAGTCTCAAACGTTATTTCAGCGGGCAGTTCAAGATGATACAAATAGGCGGATAAAAGATTTAGGGGATGCTTTTTGTTTTTCCTATTCAGGCGCTAATCGATTGGAACGAGATAGCATTACAATCAAGACTGCCGATGCGATTATACATATGAGGAATAATAAGGAGGTGGCACGGAGGATGTCTTCACAGGAGAAGTCTGATTTTTGTCTCCAACATTGTTTGTCTATGGAGAATCCGATTCAAGTAACCTTGCTGGATAGCGCTTTTCGTGCATCTTTGTATGAACATGCGATTTCGGCTCAGACCGTAACTTGTTATACCTTTATAGACAAGACGGAATGTAGCTCTTCAGATACTTCTTTTTATCAATCTTTCATACCATTAAAAGATATTGTTTTTGGAGCGAATCGGACGATCGTTTTACAAGCGTTTGTTCAATTTCCTTTCCTTTATATAGTAGGTGAAGTGTTTTTGCGAAATATATTTTGGATTCTGGCAATGGTTATTCTCTGGGTTATTGCGATTGTCTTGACATGGAAAAGACCAAGGATAAATATCTTACCGCTACAAGAAGCACCTAAAGAGATGATACAAATAACAGAAGATATCTTGTTCGATGAAACACATGGCGTATTGCATTATCATAGGCATCGTATCGAATTGGCAAATCAACGGCTGAAACTGTTTTGTATTTTATTAGAACATAAAGGATATTTCATTGAGTCTAATCGGCTGAAAGAAGAAATCTGGCCGGATGGAAGTGTGTCCAAAGACGCTCTTACCGCTACGGCTAAAAGGCTTAAAGAGGATTTGTCTCCTATTCCGGATCTGGTGATTGAGAGTGCTCGGGGGCATGGCTATGTGCTGAAGTGTGGTGGGTAGGTTTTACAAGGTGGGTTAGTGTATTTTTTTGAATGTTTATATTCTTCTCGACTTCGTCTTCTAAAAAACACGTACGTGAATTTTTAGAAACACGTACGACTTTTAGTAAAAACACGTACGAGTTTTTCGGAAAATATAATGATGTTTTTTACACGCTGATTATCAGTTGTTTATAGATAAAATTAAAATTGCCTACTTGTTGTAATTAATTTAATATGGTTCTCATGGAATAATAAAGATTACCACCAAACTTGTTTGTCATTTTCATATGTGAATATGCGTTCTTCTTCTCCTTTGGTTAAGTCTTTTAACAACAAGAGAGCATTGTCTGGTACATTTGTATAGGTTAGCTTTGATTCAATAGCTCTTTGTTGGCCTAATGACATCCAATGGTTATATTCCCAATAGAATAGCTCATATAGATCACCTGCGTGGATGTTATTATCATCGTTTCTTGGCGTATAAATGATCTTATTGATAGATACCGGTTTGTTGAAGTCCAAGCCTACCCATGGATAATCAACCGTAGAAGGGGCTTCATAGTAAGTTAGGATATCTTTGTCAAATACTTTGGATTTATCCATTGGCATAGTATCGTAACGAACCGAGGCATTTGTTCCAATGATTGTGCCGGTTAATTCTTTTTCCTCCTTGTCTGAGTAGAAAGCGAGTTCGGCTAGATTACAACCCTTGTTTTTTGCTGATACATAGCGCCAATAGCGATATGTTTTTTGAGGTTTTATCTCGAAAGAATCTGCGGACAATAACCAATGAGAAATCGTATGTATTGTATCAGGATCGGAGAAATCCGGATTATTGGAAGCTTCAAAATGTCCTCCGGTGAGAGTTTTTGCATAATCGAAAATATGTTTTGCGAGATAGTATTTCCTAGATAATATAACTTTCTTTCGTTTACTGGTATCTGCATGTAGATATTTTATTCTACCTCGTGAATCAAGTATGAATGGATCTGTAATAGGATGAATACCTTGATTGTCATAATAAAGTGGGAGATAGGCAATATCTTTTCCTATTTCATTGAAGTAACAAACTTTTCCTTTTTGTGTACCGTAACATATAGGTACCCATTTCTGATTGTCGAAAACGGCTAGGTAGGCATGTTTATGGTTTCGTTTTTTTTGTGTTGGAATCATGATATCACAAGTTTTCATGTATTCGGAGGTAACATCTTTCATGAAAATATTCCGGAAGAGGTCGGGCACGACCTCTTCGGTTGTATTCAGCTTTACGAGATCTTGATTAATAGCGTATGTTCGCCTATACACTTTAGCCATCTTCTGGCTAGGTTTATGCAGTATATCCGGATCTGTTTTTGTCTCGCATCCTCCAAACGCTAGATTCTTTCCTGTATTATCTAAAAGTACATTCCAATAATGCCCCATCGAGCGGAAAGGCCATTGTGGTGTGAAATCTAGCATGACGGGAATTCCTATGCTTCTCATCATAGCTAACGCTATTAACGAGAATTGATTACAAGTGCCGAATGATATCATGCTCCTAGTGGAGGTTTTTGCTATGAACGGAATGGAATATACCGAGTTTTCAGGAACTAATTTCTTCTCTAAAAACTGATTGATATGCTTACAAGCCCAAAATGCTGAGTTTTGCATATCGGAAGAATAGCTGAAGTCGTTGAGTTCTGTTAATGTCGTAGAATCTATTTGTTGGTACATGCCAGTCCTCCAATCCTCCAGTACATCCATGGCTCCGATAGAGTAGGGCAATAGGTATTCACAGAAGTCATCAAAATTTAAATGTCGGCTCCAAGGGGCATCTTCCCATAGGTGGAAAGCCTGCTCGATATTTTGAATAAGAAAATCAGCTGTAATTATACGAATGTCTTCTTGTATCGGGAATGAGGTGTTCTCGTGGATTTTAGAGATTCTATCAATGCGATTGGCAAGATAAGGTGTATCATGATAACGCCCCTCTTTTTGTGTTTGAAGTATTATAGAGTCAATTTGTTTATTATATGTGTTGGTGATTTTCCCGCAATAAGAATAATGCCCGGGCATATTCTTAATAAGAAAGCAAGCTGCACGATATTTCAAGGAATCATTTTTGTAATGTTCCAATACCTGTTCTAATTCACGGCGGTTTTCGCCTGCTCTTTCAAGAGCGAATGAGAGTTGTCTGTCTTCTTTGAAATTGTGACAAGAGACTAAACTAGATATAAGTAGCGTGATCCAAAAGAGTTTCATTCGTTTTATTTGTTCTTTTTGCGAAGGACGGTGTTTTAATAGATTGCTCGTTTCATATCGTATTTAATTTTTCACAAACATAAGTTTATTCCTTTTCATGGCCAATTGTTTTAGCTGACTTTTAGCTGACAGACAAAAAATGAGGGTTTGTTGGCATAAAGTTATGTATTTGTATTGCTATCATTTCAACAGGTAGTCCAAGAGGATACAGATCGGCGTATCAAAGAACTTGGGGATGATTTTTGTTTTTCTTATACAGGGGGGGCACTTCAGATATTATCATTAGATAGTACTTTTCGTGCATCTTACCGTTACGGCTAAAAGGCTTAAAGAGGATTTGTCTCCTATTCCGGGTTTGGTGATAGAGAGTGCTCGGGGTAAAGGATATTCACTAAAGATCGTTTCGGGAGAGTAAATTCTCCATTTCAACGTTCATTTGATGGTTTATTTGTGTGATGAGCTTGCTATCGGCAGTAGTACTGACTTGGCTAAGTAATATATACTGTGTCGGGCAAGTCAGTATATATTACTTAGCCAAGTCAGTATTGCTCTTAGGATTGCCAATCTAAGGTCACCTATTTATATCGTGAGTTGAATGAATTTGTGCAAACAATGTTAATTATTTTTGTCCGGGTAAACCTCGTTCATCAATAGGATAGAACATGGTCAACCTATATAAAGGAAATTGCACATCGCATCGTGCAATTTTGTATGAAAATTGCACATCGCATCGTGCAATTTTGTATATTTGTCCTTTAAACATGAATCAATATGGAGACCTTATTTCGTTCCTTTAGAACTCAATTAGAGCATACTTCGACAGAAGTCGTGCGTTTTCTTCACGATCAGATCGCATGGGATAGCCGATTGGTTGCGATTTTAGGTGCTCGTGGTGTTGGGAAGACTACCCTATTGTTGCAGCATATCAAATTGTATGATCGTGAGGATGAGTCTTTGTATGTTACGGCAGATGATTTCTATTTTACCAAGTATCGGTTATTCGACATGGCTTATCAATTTTATAATCTGGGTGGGAAAAAACTTTATATTGACGAGATTCATAAATACAAGGATTGGTCTAGGGAGGTGAAGAATATATACGATCAAATTCCTGGTCTTCAAGTTATCTATACAGGTTCGTCTATTCTTGATCTGGAGAAAGGTGGTGCGGATTTAAGTCGCAGGAAGGTAGAGTATAGATTACCCGGACTTTCTTTTCGGGAATATTTGAATATATCGCAGGGGTGGCAGCTTCCATCGTATTCGTTGGAAGAGATTCTTGCTGGGAAGGTTGAGTTCCCTTATAAGGAAGCTCGTCCACTCAAATTATTTAATGATTATTTATCGACAGGTTATTATCCATTTTTTCAAGATACGGAATATCTCTTGCGTCTGCGTAGCGTGATTAACCAAATGGTGGAATCTGATATTCCGATTTTTGCGGATATGACGGTGGCTTCTGCCGTAAAGTTGAAGAAATTATTATATGTATTAGCTCAAAGTGTCCCTTTCAAACCAAATTATACGAAGTTGGCGAGAGATTTGGATATCAGCCGGAATGTGTTGCCCGACTACATGAGTTATTTGGAGAAGGCAGGTCTGGTTAATTTACTGCGAGAAAAAGCGCAGGGCTTGAAATTATTGGAGAAAGTAGAGAAGATCTATCTGAATAATACGAATCTGGCTTATGCGTTGTCGGAGCAGGTACCGGATATCGGTTCCGTGCGTGAGACGGTTTTTCTATCTTGGATGCGAGTCGTATGCTTCGTTACTTCTTCTGCGATTTCAGACTTTGAGATAGATGGCCGAACCTTTGAGATTGGGGGAAAGAATAAGACGCGGCAACAGATCAAGCAAGCGGCGGATGGGTATGTGGTGAAAGATGACATAGAGTATGCTTTCCGCAATATGATTCCTTTATGGATGTTTGGCTTTATCTATTGAATATCTATTAGGAAATCCACTGGAATAAGGCTTGTCTGTGCTTGCTGTAATATGCTGATATACAGTATTTGTTTATCTCCGGCCGTATCGAGAAACTAGATCGAAACGAATAAAACTTAATATATCGTCGTTGAAATCGGGGTTCATGAAATGGCTGTTACATATGTAAAGGCCATCGGGTAAAACTAATAATTGTCTTGAATTGTACGTGTAATTAGGGAAAAGAGTCTCTCCTAGCTTGTTTAACTCTTTGTCAAGGATTATGATTGAAAAGGTCTTTCGTCCATATTCTATAAGTTCCATAGCTTTAACCCCTTTCTCGATCGTAGTGGATGGATAAGTGATCCGATAAAAAACTTCTCGGAAAGGATCGTATATCAAGTCTCCATACATCGCGTTTTGACAGAAATCGATCGCTTGGGCGGTTAGCTCGTCTGGCAATTGCACTTGGTCAATATACTCGCTTTTCACGGATACCTTGCGGATGGAGTCATGTGCGATATTCGCCACATAGACAGATTCATCGTAAATGAAAGAATATACAAATCGCTGCCCATCAAAAGAACGGCTATAGCTACCCTCTAGCCCGTATCGTTTCAATTTGACCGAAGAGCCGGGATAGTCCGGATAAACAAAAGGTAATGCTCTGATCTCCTTCGTGTCGAGATTGATAGTAGCGGAGACATAATCTTTCTCTATCAAACGGTTGGGATCTGAATAGATATATAGATCCCGCCCTATTAGGGTGGCGGTTCTGAAACTTAGGAAACAACTATTGTAAAGTCTTGTGCCATCGTTTGCTTCCTCATAATTTATTTTTTCTTGTATTTGGCAATCCTTATTGATGCGTATGATCTCTGGTTCAAATAAGCTGGTGAGATATAAGCTGTCCCAATTCTGTATATAGCATCCTAATACACGACCTACTCCATTAGAACCCTCGATCTCCGGTTCTATCTTGAACGCTAGTTCTTGACTATCCTTATCATAAAAATAGAATTTATTGCTACGTGACTGCATGGAGTAAGATTGTAACACAATATATTCCTTTCCCTTTTTATCACGATAGTACGATAAGAAAGGGGTTACGTTTTTTGTCTTATCATCCAAGCTGAAAGCCAAGGTCTGATCGGATCTTACTAATTGATAAGACCTACTTTTCTCTGCTTGCTCACAAGAAGAGAGGATAAAGAGCAAGAGTGATAGGAATAAGAAAAATGGTTGTAGTTTCATTCGTTTATTGTATTATCTGTCACATATCTATCAAGGTCTTGCCACGATCATTACATAATCCCTCTCGAACACTTTAGGATCGTCTAAGAATTTGATCAGGTCTTTTTGGCGGGAGGAGCCTGTGCGTTTAACGGTCTCACGCATTTCGGTGACGGTACGAATCATATAAACACAGTCATCGGTTTGTCCGTCTGGCCAGAACGGAAGTCCATCATCTATATCATTGATAAATCCTCCGGAGCTTTTGGGTAAGGCGTATGTTTTCTTCTCTTTCTTGAGATAGACTACTCGATGGGTGATAACCGGTTTGTAATCGTCCAGCCATCCCAGCCAATTATAGATGGCGGGAGAACCTTTTTGAAAGACTCCCATAAATAGCCCATTCGGATTCTCCAAGAAAGAACGAAGACCGGTCGGTTTATCTTGATTGTCTTTATGAAGCGCATATAAAGGGGTGATCGAGTGGGAACTTGAAAGCTGGTATACCGTATCTCGATAAGGAATCAAGAAATTTATTCGGTCTTGATCCGTATTCCAATAAAAGGTTTGAAACCGGGTGATCGTATCCGGAGAGACGTTAATATCTTTGGCATCCGCAAGGATGAATTTGCAAAGCGTATCTCCTCGAAGGTTGAATGTCGTTATTCCTTTCGGGATTTTAGAGCCTTCCGCGTAATCACAAAGCATATATCCCGAGGAGGAGAAGCCTACTATTTGACTGGCATCCGCATTTATCGAATATTTGGTAGGCAGGTTTTCGGGGAATATATAATTCTGAATGGTCAGCATCGTATCTAATGTGGGTAATTCCCCGATACATGGCCTTATATCGTTGAATGTGGTCGAATCTTTTTTATTGTCTTGGTCGAGGCCGCTCAAGGCGCAGTACATACGGGTTGTTTTCTTGTCGTAAAATAGATTAAGGCCGTTCATCCCATGGTTCCATTTATAATCCAAGGCCTTAAATCCATATCGTTTGCTGGGAATGCCTTGCTTACGATAATAAATACGTGGGTTATTGAATGTGATAAAAGCGTCGCTATCCGGAATAGCGATCGCTTGTGTTACCGTGTAACGAGCGTCTCCAACATTATAATATTCCAGCTTAGAGGCTATTTGACTCAGTTTCAACATCGCTGGATGGTCCAGCGCCTTTTCTATATCAATGAGGGCCGGAGTTGTCGAACGATTATACTCCGCTTCATATTGGGGAGAGGTGGGTTGATTCCTTTGTTGGCAACTATTCAAGAGCAATGCAAGGAACAATAAGCATGTTGAGAACTTGGTGATCATGATTGGATACGTATTGTTTATCGCAAACATATGTAAAATAATTGATTGTAACAAATGATTTTACGAATTTATCATAGATTTGCGATAGCCCCGTAGAATAGTATCTAGAAATGATGCCTGTATATGATTTTATGATTTAGCGTTCTTTTTCTTAAGCGGAAGCCTTGGGAAAAGCTTTCGAAAACGAACTAGGTGGCTTGTTACGTTACTTCCTGCGATAATGAGGGTAACGGCTAGGATGATCAGGATGATTCCGCAACACAATCGTAACGTTAATGATTCACCGAAGACAGTCACTCCGAAGAATACGGCGGTCAACGGTTCCAAAGCTCCGAGGATAGCCGTCGGGGTGGAGCCGATATATTGGACCGCCAGTGTCGTGCAAAGGAAAGAGATAGCGGTTGGGAATATGGCTAGAGCGATCAGGTTACCCCATAAATACCAATCATGGACAATGTGAAGGCTCCTGCCGAAATCTATACGGACTAAAAACAAGGTCATTCCGAAAAGCAAGACATAGAACGTAAGTTTCAACGTAGCGATATTCTTCAATAGCGGACGATTCGCACCTACGATATAAATAGCATAGGAAAGAGCGGAAGCCATGACCAACAGGATACCGGTTAAACTAAGAGTCGTTCCGTCGCCACTTTTATAAAGTAAGCCGATACCGCCTAATGCCAGCAAGATACAAAAGATGGTTTGTAACGTTAATTTCTCCTTGAAGACAAACGCCATGATCAGCGCCACTAAGATCGGATAGACAAACAGCAAAGTCGAGGCGATGCCTGCTTCCATATAATTATAGCTTTGGAATAACGCTAGGGAAGAGAAGGAAACCAACAGCCCCATGAGGATTAAAGGAACGATCTCGTTGGGTTTCAACTTAAAGTTCCGCCCTCTCGCTTTGATCATGATACCCAATACCGGGATCGCGAATAAATATCTGAAAAACAGGACTGAATCCGGATTCATACCGGCTTTATACAAGGGTAGGGCGAACAAGGGGTTCATTCCATAAGTCGCGGCGGCGATAGCCCCTAGAACATATCCTTTTGCTTTTGCATTCATGATTAAAAATATTAGCGCGCAAAAGTAGTATATTCATGATAAATATTATATATTTGTAGATTATCATTTCAATAAATCGTTAACTAAAAAGTAATAAATATGCCTCCAGCAGCAAGATTGACAGATATGCATACATGTCCTATGCAAACCCCGGCTTGGCCATCACCGATACCCCATGTAGGCGGTCCTATCGTAGGGCCGGGAGCGGCGACTGTTCTAATCGGCAAGCTACCGGCGGCGGTAATGGGGGATAGTTGCGTTTGCGTAGGTCCTCCGGATACGATCATTAAAGGATCTTCCACCGTGATGATCTGCGGTAAACCTGCCGCCAGAATGGGAGATACGACAGCTCACGGAGGGCAAATCGTATTGGGATGTCCCACCGTTATAATAGGTGGTTAGGAGGATCTGCGGCATATAATATATGTATATTGTGAGAATATTACTATCTTTGCCGCCACTTGAAAACTAAAAATAACAAGACATGGAAACAGTAGTAAGTGGAATCAGACCAACAGGTAATCTGCATCTAGGCAATTACTTTGGCGCGGTAAAGAGTTTCTTGCGGATGCAAGATGAGTATAATTGCTTCTTCTTTATCGCTGATTGGCATTCGTTGACTACTCACCCGCATCCTGACAATATACGAAATAGCGTAAAGACGATCCTCTCGGAATATCTGGCTTGTGGTATCGATCCGGAAAAAGCTACCATTTATATTCAGAGCGATGTGCCGGAGGTGGTAGAGTTGTATCTATATTTGAATATGAACGCCGGTATCGGCGAGTTGATGCGTACGGCTTCCTTTAAGGATAAGGCCCGTCAGCAGTTGCATATCAGCCGGGAAGGATGTGAAGGCGATGTAGAGAAAGAGATTTTTAATGAAGGTAATAAACATAGCGTAAGCGCTGGTTTGTTGACTTACCCGACCTTGATGGCCGCCGATATTATTATCCATAAGGCGTTGAAGGTTCCTGTAGGTAAGGATCAGGAGCAGAATATGGAAATGGCTCGTCGTTTCGCCCGCCGTTTCAATTCTACCTATGGAGTAGATTTCTTCCCGGAACCAGCTTCGTTCCATTTGGGCGATAAGTCCGTGAAAGTACCGGGCTTGGATGGCTCCGGTAAGATGGGCAAGAGCGAGGGTAACGCGATCTACTTGATAGATGATGAGAAAACAATCAAGAAGAAGGTTATGAAAGCGGTTTCCGATGCGGGACCAACCGAGCCGAATAGCGTGAAGCCCGAGCCGATCGCCAATTTATTCACGATGATGGAAATTGTCTCCGAGAAAGAGACCTATGATTTCTTTAATGAGAAATACAACAATTGCGAGATCCGTTACGGCGATATGAAAAAGCAGTTGGCCGAGGATATCAATAAGTTCTGCGCTCCGATCCGTGAGCGTATCTTGGATATGGCCGCCAATACGGAATATCTGGATAAGGTAGCCCGTATGGGTGCGGAGAAAGCTCGTGAGAGCGCTTCTAAGACTTTAAATGAGGTACGCCAGATTATCGGTTTTCGTCCATATTGATGCTTATTAATTAAAAATAAGAAAAAGCGTTTAGGGATAAGTCCTTAAACGCTTTCTTTTTATTAAAACCATTATAAAGAACCTGAAAAGCGATTTGTTAAAAAGAAAAGGTTGTTACTTTGCGGTGAATAGTTACAGATAACAAACGTATGGCTGCTATTACCACCCAAGAATTTGAACATCATTTCAAGAGTTTATATAAGCCCTTGTGTTTGTTTGCGCTTCGTTATACCGATCAGGTGGACGATGCCGAGGATATCGTGCAACAGGCCTTCGCGGATGTATGGGATAAGAACCGGGCTGGTAATGTGATCGGGAATCTCAAGGCTTATTTATATCAAGCGGTGAGGAACCGTTCTCTTTCATTTACCTCACAACCCGTAAACGCTGAGGCCACCGAGCAGTTACCCGACGTAGAAGATACCTCGGAAGAGGAAGACATCCTGCGATCGGAGCGTGACGCCCGCCTGTGGGACGCTATCGATCGGTTACCTCCCGAACGGAAGAAGATTTTCTTGTTATCCAAACGGGATGGCTTGAAATACCAAGAGATCGCAGAGGAATTGAATTTATCGGTAAAAACGGTTGAGAACCAGATGAGCAAGGCATTGAAAGCTTTGCGAGAGACCGCTATCCGTGTTTATATGTTCTTTTTCGGATAAATTTTATAGAAAGGAATGGGGGTTTTTCATATTTCTCTGTCTTAGAGATAAAGGTTACTTGTTTATTTCATTAAAGCATGGAGAGTGTATGAGGAAGTTGGTGGTATTTGTGATGTTGATGACGTGCGTGATCTCGGCCCAAGCGCAATGGAAAGTGACGCCGGAAGCCGGTATGAACGTGACAAAGTATAAGGGAGATGTCGCTAAGGTAGGCTTTAAGGCTGGGGCTGCGGTCTCTTATACATTCGGATCGGGCTGGTTCTCGCTTCAATCCGGTTTGTATTATGTGCGACGGGGGAAGGGGCTGTCTTCTTATAGTGAGATTTATGGAACTAGTGAGAGTCCATATGGGGGACGGGAAGGTACGAGTATATTTCTCTATCCCGTTTCCAGTGATTATTTGAATCTGTGGGGATACGGTTATGGTAATGGTTACGGCTTTACGGGCTTCTATTATGATACCTATGGAATTAAGGATTTTGATGTAGAAGGTATAAGGCATCGCAGTCAGAAGGAGCATCGTGAATATATCCAATTACCGATCTTGGCTCGTTTCGATTGGCAGGTAAGTAAGGATGTTCGGTTACATTTGGCGGTCGGTCCCTATTTGGCGGTTGGCTTGGGAGGAAAAGTGACGTATGAGGAAAGTGATTATTCTTTAAAAGGAAAGCTGCCCTATAATAAGGAAATATCATATAACCCGTTTAATCCCGGCCAAGGATATGCGGTAGCGCCTCGTTTTGACTGGGGAGCTACCATAGAGGCTGGTATAGAGGTGAAACGGGTCGCTTTTAAGGTTGGCTATGATCTGGGTATAGATAAGCAATACAAGGGATATGCTTATAACATAGGTCTGAACTATCATACGGCTAGTTTTACCTTGGGATACACATTTTAAAGAGAAAATAGGATGAAAGCGATGGTTTGTATAAAGTGGGTATTTATATTCGCGGTGTCGATGATGATTTTCTCATCTTGCGTATCGTCTAGGATCTCGCCGAGTATGAGCGTGGGAGTTCCATTGAAGAAGGGGCAGGCCCCAAATGTCGGATTCCAATGGTATGAGACTGGAAGGACTTATTAAATAGAAGGAATAGTTATGAATAATAACGAGCATGACAATAAATTGGAACAACGCATCCGTTTCGTAGCGAAACGCTATCGGGAAGGAAGCCTTGACCCGGATAAGGCATGGCAGAAGTTCGCTTCTGAGCATGCGATTAGCCGGAAGGTCTCGTTTCGCCGGTATTGGATCGGGGCGGCCGCTGTCGTGTTAGTGCTCGTAGGTCTGGGGACATGGTTTACGGTAGAGAGAAACGCCCCGGATTGGGTTGCGATTACTACCGCCCCCGGACAAATGAAAGATGTTTACCTTCCGGATAGTACCTTGGTCGCTTTGGCCGGCGATTCATGGATCCGGTATGACGCGAAGAGATATGATAAAGAGAGGCGTGCCGTGGAGATGAATGGAAAGGCCTTTTTCCAAGTGACGAGGAACGAGGCACGCCCTTTCTCAGTGAAAACGAGCCAAACGGAAGTTACGGTGCTGGGAACAAGTTTCCAGATAGATGAGAAGCCTACCGTTACGGAAGTCAATGTAGTTACCGGCAAGGTATGTTTTACCGCCGGGGAGGAAAAGGAGAATGTGATACTTACCGCTGGAATGTCGGCTCAGTATTCTATGGAGAACAAGGAGATAACGGTAGTGACGGAAGAAGACGTGAACAAGTTAGCTTGGAGGACAGGGCAACTTCGTTTTATGGAGACACCGCTGGATAAGGTGATTGAGGACTTGAGTGATTATTATCAAGTCAAGATTGCGAACCAGACAAAGAATGAGGGAGCGAGATTGACCGCTACTTTTAATAATCTGCCTTTGGAGGATGTCTTGCAGGTTGTTAACCAGACATTGGACGCACGTTTGGTTTCCACTTCGAAGAAATAAAATCAGATCATTTATGAGATCTATTGTTGTATGGCTGATAGGGATTCTTTTGCTTCCCGGTTGGATGGGACATCTATATGCGCAGATGCCCGAACCTACGCCGACGGTTACGTTGGATATGCGGCAGGTTCCCCTGTTGGATATATTGATGGAGCTTGAGAAACAAACCGGATTGTTCTTCTCGTACGAGTCCTCTCTGCTGAAAGAGCTGCCAGAGGTTTCCCTGTCGGTCCGGGATGAATCCTTGTCGTACTGCTTGAAGCGCTTATTTTCCCCATTACCGATTATCTATCGGGTTACGGGGCAATATATCATCTTAAAGCGAAAGCCCCGTCAATATACGATCAGCGGATTCGTCAGGGATTCAGCCTCGTATGAGAGTTTGTTGGGGGCTTCGGTTCTGGTGAAAAGTTCGAGGGGAGGGACGATGTCTAATAATTACGGCTTTTACAGCTTGATACTTCCACCCGGTAAGGTTCGCCTTAGGGCCTCGTATGTGGGCTTTAAGGCGATGGAGATAGAGATCGATTTGCAAAGGGATACGATGATCGACTTCCCGTTGAGGTCATTGGCCTCGTTAGGCGAGGTCGTTATTCGGGGGACCCGGCCTCGCTACGAGATATTGAGTAGCCGCACGGGGGTGATCGACGTACCTGCCGAGCGGGTGAAGTCGATGCCCGCTTTGCTGGGGGAGGCGGATCTGGTGAAGACCTTACAGCAGTTGCCGGGCGTGGCGGTAGGCACCGAGGGAATGACCGGCTTGTATGTGCGTGGGGGCGGGGCCGATGAGAATTTGTATCTGCTGGATGGAAATCCGGTCTATCATGTGAACCATTTGTTGGGGTTTTTCTCGGCGTTCAACCCGGACGCGATAAAGAATACCCGGTTTTATAAAGGGAGCTTTCCGGCGGAATACGGCGGAAGGCTCTCGTCGGTTGTAGATGTCCGTATGAATGACGGTAACCGGCAGGAGTATCACGGGAATATCTCCGTGGGTTTGCTTTCCGCACGGGCGAATCTGGAGGGGCCGATTGTTAAGGATCGCTCCTCGTTTAATGTCTCGGTACGTCGTACGTGGTTGGATTTGATAACAGGGACGGCTTTGGCGATCGTTAATAAGAACAGTGATACCAAGGAGAGTTTCGGTTATCACTTTTTTGATATAAATGCGAAGGTGAACCATTCTTTCTCGGAACGTAGCCGGGCTTATTTGAGCTTTTATATGGGGCAAGATGCTTTTCGGCAGGGAAGCAAGGAGAAGCATGAGGATTCGGATGATATGTTTCTCTGGCGTTGGGGAAACTTGATCGGCTCCGCAGGGTGGAACTACGTGTTCGGGCAAAAGCTGTTTGGTAATCTAATGGTGGGCTACAGCCGTTTTCGCTCGCATATCCGGCAAGAGGCGAAGGGGTATGAAATCGAAGGAAATAGGGCAGAGCGGCAATCAATTAAGCGGGATAGCCGTTATAAATCGGAGATGGAGGATCTGAGCGTACGGCTGTCAGTGGATTACAGTCCTTCAATGAATCACCGGATACGAATGGGCACGGATTACCTGTATCATAATTTTCGCCCGGAGAATAGCCAGCAACGGTCTTGGGTGAACGATTCGTTAGTAAATCCCGTATATGAGCTTTTGTATGATTATTCCTTGATAAAAGGGCATGAGTTCTCTTTGTTTGCCGAGGATGAGATGCGGGTCACGGATCGCTTGCGGGTGAATGCCGGATTGCGGTATACCTTGTTTCATGTAGAGAATGAGATCTATCATTCTTTTCAGCCTCGTTTGTCGGCACGTTATTTACTTCGTCCGGATCTATCGGCGAAGATATCCTACAGTAAGATGAACCAATATGTCCACTTATTATCGAATACCTATGTGAACCAACCTACGGATATTTGGGTCCCGGTGACGGAGCAAGTCCCTCCGATGAGTTCTCACCAGATTACCGCCGGGCTTTATTATAATCTGAAACGGATGTATGATTTCTCGATCGAGGGGTATTATAAACGGTTGAATAACTTGATTGATTATAAGGATCATTGGCCGGTTGAGACACATTTCTCCGGTTGGGAAGACCGGGTCGGTTTGGGAAAGGGTAAGACCTATGGTGTGGAGTTTATGGCGCAAAAGACAAATGGGAAGACAACCGGATGGATCGGGTATACGCTCTCTTGGTCGGATCGGTGGTTTCCGGATGGTTCCGTGAATAAGGGGCGTCATTTCCCGTTTCGCTTCGACAACCGGCATAAGGTGAATGTGGTCGTTTCTCGTAAGTTATCCCGGAAGGTGGAGTTAACGGGAGCTTGGGTGTTCGCCTCAGGAAACCATATTAGCTTGCCGGAGTATAAATATCTGTCTCCGATTTATCAGAAAGAGAACGGGTATGCCGGAGTAGATTCATACAGACCGATGAATTCAGGTTTGAGCGCTCGTAATAATTATCAATTGTCTCCTTATCACCGTTTGGATCTGGGCGTGAATTTTTATCGATATAAAAAGAAGGGTCGGATGGGGATTTGGAACATAAGTATATACAATACGTATTTGAAACCGAATCCCTTCATGACGGAGGTTATGGTAAACCAGGATATAAATCAGCGATATCATGTAGTGCTACAGGAGACGATTTTGTTCTATTGCATGCCCTCGGTTTCTTATACTTATAAATTCTAGCTTATGAGAAGATATTTACCTTACCTGTTCGTGTTAGGATTATTGATGGTCTCTTGCGTTCGGGATGTGGAGATTGATTTGGAGGATCTGCCGGATCGGATTGTACTGAACGCATCGGTATGTCCCGGAAAGGAGGTGTGTGCTCATCTCTCGAAAACATGGTTTATCATGGATAGCGTTCCCGATTTTGAGTTATCCGACGCGAAAGTCCGTGTCTATGTCAATGATGAGTTTCAAGGTCTTATGCGCAATGATGACCTGCCGGAAGATTCTATACATTCACGGGGGCAATATGTTCTGCCCGGTTGTTTCGTGAGACAGGGGGATTGTTTGCGTATAGAGGCCGAGGCCGATGGGTATGAGCCGGTATCCGGGGAAACTCGTATCCCCGGTCGGGCACGGATTTATGAGGTGGATACCTTATCCTATCGATCTTCTGCCTACTATGCCGAATATCTGCGTTTCTCTGTTAAAATCGGGGTTGAGACGGATTCCTATTATCGTTTAATCGTGGAGCAGATCTTGGACTTCCGGAAGGGGGATAGTACCCGTACCGTAACCTCTTTCCGTAGCTTAGGAGGATATAGTTGGTATTATTCTGGTTTTAGCGTGGATTATGAGGATCCTGTTTTCCAGTCTTTTGGAGGTAGTCCTATCACGAGCCAGATGGATGGGCGTTACTGTATGGGCGTATTTAGAGGGGAGGATCTGGTTAATACGAATGCTATTAAGGTTTCTGTTTTTCCTGTTGAATACTCGTATGAGAGTGATACCCTTTCTATGGACGTTCATTACGATGTGCGCCTGTTGTCTATCTCCGAGGATTATTATCGATATATGAAGATTATGAGGGGCTACTCTATCACGATCGGCGATGCGAATTTCGGGGCGTTGATAGAGCCTGCCGATACGTATTCGAATGTGGAGAACGGCTTTGGGATTGTCGCCGGATATCAAGAGGATAAATTGCGTATCACGATGCCGAGAGACACGGTGCCTCCTTATTGGAATCCTTGGGATGGATAAGCCCATCCCGCGTTGACGACCTGTGCTTGCCGGTTCATACATCATGAAGCGGTAAGTTCACGAGGTATGAAAAAAAGGCTTTTCCTTGATAGGGGTATTTCCGGGAGATCCTGTCTTATCAATGAACTCAATAAAGTAGAATGATGACAGAGTGGATGAATAAATGGCTTATGGCCATTTTTTGCTGGATGATTTTTATGCCTGTTCCAGACCTCTTGGCCCAATCAGCCAAGACGAAGGATGATCCCCGGATTACGTTGCGTATGAAGGAGGTTTCGTTGCCGGAGGTCTTGTCAGAGATCGAAAGACAGGCGGGCGTGACCTTCTCGTATGAGTCTTCTTTGTTGAAAGAGCTTCCGAAGATCAGTTTCCAAGTGAAAGATGAGGCATTGACGGATTGTTTGACCCGCTTGTTCGAGTCGTATCCGATCGTGTATAAGGTGAGTGGAAAGATCGTGATTCTGAAGCGTAGACAGAGACAGGTAACGATCAGCGGCTTCGTGAGGGACCAAGCGTCCTCGGAGTCTCTGATCGGAGCCTCTGTTTATGAGGTCGCCAGCCGGAAAGGCTCGGCTACGAATAGCTATGGTTTTTTCAGTTTGACGCTTCCGCCGGGGAATATCCGCTTGCATGCTTCTTACATTGGCTATGAGAGCTGTTCCTTTAATTTCACGGAATTGGATAGGGATACTTTGTTAAATATTGAGTTGCGTCCGAACGCCCGTCTGGAGGAAGTGGTAGTTACGGCTTCGGAGCGGGATCGTTTGTCTGTAAATAACACCTTGATGGGAACGATGGGGTTTAGCCAGAAGACGATCAAGGCGACACCGACCCTGTTTGGTGAGTCCGATATCGTGAAGACCTTGCAACTGACTCCGGGTGTAGCCAGTGGGACAGAGGGACTGGCCGGTTTATATGTTCGTGGCGGCGACCAAGATGGAAATCTGTTTTTGATAGACGGTAATCCGGTTTACCAGATCAATCATGTCGGCGGGCTATTCTCCGCTTTCAATCCGGAGGCGATCCGTAATCTGGACTTTTTCAAGGCGGGTTTCCCTGCGAGATATGGCGGGCGACTCTCGTCTGTAGTAGATGTCCATACCAAAGAGGGCAATATGAAAGAGTACCATGGTAGCGCTACGATCGGGCTGATCTCCGGTAATCTGAGCTTGGAAGGCCCTATCATCAAGGACCGCACGGCTTTTCAGATAGCGCTTAGACGCTCGTGGCTGGATGTACTCTCTGCCCCAGCGATAGCGATAGCAAATAAGATTCGAAAAGACGGTCATAAAATAAATCTTCGTTACGCTTTTCACGATTTGAATTTAAAGCTTAATCATCGTTTCAGCGATCGCAGCCGGATGTTTTTCAGCTTATATAACGGGAATGATGTATTAAAAGGAGGGGGAACGGATTTCTCAACAAAAGAAGAGCAAGTCCCTTATACGGATGGTACCCATTCATCGCTGCGTTGGGGTAATTTGATGGGAACCTTGGGCTGGACTTATGTCTTCAATAACCGTTTGTTCGGACGGGTTTCCGGGGTCTTTTCACGGTATCGCTCGAATGTACGGAGTTCAAAAGAATATAATTATGGTGTGGAAGGAGAAGATAATTATCTCTCATCTTCATCAGAAACGAGTAGTTCTACCTCTATCTTGGATATGGGCGTCCGTTCCTCTTTTGATTACACGCCTTCTACGTTGCATGTGATTCGTTTTGGAGGGGATTTCTTGATGCACCGTTTCCGTCCGGAGTATAATGAGGTGAAAGCGGCCGTTTCCGGTATGCTGGAGTTTTCGAATATAGGGAAAATATATACGAATGATCTGCTATGGGCGCGTGAGGCGGCTGTCTTCGGAGAGGACGATTGGAATGTATTACCTAGCTTGCGTTTGAATGCGGGGCTTCGGTTTAGCCTGTTCAATGTGGAGAGGAAGGCTTATACCTTATTGGAGCCTCGAGCTTCCTTGAGATGGTTGCTACGTGACGATCTTAGCTTCAAAGCCTCATACGCCCGTATGGGGCAATATATCCATTTATTGGGCAACAGTTATATAAATTTGCCGACGGATGCGTGGATGCCTGTTACCCGTAAGTTGAAACCTTTAATCAGCGATCAAGTGTCCGCTGGTTTCTATTATAATCTGATGCGTTCTTATAGTTTCTCGGTAGAGGGGTATTATAAATGGATGAAGAACCTGTTGGATTATAAAGACGGCTATTCCTTCTTGCCCGGTACGGCGGCTTGGGAGGAAAAAATGGCGGTCGGCGAGGGACGTTCGTATGGCGTGGAGTTCTTGGCTCGCAAGGAAAGCGGACGTACGACCGGTTGGGTAGGATATACACTTTCATGGTCGGATCGGCGTTTCGATGAGATCGATAACGGGCGACGCTTTCCGGCACGTTACGATAACCGGCATAAGCTGAATATCGTGGTTTCGCATAAACTGTCGGATAAGGTGGAACTGACAGCCGCTTGGACGTATACTTCCGGCAATCGAATGACCTTGTCGTTGGAGAGTTATGAGCAAGCTGGTACGCTTACTATTTCCAACCAATACAAGATGGATAACTGGTGGGAACCATCCGGGGAAGTGGTGGATTTGTATACACGCCGTAATAATTACCAGATGCCGGCTTATCATCGTCTGGATTTGGGACTTAATATTTACCGTCCGAAGAAGAAGGGGCGAATGGGCATCTGGAATATCAGTATTTATAATGTATATAGCCGGATGAATCCGTTTATGGTCTATAAAAGTGATAGCTGGGAACGAACGAATAATTTAGTCCCGGGTTCTTCTTCTCCCTATAGTGGTAATAGAAAACCTTGTTTTAAGTTGATAGGTATTATGCCTATCATACCTTCCATATCATATACTTATAAATTCTAGGAAGATGAAACAGATAAAGAGTATCTTGATAAATACGATTTGTATAGTAAGCTTGTCTGGTTTGATGTCTTGTGTCAAGGAGATCGACCTTGAATCCTTACGGCCGAATCCTACCTTAGTAGTGAACTGTGTCGCTATAACCGGCGAACCCTTAACCGTAAGTGTCTCCCGTACTTGGTTTTTTACGGATGATCATCCGAACGTGACTTTGGATAAAGCCGAGGTGAATTTATTCGTGAATGGCGTTTTTAAAGAGCGTATGAGCTTTCAAGAGGGGGATGAGGCATTTAACACGAAAGGTTATTTCAAGTCTGATTTTATACCGGTGAAAGGAGATCGCATCCGTGTGGAAGCCTCTTATCCGGAATATGGTGTGGCGAGTGCTGAGACAGTTATGCCTGAGCCTGCTCGGGTCTTGAAAGCGGGGGTAACCTATGCTACGGTAGCTGGCTCTTTTGGTTCTACTCGCCAGAATGCGATTTATCAGGTAACGCTCAAAGATAACCCTGCCGAGGAGAATTATTATTTACTCCGTATGGAAGAGGGCATTCCTGTTTTTGATGGAATAGCTAAGGAATATACAGGAGAATATAAATGGTTCTCGGTGAGTCCAAACTATGCGACTGAACCTGTTTTTGGCCAATCGTTGACAGCCTTGGATCAAATCTTTGGCAATGACTGGATGTATGGGTATGATGGAAAGGTCTTTTCTGATGAGTTAATAAACGGGCAAGAATATACCTTGCACTTAACGGATGAGTATTATTATGAACCTTATTATGGATCATATCCGCTAAAAGTAGTCCCGGATTCGATAGGGATGGAAGATCTAAATGAGGAAGATTTCCTTCCGATTCCACCCAAGCACCTACGGGTACACCTATATGCTATCTCGGCGGAATACTATCGATATCTGAAAGTTTTGCAAGATAAAGACACGGATTCAGTTTCGAACCTTTTGATCGATGGCGGTCTGGCTGAACCGATCCGTGTATTTAGCAATATAGACGGTGGTGTCGGTATCCTAGGCAGTTGCCACGTAGGAATGTTTGAGACGGAAATAGCGTCTTCCTCACATTCCAATCTTGAAGCGGCCCGATTTGAAGACGGGATAGACTAGGAACTGTGGTTCCATTTTCCGTCGTACCGGGTTGTATTCATAGTTGATACCGGCTCCCATCCAGAAATTATCAGTGATCTTGAACTCCATGGCACCGCCTACTTGAGTATGGTAAAAAAAGGGATTCCTGAGCATATGGGGATTGTTGTACTCGTCAGCGTAATAAGCATATTGTCCCCATCCTTTCAATTTCAACCAGTCCGTAGGTTGATATTCCAGTTGTACGTTTGCGCCCGCTGTTATTCCGGGACTAGGGTTGAAGGGACTAAAGAAACGACCACCGAATCCTCCGCCATAAAGACTCCAATTGCCGCTGTGCCAAGAAATACCCCCGTTCATGATCGTCATGCCTCCGACTCCCGGCCATGTATATTGAACACCGTTAGCGATAAGATCGAAACTTTCGTTTAGCCGTTTCATATAAGTCTCATTGAAATCCAACGCCATTGGCGATACCTCCCGAAGCATCGGGGTATATACGTTAAAGAACGGCTGATAGGCGGCGGAAGATATCTGCATATCCATCGGACGCTCTTGTAGGGACGTATGGGGAATATCGGGCGTGAACTCCCGCAGTTTAATATCGATATCCCGTGTCCCCGCAGGGGTAAATGTCTTATAAGAGGCTTTCGGGATGTTCAACTCATACGTCTTGTTTTTAGGCAGGACGATGATTTTACCTTCTTTATTTAAAATAAACGAAAAGTCAGACTGTGCCTGAATTCCAACGACACATATCCATGCCATGAATATAAATAATCCTCGTCTCATACACTCTCCTCCTATTTTTGACGTGAAGGTAACTTTTTTTTGAATAAGATGCAACTTTTAGGATACCTATTTCATCCATATAATAGAGAGCATAAGTACTTATGGATGAACAACTGTTAATCGATGGATGTATGCGAGGCGAATCATGGGCTCGTAAGGAATTGTACGAGCAATATGCTCCTGCCATGATGAGCGTTTGCATGCGTTACGTGGGTGACAGGGAGACGGCCCGTGATCTTCTGCAGGACGGGTTCGTGAAGATATTTACGAAGATCCGGTCGTATTCCGGCTCCGGGGCTTTCGGGGGATGGATACGGCGGATCTTTGTCACTACGGCTCTTGAATATCTCCGGTCTTCAGAGAACACGAGGCTAAGCGTAGGGCTGGATGGCTATGACGACAGTTTGGAAGATATCAACTATTCCGTATTGGACCGTTTATCGGCGGACGATTTGTTGGCTTGCGTGGCCCAATTGCCGCCGGGATATCGTACGGTCTTCAACTTATATGCGATAGAGGGATATACGCATAGCGAGATCGCCGAAATGCTGCATGTACAGGAGGCGACTTCCCGCTCCCAGTTTATCCGGGCGAGGAACGCTTTGCAAAAGAGTGTACAATCTTTAATAAGGCATGAAAATGCGGGACGATAAGGATCATAACGAACGGCTGGATGATTTCAGCGGCTATATGCGGCAGCGCTTGAAAGAGCACTGGTTGCCGGTAGATGCCGGCTGCTGGGATGAGGTGGAGGCCCGGATGAACCGGAGAGCGAGATTACGGGGTTGGTTGTGGACGGGAGGCTTGGCCGCCGCCGCAGTGCTGGCCTTAGTTGTCTGGTTGCTGCCTTCTCCGGAAAAAATGCCTTTGGAGGAATCAAGCCCCTTTCTGGAAGAGATATCGGAGAAAGCGGAGGAGATGAATATTCTCCCGGAGCCTCCCGTTTTGCCTGTAGAGCCTATAAAGAAACGTATAGCGAAAGTGCTGAAATGGGAAAAAAGGGCTAAGCCTTCCGCTATTGTCGAGGAAAAGGAAACAATCCGGGAGGATGAGAGGCGTGAGACTATCGAGATTATAGAGATTATAGAGAAGGATGTGATCGCGGCTATCGTAGAAGAACCGTCTGTGGAGGAGGAGGCGTCTGAGGATTCAACGGATGTAGTCGTTAAGCGAGGTGACTCTACGGTTCCGCTACCGGACGGAGAACGGGCTCCCCGACGAAAAGCCTCTTTGAAAAAGGAAGTCAAGAAGAACAAACGGAATAAATGGCTATTGGCGGCGGCCGTTGGCTCTAGCGGCTATGTAGATAGTTTTTTTAATACGGATATGAGCTATGGTGATTCTTCTTCTCCGGGAGATATGAATGTTCCTTCCCAAGACCCTGATACAAATGAGCCGGATAAAGACGATGATGAAAAGGAGAATGGTAATACACCTCCCCAAACGGTCTCATTCCGTAATGCTCCGGTATTACGGAGTTCTAAGGTGGATGAGAACTTCTTGGATAATCGTTCGTTCGAATCTTATCCGGACGTTAGCTACTCCCTTCCGATATCTTTCGGCTTTACGGTACGGAAAGATTTGAGCCGGCGTATAGCCGTGGAGAGTGGATTGATGTATACGTACTTATCCACGACATTCAAGAAAGGAGGGGATTTCCCGTCAGAGGTGAAATCGTCTTTGCATTATCTGGGCATTCCTTTGAATTTGGTGGTCTATTTATGGAAGAATCAGCGATGGAATGTTTATCTCTCCGGAGGCTTTATGATGGAGAAGGGCTTGCAGGCCGTGTATAGTGGCTATATCGCCGGAAACGGAACGACTATCTCTAAGAGCAAAAAGGAGGGTATCCATGGTATGCAATGGTCCGTGAATGCCTCGGTCGGTGCCGCTTATCGTTTTTATGGGGATTGGAGCCTCTATTTCGAGCCTCGCTTCTCCCATTATTTTGACTGTGATCAACCGGCTAGTATTCGTACGGACAAGCCGTTGGGATTTGGGTTGAGCGCAGGTATACGATATGCTTTTTAATGATTAAATCTATAATAATTATGCGGAAACTTTTTTATTGGGCGTTTGCCTTTAGCCTTTGCGTCTTAATGGGATGCAAGGATGATAGAGTGAGAGTGGAGGTCGTGCGGTATGCTATCAACGAACCGGTATTCATGTCGATCTCCGAGTTTAGGAATTCAGTGAAGGTGACGGATGAGGTGGTGCCAATCACTAAGCGGGGTAAGATCTGTTTCTATAAGGATTACCTGTATATTTCTTCCCCGGATAAGGGCATCCATATCGTGGATAACAGGAATCCGGCATCTCCCCGGATAGCGGGCTTTGTAGAGTTGATCGGTAACGAGGATCTCTCGATCAAGGATGATAAATTGTATGCGGATTCGTATGTGGATCTGGTCTGGTTCGATATCTCCGATCCGGAGAGACCTGAATTGGAAGGCCGTGTGGAGAACGTTTTCCGTTATGCGCTTCCGACCATAGAGAATGGCTATGGGTTCGATTATAATATGTGTTATTCGGAGGAAGCGAGAGCGAAAGGTGTCGTGGTCGGTTGGGAACCGAAGGAACGGGAGGAAACTATTTACCATTATCCGAGTCATGGCGGTGATCTGATGGCGAACGATGCGGCGCCGGGTACTTCCACGCAGGGAGTGAACGGATCTATGGCTCGTTTTTCTATTTATGGTAAGTACTTATATACGGTAGAACAGAATATCATGTGTGTTTTCGACCTGTCTGGAGACAAGCCTGTCTTGACGACAAACGACATTTGGCTGCAACGTGATGTCGAGACTCTTTTCAACTATAAAGATAAGATGTTCATGGGAACTCCGACCGGCATGTTGATCTATTCGCTGGAAGATCCGCTAGCGCCTAAGTATCGTTCTTCCGTAAGTCATGTCTTTGGTTGTGACCCGGTTGTCGTGGAGGATGACTTAGCGTATGTGACCGTGCATTCCGGAAATACTTGTGGGCAAAATGCCAACGAACTGATGCTCATAGACGTGAGTGATGTGGACCAACCAAACTTGCTGGTTACTTATGGCATGAAATGCCCGAAAGGATTAGGCATTGATAACGGTACTTTATTCCTCTGCGACGAAGGCTTGAAGATCTTCAATGCGAAAGATCCTATGACCTTGATGGCCAATCAGCTTGTTCATTATGCCGGAATGGAGGGTTACGACGTAATCCCTTTCAAGAATACATTGATGATGATCGCCGATGATGGCCTTTACCAATACGATTATTCCAATTTACAAGCGATATCTCAGTTAAGTAAATTGCCAATGGGCGAATAGAGTTTAATATTCCTCTTCGCTATTCGCTTTGTAAGGCATTTACGGGATTATGAGGTGCCGCTTTATAACTATGCCTGCTTACGGTCAGTAGCGTAACCATCAGTACGATACCGCCGGATAGCAGGCTTGTTTCTATGGAATACGTTCACGAAAATTCGCTACTTTTTATGTGTTATTTATGCGAGAATGTAAATAAAATGAGCTTTCTACTTTGATGTTATAATATTTATTCTGATCTTGCGGATGTTATTGTGTTTGATAAATTAAAATCTAAAACTATTATTATGAATCTTTTTGACAATATGCACGGACTAAAAGGATGCATTCGTTGTTTGACTTTTAAAAACGTGCTTTTAGCTCATTTTTTATTGGCATTTTCAGTGGCAGGTAGTGTTTCCGCCGAGGCTTTGCCTACATCTTATTTAAATGGCATTGAACAACAATCCCGGAAAGTCGCAGGACGTGTTTTGCAAAGGGTTGATAACGAGCCGATCATTGGTGCTAATATTGTTGTGACAGGTACTACAATCGGTACAATTACGGATGTGGAGGGACATTTCTCGTTGGATAACTTGCCGGCAGATGCCCGTACGCTTACCATATCTTTTGTTGGTATGGCTTCGCAAACGCTTCCGATCAAATCAGAGATGACGATACTTCTGGAGGATGATTCGGAAGCGTTGGATGAGGTGATGGTCGTGGCCTATGGTACGGCTAAGAAAAGTACGTTTACCGGATCTGCCAGTTTGTTGAAATCGGAGAAGATAGAGGCTCGTCCTGTTACATCGGCTACTTCAGCTTTGCTAGGATCTACGCCGGGTGTGCAAGTAGCCTCAGCCAGTGGTCAGCCCGGTTCGGATTCGGATATCTATATTCGCGGATTGGGCTCTATTTCTGCGACGAATACCCCTTTGATTATACTTAACGGCATGCCCTACGACCAAAGTATCAGTAGTATCAATCCGAGTGATATAGAGAGTATGTCTGTCTTGAAAGATGCTTCATCTGCGGCTCTGTACGGCGCACGAGGTGGCAATGGTGTTATCCTGATAACCACCAAGACGGGTAGTAAGGATCGTATGTCGGTGAATGTGAAAATCAACCAAGGATTCACGAACCGGCAAAGTCAGGATTATGAACGATTGGGCGTGAATGATTATTTGAAAGTATATTGGGAGAGCGCACGCAACCAATTGATAAGTGGTGGCGCGTCGCCAGAGCAAGCGGGAATGGCGGCCGCTCAAAACTTGATTTCAGGAACGCTAGGCTTCAATCCGTTTAACGTGCCGGACGATCAGGTCGTGGACGCGAACGGTGTGCTTAACCCGAACGCTACGTTCATGTGGGCGGATGATACCGATTGGGAAGACGCTATCCAGCGCACGGGCAGCCGTACGGATATAGGCGTGAGCGTGAGCGGAGGTAATAATAAGTCGGATTATTATCTTTCCGCCGGTTATCTGACGGAAGGTGGTTATATCATCGGATCGAAGTTTGACCGATATACCTTGAACACGAATGTTAACTCGCAGATCACCTCGTTCTTGAAGATTGGCGGTACGCTCTCCGGGAATATCAGCAAGGCGGAAGGGCAGCAGTCGCAAGCTTCGGGAAATAATAACAACCCTTTCCGATTCACTCGCTATATCGGACCGATTTATCCGATCCATGTACACGATCCGCGTACCAAAGAATATGTGCTGGATGCCAATGGCAATAAAGTGTACGACTTCGGTCAGGCCTATACGATCGAGGAGGGTGTGGAAGCGCCTTCGCGTGCGTATATCTCCGGTAACAATCCGGCCATTGAGCTACAAAATATCAGCAACGGATACAAGCGGAATCAATTGAACGCGAAATTGTATGCGGAGATCCGTTTCTTGAATGATTTTAAGTTTACGGTGAACGGAGCCGTGGGAACAAGCTCTCGTTTAGGGCATTCGGCCAGTATCTATTATCCGGAGAAGACTGAGGTAGGGTCGAGCACGAAGACTACCTCGTTCGAGACCACTTGGACGTTCAACCAATTGCTCTCCTATACAAAGAATTTCGGCAATCACCATGTCGATGTCTTATTGGGACATGAGAGTTATGATTATGAGTACAATTACCTGAAAGGCTCCATGCAAAACCAGACCATCCATAATGGCAACTTTGAGTTCAGCAATTATTCGGTGCCGGACGAGCAAGACTCTTATACGAATACCTACAAGACGGAGGGATTCCTAGCCCGTGCGAACTATGACTATAACAGCCGTTATTTCCTTTCCGCATCCGTACGCCGCGACGGATCCTCCCGCTTTTACAAGGATTCCCGTTGGGGTACATTCTTCTCGGTAGGAGCTGGTTGGCGTATTGACGAGGAGCGTTTCATGGAAGATCTTGATTTCATCGATTTGCTGAAGTTGCGTGTCGCTTACGGTGAGGTGGGGAATGATGCCATCGGTAGTTACTATGCGTGGCAAGCGGCTTACGAGCAAGCCATGAACGGATTGGAGGCCGGTTATATTCAGCAACGTGTCGTTCGTAATAAGGATTTGCAATGGGAGGTGTCTCGCAATGGCGACGTGGCTTTGGAGTTTGAGCTGTTTAAAAGCCGCTTGTCGGGTAGTATAGAGTATTTCGACCGCCGTTCCAGTAACTTGTTGTTCTCGATCCCGCAAGCTCCGGATACGGGTGCTACCAGTGCGTATAAAAATGCGGGTACGATGTACAACCGGGGTGTGGAGGTTGATTTGAACGGAAAGGTCATCCAAACGAAGGATTGGACGTGGTCTGTGGGAATTAACGCTACGTGGCTGAAAAACCGGATTACCTCCTTGCCGGTAGAGCCTTATAACAGTGGAGTGCATCGGGTGGAGGAGGGCCATTCGCGCTATGAGTTTTATCTTCGCCAGTGGGCGGGAGTAGACCCTGCTACCGGAAACTCTATCTATGTGCCGGATCCGGAACTGACGGCGGAGTCTGCCGACCTGGTAGAGGTGGATGGAAAAACATATACGACTAACGTGAATGAGGCCATTTATGATTGGGCCGGAGAATCTACACCGAAGGTATCGGGAGGTCTTAATACGAACGTATCTTGGAAGAATCTTTCTTTAAGCCTGTTGTTTAACTTCCAGCTAGGTGGTAAGATGTATGATGTGGGATATTCCGATTTGATGACACAGCCTTCAGGATCCGCCTCCTTGACTTCTAATAAACATGTGGATATCTTGAATCGTTGGCAGAAACCGGGCGATGTCACGAATGTGCCTCGTATCGAGGATTTCGCGGATACGAATATGAACGCGGGAACTTCTACTCGTTGGTTGATCAGCTCGAATATGTTGGAGTTGGCTTCCGCTACTTTGAGCTATGATCTGCCGAAGCAATGGCTGGAGAAGGTTTCCATGCAAGGACTCCGGGTATATGCGTCAGGGGAGAATCTATTCTTGCTGACGAAACGAAAAGGTATTTTCCCTCGTTCAAACATATTCTCAGGATATAGTGGTAATGCGGATGTTTATTTGCCTGCGAGAGTATTTACTTTTGGTTTGAATCTTACTTTTTAAATCATGTTTCCTATGAAAAATATATATATACTAGTGTTGATTTCCCTTGCGGTATTATTCAACGGCTGCAAGGAGGATTTTTTGGAGACAACTTCCACACAAACGGTGGATGAGCAAGCGGTGTTCAATGATACCCAATCGGCTATGTTGGCTGTAAATGGCTTGCATAAATTGATGTGGACGGGCGATCTGTCCAGTTCTGCTTTTTATGGCGGTTACGATATGCTGATGATTTGGTATGAGGTGATGGGGGATGACTTGGTATATACGTACAGCAATGCGCAGTTCCAAAAGCAGGCTCAATGGTCGAGTCATCGGAATGCGACGATCGGTAGCGCGACCCATTTTTATCGCCTGTTGCAATATTTTATCTCTAACAGTAGTATGATTATCACTCATATCGATGCCGCGGAAGGTTTGGAGAGCGAGAGGAATTATATCAAGGGGCAAGCCCATTTTTACCGGGCTTTCGCCTATTTTACGATGGTACAGATGTATGGCGGCCGTTATAAGGCAGAGGGCGGTAACACGCAATTGGGTGTGGTAATTCGTAACGATAACTCAACGGAGCCAAGAGCGAGAGCTTCTGTAGAGGAGGTGTATACGCAGATCAATGAGGATATCGACTTAGCGATCCGATTATTGGGTGCTACGGAGGAGAAACGGACAAATAAGTCGCATATTGATTTGCACGTGGCTCGCGGTTTGAAGGCTCGTATCTTGTTGACACAAGGTAAATGGTTGGAAGCGGCTGAAATGGCTAAATTGGTCGTTGACCTATCAGGAGCCAAATTGCAAGATGATACCTATACGACATTGAATGATCGTTTTAGCGATCAATCAAATACAGAATGGTTGTGGGGATCGAATCCTTTGTTGCAGCAAGCTCCGAACTTGACTCACTTCCATGGATATATGTCGAATGAGATCATTTCGTATAATGGCAATACCCCTCGTGCGATTTATAATAAGTTATACGACAAGATCAGTGATACCGATGTGCGTAAAGGAATTTGGTTTCCGAGGGCGACCGATCCCAAGACCCTTCCGCGACCGATCCGTGCGGAATGTAACAGTAAAGCGTATGCTAATTATATGGCCAATAAGTTTATCGTATCGGATCCTACGACGAAAGGTGGCCGGGATGTTCCTTTCATGCGCTTGCCGGAGATGATGTTGATCATGGCGGAGGGATATGCCCGGGCCGGAGAGCCGGGTAAAGCGGCTCAGGCTCTTTACCCATTGGCAAGTCATCGGGATCCTGAGTATACGTTGTCTACGAAAACGGGCGAAAGCTTGATCGAAGAGGTGATGACTCAACGTCGCATAGAACTTTGGGGGGAAGGTTTCCGTTGGTTCGACTTGAAACGCTTGAATATGGATCTGGACCGTGGACCGGCTCCTCGTCCTGAGGTTTTCCCGAATGGTTTGATTGAATATTGGAACAAAGACGCAATGCCTAAAGTGGTGGATCCGGAAGCTTCTAATTACAATATGTATGGAGATGGAACGGTGACGGGGAACGGGAACAGATATCGTCCGGCCGGACATAGGGATTGGCAATGGGCTATTCCTGATAAGGAGACTCAACTAAATCCGCTTTGCGAACCGAATCCATAAAGTAAATAAATAGTATGAGAAGAATTTTTTTAATCTGCCTGTTGCCAATTTTATTGGCGACAGGTGTTTTTGCTCAACCACAAGCGGATGAGTATCCGTATGATTTGACGTATTTCTTGCCGGAAGGCTCTCAGTCTTATGATCCTCAGATTCCTACCCCGGAAGAAATCTTGGGATTCCAGCTTGGAGAACAACATGCCGGATGGGATCAAGTAGTAGAATATATGAGAACATTGGCGCGATGCAGCGACCGTGTCACGATTAGGGAGACGGGGCGTACCTATCAGCATCGTCCTTTTATAGAGGTTGTGTTTACTTCAGCTGAGAACCAAAAGAATATAGATCGTTTGAAGGAGGAACACTTCATGTTGAGCGACGTAACGAAATCAGGAAGCGTGGAGATAGACGATATGCCTGTGATCGTAAGCTTGATTTATAGTATCCATGGGAACGAGGCGTCGGGAGTGAACGCCTCGTTGGTTGTTGCCTATCATTTGGCGGCGGCGCAAGGGCCTGAGATCGAGGAATTACTAGACCAAGAGATTGTCGTGATGACTCCCGGAGCCAATCCCGATGGAATCAACCGGTTTGCGTCGTGGGTGAATTCCTCTAGAAGTTTCACGAATGTCAGCGATATAAAATCACGTGAGTTTACCGAGCCTTGGCCTTCCAGCCGTACGAACCATTATTGGATCGATTGTAATCGCGACCTGCTTATGGCACAACATCCCGAGGGGATCAATGGCTTAAATGGATATTTTGAATGGATGCCCAATGTGGTCGTGGATCAACATGAGCAAGGGGCGTTACGTCCTTATTATTTCAGCCCGGGGCACCCTAAGCGTACCCATCCGTTTACTCCCCAGCTTAATCAAGACTTGACAGCCGAGATTTCTTCTTATACGGCAAAGGCACTCGATCGGATCGGGACGACTTATTATTCGAAGGAGGGTTATGATGACTTCTATTACGGAAAAGGGGCTGCTTATGGAGATGCGCATGGATCCGTTTGCCTGCTATATGAGCAAGGTTCCACGCGCGGACATTTGCGTAATACCCCGAGCGGGGAATGGACCTTTGGCTGGACGATCCGGAATCAGGCGTTAGCCTCTTGCGCTACATTGGAAGCTGCTAAGGCGATGCGTACCCGTTTACTGACTTATCAGAAGGAATATTATGAGCGTACGGCTTCTGAGGCACGGAAGGAACCGGTACAGGGCTATGTGTTCGATGCGCGCGGATCTAAGTCGGTCGCTTTTCATTTCTTGGAGAATATGGCCCGTCATCATATCGAGGTCTATCAGTTGGCGAAGGATTATCAAGCCGCAGGTAACAAGAAGTTCCGAAAAGGTTCGGCTTATGTCATTCCGGTGGCGCAAAAATACAGTACGATGGTTAAGGTACTTATGGAGGATTGTCTGGAATATACGGATAGTACTTTCTATGATATCTCTACCTGGACGTTCCCGTATGCGTTTAACTTGGAGTGTGCTCCGGTGAAGAGTGTCGCCGGATTGATGGGTGATCGGATTGAGCGAAATGATTTTCCGCGAGGACAGCTCATCGGCGGGGAAAGCCGGGTGGGTTATGTGTTTGAGAACCGGGAGTTTTATGCGCCTAAGGTAGTCTATGAGTTACAGCGTAAAGGTATCCGGGTCAGTGCGACTAACCGTCCGTTCCAATTTAAGAACGAAGAGGGAGAATGGGCGATGGGCTATGGTACCTACCAAGTATTGACACATAATCAGCCGCTCCCTTCGGATGTCCTCTATGCGACATTGAGTGAGTTGGCGAAAAATACGGGAGTGGATATCTATTCGGCCAATACGGGATTGATGGCAGATGTGGATTTTGGCAGTCCGGCTTTTAAACCGTTGGAACAGCCGAAAGTGGCTATGTTGGTAGGGCGTGGCGTAGGTATCCCGGAATCGGGTGAGATTTGGTTCTTGTTGGATAAGCGTTTTCAGATGCGTCCGGTATTGATCGAGAATCCGTCTTTGACAGGTAAGGACTTGAAGGCTTACAACGTTATCATTTTGGCCAATGGCGTTCCAAACCTGACGGAGAGTACTATTGCTGCCTTGAAGGAATGGGTCGCTGCCGGAGGCGTGTTGGTCGCTACCGGAAAGGCTGGCGCATGGGCGAGCAAACAAGGGCTTATCTCTTTAAAGACAAAAGAAACGTTGCTTGAGAAGTCGGACAGCTTATCGGTCTATCGTTCTTTTGCGGATAAGGGGGAAGCAAAAGCCGGAAAATCGATCAAAGGGGTGATTCTGAATTGTCATTTGGATAAGACGCATCCGCTGGCTTGGGGATTGGATCAAGATGAGATCGCTGTTATAAAGACGAATGATATCATTTTCCAGAAAGATAAGAATCCGTATGTTTCGCCTTTATATTATACCAAGAAGCCTTTGTTATCGGGATTCCTATCGGCGGATAACGCGAACCTATTGAAAGAAGAGCCTGCCGTCATGGTGAAACCTTATAAAAGCGGTAAGGTGATCGTTTTCGCGGATGATATGAATTTCCGTTCTTACTTCTTTGGAACTAGTAAGTTGTTCATGAACGCGTTATTCTATAACAAATGCATGTAATCATCGGATGATATGGAAGAATGTGTGCCAACCTATAAAATGGCACACATTCTTTTGTTATTCGCTGCGTAAAGCGTTTACGGGATTGCGGGATGCTGCCTTATAGCTATGCCTGCTTACGGTCAGTAACGTAACCATTAATACGATACCGCCGGACAGCAGGCATGTCGCCATGGATATGTCCACCCGATATACGAAATTCTCCAGCCAATCACTCAGCGAATACCATGTTATGGGAACGGCGATCGCGAAAGCGATCCCTACCCAGCTGATAAACTGTCGGTTTAAGAGGTACAATATCTCCCCGGTCGTAGCCCCGTTTACCTTACGGATACCGATTTCTTTCGTACGTTGCTCGATCGCATAGAGAGCCATGCCGAATAGTCCGAAGGCGGTTAGCAGGAGGCTGATGATCGAGTACATGATGAGCAAATGTGTCAACTCGGTTGTTTTCCGGTTGGATGCCATAAACTCCTCGTATATATCTTGATATTCGAAAGGGGTATTGGGATTGATTTTTTCCCATGTTTGTTTCAGCAAGTCCATGGCTTCGGCTCTGTGTTCCGCTTTCAGCCGGATTTGAATGAAGCTATAAGGGGGAGTGCGTACTAAGTAGGTCAAGTTGGGGTAGACTTCTTGGCGTAAGGTTCCTGTATATAGGTTCTCTACGATCCCTGCTATGATCGCGTCAGCTTTCTCTTCTTTTTCCTGTTTCTCGAAATCCGTGTCGTAAAGGCGGATGGGCTTGCCTATCGGATTCTCGCCTTTGGGTATGAGCAAGCGTGCGTATTGTTCATTTATATAAACGGGCGTGTCATATTGTTTCAGGGCTTCCCGCTCGGAAAGTCCTTGAAGGATGTTTATTTTCATGACTTTTAGGAAAGTACTATCTCCTTCGTATTGGCCTAGCGAATAATAAACCTCATTACCTTTTTCGTCCTTTAAAATCATTTGCCGCAACATGAAGTTAAGGATTGATCCTTTCGACAGGCACATCTCATCGATAACGGGATACCGTTGGATCTCTTTGGCAAAGGTCTCTATAGGTTGTTTCCCACTCCAGTCGGCTATTTCGATGAGGTTTTGATAACGATCACCGTTTATTTGAGTAAGCTTTAGTTGTTGCCGTACGGTTAACGTGGCAAATATCAGACCGATCGAGATCGCGAACTGAATGATGGAAAGCGCGGCTATGAATGTTCGTTTCCGAGATCCTACGCTCAATGACTTATATTCACCATGGGATAAAGATGTGATCTTCTTGCTCATATATAGCGAAGGGATGGTAGATAGCAATAGGATAAACGCCCCGATCACCGATAAGACTTGTCCACTGAAGAAGAATCTCAGGGAAATGCGCCCGGACACGAGTCGATTGAAGGCCGGTAGGAAATCCAGCGTAAGCAATAAGGATAAAAAGAAAGCGATCCCTACGGTTAGGAAAGTATCCATGAATAGCTGGCGATGGATTTGTCGGACCGATGCCCCCATCACTTTCTGGGTATAAATCATTTTTACCTGTTGCAAGATGCGGGAGAAACTTAGGTTGGCATAATTGAAACAGGCGATCACGAGGATCAGGATAGCCGAGAATATGCCAACGTATAGCAAGTCTTTCTGGTTTCGATGGATGTAAGGGATATATTCTTGTGTATAGGTTTGATCTTGGAAATAACTCTCTTGAAGGGTATAGAAATAATATTGTCCGATCTCACCTTGTAAAGTGGGAACCTTGTCATGCTTTAGTTTTTGGGCGAACATGTCTATGTCAAAGAGATCGTTCACCAATAACAGGGCAGGACCGCCATTCAGTTGGGAGCCTGTACCCGTCAATGCGTTAAACTTCAAGAATGATTGTGGGTACTCTTCGATAACGGCGGCAACTTCGTAAATAACCGCTTTATCCTCTTCAGCAGATTTCGCTGAGAAAGTTTTGCCGATAGCATCCTCGTTCCCGAAAAAAATCTTCGCCTGATTCTCGGTCAATGCGATCGCGTTCGGTTGGGTCAATGCCTTATTTATATCTCCTGCCAGTACTTTGTAAGGGAAGAAGCGAGGGAGGGAAGGATCCGCCTTGACAATCGAGATCGGGTCAAAGCGCTTTTCCCCTATCGTGACGAAGGCGCTATTTTCTACGCCCATCCGTAAATAATCCTCTATTTCCGGGTATTGATCTTTTAATTGTACAGGGATTTTGCCCACGATAAAAGATACTTTCTCTCCGGAGGTCAAAGGGGAATCTTGTGCCATATAAATGATATGTGACTTATTGGGATTATTGGATTCTATCCCAGATTCGTAAATGACATACGAGATCAGCAGGTTGGTACAGGTGATACCTACCGCCAAACTTAATAAGGATATAATGGCAAACGTCTTGTTTCGCCACCAGTTACGGAATATAAGTTTTAGTGAAATGGATTCCATGGTTTTATCAGTTTGTTGGTTCAAAGCTATCCGGTTACGTGGAATGTAGCAAGTAAAAACAAAGGAAACAATCATAAATGGCTGGATTTGTCTAAATATTGGACACCGATACCCGGGAAAAGATTGTATCTTCGCATGCGAAAAAAGAGGAGGTTTCATGCGTGACGCGAAGATTATAGTCGTAGACGACAATGAGGCGGTATTGAGAAGTCTGCGGACGATCCTGTCCCACGAGTTTAAGACGATCGTTACCGTATCATCTCCCGTACTATTGCCTGCCCTTTTGCGGAATGGAGATGTAGATATGGTTTTACTGGATATGAACTTTGGCACCGGAAAGCAAAGCGGTGGAGAAGGGCTTTTCTGGCTGGATCGAATCTTGGAGCTTAAGAACCCTCCGGCTGTTATCTTGATAACCGCTTTTGGGGATATCGAGCTGGCTGTATCTTCCCTTAAAAAAGGGGCTACGGACTTTATCGTGAAACCTTGGGATAACGAGAAATTGATTCAAACACTTATCCACGCTTTGGAACGTCGTGCGGAATCAGATGCGAGTGAGATTTCATCTGTGGCCGAATCTCTTATCAATGCGTTGCTAAAGAAATATACGGAGGCTTACGCGAAACCGTTACCTCGTCTGACTGCGGAGGCGGTCGATAAATTATCCGATATGGCCGGTCGGGGTGATCTGGCCTTGCTGCAACAAACCATCGAACGTACGGTCTTGCTTGTGGATAAAAGCCGTTTGGATGCCGATGATTTTTATGCGGAGGAGCTGTTGGATGTCTCCCATCCTTGTACGTTGGAGGATATGGAGCGGCAGTTTATCGGCGAGGTATTGAAAGAAAAGAATGGGAACCTGACGCTTGCGGCCCAGCAATTGGATATTAGCCGCCAGACCCTTTATAATAAGATGCGGAAATACGGATTGTAGATTATAAGGAGAGTAACGATGGTTAACCGGAATTTATACCTGAAGATTATAGGGAGCGTTTCCTTGATCGTGCTTTTCGCGTTACTTGGATCCGTATTGTTGATAACCGCTACCTCTTATTTCTTATCCTTTGTATGTCTGTGTTTTATCCTGTTGATAACTTTGTCGCTAATCCGGTGGATAAACGGTACAAACCGTAAGATCGCTATCTTCTTCGAGTCGGTTCGTAATGGGGATACGACCTTGCGATACCCGGATACAACGAATGATCCCTTTGTAAAGGATCTATATGCGGAAATGAATCGGATTATCCTCCTATTCAATCAAAACCAAAGTGAGATGGAAGAGAAACGTTTCTATTACGAGAGTATCTTGCGGGTACTGACGCACGAGATTCGTAATTCGATCACGCCAATCCGTTCCTTATCTGCAGATCTGTTGAAATATTCCGATACATATACTCCGGAGCAATTGCGGGAAGGCTTGGAGGTTATTCATGGGCAAGCGCGAAATCTGTCCGCCTTCTTGGATTCTTATCATCGTCTGACGCATCTCCCGGAGCCGGAAAGAACCGAGGTGTCTATAACCTCTTTATTTCGGAAAATGGAACGGTTATTGTGTGCCGAGCCGGGTAGCGATCGTATTTGTTTTTCCTCTGCGGCAGCCTTAACGGTACATGCGGACCAAAACCTGATCGTGTTGGCTCTGATTAATTTGATCCGTAACGCATTACAGGCGATAGAGGGGCAAGCGGATGGCATCGTCTCCGTAGAAGCCTTGGAGACAGATGGCAGGGTATATATAACTATAACAGACAATGGCCCCGGCATTTCTCCGGAACTATTGTCTGCTATCTTTACGCCTTTCTTCTCTACAAAGTCCGGCGGTAGCGGCATCGGCCTCAGTATCTCCCACCGCATCATGCGCTTGCATGGCGGCGATTTAACCGTTGATTCCTTACCCGGTGTCCGTACCGAGTTTCGTATGACGTTCTAGAATATGACTTTCTTGATTTTTTCAACAATCAAGTTGAAAGGCTCAGATTTAACATGACTGCATATTCTCACAACGTCTCGTTCTGTGTAACCTCCTATTAATTGGTAAATATACGCATTTATTTCAAAAGATCTCCTGTTTAAATGGAAAAAGAGATTATGGCTAAAGCTTATGGTATAACTATCGCTTTGGCCATAATCTCTTATAAGATTGTCTGATCAATACCCCAACTCAAACGGTTGTTCTACGGCAGGTACGCCTTCGGACATCCATTTAGGCATCTTCTCCTTTTTTAGGTAATGGTTGAAGAATTGGAACATGCGGCGTTGGAAATCGATGCGGTTTGCCATATGCATCGGCCAATGCGGTTCGCCCGTATAGTTCAATAACCAGCAAGGTTTACCTAGCCTCTTCATGGCAACGAAATACTCGATACCTTGGTACCAAGGCACATGGCCGTCGGCATCGTTGTGCATGATCAATATCGGGGTCTGCACCTTATCCATCGTAAACAACGGGGAATTCTCCAGATAACGAAGCGGAGAACTCCATGGCGTAGCTCCTAAACGGCTTTGTGTATGCTCGTATTGGAAAGAGCGGGCCATACCCGATCCCCAGCGGATACCGCCATAAGCGCTAAACATATTTACGACAGGCGCCCCGGACTCGATAGCGGAGAATAAATTCGTGCGAGTCGCTAAATAAGCCACTTGGTAACCTCCCCAGCTATGTCCTTGCGCACCGATCCCTTTTTCGTCGATATATCCTTTGGCGATCATCATGGTGATACCCGGCATCAAGCAGTTATAGCAGCTTTCTCCCGGATAACCATCTACATAGCGAATGTCCGGGTTGAAGATGACATATTCGTTGCTATTGTATAAATGATAATCGATCGTAGAACGATGCGGCTCCGGCATACGGTAATTATATAAAGTCTCCGAATTCCGCTCGTAGAAGTTTACCATCATCGGGTACTTCTTGTTCGGATCAAAATTCGCCGGCTTATAAACGACGCCTTCCAGTGGACGGCCGTCCAAGGATATCCATGATACCAACTCGGCGGTACCCCAGATAAAACCTTCCTGCTGTCTGTCTCCATGCGTCAATTGCACGGATTTCTTGAACGCCAAGGTCGAATAGTGGATATCCGGGTATTGCTGGAAGGTTTCCATCGTATAAATCACGTCATCCGTATTCTTCGCCTTATTGATAGATCGCAGCATATAATTGCCCGCTAGCAAAGTCTTCGGGGCGGCAGGAGCGGAGAGGCGTGCGTTATAGAATCCGTATCCTTTCGTGGTCTCGTTGAATCCTTTTAATAATTGCGGTTTTCCGAGGTCGATAAAGCGAGCCTCTTTATCCAGTTGTTCCAAGCGGTAGGAAAGCTTCTCCTTCCTTCCGTTCACGGTCAGGTTGATCGGTGGGGTGGCCGCGGTCGGATCGAATTTCCAGATGTCGTAACGATCATAGATCAAGAGATTTTGATCATTCGCGGTCCAGCCGGCGGCTCCGTGCGCATAAGGATAATCGGGAACGTCGTTCTCCTCGTCCCAAGCCGGGAAGCTTTCCGGAGTGGTTAGGCGGTATCGCTTGCCTTCCGCCAAGGCGATCGTGTACCAGCAACTATCCGTCTCGCCATACCAATACGCATATTTACCTTGTGGGGAGAGGCGGAAACGGCCATAATCCGCTTGGGCGATTTGCTTGCGCTCCCCGTTATCCAACGATACGGTATAATAGTCGCTGCGTGTGCGGGCCTCCCACATGGAAGACAATGAATAAGGACGGGAAGTGGAAAGGAGCGCCAAGGGTGCGTCACCCTCATTACCCAATTGGATATTCGGTAATTCCTCATTCGCCAATTGGAAGATAGAGCCGTTGCCCAGATTATAAACCGCTTGATAGCTTTTCTTTAAGTCTTTTTCCTTGTTATAATTCTGTACGGTATATTGTACGGGCTCATCCCAACTCCAAACCTGTACGTTCGGACGATTCTCGGCTAGTTGGGTCGTGTCTTTTTGCCTCGGCTCTGGTGAGGTACCGAAGAACAGACGGGAAGCGGATTTCGAGAATTGAAGCATCCCGTTCTCATTGATTACCCATTCAGCAGGGAAAGCCTTGTTTCGACGGGTGGCGATTTCTTTCGCGGGAGCGTTATGTTCGGATAGCCATAAGCTTAACGCTTTGTAAGAAGAATCTTTGTCGGCGCAATATAAGAAAGCTAGCCGTTCCCCTTTCTCGTCGAACGTGGTTTGTTTGAATACGCCTTTTCCCTCTTTGATGAGCGCCGGACTTCCTTTCTCCGGATTCAAGGTGAATATACCCGCTTTTCCTTCCGCCGCGCTCGTGTAATATAGCATACCGCTTTTCTTGGCGAATTGGAAATCCGTTACGGTCGGGAACTGGAAGGTCTTGCTTCCATCTAGCGAACGGACGTACAAAGTGGAGTCCTTCCGGCCTCTTTGATAAGCGATCCAATCCGCCTCGTCCGCTAATTTGAAGGTCTTGAGGGAGTCTATCGTCTCCTTTTTACCGGCGACGGAATAAATCACCAAGGTGTTCATCGGCATCTTATCCTCCTTTGTCTTCAAGACTTTCAAGGAATCTACCGTAGACTTTGCGGGTGTTTGTGCGACGACCAGATAATTGGAAGAGGCGGAGAAGGCGAACTGACCGGCCGGGGAAAAAGTGGCACTCTCTTGACCTTGGGCCGCATACAGGTAAACGGTAGCGTCACCTTCCCAAGGCTCCATCTTACAAGCTGCCCATTTTCCGTTGTCCGAGATCTCCCGATCCGTGATTCGTTGCCAAGTGATCAGGTCATCAACTGTTAGGCTTTTAGAGGCGTTTTGCGCGAAGGCTGGGGAAAGACTTCCCAGACATGCTACAAAAGCCAAGTACTTTAAGTGTCTCATCGTGGTTGTATATTGATTTTGAAGCAAAGATAATGGCTTTATCAGAATCTTTGTTGCTTTTGACCGGAATTTGCTTCTGGAAAAACACGTACGTGTTTTCTGGACAAGGTAATGGCGTTTTTAATGTATTGATTATCAGTGTCCTTTTTGGGCGTTCTAATGATCGCAGTTATAAGCGGCTTACAATGGGCATTATAAAGGTGTTACATTGCCTATTGTAAAGACCTTATAATGGGCATTGTGGTGATAGGAAATTCCTTTGGTCAACGGTAGGAAAAAAGGTTTGTAAGTGGTTAGTTATTCACTTCCCAAGCCGTAAGTTATCCACTAGGTATAGCCGTAAGTTATTCACTCGACAAGCCGTAAGTTATTCACTTCCGAGGCCCAAAACGGGGGAGTTTATATTGAATATGTTATTTATTGCAAGGAGATCTTTTAGTACGCTATTATAATGTACGCATGTACATTATATTATATATATGAAAATGATTGGTTAAAACGATCGTTATAATTAGTCATTTGCAAAGGTACGCGTTTCTTTGACTTCTGCAACCCTTCCGAGCTATTTTTTTGTTCCCTTATTCGCTTTCTTATCAATAGGATAGGCTATCCTTTACGAAACAACCGATTCCGTAAACGAACCTCCCGTTTTTCTTCTTTAAAAACGCAAGATCTAAACGATCGTTTAGACTAGTCGTTTTCGAATAGGAGGTGATCGATTAATATGTTGAATGATATTTAATTAACACTATTATTAATATTTAAATTAGAGATTATGAACAAGAGAATTTCTACGTTGATGACAATGGGCTTGCTGACCGCAGGTGCATTGTTTACTACTGCGAATGCTCAAACAACCAAAGAAGCGGCAGATACCCAATTCAATGGCAGCAAGTATTATTATCTTGCGAATGAGAATGGCGGAACTTACAGTTACATTGGTGGACAGAGCGTGAAAAAAGGTACTGCGGAGCAATACACCGCATTGAATACTACGGCGGAAACTGATAAGGATGTAGTTAGTGGCGATGGTGCGTATTTATGGGCTATTTCTCATGTAACTCGTAATGGTAAATCCTATTTTACGTTTAAGAACAAGGAAACAGGTACTTTATTGTCTTTTGCCACGGATGGTACAATCACTACGACGGTGGATGCAGGCAAGGCTAATGAGTTGACATGGTTGGACGCAAACAAGTATATTCAAGCAGGTAAGGCTATCCAAGCCGTTGACGCTTCTCACCAAATCGGGCTTTCGGGTACAACTTGGTCAATGAGCTCTAGCGGAGTAAATATTCAAGTTTTCGTACAGGATGTAGCTCCTGTTTCTGTTGATGACTTAAATGCGGCTTTAGGTAATGGTTTCGCTTTGAGTTTTCCGGCGATTAATCCACAACCGAAGGAGAATATCTTCGATCAGAAGATTAGGGCTTATGACTTTGCTGGAGAGACTTGGGCTACAAGCTTGTCTTTACCGTCAGGAACTTATTTCGCCGTATCTGCTCCGAAAGGTGGTATTGTAGATGAGGCAACTTTCAAGGCTTCTACCTTTATCGCTGTAGACCCGGTAAACCATTTTGGTATCAATGCGCTGAAGAGAGCGGATGGCGTTGGTTTCGCTTTCAAGTTGGTGTCCGGAGAGAATTTGGTAATGACTGCAAACACGTCTAAGGAGCAAGTTTACGCCGGTAACGCTGCGTTTATGGTATCAGAGATGGATAACGTAAACAAACCGGGCGAATATACATTGAAACTGTCTTCCGTACGTGTGAAGAAAGATGCGGCTAAAGATGATCAAACTACAGTTTCTGATATTTATGTAGACGCTATTACCTCTACAGGCACTACTTATGTAACAACGACTAGCAAGCCGACTACCGCAAAATGTACGATCAGCACTTCCAATATGCTGAAAGCTTCTGAATTGTTGAGTAAGGATGCGCCGTCCGTATTTAATGTATTGTTCGTAAGCAATGAGAAGGATGTGACTAAACCCGGTTCTTCTGAATACGGCAAGTACTTAGGTTTAAAAGTAGAGGCGAGTGATTATGAGTTGTTCGCTCAAGGTCCGGATTATGTGAATTTGAACGCTCCTCAGAACCAATGGGTAGTGACTAAGGTTGACGGGCAGAAGTTCACGTTCACGAACCGTGAGGTAAATACCTATAATACTTCTACGGGTGTTGCCACAGGCCTTTCATTCACGGCTTCTTTACGTAAGACGGATGAGGCTAATGTTTACGAAGTAAATGCGGAGTCTAAGACATTCACTTATGCTTATGTTGCAAATAACTCATATACGATTTCTAGTAGCAAAAATTTGTCAACAGTAGATGGCTTGAAGATCAAATTAATCCCTGCTACGGTAACTCCTTCCGCAGGTTACGCTGATTATTCAGACGCTGAGCTTGCTGAGTTAGCTAGACTGAAATTCATGGTTGGATCGAATGTTCTTTATAAGGATTTGTACTTGAAAGCTAAATATACAGGCTCTACTCCTTCTTCTGTAGAGGCTACTCAAGAAGCGTTGGATGCCGCTGAATGGGAAATCATCAAGTTCGATTGCAGTGCCGCTGAAAGCGACGTGGCTAAATCCGATACGATCTATGGATCTACAAAATACGCTTATATCGTAAAAGACGAGGAGACTAAGACGAAAGACGTGAAAGATATCGCTATCGTATCTTACGCATTCAAATTGCATATGGATGGTAAGGCTTTCTATTTGAATGAAACTCGTGGAAGCTATTTACTTATTCAAGAAGATGACGTGGAAGAGGCTCCTAGATTTATCGTGAAGGAGAACAAGAACGGTTCCGCTTATTTAATTAAGGCTGGTACAGAACATAAATACACAGAGATCATTAATAAGGATACGAAAGGTTTGGCTTTGAATGATGTGGATGGCAAGTTGAAGCAGGAAAGTATTTATACGACAGCAAATGAGGTAAAAGCTAGTTTCTTCGTAGTGAGAGATATCACGACTCCTTCCTTGCCTTCTGTTCTTAGACATGCTTCTTTCCAAGCATTGGAAGGTGGTTTCGTGGCTGTAGGCGAGGCTAACGACGCTGTTATCGCTCCGACAAGCGCAGATGCGGAGAACTTGACATTCTGGTTGGATACTGCTGATACGAAAGCTTATACTCCTTCATTCTATATCTCTAAGGGTGTTGATACGATAGCCAACGCTCCGAGAATGTTCTTGTATAACGCTAAGGATTCCGCTTCTTATTACAACCCGGGTTCTGCTAGCCTAGTAACAGACGATAGCTATAAGTTGGTGGATCGCACCTCTATCAAGGCTATTTTCCGCCCGGCGACTTTGGTAGGTATCGATACTTTGTCTACTACTGTAAAAGGTAAGGAAACAGAGGTGACCGCTAAGAATGGCTTGAACAACTTTAAGTTCCAGATCGTATTGAAAGATGCTACTGTAGAAGGTGAGTATATCATCAAGAGTTTATCTAGTTCAGACTATATCTTCAACTTGAACGGTAAACTTGGATTTACAAACGATAAATCAAAGGCTTTGGTCGTAAGCGTTGAGAACGGTATCATCCCGACCGGTAACGAGTCTATCGACAGCTCCGCCTCTTCTATCGTAGTGATCGGCAACGCCGGTTCCGTAACGATCCAAGGCGCTCAAGGCGAGACCGCTTATGTTCGTAACCTGTTGGGTATGCCATTGGCTGAGACAGTGGTTACTTCCGATAACGCTACGATCGCTGTTCCCGCAGGAATCGTTCTTGTAACGGTTGGCGAGGAGACTGTAAAGGTGGTCGTTAAATAAGACATGTAAAGGAATAATGAAAAATAAATCGAAAATCATTCCCGTGCGGATTATCCAAGTATCCCGTGAGGGCGAACAGGCGGGAATGGATTAATATTAATACTAAAGTAATAAATTAAAGTTCATCCGTAAGTACCTCCGTGAGGATGGAGAGCGGATAAAGAATTAGCCCCGGTCGTTTGTTCGATCGGGGCTTACTTTTTCGGCTCAGTCCTCACTATATGGAAATTTTCACAGTCATATTTCCTGTCGCAAAAGTAGGAGACGATAATAACAGTTGCAAGGACAAATAGTTAAAACATCTCAGACGTTCCATTATATAGGATTTTGCGATAGTATGATTTGTACTAATGATTTGTCCCCTCGAATAAATCCTTTGAATTGTTGGATAAGCCATTCTTTAGCTTGAACTGGTTGAACGTATAGCTAAGGGTCAAGCCTATCAACGGGTAATCGGGCCGGATTCGTGTCTTGGAAATCAAGTTGGAGGATGTGATCGTATTGACATAACGGGCCGTATTGAAGACATCCCGGAAAGAGAGTGTGGCCGTCAACTTCCGTTTGAAGAATTGTTGCCGTATCGCTAGGTTGACAAACCAGAACGACTGGGTTCTTCCTTGGGTGGTTACGGAAGGGCCTACGAAATTACCGTCAAGCTGTATCCTTGTGTATTTCCCAGCCGTGAAAGCGTTGTTCCAAGCGATCTCGTAATTGGTACTGGTCTCATTCTTCCCGTCCGTCTTATACTCGTTCTCTACCCGGTAGTGATAAAGGCTACCGTTTATTTGCGTATTCCACCAACTGGTGACTTGCAGACTACCCGATAGTTCTAGCCCGGTTGAATAATCGTGCCCCACGTTCGCCATGGAGTCCAAGGTAACCCCGGCTTGGTAAGGAACCCGTAATCGTTCGATCTTGTCTTTGCGGGTTCGGTGGAATAGGGAGGCAGACAAGGCATTGTCGCCGGAAGTCAAGGAATAATTCAACTCGAAAGAATGAATGTACTCCGGGCGTATGTCCGGGTTACCGATCTCGGCTGTATAGTAATCCTTGTAAGTGATGTATGGCTCCATGAAATAAAGCTCCGGCCGGGTCGTACGACGGCTGTAAGCGAATAGAAGTTTCTGGTTTTGCGTCAGGTTATAACCGATATGGGCGGATGGGAACAACTCAAAACGCCTTTGTAGGCGGTTCGCCCAATCTTTGGAGCTACGTAATACTTGATGCGTATGTTCTCCCCGCAATCCTACTTGAAAATCAAAAGACCGGTAGCTATCCCCAACGATCGCATAAAGGGAGTTGATCCCTTGTTGGAAATAGAACGTGTTGTAAATATCGTCACGCCAGAAGAATTTTTTGGTTTCCGGGTTCCAAAACTGCATACTATAATCGCCGTCTTCCGAGTATGAGAAATATTGATAACCCGCCTTGATTTGTCCGGTTTTGCTGTATGGAAATACATAATCGGCTTTCGCGCGGACGGTCCAACGATGTTCGGCCTCCCACGCACGATGACCTTGCTGGCGTACGTTGTTTTTGTCGAACAGATCGCTTTGGAAATATTCCAGAGCGTCGCCTCCATATTTCAAGAAGAAGCTACCGCTAAGGTTATGCCCCTGATCATTGAACTTATGATCCACGGCCAGATTCCCTAGTCCGAAAGTCTCATGGATATCAAAGTCGTCAAGGCTCTTGAACTCTCCGTTCTCGAATTGCTCGCCATTAGCGGAACGTTCTTCCGTATATTCCAGATCCCCTTTTCGCTTGAGTCCGGCATATCCGCCTTCCGTGTTAATAGAAAAAGTCGTTTGTTTTTGTGTATAGCTCCAACCTCCGTTGAGAATATATGCGTAGCCGTTACTTTCACGAGGGCCATTGGAATAAGAAGTCGTTGTCGTATCGTTTACCAACGTCGTTTTCTCTTGGGTGAAATGACTTTTACGAAGTCGGTTTCCCACATAGCCGCCTACACGCCATTGAGACGCCTTGTTTTGTCCGGTCAACAAGAAATCTAGGGTCCGGCTCCATACCGTGTTTCCGCTTAGGTTGATTACTCCGCTCAGCCCTTCCCCGAAGTTCTTCTTGGTAATGACATTGATGATCCCGACATCACCCCCTGTATCATGTTGGGCGGACGGGGTGGTGATGATCTCTATATTCTGGATTTGTCCGGACGGGATCTGTTCCAAGGCTTGGGTCCCGGTAAATATACTGGGCTTTCCATCTACGTAGACCGTGAATCCGCTACTCCCCCGGAAGGTAACCTCTCCCTCGGCGTTCACCCGGATGGAAGGCGTGTTCTCTAGGATATCGACAGCGGTTCCTCCCGAGGAAAGCAGGTTGGAAGAAGCCTCGATGATCTTTTTATCCAGTTTATAGATGACTTGTTTCTTGTTGGCTACGACCTCCACTTCCCGCAAGCCTACCTCAAGCATTTGCATCGGGATAATACCCAGATCCTTGATCTGCTCTGTAAGGATAAACTCCTCTCCCATATAAACATCATATCCCAGAAAATGGATACGGATCGAATAGGTTCCCGGTTTTACGGGCTGGATTAGAAAAGAACCGTTCGCTTCGGTCATAGCTTCTTTGACGATATGATCTCCGTCGTATAATACAACGTGAGCGTAGTCCAATGCCTTACGGGTGGTTTGATCGATTACGATTCCTTTAATACCCGGATTCGCATGGATAGATAGTAGCACGCTAAGGAATACTAGCGATAGAAAAAGTTTTCTCATATTTTACATTCGTTTTAGAATTGATACCGCAAAGCTAGGGAAATAGGGAGGGAGCGGGACGGACATATGTTTCAGAATGCCGTACAAATCGTTCAAACTTTCTGTTTTCTATGATTTTCACCTACTTAATCTTTATATTTGGGGCATTAATCGGATGAATGGATGAGAATATATCTTTTACTGCTGTTTGTACTTATGATAACTAGAGCGCAAGCTACCCATGTTATTTTTGACCGGATAACGATGGATAGCGGGCTTTCTTCTTCCTCGGTGACCTCTATTTTGAAGGATCATACTGGGTATGTCTGGATCGGGACGGCTGAAGGCTTGAACCGCTACGATGGATATACGTTTAAGGTGTTCTTGCCCGTACCGGATTGCCCGGAAAGTATACAAAGCAGTTCTATCGATCAATTATTCGAGGATTCAGATGGAGGTATCTGGATCTTTTTTTCCTCGGGTGGGATTAGCCGTTATGACAGAGGTTCGGATACATTTCTGAATTTCACGAAAGAATGGCTTCGACAACAGTTACGTGTGTATGGTAGTCCTACTTGTTTCTCGGCCTCCGTTCCGGGACATATCTTTATAGGTACGGAGAACGGGCTGTTGGAGTATGATGCTAAAGAGAAGAATTTGGTACGCCTTTCGCAAGCGGGTTCGGTAGTCTCGTCGTCTCCTGTGAATTGTTTGTATTCGGCACCGGATCATTCGTTTTGGGTAGGGACTTTGGCTGGTTTTAGTTTGTATGACAAAGAAACAGATCGTTTCCAAGATTATACGATACGGACCAATGACCGGGAGGATATCAATGCCGGCAATTTGAATGGCGTTAACGCGATCTATATCGACCAGTTTGATTATATGTGGTTAGGTACGGGACGTGAAGGGGCTTTTCGCTCGGTTGATATGGGAGAGCGAGAAATCTTCCAATCTGTCGGTCGTGAGGATACCCGGGTATATCAATTCTTGGAGACCGGCTACGGTGATTTCTGGATCGGACATAATAAGGGAGCGAGTTTGATTAGCCGGACGAACCGGCTTGCCTTGCGATGTGAGCATTTCTTTGACCGGCCGGAGGATCTGGAACCTACGGGAGAATGCCAAGTGCGATCCATCTTCGAGAGTAAGGATGGAACGGTCTGGTTTGATGATAGCCGTTTCAATCAAGGTCTTTTTTATTATTCTCCGAAGGAGAGGAAAATGGGACAGTTGAGGAACGTGCCGGAAGACGCACATTCTATCAGCAGTAACCAGATTACCTGTTTGTTTCTGGATGACTCGGATCATCTGTGGGCGGGACATTCCACGTATGGAGTGAGCCATGCGGATTTAGCACCTTCCTTGTTTCGATATACCTTGGGATACACGGAAAAAGAGAATCTGTCTTCTCTTCATATCCTAGCCGTTTATGAGGATTCGGACCTGAATCTTTGGGTTGCGACCTCTAGGGGATTAGACCGGATTAACCATAAGACTTCCCGGGTAGATATGCGTTTTACCTTCTCACCCCGAAAATGTCCGTCCTCTTTATCCGGAAAGATTATAGGTTCTATCCGTGAGGATTCGGAGCGGAACTTATGGATCAGTTATTTGGACGCTAATCCGGATCGGTTGAGCCTGAATGATTTCCGAATCCGCCCTTTTATACCGGATTACCAAGTCTCTTATGATTATCCGATCAACTCGTTGTCGGAGTTATGTAACTTATGCGTGAGCGAAGAGTCTTGGTTTTGGGGAGGAGCGGATGAGGGGCGGCTTCGGGTGTGGGATACGAAGACGAGAGCGCTTATCACGTATCGATATATACCGGGTGAGATGAATCCTCTTGCGTCGAATCATATTCATTGTCTGTTTGTGGACTCTTCCGGTTATTTGTGGATCGGTACGAATGCGGGGTTGGATCAATACGACAAGCGAACCGGGCGATTTGATCATTTCACGATGCTGGATGGCTTATCGGGAAATATCGTACGAGGAATCCGGGAAGGTGAGCCGGGCATCCTGTTTGTCAGCACGAATAAAGGGCTGAGTCGCTTGGATATACAAAACCGGCATATCGTTAATTATACGACGGCAAACGGTTTATTATCGAATGAGTTTATGGGTGGCGCTTGCTGTAAGCGCAAATCGGGTGAACTTGTATTTGGCAGTAATGAGGGGATCGTTTCTTTTGATCCCGTTCAGTTAACGGACGGTTTGAGAAAAATACCTGAGTCTTTGCGTATCACGAATCTCACGATCGGAGACTCTCGTGAGAAGCAAGGTTTGCGGGTGGATTTTATTGCGTTCGATTATTCTCATCCCCGTAGTATCCGATACCGGTATCGTTTGGATGGATATGATACGGATTGGCGGGAGGTGGACGCTAGTGATCGTACGGCTATATATAACCGTCTGCCACCGGGAAACTATGTGTTTCGGGTGGAAACATCCGGCAATGGTTCTTATTGGAGCGCTCCCGTTACCGAGCCTGTAAGGATCTTTCCTCCTTGGTGGCGGACGTGGTGGTTTATTTTGCTGGTATTCGTGGTTGTATGCCTATTGTTGTATATCGCCTATAAGAGCAGGGTGCGCTGGTATCAGCTTCGCCAAGTCGAGTTGGAGCGTAAGATACAAGAACGTACGCGGCTGTTGAAACAGGCCAAGCAAGAACTGGAGGAAAAGGATGCGTTGAAAACTCGTTTCTTTATGAATGTCTCTCATGAGCTTCGTACCCCGCTGACGATAATCAAGGGATTGACGGAGGAGCTGGAAGGGCATTCCGGTTCAGAAGAATCTCGTGGAGATAAAGAGGTTTTGCGTACGATCTCCCGGAATACCAATCGCTTGATTCGGCATGTCAATGAATTGCTGGATTTATCGGTATTGACCCGGGGAGTTCCTTCCCCGCATATTGTTTGTGCGGATCTCAGCCGATTCTTAAAGGAGATTTCGGAAACCTTTATTCCTTTGGCCGATTCCTATAAAATCGCGTTTACGTATTCGATTGCCCCGGATATCTCAATCGCTTATTTTGACAAGAATATCCTAGAGCAGGTTCTATATAATTTACTGTCGAACGCATTTAAGTATACGCCGGATGGTGGTTCGGTAAGCTTTTCCGCTTCATTGGAGCAAAGCTCATCCGATGCGGTCATGGCTTTACGAATTACGGATAGTGGAATCGGCATTCCCCCCGAATCGTTACCGCATATTTTTGATCGATATTATAAGGGGGAATCGATAGCGTTTCGCCGCTCGGAGAGTTCGGGGATCGGCCTCGCGTACACAAAAGAGCTATTGGAATTACATAAGGCAACCATTCAATGTGAGAGTGAATTGGGGAAAGGTTCTGTTTTTACGGTTGCCTTGCCTATATCGGAAGAGGCTTATCCGGAGGAGTGGTTGGAGTATTCGGAACCTAAAATGGAAGAGGTATCTTCGCGGGAATCAGTTCCACTGGAAGGAACGAACCCGGTTTCGAAGCATCTACGACAAACGCTTTTGTTTGTAGAGGATAATGAGGATCTATGTCGTTATTTGATGAATGCTTTTCAAACGGATTACCGGGTCGTGATAGCGAAAAACGGAAAGGTCGGCTTGGAGAAAGCCTTGGAGATCCTACCGGACGTGATTGTCTCGGATGTAATGATGCCGGTCATGAATGGGATTGAATGTTGCGAGGCTTTGAAAACGGATGAACGGACGGCCCATATACCGGTTATCCTATTAACTGCTTTAGCGGAAGAACGTCAACAATTAGAAGGGTATGGAGCCGGAGCGGATGATTATCTGCCTAAACCGTTCAGTCTTGCTGTCTTAAAAGCGAAGATCAAGAATCTGCTCAAACGTAGTGAGCAACTAAAGTTATATTTCAGGGATCGGTTCGACTTGCGTACTCCGGAGCAAACCATCGCCGATCCGGATAAGGAATTTGTTTCGAAAGTGACAAGGGTCGTTCTGGCCCATTTGCAGGATCCGGAGTTTGATGTAGAGCTTTTCTGTTCCGAGATGGCGATGAGCCGTGCCAGCTTATTTAGGAAATTAAAGTCTACTACTGGTTGCTCCGCTTCCTCATTCACCCGTAATATACGTATAAAGCGTGCCGCCGAGTTATTGGGGCAGCACGCTTATTCGATCGGGGAGGTAGCTGCTCAGGTCGGCTTCTCCGATCCGAACTATTTTACCCGTTGCTTTAAAGAAATTTACGGGATCACTCCGAGTGAGTTTATTCAGACTTCACCGAGTTCACAGGATTCTCATTCGCCGCTTGCCAGTTCCGGAAAGTAACGGTACCGATCGTAACCGAGAGAATGATTAGGAAAGCTACGATGAAGACCCAAAGATGGAGTGGTGTTTTATAAGCGAAATTCTCTAGCCACTGTTGTGTTCCTATCCATGCTATTGGGATCGAGATGATGAAGCAAACGGAGACGATCCGGATATAAGTCTTGTTGAACATCAAAAGAATCTGTCCGGTAGTCGCTCCGTTGATCTTGCGGATGCCGATCTCTTTCCGGCGGTATTGCGTCTCAAATAGCACGAGTCCGAATACACCTACGATAGAGATCAAGATCGCCATTATTCCGAATAGGGAGATGAGTTTACCCAGTGTTTGTTCTTTCTGATATAAATTGTTTAAGATGGTGTTGTAGAAAGAGATCTCGAAAGGGAAAGTCGGATCGATCTCTTTCAATGTTTCCCGGACGTGGGCGACAGCTTCCTGTAAATTCGTTTTCGAATTGAAGCGGATATAGGATACCAATTTAGGATTGGGTATATCGTTATTCAATGCGAATACGAAAGGCGAGCTTGCGATCCGGCAAGAGTTAAACCGAAAATCCTTGCTGACTCCTAGAACCGTACGATCATTGAAACGATCTCCGGGATGTAAGTGGAAATCCCGCTCTGCCGCCGGATTGATGATATAATCACTTTGTGCCTTGTTTAAATCCTCCCGTGTAAAATCCCTTCCTTCCTCTACTTGGATATCCATGACGGAAAGGAAATTCTCGGAGGCATAGAATACCTTGAAGAATACATCCTTATCTTCATGACGGGCATATTCGAGATCGATCATGTCATCTTCTTTCGATAATTCGTAGACGGAGAAGGCCACATCCTCTATTCCCGGATAATCTTTAAGTTTCTGGATATATTGGGGCTTATGCTTGGCGTAGATCTCCGGTGTCAGGTTCACGATGGCTACTTGGTCTTTATTGAATCCTAGTTGCTCGCTAGAGGTCATGAAATGGTTCTGAAGTCCCATGAATAAGGTGACAATAATCAAGGCGATCGATACCGTGTATTGGAAACCGATCAGGGCGACACGTACTTTTTTCCCTTTGGGACTAAGACCGAAAGAGCCCTTTAGTACCAAGGCTGGCGCATAGGAGGTACTTCGTATAGCTGGATAAAGTCCCGCCAAGCAACCTGTCAAGATAGCGATCAGTGCTGTGAGAAGGATCAGGGCTTTGTATTGACTAAGACGTATATCCGCATCTACCCAATTAGCGATCGGTGTGTAAGACAAATCGTTTACGATGAATAAGGCGAGAATGTAGGATATCAAGCAGATCACGATCGATTCGATAAGTGAGATGGCTCGTAACTTATAGATGGAGCATCCTAATACCCGGTGCGTATTGATCGTTTTCAATCGTAAGGGAATCAACGAGGTTGTGAGATTGGTAAAATTGATTCCGGCGATGAATAAGATGAGGAAAGCGATACCCAGTAACACATAATTTGTCTCCCGGTGACCTTTCGGATTAAAGTCGAAAGTTGTATCATGTGTGTAATAAACATCCTTTAAGGGGGTTAGACGTAATGCGATCTCTTGCGCTGAACCCATTTGGCTTTTAGCGAAATCGAAAGTCTTGTTGAAATGATCCAATACCTCCTCTTTATTTAGGGGATCGTCTAGCGTGACGTATATTTCGTTGGCATACATTTGCCAAGAACTTTTTAATAGATCCAGTTGGTCCATCGGGACGTAAATACGGTTTTGTACTGTAGTATTTCCCGGGAAATCCTTATAGACACCCCCAATAGTAAGTATCGTGGTACTTACAGGTTGCCAGCCACTACTGCCGGACATCCGGATACGTTTACCGATAGCGGATTGTTTGTCGAACAGCCTTTTGGCGACACTCTCCGGAATGAGTACGGAGCCGGGAATGGATAGGCATTCGACGGAACCTTCTTTCATGTGGAAATCAAAGACATCTGAGATATTGGGTAGACAAAGCTGGAAGTTTTCCTTAAAGACTTTCGCTTCTCCTTGATCGTCTACCTCGTCGATTTGGCAATACCGTTCTCCTCCGTAGAATGGATAACGGTAGGAGTAATCCGTGATATGAGCGGATGAGTTAACAAAAGCATCGCTAAACATTAGGCAATGGATGGCGTTATGCTCGAATTCTCCGTGATTTGCCTCTAGCCGGAAGGTTCGGCCCGATTTACTGTGCATGGCATCGTAATTCATCTCGTAATCCACCTGCATTACTATCAGGAGGAAGACGGCGAAAGCGATTGTCAAGCCGAAGAGGTTTAACACGACGGCGGTCTTAAACCGCTTGAATAGATAAAGTAAGTTTCGAATCATTAGTTTCATTGTAACAGGTTTTAAATATATTCATTTTTTAGAAAAGATGCAAATAATGTGCCATCGATGTAACGTTCTGCTAATCATAAGATAATAGAAAAATGCTTAGAAACGATTGTGTGTGCCTTCGCACGGTGCACGTTCGCTTTCGCACGTTATTTGATTTTAATTCGTAAGTTCGCGGATGTTTTAAATACAGAAAGATAATTCGGAAATATCAGCATGGAAACTTCAAATAGACTCTGTTATTGGTTCCTTTTTTATAAAGACCAACTGTTGCTTCAGAAAGAGAATGATACGTATACCATCCCTTATGGCGAGAATCCCCCAGTTCCGGTTTCTCATACGCTAGAGGTTGATTACCGGGATGGACTTCCCGCACGTACGGCAGAATTGGATACTCCGGTGGAGGGGAATGACCGTTACGTACATATGGGGTTGCGTGCCTCTTGGGATTATATCTCGAGAGCGTGTTACGAGAAGGCGGGTAAGGCTTTTCAATTGCTTTATTGGGATAGCCATAGCCGTTTCTGCCCGGTATGTGGTACTCCTACCGTACAGACTACGTCGATCATGAAGCAATGTCCTTCTTGCAAACATGAGATTTATCCGACAATCTCAGCAGCGATGATCGTCTTGATCCGTAAGGAGGATTCGATTCTTTTGGTACATGCCCGTAATTTCCGGGGAACTTTCCATGGATTAGTGGCCGGATTCTTAGAAGTTGGCGAGACCTTGGAAGAGTGTGTGCGCCGGGAGGTCCGTGAGGAAACGGGTTTAGAGGTCGATAATATCACTTATTTCGGAAACCAACCCTGGCCTTATCCGAGTGGCTTGATGGTTGGCTTTATTGCGGATTATGTAAGTGGGGAAATTAAGTTGCAGGATGAGGAACTAAGCTCTGGTGCCTTCTATACCAAAGATAACCTACCGGAGATCCCCCGTAAGTTGAGCTTGGCCCGTAAGCTAATCGATTGGTGGTTGGATCATCAATGAGGAGTCCTTTTTTGCGGCCTCTGCCTGTTGTCTTTCGAATTTCTTCCTTTTAGAGATGACATCCGGGGTAGGGAGGTTACCGTAGTTTTGCCAAGTTCCGTTGCGTTTTGCGTTGCGTTTATGGACATATGTTTTCCGGCTGGTCATCCTTCCTAGATCGAAGGTAGCTAGTGAGGTACGACCACTGGACGGAGTCTTTTTCAATTCATCTAAGATAGATTGATAGACAGGCAGTATCTTTTTATACGGTGGATTATGTCGCCAGAATACCGATGGCGGTAAATCCTTCAATGCTACTTTTCGGTGTGTCGTATCGTCTTGTTGGATATATTCTGAGAAATCTTTGGTGATAGGGATATTGCTGGGAGCGGCCAGTTGAGGTTTCCCCATCGGTTTTCCCGGTTCCGGGTTGAGGAAAGAACCGCTTTGGATTGCTTTTTGGAATTCAGGGTTCAATTTGATGGAATCTTTGCCTGCTAATACATCCTTTAGCCAGATCGAATCTTGCTCAGTCCATTGCGCATAGCCTAAGTGTATATTTATACAGACGAAAAATCCAATCAATAGTGGTCTCATGAATGCCTGAATTGTTAATTGTGTTCAAAGATAGTCTTCCTTCTTTCTCCTCGTTTTTTCTTTCGCTTAAATAGTCTTACCGTTTACTTAATCTTAACCCTCTTTGCGGACTATTAATTTAACAGTTCATCTGCGCACGATAATCGTTCGATTACGCACGCTTCTTCCATTGATTTAATACCTACCTTTGAGGCATCACAAACTAGTTCTGCGCTTATGAAAAAGGGAAAACTATTAATTATAGATGATAATGAGGACATCCTTTTTGCCCTTAACTTATTACTGGAGCCCTATATGGAACAAATAAGAGTGGCTACGCAACCGGAGCGCATCGATCATTTCATGCGGACTTTTATCCCGGATATTATCTTGTTGGATATGAATTTCAAACGGGATGCTATTAGTGGTCAGGAGGGTTTCTATTGGCTGGAGAAGATAAAGAAGATAGACCCGGACGTGGTGGTTCTTTTTATGACTGCCTATTCGGATACGGATAAGGCCGTGCGGGCGATTAAGGCGGGAGCTACCGACTTTATCCCGAAACCTTGGGAAAAGGAGAAATTACTCGCTACACTCTCTTCGGCATTGGAACTTCGGGAGAGTAGGGCGGAAGTGCGAAATTTAAAGAAACAAGTTGAGATTCTTAGTTCACCCGAGGATGCTGGCTTCGAGATCATCGGTGAAAGCGAACCGATGCAGGCTATTTTCGCTACGGTCGATAAATTAAAGAATACGGATGCCAATATATTAATCTTGGGGGAGAATGGAACCGGTAAAGATTTAGTTGCCCGCGCCTTATATCATCAATCTCCGCGTTCGGGGAATCTTTTCGTCGGGATCGATGTGGGCTCTATTCCGGAACAACTTTTCGAGAGTGAATTATTCGGCTATGAGAAAGGGGCTTTTACGGATGCCCGTAAGGAAAAGCCGGGACGAATGGAGGTAGCTTCCGGTGGTACCTTGTTCTTGGATGAGATCGGGAACTTAAGCCTTTCCATGCAAGCGAAACTGTTGACCGCTTTGGAAAAACGACAGATAACCCGCTTGGGAGCAACGCAACCCATACCGATTGATATCCGGTTGATCTGCGCAACGAACGTGAATATCCATCATCTTGTGGCAGAAGGTACTTTCCGGCAAGATCTTTTATATCGTATTAATACGATCGAGTTACATATTCCTCCCTTGAGGGAACGAGGAAATGACGTGATCTTATTGGCTGAACATTTCTTGTCGAAGTATGCTCGTAAATATAAGAAAGACTTGAAGGGCATTAACAGGGATGGGAAGAATAAGCTACATAATTATGCTTGGCCCGGTAATGTACGTGAACTGCAACATGCGATTGAACGGGCGGTTATCTTGTCTGAAAGTAATTGGCTAAGGCCGGAAGACTTTATTCTGCGTTCTGTCCCGCTTAGGGATAAGGAACCATCCGATGAGTTAAATTTGACGGTATTGGAGAAAGAAGCGATCGAACGTGCCTTACGTCGTGCCGAGGGGAATATCACTCGTGCCGCCGAGCTTCTAGGGATTACCCGCTTTACCTTGTATCGTAAATTGGAGAAATTTGGCTTATGATACGTTACTTGTTGTTCGCTCGTATTTTGGGGATCGTGGTCTTGTCTTTTACTGCCTCATTCTTAATGCTGAAAGGGTTTTTGTTTATTCCCGCGCTGTTCGGATTTTGTATTCTTGCGCTTTCGGTTTTCTTATATAAGGATCAGCAAAAGACTGTTAAGCGGATGGAATACCTGATAGAGAGTATTCATTACGGGGATCTGAGCCTGTTTTATCCTTCCGATTCAATGACGGAAGACGAAAAGGCTTTGGCCTCTTCTATGAACGCTGCCTTGGAGGCTTTACGGAGTCGATTGTATAATTCGGTGGTCGCTGAGGCGGAAACCGAGGCATGGCAGAAACTTATCCGGGTATTGACGCATGAGATCATGAACTCGATCGCTCCGGTAATCTCTTTATCAGAGACAGTAGCCGAGCGTGCGACGATAAATGGCATGAATGAGAGAGACTACACTATCATGGTACAAGCCATGCAAACGATCCACCGGAGAAGTAAGGGGCTATTGGATTTTGTCGAGAATTATCGGCAATTAACCCGTCTGCCTTTACCTACTTTACGAAACTTCTCGGTTTCGGCTCTCTTTGACGATATCCGGCTTCTATTTCCGGAGAAGTCCGACATCCTCTTCTTTCGTGTAAAACCGGAAGATTTAAATTTATATGCGGATCGGATCATGGTGGAACAAGTATTAATTAATCTATTGAAAAATGCGATAGAGGCTTGTGAAGAGTCCTTATCTCCTCAAATAGTCGTGGAGGCTGTCCAAAAAGCCGGCATGGTTATTATTTCGGTGATTGATAATGGTAGCGGAATTGTTCCCGAGGCGATCGACAAGGTCTTCGTGCCTTTCTTCACGACTAAATCTAAAGGTTCCGGTATCGGACTAAGTCTTTGCCGGCAGATCATGAACCGTCATGGAGGAAGTATTAGTCTCGACTCTCAAGTAGAGAAGGGTTCCTCTTTCGTCTTGCGTTTTCCGATTGTTACCAAACGGATTCTATAAATAAGTATTAATACATGCGATTAGCTTATCCGGCTTGATCGGTTTAGCGATGTAAGAGGAGAATCCACTTTGTTTTACCCGTTCCTCATCCTCCGCGAAAGCGAAAGCCGTTACGGCGATGATAGGGATGGACTGGCTCTTTTCCCGAATTACCCGTGTAGCCTCATAGCCGTCTACGATCGGCATTTTTAGGTCCATTAGGATTAAGTCCGGTTGATATTTATTGAATAAATCGATCGCTTGTTCCCCGTTCCATGCGTGTATAAGGTTATAATCTTTCAACATGGCTTGGAATAAAGTATAGTTGCTTTCGTTATCTTCCGCTATTAATAGGGTTGCAGATTTGGATGACTGGCTCTTCTGTACATTCTCGGTCTTTGGTTTCTCATGCGGGACTTCCTGCATCTCTAGTATCGAATAGGGCAACGTAAACCAGAATGTAGAACCTTTTCCTTGCTCTGATTCCACCCCTATATCTCCACCCAGACGCTTGATAATCATCTGGCAAATCGATAATCCCAGCCCCGTTCCTTGCACAAAGCTATTTAACTTAACGAAACGGGTGAAAACTTGACCGATCTTATCCTTGGCGATACCGCATCCTGTATCTTTTACATAGAAATACAACTCATCATCTCTATGGCGGTAGCCAAACAGGATGCTACCTTGAGTCGTGAACTTGATGGCATTGTTGATAAAGTTCGTAATGACTTGGGAGACCCGGTTACGGTCGGTGCGTAAGATACAATTCGGGATCTTCTCGACAAAGCATACCTGCACACCATCTTGCGCCTTCAAACGGGAAGACTGCTCGATATCGGAGAATAGTTGATTGACATCTACGTCTGAATCCACGAATTCTAGCGTACCCGCCTCTATCTTGGCTAGATCGAGAATATCATTGATCAATTGCAATAGCAGGTCGTTGTTGCTATTAATGATATTGATATATTCCTCTTTATCCTCCATATTCTCGGTTACGGCCAATAATCCGGAGAAACCGACGATCGCATTCAATGGCGTTCGAATCTCATGACTCATATTCGCCAAGAACGCGGATTTCAAACGATCGGACTCTTCCGCTTTCTCTTTCGCTTTCCTCAGTTCGTTCTCCGCCTGTTTTTGTTTTGTCACATCTTCTTTCTTGAAAATAACCCCGATAAGGTTGTCGTGCTCGTCTAATACAGGGTTCGCCAAAATATGAAGATACTTTCCATCGCCGAACTCATTCGTGATATCGACCTGCTTTTTGGTTTCCATGGCCTTTGCGACCGTGCAACGGGTACAATAAGGCTTTACTCCGTTCTTGACCAAGAAGCAATTAGCCGGACCGAATTCAGGGATACAGTCATGGAACTCTACCTCATTTCTCCATTTTACGGTATAATCCGGCTTGATGAAATAGATGGAAGCTTGGATATTATTCATGATTAGTATATTATCTTTCTGTAGATCCAATAACTTATCTTTCAGTTTATTGGTCCGGATAAAGAAGATTAATATCATAATCAGGAAAATAAACAATACGGTGATTACGCTTAGCAAGATCTCGAACCTGTATTTGGAGAATAGGCTCGGGTCCTCGTTGATAATAGTAGCGTCGTGGGGCAATGACAATCTGCTGATATCAAAAGCCTTGATCTTTGAAGCGTCGAACATATATCCATTGGGAATGATTTGTGGATGGATATCTTTAGGGGCGATTTTCTTCTCCAATATACTTAAAGCCTCTTTCGCCAAATCGGAACCTATAGGCCTGTATTTGGGACTGAAACCTCCGATGGCCCAGTGCCCTATGCCGACGGATGCCAATGTGAATGTCGGGATTCTGGGATTGGCGGTCATCATGGTATACGTGGCATTTCCAACATAATACCCGTCGTTCACGTCTACACGCCATGTACCAATCAATATCACGGTCTGATCCGGCAGGTTCTTGATTTGCTCAACAATGGTGTAGATATTATTCTTTCTTCCATCCAGTAATATCAAGTTCAGATCCTTGATATTTTCCATTTCCTTTTTTACCAAGGTCTGCATAGCTAAACCACCGTAGGTATTATCGGTGATTAATGCTATATTTTGAGTTTTAGGATATAGGTTATGTATTAACCGGATGTTTTCTTTTACATCATAAGAATACAAGAATCCGCCAAGGTGTAAACCTTTATCTACGTACTCTTGGATATCGATGTATTTCGGCTCCCATTCGGCGACATTTAAATCCGAGTCGGGTAATAAGATCGCATTCTTACTGATCATACCGCATAAAACCGGTATATCAGGCTTGTATTCTTGGGAGATATAAGAAGCCCATGCCTCTTGACCTAAGATAATGATAAGCTGAGGGGTGTTATTTTCCTTATATTTATCCAATATACCTCTCATCTTACCGTCCCATAAGGGGGCTTCCGGGAGGCTCTTACAGTTCATGTTCTCGATAACCACCGGCGAGATACCACCTCCCCGCTTATATTCCTCCATAAACTCGGAAATATTGGCGGTCGTATTACGTGTATCGGGATTGTAGGAGCTAATGATTAAAATAGGGCCTGCATTATCTGTAGCGTATAAGTGGAAAGAAAAGACCAGACTTAACACGATAAAGAGTACGAATCGTATGTAGTATTTTAATAATGTCATTCTTTACCTACCTATTCATGTGCTTATTTGCGATTAAAGTACTATTTTTTGTTCATACAGTCCACAAAAATAGAAAAGATTTATGATTAATTGCTGAAATTCAAAATAAAAAGAATCTATTACGCCTAAAATCTATAACTCGATCATCACTCCGATACTTGGGAGAAGCGTTCCTGTAAGACGTTCTATCGGTCTTAATTCGTACCGTTGTTCATATACGGGAGCTTCCGGGTTGATAATTTTACCCGTTTTGATATATACGTCTTGCTCTTTGTATTTGGAATTCAATATGTTTTGGATGTCGATATAGGCTCCAAGCATGATCTTTTTGAAGTAAAATGTTTTATCGATACGGATATCTAACTGCGTGAATGGCTTGAGCCGTTCGCTGTTAAACCGGCTGTAATCATAGTATAATCCGTTATTAGCGTCCCAAGCTTCTACATAACTACTCTTTTCTACATCGTAAGGCGTATAGGGAGCGCCTCCTACTACCCGGAACTTGGCGCCTACGTCCCAGTTCTTGGGTAAAGAATAAGTCCCGCTAAACGTGAACAGATGCTTATTGTCCCAAGCCGAGGGAAGATAAGTGTCCATATTTCTCCCATCCTTGAATTCGCTTCTTACCAAAGTGTAGGACGCGATGAAAGTAAGCCCTTTATAATTATACCAACGTCCCATGATCTCAAGCCCATAAGCTCGCCCTGTAGCGGTAGACGATACGGCCTCATTTCCCAAGACACCATAGTCCGTACCTTTCGACGCGAGTGGGATACTGTCGAGTATGGACATCGGATAACGATCATAATGTTTATAGAATCCTTCGGCCGTGAATTTCAAGTATGAGGTAGGACGGTATTCCAAGCCTAATCCGGCTTGGTCGCTTCGGATATAGCTTAAATGATTTGTCCGGTTTACATAATTACCTTCATTATCCTTGAATCCCAATGTCGTATAAGGAGGAAGCTCGTAGTAGCGTCCGATATTCGCGTTTATATAAAGCGGATCGGACAAGCGGTAGGATAAGGATAGGCGAGGAGATAACTGATCTAACAAATTATTCATATCCGAGGAATAATTGTTTGCGTCCGCACGAACACCTAAAGAGGCGGTAAACCGCTCGTTATAACTCTCATAAATAGCCGTGGCATAGATACCCCACTTCCATATGCCAAGGTCTGTTTGATATACGATGGTACGGGGGATAGAGGTAAATTGCTTTTGATAGGTGTCATTCGTGTATTGGGCGTATTCGATGTTTCCTCCGACATTCAATTGAATGAATGGTAAGCGGAACGTGTTTTCCGTTCGGAACTTATTCTCGATCTCATCCGAACGGTAATTTAAGGAGAGATTCTCTTCCTTGCTTTCGTCATTGTCTTTGTATTTAATATTCTTATTGTTGGTCTGGCTACGGCTGATAATGACCGAGTAGAGATTTTTACCGGCGTAGTGTTTATAAACCGCTCCAAGGGTATACGTTTTTTGTTTTACGACCGGCAAGTAAGAGAGGATATATTGGTTTTTCTCGCTCATGTCTTCCATTCCTGTATTCAGCTTCATATCATCGATCGCCCCTAATCCGAGAACTGTAAGCTCATTCTTGGGGTTGAAGGAGTGCTTAATCTTGAATTGGGCATCCGTGAAAGTAGGTAAGAACGGCAAGCCGATCATATCGAAAAGGAATTGAAGGTAAGAACGACGAACAGACACTTGGTAAGTGGTCTTTTTTCCTAGCGGTCCATTAGCGGACACACCGATATCTGAGGCTCCTAGGACTCCTCGCAATGAGAATTTTTCCTTATTTCCATCTTGTAGTTTAAAATCCAATATCGAACTTAAAGCGTTCCCCTTGGATGCGGGGAATGCGGCCGAATAAAAGTTGACCTCCCGGATAAAATCGGGATTGATAATACCGACCGGACCTCCGGAGGCTCCTTGGGTAGAGAAATGGTTGATATTCGGTATCTCTACGCCATCCAAAAAGAAACGGTTTTCCGAGGGACCTCCTCCTCTTACCATCAAGTCGTTACGAAACGCTGCCGTGGACGCTACTCCGGGAAAGGTTTGTACTACCCGGGAGATATCCCGGTTTCCTCCCGCGCTTTTCTCTATCTCCTTGAAACCGATTACACGGAGTCCTAGCGGACTTTCGGCGGTTTTACGGAACGGAGAGGCTACTACGCTAACCTCTTGCAGATTCTGGCTGGCTTCCTCTAGCTCGATCGGGAAGAATATATCTTTATTCGCTAGTCTGAATTCGGCGGTAACGAAGGGCTTATATCCCAGAAAGGAGGATTGGAGACGATAGCTTCCGGGTGATATGCCGGATATCTCGAATAATCCGGTGGAATCGGTGACCGCCCCTTGCGTCGTGTTCCATACCACTACGTTAGCGAAAGGTATCGGCTGTCCGCTCGATGCGTCTTTTACAACTCCCTTGATAGAGAAGGAGCGCTGTTGACCGATAGCGGCTTGTATGGTACATAATAAGAATAGTAAGAAGTAAAGATGGCGTCTATCCATATCTTATATCATATTTATAGCGGTAAAGATAAGTATTATTCTGATTCGTATGTATTATCTTTGCATACATATGGAGAAAGAATTACAGATAACGGCGGATGGAAGCCATACGCTATATATTCCGGCGATGGATGAACATTATCATTCCGTGAACGGGGCCCTGCAGGAATCAAGACATATATTTATAGAGGCGGGATTGCATGCGCTTGAAAAAGACTTTATCCGAATCGTGGAGATTGGCTTCGGTACAGGGCTGAACGCCTTCTTGACATTGAAGGATGTCGAGCTATCTCAAGCACATCATATTGATTATCATACAGTGGAGTTATACCCGCTTCCTTTAGATACGATTCGTGCCTTGAATTATGGGGAGCTGATCTGGCCGGAGAGAAAAGAGTTATTCTTAGCCTTGCATGAGGCGGAGTGGAATACTCCCGTTTCAATCTCAGAGCGCTTTACACTTCATAAAATAGAAGGAAATAGTAACGCCTGTGAACTACCGGATGATATCGATTTGATCTATTTCGACGCATTTGCGCCCGAGAAACAACCGGAGATGTGGAATCAGGAAATCTATAATCGTTTGTATGCTCATACCGCACCGGGCGGAGTGATCGTAACCTATTGCGCAAAAGGAGAGGTACGCAGAGGTATGCAAGCGGCTGGTTTTGAGATGAGCCGTCTTCCCGGTCCTCCGGGCAAACGACATATACTTAGGGGAATTAAAAATTGAGAATTGAAAGTTACAGAGCGTATTCCTCGGTATTCTCAATTCTCAATTTTCAATTATTAAAGTATTGCCTCGATCTTTTCTACGAACTTATCCTTAGCCGTAGCGCCTACTACTTTATCAACCATCTTACCGTCTTTGAAGAAAAGAACGGTAGGGATGTTGCGGATACCGAATCGTCCGACTACATCGTCATTCTCGTCAACGTTCATTTTACCGATCGTCACACGACCTTCGTATTCGGTTGCCAACTCATCAATGATAGGAGATACCATGCGGCAAGGGCCACACCACTCTGCCCAAAAGTCAAGAACCATGGGCTTTCCGGAGTTAACCAACTCCTCGAAATTAGCGTCTGTAATTTGTAGTGCCATTTTGAATTACGTATTATTTAATTATGAATTATAATCTAATGATTGTTATGACGCCAAAAGTACAAATTCTTTCAGCGTCGTACAACTTTAACCATTAATTTTAAAATCGATATTCTCGTTCTCCTGTAAAAAGTCTACCAGCTCACGGGTCACGTTTAAGCGGATATTTTGGGAGAAGAGATTTAGGGAAATATTATGTTCCCCATCGACAACCTTAAAATATAACAGGCTATGGCCCGGATTGTTCTTGATCAATACCGAAAGCTCATTGATAGTCGGCTCGTCCAAATCATGGATCGGGACCGTGATACTGATTTTCTCGATCAGCTTGTCTTTCTCGTCTTGCAAAAGGTTGACGGTACCAATCTTGAAGTCCAGTTTATTGGGGTCCCAGCGGCTAGGCTCTACACGGGCTGTGATCAAGAGATACATCCCTATTTTACCATACTTGCTGTATTCGATATAATCCTGTCCGAAAAGCGGGATCTCGCCACTACCCGTGAAATCCTCGATCTTCAAGATACCGTAAGGCTTTCCGTTCTTGGTCATTCCTTCCCGGAAACCGGTGACGATACCACCTAATAAAACTTCCCGGCCTTGTAAGGTTTCCCGCTCGTTAAGTTCTACCATGCCGGTATTACATACATACTTTAATATGATACGGTATTCATCCAACGGGTGGGCGGATAGGTAAATACCGACCAACTCCTTCTCTTTATTCAGGCGTTCGAGATCGCTCCAACGCTCGCATTGCGGGATCTCCGGTTTAGCGATGGCGATCAAGGCGTCTCCACCGAATAAAGAGTTGACTGCCGTGCTCTTATCCATCTGGTATTTGTTACCATAGCGAACCAAGGTATCCAAGAACAATTCTCCTTTTCCACTGTCGGTGAAGAACTGCTCACGCTGGATACCGAAGTTATCGAACGCTCCGGCCAAAGCCATGGACTCTATGTTTTTCTTATTGCAAGCGGTCAAGTTCACCCGTTCTACGAAATCGAAGATACTCTTGTACGGGCCGTTCTTCTTGCGTTCCTCTATGATATTTTGTACGGCGGACTCACCTACGCCTTTCACGGCGCCTAGCCCGAAGCGGATGTTCTTGTTCTTATCTACGCTGAACTTCAAGATAGACTCGTTCACGTCCGGTCCCAATACTTGAATACCCATCGCTTTACATTCATCCATGAACTTCGTGATATCCGTGATATTGGATAAGCTTCGGCTCAAGACGGCGGCCATATACTCGGACGGGAAGTTCGCTTTCAAGTAAGCGGTCTGATAAGCCACCCATGAATAACAAGTAGCGTGACTCTTATTGAATGCGTATGAGGCGAACTTCTCCCAGTCGGACCAGATCTTATTTAAAGTTTCCTCTTTATAGCCGTTGGCTTGACCACCGGCCATAAACTTAGACTTCAAATGGTTCATCTTCTCGATCAACTTCTTACCCATCGCCTTACGTAAGGCATCACTCTCACCACGCGTGAAGTTAGCGAGCAAACGGGATAGAAGCATGACCTGCTCCTGATAGACCGTAATACCGTACGTATCTTTTAGGTAGCGTTCCATGACGGGAATGTCGTACTTGATCTCTTCCTTACCCTGTTTACGGGCGATAAAAGAAGGGATGTAGTCCATTGGGCCCGGGCGATACAGGGCGTTCATGGCGATCAAGTCCTCGAATTTAGAAGGTTGCAACTCCTTCAAATACTTTTGCATACCGGCGGACTCGAACTGGAATGTACCGGTTGTCTTTCCGTCGCAATACAATTTATAAGTCTTGGGGTCCTCCAGACTGATATGGTCGATATCCAGATCATGTCCGGTAGTCAGTTTCACGTTCTCGATCGCTTCCTTGATGATGGACAAGGTCTTCAAGCCCAAGAAGTCCATCTTGATCAATCCGGTTTCCTCGATCACGGAACCCTCGTATTGGGTAACCAGCATCTCCTCGCCGGTATCCTTGTCTTTCGCCGTACTGACAGGTACGACATCCGATATATCATAACGTCCGATAATGACACCGCAGGCGTGTACACCCGTGTTACGGACGTTGCCTTCCAGCATCTGGGCGTATTTCAAGGTATCCCGTGCCAGCGGATCATTTCCGTTAGCCGCCTCTTTTAGTTCCGGCACATACTTGATGGCGTCACCCAATTTGAACTTCTTCATGTCGGGGATCTTATCCGGAACCAATTTGGCTAACCGGTTCGATTCGGATAACGGTAATTTCTGTACCCGGGCGACATCCTTGATAGCGGACTTGGTAGCCATCGTACCATAAGTAATGATATGAGCCACACGCTCGGCACCGTATTTCTCCGTTACCCAGCGTAAGACCTCGCCACGGCCATCATCATCGAAGTCGGTATCGATATCGGGGAGGGAGATACGGTCCGGATTCAAGAAACGCTCGAACAGGAGGTCATATTTGATCGGGTCGATCTTGGTGATCCCTAAGCAATAAGCTACGGCAGATCCAGCGGCCGAACCACGTCCCGGTCCTACGGATACACCGAGTTCCTCACGAGCGGCACGGATGAAATCTTGCACGATCAAGAAGTAGCCGGGGAAACCCATGGTCTTCATGATATGTAACTCGAAGTTCAGACGCTCCTTTACTTCATCGTTCAAGGGGTCTCCGTAAAGCTCCTTGGCTCCGTCGTATGTCAATTTCGCCAAATAGTCGGCTTCCAGCTTGATGCGGTATAGTTTGTCGTATCCACCTAATTTCTTGATTTTGGAGTGCGCCTCTTCCTCGCTTAATACGACATTACCGTTCTCGTCTCGGGTGAATTCCTCAAATAAATCATGCTCTGTCAATTTCTGACGGTAGGACTCCTCGGTACCGAACTCCTCGGGAATGGCGAAAGTCGGCATGATAGGACCGCTGTCGATGGAGTAGAATTCTATTTTGTCGGCTATCTCGAGCGTATTACTCAAAGCTTCGGGGATATCGGCGAAGATGGTGTTCATCTCGGCGGTTGTCTTCATCCATTCTTGCTTGGAGTAGCGCATACGCTTGGGGTCGTCCAAGTCTTTGCCGGTACTAAGGCAGATCAGGCGGTCGTGCGCCTCAGCGTCGTCGGCATTGACGAAATGGACGTCGTTGGTGGCGATTAGCTTGATATTATGTTTGTGAGCAAGTTCGATCAGTACCTTGTTCACCTCTTGTTGATGCGGGAAAATCGTGCAATCGGCGTTGGGGTCGTGTGTCTCGTGCCGTTGCATCTCAAGGTAATAGTCTTCTCCGAATAAGTTTTTGAACCATTTGATAGACTCCTCGGCCTTATCGATTCGTCCGTGCATGATATGCTGCGGGATCTCTCCACCTAAACAGGCGGAGCAGATGATCAGATCCTCGTGGTATTTCTCCAACAACTCTTTGTCGATACGCGGACGTCCGTAGAATCCTTCCGTCCATGAGAGGGATACCATCTTGATCAGGTTCTTGTATCCGTTCTTATTTTTGGCCAGAACGATCAAGTGCCAGCCGCTACGGTCGTCTTGCGAGGCCAGCTTGCTATGCCTTCCGTTGCGAGCGCAATAACATTCGCACCCGATGATCGGCTTGAAGATGGAAGCTTTCGCTTCGGCGATTTGTTTTTGTAGTTCCGTTATCCTTTGTTGTTCCTCATCGGTTGGAGCATCCTTGGCCAGCAGCGGTTTTAGTTCTTTCTCGGAGTCCTTGATGATCCCGAGAGGTTTACTGTTCTTTTTGCTAACCTTATTGAAAAACTCCTTGATACCGAACATAACGCCATGGTCTGTTACGGCGATCGCACGCATTCCGTCTTTGTACGCTTTGTCGATCAACGCGTCGATGGATGCCTGTCCGTCCAGCAAGGAATACTGGGTATGTACGTGTAAATGAATAAACGGTTCCATATATATTAATGTATAGTCTGGTGCATATTGAAATGAGTGCATAAAGGTAGGAAATATTTTTTAGTACGAGAGAGGTTGTTTTGCTTTTAAAAAAACACGTACGTCTTTTTTCGGAAACACGTACATGTTTTTGGAAAAAGACGTACGTGTTTTCTGAAGGATATAATGAGGTTATAATATGTGTGATTCTATAGAATCTATATGTTATATAAACAGATGTTGTATTGATATTTTGCTTGATATAAACCGTATATCGTGACAGGAGGTTTTCGTGAGGTGCTCGAACTAGCGGATGGAAGATAGTTATGAATGGCGTTTTTCTGTGTGAAAAGCCGTTTTATACTGTACTTATGCTTGGAAAAAGCGAATCTCAGGGAGTTCTGTTTACAAAATGTCATTTTGCTAGAACAAAGGAAACTAATATTCCGATCTATCGCAAAAGGTGATCTTACTTTTGTTGATTATTGGATGGTGTATTTACTAATGTACGCATGTACATTAAATAATAGAAGAGAAAAATGATTGATTTAAACGATCGTTTTAATTAGTCATTTGCAAATGTACGCGTTTCTTTGACTTCTGCAACCCTTTCGGGCTATTTTTTTCATCCCTTATTCGCTTTCTTATCAATAGGATAGCCTATCCTTTACGAAACAACCGATTCCGTAAACGAACCTCCCGTTTTCCTTCTTTAAAAACGCAAGATCTAAACGATGGTTTAGACTAGTCGTTTTCTAACGGTAGTCTGCTATCAGAAAATAGCTAAGTGCTTAATTAACACTATTATTAATATTAAATTCTAAATTATGAACAGAAAGATTTCTACATTGTTAACGGCGGGTCTGCTCGTGGCAGGGTCGCTGTGCGGTAGTGCCTTCGCTCAAAACTCTATTCAAAGTTTATTGGGCTTGGGTAGTGCTGTTACGGAACTGAAATCCGGAGCTTATGTGATGACGGATGCCAACGGTTTAGCGTATGGTTTTACTTCTGTAAGCGAGGATGGTGTATTACAAGAAGGTATTCTTGATTATAAAGCTACTTCTATTGCGGATGACAAGAAAGATGATGTAAAGCAGTATATCTGGAAAGTTACCGTAACAGAGAATTTGGGCGCTTATTCGTACAAATTTGAGAATGTAGCCACAGGTAAGACTCTACGTGTCAACACGGCTGCTGGTTCAGAGGCCGTAGAATTGAATAGTGCGGCTTCTGGAAATGTGATTAAAGATGTTTTTGCATTTGGAGCTACTCAAATCGGAACAACAGGTAAATATACTGCAAGCGAGAAGGCTCTATTCGCTTATAACGGGAATAAGAATGATGTATTCCAGTTAACATGGAGTGCTGGTAGCTCTTCTATTTCAACTACGGCTTCGTCTTTTGATTTATCTTTCTATGCGGTAGAATCAGAGAAATTAGGGGCTGTGGGAGCTGATGATTTGAATGATTTGTATAACACGGCAGGTTTCTCTTTCGTCTCAAAAAGATTGGACTCCGATCAGACTAGCGAGCCTAATGGTAATCTATTCAATGAGAAAAGAATCGTTGCCCGTTATGTGCCTTCTGACTTGAGAGTGGACGCTACTTCTTATCCTTCCTATTCAGGAAGTACGGCTGATTTGAAGATTCCCGCAGGTATGTACTTCTTTACAGAGAATGCACCTGATAAGGATGATTGTATCGGAGTTAATGCTGTTTCTAGCGGTTATAAAGCTTGGATGGACGCAACTGTCTTGGTTTTAAGCTCAACCGAAACAGTGGAAGGTACAAATGCGGGACGTGCGTCTGGTGATGGATTCATGTTGGTAGAGAAAAAGATCAGCGAGTTGAATTTGTATCAAGGAACTTCTTCCAACTGGAAAGCCGCTGGCGATGAGATTTCCATAAACAACGCTAACTTCCGTGTACAAAAGAGCTATTCCGAGGGCTATCCGTATGAGTTGAACGTGGATCAATTCCGTTACCGCATACAAGCGAGCAAAGCGGATCAAACAGATGCCACAGTGAAGTTGCATATCTTGAAGCACAATGACAACTACTATTTGGCCACTACTTCTACTTTGAAGGATGCTAACAATAACCCAATTAACTACTTTATATTCAAGCAAGGCGCTGCCGGAATGAAGAACGGTATTGAGTTGTTGAATACAGAGGCGAAGGTTTCTGCTTATACAATCCGTGTCTTAGATGGTAAGGGTGTCAATAAGAAAGACATCAAGAGCGTATATGGAAAGTATTTGACGAATGCTGTTAAGGGAGGTTCGTTCCAATTTGTTGCGAAAGCTAAGGTTCTTTCTCAATTGGAAACTCCGGCTTATCAATGGGCTATTTCCAGCGTAGACGATACATATAAAGTGACATTCACGAACCGTGAGACCGGCGAGCATTTCCAAGCTAGCTTGTTCCCGAAAACTGATTTAGGCGAGAATGTCTACGAATTGGCTACAGATAACAAAACAGTTACCGCTATCTACGTAAATGAGAACACATATCGTGAGGCAGAGGGCGATAAAGCTGATATGCAACAGCTAATCGTGGAATTGACTCCGGCAGAAGTTGATCCATATGCTGGTTTCTTGAACGTGGACAATGAGACTTTGGTGACGATGGCTTTTGCTCGTGATAACAACGAGACTTCTAATAAGTGGTATGTGGCAGCTACCGAAAATAATTTGCCTTCTGCAACTTCAGAGTATATATTGAATAAGAATGATAAGTTCGCAAATGAGGTATCTGGCGCCGCTCAATGGCAATTGGTGAAAGAGGATAACAAACGTACGATCATCGAGCGTAGCTTTGTTTATAACAAGGATGGACGTGTGACTGTACAAGCTAGAGGTGATAAGGCTTATGCCTATGTTTATCGATTGCAGTATATCAATGATGGCATTGAAACCGAGGAATACTTCCCGGCAGGAAGTCCTAACGTGTCTGCCCAAGAGGAATTAGTTGACGAAGATAACACTACACGTTTTGTGATTAAGCAAGCTGCTGATGGTTCTGTTTATTTGATTAAGGTGACAAGCACAAACTCAAATATCGCTTCTATTTTAAATGCGAATACGAAGTCTGTAGTAGACGCTACTTATAAGGCTTCTATCGACGAATGTCAATATACTACTCCGTCTTCTGTTTATGCATGGCCTATCGCTACAACTCCGAGTGGTCAACAAGATTGGTTATTGAATACTTACTTGATTGTTGAGGCTCCGGAAATCAGCTATCCCGCTGAGGAAGGACATATTTCCCTGATAAGTGAGATGAACAACTATATCTCCATGAACGAGGATCGTGATGGTATCGTTGTAAACGAGAATCAATATTCTTTCTACTTACAGGTAACAGATAAGGATGCGGTAGTTCCTTCTTTCTATATCTCTAACAAAGGTACGGTTGAGGATGGTAACAGACTGTTCTTATTCAATCCGAAAGACTCTGTAAACTACTATGTGGCAGACGGTACATACGACAGAAAGTATCAATGGAACGAGGATGACACGAAGGCTGTCTTCAAGCCGGCCACTCTTTGGGAAAGTAAGGATACTTTGACTACGATCGTTAAAGGTAACAAGGTTGCCGTGGCTAAAGAGGCTGATGATGAGGGTGTATTAGGAGGCTTGGACAACTTCAAGGTTCAGATCATCCAGTGTGAGGACGACGAGAACGCTTATCGTATCCGTTCTGTAGCTGATAAGGGTTCTTATTTATATGGTGTCAACGATAAATTGTCTTGGAGCGGTAACAAGAAAAACGCTATGCGTTTCACTATCGCTGCTGGTGATCCTACTTCCAATGAGTCTATCGCTGATGCTGCCGAAGGCATCAAGGTTATCGCTGGCAACGGTACGATCGAGATCCAAGGCGCGGCTGGCAAGATGGTTTCTGTAACGAACGTTCTTGGCAAGTCTATCGCTAACACGGTTCTTACTTCCGATAACGCTACGATCGCTGCTCCGGCAGGTATCGTTGTGGTGTCTGTAGAAGGCGAGGAAGCTGTTAAGGCAGTCGTTAAATAAGAATAATGACGATAAAACATAAATCGAAAATCATTCCCGCGGGAGTTGTAGTGATTCAAGTACCCCGTGAGGGCGAACAGGCGGGAATGGATTAATATTAATACTAAAGTAATAAATTAAAGTTCATCCGCCGTTACCTCCGTGAGGAGGGAAGGTGTGAAAAAATAGCCTCGGTCGTTTCCGCGATCGGGGCTAACTTTTGAGTGCCCCTTTCATGAGTTATACTTTTTATATAGCTTTCCTGTATGTTTCAGTAGGATAAATGTAGATGTTATTGAAAAATGTATATCTTTGCTTACTATTAGAAGGAAAAGCAAATGAGGAAGTTTATGAGAAAGATCGGATTGTTGTTGATTGCCGTGATGATGATTTTACCGGCGATGGCTCAGGTTTCTTTCGGCGTACGTGCCGGAGGCGCTTATTCTTCGTTGATCCAGAAGGTGGAGGATACGTATGAGGCGGGAGCCCGCTTCGGTTTCAGCATAGCGGGTTTGGCGGATATTCCTTTGAGTAAGAATAAAAAATGGTCGCTTCGTCCTGAGGTGGCGTTCGTAAACCAAGGTGGCGCTTATTATTCGAATCAGGATATACATGGGATGGCGCTTCATAATAAATGTTGGTATTACTCTTTGCAGATTCCCGTGAATGTGGCTTATACGTTTACCTTCACGGACGTTCATCTGTCCGTATTCGCCGGTCCTACCTTTGATTGGTCCTTGTTTGGCAAGATGAAGAGCCGAGAGACCAATCCGGATCTCCATTTCGGCGTATCCGAGGAGAAGGATTTGAAACCTTGCGATTTTGGCATGAACGTCGGCCTATCGGTAGAATATAGTAACTTTTTCTTTTCCGTAAGTTCCCTATGCGGCATGATAGACCGCCGTGCCTTGAAGCGTGACGGCGAGACTTCCGTTTATCAAAATAACGTGACATTCTCTTTGGGGTATTACTTCCGTAAGTGATGAGTATCTTCATAATAACTTGAAAAATAATTAGATTTGTTTGGTATTTCGGATAAAACCCGTACCTTTGCAAGCCGATTATTATCAAATTGTACTAAGAGTTTAGTTCTTAGCACGTTGTTGCATCATGTGTCCGTTGTGGCAATGTTGGTAAGGCTAGTTTTTTGAGTTATTAATTAATTTAATTTTTAAGCAGTGGATACTTTAAGTTTTAAGACCATTTCTGCAAACAAGGCAACTGTAAACAAAGAGTGGGTCATTGTTGATGCTGAAGGCCAGACGTTAGGTCGCCTTTGCGCTAAAGTAGCGAAGCTTTTGCGCGGTAAGTACAAACCCAATTTCACTCCGCACGTTGACTGTGGTGATAACGTAATCATCATCAATGCAGACAAAGTCGTTCTGACTGGTAACAAGTGGAACGATCGTATTTATTTGAGATATACCGGATATCCCGGTGGACAGATCGAGTATACTCCGGCTGATCTTTTGAAGAAAGGTGGCGACCGTCTGTTCCGTAAAGTAGTAAAAGGTATGTTGCCTAAGAACCGTCTGGGTGCAAAGTTGTTGAACAACATGTACGTTTATGAGGGAACTGAGCACAAGCACGAGGCTCAACAACCTAAGTTAATCGATATAAACTCATATAAATAATCACGATGGAAGTAGTAAATGCAATAGGAAGACGTAAAGCGGCAGTCGCTCGCGTATTCGTTAGCGAAGGTACGGGAAAGATCACGATCAACAAACGTGAGCTGGAAAAATACTTTCCTTCTTCAATCCTTCAGTTTATCGTAAAGCAGCCGTTAGCAAAGTTGAACGTCGCTGAGCAATATGATATTAAGATCAACCTTGACGGTGGTGGTTTCAAAGGTCAGTCTGAGGCTGCCCGTTTGGCTATCTCTCGTGCGTTGATAAAGATTAATCCGGAAGATAAGGCTGTCTTGAGAGCGGAAGGATTCGTAACTCGCGATCCTCGTGCTGTTGAGCGTAAGAAACCGGGTCGTCCGAAAGCTCGTAAGAGATTCCAGTTCAGTAAACGTTAATGTTATTTGTGAGTCCCTTACAAGTAAAGCGAAGCGTTTAGTATCTAAATTATCGGGATTCTTTTTACATGTGGACATGCGGAAAGACTACCTGATGGTTGAAATTAAACAAAGAAAGTAAACGATTTAAGAAAAAAACAATGTCAAGAGTAAATTTTGATCAATTATTAGAGGCTGGTGTACACTTCGGACACTTAAAAAGAAAGTGGAATCCCGCTATGGCTCCTTATATCTTCATGGAGCGCAATGGTATTCATATCATTGACCTTTATAAAACAGTTGCTAAAGTAGACGAAGCCGCTGAAGTTATGAAGAACTTGGCTAAACAAGGCAAGAAAGTTCTTTTCGTGGCTACCAAAAAACAAGCTAAACAAGTTGTCGCTGATAAGGCTGCTTCCGTAGGTATGCCTTACGTTATCGAGCGCTGGCCGGGTGGTATGTTGACCAACTTCCCGACGATCCGTAAAGCTATCAAGAAGATGGCTACTATCGATAAGATGACAAAAGATGGTACATTTGATAATCTTTCTAAGAGAGAAAAACTTCAAATCACTCGCCAACGCGCTAAGTTGGAGAAGACTTTAGGTTCTATCGTAGACCTTACTCGTCTTCCGTCAGCGTTGTTCGTTGTAGACGTGATGAAAGAGCATATCGCTGTTCGCGAGGCTAACCGTTTGGGTATCCCTGTATTCGGTATGGTTGATACGAACTCTAATCCGAACAATATCGACTACGTTATCCCGGCTAACGATGACGCTACAAAGTCTGTAGAGGTTATCTTGGGCGCTATCTGCGAGGCTATGAACGAAGGCTTGCAAGAGCGTAAGGCTGAGAAAATTGACGCAGAGGCTGCTGAGGAAGCTCCGAAAAGAGAGCGTAAGGCGAAAGCTGCTGTTAAGAAAGAACGTACGAAGAAAGAAGACGACGATGCGTTGAACGCTAACGTTGCCGGTAAGTTCGCGAAAGACGAAGAATAATTCGATTGACAATTGACGTTGACAATTGACAATTAGAATACAAATACAATGGGCAGTTGGCTTTTGACAGGATTTGTCAATTGGCAACTGTCCATTGTCAATTTTTGAAAGTATAAACATTTTAAAGATAAAGGAAATAAGATTATGGCTGTAACAATGGCTGATATTACCAAGCTGCGCAAAATGAGTGGAGCTGGTATGATGGACTGTAAGAAGGCTTTGACTGAGTCTGATGGTGACATCGAGAAAGCAATGGAAATTATCCGTAAAAAAGGACAGGCTATCGCCGCTAAACGTTCTGATCGTGAGGCTGCCGAGGGTTGTGTGTTGGCTAAGAAGGATGGCGAGTTCGCCGCTATCATCGCTTTGAAGTGCGAAACGGACTTCGTGGCTAAGAATGAGGACTTCGTGGCTTTGACTCAGGCTATCTTGGACGCTGCCGTGGCTAACAAATGCCATACTTTGGACGAGGTGAAAGCTTTGCCTATGGGCAAGGGTACTATCCAAGAAGCTGTTACGGATCGTAGCGGTATCACTGGCGAGAAAATGGAGTTGGATGGCTACTGCGTAGTTGAAGGTGCTTACACTACTGTATACAACCATATGGGTAAGAACCAACTTTGTACGATCGCCGCTTTCAACAAGGAGTCTGAGGAAGCCGCTCACAATATCGTTATGCAGATCGCCGCTATGAACCCGATCGCTATCGATGAGGCTGGTGTTCCTGAGTCTGTAAAAGAGAAAGAGATCCAGGTTGCTATCGAGAAGACGAAGGCTGAGCAGGTACAGAAGGCTGTAGAGGCTGCATTGAAGAAGGCTGGTATTAATCCTTCGCATGTAGATAGCGAGGCTCACATGGAAAGTAACATGGATAAGGGCTGGATCACGGCAGAGGATGTAGCTAAGGCTAAAGAAATCATCGCTACTGTTTCCGCAGAGAAGGCAGCTAACTTACCTCAACAGATGATCGAGAATATCGCTAAGGGTCGTCTAGGCAAGTTCTTGAAAGAGGTTTGCTTGTTGAACCAAGAAGACATTATGGATGGCAAGAAGACTGTAAGAGAGACAATGAAGGAGATCGATCCTGAGTTACAAATCTTGGCGTTCAAACGTTTCACTTTGCGTGCTGAATAATTGCGGTAACGTATTTGATATAAAGAAAAAGGCGGTACAACCCAATGTATCGCCTTTTTTATGAAGTATAGCTTACTTGCCCATAGAAGATATACTTACTTGTCCAATGCAGTATATCTTACTTTGCCAAGTAAGTATATCTGTTTAATTTTTTCTTATTTCAATGCGGCCAACGCATCCTTAATACGTTTGATCGCCTCCACGATATTCTCATCGCTGGTAGCGTAACTCATGCGGATACACTCAGGTGCCCCGAAAGAGGTACCACCTACGCAAGCTACGTGCGCTACTTCTAAGAGATACATAGCTAAGTCATCAGCGTTGTTGATTACACGGGTTCCATCTGTCTTGCCGTAATAATAACTACATTTGGGGAATAAGTAGAAGGCGCCTTCCGGCTTATTCACCTCGAAGCCCGGAACTTCTTTCGCTAAATTAACGATTAAGTCACGACGACGTTCGAAGGCCTTGCGCATTTCCTCAACGGGTTCTTGTGAGCCTGTATAAGCCGCTTCCGCCGCTTTTTGAGATACGGAGCAAGGGCCAGAGGTATATTGTCCTTGTAATTTATTAACCGCTTTCACGATCCATTCCGGTCCGGCGATGAAACCGATACGCCAGCCAGTCATCGCATACGCTTTGGAAACGCCGTTTACGATAACCGTACGGTCTTTCATTCCTTTGATAGAAGCGATGCTGTTGTGTTTACCAATATAGTTAATATGTTCGTAGATCTCATCCGCTATAACGATGATATCCGGATGCTTTTTCAATACTTCCGCTAAACCTGCCAATTCCTCGGCGCTGTAAACAGAACCCGTCGGGTTGGAGGGAGAGCAAAGGATTAACGCTTTTGTCTTAGGTGTAATAGCGGCTTCCAGCTGAGCTGGAGTGATCTTGAAATCTTGCTCGATACCAGCCGGAACGATAACGGGAGTTCCTTCCGCTAACTTCACCATCTCCGGATAGCTTACCCAGAAAGGGGCAGGGATGATAACCTCGTCCCCCGGATTTACCAATACCATGACCGTGTTACAAACGGATTGTTTGGCACCGTTTGCGCAAGAGATCTGGCCTGCTGTATATTCCAGTCCATTCTCGTTCTTCAATTTGGCAACGATAGCATTACGTAATGCCGGATAACCCGCTACGGGAGAATAACGTGAGAAATTATCGTCAATCGCCTTCTTTGCGGCTTCTTTAATGAAGTCGGGAGTATTGAAATCGGGTTCTCCCACACTTAAGTTGATAACATCGATACCTTGAGCTTTCAACTCACCGCTCTTTTGTGACATCGCCAATGTTGCTGAAGGCGATAAACTCGCTAAACGATCTGAGACTTGTGTCATGACATTGCTTTTTGTATAGGTTGTTTTATTATTATGCGACAAAAGTAATCAATAATCGGAATTCTTGCAACGTTCTGATAACTATTTAATGTTATGCAGCACATGCCCCATACGTTCTTTCTTCGTTTTCATGTAGAATTCGTTGTATGGATTTGGTTTCACCTCGATAGGAACGTTCTCTACTACCTCAAGTCCGTAAGCTTCCAGACCTACGCGTTTTACCGGATTATTGCTCATCAGGCGCATTTTCGTTACGCCGATATGACGTAAGATCTGTGCTCCGACACCATAATCTCGCTCATCCGCTTGATGACCTAAATGCAAGTTCGCGTCCACCGTATCCAAACCATCCTCTTGGAGCTTGTATGCTTTCATCTTCTCCATCAATCCGATGCCTCGTCCTTCTTGGTTCAGGTAAACGATAACGCCTTTGCCTTCTTGGTCGATGCGGCGCATAGCCTCGTGCAGTTGCTCTCCGCACTCGCAACGCATGGAACCGAAGATATCACCTGTAGCGCAAGATGAGTGCACGCGTACTAAGATAGGCTCGTCTTTCTCGAATTTACCCTTTATCAAAGCTATATGCTCTAATCCATTGCTTTTCTGGCGGAAAGGAATGAGACGGAAATGTCCGTACTCGGTAGGGAGATCTACCTCTACGCCGTTCTCTACGATCGATTCGGTCCGGAGGCGATAAGCGATCAGGTCCTTGATGCAAATAATCTTGATATCGAATTTCTTGGCTACCTCAATTAATTGCGGCAGACGTGCCATGGTTCCATCCTCGTTGATGATCTCGATCAAGGCTCCGGCGGGATATAAACCGGCTAACCGGGCCAAATCCACGGCAGCCTCTGTATGACCCGCACGGCGAAGTACGCCACGAGAGCGGGCACGGAGCGGATTGATATGTCCGGGACGTCCCAGATCGGATGGCTTGGTCTTTGGATCTGCCAGCGCCAAGATCGTTTCCGCACGGTCGTACATGGAAACGCCGGTCGTACATTTCCCTCCTAATTTATCTACTGTTATCGTGAAAGGAGTACCTAATAAAGAGGTGTTATTGGCAACTTGCATATCCAGCTCCAACTCTTGGCAACGTTCTTCCGTGATCGGGGCGCATAATACACCTCGTCCGTTTTTCAACATGAAGTTGATTTTTTCCGGGGTTACTTTCTCGGCCGCGATGATAAAGTCTCCTTCATTCTCCCGGTCCTCGTCGTCTACAACGATTAAGAACTTTCCTTCACGGAAATCCTCGATAGCTTCTTCGATGGTGTTTAATTGAATCTCGCTCATATTTATTGATTATTTATATCCGAGTTATTTTTTAGCAAATGTAATGAATATATCATATTGATCAGTTCCTTACTGGTCTTTTGTACCATAACGATATCATGCCGTAGCAATTTACGTTGGTACGTAGCCAATAGGTAGATCGGCAATCCCAGTGGGAAGAAAATACCGATAGCCAAGGCAAGTTTCCCGTTTATATGCTTGCTTAGCTTATTATTGTAACCTCCGATGACCGGGTAGTCCATCAATTTATTCAGGAGTAAATTCTGGTCGGAATTACTTAATTCCTCCACGATATTTTCCGTGTCCTGAGCTAACAGTTCCGCTGTGTTATCTTTTCCGCCTTGTTTCCAAAATGTCAGATAATTGATCCAACGTTTATGGTTTGCCAGATAAGTCGTGCTTTCTTCCACTAATTTCTCCAGTTGAGGAAGGGTTGCCTCATAATCGGGGGTGTATATGATAACCTCTTTCCGCTCCACTTTTCTCCCTTCACGCTTACCTATTAAGTTCTTCAAGGCATTCACGTAAGTGTCGGCATTCAAGATAACAGAATCTTTTACCGCTTTATAGGTTAGGAATATACCCATAGGTGTTAAGACCACGGAGCTAAGCCACATACCTTCCCATGCGTCCCAAACGCCGTCGCGTGCCATCTTGAAGCCCATATTATCTATAATATAATAGAAGATAAACAAGATTACCGAGATAACGACCGGTACGCCCAACCCACCTTTACGGATGATGGCTCCTAAGGGCGCTCCGATAAAGAAGAACATGATGCAAGCGAACGATACCGTGAATTTCTTATGCCATTCCGTCAAGTGGCGGCGTACCTTATAGGCCTCGTCGCCAACCGTGGCCGCACGGAAATAATAGTCGGTCTTGATATTCTCGATCGAGGATTTGGCTCGGCCTAATAAAGCCGCTTTACTACTCGGTGCCTGCGCTTGGTAAAGACTGTCGAAATCCAACTGGATGGTAGGAGTGATTATCGGCAGTTTTTCCTGCTGCTCGTCTGGCTGCCCCTCGGCTTCACTCTCTTTTTTAGCCCGTAAGGACTTTAGTGTTTTTACGTATGAGGCATCGTAAATGCTTTTTGCGTTCACGTCCTTGATGCTATCCAAGCGTACGCCCATCGAATCGATAGAGGTTTGTAAATCCTTCAAGTTTTTTCCCATATATTGGTTCTGCATGAAAGATTCGTCGGTACGGTTGAAATTCGCGTCGAATTCAATCAAGATATCTTTACTGCTGAATGATTCTCGTCGATAGGGGACGGCGGTTCTCGCTTGCGTCGTGTTGGCTTGGCTTTTACCTACGTTCTCGAAAGATTCTCCGTTAAATAAAGATAGGACAAGGAATAATTTATCGGCGGATGTCTTTAGCCGTCCGGAGTCCGCTACGATTACACGGGCGTTATTGAATCCTTCCGAATAATCATAGATCATCACGTCTTTTAATAAACCGTCCTTCGGGTCCTTTTTCTTCACATATACATTGAATCCGGGAATATCTTTGTAGAATGAACCTTCCGGAATATCCAATTCCGGTGATTTCTGGCGCATGGAATATAATAATGTATATAGCTTGACTTGGACAACGGGCATTACGTTGTTTTGGAAGAAAAAGGCGCCCACGCTCACAAATAGTAGCGTTACGATCAAAGGACGCATGATATGTATCAATGATACCCCGGCAGACTTCATGGCCAGTAATTCCAGACGTTCCCCTAAATTTCCAAAAGTCATTAATGAGGCTAATAGAATAGCCAAGGGAAGTGCCATCGGGACAAGAAACAAGGCCGCATACATAAACATCTCCGCTAATACAGGGATGCCGAGGCCTTTTCCCACCATATCGTCGATGTATCGCCAAAGAAATTGCATCAACACAATAAACAGACAAATACCGAATGTCATAAGAAACAACGGCAGGAATGTCTGCAGCATAAATGTATATAATCGTTTTATTCTCAACATTGCCTAATCTGGTTGAAGTGGCAAAAGTAGTGTAAAAAACGATAACACCCCACAGATTTCTGTAAAACTACTCTAAATACCAAGCGTTCGCTTCAAATCTTCCACTTGCGAGTCCCATAAATTAATGGAATCTTTTTTCTCCCCGGGTTCGGAGAAATCCGTAATCTCAAGTGCCGTAGAACCTGTTAATTCGATTGTATGGATTATAAATTCGAAATAAGCGTTCTCATCTTCCTCGTCTACCCAGCGGTAACGGATAAAGTTCTCCGGCTTGGAGTCGATCACTGTTGCCTCTTGGGCCTCTTTACTCCATTTAAAGGTATAGAGATTATCATTTATAATGACCTCGTCGGCGAACCAAGCGGAAAGTCCCAAAGCGGTGGTTAGGTGATTCCACAAGCTTCGTCGTGAAACTTTATCGAAAATGTATTCGATATGAAACTTCTCTTTCTTCATTGTTCTTATCCTTATATTTGCCGCAAGATACATAAAAGATTTGAAAACGACTAATTTTAATGATGAAAAAAGTAACTAATAACTAACTGATTAGGTGGAGGCCTTAAAAATTAAGCGAATTTTTTTATTGAAAATGTTGTGTAATTCAAAAATAACCCCTACTTTTGCACCGTCAATAAGAGAGACAGTGACAATAAAATGATGGCGAGATAGCTCAGCTGGTTAGAGCGCATGATTCATAATCATGAGGTCCCCGGTTCAATCCCGGGTCTCGCTACCTAGAAAAGGAGGTCGATTTTTCGATCTCCTTTTTTTATGTCCTTTTTTCTTTTGCTATCAGATGGTCTTTTAGGAGGATAAAAAAACCTGAACAATCTTTCTCGTAAACGATCTTGATTGTTCAGGCAAAATAATTATGTAACCTCGCGGTTATGTTAATTAGGTTTGCCTACATCATAATTTAAGGGTAATTATATATGTAAGCAGGGTCATAGGGTAAAATTTCGCAAATTGCTTTGCTTGATTTATAAATACAAAGATATGTATGTCTAAATGTTTTGAGTGATGGTATTTGTCTCAATAGGAGAATGTATTTCTATCATATAGATAACGCACGCCTCGGAAATCATCTGAAGCGTGCGTTTAGCATATAAAATTTAAATCTAGTTACCCTTGTTTATGTAGTGACCCTGCTGTGATTTTTATATGCTTACCCTAATGTCTGTTGCGAATATATTCATAATATTCATAGGTTGTATCTTTATTTGATCGGTATTTGTATCAGTTTAGTGTGTAAAACTATCAACAGGTGGAGTGAGCCTTGTGATGAAGCGGGTTTCCGTTAATATTTAAATAAAGTTAAGACGGTGTTCGTGTCAATATCATGGGTATTCCTATCACGGAGAATGCGGTTTTTGAGAGAAAAACAGCGCACGCCCGAAATTCTCTAATCTCGTGACGTGCGCCAAAGCATATAAAAATTGAGGGTATCTTAATTCAGTGTTATATGTTGGATAACGGTTGCCCAGTCGGCAATTACAATATTAGCCGAAACTTCTCCAGAGTACTTGAAAGTGATCTCGGTGCGTTTTCCGGGGTTTGCAGCGAATAATTCTCCGTTTTTGTCTTTTTCGCTAGAAAAAATAAGATCACCGTCCTTGTAAAGCTCTATCGTTATATTTTGAGCCGGAAAAATGGCTTGGGCTTCTGTTGTCAAATTACCTTTTTCGTCAAAAGAAGCGGGGAAAGCGAATTCAACCTCTTCTCCTGTTGGGTTGCCATTGTAGTCCAATGAGCTTTTTGTATTTTTAATTCGATATTCAAAATTTCCGGCATTACTCCCTAGATACTTGATCAGTCCTTTCGTTGAAAGCTGGAAAATTGAAGTTTTGCGAATGATTTGTAATTCGTTTGATACGGTGGATTTTGTTGAAGAGTTCTTATGAAGCGTAACTTGTCCATAGAACAAATCGCTCGGAATATTAGCTATGCCGTTATTCTCTTTTAGACTGACTTGCAAATCGGATATAATATTGGCTTTGCTCATGTTTGAAATCTCTTCGTTTCCAGAATTGATTCCACTCCATGCGATCACGGTTATGTCATTACTGTTCGGGCAGTTAATGTCTATAGCCCGGCGAGATAAAATTGTAGATTTGTTTACATTAATCTGCTCGAAGAAATCGTTGTTTTGATCGAAGACAAATAATGTAGCTCCATTCACCTCTCCCTTGGTCGTAATGTCGTTACCATCTGAATTCATTGCTTTTAATACCACGGAGAATGGCACTTCGGCTTGTTCAATAACCTCACTCGTTGTTGCTACTACGTCATTTGAATCATCCGTGCAAGCGGAGAATGACAGAACTGTGAAAATAACAGAAACCGCAAATACGCAATTTGCGAAAAAATTACCCTTTTTCATGACCCTACTTTTTATATGCTTTACCCTTAATCTAAGTGACTTGGTTTTTTTTGACCGCCCCTCAACGGTCTTTCCTTATCACTACATTGCGAATGTATGTATAAAAATCATAGGTTGTATCTTTTATGATGGGTATTTTTATCAAAAAAGTGGGTAAAACTATCATTATACCTCTATGTCCCTTTATTGATGCATGTTTTGGATGATGCTTAAATAATGTTAATTAGTTTATTCCTATCAATTTGAGTGGTAAATATATCATCGCTGGTCCTTATTGATAGCCTTGCCTCTGTTGTGTGATAGGAATGCAGTTGTTGTTAACGTCTGTTAAAACGGCAGTAAAAAACGTTCGTTTAAATCTTGCGTTTTCATGTGTATAAATTATGAAGTCTCATTGATAATCATGTTATTTTTTTTATTATTTTTATCCAACTGAATAACTGAAATTTAAATAAAATTTTTGACCTTTGTAAGGCTGCAAAAAAATTGAAGATAAAAACGCAAGATTTAAACGAACGTTTTTTACTGGCGTTTTATATAAATAACATCTTAATAATCAATGATATGAGATCAAAAGGTTTTAAAGCGAAATTTATGATGGCATTTTGGGGCTTGTTCGTTGAAGCTCATTATATTGCTGCGGACAATGATACAATGGAGGGCTCTCAAGGAATTCTACCTTTTATCATTTTACTGATAGTGTCCATATGTGTAATAGCTTTTTTGAGTTATTATATGTATAGGTTGAAGAAAGAGTATATTGCCAAAGATGGTGAGCTTATGGCGAGAAACGATGAGCTTCTTCGGTCTGTCGATGCGTTAAGCGTAAAAAATCGGGAGATCCAACAAATGTTGGTCAATAAAATCCGTGAGACTGATAATTGGAATAGGGATAATGAGGTAGAACGGGAGGATTTGAAAAAGCGCCTTGAGGAAATGGAAAAGCTCCATAATTCGTTTTTTGTTGAAACGATTCATGAAATGCGTACTCCACTATCGCTTGTGCTTGGTTCGTTGAGTGAGTTGTTGCAACGTAAAAATGATATTGACTCTAGTGAAGCGACTCAATTATTGTCTGCTTACCGTAATACCTTGGCTCTTCAAGACCTTATCGAGCAATTGCGAAATACCCGTCATGGAGATGACGTGGCAAACCATCTTCGGATAGCTCGTTATGACATGATCAGTATAACAAAGCAGATTTGTGATTTATTCGTGGACTGGATAGCCATGAATAATGTGGAATTTCATATTAATACCCAAACCTCTGTTCTTTGGGTCTGGATAGATCGTCGGAAGATGGAGTTTGCCTTGCGTGTACTTTTATCTAATGCGTTAAAAAATACCTACCGCTTTGGAAAGATCTCGATCAATATTTCCGTGGTGCGCTCGAATGGCAAGGCTTATTGTTCTTTCTCTATCCAAGATGATGGGTTAGGAGAAAGCGAAAGTACCCGTTTGGGTTTGAAACAGATCGTGGATATGACAGAATCCTCCGGCGCTATTTTCGAAGGAATTTCATCGGAGGACGAGACGGGAACCCAATATACGATATTGATTCCTTTGGGGAGAAGCCATTATATGGAACGTGCCGTGGAATTCATCGAGCCGGATGGTGATCTGGTAAAGCTGAATGAGATGCAGAAGGAGGAGATCGCCGAGTTGATCCAAGTTGTTCCGAAAAAGAAAGAGACCGGGAAGAAAATGCTGGTGATTGATGACAGTGATCAGATTCGTTGGTTCCTGCGTCATGTTTTTGCCAGTGAGTATCATGTTTCGGAAGCTCATAATGGCCAGGAGGGTGTAGAGATCGCACGAGCTGAACGGCCGGATCTTATTTTATGTGACGTGATGATGCCCGTTAAAGATGGGCTTGCTACCTGTCGTGAAATCAAAGGCATCCCAGAATTAGCGCAAGTGCCAGTTGTCTTGCTAACCGCAAAGGTAGAGAGTGAGGATGTTATAGCTGGCATTGAATGTGGCGCCGATGATTATATAACCAAGCCATTCGATGTAGAGGTGTTACGAAGTAAGGTAAACAGTTTATTGAAACGTAGGGATGAGATGAGACGTTTCTATACGTCGAATCCTGTAGGTGCGCATCCCGAGGGAGAGAAAACGGTAAAGAAAGATGATTCCCCTTCCAATCTTTTTATGGATGCGGTTATCTCAACGATCGAGAAACATTTGGATGACCCTAGTTTTGAGGCGAAGATTTTGGCGGATTCTTTAAACATGAGTCTCCCTACATTATATAGAAAGATAAAACTCTACTCGGATAGTAGTATATTGGAGCTTACCCGTATGGTACGTTTGAAGAAAGCCGCCGAGCTGATCAGTATGCAGCGATACTCTATCCAAGAGGTTTCGGAAATGGTCGGTTTCAACGATACCGCCACTTTCCGTAAGCGTTTTACGGAACAATACGGCGTCACCCCTTCACAATATGTTTCCGGGAGGAATTGATTGAACTTGATTTGTCATTAAGATGATATGGCTGTGCCAACTTTATGTAAAATATTGGCACTGCAATTGCTTGTGTATTAGTGCTTAATTTAATAGGTTCGATCTGTAAAGTTCCTCCTTAACCATTACTGCCTTTTACCTTCCTCCTATTTCTTTACATAAATGTTTTTATTGATATTCTCTTGAGCGAGAAGGATGGACTGATATTTTTCACCACCTTTTTGAGAGGCTTGCAACCTCGAAAAACGCTTTGGAGAAACCGTGAATGGAAATTTATAGATTTACCTCTTATTTATGAAAGTAACACCTATTCACTTTTTTTTGTAGTCAAAATACCTTTGCGGTGTCATCCTAAAGGAAATGTATCGGTCATAGGAGGGCTGTTTTGGAGATCTAGTTCAAGATGGATTGACAAATATAAAAATAAAAATAAACAGGGAATTTGTAAAATGATTTATTAACTCATAAAATTATATGTATATGAAACTTAGAAATTTATTATTCGGGACAATGATCGCTTGCGCGTTCGCGGCTTGTTCAAACGAGGATGATCCTATCGTAGGACCGGATCAACCGCAAACAGGGGAAAATAATGCAACATTGACTATTTCAGTAAAAAATGCGGCTAGAAGTTTGACTAAAGCCGCAGCAGAGGGGATACAGACTGAAAATGAAGCTAAAATTACAGACTTAACAGTCGCTCTTTATGATGCTACAACAGGAGCGCTTGTCGCTTCAAGCTCTGATATTGCCGCTGAGGATGCTGCTGCGGATAATGATGAGGTTCAATTTGCCGGACTGACAGAAGGTGCGCAATTACGTGCTATCGCATTTGCTAATATGCCTGAAATCTCATTGGCTGGTACAACAATTGACAACTTTGTATCTCCTGTATATACGATGCCAGCTGCCGGATTCGCTGAAAACTATTTACCAATGAGTAGTGGTTTGTCTGATCCATTCACTTTGCAAGCAGGTAAAAACTATTATGGATATACTAAAACAGTGGGAGAAGGTGAACATATTCTTGTAGCAGATCCCTTGTACTTGATAAGAAATGTAGCACGCATTGATTTTACGGGACTTAGTTTAGACATGACTAAAGCTACAAAAGATGTATACGTTGAAGGAACTGCGACAATTGTACCACAATGTGTATTCATCATGCATGGACGGACGAAATCCAATGCGGCAGATATGGGTAATGGCGATAACTGGTGGAGTACTGCTAGTAATACCGTATGGGGTAATGTGTCCGCAACTTATGCTGCTAATTCTACAGATTATGCTTCAGGCTATAGAGGCGATTTCGTGAATGAGGACGCTATGTTTACGAATATGAGAGGTTCTATTATTGAAGGATACAAGGCCAGTTTACCAACTGCGGCATTGGTACAGACTATCGCAAGTGGAAATGCTGCATCTGCGTCTATCACAACCGTACCTAAGTTTTATGTATTTGAGAACCCACAAGTTAAGGCTGCTCGTGAAATGAATGGTGCTGATAATTTCAAATCCGAGGAGCTGGCAACTGAAATTGTAGTCAAAGGTACTTATAAGCTCGAAAATGCTAAAAAGAGAGGAAGTAATGCAGTATACAACTATGCGGAGAAAACAGCATATTGGCCTATTAAAATTGCTGCGACGGATGAAATGGCAGCAGCTACGGCTGAGTATTTAAAGGATGGAAAGATCCATCGTAATATAATTTACAGTATTGACGCAACTTTAGCCGGTAGAGGATATGATGATCCTACTGTTCCTCCAACAGACTTTGTTGAATTGTTTGTTAAGACAAAGGTTCTTGATTGGGGTAGCGCAAATCAATCTTCAGTTGTCGAATAATATCTATTCTTTGAATAACAACCAAAAGGCATTCCTTTTATCGGGAGTGCCTTTTTTGCATATATAATTCTGATTATGAATTGATCCGGTGACTACAAAATTTACTTTCCTCTCCTTACGGTAGCGATCTCATATGTCTTGAACCTATTCAATTTTTCAGAAAATAACAGCCGCTAAATTATCCAATGCGAATTTAGCGACCGTTGCAAAAGTAATAAAATTGCTCTAATCCGACATCAAAGGTTAGAGCGTGGTATGGTCGATAATATTGAGCAGAAAAAGTAAACTAGCTCCGTTAGCAAAGTATGTTAACTTAAATGCCCAAGTAAGTTAACTTACTTTGCCAACGAAGTTAACTTACTTTTTTTCTCTAAAGCTGCGCCAACTTCACAACGTAATTATTCGATTTGCATAATTCAAATAAAATAACCATTTTGTAAAAAAGGCATTCCCTGTTGATAGAGAATGCCTTTTGATTATTATTCAAAGAATAAGTATTATTCGATAGTAGGAGCTTGAGTTACCTTATTCCAGTCTGTAACCTTTGTTTTAACAAATAACTGTAAAGGCTCATCCTCTTTCCTTGTAGGATCTTTCATGCCCGGTCCGGCGATGGTAGCTTCGGTAATCTCATAGATGTAATTACGGTGAACAGAGCCTATACCTGCACCTGTACCTGAGACACCTTCGATACCAATCTTGATCGGCCAATAACGTACTTCTTCCGCATATTTATATGTACCACTAGTATTCGTTGCTGAAGTTACTTTATATTTGCCTTTGATAACTAATTCGGTAGCGTACTGATGAGAGTGTTTTGTTACAGCATCCTCCTCGCTTGTCACAACAATTTCACGAGAAGCAGTAGTTTGATCGTTTTCCAAGATATAGAAACTTATGCCAGAAAGGTCTTGAGAGGCGGCAGTTGTAGAATTTTGAGTAATTGTCTGTGAAAGTGCAGTTTTATAACCAGCATTGGCGGTGCCTACTACGTTCTCAAAATTAGTCGTTGTTGCTTCAAATACATTACGTCCAGACAATAAATCTGTAGTAGAAGCAGTGTATTGGGCTGCGATAGTACCCCAAGTTCCTGTAGCCGAATTCCACCAAGCCGGCGTTGAGGTAAGATCCGCTGCGGCAGCTTTAGTTCTAGCATGCAAGATGAACACCTCTTGTAATTGTAATCGCGCGTCAATAGAGGTGTATTCAGGCTTCTTAGAGGAAGCATTAAGATCCAATGTAACCTTCTTCAAATCTACACGGGCTACGTTACGGATTAAAGGAAGAGGATCTGATGCTACAATGACATCTTTAGTCGCATCATAGCCGGTGATCTCACTCGTTGAATATCCGTAATAATTAGCCTTTCCTAATTCCACGGTAAATGCGGCACTTACGCCACTACTCATTGGTAGACCGATAGATTCAATAGCAGAAGAACCAAATGGAGCACCTTGTTCCATAGCCGCTAATGACGTACCAACATTGTCCGCAAAGCTAGTGCTTAAATTAGCTACAGCCAAAACCTTATAACTAGTAACTCCTGTAGGAAGCTTAACTGTCATTTGCACCTCTCGCTTATCATCTACACCATCTTTATTTGCACCCGTTGTTGAAGATGCCACATAGCTACCATCTGCCGTGTAAAGAATAACTCTTAAGTTGTTTACTTTCTCTTCAGCAGCAGTCTGAGTACCTGCTTTAGTTTTTGTATCCGCACCTTTAATAGCGAATGCCAAAGTAGTCTCTACATCCCCTGTTTGCGGTTGATCCGGTCCTACGATAGGATCATCCTCGTTTGAACAAGCCGCGAACGCGCAAGCGATCATTGTCCCGAATAATAAATTTCTAAGTTCTATTTGGGAATGGCTATAAGAGATTGTTTTTAGCATAATTATGCTTTTATTATGTGTAGGTAAGTAACAACTCAGTAGTATTATTATAATAATGTATGGGAGCGGATGGCATGATGAGAATTTATCGGAATAAGCTTGTTTTTCAACAGAAGAGTCTTTACCTTTACAACATTATACGTGAATTATTAATCAACTAAAACCCATAAAACTATGGAACATTACGTGAACATCATGTTGGATGGCGGCTTCAAGGCTGTGTTTGGAGATAAGCAAGTGGCGATGGATTTGCCGTATGATCTCCCGTCAGGGCGAGACAGGTCGTGACTGGAAGTACGAGCTGCTTCCTGTGTATGGAATCTATCTGTTGAACTTCAGCTTGCCAGAGTTTCCGTTGTGGCGTACGGACGTGGTGCTAGCGAACGAGCTTACGGGTGAGACTTTTGGACGGATCAAGCTCAAACAGGTCTATATTTCATTCGAGCGGTTCGATTTGAGTTATGAGGAGTGCGAGACTCCGTTGGAAATAATACAAAGTCTCTGATCTGATAAGCCAGTTGCGGACTGAAACTATAGCGGATGACACGGATCTTGGGGAGAAGTATCTTTCTTGATCCGTGCCATACGAATCTGAAGTAATATCCGTCTCATGCGTCTAACACGCCATTAAACCGGTCTATTGCCTGTCTTTTACTAGCATCGATGATTTTTGCGTATACTTGTGTGGAGATGATGTTCTTGTGTCCTAGTAATTTACATACCGTATACAAGTCAATGCCAAGAGCTAGTGAAAGAGTGGCGAAAGTATGGCGGGCTACGTGAAAGGTCACTTTCTTGTTCTTGATGCCGGCGGCTAAGGCCCAGCCTTTTAATACCTGACATATAATCGTGAGGCTAGGTAGATGGAATATCAAGCCGACCCTGTCATTGTCATTCTCCCTTGCGGGAAGGTATTTTATCGCCTCCTCGGACAATGGGAGATAAATAGCCTCTTTCGTCTTTCTCTGTATGATCTGTAAACGGAATTTATCATTTCCTTCTTTTTGCATATCTTCCCATCTAAGAGCGGTCAAGTCGCTGATCCGGAGTCCGCAGAAACAGCAGAACAGAAAAGCCTTTTTTACCTCTGGGCATGCGCAATCTGTCCGGATTAACCTCTTTAGTTCCTCTAGGGTCAAATAAGTACGCAGGCTGGTAGGTTTGTGGGGTTTTTCGTCTGTATCCAGCGAACCACAAGGATTCGAGAGGATCAGCCCTTTTTTGACCGCCTTATTGAGTGTGACATTCAGGAGCCGGTAATAACCGTGAATCGTGAAGTCGCTTTTGAGGTAGGGTTGTTTACGCAAGTGAGCGATGAAACCTTTCACGAAACCGGTATCTATGTCTTTAAGCAAGCATTGCGGCATATAGTCTCTAAGATGATTGGCCAGACTTCTTAATCGTAGGGAATAGGCTTTGTCGCCATGCGCGGATTTATCGGTGGACAATTCCGAGAGGAATTCTAAAAGTGTTTTTTTCCCGAGCCCGTTTATCATACGGACACCATAAATCTCGTTCTGAAGATCAATGATCCGTTGTGCCTTGATACTATTGGCCAAGCGCAAAGTGATTCGGTTCTTATCACGGTCTTCAGGGAAACGTTCCGGGGTGAGGTAGAGCTTGAGGAACTCATAATACCTCTTTCCTTTGTAATAGATGTCCAGATATATGGACTGGTTCGCGTTCGACAGTTCCTTGAACCGGAGCTTTACGGGCTCTTTCGCTTTCATCTCATTCTTTTTTCTTGCCATGATTTTGCTGAATTTAAGTGATTATGTAAGTTTTTCAGTATAGTATTTCCTAATTTCAAGGAAATATCAATATGTTTGTTTCCTGTAATTTAGGAAATAAATCCTATCTTTGTCCTATAAAAAAAGAAAATCATGAGGAAAGATGTCATCAAATCTCTCATTGCCATCAAGCAAAGCGAAATTCCGTTTGATGTGATTGAGCGAGACATAAAGTTACCGATCAACCGAAACAAGATCATTACGGTTCCGGGTGTGCGTCGTTGCGGTAAGTCCACATTAATGGAGATCGCTATCAATGGGCTTGTCCGTGAAGGGGTTTCCCCTAGAAATATATTATGGCTGGGGTTTGATGATGAGCGTTTGAAAAATATGTCATCCGATGATTTGGATGATGTGATAGTTTCATACATGGAGATGTTTCCGGATATACCCATAAAAGATGTGTATATGTTTTTCGACGAGATTCAATTGATTAAGGATTGGGAATACTTCGTCTTGCGTGTCTATAAATCTTATTGTAAGAACATTTATGTGTGCGGAAGCAATGCTACCATGCTGTCCACAGAGTTAAGTTCGGCTCTGCGCGGATATCCCTTGGAATACGAGACCTATCCGCTTTCGTTCAATGAGTATTGCCGTTTCAAGGGAATCGCCACTAATAGCTATTTGGAACAGGACAGGGCAAGATTGAAGATGGCTTTCGAGGCATACAATCAGGCAAGCGCTTTTCCCGAAATCGTATTGACGTCATCCCGGTCGGAGCAGTTGAAACTGCTTCACGGCTATTTCGACACGATGATATTGAAGGACTTGGCCGAACATTACAAGATATCCAATACGGGTGTGGTACGGTATTTCGTCAAGCGTGTCATGGCCAATCTCACCAAGCCTACCTCCATCAATGCCATCTACAAGGACATCAAGTCCCAAGGGCTTAAAGTCAGTAAGGATGACCTGTATCTTTGGGCTGATTATATCTGTAACATCTTCATGTTCGCACGAATCTCCAAATACGACCGTTCGCTGGTAAAGGAACAGAAATCGCTTGATAAATACTACTGTATAGATAACGGTATGCGTGGTGCCGTGCTTATGCCGCAGAGCAACGACAATGGGAAAAATCTGGAAAACACCGTGTTTATGCAACTGAACCGGATGCGGCTCCCTTCGGACAAGATTACCTACTATCAAGGAAATTGTGAGTGCGATTTTGTGCTTCAACGGGAGGATAACGTGATACAACTCATACAGGTTACTTGGGATATGGTGGATGCGAGTACGAGAGAAAGGGAAATCAAAGGCTTGCTGGAAGCCGCCTCGGTGACCGGATGCGAGAATCTTATCATTGTCACGAAAGACGAGGAAAATACATTCAATAGAGAAGGCAAGGAGATCAAGGTGATCCCTGCATGGAAATGGGTCTTGCTTTTTTCTTGCCATGATTTTGCTGAATTTAAGTGATTATGTATATTTGTTACTAGGATGATCCGAGTACCACCCCGGTAGCATAAAATACACGGATTGAGCCTTTTTCTATAGGTGAAAGTTGCAAAAGGTAGGGAAACCTATCACTTTTATGAAATTGATACATTTGTCTCTTATTATAGAGAGTTCTGCCTATCAGCGCCACGATATATCCTTCCTATTTTTGCCACATATTAAATGTGGAAATAAAAAAATATTATACTATGAGATTCAAGAGATATATTCTTTTATCGTTGGTGTTATGTGGTCTGGTCGCTTGTTCGGACGATAACACGATAGAGATTCCGGAAGCGCCGGTACTGGAGAAAGCGCAACTGGCCTTGGCGATCAAGAGCGAGAAGGGTGCGATGACGAAGGCGGGAGAGGAGGCTACTCCTACGGACGCAGACGTGAATACGCTTACGGTCGGGGTGTTCGGTACGGGTTGGAGTATGGTATATACGGTGAGCGGTGAGGACATAACGACCTCTACAAGTACAGATGTGACCACGCAAGAAATCGGTCCGAAAGAGGTATATGCGGGTGCGGCGGAAGTTGTTGTCGTGGCCAATGCTTCGGCAAATGTTCAGGCAGCGTTGGCCAATGCCGGTACGAAAGACGCGTTTCTTGCTACGGTGATTAAGCTGGAGGAGGAAACTCTGAAAAAAGGTTTGACTATGAGCAGCGAGGTGCTTACAGTAACTTTGGTCGCGAATACGACTAATTATATTGGTTATAGTACGAAGCCGGGCGATATAACCGTAGGAGGTCAAGCCGGTAAAGAAGTTTACGGAGCAGGCCCGGTTAAATTAGTCCGCGATGTCGCTTCGATCGCTTTGAAAGAATTTAAGGTAGATAATCTGGAAAATGCGAATTATATAAGTAAAGGCTTCGTTTTAAAAGAAGTCTTTATCGCTAGCGCGAAAGGTGTTTCTAATGTGGCTTCCGCATCCAATTGGGGGGGAATAGAGAAAACATTTGACTTTACAGGCACAGGTTTTGGATATTCAAATTATATGGTAGGTAAAGAATTCTCAAAATCTCCGAATATCGACGAGGGTTCTTATAAAAAAGGAACTCAGACAAAAAGAGATGAATTAGCAAAGGCTCATACAAAAGACAATACAGCCTTGAATCATGAATTCTATGTCTATGAAAATAAATTGGGAGAGATCGCTGAAGCGGACAAAGCTTCCGCGAACCGGGATTACGCTAACCACACCTTATTGATCGTAAAAGGAGATTATACCTATCTGCCGAATGGTTTGGCTGATACTGAAACTAATTATGTGAAAAAAGAAAATTGTTATTATGCGATACCTGTAGGAGCGGAAGTTACGATTGACGGGAAAAAAGAAGAAAGCTTCTATGTTAGGCGTAACTACAAATACGCGATCTCCTTAACCATCATCGGCCCCGGTTCCGAGATTCCATACGATCCGATGATCTCCACCAATGTGAGCGCATCCGTGAAAGTGGAGCCATGGAACGTGAAGACTATCCATGAGGAAGTAGAATAAAGCAATATAGGGTAAAATAATTGATAAGAAAAAATTAGGATTATGAAACACATACTGTTTACAAAGGAATTGCTTCTCTTAGTTGTGGCTTTGTTCGCTATTATAGCGACTAGCTGCATCAAGGAGGATTTGGATCAATGCTATACGCTCAAACTAAAGGTCGAGAATATCAAGGGAGACGATATAACGGAATACGGATGGATGGAATCTACCGATCTGTATATATTCGACGAGAATCTGAATTACTTGGAGAAACGTAGCTTGGATAAGAACTTTATCCGTTCTCGCAATGAGATTGTTTTGGATGGTTATACCGCCGATCGTAGTCTACGTATCGTGGCATGGGGCAACGTGAATGCCTTGGGTGAAAAGCAATCCGTATCGGAGGCCCAGACCATAGAGGACTTGAAAGTGATGTTGAAAAGCCAAGATGGTTTGGCGGTTACCCCGGACAGCCTTTATTATGGTAGCGAACAAGTGTTGACAAAAGCCGGAGGCGTAGCGAAGGAGACTGAGATCGTGATTCGTCCGAAAGTGGGTACGGTCACGATCGAGACCCGAGGGTTGCAAGAGCAACTCGGCAGGATGGGGTTGAGAAGTTCCGTGGATTGCGACTTCTACTTGAATAATACATTAAGTGGTTTTGATTACCGTGGCACGCAGATTGGCGATAGCGTATATTATAATCCGGAAGGTGCGTGGAACGAGTCCGGGGTAGAATGGATAACCCCCTCTATGCAAACCGCTTGCCCGGGACAGGATATGGCTGTGTCGATCAGTGCCAATGGAGTCTCGTTAGGCTCGGCCAACGTAGACGAGAACGGTGATCCTATTTATACGAGCGCGGGAGAGAATACCCATCTGATCCTTGAATGGGGTGAGGGCGGAACCTTATCCGTCCGGGCAACCGTTCGTCCTTGGGGAGTAGTGGAAGAAGATATTCCGATGCATTAAAGGGTACCTCATCATATATAATTAAGAAATACGATACGAACATGAAATTATTAGCGAACATATTTTTATCCGGTTTGGCGATTCTCGCTTGTGTGAGTTGTTCTAAAGATGAGGATCCGGTTCTTCCCTTAGAAGGCGCTAAGCTGTCCGTCGCTGTCAAGGCGTCCGGTACGGCTACGAAGGCCTATAATCCCAATGACGTGAATGAGTTGGAGGGTGAGGCTTATATCAATAATTTGGCCGTGGTAGTATTTAATGAGACCGGTACGGAACTGCTCGGTTATAAATGGGAGGCTCTTTCCGGGGCGGAACATTCCGCCATAATAGCCGATGTGCCGACAACGAAGGCTGTCCGGGCACGGATCATTGTCTTGGCGAACGTGCCGAGAGATTTATTATCTACCGTTTCTACATACGATGAGTTCCAGACTCGCTTGATAGACCTCTCCTCGCAATCGCAAACGAACCTGACGATGAGTAGTCAAGTGATCGTTACAAAATCTGCTTTATCTGAGGAAGATAACTATTTAGGATATACGGATCTTGGCGATCAGAATGTGGATGGCATCTCCGACCCGATCCTTTTGACCCGTGTAGCCGCACGTATTGATTTGGTGAATATATCCACTCGTTTTGCCGGAACGCCGTTCGCCGGACGTGAGGTGCGAATCGATGCGGTAGGTATCTACAATATGAAGACAAAGTCTTACTATTTCAGTGAGGCGGATTGGGGAGAGACAGAGGCTCCCGATGCCGTGCGAAATTCGGAAAATACCTCGTTCGAGGATCTGTTGGTAAATGATGGCGCTTCGATATCCAATACGCCATTCGTCCATTATGTAATGGAAAATATGAAAAGCGACGATCACACGATGATCGCCGTAAAAGCTACCTTACGGGGAAATTCCAGTTATCAGGACCATACGAAAATCTTCACGGCGGTGATCAATGCGGGTGGCTTGCAGAACGGCTATGATCATAATTTCATCCGTCGCAACTACGTTTACCGTCTCCGTATTTATTTTGACGGCGAAAGTTTCGACAATATTCCCGTAACGCCAGACCCGGGCCCGGATCCGGAACCCGAGGTAGATACCAACTTGAATATAGCCGTGCAGGTAGTAGGCTGGGGCCCGGTAATGCAGCATCCGGTAATAGACTAAGTAATGGAATCATAGGGAATGAAATTTAGTATAAACAAGAAAAAACAAAAGGATATGAAACTAAGACATTTATTATTAGCCTCCTTCGCCGCATGCACTTTTGCCTCCTGCTCGGACGATAGCTCGAATGGCATCGAGATACCGGAAGAGAACTATCAGATGATAGACGCGAATATATCACTTACGGCTACGGCCTTGGATGGGATACAGACAAAAGCGGTTGATGCAGAAGAAAACGGCAGTGATAAAGAGCAATTTATAAATGAACTAACCGCCTATTTGTTCTATGTAGACAATGGGGAGGAGGATGCATATAAATTCGCCGCTATGAAAACGGTAACTTCGGATGGCACCAACTCCGTGAAAACCATTGAGGATATCGTTGTTAAGGTAAAGGCTACGGCGCCCGACGAACTTTCTGATACGCAATTGGCGGTGGTCTTTTTAGCGAATACGAAACTTACTACGCCTCCTTCTAAATTGGAGGATGTGAAAGTTGCCCAACTTGAAAGTCTTGTTGATTTTACGCAAGTGCATCCAGTGCCAGGCGCTGGTACGCAAACGTATGTACCGATGTTCAGCCAGATAGTAACGATTGGTGGAGGTGATCATAAGTTGCTTGCTGGGATAAAGCATGATAATTGGGTGAAAGGATCTACAACTCCTTCTATTATATATACAAACAATGCGGTAGTAGGTGCAGCACATAAGGAGATTGAGAAAAAAAGTGGAGCGGAAGGATGGACTGAAAAAACTTCCTCTTATGATCCGGCAAATATTCCAGATGAAGATAAAATCCCATTAACCCGCCATGTAGCCCGTGTCCAACTTCAAGCTATTGATTGCGACTTCAGGAACAATTATACTAACGCATCATTTGAGTTGACAGATGTATATATTGCCAACGCTAGCAATACTTCCCTTATCTATGCTGCCGCAGAACCGTATAGTTTGGATAATGCTATCACTTATTCTCATGGTTGTAGTTATCACCGAGAAGATTATTTCTTGGTTGCTGGTACTATGAATGAGGCTTTGCATAAGGAAATGGATGCTGGGGTAGATATCGCGATGACGGGGCATAATCACGCCTCAAATTTGAATGGGGACGGTTCCATAAATTATAATGGTAAAAGTTGGTTCTTGTTTGATGATAAAACAGTTAATGGGGATGAAGCTCATAAAGAGATGCCTCAATTTTATGTGTTTGAAATGAAGGGGGATAAATCGATGCTTTCAGATCCCGGGAAAAGCGATTCTCCATCTGGAAAAATACAGACCATGTTAATTCTTCGAGGCAATTGGTATCCAAATGGAAAAACGGAAGGACTCGGTAATGATGTGGTTAAAAGAGATCGCTACTACCGTATACCGATTAAACAAGATGCGACAAGTGGTGTTATCGGTGTACAACGTAATACTATCTATAAGATATATGCTACGATAACCGGTGAAGGCTCTAAAGACCCTGACACAAGTGAGTTAAATGCTTGCATCAGTTTCAGTATTAAGGTTGAGCCTTGGAAAGTCATCACGCAAACAGAGGATGATGTGAATTGAATAGGCTCTTTTATATTTAAATAAACAGCGAAAGGCGGGGTTCGGAATTTCCGGACTCCGTTTTTTTGTTCTATGATGGATGGATTTGTGTCCTGCATAGGTATCCCTATCGCCTAAGATAGCTTTAACCACACCCTTAAAACGCTACTTCCAATATGCTAGTTTTACCCCTTAAAGTTGAAAGTTACGCCTATCGTGCCGAATAATGGATTCCTCTAATTTTGCTAGCGTAAAACAAGAGAAAAATTCAATCCATTATGAAAATAAAGAATATACTAGCATTATTATGCTTCCTTTGTATCGGAGTGTCTTGCTCCATGGAAGACGATATCTTGAGTGGTGTGGATACGAAAGGACCTGCAGGTATCGATGCCACAGAGCTTTATGCCTCATTAGATCTCTCTCTCCTTGTAGGGAATTCGAATGTTACTACGAAAAGCTCTGAACTTACTGGGCCAACTGACGGAGCGGAGGAGAATATGACGAAGGATGAGAGATCTGTTTCTGATTGTTACATCGCTATCTTTAAGTATGATTCCAATACTGAGAAAGTAGGGGACTTTTTAACTTCTTATTATTCCTCGAACGGATCGATAAGCGAATCCTTAATCTTTAAGATCCCAAAAGACAAATCAGAGCGTACGGATCTCAAGATCGTGGTAATCGCAAATGCGGCAGCGTCCGTATCCAAATATGGCTTAGCTTCAGCTAGCCAGATTTCTTATGCGGATTTAAAGGGTAAGACCTTGGTTGAGGCTCCTAATATTTTTGTAAAAGTAGGGGAAACTGAAATAGTAAAGGGAGATGGAGGAACCTATCCGGATGATAAAGGAGGTGTCTACGTGAACATATCCGAGAAGATTCTGAATTTGGATCAGCCTGCTCATACCCCTGTCGAGATAAAACTTATCCAGCGTACGGCAGCTATCGTGTTGCAGCGGTTTCAGATTCTAAAATCTGATGGGAGTGCGTATGACGATGTGGCAATCACTCGTTTGTCTTTAGAGAATTGTAAGGCTATAGGTAAAGTAGCGGGTGAGGTTTCTTCTGGTGAGCAATTATACAGAGAGCAATCTGTTGATGACAACTTTACAGAATGTTTGTATAGCTATGAAAACACCTCAATTACTCAGCCAACAACATTGAAGATTGATTATGTATATAATAATGGAGAAACAGGAAGTTGTAGTTTCCCGATAAAATCCCGTTTAAATGAGACTTCTGATCCTAGTATAGCTGTATGGGCTGGTTATCTGTATAAGTTGGAGGTGACGCTTAGGAATGCTGCTGTTGATGTTACGGTGCAATGTGTGACACAGGATTGGATTTTTGATAAGGATCATGAATTTGAGTTTACATTCTAAATAATAGGGTAATAAATAAAAATATTGAGCTATGAGATTGAAAGTAATTTTATTTATGTTGACGTTGGGCTTATTGGGTGGATTATCTGCCTGCTCTTCCGAAGAACCGATAGATTCTCAGACTTTAGATATGTCTTTAGTTTTATTGATGGGGGATATACAGACGAAGGCTTCGGCTCCTAATTACAAATATGCCACTACAGAGGAAATCACGATTCAGAATTGTCATGTGGCTGTTTTTGACACGGATGGAAATCGTATCCATTTTCAGGATTTTGCGAATATGGGAGAAATGAAAGCTATCGATAATCTATCGGGTTATGAATTAGGGTTGGTTGGTGTGCGTACATTCGGCAAGGAAGACAAAGCGGTGTCGATATTAGTTGTGGCAAATGCGGATAATTTATTATTTAACGACTGTGCTACCTATGCTGATTATACCTCAAAAACAATACAAACAACCTCTTTTCAACCATCTCGGTTGGTGAAAATAGGAAAAGCGGACGCTACTTTAAAATATAACGGGATTAATGAAGCTATAAAAGTCTCATTGATTCAGCTTAGCGCTAAAATAAAATATGTAGGGATCTATAATAAGAATAGTAATGACTTGATTAACGATAAATTCTCATTAACAAATGTGGAAGGCTTAAATGCTAGTTCGCATGTCGCTATTTTTAGTACCTCTTCTGTGGAAAATGGAGCTTTCGAGGCATTGACTTATCCTTCGCAAGATAAGCCGACTATATTTTATACGTATGAAACTCTTGATACGGCTTATGAGATTACATTGAGCGTGCAACAAAGCGGCTCAAAGGCAAGGAGTTTTTCTTTTCCTGCCAATAAGTTTATAAAGGGCAACTATTATGAGATAAAAGGTCTATATAAACCTTCTACGGAAATAGAATGGGTTTTAGAAGAGGTTGGAAACAAGGATGTCATTCTTGACCCTTTTAAGTAAATCGAAAGTATGTCTAATGGTTAAAAAAATCAAGATAATGAAACGATATATTATGTTTTTATTAGGAGTATTGATCCTAAGCGCTTGTACAAATGAAGAGTATCTGGCTCAAAGAATAGAAGTGGAAGAAGGTATCCCTACGGTGGTGAAGTTATCTGTGGCGATTCCTATTAGCGGTAAGGTTGAGACAAAGGCTTTTTCTGATAGTGGTGTTACTGACTTATATGTGTTTTCCTTTAAAAAAGATAATGATGAGTTTGTAGCCGCTCAAAAGTATACGGAACTTTCCGGATCTCCCATATCTTTTTCTACCTTGTCCGGTGAACAACAGATTTTTGCGATAGGGAATGTGAATTATGATATGTTTCCGGGACTTTCGGAAAAATTAGATGCGTGGTTGACAACTCATCCTTCAAAATCTGAATTGATTTCCCTTTTAGCGGAAGTTGGAGGAGACCAAGCGGTCCAATTTACGAATACGACCTCATTGGTAAGTGGGTTATGGAAGAATAAGGCAAATTTACAAGATTATTGCACGGTTAAACCGGACGGAACCTTGGTTGAAGAGGGCCAGATTAATTTAAAGCGAGTAGCGGCTAAGGTAGGTTTTAAAATTACTGTGGCAGATGGCCGGGAGTTTAAATTGAAAAGTTACCAAGTTTGTGAGGTTCCTAAAAAGGTAAATGTATGGGAAGATTCTACCCCCCAAAATATTACTTCTTATTCGACTCCGGAACTGACAATATCAAAAGATGAAGGTTTTTTTACTTTTTATATGCCTGAAAATATAGCTGTAGGAAAAGAAGGCTGTAATTCTGCGGATGATCGTGAAAAGTTGGCAGAAGGTTCTTTAAGAAATTCAACCCCCAAAGAAAGAAAGTTTACATATGTCGATAAACCTGCTACATATGTATTATTGAAAGGTTCTTACTACGCAAAAGATGCAGACGGAAAAGAGACGAGTGCGGAAGTTGTATATTGTGTTCATTTAGGTTTAGGAGCGGGGAGTGGCGCTAACGTTGATCATAAAGATTTTTCAACAAAGCGTAATATGAATTATACGTATAATATTCGGATAGAAGGGGTTGAATGTATAAAAACGGAAGTTACAGCTACCGATAATAATGTTTGGCGGCAAGAAGGAGATGTAACGGTTTCGGGAGAAGGAAGATCAATTCGGTTAGACGCTCATTTTGAGGCAAGAAAAATAACGTTTCGTAAATCAGATTTTAACACATCCGATTTGAGAGTTTATGTAAAAGATCCTCTGACTAATTTCCAATTAACTGAATTCTCTCAACTAGAGAAGGAATCAAAAAATTGGGTTTCTTTTAAATCGCTTAAAGATGTACCTGCGGACGAAACCTTTAAATACCCGGGTGATGGCAATGAGAACTTGTTTACCACTGAAAAATTATTGGATGCGTTGAATAAATGGATAAAGGGAGAAAATTCTCTTCTAACTTCCACAAGTGAGGAATCTATCGAGTTTGTTTGTTTTGTGAATGAGTATTATTATCAAACTATAGAGTGGCCAAAGTTTGTCAATACACTTGATCGTGAATTCTTTATTATGGATAAAACTCAGAAACAGACATCTGGGGGAAATAGTACTCTTACTTCGGATGCCTCGTTCGTGATTAAACAACGTTCAATCCAGACGGTATACGATTTAAATAAAGGAACAGATTATAACGCTTGGGGGATTGAGACTATAAACGAGACAGATTTATTAAATACAGGAGGTAACCCAAGTGGAAGCAAGAATATTACTTATGGTCGTTTAAATCTACCACCTAAATTTAATAGTAACGGCTGGAGTGAGTTTTTAGATTATTCAATGGAAAGTAACTCTAATCAGATGAAGGACGGTTATAAAAATGCGTATTATGCTTGCTTACAAAGAAATCGAGATGAGGATGGAGATGGTACGATAAGCAATAAGGAGAAAAAATGGTATTTAGCTTCTTCCGGGCAGTATATCTCATTATGGCTGGGCCGTTCGTCTTTACCTGAGGAATCTTCCCTTTTTAATATAGGAGATTGGAAAGCTGAAGGTTTTGCTAAAAATATTCCCGCTAAATATCATTATATACCAAGTGATAAAAGTGGAAAAGACGTATTTTGGGCGGAAGAAGGAATTACAATTGGTGATGATGCTAAATATGGACATACGTTGGGAGAGCTCCGAAATTATCGTTGTGTACGCGATTTGAATAAAAAGGGAGAGGATAATACTAATTTAGAGAATATTGGTAAGGAGGTACCAGAAACACTTTTTAATATAACTTCGGTTATTGATGGTACTTCTATTAGTGATGGAACGCTTACAGTGACGTTCGATTATTTAAATATAAATTCATTAAAGCCGGCTCCTTCTATGGGCGAATTGGATCCACATAATGAACGTGATAATGATATAAACAGGGTCTATAAGTCTTTTTGTATTGTTAGAGGCGATGTGAGTAAAAATCAGACACTGAGTACTTGGCAAGGAAAAACGAATATTAAAAATCCGTGCTTGAAAATTATGGGTGAGTCTGGTTGGCATATGCCGAATCAAGCGGAATTGTCAATTATTTATCTGGTTGGAACTGACGCAAGTGCTTATGGGGAATATAGCAAAGGAAAGTTTTCTGGTTTAAAAGGGCAAACAATTTTTGCTCGTACTTCATATAGTGGTATTGCTAAAGGTAGCGGCTTCGGACAGCATGGCTATAGATTGCTTGAAAAAGCAAATATATCTTTAGTGGGTAAGAGTGATAAAAATAAAGGTTATATCCGTTGTGTAAAAGATAATTACAAATAGAATTAAAATCCAGAAAACTTTAATATATATCTAGTTGTAGAGACGCAGCATGCTGCGTCTCTCTCTATTTAACAGAAATCAATCTGACACTTTGTATCCTTAACTCCCGGAGAATCCCTTTTTCCGCCCCAACCTACGGCTTGCCTCCAAATACGCAAGAAAAAAACAGTAATCACTTAATATGTAATTAGATACTGAAAAATGCCCTTTCATTCTAGCTAAATTAGTTCATCGTAATTCATATCAAGTAGGGTGAAAAGGGGAAAAACTGGCTTATGACTGGGGTGTAACGGTGCAAGAATGCCCATGCACGACCGCTTATAACCCTATTCGCGACCGCTTACGATGCCCAACGGCACGGTAGGTGTTGCCCAACGCCTCCGTATGTGTAGGCTTTTGCCTCCTAATGTGCGTTGAAAACCGTCCTTTTTTATCCTAAAACATGAATAAAGCGGCACTCCACGCCTTTATTGCGTGGCTTTCGTTAAAAGGGAATGCCACGATATGCGTCTAATATTGATCAAAAGGATTAGATAGTGCTCGTTTGGCTAACAGGTTGATCTTTGATACTAAAGTGATATGAATGGCTTATTTTATCTAGACGAGATTTTTTATTCGGAAAATAGTCCTTACCTTTACAACATAGATACGTTTTCTGAACTTCAGCCTTCCCGAGTTCCCTTCATGGCGAACGGACGTGGTTCTGGCAAACGAGCAAACAGGTAAGACTTTTGGGCGGATCCGGCTGTGATCGCCCAATCTACGGGGTTTTCCTTGGAGGAAGTGAATGACCTTGAGAACCTTATCCGCAAGGAGGAGATTAAGAATTAGAAGTGGATGATGCGGATTGATGGTGTTAATAGAATCCGAGTCTGATAAATACAGTATGACTGATAAGGGGTAGGCTTACACAAGTCTGCCCCTTGCTGTCTTTATAAAGTGTCGGTGTTCCTATCACCTTCTTTGAAATGAATAGGTGTTCTTATCAATCAAGGATAGTTGGTAGGTTTACCCTTTAAAGTTGAAACTCACACCTATCGTGCTAAGAAATGTTATAATCTATTTTTGTGATGCAAATTAAAAGTGAAAGGGATGAATAGGAGAGAACTCGTGAAAACATTGGCTGATAAAATGTCGGTTACGCAAGCGGAGGCAATGCGCTTTGTTCAAGCTTGGGAAGAGACTACGACAGAGGCCTTGGAAAGTGATGGTTCTTTGATGCTATTGGGCTTTGGGACGCTCTCCGCTTGGGAACAAACCGAACGGATCGGCAGAAATCCTAGGAATGGAGTGGCTTATATGATAAGAGCTCGTAGAAGCGTGAAGTTTAAGCCTGGTAAGTTATTACTTAAACGGTTGAATGCGAGCTCGTCGAAGTGAAGGCATTCACGTATGTATAATAAAAACGAAAAAATATTCGATATGAAGAGAATTCTTTTCCTAGTCCTGCTCTTGGTAGCTACGACAGGCGTTTACGGCCAGAAGTTCGCGGTGAAGTCGAACTTGCTCTATGATGCGACTGCTACGATCAACTTGGGCATAGAGGTTGGCTTGGCGAAAAAGTGGTCGCTAGATTTATCCGGTAACTATAATGGATGGAAGTTTGGCGATGAGGCTCGTATGAAACATTGGCTGGTACAACCAGAAGCTCGTTATTGGTTGTGCGAGAAGTTCAATGGACATTTCTTCGGATTGCATGCGCACTATGCGGATTACAATGTTGGAGGTCTGAAGTTCTTGAGCAAGAATATGGAGAATCATCGGTATCAAGGTAATTTGTATGGAGCCGGACTTTCTTATGGCTATCAGTGGTTGTTGAGCGACCGGTGGAGCATGGAAGCCGTGCTGGGTATTGGTTGGGCACATCTGGATTATGATAAATATCCTTGCGCCACTTGCGGAACCGTATTGAAAAGCGATACGAAAGATTATTTCGGGGTTACGAAAGCGGCTATTTCTATTATTTACTTTATTAAATGACCCAAGCGATGAACAAGAAGATAAATGCATATATGATGGCGGCTATGATGGCCGTCGTGTCTCCGGCAATCATGGGACAGACTGCCTCGGATGGGGTTAAAGTGATTTGTAACGACGTGGTACAGAAGGGCGATTCGGTATATATCGATGCCGTGGTGACGGTAAGTGGCGATGCGGTGAAATCCCGTAGCTATTTGGAACTGACCCCCGTCTTGGAATCGGCTTCGCAAAAAGAGGGGCTTCCTTCTATTTTGGTGAACGGACGTATCCGCCAGAAAGTATATAACCGTGAGGTCGCCTTGGATAATTTGAACGACGTACCTCATTATACTATCTTGAAAGCCGGGAAGGAAGATCAAGTGGTAAGTTATAAAACCGCCGTGCCTTTTGAGGATTGGATGAAAGACGCACGTGTCGTGTTAGACCCGAATCTATGCGGTTGTGGTAAGGAAGAGGCCGGTAGTCCGTTATTGATCGCTGACAAGATTCGTCGTCGTCCGGATAAGCGCTATGAGGTTCAGCCTACATTCTCTTATATCACGCCGATGGCAGAGACGGAGAAGCATCGTGCGGAGGTCGGTACGGCTTTCTTAGACTTCCAAGTGGGTAAATATCAGATTCTTCCTGATTTCCGTAATAATGCGGTGGAGTTGGCGAAGATCAATAATACGATCCGTACCGTTACAGAGGATAAGAACGTGAAACCGACAGGTATCGTACTGAAAGGATATGCCTCACCGGAAGGCTCTTACGCTAGTAATAAGAAATTGGCGGATAATCGTGTCAAAGCGTTACGTGACTATATCCGCCAGAAGAATGACTTCAAGGCTGATTTCTTCACGATGAGCTCGGAACCGGAAGATTGGGTCGGTTTTAAGGAAAAGGTAGAGGCCGATCCGAATGTACCGAATCGTAGCGAGGTATTGGCGATTATCGATAGCTCGGATGATCCGGATCGCAAGGAGGCTAAGTTACGTGCCTTGGGTGGTGGCGCCGCTTTCCGTTATGTGCTGAAAGATATTTTCCCTTCGTTACGTCGCTCGGAATATAAGATTGATTATACGGTACGTGAGTTTACGGTGGATGAGGGGCGTGAGATTATCAAGACTCGTCCGCAACAGCTAAGTTTAGGGGAGATGTTCGCGGTGGCTAACAGCTATGAGATCGGTAGTGACGAATATAATAATGTATTTGATATCGCTGTCCGTATGTTTCCGAATGATCCGGTAGCGAATCTTAACGCCGCGAATATCGCTATGGGCAAGGGTGATTATGCTTCCGCTAAGAACTATTTGGCGAAAGCGGGGAACGCCCCGGAGGCGGTTCATGCGAAAGGAGTGTTAAGTATGTTGACCGGTGATTTGACGGAAGCGGAATCTCTATTGAAGCAGGCTCAGGATATGGGAGTAAAGGCCGCGGCGATAAATTTAGAGGAATTGCGCAAGAAAATAGAGGATAATGCGGTATTTGATAGTTTCAACGCTGTAAAATGATAGCTATTCCTCCCTATGTATAGGGTAGAAGGCACTTAATTTGTAAATGTCATGAAGACAAATATTAATAATAATTTCTTTTATATGGAACAAGCATCAGATGTAGTAGAGTTGGTTCTGCCTCATGAGGTAGATAATCCAAACAATGTCTATCTGTATCTGGAAGGAGATGCTTGGTGCGCATACGAACGTTCAGCCTACTATCTGACTCAGATGGAGGTTCCGGTTGTATTAAAGAAAGAAGTAATCCACGATGACTATGACGTGGTTTTACTGAAAGCTTTTTTCGCCGTGAATGATATGTATTTGCCCCTTTCTCCTACGGCTGTGCTGAAGTTGGTTGCCGACGATAAGCTACAGTTCCAGATAAGGGATAGGGTAGAAGGTTTTTCCGAATGGAAAGAGAATGAGTTAAAAAAATTATCTGCTTGATAAGGAAGCGAACGCTTCTTATTTAAGCATGTAAAGTTGAGGGGTGTAAGGGTCCTGGAAAGTAGTGATACTTTTCAGGACTATTCTTTTGTATGGGATGCCTCCCTGTAAATGATTACCCGGCAATCCGGGGAGAGAGTGACGGTGAATTGGTCTCCCAAAGCCTCGTTGAGAGTTCCTTGCCACCATGAGGTGAGCTTTCGTCGGCGAATGGGCCAGCGGAGTCCTTCCGTACTAATCTCTCCTTCGGGATAAAGAACGAAAATGGAGATTTGTTGTCCCGGATAAGAAGCGAAGGTTGTTGTTTTTAAGATAGGAGTGAAAAGGCCATAGTCGGATAACATCTCCACCCGCGTGAATAAGTGGGCATAGTCCATAAGAAGGGATATATTTCCCAATGTATGATCCTCACGCAATCCGGTAGCTCCTAATATGAGAACTTCTCGATAGCCTTGGGTATGGGCGAAACGGACGGATTTGGTGAGGTCGTTGATTTCTTGGTCCTCTACATGATGGATTCGGTCTGCGTAGCGTTCGCGCAGGCCGGCGGGTATGCTGTCCAAGTCTCCTACGATAGCGTCCGGATGAATACCCTTTTCATAAAGTGTCTTTACGGCTCCATCACAAGCGATAATCGTTTTCGCTTCCTTTAATAATCTCAAGGGTAACTCAGCGGAAGGAAATCTCCCATTCGCTACGATCACACATCCTCTTTCCTTCACTTCCGTATTATCTCCCATAATTCATAAATTATAAATTAAAACTCTTCCCCTTTCTTCCGCCAATTGTAATAGCCCACAATGGCTAGTGTCGCATAGCAAAAATAGAGTAGCATCGTTGGATACAAGCCCCGAAGGTAATAAAGATATACGGAAACGAGGTTTACGATTACCCAAAAAATCCAATGCTCGATAATTCGCCTTGCCAGCATCCAAGTAGCGACAATGCCTACCGACGTGGTGAACGCATCGCCTACGGGGATGGGAGAGTCCGTGAATTGATGAAGGAGATACCATAAGATGGCGAATACAACGGCCAATGTTCCGATAATCCCCACGAAAAGCGGAAGGCTCAGATGGGTGTATAGGATACGGTCGGAGGGAAGACTGTCGTTTTCCGTGTGTGTCTCATGTTTCTTCCGGGTCCATTGATAGAAACCGTATATGCTGATTCCTACGTAATAGGTTTGCAATCCCATGTCCGCATAGATCTTAGCGGACAGGAAGACAAATACATACACGAGGGAGGTGAGGAATCCCACCACCCACATGGCCTTATGTTGTTTAATCTCTAGAAAGAGATAGAGTAGACCGGTTATTACTCCGAAGTATTCTAGCCAAACCATTTTAGTAATTGAAAATTAAGTTAGAATTTGAAGGTGATCCTGGCCATGGCGTTCGTGCCGGCTTGGGTGAAATAACCGTCATCCTTTTTACGTGTGCCGTTTTCGATATACGAGTATACCCATGCGTTGGTCTCGTACTTCTCGTTGAAGAGGTTGTTGATAGTCACGTCTAGGGTTATTTCTTTCATGAACTTAGGCTGGAAGGCGTAACCGATACGTAGGCTATTGATAAAGTAGGGATCGATGGAACGATCCTTGCTGCTTGAATTGTCTATGTATTGGCGGCCTACTATTTGTGAGTTGAAACTTGCGATAAACCCTTTGTAAACGAAATCGAACATGCTGTTCGCTATTAGATTGGGGGAGAAAGCTATATTCGTTGTGCCTAGATTATTGATCTCTTGTCCTCCGGTATCCCAGTTATCCACGTATTCCACGAAATGCTTGATTTTATTTTGGCTGAGGGTTACGTTCGCGTTCCAATTCAGCCAAGAGGTGATTTGTACACCTCCGGTAAGCTCGATGCCCATTCGGTAGCTATCCTTTATATTGGAAGTGAGTGCCTCGCCGATCTCGCTGATCTTGCCGGTCAAGATCAATTGGTTGTTGTAATCCATGAAATAGAGATTGGCTCCAACCCGGAAACGGTCGTTACCAAAACTATAACCGGCCTCGTAATCATATAAGGTCTCGTGGGTAGGACGTTCCTCGGGGCCTGCCTCCGTGAAATTGTCACGGTTCGGTTCCCGGTTAGCGACGGAGAAAGAGACGAAGGCGTTATGGCCATTGTTATGGAAGTTTATTCCGGCTTTCGGGTTGAAGAAGTTCCAGTTCTTACGAATGTCCAGTCCTTCCCCGGCTTTGTCATCGTTTCCCTTAATGGTGTAATGGATCCCACGGTATTGTAAGTCCAGATAGCCGGTGAAAAGAGGGGAAAGACGTTGGGTCAATTTAGCGTATACGTTGTAGTCTAATTTCTTACCGGTATTGCGATAATATTCGTAATCCGGTTGTGGCAAGACGTTTGCGCTTTTGGTCCACATTACCCGGCCAAAATGGTCGCCTACATAGTGGTTGACGGCGGTTCCCAGCGTAAGGCGGGTGTTGTCATGTTGATAGTTTGCGCTATAAACGGCTCCATAGAAATAATTGTCGAGCCATTTACGGCGCACAAGGTCCGTCTTTTTTACGGTATTACCCTCCGAATCGATATATTCCGGTAGCTTATAACTGCTGAATTTGGCTTTCGATTTATAATCCTCGTAATATCCGTTACCATCGGTGTAATGAAGGGTCAGGTTCATATTCCAGAAATCTCCGATACGCTGGCTGGCCATTAAATGGTAGTTGTGTTGCCAATAATTATCCGTCTGATTGTTATAAAACTTCTTCACTCCATTTTCCTCATATTCTCCGCATGGATTATAGCTACGATCTGTGTCAAGTAAATAAGACGGAACACCGTTCCATGCTTGGTAGGTCTTCTCGCTGTTCCCGAAGGCTTGGAATTTAATCAATGTATTATCGGCATAGAAAGCGGCGGAGGCATAGTAAGAGCTCATACGGGCGGAGGCACGATCGATAAAGCCGTCGCTACGGATATTGGAGTAGCGGGCGTCGAAAGCGAAATGATCGTAAAGTAATCCGGTACCGCCTTTTACCGTATGCTTCAGCGTACCGAAAGAACCTGCTGATACGGAATATTCGCCGTAAGGCTTTAAGGACGGTTTCTCGGTCTGCATGGCGACCGTAGCGCCAAAAGCCGCGGCTCCGTTCGTAGAGGTTCCGGCGCCTCGTTGGATCTGGATCGATTCTACCGAGGAGGCTATATCGGCCATATTAGCCCAGAATACGGTATGAGACTCGGAGTCATTAACCGGTACGCCATTGATCGTGATATTGATACGGTTCGCGTCTGTACCCCGGATACGAAAACCGGAGTAACCGATACCCGTTCCGGCATCCGAGGTCATGATAACAGACGGGGATTGGGAGATAAGGAATGGGATACCTTGCCCGTTGTTCCGGCTGCTTAGTTCTTGTTTGGAGATGTCGCTATAAGCTACCGGGGTCTCTTTCCCGACTTTGGTAGCGGTAATAACCACTTCATCTAAAGATACGTCTTTTGAGATTTTCAAGGAGTCGACCGGACTGGGCATTTGTGCCTTGGCGGTTGTAGCCAGCAAGGAGCCGGCCAAGATAACCAATACATTTTTCATCTTTTCATCTTTTTGCTTTAAAACTAAATAGATGAATAGAAAGGATCGGAGAAGCATGAATCCCTACGACAGCATTACCTGTACAGGTTCTATGGGTATGATCTCAGCCCGCTCCTTTCATGAAGGATTTTGCGAGCACCCCTTCGTATTCGGCAGCAAAGATAGGCATAAAAGTGTTAATAAATATTACTATCAATGGTAAATCGGATTTCTATAGATATTAATTCTGATTACTATCGATCGTAATCCGGTTTGTGTCGTATTAATTTTTTCTGCAAAAAGATGAGGATATTTTGAGAACTCATTGATTTTTTGTATATTTGCGGGCGATTAAGTGAAGTTGAGGAGGGGGCGGGCAGTCCCCTTCTTTTGTTCTTAACAGATATGTGTATGATAGAAAAGAAAGTGGTAAGCCAATTAGTAGAGGAAAAACTAGCCTCTTCAAGCAATTATTTAGTAGACGTAGTGATTAAACCGGGGAACCTGATAGTCGTTGAAATTGATAACGATGAAGCGGTAAGCATTGATGATTGCGCTGAGTTGAGCCGGTATTTGGAGGAGCATCTGGATCGTGACGTCGAGGACTATGAGCTGGAGGTTGGCTCCGCCGGCATTACTTCTCCTTTTAAGGTACTTCGCCAATACGTCAAGAACATCGGAAACGAGGTGGAGATGCTGTTGAAAAACGGCTCGAAGCTGACAAGTGTGTTGAAATCTGCCGACGAGAACGGTGTGGTTGTCTCTGTTGAGAAGAAGGTGAAACCGGAGGGCGCTAAGCGGAAGGTAACCGTGATAGAGGATGAGTCGTATACATTTGATGAAATAAAATATACAAAATACTTAATAAGATTCAAGTAAGATTATGGCCAAGAAAGAGGAAACAATCAGTATGATTGACACCCTTGCGGAGTTCAAGGAGTTGAAGAATATCGATAAAGATACGATGATTAGCGTTTTGGAAGATTCGTTCCGCAACGTGATCGCCAAGATGTTTGGCACGGATGAGAACTATGACGTGATTATCAATCCTGAGAAAGGTGATTTCGAGATCTGGAGAAACCGTACGGTTGTGGCTGATGATGAATTGGAGGATGAGAACTTGCAGCTTACGTTGACGGAGGCCCGTAAAATCGACGCCGACTGTGAGGTGGGCGAGGAAGTGACCGACGAGGTGCATTTCGCGGACTTCGGACGTCGTGCGATCTTAAACTTGCGCCAGACTTTGGCTTCAAAGATACTTGAATTGCAGAAAGACAGCTTGTACGCTAAGTATAAGGATAAAATCGGCCACATCATCGCCGCTGAGGTTTATCAGGTGTGGAAGAAAGAAATCCTGTTGCTGGATGACGATGGTAATGAGTTGCTACTGCCGAAATCCGAGCAAATCCCGACCGATTTCTATCGTAAGGGAGAGACCGTACGTGCGATCGTTCAACGTGTGGATAACTATAATAACAACCCGAAGATCCTTCTTTCCCGTACGGATAAGGTCTTCTTGCAGCGGTTGTTCGAGTTGGAGGTTCCGGAGATTAATGACGGCTTGATTACGATCAAGGCGATCGCCCGTATCCCGGGAGAGCGTGCCAAAGTGGCTGTCGAGTCATACGATGACCGTATTGACCCGGTGGGTGCTTGCGTAGGTATGAAAGGCTCTCGTATTCACGGAATCGTTCGCGAGTTGAGAAACGAGAACATTGATGTGATTAATTACACCTCAAATCTCTCTTTGTTTATCCAGCGTGCTTTAAGCCCGGCTAAGATCTCTTCTATCCGTGTAAATGAGGAAGAAAAGAAAGCTGAGGTTTATCTACGTCCGGAGGAGGTTTCTTTAGCGATCGGTAAGGGTGGTCTGAATATTAAGTTGGCTTGTATGTTGACTGAGTATACGATTGACGTATTCCGTGATATCGAAGGAGCGGACGAGGAGGATATCTACTTGGATGAGTTCTCCGACGAGATCGACAGCTGGGTGATCGACGCACTGAAGAATATAGGATGCTATACGGCGAAGAGCGTCCTTGCTATGAACCGCAATGAGATTATTGAACGTGCCGATCTGGAAGAGCAGACCGTGGACGATCTTTTAGCTATCTTATCCGCGGAATTTGAAGATGAAGGTAACGAATAAGTATTACGACAAAGTTAGATATGCCTATAAAATTAATTCAAGTACAGAGAAAATTGAACGTGGGAATCAACACGGTGGTTGAGTTCCTGCACCGGAATGGGTTCTCGGTTGAGGATAATCCCAACACGAGGATCAGTGATGAACAGTATGCTTTGCTCGTAAAAGAGTTTGGAAAGGATCTGCCTGAGAAAGATCGTAATTTTGCGGCGGATCGTGCGCAGAAAGAGGCTCCTTCTGTGAAAGAAGAGAAGACTGCGGAAATAAAGACAGTGATACCGGAAGAATTCAGGCCTAAGATCGTAATGAAGGGTCATATCGATTTGGATGGTGGACAACATAAAAAACAGCAGGAAGAGCCGAAGGCTAAAGAGGAGCCGAAGGTGAAAGAAGAGCCTAAGGTAAAGGAAGAGCCGAAAGTGAAGGAAGCGCCTGCCGCTCCCGCTGCTCAAGCTCCTGTTAAACCCGCGCAGCCTGCGCAGGCTCCCACGGAGAAAAAAGAAGAAAAAGTTATAGTAGTGGAAGTGGAAAAAGAAAAAACCGTAGAGAAGCAACCGGTTGTTGCGGAACCTAAGGTGGAAAGTGTGAAACCGGAACAGGAAGTAGAGAAGACCGAGGAAAAAGACGATAATCTTTTCCGTTTGAACTCGGTTAAATTGGAGTCAAAGATCAAGGTAACCGGTAAGATTGACTTGGATGCGCTTAACCAATCGACTCGTCCGAAAAAGAAAACGAAGGAGGAGAAGCGGAAAGAGCGTGATGAGAAGCAAAAGTTTAATAACAATCGGCCGGGTAATAATAGCAACGGTCCGGGCGCTCCTCATAAGAGTCCGAATTCGCCGACTTTGATTAAACCGAACGCTCCTGCTAAACCGGGTGAGGAAGGTGACGCTAAGAAGAAGCGTAAACGTATCAAGAAAGATCGGGTAGACGTGAATAATACGCCGGGTACGAATTATCCGCGCCCGAATCGTGACGATCGTCCGAATAACGACCGTAAGCCTCGCTTGAAGAAGCCGGTGAAAGCGGAAGTTAGCGAAGAGGATGTTCAAAAGCAGATCAAGGAGACTTTGGCTCGCTTGACCAACAAGAATAATAAGAATAATAAGGGGGCTAAATACCGTCGTGATAAACGTGACGCCGCTGTGAAACGTGAGCACGAGTTGATGGAACAGGAAGAACTGGAAAGCAAGGTATTGAAGCTGACCGAGTTCGTTACGGCCAACGACTTGGCGAACATGATGGACGTATCTGTAACGGAGGTTATCGGTACTTGCATGAGCATCGGCCTTATGGTTTCGATCAATCAGCGCCTGGATGCGGAGACGATCAATATCGTGGCTGAGGAGTTCGGTTATAAGACTGAATATGTAAGCGCGGATGTTGTCGAGGCGATCAACGCTGATGAGGAAGATGATAACGAGGAGGATTGGGTAGCCCGTCCGCCTATCGTAACGGTGATGGGACACGTTGACCATGGTAAGACTTCTTTATTGGATAATATCCGTAGCGCGAACGTAATCGCTGGTGAGGCTGGTGGTATCACGCAGCATATCGGAGCCTACAACGTGAAGTTGCAGAATGGCCGCCGTATCACGTTCTTGGATACTCCGGGTCATGAGGCGTTTACCGCTATGCGTGCCCGTGGCGCGAAGGTGACGGATATCGCGATTATTATCGTGGCCGCTGATGATAACGTGATGCCTCAGACGATCGAGGCGATTAATCACGCTTCGGCTGCCGGTGTTCCTATTGTTTTCGCTATTAATAAAATCGATAAGCCACATGCTAATCCTGAGAAGATCAAGGAGGAGTTGGCGAATATGAATTACTTGGTGGAAGACTGGGGGGGTAAGTACCAGAGTCAAGAGATCTCCGCTAAGAAAGGTATCGGTGTCGAGGAGTTGTTGGAGAAGGTACTGTTGGAGGCCGACCTGTTGGATTTGAAAGCGAATCCGAAAAAACGTGCGGTTGGTTCTATCATCGAGTCTTCTTTGGACAAGGGACGTGGCTATGTATCTACCATATTGGTGGAGAACGGTACGTTGAAGATGGGAGATATCGTTTTGGCGGGAACTCATCAAGGACGTATCAAAGCGATGTTCAACGAGCGTAATCAACGGGTGGAGAAGGCTGGTCCTTCCGAGCCGGTATTGATCCTCGGTTTGAACGGTGCTCCTCAGGCCGGTGATACATTTAATGTATTGGAGACTGAGCAAGAGGCGCGTGAGATCGCTAATCGTCGTGAGCAATTGCAGCGTGAGTTAGGTCTTCGTACGCAGAAGATGCTTACCTTGGATGATATCGGACGTCGTATCGCCGTGGGTAACTTCCAAGAGTTGAACGTGATCGTGAAGGGTGACGTGGATGGCTCCGTAGAGGCTTTGTCCGACTCCTTGATCCGTTTGTCTACCGAGGAGATTCAGGTGAATGTAATTCATAAGGCGGTTGGTCAGATTTCCGAGTCGGATGTGGTTTTGGCAGCGGCTTCGAACGCTATCATTATCGGATTCCAAGTTCGTCCGTCTTTGCAAGCACGTAGAAACGCCGAGAAGGAAGGTGTAGAGATCCGTTTGTACTCTATCATCTACGATGCGATCGAGGAGGTGAAGAGCGCTATGGAAGGCATGCTTTCTCCGGAGATCAAGGAGGAGATTACCGCTTATGTGGAAGTTCAGCAGGTATTCAAGATCACCAAGGTCGGTACGGTTGCCGGATGTATGGTTAAGGAAGGCAAGATCAAACGTACGAACAAGATCCGTTTGATACGTGACGGTATCGTTATCTATGCCGGTGAGCTAGGTTCTTTGAAACGTTTCAAGGACGATGCGAAAGAGGTCGTGGCTGGCTTGGATTGCGGTTTGAATATTACGAACTTCAACGATATCCAAGTGGGCGATATGATCGAGGCTTACGAAGAGACAGAAATAAAGAAGACGTTATAACGATGAACTGGTTGGACATTACATTGCTATGTCTGGCAGGGATAGGATTTGTGAAAGGCCTGTTTGATGGAATCATCAAACAGGTTGTTTCGCTTATAGCCCTAGTGATCGCGATCTTTTTCTGCGGGAAAGCGGCGGCTTGGCTGAAAGGATATATCTTGGCGTTGGGTTGGTTTCCGGAAGAAGGGGTTACGATCTTGAGTTATATAGCGGGTTTTATCTTGATTATGGGGGTATTTATCCTAGCGGGTGAACTGGTTACCAAGGTGGTAGGGGCGACACCGTTGAGCGTTATCAACCATTTGTTTGGTGGTTTTTTCGGGTTGCTGGTCGTTTTGGTCTTTACCAGTTTGCTGTTGAATGCGCTGGAGTTCGTGGATCGCGGATCGGTCTTGATTCATCGCCAATCGAAGATAGAATCTCGTTTTTATTATAGCGTGAAGCAAATAGTACCAACAATTTTCCCACATAATTTGTTTTCATTAGGAGAATGAAGGGCTTTTATCAATGGTTAATTTATAATTATGCAGGATTCAAATCATATCATTAATGAGGTAACGAGCGGAGATTATAAATATGGCTTCGTTACCGATATTGATACGGAGGTGATCCATCGTGGATTAGACGAGGAGACGGTCCGTATTATCTCTGCCAAGAAGAACGAGCCGGAATGGTTACTCGAGTTCCGTTTGAAGGCTTTTCGCCATTGGCAGACGTTGGAGATGCCTACATGGCCTCACTTGAATATCCCGCCGATCGATTATCAGGACATTATCTATTATGCCGCCCCTAAGAAAAAAGAGGGACCAAAGAGCTTGGATGAGGTAGATCCTGAGTTGTTGAAAACATTCGATAAACTGGGTATTCCTTTGGAAGAACAGAAGCATTTAAGCGGAATGGCGGTAGACGCCGTGATGGATAGTGTTTCAGTGAAGACTACTTTCAAGGAGAATCTTGCGGAGAAGGGGATTATTTTCTGTTCGTTCAGCGAGGCTGTACAACATCATCCGGACTTGGTGCAGAAGTATTTGGGCAGCGTGGTAGGTTATCGTGATAATTTCTTCGCCGCCTTGAATTCGGCTGTGTTCTCGGACGGTTCGTTTGTTTATATACCGAAGGGCGTACGTTGCCCGATGGAGTTGAGTACGTATTTCCGTATCAATGCCGCTAATACCGGACAGTTCGAGCGTACCTTGATTGTCGCAGACGATGAGGCGTATGTAAGTTATCTGGAAGGATGTACGGCGCCGATGCGTGACGAGAACCAATTGCATGCCGCTATCGTGGAGATCGTGGCGAACGAGCGTGCCGAGGTGAAGTATTCTACCGTACAGAATTGGTATCCGGGTGATAAGGAAGGTAAAGGCGGTATCTATAACTTCGTGACGAAACGAGGTTTGTGCAAAGGTGAGGGTAGCAAGATCTCTTGGACGCAAGTAGAGACCGGTTCGGCGATCACTTGGAAATATCCGAGCTGTATCTTGGCGGGTGATAACTCGGTAGGTGAGTTTTACTCGGTTGCCGTGACCAATAATTACCAACAGGCCGATACGGGTACGAAGATGATTCATCTGGGTAAGAATACGAAAAGTACGATCGTATCCAAGGGTATCTCTGCCGGTCATAGCCAGAATAGCTATCGGGGATTGGTGAAGGTGTCCGCCCGTGCGGAAGGCGCCCGAAACCATAGCCAATGCGATAGTTTGTTACTAAGCTCTACTTGTGGAGCTCATACGTTCCCTTACGCTGATATTCAGAATGAGACGGCGATCGTGGAGCATGAGGCTACGACGAGTAAGATCAGTGAGGAGCAATTGTTCTACTGCCAGCAACGGGGTATCTCGGTAGAAGAGGCTGTTGGTTTGATCGTGAATGGATATGCCCGCGAGGTAATGAATAAGTTACCGATGGAGTTTGCTGTCGAGGCTCAGAAATTACTAACGATCTCGCTGGAAGGCAGCGTAGGATAGAATAATTTTCAATTTTCAACTTTCAATTTTCAATTAGAAAAGATGTTAGAGGTTAAGAATTTACATGCCAACGTAAATGGCAAAGAGATATTGAAAGGTATCAACCTGTCGGTGAAAGCGGGTGAGGTACATGCTATCATGGGACCGAACGGTTCCGGAAAAAGTACGTTAAGTAGTGTATTGGTAGGTAATCCCGCTTTTGAGGTAACGGAAGGAGAGGTTATCTTCAACGGTAAGAATCTGCTGGATCTTTCTCCGGAGGATCGTAGCCGTGAGGGTATTTTCTTGAGCTTCCAATATCCGGTCGAGATCCCGGGGGTCAGTATGGTGAACTTTATGCGTGCGGCGTTGAACGAGCACCGTAAATATAACGGTCTGGAACCGGTTTCGGCTACGGACTTCTTGAAATTGATGCGTGAGAAACGTGCGATCGTCGAGCTGGATAATAAACTGGCCAGCCGTAGCGTGAACGAAGGTTTCTCCGGTGGAGAGAAAAAGCGGAACGAGATCTTCCAGATGGCGATGCTGGAGCCGAAATTGGCGATCTTGGATGAGACGGATAGTGGTTTGGATATCGATGCCTTGCGTATCGTAGCGCATGGCGTGAACCAGTTGAGGACTCCGGAGAATGCCGCTATCGTAATCACGCACTATCAGCGTCTGCTGGATTACATCAAGCCGGATGTGGTTCATGTGCTTTACAAAGGCCGTATCGTGAAGACCGCCGGTCCGGAATTGGCCTTGGAACTGGAAGAGAAAGGTTACGACTGGATCAAGAAAGAGATGGGAGATGAGTAATATGAAGGCCGAGCAACAATATATCGATCTTTTCGCCCAATGTGAGGATCTGGTATGTCGTCATAGTACGCCGGTGATGAATGCCCTTAGGGCTGATGCCTTGGCGAACTTTGAGCGACTCGGATTCCCCTCCACGAGAAGCGAGGATTATAAATATACGGATGTAGCCCAAGCGTTCGCTCCGGATTACGGTTTAAATATCAACCGGGTCGCTATCCCGGTGAATCCTTATGACGTATTCCGTTGTGACGTACCGAACTTGAGCACATCGTTATACTTTGTCGTGAACGATACGTTTTACGATAAGGAATTGCCAAAAGCGCATTTGCCGGAAGGCGTGTATGCCGGAGGCTTGAAGGCTTTTACGGAGCAATATCCGGAGATCGCTTCCAAGTATTACGGAAAGGCGGCGCCGAGTAGCAAGGATGGTATTATCGCATTGAATACGATGTTGGCTCAAGATGGTTTTGTGGTGTATGTACCGAAAAATGTCGTGGTTGAGCGTCCTATCCAATTAGTGAATATATTCCGTAATGATGTGGATACGATGGCGAACCGTCGTGTTCTGGTGATTATGGAACCTCATTCGGAAGCGAAGCTATTGGTTTGCGATCATAGTATCGACGACGTGAAATTCTTGGCGACTCAAGTGGTTGAGATTTTCGCGGAGGAAGGTGCTCGCTTTGATTATTATGATTTGGAAGAAAGCAGTGTGTCCACGACCCGTTTCTCCTCCGTACACGTAAGGCAGGCGGCCTCGACCAATGTCTTGGTAAACGGTATTACGTTGACGAATGGCTTGACTCGCAACAATTATTATGTGGAACTGAATGGCGAGTATGCCGAGTCTACCTTATGCGGTATGTCCGTTCTGGACAAGGAGCAACAGATGGATACCTATAGCCATATCACCCATGCGGTCCCGAATTGTACCAGCAACGAGTTGTTCAAGAACGTACTGAATGATCATGCCGTAGGTGTCTTCAGTGGACGTATCTTGGTGAAAGAGGATGCCCAGAAGACTGCCGCTTACCAGACGAACCGTAATCTGTGCGCTACCCGTGAGGCCCGTATGTACAGCAAGCCGCAACTGGAGATTTACGCAGACGACGTAAAATGCTCGCACGGTATGACGACCGGTCAGTTAGATGAGAACGCTTTGTTCTATATGCAAAGTCGCGGTATCCCGCGTGACGAGGCCCGTATGTTATTGAGCGTGGCTTTCACTTCCGACGTGATCGACCATGTACGCTTGGAGGCGTTGAAAGACCGTTTGCATAAACTGGTAGAGAAACGTTTCCGCGGTGAACTGGCTAAATGCGCCGGTTGCCGGATTTGTAAATAATCGCGAATAAGAAGAAAACAGTAATCAGACATGGATTATCCCGACGATAATGTAGGGAACCATGTCTGATTTTTTTATATCTTTGGCAGTGACAAATTAAAACCTCCAACTTATGCAGTTAACACACATCGCCCTATGGACGAATCATCTGGAACGTTTACGGGATTTCTATGTAAAGTATTTCAACGGTAAGAGTAACGAGAAATATGTGAATTCGAAAAAAGGATTCGCCTCTTATTTCGTCTCTTTCGAGAGTGGCCCCGCTTTGGAGATCATGCAACGGCAAGATATTACTGAGGCTTACGACAAGGATCATATCGGCTTGGCTCATCTGGCCTTTCATGCGGATAAGAAGGAGCAAGTGGATCAAATGATCGAACGTTTCCGGATGGATGGATACACGATCGCCGGTGAGACCCGCACTTCCGGGGATGGTTACTATGAGGGTGTAATCCGAGATCCTGACGGAAATATAGTAGAGATCGTCGTGGGCGGGGAGCCGGAGATACAAGTAGCTTTATTTCCTCCTTATGAGTTACTGCTGGAAGCCGATCCGGATCGGGAGAAAGTCGAGGCTTACCTAAAGGATTCGGATTGCTTTATCGCTACGGTACGAAATTCCGTTGCCGGCGTGATCGTGGTTCGCAAGGAGGAGGGTGGCAAGGCGGAGATTATGAACCTTGCCGTGGCGGATATCTTCCGTCGGCGAGGAATCGCCCGGAAACTATTACGGCATGTATCTAATAAATGGGCTCCGGCTCAAGATGTCGAGCTTTTGCGTATTTGCACCGGAACCTCAGCCGCCGGCCCGATGATGCTTTATCAACAGGAAGGCTTCGACTTGGTTGCCGTAGATCGCGATTATTTCGTGCGGAACTATGCCGAACCTATCTGGGAGAACGGCATTCAATGCAGGCATCAATTGATTCTTGAAAAGAGATTAAAATAGTATATATGAAAAGAAAATCGGGAGGTTTAAGGCCTCCCGATTTAATTATTAGTAATCTATAAATAGGTCCCCGAATGAAAAATCATCGGGGCTAATGGTATCACATTTCCAGCACGAAAATCCCTTTCGGTGCCAAGGATAATTCGTCTCCCAATGGAATCTCCTTTCCGGTTAATATCTCTTTTCCGGAGGTTTTACCTCGCAATACTTCCGCATAGCGGGCCAACGGTAGGTTCACCTCCTTATCGCTGCCATTCATCAAGACCAATACGCTCCGGCCATCCAGACTGCGCTCGTAAACATAGACACCTTGGTTCACCATGAAATGTTTCATCTTGCCCTTAGCGATTATATCGTTGCCCTTGCGCCATTTCAATAAAGTCCGGAGGAAATTCCATGCGTCATTTTGCACCTCGCTGCGACCGGATGCCTCGAATTGATTCACCTTGTCGCCGGGCCAGCCACCGGGAACATCCAAGCGGATATATCCGTCTCCCTTCTCCTTGGTGCCATTCATCAGCAACTCCTGCCCGTAATAGAGCTGGGGAATACCGGGGATCGTCAACAAGAATGTCACCCCTTGCTTGAACGCGTACAAATCATCGACAGACTTAGGCATGGAGGGAAGAAAACGATCCGTATCATGGTTCTCCAAGAAACGCAATACGTTATAGATATCGGGATATACATAATCATAACACATATGCTCGAAGATCGTATGCAAGCCTCCGGAATACCCAGTCTCCTCATGGAACGCCTTGCTTGCGATACCCATCAAGCGGAAATCCATTACCGATTTCAGCTCGGTATCCTGTCCGAAGTTCAACCGGCTGCCTTTCTGCCAATAAGCGGAACCGATCGTGTAGTTCATCCACGCCTCGCCTACGATGTTATACTCCGGATACTCGTTCATGACCTCCGTACACCAATTCCGCATCATGTCCACGTCGGCATACGGATACGTATCTTGACGGATACCATCCACGCCGCAATACTCGATCCACCAGATAGAGTTCTGGATAAGGTATTTGGCTACATGTGGGTTCTTTTGGTTCAAGTCCGGCATGCTCGGGACAAACCAGCCGTTCAGCATCGTCTCCTTATCATAATCCGAGACGTAAGGATCGAAATAAGCCTCTTTATCGTGGTTGGTCTGCACGTAGTTATCGAGATTATTAAACCAGTCGTGGCTAGGGATATCTTTCATCCAAGGATGATCGCTCCCACAATGGTTGAAGATCATATCCATTACGACACGCATACCCCGCTCGTGTGTCTTCTCGATCAAGCGGACGTAATCCTCGTTCGTGCCGAAGCGTGGGTCTACCCGATAATAATCCGTCGTGGCATATCCGTGATAAGAGCCTCCCTCCATGTCATTCTCCAATACCGGGTTCAACCAGATAGCGGTAACGCCCAGATCTTCGATATAATCCAAATGCTGTTCGATACCGGCCAAGTCGCCTCCGTGACGGGCGTTCGGGCTGTTACGGTCTACCTTATAAGAGGTACGCATCGGGATCTGGTCGTTCGAGGGATCTCCGTTCGCGAAACGATCCGGCATGATGAGATAAAGCACGTCGGAAGAGTCAAACCCCTTGATCCGATCGGCGTTCGGTTTACGGGCCTTCAACTCATACGAGTAATTGAAACTCTTTTTGTCCTTCGTGAACGTGATATCAAACCTGCCGGGCTTGGCCTTTTCCACGTCCAGATAGATCAATAGGTAATTCGGGCTTTCCAACGCTACCGAGCTTTTCAACTGTACGCCGGGATATTTCACGCTAGGGAGATATCCAGCGATATCTTTACCATACACCATCAGCTGGAGTTCCGGGTTCTTCATACCGCTCCACCAGAAGGCCGGCTCGATTTTAAGGTTATCGGCTGAAAGCGTACTGGAAGCGAAAAGGGCCAGTAAAAGGCTCAAGAATAAATGTCTGTTCATGATATATGTTTATTGATTTATATGACAAGGTTGTACATACGCGAAGATAGAAGGATTCCATTGATAATAACACGTTTCCGCCCAGCGAAAAGAGAATAAAAATCACGCGAACGTTTGCGAACCCTCGTAAATTAAGACTATCTTTACTGCCTAAATCTAATCAACTAATTCAAATGATAAAAAGTCTAATTGTATCCATGCTTCTGACAGGTTGCGTTTCCTCCCTGTCCGCACAACAAAGTTTTTGGAAAGAAGATTTCTCTGCCGGGAAATTACCCGACGGCTGGATGATTGTCGATTCGACGAAATCGGCAAAGTGTGAATGGATTGTTACCGATCAGCCTTATCCCGGTTCTTTCCAGTTTGAGCAACAAGCGCCTCCCATCGCCTCTACGAGCCGTGGCTATCATATGCAATTCCGGCCGGGCGTAGTCACCGGGGAGGAGATCACGAAGTGGAATCAACGGGAGGAATACCCGAACGGCTATTTCCAGACCAGCGCTATCGATTGCGCGGGAAAGAACGATGTGGTATTGAAATTCCAGCACTTGTTTCGTTGGAATAATTGGTTCACCGGAAAACGTGCCGGCCTTTGGGTTGGCGTCAGCAACGACGGGGTGAATTGGAAAGAGTATAACGTGATGGATAAGATCCCCGCCGCTACCCAGCTTCACGCCCCGGTGAATGAGGAGATTAACATCAGCGAGGTAGCCGCGAACCAGAAAACTGTCTACTTGCGTTTCTTCTGGCGGGATATCTTCTCTTGGTACTGGATGGTCGATGATATTGAGCTGACAGAGCCTTTCGCGCATGATTTGGCTTTGGAGAAAGTGACCTCACACCAAGAAACCGGGAATACGTTCACGAAGGAAGACGTGTTGAAAGTGAAGCTGAAGAACGTTGGTTCCCAGCCCGTAGACGAGGATTTCACGGTAACCGCCTCCTTGAACAACGGTCAGAAACTAACCGCCACGGTAACCGCCTCCGGGCATCCGATCGCTAAACAAGAGGAATATGAGGTAGCTTTCCCCGCTACCGACCTAACCCAGATGGGCTCCTATAAAATAGAGTTCGCTATCCAATACCCGAAGGATGAGCGTTCGTCAAACAACGTATTAAAAGCGAACCTGTTCGCCGCCCGTATGAACTTGGGTAAGTTGACGAAGTTCAATAAGATCAGCAACACGGAATATGAGTTCGTCTCCGGGTACGCTAAGGTTAAGTTGATGTTTTACCGGGATGATATCTTCCGTATCTGGTTGGCACCGGATGGGGAATATACCAATCCGGCGGCAAACTCGATCGTTGTGGATTATGCGGTAAAGAACCCGAGAGTCTCCATGGCCGACAACGGCAGCTATTATAAGTTCACGACTCCCCAATGTGTCGTACGTGTCTATAAGAACCCTATTCGTTTCGCCATGTATGACAAGAATAACCGTGCCGTGATCTACGAGGAGGCCGAACCACTTGCCTTCGGACTAAAAACGACCCAAACGATGCGCCGTAGCGGTGATGAGGATTTCTACGGTTGCGGTATGCAACAAGGTAATTTCTCATACGCTGGGAAGGAAGCGGATATCGAGGTGACCGGTTGGGATGAAGATCAATCCTCTAACCCGGCTCCCTTCTATATGTCCACGAAAGGATATGGCGTATTCCGCAATACGTTTGCCCCGGGACATTATGCCTTCAACGGCACGGAGATGCTGGGCAAGAGCTATGATGATGGCTTTAAGCTGATGGGCTTCACCAGTCAGTTGACGCATAACGAGAATCGCTTTGACGCGTTCTACTTCTACGGCCCTTCCTTGAAAGACCTATTGAACGACTATACGGATATCACCGGAAAACCTTTTATGCCGGCGATGTGGATGCTTACGATGGGAGACGCCGACTGCTATAACAAAGGGGAACAGCGCACCGGATGGCCTCAATCCACCCCGGACGTAATCAGCCAAGTTGCCGATAAATATGTGGAATATGATATGCCCCGTGGCTGGATCTTGCCGAACGATGGCTATGGTTGCGGCTATGTGAAATTGGATTCTGTCGTGACGGAATTAGGCAAACGAGGCTTCCATACGGGCTTGTGGACAGAGAATGGTGTGGATAAGATTGCCTACGAGGTAGGTAAATGTGGTACCCGCCTGTGTAAATTGGATGTGGCTTGGGTTGGAGAAGGCTATGAGTTTGCCTTGAACGGCTGTAAATCCGCATTCGAGGGTATCGAGAACAATACGAACGAACGGGGCTTCGTATGGGCTGTTTGCGGTTGGGCCGGAACCCAGCGGTATTCTACGGTATGGAGCGGTGATCAAGTGAGCAACTGGGATTATATCCGTTACCATATCCCGACGATCACGGGTGCCGGCCTTTCCGCCATGAACGCCGCTACCAGCGATGTGGACGGTATCTTCGGCGGTTCCCCGAAAACCTATACCCGCGACTTGCAATGGAAGGTTTTCACCCCGATCTTTATGACCATGAGCGGCTGGGCGGATGCCGACCGTCAGCCTTGGGTATATGGGCATCCGTACACGGATATCAACCGTAAATTCTTAAAGCTGAAGATGCGTCTGAACCCGTACGCCTATACCTATTGCCATGAGGCGTATACGACCGGTGTACCGATGGCTCGTGCGATGGTACTGGAATTCCCGGATGACGTGGTTACTCGTGATACGACCACCCAATATCAATTTATGAGTGGCGAGTGGATGATGGTTGCCCCCGTATATACCCGTAAGAACGTACGCGATAGTATTTACTTCCCTGCCGGAGAATGGTACGACTATTGGACCGGAAAGAAATACGAGGGTGGCAAGTGGTTGGATAAATATGAGGCTAAACTGGATATTTGCCCGGTATTTATCCGTCAAGGCGCCATTATCCCGATGTATCCGGATATGAATTATGTAGGCGAGAAACCTGCGGATGTCTTGACCTTGGACTTATATCCCTACGGAAACACCTCTTTCAATTTATATGAGGATGACGGTCTCACCCGTGATTATAAGAAAGGCGAGTTTGCCCGTACCTTGATCTCTGTTTCCTCCCCAAAAGGTGAGAAAGGAACGATCACCGTGGATATAGCGAAAGCGAAAGGAGATTATAAAGGACGTTACCAAGAGCGTACTTACCTATTGGATGTCCGCTCAGAGTCCAGCCCGTCAAACGTAACCGTAGCCGGAAAGCCGCTATCTGCCATCTCCCCCGAAGCGTTCAATGCCGGACAAGAAGGCTGGTACTTCGATGCCTCGGATCGTATGGGAAGGGTTAAGGTACGGACGAACCGCTTGTCTACGAATCAGGATCAGAAGATCATGATAGGTTTCTAATATTCTTATTTTATGACGTATATGAAAACACAATTGACTTTATGTATATCCGGGACATTGCTGCTTGTCGGAATGTCCGGTTGCGAAAAAACTCCGGAGCGTCCTATGAACGTGGTATATATCCTTGCCGATGATTTAGGATATGGCGATGTGGGTTGTTATGGCCAGCAGATTATCAAGACGCCCAATATCGATCGGATGGCGAAGGAGGGAATGTTGTTCACGCAGCATTATGCCGGATGTACGGTGAGTGCCCCTTCCCGTTGCTCCTTGATGACCGGATTGCATACGGGACATACACAAGTCCGGGGAAACCGGGAGATCACGCCCGAAGGCCAACAGCCGATGCGGGAAGATACCTATACGTTGGGTAAATTAATGAAATCGGCCGGTTATACGACCGGTATCTTTGGTAAATGGGGATTGGGAAATCCGGGCTCTGTCTCCATTCCCAATAAGATGGGCTTCGATGAGTTTTATGGGTATAATTGCCAACGGCAGTCGCATTCCTTCTATCCGGATCATTTATGGCATAATGAGGAGAAGGTTCTTTTTCCTGAAAACGAGAACAATGCTTGCAAGACATATTCACAAGATTTGATTCATGAGCAAGCATTGAAGTTCATCCGGGATCATAAGGAGCAACCATTCTTTGCGATGCTTACTTATACGCTGCCTCATGCGGAATTGAATCTTCCGCATGATTCTATTTATAAGATGTACGAGAACTCATTCGAGGAGACTCCTTATATTGGTAAGTTTGATAAAGTGTATGGCGGTTATAACACCTCGGAGAAGCCCTTGGCCTCCTTTGCCGCCATGGTCTCCCGGTTGGATAAATACGTGGGGGATGTAATGGCTGAATTGAAAGAGTTGGGTTTGGATAAGAATACGATCGTGATTTTTACCAGTGATAACGGCCCGCATCATGAGGGTGGAGCTGATCCGGACTTTTTCAAGAGCTACGGACCTTTCAGGGGGATCAAACGGGATGTATATGAAGGAGGTATCCGTATACCTATGGTGGCATGGTGCCCGGGTACGATCAAGGCCGGAGCTCAATCGGATCATATAAGCGCATTCTGGGATGTCATGCCTACGTTGGCAGAGCTTACAGGTACGGTTTTGCCCGAGCAGACGGATGGAATCTCTTTCTTACCAACCTTGTTATCAAAGAAAAATCAACAGGCCCATAATTATTTATATTGGGAATTTCACGAGTTGAATGGCCGGGAAGCATTGCGCTCCGGTAAATGGAAACTAATCCGGCAACCGATCGTGGGTGAAACTATATTGGAACTGTATGATTTAAGTAATGATATACATGAGGATACGAATCTAGCGGAGAAGTATCCCGATAAGGTAAAAGAACTAGTATCCTTAATGGACAACGCCCGTACAGAGTCTCCGTACTTTGACTTTGGAAGAGAAAAGTAGGCGTGCGAGTAGAGGATAAAGTGTAGGCGTAATATCTGTTAGGTAATGATAAAAAAGGCTTTCTTTCAGCGAGAAAGCCTTTTTTTTGTATCTTTGGCTCTCGTAATTTTAAGACAAAAAGAAGTAAGACTATGTTAGACGTTCAAGCGATCCGAAAAGACTTTCCGATCTTGGATCATAAGATATACGATAAACCGCTGATATATTTTGATAATGGCGCTACTACCCAGAAACCTCGTCAAGTGGTAGAAAAGATAGAGAATGGATATTATAACGTAAACGCCAATATCCACCGAGGCGTACATTTCTTGAGCCAAGCGGCGACAGAGGCGCATGAGGAGGCTCGCAAAACGGTACAGCATTTCTTGAATGCCCGTTCCTCGAATGAGATTATTTTTACCCGGGGAACTACGGAATCCATCAATCTGATCGCTTCCAGCTTTACGGATGAATGTATGTCGGCAGGGGATGAGGTGATCGTGTCCGTGATGGAGCATCATTCCAATATCGTTCCTTGGCAGATACAAGCGGCCCGGAAAGGTATTACGTTGAAGGTGATCCCGATGAATGAGAAAGGGGAGTTGAATCTGGATGAGTATCGTAAATTATTCTCGGATAAGACTCGTCTGGTTTCCGTGACTCATGTGTCTAACGTCTTGGGTACGGTAAATCCGGTAAAGGCGATGATCGAGATCGCTCATGAACAAGGCGTGCCGGTGTTGGTAGACGGGGCTCAAGCCGTTCCGCATATGAAGGTGGATGTGCAGGACTTGGATGCGGAGTTCTATGTTTTCTCTGGTCATAAGATTTACGGACCGACGGGTATCGGGGTCTTGTATGGCAAAGAGGAGTGGTTGGATAAACTTCCTCCGTATCAGGGAGGAGGCGAGATGATCGCTACGGTCTCGTTCGAGAAGACAACTTTTAATGTGCTTCCCTTTAAGTTTGAGGCGGGAACTCCGGATTATATTGGTAGCACGGCGTTGGCGGAAGCCTTGCGGTATGTAGACCGGATCGGTATAGAGAATATAGCTGCTTATGAGGATGAGCTTTTGCGATATGCGACCGCTGGATTAAATACGATCGAAGGGATGCGTATTTTCGGACAAGCGGATCATAAAGGAGCGGTGCTTTCTTTTTTGGTGGGTAATATCCATCATTACGATATGGGGATGTTGCTGGACCGTTTGGGAATAGCGGTTCGTACAGGGCATCATTGTGCCCAGCCTTTGATGCATGCCTTAGGGATCGAGGGGACGGTGCGGGCGTCTTTCTCCTTTTATAATACGAAAGAGGAGATCGATACGTTCATCGCAGGTGTGGAACGAGTTCGGAAGATGTTTTGAGTATGATGTATTATATTAAGAAATATCCGTTTTCACTGGCGATTATATTGATCGTTATTTACTTGTCGTTCTTTAAGCCGCCGAGGATGGATGATATCCCTTTATTCCCGGGTGTGGACAAGGTGGTTCATTTCTGTATGTATGGGGGGATGTCGGGTATGCTATGGCTGGAGTTCTTGCGGAATCACCGGAAGTATGAGACGGTATTATGGCATGCTTGGATCGGGGCGGTTTTATGCCCGATCGTTATGAGTGGGATTATTGAGATATTGCAAGAATATTGTACGACGTACCGGGGTGGGGATTGGTTTGATTTCTTGGCGAATACTTGCGGGGTGATCGCCGCTACGGCATTCGCTTGGTTCGTGCTTCGCCCTTGGATTGTGAAGGAGCAAAAATAATGTAAGCTATATATACGATAAATAATAAACTGGGATATGTTATTACCCTATATGGAAACCGGGCGTGTAGAGGCTGGGTGTGATGAGGCGGGAAGAGGCTGCTTGGCGGGTGCGGTATTCGCCGCCGCCGTGATTCTTCCGGAAGATTTTAAGAATGAGGATTTAAACGATAGCAAGCAATTAAGCGAGAAGAAACGGTATAAGCTTCGTCCCGTTATCGAGCGTGAGGCGATCGCTTGGGCGGTAGGTATCGTTAGCCCGGAAGAGATCGATAAGATTAATATTTTGAAAGCCTCTTTCTTGGCCATGCATCGTGCGATCGAGCAATTGAAAGTACGGCCGGAACATTTATTGATCGATGGAAACCGTTTTACCCCTTATCCCGATATTCCACATACGACCGTAGTAAAAGGCGATGGCAAATACCTGAGTATCGCCGCCGCCTCTATATTGGCTAAAACCTATCGGGATGATTATATGAATGAATTGGCCTTGGAATACCCCGCTTATCATTGGCTGGACAATAAAGGTTATCCTACCAAGGTCCACAGGGAAGCGATTCGTACCTGTGGGATCACGCCCTATCATCGCAAGACTTTTACGCTCTTACCGGAGCAGCTTACACTCGGTTTTTAATACGTATATAGGCATAACCTTATGCGTATATACGTATGAGGCTATGCCTATATCGGTGTAGGCTTACACGTATATACGTATCGGCTCGTGCCTATATACGTGTGAAAATACCTGTTTTTATTGTTGTTCCTTTGCTCGGTAAGCCATCGCGTATAGACGCATTTGCTTCACCATCGCTACCAACCCGTTGGAACGAGTAGGGGATAAATGCTCTTTTAATCCTACCTTGTCGATAAAGTAAAGATCGGCATCCAGTATCTCCTGCGGGGTATGGCCGGATAGGATATTGATCAAAAGGGATACGATACCTTTTACGATCACGGCGTCGCTTTCTCCTTGGAAAATAATCTTTCCATCCACATAATCCGCTTGGAACCAAACCCGGCTTTGGCAACCCTCGATCAAGTTACTTTCCGTTTTATATTTCTCATCAAGCGGGGGAAGTGAATTTCCCAGATCTATTAATAACGCATATTTGTCCATCCAATCGTCGAAGACTGAGAATTCTTCGATTACATTGTCTTGAAGTTCATTGATTGTCATTTTATCAGTATTTTATCGATTGTATATTACTTCCAGTACGGTTTGACCGGCAGCTTTTAGAGTCTCACGGTCTATATTCTCCATATTATCTTTTTGAGTATGCCAATAACTGGCGAAACCTGTTTTAGACTCAGGGTCGTAGTTAATGATGTCGATACTCGGGATATTACGTCCGCTAATCACATATTGGTGATCGTCTATGAGCGCTCCGCCGGTGGCGTTAATGAAATATTTGCCATATCCCAGATCGCGGGCCGCGCTCCATACCATCTCGACGATCGGGGCTGCCGCACGTAAGGATTGTTGCTCCTTGAAAAACGTGGCGTTCTTGCCGCCCACCATATCCAATAAGATTCCGTATTCCGCCGTATAATTGGGGACATGCGGATTTTTTGCCCAGAACTGGGTACCTAGGCACCAGCTATCCGGTGTATAATCGGTTACGAATTCCGGCGTACCATAATCCTCCGCATCGAAGAAAATAATATCGATACCGATACCCGGGACTTTTTGTCCGATTTGGCGGGCGATTTCCAATAAGGCACCTACACCACTACCGCCATCGTCCGCCCCGTCCAATGGAGTTCGGTGCTTGGAAGGATCGGGATCGTGGTCCGAATAGGGACGGCTGTCCCAATGCGCGAATAGTAAAATACGTTTACTATTCTCCGGATCAAACGAGCCTATGATGTTTCTCGCTTCCAGCTTCGTTCCGTCGTAGGCGGTCAGTATCGCTTCCTGTTGGTAGACTTTGGCGCCAAAGCGCTTCAATTCAGATGCTAAGTAATCCCCGCATGCTTTATGAGCCGCCGTGTTAGGTACACGGGGACCAAAAGCGACTTGGTTCGCTACATAGGCGTAAGCGCTGTCTGCGTTGAAATCGGGAACAGCTGAGGCGATCGGTTGTTTTTTGATCTCCGGCATATTACCTGTCTCTTTGGTTCCTTTGGCTCCACATGATAAAAGAGCAAAACTCAATAACGCAAAAAATAATCTGATCATAAATCTGTTTTGTTTATAATGTTTTTACGGAGGCAGTCGCTTGAACCTCGTCTAATACACGCATCAAGTTTCCACCCCATATCTTGGCGATATCTTCCTCTGTATATCCTTTCTCTATTAATTTAACAGTGATCTGTATGAAATCGTTGTCACTTTCGCAACCGATAATTCCGCCACCGCCATCAAAATCAGAGCCGATACCTACATGATCGATACCGGCGACTTTCACCATATGATCGATATGTTCGATCGCGTCGGTAAGGCTCGCGTTTTTATAATCCTCATTGATATAGCGGTCGAGCAAGCAAACTTGCGCTACGCCTCCATTTTGGGCAAGGGCCTTTAGTTGTTCGTCGGTCAGGTTACGGTCGTGCTTGCACATCGCCATGGATGAGGAATGCGAGCAGATGATCGGGGCCTTGGACAATTTGATAACATCCCAAAATGACTTCTCAGAGGCATGAGACATATCCACCATGATACCTTGGCGATTCATCTCTTTCACAACCTCTTCACCAAACGGACTTAAACCGTCCCATTCTTTCTTGGTATGGGTGGATGAGTCGCAAATATCGTTATCGTAGGAGTGGCAGAGCGTGATATAATTGACACCCATCGCCTTGAACTTAGCGATATTCGCCAGATCCTTACCAATGCCGTATCCATTCTCTATACCGATAAAGAACGCTTTTTTCCCTTCATTTTTCAAGCGGATGAAGTCTTGGTTCGTAACGGCGATGCCACATAAATCCTTATTCAATTCAGCTTGCTTGCGAATACCTTCGATCAAGCCTGTTACTTTTTGTACGGCTTCTTGTAAAGAGGCCTCATCACGTTTACCTTGTCCGATGAAGGCCGCAAGGAACACCCCGTCTAGTTTCCCTTCTTGCATCTTAGGGATGTTTACCCGGTTACGTTCCCGGTCGGCGATGCTGAATCCGGCACGTTTAAACCAGAAAGGAGTATCGGTATGTGTATCTACGGAAAGGAAATGCTTGTGCATCTCTTTGGCTTGGTGGAAAGTCTCGGCCTTTCCTATCAGATGGTGGAATATCTTTAACATCGTAGTGTCGCCTCCGTAAGTCAATGCTTCCGGATGCCATTGAACTCCCATGATGGATCGATTCGGATAAGCGTCGATAGCCTCGATAATACTGTCGGGCGCATAAGCGGTAGCCTTGAAGATAGGCGCCAACTCCTTGATCGCTTGATGATGAAGAGAGTTTACGGCTAAGGTATCTTTCCCTAGAATAGTGGCTAGCTGTGAGTTTGCGTCAACAAAGACACGGTGTGAGCCATACGAACTGGGTAAATCTTGCCTATGCTTGACAGAATGATCGCCACGTTGTGAGGGGATGTCTTGGTAAAGCGTACCGCCAAACGCTACATTCAACAGTTGCAATCCCCGGCATATGCCTAAGACGGGAATATTTTGGTCGGTAGCCATCTTGATTAGTTTCAACTCATACAAATCGCGTACCGGATCGACTTCCTCCAGCTTTTCCCGAGGCTCCTCCTCATACCATAGAGGGTTTACATCCGCTCCTCCTATAAGAACTAGCCCGTCTAAATTCGATACGATATTTCTGAGTACCTTACCGTCAGTAACAGCCGGGATGATAACCGGAGTTCCCCCTGCCTTTACGATGGATTGGATATAGGTGGCCCCCACCCGGGAAGCACCATTGGAGATACTAGCGGAAATCCCGATCAATGGGGAGAATCGTGCCCGCACGTTTACATCGCAAGAGTCTGTCAACTCATATAGCTTTTTTAAGTTGGGTACCTCCGATCCGGGTGTCTGTGCCTGTGCTCCACATAAGATACTACAGGCGCATATTGCTGTGTATAAGATCTTTTTCATAATATGTAGTTGTTTTCGTTTGCTATTTGTTTGGGAAATCTTGTATAGCGGTCATAACCCTTAGCAAGTTTCCACCCCATATTTTCCGTATATCTTCTTCCGTATATCCTTCTTCTAAAAGTCGGACGGTAATGTTAATCAACTCGTTGGTAGCCGAGCAACCGATCAGTTCCCCGTCTCCGTCAAAATCCGAGCCGATTCCTACATGATCGATACCGATTAAATCCACGATATGATTGATATGGCGGATAGCGTCGCTTAAAGAAGCTTTGTCCTCTTCCTTATTGATGAATCCTTTGTATAGGCAGATTTGGGCGACACCCCCTTGAGCAGCCAGTGCTTTCAGCTGATCATCTGTTAAGTTACGAGGATGATCGCAAAGCGCACGTGCGGAAGAGTGGGAGGCTATGATTGGCGTCTCGCTCACTTCCATTACCTGATAAAAGGTACTTTCCGCCGCATGCGAGATATCAACCATGATTCCTAATCGGTTCATCTCTTTTACCACTTCCTTACCGAAAGGACTTAGTCCTTTCCATTCCTGTTTTCCTCTAGCGGAATCACAAATATCGTTATCCCCATTATGGCATAAGGTGATATAAGAAACTCCCATCTCCTTGAACATCCGTAGGTTCTCGATCTGCTTCCCTAAAGCGTACCCGTTCTCGATACCGAGGCAGATCGCTTTTTTCCCTTGCGCTTTGATTGTTCGGATCTCTTGGGGGGTAGTCGCTATAGCCATCCGGTCCGGATGTAAGGTTTGCTGGCGTTTTACTTGATTCAGCCGTTCTATCGCATACGCTGTCGCTGCCTGTAAGGATGCCTCATCTCGTTTACCTTGCGGGATATAGGCGACCATAAAGGTTGCGTCGATACGCCCTTCTTCCATAAAAGGAAGATTCACTTTCCCTCCTTCTTTCTCCCCGATATTAAATTCACCGGGAAAGATCATCGGGGTATCTGTATGGGAATCGATCGTCACGATCCGTTGATGGATCGCTTTGGCTTTCGCGAAACGGCGGGCATTCTCGATATGGTAAGCGAATAGGGCTTTCATGGCCTCATCCCCTTGCGGAGCCATGGCCTCCGGATGCCATTGTACGCCGAATATCGTTTTCTCCGTATGTTCCATAGCCTCATTGATTCCATCCGGGGCGGTCGCTGTCGCCCTAAATCCGGGGGCGACCTCTTTTACCGCTTGATGGTGGAAAGAGTTGACAAGGATTTGTTCTTCTCCATTGAAAATAGCGCGTAACCGGTTCGTTTCCGGTTCGAGAGTTACCGTATGCGACGGATATTCCCGCGCCAATGTCTGGCTGTGTTTCAATAGCGGGTGATCGGCTTGTGAATGGATGTCTTGATAGACACTTCCTCCGAACGCTACATTCATGATCTGATGCCCTCGGCAAATACCCATGATCGGAATTTGTCGGTTAGCGGCCAAGCGAAACAAGATCAAATCGTATTCGTCACGTAGCGTATCTACGTCTTGCAATTGCGGGATAGGCTCCTCATGCAAATAGAGCGGATTGATGTCTCCACCCCCGCTCATAACCAATCCGTCTAGTTCGGAAACCAGTACGGTCAATGCTTCCAGATCCGTGATCACCGGGATAAGTACCGGGGCTCCCCCTGCGTCCAGCACGGCTTGCACGTAGGTCTCGGCTATACAGGAAAGTCCGTCTCTCCGGTTAGCGGATATTCCTATTCGGGGAGGTTGAAGGCTTTCTTTAGCCGGTATATAATTATCAACTTCTTTGTATAGGGCCTCTAGATTCGGACGACGGACTTTCATGATTTTAAGCATCTATGTTAGCATATGTAGCGTTTTCCTCGATAAACTCGCGGCGAGGACCTACGTCTTCACCCATCAACATGGCGAAGATTTGGTCAGCCTCGGCTGCGTTGTCGATCGTGATCTGCTTTAACGTACGGTTTTCCGGGTTCATGGTCGTATCCCACAATTGATGGTCGTTCATTTCTCCCAAACCTTTGTATCGTTGTGTATGGATCGAGTTCTCGTTGCCTCCTCCATATTTTAAGATGAACTGCTGACGTTGTTGCTCGGTCCAGCAATATTCCTCAACCTTACCTTTCTTACACAAATAGAGGGGAGGAGTCGCCAGATACACATATCCGTTCTCGATCAAGGAACGCATACGGCGGAAGAAGAAGGTCAAGATCAATGTGGCGATGTGGCTACCGTCCACATCGGCATCGGTCATGATAATCACCTTGTGGTAACGCAGCTTCTCCATGTTCAACGCTTTCGGGTCATCCTCCGTACCGACGGTTACGCCCATCGCGCGATAGATGTTCTGGATTTCCTCGCTTTCGAAGATCTTATGATCCATCGCTTTCTCCACGTTCAATATCTTACCGCGCAATGGTAGGATCGCTTGGAAGTTACGGTCGCGTCCTTGCTTAGCCGTACCCCCTGCGGAGTCTCCCTCGACAAGGAACAATTCGCAGATCGCTGCGTCTTTAGAGGAACAGTCCGCCAATTTACCGGGGAGCCCACCTCCTGTCAGCGGAGATTTGCGTTGTACCAATTCGCGAGCCTTACGAGCGGCATGGCGGGCTTGAGCGGCCAAGATCACCTTGTCGACGATTATTTTCGCCTCTTTCGGATGTTCTTCCAAATAATAGCCTAACGCCTCGCCGATCGCCATATCCACTGCACCGGTAACCTCGCTATTACCCAGCTTCGTCTTTGTCTGTCCCTCAAACTGAGGCTCGGCTACCTTGATAGAGATAACGGCGGTCAAACCTTCACGGAAGTCATCCCCTTGAATCTCCACCTTGGCTTTCTCCAATAATTTAGAATCCTCGGCGTACTTTTTCAATGTACGGGTCAGACCCCGGCGGAAACCGGCTAAATGTGTACCACCTTCTATCGTGTTAATATCATTTACGTAAGAGAATACGCTCTCGTTGTAAGAAGTATTATAAGTTAACGCCACCTCGACAGGGATACCCTGCTTCTCGGTAACGATATGGATTACGTCTGGAATCAGTTTCTCTTTAGAACGGTCGATATAGCGGACAAACTCTTTCAATCCCTCATCCGAATGGAATACCTCGGACTTGAATGAACCGTCTTCTTTCAGAACTCGCTTATCTGTCAGACGTAGCGTAATACCTGCGTTCAAGAACGCTAATTCACGCAAACGGGTAGCCAAGATATCATACTTGTATTCCGTGACCGTAAAGATAGAACCGTCCGGCTTGAAAGAGATCGTAGTACCTGTTTTATCCGTATTATCGATAACCTGTACGTCGTGCAACGGCTTTCCGCAAGAGAACTCCTGCATATGTACTTTACCGTTCCTGCGAACTTCCGCTTTCAGATAAGTAGAGAGGGCGTTTACGCAAGATACACCCACACCGTGCAAACCACCGGATACTTTATAGGTTCCCTTGTCGAACTTACCGCCGGCGTGCAGCACCGTCAATACTACCTCCAAGGCTGATTTACCTTCTTTCTCATGAATATCCACGGGGATACCACGGCCGTCGTCGGTAACCGTGATCGAGTTGTCCTCATTGATTACCACGTCGATGTATGTACAATATCCGGCTAGCGCTTCGTCTATGGAGTTATCTACGACCTCATACACTAAGTGATGGAGACCTTTCTCGCTGGTATCGCCAATATACATGGATGGCCTTTTTCGTACTGCCTCTAACCCTTCAAGTACTTGAATACTATCTGCGGAGTACTCTGTAGAAGTATTCTTAATTTCTTCACTCATGAGTTTATCTTTCTTTAAAATCTGTAATTATCTATGTCCTCAAAAAAAATCTAACAAATGTAGTGATTTTTATCGAGATAGCGAAGTGGGGGATGTGAAAATAGCGAAAAAAGGACGGGTATAATAAAAAAGGAGAGAGATAAGCCATGAACTTATCTCTCTCCTTTTGGTTGGTAGCCCATAGGGGAATCGAACCCCTCTTTCAAGAATGAAAATCTTGCGTCCTAGCCGATAGACGAATGGGCCATTAGGTTTAAAAAAGCCGGGCTTATTGAGAGTCCGGCTTTATACTTGTAAAAGTAATTACCTTCTGCTTATGCTAGCGCGTTAACGTGCTTAGCCAACTTAGATTTCAGATTACCGGCCTTGTTCTTGTGGATAACGTTCTTTTTTGCAAGCTTATCCAACATAGAGCATACCTTAGGGAACAAAGCTTGTGCCTCATTCTTGTCTTCAGTAGCGCGCAAAACTTTCATAGCGTTTCTAGCTGTCTTTGCGTAATATCTGTTACGCAAACGTCTTGCGTTTGTCTGTCTGATTCTCTTGATTGATGACTTATGATTTGCCATTTCTCGATCTTCTCTTTATTGTTTTTTAATCCTGTTTATTGTAGCCCATAGGGGAATCGAACCCCTCTTTCAAGAATGAAAATCTTGCGTCCTAGCCGATAGACGAATGGGCCAAAATGTCAAAGCTCTCACTTATAGCGTTCTAAGAAAGTGATTTCCCGATTGCGAGTGCAAAGATAGACGATCTCTCCGAACTGGCAAAACATTTCGAAGGAAAATTTAATACTACTCACTGTTTTAACTTCTCTTTAGAACTTATATCTTCCAGATGAATTTCCAAGGCTTTAACGGAAATATTTATTTCCCAGATACATACACATAACGACGCCGCTAATAGCAATAAGGCTATGCCAAATATCCATGCGGCGAAAATCTGCCACGATACATAAATGAAGAACATAGCGATCACGCAGAGCAGCAAACTGAGTATTCCTAATATTTGCATGGAACGGGTCAGATAGAGCCTTTTCCGCAGGTTCGCTATCTGGGCGATATCCTTGGGGTCATGGGTTTGCTGATGCTTTTCTTTCAAGGCACGCACTACGCTGGCGTATGAAAGGAAGCGATTCGTATAGGCCAGCAATATCAATGATATGGCGGAAAATAATAAAGAAGGGGTCGTTAAGTCCAACATAATTCTATACTTTAATTATATGTATAACGTTAATTTGAGTATCTTTGTTCTTAATCATCGTCGCAAAGATACGAATTATGTTGTGTAAAACGAGGGGGATTGTCTTGCATACGATCCCTTACAATGATAAATATTCTATTATATATATGTATACGGAGGCGTTTGGCCGGGCCTCGTATCTGGTTAGTCGTAGCCGTGGGAAGAAAAGCACGGTGTCGAAGGCTTTGTTTATACCTTTGTCCGTTCTGGAAATGGAGGTGGAGCACTTGAATAAGCGGGACTTGCACCGGATTAAGGAGACCCGCATTTGTTTTCCGCTGAATGATGTTTGTTGTGATCCGGTTAAGAATGTATTGGCGCTTTTCCTCTCGGAGGTTCTTTTTAGGGTCGTGAAAGATACGGAGCCGGATCCCCGTTTATTTGATTATTTATACGAGTCCATACATCTATTGGAGTATGCGGATAAAGGTATCGCTAATTTTCATATGGTTTTCTTGTTAGGTCTTCTCCACCATCTCGGTATTTTCCCGAATATGGAATCGCATAGGGTGGGATATTATTTCGATATGTTGAATGGGGTGTTTACGGATCATATCCCGATGCATCGGCATTATTTAAATAAGGTGGAGAGCGCTTTCTTTTCCCGTTTGCTGCGTATCAGTTTTGAGAATATGTCGCTTTATGGTTTTTCCCGGCAAGAGCGGGTCCGTATTATTCATCGTATTCTTGAGTATTACCGTCTACATCTTCCGGATTTTCCGGAAATCAAATCGTTATCGGTGATGCAAAGCTTATTTGATTGATCTATTTGATGTTATATTAGCTCTTGAAAACACGTACGTGTTTTTTGAAAAAGACGTACATGTTTTTCCGGAAACACGTACATGTTTTTTCGGAAATAATGAGAAGCTTCCGGATAGGCGGGAAAAACATCCGATAACGGTTGCCTATTTGAGGAAAAGATTATACTTTTGCAATCTCAAAAGAGTTGGTCTTGTAGTTCAACGGATAGAATAGAAGTTTCCTAAACTTTAGATCCGGGTTCGATTCCCGGCGAGACTACTTTTATTTCCTCTCTTTTTTATCAAACTTGGTCAAAACAAGTAAGTTGATCTCCTTATTGTTAAACGTTTTTTTGTCTCTTGTATAAAGAGAGAGTAAATAAAATAAGCGTTTTCTTACTGCAGGTTGTTTCTTGTGGTGAGAATATTGTTTATATTTGCGCAAGGTAATCACTAAAAGATGAAACAACAGATAATTAATAAGCTAAGAGGCTTTTTCTCTTTGCAACCAATAGAGAAAGCATGGGTGTTTGGTTCCTGTTCACGTGGAGAGGAGACGAAGGATAGCGATATTGATATTCTGGTTCGTTTTGACTCCCACGCTCGTATTACATTATTCAAGTATGCGGGTATGGTGGAAGCTCTAAGCCAATTGTTGCATCGTAAGGTTGATTTGGTGGAGGAAGGACAATTGAAGGATTTTGCCGTTTCTTCTGTAGATCGGGATAAAATATTGGTATATGAGAGAGAAGCCTAAAGACAATACACGTCTACGGCATATGCTGGAGGCGATAAATAATGTCATTGAGTTCACGACAGATGTGACTTTTGAGGAGTATTCCAGGAACAAGATATTGCGTTTTGCGGTCATCAAGAATTTGGAGATTATAGGGGAGGCGGCTTATTTGATTACAAAGGAATTTCGGGAGGAACATCAAGAGATCGCATGGAATGAGGTCATAGGCATGCGCCATGTGTTAGTGCATGGGTATTATCAGATTCGGGATGAGATAGTGTGGGGAACCATTCAAACAGATCTATTTCCGCTTAAGGATAAGATAGAACGGTTGATCTGTAAATAAGCTCAATGTATTATTTTAATAAGATGATCATGACCGATCCCGCTACCATGATAACGGAGCCAATCAATTTCTTCGTTATATTTTTCTCTTTGAATATACGGTATCCTAAGAAGATACTTACGATCGTAGAGAGTTGGAACAAGGCTAACGCATAACCTACCTCCATATGATCGAATACGTAATTGGTGGTGTATTGCATGGTGCCGATACAAAGGACCAAATAAAAGTAGGAGGAAAGATCCCGTATTTTGATTCGCTTGAATTCTTTGACAAGATGGACCTTGAAAGCGAATAAAAGAGCGAAAGAGAAAATCGCGCCAAACCAACACCAAACAATGAACGAGATGGTGGTGGATGAATATAAGATGATTTTCTTGATAAAGACCGCCTCGATAGCTGTAAGGACCATAGCCCATATCCGGTATTGAATCTCTTTCCGTTTTAAAAGAGCCAAGGAAAAATGCTCATCCATCGTATCCAAAACATAATAGCTCCCATATACGATCAGTGACATTCCTGCGATACCCCATAGGTTTGGGATCTCCCCTAATAAGAAGATACCGACAATAATACCTACTACGGATTTGTAGGAATTGATGGGGCCCAGTACCGATAGATCCCCGCATTGTAAAGCTTTTACTAAGAACCCATTTCCGGTAGCTCCCACGATTCCGGCTAGAATACAATATTTCCAGAATTCGAAAGGCAGCTCAAGCCAGCGAACTTGGATCGCCGGCTTGATACAGAATACGCTCAATAATAGGAATGTCAAGAAGTTGATTAATAAAGGGTGATTATACCGATTGGTTAATTGCTTTTGGAAGACATTACCAAGTGGATTGGATAATACCCTTAATATGACCGCAACAGAGGTGAGTATCATTTAATAGGCTTTAAACGTTACCCATTCGCCATTGTATCGACATTTAAAAGTTCGGCCGCTTATCCATATGTCCTTCAAGACCGTTTGTCCGTCTTCATAGTCCATATAAAGTATATCGGTATAGTAATTGTCCCAGTCCCAGTAGAATGGAATTTCCTCTCGATCTATGCGTCCGCTTGGGTAATGATAAATTCTTGTATCCCATCCTTTCCCATCCGGATTAAATGTAAGTTGCTGCTCACAATCTAAACCGTCTACGACAAACCAATCTGTCCATACATAATTACATAAATCATAGGTGATTTCCTCATACGGATCATAATACGGATCCTCCTCGCAACTACTGAACCCGCATAAGACGGCGATCAATAAGAATATGTTTATTAAATATCTTTTAGCCATAACTCTATACCTTTAAATACTATTCGAAGGTAAAGATACAAATTTAAGGAAAGGATATTTCTTTTTTTTATATCTTTAGCGCAAAATTTTCAGATATATGCAAAAAACATTACGCATTAAGAACGATATTCATGAGCTTTCCATGATGAATGAGTTCTTGGAAGAAGCTGGAGAAGAATTGGGATTAAGCACCGCTTTCATGATGAGCCTGAATCTGGTGATGGAAGAAGCTGTCTCAAATATAATTTTTTATGCGTATAAGGGAGATGTTGAGGATGCCGTAGACATTTCGTTGGTCAGGGAAGGTGGGGAATTGATCGTGACTTTGATAGATCATGGGATTGCTTTCGATCCGACTTTAAGAAAAGACCCTGATATTACTTTATCTGCCGAAGACCGTCCAATCGGAGGGTTGGGTATTTTCTTGATCAAGAAGATTATGGATGAGGTCTCTTATCAGAGAGTAGATGAGCGGAATGTCTTTATCATGAAGAAAAAAATAACCGAATAAAATATAAAGATATGGAAGTAGTTATTGACCAAAAAGGTGAAGAGACTGTAATTAAGATCAAAGGAAGATTGGATACGAATACGGCTCGCGAATGCGAGGAAAAGGTTTTGCCGGTATGGGAGAATCCGGGAGTAAAAGTATGTGTCGATTGTTCTGATTTGGAATATGTGAGTAGTGCGGGCCTCCGATTGTTTTTAATATTACAAAAAATGACGACTGCCAAGAAAGGGTCTTTACGTTTGATCGGTATGCGGAATGTGGTTCGTGAGACCTTTAGTTTGACGGGATTTAACGCTCTCTTCAAGATAGAAGACGCAAAATAAGTGTGAAGGTTAGGAAAAAGGTAGCCGGTGTGTCAAATTTGGCACACCGGCTTTGTATTAATCTTTTAGATCTTTGTCGATGGGGCTATCCCATTTGCCACCGTTTAATATATCAAGGGTGAAGGTATCGTCTGATTCCTTCGGGGTGTAGAGAATCCCAGTATAACGAATAATGTGATTTATGAGAGGCAGGATGTCATTAACCTCTCTTTCCCGGGTTACTTCATTTATCTGATTTTTGGCCGAGAGGTGTGCTTTGAGCATGAATTCCGGAGCCGGGATAAACGTGAAGAAGGAATGGGAGAAATTTGTTTTCCCGATATCAGAGTCGTTAAAAGTGTCGGTTTGTGTATAAGGCGTGTTTTGAGAAATGCCATTCCCAGTGGTTAAGTCAATCTTATTTTGATAATTGGAGACATTTATCGTGAAGCTTTTTAGGGCTTTAGGTACGGCATCGGCGGATATGAACTCTATTTTGCCGACGATTCTTTGTAAGGTGATATCTTTAATGATTCTTTCTCCCGCTTGTACTTCTTGGGTGAGAAAAAGATGAAACGTATCTGATACTTTACTGAATAGTGCGGTTTGTCCGGACACGGAGATATTCTTGTCTGAGTGGGCTAGGAAACAAATATGATAGTTGCCGGAGGGCAGTGAATCATAAATGATCGTGAAATCCGGATCTTGAGGCGTGAATTGCTTATGTTTTACCAGAATGTCCGGTTTTCCGCTTTGGTATACGATATAATCGATCCGGTTGTATAAATTATCCGGATCGATATCTGGTGTAGAAGGATCTTCCTCGGCATCGGGATTTTGGGGAATAGGCTCAGGGATATTCAGCTCGGGAATACTCTTGGTTACGGGGAAGGGTAATACTTCCTTTTGTAAATCGATCGTAAACTGTATGGGTGATAATTCCTCTTGTAGGTCGGGGTTAGGTACTTCCTTTTCCGTTCCATTACAACAACAAAAACAAAGCAGACAGGCGATAGCCACTAATTCATTTTTCTTCATAGTTGATATTTTTGGTAAATGTTTGACGCAAAGGAACGATATATTTTGTGAATTAAAAAATATTAAGCTGTTAAATTGGCGTACGCAGGGTTATTTTTCATAGCTTTGTGAATCAACAATGTAATTACCTTAGTTTAATAAAACGGAATAATACCATGAAACGAAAAATCAGAATGGGAATGGTCGGTGGAGGACAAGGCTCGTTTATCGGGGCCGTTCATCGTATCGCCGCTAATTTAGACGGACAGATCGAGTTGGTCTGTGGATGCTTCAGTTCTCGCCCGGAGAATTCATTGGCTACCGGACAATCTTTATTTTTACCGGATAATCGTATTTACGCATCTTATCAGGAAATGATAGAGAAAGAGGCCGCCCTGCCTGAAGGCGAACGGATGGATTTTGTTTCTATCGTTACCCCGAATCATGTGCATTTCGGTCCGGCCATGATGGCGTTGGAACATGGTTTCCATGTCGTACTGGATAAACCGATGACATATACCTTGGATGAGGCGAAACAGTTACGTGACAAAGTGAAGGAAACCGGAAAATTGTTTATGCTGACTCATACTTATACCGCTTACCCGATGGTGAAGGAAGCTCGGGAAAGGGTGCGTAAGGGTGATTTAGGTAAGATACGCCGTATTTATGTGGAATATCCTCAAGGTTGGCTATATAATGATTGCGCTGATGTTAATAAGCAGGCGGCTTGGCGGGTGGATCCCGGCCGGTCGGGCAAGGCTGGTTGCATGGGGGATATCGGGACTCATGCGTTTAATCTGGCGGAATATATAACAGGGCTGAAGGCCGTGGAATTATGCGGTGAATTGAATACCTTCGTGCCGGATCGTCTTTTGGATGACGATGGAGCGGCATTGATCCGTTATGAGGGAGGCGCGAAAGGGGTGCTGACCGCTAGCCAGATCGCCGTAGGTGTAGAGAATGGCTTGAATATTCGTGTGTATGGAGAGAAAGGTGGGTTGGAATGGCGTCAAGAAGAACCGAATACGATGGTTATGCGTTGGCCGGATCGTCCGGCGGAGATCGTCCGTACTTCCAATGGATATATGTCGGGTATCGCCGCTCATAATTCCCGTACACCGGGCGGACATCCGGAAGGCTATATAGAGGCATTCGCTAATTTGTATCGGAATTTCGCCTTGGCTTTGCAATCGATTCTGGCTGGTGAGGAACCGGCTCCTGAGACCTTGGATTTCCCTTCCGCCGAAGACGGTGTCCGTGGCATGCGGTTTATCGAGACGATTGTAGCTACCGGATCGACAGAGAATAAATGGATAAAAATAATCGACTAAAAATAATACTATATATGGCACGTCCTGTAACATTGTATACCCTCCAGTGGGGAGATTTATCACTGGAAACAGTTTGTCAAAAAGCGAAAGAATTCGGATACGACGGTGTGGAATTGGGACTTCCCGATCATGTGGATGTCCGACGTACGGATACGGCTTATTATCAAGGAATCAAGGATCTGTTAAAGAGATATGACTTACGGCTTTATGCGATCTCTACCCATTTGGTAGGACAGGCTGTTTGCGATAATATCGATGAGCGCCATAAGGCGATCTTGCCGGATTATATTTGGGGAGATGGTGATCCGGAAGGGGTTCACCAACGGGCTACCGAGGAGATGATCCGGACCGCCCATGCGGCAAAGATGCTGGGAGTCGATACGATTGTAGGTTTTACGGGTAGCTCTATTTGGCATTATTTGTATTCATTCCCTCCGGTAACGGACGCGATGATACAAAAGGGGTATGATGATTTCGCCTGTCGCTTTACGCCCATCTTGGATGAGTTTCAGAAACTGGGTGTACGTTTTGCGTTGGAGGTACATCCTACAGAGATCGCGTTCGATACTTTTTCCGCACGCAGGGCCTTGGAGGCGGTAAATAACCATCCTGCTTTCGGTTTTAACTATGATCCGAGTCATCTAGGATATCAAGGGGTGGACTATGTGGATTTCATCTATCAGTTTCCGGAACGTATCTTCCACGTGCATATGAAAGATGTATATTGGAGTGATACCCCCAAGCAGGTGGGTATATTCGGCGGTCATGTTACTTTCGGCGATCCCCGTCGATATTGGAATTTCCGTAGCTTAGGACGAGGGAAGATTAATTTCGAGGAGATTATCCGTGCGTTGAATTCAATAGGTTATCAAGGTCCGCTTTCCGTGGAATGGGAAGATAGCGCTATGGATCGGGAACATGGGGCACGGGAATCTTGCGAATTGGTGAAGAGAGTAGATTTTCAACCTTCCGCGCATGCGTTCGACGCTTGCTTCGGAAAGGAATAAATAAGTATTAATTACAAAAAACACGAGATTCGATGAGTATGAGAAAGTGGATGTTTGCCGGGGCCTTGTTATTGGCCGCCGGCTTGAGTTCTTTGGGATTTGCCCAGAAACCGGGGTTGAAGTTTAATCCGGATAAGAAGTTTAAGATCGTACAGTTTACGGACTTGCATGTGAAATGGCAAGATCCCCGCTCGGACATCGCTTTTGAGCGTATGAACCAAGTATTGGACGACGAGAAACCGGACTTAGTGATTTTTACGGGAGATATTATCTATAGCAAGCCTGCGCTGGAAAATATGCGGAATGTATTGAAGACAGTCTCCGACCGTAAAATACCGTTTTCTATTGTTTTCGGAAATCATGATAATGAACAGGGAGCGACAAAAGAGGAATTGTTGAAAGTAGCCGAAAGCCTGCCGTACAGCTTGACGGCGGATGAGGTCCCCGAAATCTCTGGCGTAGGTAATTACACCTTAACCGTACGTTCCTCTGACGGAAAGAAGGAGGCTTGCGTTTTGTATTGCATCGACTCGAATACCTATTCAACGATCAAAGGGGTAAAAGGATACGATTATATTAAGCGTGACCAGATCGATTGGTATTGTAAGAAAAGCGCTGAGTTTACCCGGAATAACGGGGGAGAGCCGGTTCCTTCTTTGGCTTTTTTCCATATTGCGTTACCGGAGTTTAATCAAGCGGCTTCCGATGAGAATGCCCAACTCTATGGCATACGTAGGGAAAAGGCATGCGCTCCGGCCTTGAATTCCGGCTTATTTACGGCGATTAAGGAAAACGGGGACGTGATGGGCGTATTTGTCGGCCATGATCATGACGATGATTATGCGGTTTGCTGGTATGACGTATTATTGGCTTACGGTCGTTTTACGGGTGGTCCGACGGAATACATCCATATACCAAATGGAGCACGCGTCATCGAATTGAACGAGGGAGCCCGTACCTTCAAGACTTGGATTCGTACGAAAGCCGGTGTAGAGCAGCTTACTACTTATCCGGATTCGTTCGTGAAAGAGTGAGGATCTATATCATTCTGAAAATGATATAAAAACTGTATTCCTTATTGTTAAAGCTCTAAATTATATCTAACTTTGCGGTTGGTTGAAAAGTAAAAACTAGAGTATGAAGAAAATTAGAGCCGCCATCGTAGGTTATGGCAACATCGGGAAATATGTGTTAGAGGCCCTTGAAGCTGCCCCGGATTTTGAGGTAGCAGGTATTATTCGTCGTAATCCGAATGATATTCCGGACGAGTTGAAGGCATACACGGTTACTGATAGCATCACCAAGTTAGATAAGGTTGACGTAGCGGTTTTGGCTACTCCTACACGCAGCGTGGAAGAGCATGCGAAAGAGATTCTGGCTTTAGGCATCAATACGGTCGATAGTTTCGATATCCACGGGGGTATCGTGGATCTACGCCGTTCTTTGGACGCTGTCGCGAAGGCTCATAATACGGTAGCTGTAATTTCTGCCGGTTGGGATCCGGGAAGCGACTCTGTGGTACGTGCTTTGTTGGAAGCGATGGTGCCGAAAGGTATTACTTATACGAATTTCGGTCCGGGTATGAGTATGGGGCATACGGTTGCCGTGAAGGCTATCGAAGGTGTGAAGGCGGCTTTAAGTATGACGATTCCTTTGGGAACAGGTGTACACCGTCGTATGGTTTATATCGAGGTGGAAGATGGATACGATTTCAAGCAAGTGTCGGCTGCTATCAAGGCGGACGATTATTTCGCTCATGATGAGACTCATGTAATGCAGGTTGAATGTGTCGATAATCTGTTGGATATGGGACATGGCGTGAACTTGGTTCGTAAAGGTGTATCGGGTAAGACTCAGAACCAGTTGATCGAATTCGATATGAAGATCAATAACCCTGCCTTGACTGCTCAAATCTTGGTTTCTGTCGCCCGTGCGAGCTTGAAGCAACAACCGGGTGCGTATACGATGATCGAATTGCCGATAATCGATATGCTGTACGGCGAGAGAGAGAACTTAATTAGAAGACTCGTTTAAATAATTGAAAATTGAGAATTGAAAATGGAAAATTGGAGGAAGAGATTCATCCATAGTCTAATTTTCAATTCTCAATTTTCAATTTTCAATTAAAAAGGATTATGCTTGATTTTATTACATGGACTGCCGATCCCGCTATCTTTACTATCGGGTCCCGAGAGATTCGCTGGTATGGATTGGCTTTCGCAATCGGTTTCGCTATTGGCTATATGATTGTAGAGCGGATGTGGAAAAAAGAGGGACTGCCGCCCGCATGGATCGATTCCCTTTTGATTTATACGATGCTCGGTACGGTGATTGGTGCCCGTTTGGGGCATTGTTTGTTTTATGCGCCGGAATATTATTTAGCCAACCCGATTGAGATTCTCAAGATCTGGGAGGGAGGATTGGCTAGCCATGGTGGTACGTTAGGTATAATTATCGCCATTTATTTCTACTCGAAGCGAGTAAGCCATAAAAGTATGTTATGGGCTTTCGATAAGTTGGTGGTTCCGACAGGATTGGTAGCCGCGATGATTCGTCTGGGAAACCTGATGAATCATGAGATTTACGGTCATTCCACTGATTTGCCTTGGGGATTTCGTTTTATCGATAATTTACACGCATGGAGAATGGGGGCGGAGCCTATTTTTACCGCTCCGAGCCATCCGACGCAATTGTATGAGGCCGCTTGCTATCTGGTGACGTTCGCTATCTGTATGTGGCTATATTTCAAGAAAGAGGCATGGAAAAAGCAAGGACTTATCTTCGGCGTATTTATGATATGCGTATTCGGGTCTCGTTTCTTCATCGAATTCGTGAAAAATGACCAAGAGCCTTTCGAGGCTGGAATGATGTTGAATATGGGGCAATGGCTAAGTATCCCGTTTGTTTTGGCAGGGTGCTGGTTTGTCTGGAGAGCGCTAAGAAATGGAAAATTAAAGATTGAAAATTGAAAATTAGAGAGCACACGCTTCGTGATTTTCAATTTTTAATTATCAATTATCAATTAAAAAAGATGTACAAGTTAAAAGAGATTGCAGATAAAGTTTATTATGTAGGAGTTAATGACCGTCAAAAGGCCCTCTTCGAGAATATGTGGCCGTTGCCATACGGCGTTTCCTATAACTCGTACTTGATCGTAGACGAGAAAACCGTGTTGATTGATACGGTAGATGTTTGTTACTCAGATATTTTCTTGAAAAAAGTAGCGGATGCCTTAGACGGACGACCTTTGGATTATCTCGTGGTAAATCATATGGAGCCGGATCATGCGGGTAGTATCCGTTTGTTACGTCAGCAATATCCGGACGTACAGATTGTCGGAAACAATAAGACTTTCGGAATGCTGGATGGATATCATGGCATCAAGGAGGGCTTATATGAGGTGAAAGAGGGGGATACCTTGCATACGGGCCGTCATGAGCTTGTCTTTTATATGGCTCCGATGGTTCACTGGCCGGAAGTGATGGTTACTTATGACATTACGGATAAAATCTTATTTTCCGCGGATGCGTTCGGTACGTATGGTACCTTGGATGGTGGGGTGATCGATACGGAGATGAACGTGGAACATTATTGGGAAGAGATGATTCGCTATTACTCCAACATTGTCGGAAAATATGGAAGTCCCGTACAAAGGGCATTACAGAAGCTTTCAGGCTTGGATATCCAGACGATTTGCTCTACCCATGGACCTGTTTGGCGTGAATACGCGTCGAAAGCGATCGATATCTATGACCGTATGAGCCGCTACGAAGGTGAGGAAGGCGTGGTTATCATTTATGGCAGTATGTATGGTAACACGGAGCAGATGGCTGAGGCGATCGCCGCTTCTTTGGCTGATAATGGCATTAAGAATATCGTGATGCATAATGTTAGCAAAAGCCCTTCTTCTTATATCTTGAAAGATGTGTTCAAATATAAAGGAGTGATCGTAGGTAGCCCGACTTATAGCAATCAATTGTTCCCGGAGGTGGAAGCCGTGTTGAGTAAGATCGAGTTGCGTGAGGTGAAAAATCGTGTTTTCGGCTATTTCGGGTCTTTCACATGGGCTGGAGCCGCCGTGAAACGTTTGGCGGCTTTTGGCGAGAAGATGAAGTGGGAGACGGTCGGTGCGCCGGTTGAGCAGAAGCAAGGTTTAAGCGCTACTAAATACGAGGAGTGTTTAGCTTTGGGCAAGGAAATGGCTGGGAAATTGAAAATGGAGAATTGAAAATTGAAAATTCTCAAGACTCCGTAGTCAAGAGATAGATAAAGACGAAAGTTATTAACAATAGATCTAATTTATAAACAAGAAAAGCGAGAAGCGTAGATTGGAAATCCTTTCATTTTCAATTTTCAATTTTCAACTTTCAATTAAAAAGTAACGTTATGAGATTAATTATCGAACCTAATTACGAGCAACTCTCAAAATGGGCTGCCAATTATGTAGCAGCGAAGATCAAAGCCGCGAATCCTACCGCTGAAAAACCATTCGTACTGGGCTTGCCTACCGGATCTTCTCCGCTGGGTATGTACAAGAACCTGATTGAATTGAACAAGCAGGGGGTTGTATCGTTCCAGCATGTGATCACTTTCAATATGGATGAATATGTCGGTCTTCCGAAAGATCATCCGGAAAGCTATCATTCTTTCATGTGGAATAATTTCTTCAGTCATATCGATATCAAACCGGAGAACGTTAATATCTTGAATGGTAACGCCGAGGATTTGGAAGCAGAGTGCGCGTCGTATGAGGCTCGCATGAAAGCGGTCGGTGGAGTAGACCTGTTCTTGGGTGGTATCGGTCCTGATGGCCATATCGCGTTCAACGAGCCGGGTTCATCCTTGAGTTCTCGTACACGTGTCAAGACGTTAACTACGGATACGATTATCGCTAACTCCCGTTTCTTTGATAATGACGTGAATAAAGTTCCAAAGACTTCAGTAACGGTTGGTGTAGGTACGGTTCTTGACGCTAAGGAAGTATTGATCATGGTAAATGGTCATAACAAGGCTCGTGCGTTGCAACAAGCCGTTGAGGGCGCTGTGAACCAAATGTGGACAATTACCGCCTTGCAGTTGCATCCGAAGGGAATCATCGTTTGCGATGAGGCGGCTTGCGCGGATCTTAAGGTAGGTACTTATAACTATTTCAAGGATATCGAGAAGGATCATCTTTGTCCTTGTTCATTGCTGAAATAAATGAATCCCAGATAGGGCTTTCTTTGAATGCCCATCGTAAGGAGTTAAGAATGCCCATTGTAAGGAGTTTACGATGGGCATTCTTATAACCTTACGATGGGCATCGTTGTTTTTGGTGGCTGCCGGCTGACTTCCTCATAGAAGATATACTTCACTGGTTAGAGGATATATACTTCTCCTGTCAGAGGATATATACTTCATTGACAAAGTCAGTACTACTTACTTTTTTGCGTTCTTGACGTAACGATCCAGCCATTGGTCACATTCATACAATAGATGAAGGATGTTTTCCTTGGCGGCGTAACCATGACTTTCGTAAGGCAATACGATGTAGCGTGCGGTCGCTCCGTGACCTTTCAAGGCGCTGAACAAACGTTCGGATTGGATCGGGAATGTCCCGGAGTTATTATCCATCTCGCCGTGTATGATCAACAAGGCACCATGCAATTTATCCGCGTACATGAATGGAGACATCGTGTTGTATATTTCCGGTACTTCCCAATAAGTTCGGGTCTCTGTTTGGAAGCCGAACGGGGTAAGCGTACGGTTGTAAGCTCCGCTACGTGCGATGCCGGCTTTGAAAAGTTTGGTATGTGTTAATAAATTCGCAGTCATGAAAGCCCCATAGGAATGTCCTCCTACGGCTACACGATTCGGATCGCCTACACCCATCTCGGAGATAACTTTTACGGCCGCCTCGGCGTTCATTGTCAATTGCTCGATGAAGTCATCGTTAGGTTCCGCTCCCTCGCTGGTACTAACGATCGGCATCTCTACGTTTTCCATTACGCAGAACCCGCGTAAAACCCAATAGACGGGAGAGCCATAGTTGATATTCGTAAACATGTATTGAGAACCTCGTACCTGCGAAGCCTCGGCCTTGCTTTTATATTCTCTCGGATAGGCCCACATTAAGACGGGTAACGGGCCGTCTTTCGCTTTATCATATCCGGCAGGGAGGTATACGGTCGCTGTTAGATCCAAGCCATCCGCGCGTTTATACTTGATCTTTTGCTTGCTGACGTTTGCCATGGCCGGGTATGGATTGGCGAAATGAGTCAATTGAGCGAATTTTCTCTTTTTCAAGTCACGAGAGCAGAGATTCGCCGGCTCTGTAATGGATTGACGCGAAGTGATCAATTGAAGCTTTTCCGGATTCGCTACCTTTAGGATGGTCTCATAGTATCCGTCCTCGCAGCGCCAAAGTTCCGTATTCTTTTTTGTTTTCAAATTATAACGACTAAGGTAAGGCATATCTCCTTTAGGAGAGGCACCTTGGGCAAGCATCAATAACTCATTGTGGGCTTTATTGGTATAAACGATATATTTACCATATGCGTTTTTAACCGTAAGTGGATTTCCCGGATTGTTGTAATTATCGTCGGTGGATACATCGAATAATAGAACCGGAGACTCTGAGGAGCAAGGCTTAAAAGTAAAGGTCCTGTTTTTGCGAGTCTCCCGGGAGGTTTCGATCAGTAAAGCGAAAGCGTCATCATTCCACAGGATGTTGCGGAAACGTTTCTCGGTCTTTACGACTTCTTGTTTCTCGCTGTTGAACGGATAGCTTATTTGGTAGATAATATCCATGAAATCGGTCTTATTTTGCTTAGGATCTCCTTTATCTTGCGCTTCCGTCCAGTAAACGGTAGCCGGTAGATCCGATCTCCATCCGAATTGACGGGGATAAGGCGAGGTCGTGTCATATCCCATCGGTATATTAACGGTTGGATTATCCGCTAACGTATAAATGGAATTACCTTGTAAGTCGATAACCTCGAACTTTTGTGGGAAGTTATATACCGGTACTTGATAGGAATACGGACGATGAACTGTCGCGATAAGTAGCAAAGATTTATCCGGGGATAATGAAAGCGTATTGCCGTAGATTGCCGGTTTCCCGATCTCGTACACGACACCCTCTTTGACGCGTACCAATTGAGCGGTGAAGTAATAGTCGAATAATTGCTCGTCGTACGGATTTTTCAGCAAGTCTTGATAGGTACGGGCGGGCATCACTTTTCCTGTGCTTTCTTGAATGATGGGACCGGATGGGACAGCCGGTTTCATGGGTGCCTCACCCCTGTTTTCCGGAACCATAAGCGTGATAAACTCATTGTCGTTTATCCATAAGATCTCCGCTCCACTTGTCGCGTTGATTTTGCGGGGACTTACTTTCCGGGCTGCGGGCTGTTCCGGGGTACAGGTATAAAGGTATACGCCATCCGATTCTTCCACGAATAGAGCTACCTTGTTGGATGAAGGAGAGAATGAGGCTTCCGTGATTACCGCGTTGTCAGGAATTCCTTCTATCTTGATTTCCTCTTGAGTGGCGATGTTCATCAAGCTGGCACCCGTATATTCGGCTTGCCGGCTCGTATTGAATGTCTCGGGGCTGATACGCATTCCCGCTAATTTAAGCTCCTGTTGCGCAAGCTTGGCGATAGATCGGTACGGGGAACGCTCTAACTGGAGTGCCCACTGATTGTTATCACTAATTCGGATGATAGGAGAAAGCTTGGCCAAGGCCACTTCTTCTATTACGGCTGGAGGCCTTTGGTAATTGGTCTCTTGTGCCATTCCCGGGCTGGCTAGAGCCAAGGATAGTAGGGCGGAGAATAGACAGTTTTTTTTCATAAAGCACAAAAATATTAATATAGAACTATTTTAAATCAAAAGGGCTAAGTTCATAGGAGTCAGAACTTAGCCCTTTGTATAGATTAAATGTAATCAGCGAGAAGGATTGTTTTTTTCTTCCCGTTTGAATACTGTGTTATAATTCATTCTGTTCCATTAATGGGTTTGCATCCATTTCTGTTTGAGAAATGACTATCTCCCACTTTTTATCGCCGGCAGGAACATACATGGTTTGACTAACAGCCTCGTCATGGTTAGAATCTCTACGATCTAAGTCCATATTCAAACGTTTTAAATCTGTAAAGCGGAAACCTTCGCCCCATAACTCTATACGGCGTTGTGTAAGGATTTCTTCCACTAGTGCATCGCCAGTATTAGTAGAAATCTTGTACTCTGGATCACGTGTTGTCGCAAATTCAAATAAAGTTTGCTTAGCCTCAGCTTCCTTCTTTGAGCGTGCCTCAGCTTCCGCTTTGATCAAATACATCTCAGCAAGTCGCATATACACTACATCTCCAACAGGGGTATCGGATGACTTTGCAGTGAACTTTCTGTTTTGATACTTATAGGTTGCGAAACTATCATTCGGACCAGACTCTTCACCTGTCGGATCCCACCATTTTCTACGAATATCTGTTGGTGATATTTTAGCATATAGACGATCTAAAATACATTTAGGACTTTGACGGATATGAGACGAATTAAAATTCCATGACATAAACGCAAAGAATGAATAAAAATAGATTGTTTGGTCATCATACATGATAGAGGCCCACATCCACTCACTATTTTCCTTATGATCTACGAAACCTTTCAATAATTCTTCTCCCGACTGCAGCTTGCGTCCATTTGCTTGTGCTGTCTGAATAGCAAGGGCAGCATATTCCGCGGCAACTTTCCAATTCTGTTGAACCAATGCCATTCTGGCCTTGACTCCATAGGCAACCTCCAAAGAGAAATGATTTACATTCTCAGCTTTATATTCTTTTAGTAATTCAATCGCTTGATCTATATCTGCGTTTGCTTTCTCGTATACTTCCTCTACCGTATTCCGGGCAATATCCTTGATACCGGATGTTTCGTTATAGGGAACACCTAATTGATTATTCGTTTTATCTCCATCGTAACGTTTTCCATATAATTGAACAAGTTGGAAGTGAGCCCATGCCCGGTAGCATAATGCTTGTCCTTTGATACCAGCCCGCAAAACCTCGTCTTCACCTGTTGCATTATCAATGGATTCAAGGATTAGGTTTGCATTGGATATCAACTTATAATAGAACGTAAAAGGATATTTACTGAAGTGAGATTTCGTATTCCGGTGATCAATCCAGCGAGATTCCCCAACGAACCATCCATTTCCTGTAGATGGGTTTATCAAATCCTCTCCAAGCATATCTCTCTCGATGTTCATGGAAGCCTCACCTCCTTGGCTTTGGCGACCATATTGGATATACATGGCACGATGCGTTCCATTCAATGCGGAGTATAGATTGTCAGTTGTTGCTAATACCTCATCTTGAGGAGTTTTATTGGTGGGTGCTGTATCCATATAGTCACTACCGCAAGAAGTCAAAGATGCCATTGCGATAAGTGCTGCTATAGCTGTATATTTAAATTGTTTCATATATTCTGAATACTTAAAATTATTATTACAATGTAACATTTAAAGAGAACGTAAATGTCCTAGATGGTAAATAAGCATTATTGCTTAAACCATTAAATTGCTGTTGAGGGTTCATTCCTTTTAATGCTGTGAAGGAATAAATGTTCTCACCGCTAAATGATAAGCGTGCGTTTTGGAGTGTAAACTTACTTACAAAAGACTTCGGAAGGTTATAGCCCAAGCTTAATGATTTTATATTGAAGCAATTAGAGCTGAATAACCAACGGTCAGATTGTGCGTTGAAGTTTGTTGATTGACCAGCGTCTAAACGAGGGACATCGGTAATGTCACCAGGTTTTTGCCAGCGATTCAAGATATCTGTATGTAATGCTTGACCAAAACTGTTGACACTCATCAAGCTCAAATAACTAGAGTTATAAGTCTTTCCACCTAGTTGGTAGGTAAATACCGCTCCAAACTCGAAATTCTTGAATCGAAGATTCGTATTGATACCACCATATACTTTAGGAATAGCACTTCCTGCGTAGTGATATTGTGCTAGCGCCTGATCTGTTGTAAATCTTTCACCATCTCTTTCGAAGCAAGTCTTGTCATTCCACTTAATACTTTTATCAGCATCGTTGAAAGTATATAAAGCGGAACCCGTTTGAGGATCTACTCCTCTATATTCTTTTAACCAGAACTCATAGATCGAGTGTCCTACAGATAACTTTTTTGTGCCATCTATGATCTCCCCGCTAGGTAAACTCTTGATTTTATTTTTCACAAATGTAGCATTTGCCCCGATATTCCAAGTCCAGTCTTGGTTCTTGAGCGCTACGACATTTAAATCAATTTCAACACCTGAGTTTGCTACCTTACCGATATTTTTCCAGATGTTCTCCACTCCTGATGTAAGAGGAGCTGGAACTTCAAATAATAACTTATCGGATTGTTTGTTGAAATACTCAACACTACCAGTTAATCTATCGAATAGACCAAACTCAATAGCAACATCCGAGCTAACCTGAGTTTCCCATGTCAAATCTGGGTTACCGAATTTGTAGAATAATACACCCGATTCATTACCATTGGCATATCCCAATTTATATAATGTATAATATGGATAGAAGTCTGGGTTTTTATCTTCATCTAAAATAGCGTCGTTACCAGTTTGTCCAAAAGAGCCGCGAAGTTTTAAGCTATTGATCCATGTAAAATCTTTCATAAAGTCTTCTTGATCGATTCTCCAAGATAAACCAGCTGACCAGAAATTACCCCAACGGTTTTCTTCTGCAAAGCGAGAGGAACCGTCTCTACGATAGGAGACCGAAGCATAATATTTGTCTGCGTAGTTATAATTCGCACGAACGAAATAACCTTCTTTGCGATATTTGTCTGTATAAGAACTTAGGTCGTTTACGGTTTTAAAGTTGTCATATTCAAGTAAGCCCTCAATCGCTTGTCCTTGACGCATGCCATAGCTATATTCATATTGATAAGAATAATTCTCGTGTCCCAATAAGACATCAATATTATGCTCACCAAAAGATTTCACGTAAGATAACAATTGATTGAATGTAACAGTTGATTTTCTTATATCACGTTTACTAAGACGTCCGGATCCTTGTCCATCGCCTACCAGCTGATTGTCATATCTTGTGAATTTCTCATTCATGTTTTCCAAAGAGGCATTAATCGTAGCCTTGAAACCATCGAACAAATAGAATTCCGCATAAGTACGGCCGTTTATTGCGTCACGAGTTAATTTTCTATCATTGAATTCAGTCTCGGCAACGATATGTCGACCAGAGGAAGCACCAGAGCCACGAGTACCCATATAATCATATACTTTATTTCCTTGAGAATCTAAAATATAAGCACCTGTTTCCATATCATGCTCATGAATTGGATAAACCGGACCGATATTACGTGTGAAGTAGAATGGATTTACATATCCGCTGGAGTTATCTACCGTGTTCGCTGTGGAAGAGGTAGAACGAGTCGCTGCTAGGTTGAACCCTGTCTTTAACCATTTTGTAGGCTTCATATTTACATTGGCACGTCCGGAGAAACGTTCGAAGTCAGACTTAATGATGTAGCCGTTATCTTTTAGGTAACCTAAGGATACATAGCTATCACTTTTCTCAGTACTTGTGCTATAGGATAGATTATATTCTCCTCGGTAACCTGTACGAGTCATGGCATCTTCCCAGTCCATATCATCTCCCCATAATAACTCAGTTGCCGCAGGGTTTAATTTACCATCCGCACCAACGATCTCATTACCATTCACACCCTTGAACGGATTATATTTAACCAAGCTGTAAGCGTCTTTCGCAGCCTTTGGCCCAGCGTAATCCGCTGTTTTACCTGCTGTTAAATATTGGTTATATTTTTGTTCCCACATCAAAGGATAATAATCCCATACATCTACCCGGTCATATTCTTTGATTGAACGTCCGCTAAAACCTTGGCTGACATTCAAGGAGATTGTTGGTTTGCCTGTTTTTCCTTGCTTGGTAGTGATTAAGATAACACCATTACCGGCACTTGAACCATACAAAGAGGTAGAGGCTGCATCCTTTAAGATTGTCATATTTTCAATATCAGCAGGGTTGATGTCTGCGATCGATCCGTTATAGATGCTACCATCTACCACATAAAGGGGATCAGAAGAGGCATTTACTGTACCGAAACCGCGGATACTGATCTTTGGAGATTCTCCGGGTTGCCCATTGGATGATGTCACTTGAAGACCTGGTGCTGCTCCTTCCAACGCTTGTATAGCGTTATTTACAGGGCGGATGTCTAGATCTTTAGCTCCTACCGAAGAAGCGGAGCCTGTGAAAGAAGACTTCTTCGCTGTACCGTAAGCAACTACTATCACATCATCTAGCTCTTGAGCATCTGATGATAATGAGATTTTCATGTTAGGTTGTGCCGTAGTTTCTTGTGTTTTTAAACCAACATAAGAAATGATCAACCGTGCATTCTTCTGAGTTTCCAACTCGAATTTACCGTCCAAGTTTGTGATGGTACCAACAGTGGTTCCCTTTACTACGACAGATGCGCCGATAACAGGTTCTCCATCGTCTTCATTGATCACTACACCCGTCACCTTCATTTGTTGGGCGACCATGCATTGTATTCCCAGAAAAAATGAGAGTAATACAAGCGTTAATTTGTGCTTCATAGAATGAATTTGTTTGTTAATTAGACACACATTATTTTTTCGAGAGACCATAGTCTGCACAGAACTATGCTTAAAAACATAATTAACAGACAGATAACTATGATCAAAAATTCCCCTGCCAGCTATCATAATGCAAGAACTCACCCAGTAGAACCAAATTGGATTTGGCAATATCAATCAATATTATATTAGTTTTAGAATGTTTTATAACAGTTTGCTTTTTTATAATAAAAATTAGTATATTTGCGGCTGTGAATTTCTAGAGTCTTGGTATGTACATTTTTTGATAAGTATTTTAACTGTAGTTCTGTGCAGACTAAATGCATTAATGAATGCTGAAAGGGAAGATGTCCATAAAGGACGTCTTCCCTTAAACTTTGTGTGTATAATGAAAAAATGAAGTGTTAATTAACGTTTATAAACGGATAGGGTTGCCATTATAGAAGTCTAGAATCTTCGTACGGAAGATAAAATCATATTTGGCCTGTGCTTGTTCCGCTAGACTTTGTGCGTATTTTGTCTTTGCCTCATTAAATTCAAAGACAGTGCTTTTACCTGCGTTGTAACGCTCTTGGGCATAATTGAACGCTTCCTTGCTCGCCGTGACGGATTTGTCGGAAGCCGTATATTTCTCTTGGGAAGCCGTTGCGTTGTAGTACGCTTGCTGGATTTCCTTGTATAATGTTTTCTTTGTATTTTCCATCAGCAATTCCCGGTTGATAATGTTGATCCTTGCGGTACGAACGCTATTGCGTACTTGGAAGCGGTTGAAAAGTGGAATACTCAATGAGAATCCGACGATCTTTTGCCCATTCTGCTTAAACTGCTCGCTAAAGGAACGCATATCGGCAAATTCACCTCCGGAAGTAGAATGATAATATCCATTGCTGTAACTAGCCCCGAAATTTAACTTGGGGTAATAGCCCGCTTGCGCGACACGCAACATTTTCTTTTGGCTCTCTAGCAAATACTGTTGTTCCTTGATCTGAGGCTTGAACGTAACCGCATGATCGTAAATGTTTTCCGGAGGTAGGATACTGCTCATATTATCAGCCACCGCATCTTCAATTACAGGAGTCTGTATATCGAAACTCTGATCGCTTCGCTCTAGTTCCAGACTTTGCGCCAGATCCAGTAAAGCGAGGTTCACATTGTTTTGCGACTCGGTGAGCGTGACCTCATCTTTCGCTAATTGGGCCTTGATATCATACAGTTGGGAAAGAGGCACCTTTCCGGCGTTCACCATGGCCTCCGTTTTATTCACCTGCTCTTTGTCTAGTTCCACTTGCAGTCGCGCTATTTTCAGTAGCTCTTTATTATAAAGTACTTGCAGGTAGTAGGAAGCTATATTGATGGATAGGTCTTCTCTCGCCTTATTCAAGTTCTCGATAGACGCTTTTAGATCAAGTTTGCGGGCGGCGATATCGTTCGGTATTTTTAACCCGTCAAATAAAGGCATGTCCAGATTGATCCCCAATGTGGAATTGGCGGCGTTCTGGTCCACGATCACCCCGGATTTAGACGTGGAGCGTCCGAACTGGAAGCTCTGTCCAAGACTGCCATTTAGGGCCGGGAGCCAACTGTATTTGCTGGTATGTAAGTCTACCTTTCGGCTTTCCTGTTCCTGCTCCTTTTGCTTTAAGTCGATATTATGCTCGATGGCATATTGGATGCACTCCTCCAGACTCCATTGCTTCACCGCATCCTGAGCGAAAACATAGTTTCCGGACAGGAGGGAAGCGATTGCCAGTATATATAAGTTTCTTCTCATCATACAATCTTTCTTTTATTTCTTATTCGGGTCAATAGCTGCGCCCCGGACTTTATCGGTCGCGGCCAGTCCTTCTTGAATCTCGATCTTGATACCGTCGGACAGACCTACCTTTACAGGATGCTTCTCGAAGACTTGTTCCGGTTGCTCTTGTTTAACTAACTGAACGAATGCGGAATCCCCTTGGAACTCAACCGTACTTTCCGGGATCGTAAGCACGTCTTCCGCACGTTTTAGCACGATCTCGGCGTTGGCGCTATATCCCGCACGGATGAAAGCATCTTCGGGGATCGTTACGGCCGCCTTGATCTCAAATTGAATAGCTCCATTCTTGTCTACTCCCTTGGGCGATACATATTCCAGCAAAGCGTCGAATGAACGGCTTTCCATGGCGCCGACGGTCAATTTGATCGGCATTCCCTCGTGGATGCGTCCGATCTCGGTCTCGTCTACGTTTCCTTTGAAGATCATGTCGTTCATATTGGCTACGGTAGCGATCGTCGTACCATCATTGAAATTATTCGCTTGAATAACCGAGTTACCTACTTTAACGGGGATGTCCAAGATCATACCGGTAATGGTACTACGGATTTGGGTCGTACTGGCTACGCTGGAGTTCTTGGCTATACCGTCGCGGATGATCTCCAAGGCACTTTGCGCGTTATCCTTTTCCTCCACGGCTTTCAGGTAGTTCGCTTTGGAAAGGTCGAAATCTTCTTGGGCGATAACACCTTGCTTAAATAATTGCGTATCCCGCTTATAAGTCTCTTCCACTTGCTTTAAAGAGATATTGGCAAGGTTCACACGCGATTCGGCGCTGTTGAGCTGTACCATCTCGGGGATTACCTTGATAATGGCGATAATCTCTCCCGCTTGGACCATCTGCCCCGCTTCTTTCTTCAGCTCGGAGATGATACCGGAAATCTGCGGCTTGATCTCCACCTCGAAACGAGGCTCTACGTTTCCGGTAGCGACCGTCTTGGTTTCCACATCCCCTTTTTCTGGGGTTACGATCTCATAAACGGTGATGACCGGTTGCGCTTTCTTCCATAAGAAATAGAATGTACCGATTACCGCTGCTCCCACAAGTACTAATAAGATGATACGCAGGATCTTTTTTACAATGCGATTCTTCATGATTATATAGTTTTATTAATTGACAATTGTTGTTTATTCTTCTCGTATGGCATCTATCGCCTTGATCTGCATAGCTCGCCATGCGGGGATCAGCCCGGCCAGCAGACCGCTGAATAATAAGATCACCGTGGCCGCTACCGCGATCTGGATGCTTACCTCCGGATGCTCCATCATGGTTCCGTTGGAAGCCGGCTGGGCACTCATGATCTTATCTACCAGATCGAGCAGGAATACCCCGGCGCTTAACCCCAACAAACCCGCTAAGGCTGTAAGTAGCAGACTCTCGCTCATGATCTGCGAGATGATGTTCCAAGGTTTCGCTCCGATAGCCCTGCGTACGCCGATTTCCCGGGTACGCTCCTTAACTGTTACCATCATGATATTACTTACACCGATGATACCCGCCAATAACGTACCCATACCCACGAGCCAGATCAAGATGTCGATACCGATAAATAGCATATTGAAGGTCTCGAACTGAGCCGCCAAGTTGATCACCGTCACGGCCTGCGGGTCGGTAGGAGAGATCTGGTTCTGGCTCTTTACGATATCCTTGATCTGTGTGATCACCGGATCGATCTTATAGCCGGGTTTGGCGCTCACGCACAAGAAGTGAATGATATCCCCTTGGTTCAGCGTCTGTTGCATGGTGCTGAAAGGGAGGAATACGCTTTCCTCGGCCCGTCCGCCGATATTGACGCTAGAAGCCCGTTGTTTTGTGACGCCTACCACTTGGTAATAAATCCCGTTTACCCGGACATATTTTCCGCAAGGATCGCTTCCCTTGAACAATACCTCGTTCACCTTGGCGCCGATCAAGCAAACTTTCCGCTTCTCGATCTCGTCGATCTCGTTTAGTAACCGCCCGTAATAAAGCTGTTGGGTCTCGATCTTGAAATAATCGGGCTGCACGCCTTTTACGTTATAAGTACCGCTTAATTGGCCGAAAACGATATTCTTGTCCGAGCGATCTCCCCAGATGATGGGGGAGACGGCCTCGATATCCTTCACCTGTTTCCGGATGCTCTCCACGTCCCTGTTTCGCATGTTCCATTGGCGCCCCTTGTTAAAGCCTTTGTACGACTCGCTGGTCCGGTCGGAGAAAAAGAAGGCGGAGTTCGTGGCGAATCCGTTGATATTCGAGAACATAGCGTTCTTCATCCCGTTTCCGGCTCCCAATAGAATCACCAACATCAAGATTCCCCAGAATACGCCGAAGCAGGTCAACAAGCTGCGTGTCTTGTTTCGGGTGATCGTCACCCATATCTCTACCCATCTGTCTATGTCAAACATGGTTCTTTTCTTTTTTATGATTATTCCGTTCTCATGGCTTCGATAGCCGTGACTTTCACCGCCTTGCGTGCCGGGAAATAACCCGCCAATACACCGGCCGCAATGATCAATACCGTAGCGGAGCTAGCTATCGCCAGATTGACGGTCGGGTTACGGAAGACCGTCGTGTCTTCTCCGATATTCCCTCCGGACTGGGCTCCGGCTTGGGCCATTTCCATCGCGTGATTGATTAGCTCCGTAAGCCCGATCCCCATGATCATCCCGACATAGCCGAAGACGGCTGTTACGAGGATGGACTCGGCGATTACTAATGCCAATATCGAGCCGGGTTTCGCTCCCAATGCCTTGCGTATGCCGAACTCCCGGGTCCGTTCCCGTACGGTGATCAGCATGATGTTGCTAACTCCCACGATTCCCGCCATCAACGTTCCGATACCGATAATCCAGATGAACAAGGTGATCCCGTTCATTATATTATTCCACATCAAGAACTCATTCGCCATGTTCCACATACCGATAGCGTTCTTGTCTGTCGGGTCGAATTGGTGGCGGCGTGCCATCCATTCCCGGAAACTTTCCTCGAAAGCCTCATTCTCCTCTTCGGTAGTCACCCCTTTCAAGGTAAACGTCAGCGATCCGAAGCCGTATCCTTTATTATATAGTAATTGGGCTACGGAGAATGGGATGTAGGCGGGAGCGTTGTTACTTTTGTCATCATCGTTATACACGCCGACTACTTGATACATCATATTCCCGCATTTCACGTATTTACCCAGCGGCTTCTCGTCGCGAAACAAGACCTCGGCCATACGGGGACTGATCACGATTACTTTTCTTCGGTCCCTCATGTCTTGCTCATTGATGAAACGGCCGTTATGCGTCTCTACATTCACGTAATTGATCGGGGCATGATCCGGATATACGCCATTGGTCTGTCCCGTCACATATTCCTCGTTGTAAGTGATCGTGTCATTGTGGGAGATTGTAGCCGAGCAAAGATCCACCTCCTTGAAGTCTCTCTTCAAGGCGCCTAAGTCCTCTTCCTTGAAACTGATACTGCGGTTGGATTGCATGCCTTTCCAAGGCTTGGTGGTATAGCGTGTCCATACCTCGACCCGGTTGGTAGACATATTCCTGAAGTTGTACATGATACCGTTGCGCAACCCGTTTCCCGCCCCCAGTAACACGATCAACATGAAAATACCCCATGAGACCGAGAAGCCGGTCAAGAAGGTACGGAGCTTATTCTTTTTGATGGTGCTCCATATTTCCCTGAAATTATCAAAGTCAAACATGATTCTCTTCTTTTTCGATACGTTCAATCAACCCGTCCTTTACCCGGATAATCCGGTCTGTAGCCTCCGCTACGGAGGGTTCGTGGGTAACGATTACCATAGTCATACCTTCTAGGTTTACCTTGCGTAGTAGTTCCATTACCTCTACGGTCGTCTTGCTATCCAACGCTCCGGTCGGCTCGTCGGCCAATATGACTTGGGGTTTCGCGATCAAGGCCCGGGCGATCGCCACACGCTGCTTCTGTCCGCCGGACATCTCATTCGGCATATGTTCCGCCCAATCTTTCAATCCCACCATGTCCAAGTATTCCAGCGCCATGGCATTCCTCTTTTTCCGGCTGACTCCTTGATAATAGAGCGGGAGGGCGACATTCTCCATGGCGTTCTTGAATGAGATTAAGTTAAAAGATTGGAATATGAAGCCGATCATCCGGTTCCGGAGCTCGGCGGCACGACTTTCGCTGAGATTCTGAATCAACTGTCCGTTTAATAGGTAAGTACCCGTGTCGTACGTATCCAATATCCCTAAGATATTCAATAAGGTTGACTTACCGGAGCCGGAGGCTCCCATGATGGATACCATCTCTCCCTTCTCTATATCTAGGTCGATACCTTTCAAAACGTGCAGGGGGGCTCCGTTGAAGTACGTTTTGTTTATTCCTCTCAGTTGAATCATCATATTATGTAGTTACTTTATATATTAGACGTACAGTTTGCTAAATAAGTTACACTGTTGGTGAACACTTTTATCATCTGGTCACAAATATATGTTTTACTAAGATACCTTGTATCGCAAGGTACTTATAATTATGTAATATTAACAAAATGTTTTGATCGAAAAGGGTTGGCTCTACCATCTATATCTATTAACTTGTACGTGCGGTAGCTTTACGTGCCGGTACTATATGTATACATCTTCTACCATCCGTTGGACGATCATGCACCAACTGTTGGATGATCGTCTACCAATTGGTGCATGATCGTCCAACAACTGATAGATAATGAATCTCTCAGCTTCTTTCACTTAATAGATAAAGAAAAAAGCCCTAGGCTATCTTTATCTAAACCCTTACCTTTGCGGCGAAATTCAAATAGCAGAAAGATTTATGGTAACAATTGGTACGCCCAAATCGGCTACGGCGACTAAAGTCGTGCTTTGTGGCTCGGGCGAATTGGGGAAAGAGTTTGTAATAGAGTTGCAGCGTTATGGCGTGGAGGTAATCGCCTTGGATAAGTATCCGGACGCTCCGGCCATGCAAGTGGCGCATCGCTCCTATGTGGTCTCCATGCTGGATGGCGATGCCTTGCGGGAGATCATCGAGAAAGAGAAACCGGATTATATCGTGCCGGAGGTGGAGGCGATCGCTACCCGTACCTTGATGGAACTGGAGGAAGAGGGATACCATGTGATTCCTACCGCCCGTGCAACTTGGCTGACGATGAACCGTGAGGGAATCCGCCGCTTGGCGGCCGAGGAGCTCGGCTTGCCTACCTCGCCGTATCGTTTCGCCGAGACCGAGGAGGAATTCAAGGTAGCGGTGAAGGCAATCGGTATGCCTTGCGTGGTGAAGCCGATCATGAGCTCGAGTGGACACGGACAGAGTGTGGTTCGCGAGGAAAAGGATATCGATCATGCTTGGCAGTACGCCCAGGAAGGCGGACGTGCGGGAGCGGGCAAGGTGATCGTGGAAGGTTTCGTGGATTTCGACTATGAGATTACCCAGCTGACGGTTCGGCATATCGGAGGAACGTCTTTCTTGGAACCCGTAGGACATGTTCAGGTGGATGGTGATTACCGGGAGTCTTGGCAACCGCAAGCCATGAGCCTTGCCGCTAAAGCGAAAGCCCGTGAGATCGCCGGCAAGATTACGGAGGCTTTAGGCGGACGTGGTATTTTCGGCGTGGAATTATTCATTAAAGGAGACGATGTTATATTCAGCGAGGTTTCCCCCCGTCCGCACGATACCGGAATGGTAACGATGATTACGCAGGATTTGTCTCAATTCGCTTTGCACGCCCGTGCGGTGCTTGGCTTGCCGATCCCTAATATCGCGTTTCACGGAGCGGGCGCTTCCCGGGCCGTCGTAGTGGAAGGGGACAGTGACCGCTTGGCTTTGGGGAATCTGGATAAGGTCTTGGAGCAACCCGATACGCAGATGCGTTTCTTCGGCAAACCGGAAGTGCACGGGCATCGCCGTATGGCCGTCTTGCTAGCCCGTGGTTTGGATGTGACGGAGGCGAGGGAGAAGACCGGAGTGATGATGGAGCGGTTAAATGTTAAATTGTAATGCATCTTAGGATAAATGAACGTTTTGATGTGTATTGTGAATAAAATGTGAATATTTACAGACCTATTTTTCTATCAAAATAGATTATTTTTGTCTCATGTTTTTAAAGAGGCATTTGATAATCTATAAACGCAGATTACATATGTTTGTTTCACTAAAGAGTGAAATCTGATTGCCGAAAGTTTGTATTTATTTTATGAATACAACAAATGGAAATATGGGCGTTGATTTGAAACGCTCTATTTCTATTCTCGGTGAAGATAAAAGAGTGAGCAAACAGATCAATAGCTAAGGGTGGGTAGATTTAACCAAACAGACATCCTTATCTCCTTTCACCCACCCTAGCTATTGTTCTTATCTTACATTTACCCCTTTTGTATTTCTCATAGCTTCCATTACGGCGTGAGTGTCTACTTGGACCTTTTCTTGTATAAACTCCGGGAGGTTGTAAGTCCACAACAAGTCTTTATAATATTTTACGGGATTTCTTTGTGGCAGGAGGAATGGTTTATGGGCCGTGCCTTTATCATCGATATAGCTAAAGAACGGGCGTGTGTATAATCCATCCAACCTGCGACTGCTAAATACCAGCCAACGATTGTTGTGGCTCCATGAATGGTAGCTTTCTCCTTCGGCGCTGTTCGCCTCGGTTAGCGGGTACGTCTTTCCGTCGGATAGGTGGATCATATATGATTCGGCGTCTTTATGCCAAACCCCGAAACCGCCATATTCCTGTAGGGTAAAAGCCAGATATTTACCATCCGGTGAGATTCTAGGGAAGGATACGCTTTTGTGGTTGGCCCGACCATTGTATAAAGTATCTACTTGCTGACCTAGGGTGCGGGTTTCCGGGTCAAAGTCTATACGACATAGGCTATAGGTCATTTGCCTGAAATTCTTGGAAATAGAATCTACGGCGGCGGTTGAGCTGAAATAGAGGCTCTTCCCGTCGGGAGAGAACGCGGGGAATATTTGCCATGCATCTTTGGAATTTAACGCTTCGCAAGAGAATACCTCGTTCTTCTTCACGTCGTAGATCACGATATCGGAGTTATGATCCAATACTTCCAGTGTATTGGGATTATTGATAAAGAAGTTTTGGTAGGTATCGCATACGGTGGCCGCCAGATAGTTACCATTCGGATGCCAATACATGTAGACAAAGTTTGAGACGGTCTCGGGAGTCTTGGTATTTATCTTGGTGATTTTCTTTCCATCAATCAGTACGGAACCAGCGTGTTTGCCTCGCATATGGAAAATCATTTTATCCGGGTTCCCGGAGGAAAACGTATGGCAGTTTACGCAGTTATAGTCGGTTAGGCTATTCTCATAAATCACGCTTTGGTCATAATTCTCCAAGTTTCGTTGATAGATACCCATCCTGTTCCACATATCATTGCTCAAGGCTAATAACCGATAGGCTATATATTTATCAATGGAATCATTTACGATGTCCATATGAAAAGGCGTATAGGCGTTCCATTCGCCCTGTATGCGTTTAGCGATGGTCAATTCTATTTGGTTTCCGGCATTCTCTTTCAATAAGGCTTTCCATCTCTTTTGTGGGATCTCAAAGAGCCCCTCATCGCTATAGACTTGGAGTTGAGTCTTTTCCCCTTTAATGATAAGGCAGTGCTCACTGCTATCGGCGATAGAGAAATTGAGCGGGGCGATGTTCACAGGGATGGTCACATCCTTGTAATCCGGATAAATGGCGATTTCCTTGTTTAGACTCTTGGCGATCTGTACGTCGCCTTTGGAGCATGAAACCATCAAGGCGATGAGAAAAAGGAAAAGATATCGGTTTGTATTTGTGTAAGTCTGTCTTTCCATATGTGTTTTATTTAGAGAGTATCAAATAGTACCAGAAAGTAGGTTGATAGTCGGCTATTCCAGTCGCTACATTTTGTCGGGCATGCCTTAGTCCCAATACACGTTGCTTGAATATCGAGAACTCGGACAGGATTTTATCGGTTACCCCATACTTGCGGCAATATTCCGGATCATGTTCCGCATAAGAGATCACGGCTTGTTGCAAGGGTTCGGGTAATGCGGGGAGTACTTCCGTCCTACTGAATCTTTCAACAAACGTTTTTATAGCGGGCAGGTCTTTCGATAATAATAACGTACCGATCGTATAATCCAATGCGGCTTTATTCAAGGGATTCTCTTCCAATATAATCATCAGGTTATCAAACAATCCGATTATATTGGCGAAAAGGTCTTTGTCGCTGGATAGGCTTTTTCTTTTTGTACCTAATTCCGGGTCACTCTCCACCGCTTGGTCATTATATAAGAACTTTCGTTGCGAGGAGGCCCATTCGTGATAGGCCCATGTCTTTTCCAATAAGGATATAAACTTCTCGGCCGCGGGATACTGTCCGTATATCAAATGGGATTTTATTAATAATTTAGTCATGATGGGACTGCCGTATGTAATTCCTACCGAGGTACCAAAAGCGAAATTGTATGCCAAGGACGTGATTCCTACATGGTAGTATATCTGGCTGAACAGGAAACTTTCCTCTATATGCGCTTGATACTTTGAGACCAAAGATTGTATTCCGCTTTGCGGATATTTGAATAAATCAGTCTGCATGATCCCCTTATGCGATAAGGCAAGGTTTAAGCAATTTAGGTGTAAGTAGTTATTATAGTTTAGATCGGCGGACGAGATTATGGCATCCCATTGCTCGGTATCTATGTAATGAAACATTTGCATCAACGTATAGAAATCTTTATTCCTCTGTTGAAGAGCTGTTTGCGTATAATACATACCGGATAAGGCAAGTAATGCTACGGCTACTAAAGCTTTTAAATAGTTTTTTATGTGATCTAAGTAACGTGATAGGAAGAATAGAAGCATAACGAGTAGCGCTACTTGCCAAGAGAAGCCGTAGAATGGTTCCAGCTCAATGAAATACTCTACGTAATCTTTCATCCAAAATACATAGTCATAATCGGGTTTACTGCCCCCTAGAACGCATAGAGAACCTACGATAAGCAGCAGGATCAACGGGATGAAGCTTGCGTACCAGCGTTCGCTTTTTTGTAATATATCAAATAGTAAGATGCTAAGGGCGAATAATATAGCTACAGATCCCATCGTGTAAAACAATCCGGTCGCCAGCAAGCAACCGATTAAGGTACGGTATGTCCAATTAAATTTTCGTGCGCTGTAACTATATACGTTAAGCGCCAATGACCAAAACAACATGGCTATCAGTCCTTCATAATGATAGCTATCTTTCATTAGGTAAAGATATTGGAATAGGATGGGAAGAAAGGCCAAAGGCATAAGATATAATGCCGGATGTATCTTTCGTAAGGTCAGCCAGAATAACCAACCGGAGATTCCACCGATCAATGCCGTCGTTAGCGATCCGATAAGCGGGATCCTGAAAAACTGTATCAAGAATTGAGAGATAAAAGTCGCTAGCCCCCCTATCTGCTTAAGTATGCTGAATATATAGGTGGAATCGAATAGGAAAATCTGCTGCTGTTCCCGATAAAAAAAGAGAGGCTCTTGCATGGTCTGCAAATGAAACCATAAGACGCCAGTCAATAGAATGAATGGAAGCGGTGGTAATATCTTCTTATATAAAGTACTCATGTGATTTATTCTATTTACGATAAGTTACGTCAATTCCTTTATCCTCTTTGGCTAGCGTGCTAAGCGCCCGGATCTTGGAGGATACTTTTCCGGTAATAAACTCGGGTATATTATAAGATTTCATGAAACGGTGATAGTAGTCTGTGTCTTTCTGAGGCAAAAGGAAGGGCTTAGACGCATTTCCTTCTTCATCTATATAAGCAAAATAAGGACGTGTGTATAACCCGTCTATTCTTCGACTGCTGAAGACGATCCAGCGGCTGTTGCTACTCCATGAGTGATAGCTCTCCGTATCCGTGCTATTGGCGTTTTGCAAGGAATGGGAGATTCCGCTCGCTATATTCAGTAGATACAGATCTGCGTCTTTATGCCAGATCGAGAAGTTACCGTAGCCGGACAGCGTATATAACAAGAATTTCCCGTCAGGGGAAACACGGGGAAAAGAGGCGCTCTTCCCATCTCTTCCGGCATTGTATAAGGTATCTATACGAGAGCCGAAACTCCGGGTTACGGGATCGAACGCTATGGAGCAAAGGCTATATTTTACTTCTGAATATTCATGCGGCATGGAACGTGCCTCTGCCGAGCAGAAGTAAAGAGTCTTGCCATCGGGAGAGAATGTCGGGAAAGTCTCAAACGCTTTTGCTGTCCGAATGGAAGGCATACTGATAATCTCATGCTTTTCCGTATCGTATACAACTACGTCGGATTGGCTGTCGAAGACCTCCACCCGGTTTTTGTCGTTGGCATGAAAGCTTTGGCTGGTCTGATTGACAGAGAAGGCTACGTATTTCCCCGATGGATGCCAAGAGGGATAGACCAAAGGCGAGAGCGTCTGATCGGTCTTCGTATTTAATTTCTCGATCTTGTCTCCGTCGATCAGATAAGTGCCCGAATACTTATCCCTCATGTGGAACAGCATTTTATCGGGGTTTTGCATACAAAAAGAATGGCAATTCATACAGTTTTGACCGCTGTATTTGTTTTCCATGATAGGGCTTTGCTTATAATCTTCCAGATTCCGTTGGTAAATACCCATTTGATTCCAAAGCTCGTATCCGGGTTCGATCAAGCGATAAGCCAGATATGAATCCATGGGTTCCGGAGCGACGAATAGTGAGAATTCCGGATAGGCGAGCCATTCTTTGTCTTTTGCGTAGAGCTTTACTTGTATCGCTTTTCCTGTCGCGCTTTTCAACAATTTTCTCCAATCGGATGTGGGAAGATAGAACTGTCCCCCTTTTTCCTTGACTTGTATCTTTTCTTCTCCGAATTTGAGTACGGCGAAGGCTTCCGTATGCGGATTTTCTATCTTGAAATTTAAGGGAGCGATATTATAAGGGATCGTTACATCCGCATAATCGGGAAATAATACGGGTTTCTCCGAGGTCTCTTTGCTAACCGGGATAGTGTCCGAGCAGGATATTCCCAGTAGGATAAGGCATAAACCGATGATATATCGAATATTTCTTTTCATGGCTGTTGATCATTTTAACGTATAATAAGACCAATAAGTGTCTCCAAACGAGTTTTTTATAAGTTGAGGAAGCTGTGGGTTATTCCGATTCTGTACGACTAAGTTCCGATAACCGGCGAATTTGCGGATGACATTTTCTGATACGTTAAAACGCTTCCAGTAATCCACGTCTTTCTCAGCCAATAGGATAACGGCCTCTTGAAAGCTCACGGGAAGAGAGGGGAGTACCGGGGTTCCATAATACTTCTCTATCAACGTTTGGAAGGACTTCATGTCTTTAGAAAGCAGATAGATAGCCCCGGTGAATTGGATCGGGAGCTGATTCCCCGGGTCTTGTTCGGCACGGATAAGTAAATCATGCTCCAGTCCGTTGATACCGGATAGGTTACTTTCTTTCGGGAGAGTTTTTCGTTTAGGGCCTAATACCGGATCTGCTTCAACCGCTTTATCGTTATACAAGAACACTCTATGTTGCTTAGCCCAATTATGATAAGCATATGTTTTTTCTAAGATACTGATATATTTCTCGGCGATAGGATACGTTCCGTAAATCAAGTTTGTTTGAACAAGCCGTTGCAGGTTCCGGGGATTACCGGCGCCAATTACGGTGACATATCCTTCAAAAGCCATCTCCTGTGATAATGCGATTTCCCCTAACGTAAAATAAGCGTCGCTTAACAGGGTAGAGACCGTAAAGGTCTTGTTCCAAGAGGCGAGTAGTCCTTGAGGGCCGTGTTGATCAAAAGCGAACATCCGGTCTGCTAACTCCCCTTTTTCCGCAAGTGCTCTATTTAAGTAAGTTAAATATAAATAGTTTTTGATCGGCCCGTGACAATGCCGGATGATCTCGTCCCATTGTCCGGTACGGGCATAATAATCCAAGACCTTTAGAGGATAGGCTTTCTGGTCGTTATACCGTGGAATCGCTACCCAGCAAAGGGATAGGATTAGGATGGATTGAACGGTAAGCTCTATCCCTGTTTTTTTCTTTGATTTGTTTTTGCCTTTAGGATATACGAATGCCCCGATCAAGCTAAGCGGTAAACAGACCCATGCGAAATAGATGAGATTGGGAGCCGCCAGAATCGGGTGGTAAAAAGCGTCCGGTAAGAACGCGAAGCGATAACTGGTGATGGTAGTTGACCAGACACTCCCGATCCCGATAAATAGGTATTCAATTAAAACCGCTAAAAAATAGATTCTATGTTTGGAACGGCTTACTGATTCCTTTAGAACCACACAGAATGAGAATAGCCCGGCGACCGGTCCCCCCATCCAAAAAAGTTGTGGGGTGATTATCAATGCGGCGGATAGCCGGTAGCGGAGATCTTTTATACGCATCCATGCGTTTAGGCTAAGCAAACAAAATAGGAATGCGATAGTGCCTTGTAATAAATAATTGAAGTCGTATTGAATCAATAATAAAGATAGAACCGGAAGTAAGTAAAGCAGGAAGAGTTCTTTATCCGGATTGATTTGCCGGATGATCGCTCTCATTGTCAATCCGATAGACGTAAGTATAGCTGCGATAATAAAAGGCCCTGCATAAGGGGTAATAAAGAATTGTGTCAAGAATTCCCCGATAATCAAAGATAAACCTCCCGGATTGCTGATTTTGTCCGTAAGGTAGTCTCCGGAAAACTGGAATAGTTGAAGCTGCTCAATATAGAAGAAATGAAACTTGCTGGTTATTTGCAAGAAACCCCCTAATAGGACAAATAGGATCAAACCGAGGAGTATTTGTTTATATCTCATGGCTAGAATGCTCGTTTCATTATGATTTAAAGTCAAACAAAGATACGATTTTTATCGGAAATACCAATCAGTACGAATGAAGTTAACTTGATTAGCCCACGAAGTTAACTTCATTGGGCATTTTAATTAGCTTCGTGGGACGTTGAAGTTAACTTAATTTTATGGATTAAAAAAAAGCAAGCCGGACATATCACATGCCCGGCTGCTCTTTTGAAACTGTTAACCCACTTGTTTATTTCCAGTTTTCGTTTTGAACTAATAAACCATTCATCAAACGTATTTCGTTGATTGGAATTGGAAGTGTAGTCCAATTAGGATTATAATACTTATTCTGGTATTTACCTAAATACTGAGATTCGTATTTGATGTAATTATTCAATTCTTCAGCAGCGATACCCCAGCGTACCAAATCATACCATCTATGACCTTCCATGGCCATCTCTATCTTACGTTCCCAGCGTAATGCTTGGGTGGCTTTCTCTTTCGTAGCGAATTGAGATTCTGGATATAGACCGATACGATAGTTTGCGGCGGCATTTGTATCTTGTTTACCATTAATCTTATCATCCAATACATAAGGAGAGGTTGTCTCTAGCATAGTTGTCGGATCTGCTGCTTTCACATATCCATTGGCTGCGCGGGCACGTACTTGATTTACATATTCACGTGCTCCTTGCGGATTACCTGTTTCAATCAAAGCTTCCGCATACCATAGCAATATATCTGCATATCGCGCTAAATGGAAGTTCTTGGCAGAAGAAGAAGTCTCTGTCGGAACGGATAAGCTTCCTTGATCAGCTTTCTTTGGCTGGTTCTTTTTATTTAGGTATGGACCACCGTTTGTGATTTCACGAATCCAACCGTCAATTGTTGTTGGGATAGACCAATCTAGGAATGGAGTATTGAAACGACCCGTGGAAACATCCAGACGTGGATCTGTGTAGACGGTCAAATCTGTATGAGGAATCGTATTCTCGTCAATTGTAGTCAGTGGCACATCCTTCTGATAAGAGCCATCCATTTTAGGCAAACCATTTGCGTCAACGATGTGAGAATTAACCAAATCGTAAGAAGGTTGATAAAATCCCCAACCACCGGTTCCTAAAGCACCACCGAAACCAATATGAGGTGCACCATTTGGAGCGTTTGTATTAGTTTGCGTACCGGAGATTGCCATCTGGATATCGAATACAGACTCTCCTGTCCAGTCTGATACTCCTGCAGTATAAAGTTCCTCATAGGTATCAGCCAAGCGATACTTCGTACCATTGTTGTCTTTACCATTGGCCATGACTTCTTCCAATATGGTTTTTACTTCAGCCCAATGGTTTGAGTTTCCGTTCTTTCCGTTATATACGGAAGATTGGTACATTCTCGTTTTTGCCAAAAATGCGGCTGCGGCCCATTTGTTAACACGTCCCATTTCTACTGGCCATGTATCAGGCAGGTTGTCATAAGCATATTGGAAATCTTCTGCGATCTTATCCCATATGTAAATATAATTTCCGCTCTCATCTACATTCGAAACTTGAGGGTTTACATTCGCTGCTACATCCTCATCATTTACATAAGGAACTGCGGCTCCAAATAGTTTGACAACTTCAAAATGCCAGAAGGCACGGAAGAAGCGTGCTTGAGCGATTGTCTCTGTAAAGTAGTCCTTGCTTTGTCCGGGAACAGCGGTTAATTCTGTCTCCACTTGCTTGGCTACATTAATCAAGTTGTTTGCGAAAAATACGCCATTATAACAGCTTTTCCACTTTACGCTTAAATAGCTGTTATCGGCAGCGAATGTATAAGTCTCCAAACTAGTAAAGTCTGGTTGGTCGGTAAAATTAGAACCTTTATTGGCGCTACCTCCCATTACATCACCGTAAGCATAATTCGTTAATGTACCTTCAAAATAGCTATCGTTGTGTAAGGTGGCGTACATACCGGTTATCAATCGTGAAACACCTTCTTGATTAAGGAAGTCCGGTTCGCTCATCTTACCTACCGGTTCTACTTCCAAGAAATCGGAGCAAGAAGTCATGCTTCCCATTGCGGCGGCAGCAATTGCCGCATATATAAATAGTTTCTTCATCTTATTTGAAATTAATAGTTATAACTGTTTTCCTAGAGGATTATCACCTTTATGAACACTCTTCTGTTAGAAGGTTAAGTTTAGACCTATAATAAATTGGCGAGGCATACCATAAGCACCGAAGTCGGTACCCATGTTGCGGTCGTTAGAACCACCACCACCATCTTTATCTGTACGAACTTGGGGATCCAAACCGGAATAACCTGTGATCGTAAATACATTGGCTACTTGACCATAGATACGGATCTTGTCGAATTTGATCTTATCTAAGATCTTTCTCGGAAGTGTGTATCCTAAAGTCAGTGTTTGCATACGTAAGAAAGAACCATCCTCTATATAGCCGGAGTTAGATTGGTTAGCTGCGATATCGCTCTCTCCACCGGTTGTTGCCCATAATGGGTAGATACCATCCGGATTGGTTTGAGGATGCCAGGAATTATCGCGGCGATCTTTTGAGTAAGCAGATTGCAAAGAACCGAAATGCGTATAATATTTATACATTGCGAACAAATCGTTGCCTACGGAGAAGTACAGATAAGTACTCAAATCGAATCCTCTCCAGCCTAAGCTTAGGTTAACACCTCCGGTCAAGTCCGGATGTGGGTTACCGATAAATGTGCGATCGTTTGCGTCGATCTTTCCATCGTTATTCACATCTTTAATTTTATACTGACCTACAAAATCTGATGCGACCATTTGCTTTACGTCGCTTACACCATATGGCAATACTACACCACCTGCGTCATTCTTGTAGTTATGTACGTCCTCTTCGCTCTTATAAATTCCATCTAACTGATAACCGTGGAACATACCGATGGCGTGCCCTTTCATCATTACATTCATGTTGGCGATACGAGTTCCTGTAAAGATACCGGCCTCTGTTCCGATCTCGGTCAGTTTATTTTTGTAGTGAGATAAGTTAACACCTACAGAGTAGTCGAACTCGCCGACTTTGTCCCTCCAGCTCAAGTTTAAATCTACACCATTGTTCTGCATATCACCGATATTAATGTTCGGCTTTGTCATATTACCCGCTAATGCGGACCAGTTTGCGTCGATTAACATATCAGAGGTCTTTTTGGTATACCAGTCGAAGTTCATGCTTAAGCGTTGATCTAGGGCTGTTACATCTAAACCTATATTTAACATCTTAGAAGTTTCCCATTTCGCTTCTATATCTCCTAGGTTCGTTACTCCGAAACCTTGGTATACTTCTGTATCGGAACCATTAATACTATATAAATATTTGTTACCCGTACCGTATTGGAACGCCCAGTTGTATGGGTCGATATTAGAGTTACCTGTTGTACCATAACCCGCACGGATCTTTAAGTCATCTAGCCAAGTACGGGTTTTCTCCATGAATTTCTCGTCAGACATACGCCAGCCTAAAGAGATAGAAGGGAACGTTCCCCAGCGATTCTTTTCGGAAAAACGTGAGGAAGCATCCCGACGGACAGTCACAGTTGCCAAATATTTGCCTTGATAAGAGTAGTCGGCACGTCCAAAGAAACCAAACATGGTTGTAGTATTGTTTCTTCTTCCGTCTGTACCCATATTAGCGGTAGAGCCATTTTCAATTGTCCATGTGTTTGGATTATCTTCATACGGATAGTCGATACGGTTGGCTTGTATCCAACGGCCTAACCCTTCACGGAGTGCCTCTGTACCTAACACAACGCCGATCGTATGATCTTCATTGATAGTCTTATTGTAAGTCACCGTATTAGTCCATTGATAGCCTAAGCGATAATCCGCACGTTCAGTGAAGCTATTGTTATTTGCTCCTTCCTTGTTAGTCATGATGGTACGTTTACTCATCCAATAGTCCCAGCTTCCCATCAATGTGGCACTGAACTGTGTGCGGAACTTCAAGTCTTCACCGATGGATTCCAACGGTTTTACTTCTGCGAAGATAGCGGACTGCGCACGTAAGAAACGACGGCGGTTGTCTTTTTCGTTGTTTACAGTTTGAACAGCGGTATTCGCACGTCCACCTTCCGGGGCCTGTGAACCGGCATAGTCGCCACCAATATTGTAAATAGGAACCCAAGGTTGGATAGAGAAGGTTTTACCGAAAGTGTTATCATCACCTTGACGACCACGCTCACCTGAGTTCTCGATTACTGCGATATTCGTGTTTTGTCCGATCGAGAAGTATTTATTCGGCATGAAATTGGTATTTACACGCAAAGAATAACGACGGAACCACGATTCTTTGATCGTACCTTCGCGGTTCATATAACCTAAGGAAGTTGCGTAAGTTGCTTTTTCTCCACCACCGGAAACAGATACTTGATGGTCTTGGACTTTTCCTGTTTGTACTACTTCGTCATACCAGTTTGTTCCTTTACGGGCTTCTTCTTCTGAATAACCATCTTCCAGCATTTGATAATATGCGGAACGGGACCAAGAGTTAGATCCATTATCTTTATAGGAAGCGACCCAACCGTCAATACTTCCGAACTGAGCGATCACTTGATCCTTAGATAACCCCGACGGTTTGATTGCGTATGGCATTGTCAAGTGACCGCTTCCGTCAGCGCCGATAGAACCGAACTGGGCATGGGTCGCTGTTTTACCGCGGAACTGAAGCAAGTTACGTTGACCTAATTCTTGGAATTCCATTGCTTCCCAAGCATCCATTAAATCGTAACCGCTATTAGCCATTTTAGCTACGCCGAAATAACCGTTGTAAGATACTTTTACACGATCATCCTTTTTACCCTGTTTCGTTGTGATAATGATAACACCATTTGCTCCTTTCGCACCGTAGATGGCAGAAGCGGCAGCATCCTTTAATATCTGCATAGACTCGATATCATTCGGATTCACTGCATCAATATCCACTCCGGAAACACCATCAACGATCACCAATGGATCGGAACCGTTTACGGAGCCGACACCACGGATACGAATCGTTGTTTCACCCAACGGACCACCACCAGCCTGTACGAATACACCAGCAGCCTTACCCTGCAAAGCCTCTGCGAAGTTAGAAACAGGAGTCTCTTTCAACTCATCGGTAGCGACCACAGCCACAGCTCCGGTAATATCCTTCTTAGCCTGTGTGCTATAACCCGTAACAACGACTTCATCCAATGCCTGTGAATCTTCAACCAACGTAATCTTGATGTTGGTTTGATTACCTTTCAAAATGACTTCTTGGGGAACGTATCCGATATACGATACTACTAGAACTGCGTTTGCGGGCACATTGTCGATAATAGCTCGCCCGTCCATATCGGAGATGTTTCCGATAGTAGTCCCTTTTACGACTACGTTAGCTCCAACGATAGGACCAGATTTATCCACGATGTGGCAGTTAACCTGTCGTCCATCTTGCTGGACACTCATAAATCCCGTACTAGGTGTAGGATACAGATGATCCGTTTCTGTTGCGAAGGCCGTTCCGGCTCCGTACAGAAGAAAAGAAGCTCCTAAGACTAATGGCTTCCATGATACAACATTTCTCATACAAAATTAGAATTTAAGGTATAATAAAATAAAAAACACAAACTTTTAACAAAATGAATTCACTACTCTGCCATACCTCTAGGGTATGTTACATCTGTTTACATCTCAAAATAGGCAAACATCACTCTCTTCTTCTCAACTTCATTTGTGTAGCTTCTTCATTATCATGTCTTTAATGATAAAAGCCGCTTCTTGCTTTCTTTCATAATACTAAAAAAACGACTAGTCTAAACGATCGTTTAAATCTTGCGTTTTTGAAAAGAGGAAATGATGATTTGAAAAAGAAAAGCTTTTTTTAGATCGATGAAGGGTTATCTCTCCCATTAGCAATAAGATAAAATAAAAAAAAATCAACAAAAAGTTGCACGTGTCGAAAAAAAAACAGACCTTTACAAACGACTAATAGAAACGATCGTTTAGGCTAGTCGTTTATGAAAAAACATTTAGACCATAAGTATTCAGAAATTTACTGAAATCTAGAATGTTGTTGTATATGGAAAGATCATTTTGCTGTTAGATTGTGTTTTTTATTGATTTATACCTTAAAATCTAATGTTGTATAAATAATGTAGTATTATGGAAACAGGTGTTTCTAGGAGCCTCTTTATTCTTATGTGGCGCAAGTCCAGTCATGGCCACTGAAGTAGGCGATTTAACACCAGACGTAAGGGGCAATGCCCTGCAACAAGATGGACGTAGAGTCACTTGCACTATTTCAGACAAAGCAGGACCAATTGTTGGAGCAAATGTCCTTGTTAAAGGGACAACTATCGGAAATATTTCCGATATGGACGGACGTATCATACTTGATGGTGTACCGGATAATGCCATATTGGTGGTATCTTACATTGGCTATGTAACTCAAGAGATCTCTCTGAAGAATAGCCAGAACAATATCAAAGTAAAATTAGCGGAAGACACACAAGCCTTGGATGAGGTCGTTGTTGTCGGTTATGGTACCCAAGCGAAGAAAGATATTACGGGATCTGTCGCTGTCGTATCTACGGAAGAGTTGAAGGAGACTCCGGTAGCGACATTCTCAGAAGCCTTGCAAGGAAAGGCTTCCGGTGTGTATATCTCGAACTCGGGTGGACCTAGTGGTGAGACGACTATCCGTATCCGTGGTGTCGGCTCGTTGAATGGTTCGGACCCATTGATTGTTGTGGACGGTGTCTCGAATGTGGATATCGATGCGGTCAATCCGAATGATATCGAGTCTTTGCAAGTCTTGAAAGATGCTTCCGCTACTGCGATCTACGGTGCGCAAGGAGCGAATGGTGTAATCATTATCACGACAAAGCAAGGAACTAAAAGCGGCCGGGTACGAGTATCTTATGATGGTTACTTTGGTGTGGCGAAGATGGCGAATAGTGGTTATGATTTGTTGAATGGATGGGAGGCGATGGAATGGCAAGCACAAGGTATGAGAAACGTGCGGGATTATCGCGGACAAACACCCACCGCTCATCCTCAATTCGGATCGTTGAACGGTAAAGATGAATTGACGATGCCTTATGCGATTAAACCGGCCGGTTTATCAAAAGATCAAGTAATCTCGCAGTTTGGTAGTATCGATGCGTGGGTGGCTTCCTATAAACCGGATGGTAGTAATTCGTGGTCACGCTCCGCTTATTATCAGATGTTGGAAGATGGATATTCGGAAGCGGAGGCCCAGAAAGGAACGAATTGGTATGATATGGTGACTCGTACGGGTAAAGTACAGGATCATCAGATCTCTTTATTAGGAGGTGGAGAGAAAGGAACTTACTCGGCTTCTTTAGGCTATACTAATCGGGAAGGAACGATTATCTCTTCTTTCTTTAAACGTTATTCACTGCGTGCCAACTCTACTTATAACGCGAATAAATATTTCACGATAGGCCAGAATTCCAATATCGCCGTAATGGAGATGGGCGGTGAGCGGGGTCGTCAAGGGGATGATAACGTATTCGCCCAAACATATACGATCCAGCCATGGGTACCTGTTTATAATGTAGGTGGCGATTATGCGGGATCACAGGCCTCGGAAGGTGGACGTGCGAATACGGCTTATCAGACAGCCATGAATCAACAGGATGATTGGACTCGTTTCATGCGATTGCAAAGTGCGGCTTTCGCCGAGTTGAAACCGATCAAAGGCCTGAGTCTTCGTACGCAGTTCAGTGTTCGTTTGATGGGTATGTGGAGCCAAGCGTTGAGTGAGAAGACGATCGCTACCAATAAAGAGGGGCAATCTCAAAACTATTTGGAGGAAAATGCGAATTGGAGGTTGGATTATCAGTGGACCAATACGGCGACTTATAAGACGAATTTCAATGAAGATCATGACGTGACATTTATGATCGGTACGGAAGCTATGAAATTTGGTGTGGGACGAAGTATGAAAGCCATTCGCTATGATTATATCTTCGAGAATAATCCCAATACATGGATATTAAACAATGGTTCTTCCGACGATATGAAGAATGAAGGAAAAATGTTTGATAAAAGTACGATGTTCGGCTTGTTTTTCCGTGGCGATTATTCCTATAAAGGTAAATACTTGGCAACTGTGACGGTTCGCCGGGATGCTTCTTCCCGGTTTGGCGAGGATAACCGCTGGGGTACATTCCCTTCTCTTTCTTTAGGCTGGCGTATGTCGGATGAGGTCTTTATGGAAAAGACACGTACGTGGTTGGATGATTTAAAGGTGCGTGCGGGTTATGGAACGACCGGTAACTCTAATATCGGAGCCTATAATTATGCGTTTCAATATGCGACCGGAAATGATTATTTATATGGAATCACAGGTGCGGATTCAGGGGCGTCTCCGGGCTATGCGATCTCAAATCTGGGGGATGTGAATGCTAAGTGGGAAACAACCAAGATGTTTAACGTCGGTTTAGACGTAACGGCGTTGAATAATCGTTTGACCGGAAGTATCGATTATTATATTAAGAAGACTTCAGATTTGTTGGTGAACGCTAACTGGTCCGCTTTGGCCGGTAACGCTACTAAGCCAAAGATCAATATTGGCGATATGCAGAATAAAGGTCTTGATTTCAGTGTGGGCTGGAGAGATAAAGTCGGTGATTTTAGTTACTCGGTAAACGCCAATATCTCAACCTATAAGAATAAAGTTACCCAATTAGGTTCCTCGGATCTATTTACGAATACGCGTTTGAGTAAGGTAAACATCACCACGGTAGGGCAACCGGTAGCGATGTTCTACGGTTATCAAGTGGACGGAATCTATACGAGTGAACAAGATGTGCTGAACTATAAGACCGCGGATGGAAAAACGATTTTACCGTATGCCGTGGCGGACGAGGCCAGCTTGAATCCTCAATCATGGGTAGGTCGTTATAAGATTCGTGACGTGAACGGAGATGGAAAGATTGGGGCGGAAGACCGTACGATTATCGGTAATCCGCATCCGGACTTCACGGGAGGTGTGAACCTTAGTGTTGGTTGGAAAGGTTTTGATTTGAGTACATTCCTTTATTTCTCTGTAGGTAACGACTTGTATAAACATTATCAGTATTATACACATTTCGGGGCATTACAAAGTAACTTCTCTAAAGATCGCTTGGAAAACTCTTGGGATCCCGTTACAAACCCGGATGGTATCTATCCATTATGGGCTGGTACATCTAATGAAGGTACGGAGGCGGCTAATGAATCCAATTCTACTTATATAGAAGACGGTTCATACTTGCGTATGCAGACATTGACGCTCGGTTATACGTTGCCAAAGAGTATCTTGAATAAGATCAAATTTGAGAAGATTCGTGTTTACGGTCAGGTTTCCAATGTGTTTACATTAACAGGCTATTCAGGTTTGGATCCGGAGGTTCGTAGCAATAATGAAGATAGCAGTAACGATATGATGAAAGGTATCGACTACGGTTCTTATGGTATGCCACGCCAGTTCATTTTAGGCGTGAATATTTCTTTCTAAAAGGATTTTCGATAAGGATATTGATAACGATTAAAAAAAACAGTATGAAAAGACTATTTATATATTCAATGTTAGTGGCGTCTTCATTAGGAGCGATGACCTCTTGCTCTGACTTCTTGGATGTGAAGCCGGTGGGTGCGGTCAGTGAAGAAGAGTTACTGAATCAGGAAGGCGTAAATTATGCGATTACAGGAATGTATTCATCGATGCTTACACAGGAGTATTTTGCGGCTCCTTTGACAAATTATGCCTATGGCGATGTACTGGGTGGAAGCGCGAATAAAGGGTCTACGTTTACGGACCAGTCTGACTTTACGAACTTGGAAACGTATGCGATCACTACGGACAACGGATATTTGAATACCAAATGGAAAGTGGTTTATGAAGGTGTCTATCGTGCGAACAACGTGATTAATATGATCGATAAGATCAAGGACGAGCTTTCTTCCGTAAAAGGCGTATCAAAGGATTTTTATACCGAAGCGATCGCCCAAGCCCGATTCTTCCGCGGATTCTGGCATTTTGAGGGAATGAAATTATTTGGTGCCGCTATTCCTTACGTGGGAAGCGAGGAGTTCGCTAGCGATGTAAACCCAAAAGTTTCCAATGTGGATGAGTCTGGCAATTATATTTACATATGGGATAAGGTGGCCGAGGATTTACAGTTCGCTTATGATAACCTGCCGGATATTTGGGCGAGCGATAAAGGACGTGTCAATAAATGGGCCGCCGCCGCTTTTTTGGCAAAATTGAGGCTGTATCAGTCTTCACCCTATAACGGTACGAATGGTTCTTCCGATCATTGGGCGGATGCCAAGGCTTTATTGGAGGCTATTATCGCGAATGGGCAGGATAATAATGGCACGAAATTCAAACTAGCGGATACTTATGAGGATTTGTTTACGGCAGGTAGTGCCGATTGGAGCGGTGAGTCCGTGTTCGATATACAGCGGACTATCTCTGGTTCTCAGGTAATCACGAACTCTATCGAAGGTTCATGGCATACGGCTCCTCCGGGAGGTATGGGCACATCCGGATGGGGTTTCTATCAACCTTCCTATGAGTTGGTAAACTCACATATCGTAGACGAGAATGGTTTGCCGTATCTGGATAAATCATATCAAGATAAACCGGCGTTGACTACCTTGACAGATAATATTCCACATACGGATTTAGAGGTTTTTACCGATCCTCGTCTGGATATCAGTACCGGTCGTTTTGATGTCCCTTATTGGGACTGGACGGTTCCTTCTATCTTGGATGGTTGGGTACGTGATATCGCGAATGGTGGTCCTTATATGAATAAGAAGCGGCAACCGAAAAAAGCGGATAAAGGCGGTACGAGCGTATCTACGGAGACGAGTTCTACAGCCAAGAATTACCATTTGATCCGTTATGCGGATGTTTTACTTTGGTATGCCGAAGTCTTGATTCACGACGGAAATTATAAGGAGGCCGGGAAGTATATAAATGAGGTACGTGCCCGTGCGGCAAACTCGTATGTGAAGGGCGTTGATGCTGCCACGATGTTGCCCACTTCTACATCTTATGTCTTGGATGATAAAGTGAATGGGAAGTTGGATTCGAACGCTGCGGCTAATTATCGTGTAGGTTTGTATCCGGATTCGCAATTCAACAGCAAGGATGGTGCTTTAGCCGCTTTACGTTTCGAGCGCAAATTAGAGTTGGCGATGGAAGGTCATCGCTGGTACGACTTAGCTCGTTGGGGAATAGCGTACGATGAGATAAGTAATTATATCACTTACGAGAAGAAGCATCTCGGAAAGTTTGCCAACTGCGTTTATAACGCTAAATGGGTAACTCTTCCGATCCCGAATGATCAAATCGTGACCATGGAAGGCGTTTTAGTCCAGAATGAGAATTGGAAATAAATCGTAGGTTAATAATCTGTATCGGTCAGGCATGTGATATGTCTGACCGTTTTGTATATTTGCGGCATGAAGTCAACAACCCGGAGGGTTTCGGTGTTTTTTAATAAACAAATAAAGAGAATAGGATGAGACTGGTGTATATTTATCATAGCGGGTTTGTTGTAGAGGCGGAAGGCTTCTCCATCTTGATCGATTATTTCAAAGATACGAATCCGGACCCGGCGAAGGGGTTTGTGCGTGGGGAGCTATTAAAACGTCCGGGGACGTTGTACGTATTGGCATCACATTTCCATCCGGATCATTTTAATCCGGACGTGTTGAAATGGAAAGAGGAGAAAGACGATATCAAATATATTTTCTCCAAGGATATCTTGAAACGCCGCCGGGCAAAAGCCGAGGACGCTTTTTATATGAAGAAGGGAGATGTGTACCAAGATGAGCATTTAACGATTAGGGCGTTCGGATCGACCGATGTCGGTATCTCTTTTTTGATCGAGACGCAAGGTAAACAGATTTTTCATGCCGGAGACTTGAATAATTGGCATTGGAAAGATGAGTCTACTCCACAGGAAGTTGCGGAGGCGGAAGGGAATTACCTGAAAGAACTGGATATAATAGCGAAATATACGCAGGCGATGGATGTTGTCATGTTTCCGGTAGATCCCCGCTTAGGGACCGATTTTATGCGAGGTGCCCAACAATTCATCGACCGGATAAGGACCGGTATCTTTGTGCCGATGCATTTCTGGGAACGTCCGGCGGAGGTCATGGCCTTTGCCCCGTATGCCGAATCGAAAGGTTGCCGGTATGTTGTCCTTTCTGTACCGGGTGAGGGTACCGATATATAATATATTATTAATGTATAGGTTTTAGAAAACATATAAATTTATTTAGGTATGAAAGTTAAAGGCAGATTTGACCATTTCAATATTAACGTATTGGATTTGGAGAAAAGTATCGCTTTTTATAACAAAGCGTTGGGGTTGAAAGAGCATCATCGAAAGGTCGCGGAAGACGGTTCTTTTATATTGGTTTATTTAACGGATGAGCAAACCGGTTTCTTGATGGAGCTGACTTGGCTGCGTGACCGGAAAGAACCTTATGAGCTAGGCGACAATGAGAGCCATCTTTGTTTCCGGGTAGCCGGCGATTATGAGGAGGTACGTAAATACCACAAGGAAATGGGAGCGGTTTGCTTCGAGAATACCAAGATGGGATTGTATTTTATTAATGATCCGGATGACTATTGGATCGAGATATTACCGTTGCGATAATTCTCCATTATTATATAACAATGTTGCTTAACATAAGTTTTCGAAAAAAGAAGATAAAATGACAGGAATCTGTAAAATTTTCTTCAAATCGTATTGCAACTTGTGTTAAACCTCTTATATTTGCTACCCAGAAAGAGGAAAATCATTATTAATCCTAAATATAAAATCATGGAGAAGCCTTATGTAGTAGGTATCGATATAGGTGGTACCAACACTGTTTTTGGTGTAGTTGACGCAAGAGGAACAATCTTGTATAGTGGATCAATTAAGACTGGTAAATATGCAGACGTTAATGACTATGTAGCGGAATTAGCTAAAGGTCTGAAGTCTGTTATTGATCAGGCTGGTGGTCCGGATAAGATTAAAGGTGTGGGTGTAGGTGCTCCGAACGGAAACTTTTTCAACGGATGTATCGAATTCGCTCCGAACTTGCCTTGGAAAGGTAAGATTCCTTTGGCTCAATTGATCAGCGAACAGATCGATGGTATTCCTGTTGCTTTAACAAACGACGCCAACGCTGCCGCTATCGGTGAGATGACTTATGGAGCCGCTCGCGGTATGAAAGATTTTATCGTGATCACTTTGGGTACTGGCGTGGGTAGCGGTATCGTAATCGGTGGTAACTTGGTATACGGACATGACGGTTTTGCCGGCGAGTTGGGCCACGTTATCATGCGTCGTAACAATGGTCGTCAGTGCGGTTGCGGTCGCCAAGGATGTCTGGAGGCTTATGCTTCAGCTACCGGTGTGGCTCGTACGGCTCGTGAATATCTGGAAATCCGTAAGGACGAGAGTGTTCTTCGCGACTTGGATCCGGATGAAATCACTTCAAAAGACGTATACGACGCAGCTATGAAGAATGATAAGATCGCTCTTGAGATTTTCGAGGCTACCGGCTCTATGTTGGGAGAGGCTTTCGCTGATTTCGTAGCATTCTCTAGCCCGGAGGCTATCATTTTGTTTGGCGGTCTTACGAAAGCTGGCGATTTGATCATGAACCCGATTAAACGTTCAATGGAGAAAAATATGTTGAAAGTTTACGCAGGTAAGACTAAATTATTATTCTCTCAATTGAAAGAGAGCGACGCTGCTGTATTAGGAGCAAGTGCTTTGGGTTGGGAAGTAAGAGACCAAAGCGCTGGTTTGGAAGTCTAAATCCGGTTTTGCGTATAACGAAAAGACATTTGCGAAATAAGGCAAGCCGCATCTATATTTAGGTGCGGCTTGTTGTTTTTAATTGAATTATAAATCATAAAGTATGAGACATCCGTTGTATCAATTTCAGTTTTGCCCGGTTTGCGGGGCAAAAGCTTTCGTGGAACATAACGAGAAAGCGAAAAAATGTATGGCGTGCGGTTTTGTTTATTATTTCAACCCGTCATCGGCTGTCGCTTGTTTCATAAAGAACGCTAAGGGGGAGTTGTTACTGGTTCGCCGAGGAAAAGAGCCGGCTAAAGGTACATTGGATTTGCCCGGTGGCTTCGTCGATATGTTTGAGTCGGGGGAGGAGGCCGCTCGCCGGGAAGTAAGGGAGGAGACGGGGTTGCATATCCAGAATTGCCGTTATTTGTTTTCCTTGCCTAATTTATATATGTATTCCGGCTTTGAGGTGCATACGCTGGATATGTTTTATGAGTGTTTGGTAGATGATTTCAATAACGTGCATGCGGAAGATGATGCCGCCGAGATCGTGATCCTTCGCCCGGAGGATGTGAATCCGGAAGACTTCGGTTTAGACTCTATCCGAAAGGCGGTACCGATCTATCTTGGTAAATATTGATAGAACTTGCCTTCTGTTTGGCGCATATTACTTATATTTGCGAATTAGAACGAATAGGCACTGAAGTAAGTGCTTGTATTAAAAAGCAAATGAGTGATGAAAAGAATACTTATTCCGCTGTGTCTGGTAGTAGGCAGCCACATGGCAAGCGGGCAGAGATCGTATCAATTTGATGCGTCGAACCGTTTGTTTGTCGAAGGCAAGGAGTTGTTTAGTTTGAAGAATTATTCAGGTTGCATCGATAAACTGGAGGCGTATAAACAGCATTCCACGGATGCCGACTTGATTCAAGAGGCCGATTATATGTTGGTTTATTCCGCTTATGAGCAAGGCCGTCTCAATGCCGTTGAGTTATTGAAAGATTATCTGGATGTGTACCCGGCTTCCCGTCATGCGGACGAGGTGAACTTCTTGATCGGTTCCGCCCATTTCGGACTGGGAGAGTATCAGAAAGCTATCTTTTGGTTTAACGAATCGAACATTGATATGCTAAGTCCGGAACAACAGGAGGCTTATTGTTTCCGTTTGGCTTATTCCTTGTTGCAAACCGGGGATATGGAGAAGGCCCGTGGTTATTTCGCACGGATCGAGCAGATCGGAACGAAGTACCGGGAAGCATCTACCTATTATGTCGCTTATATCGATTACGCGACCGGTAAATACAACAATGCCTTGGTGGAATTTACCCGCTTGAAGGACTTGTCTGATTATAAGGAGCGATCTTTGTACTATATCACGCAAATTTATTTTATACAGAATAAATACGAGAAAGTGATCAGCGAAGGCAAGGAATTGTTAGCCTCTTATCCGGATAGCGAGAACAATAGCGAGGTTTACCGTATCATGGGTAACGCCTACTATCATCTGGGAAATGAGGATCAAGCGATTAATATGCTGAGTAAATATGTATCCTCGACGGATAGCCCGTTGAGGGGCGATTTATATATCTTGGGCGTATGTTATTATAATAAGGGTAATTACAGTAGCGCCGTGAACGCTTTGGGACGGACCGTTCGTGAGAACGACGCCCTTTCGCAGAACGCTTATCTGTATCTGGGGCAAAGTTATCTGAAATTAAAAGATAAGAATAACGCCCGTATGGCCTTCGAGGCTGCCGCGACTTCTTCTTTCGATAAGCAAGTGAAAGAGGCGGCTATGTATAATTACGCTTTATTGATCCACGAGACCGCTTTCACGGGCTTTGGCGAGTCGGTGACAATCTTCGAGGATTTCTTGAATGATTTCCCGAATTCCAAATATGCCGATAAGGTAAACGATTATCTGGTGGAGGTTTATTTGACTACCAAGAACTATCAAGCGGCTCTGAACTCTATCGATAAGATCAAGCATCCGAGTACGAAGATCTTGGAGGCGAAACAAGATATCTTATTCCAGTTGGGAACGCAGGCGTTCACGAATATGGAATTGGATAAGGCGGTCGATCTTTTCAGCCGTGCGATCTCACTGGGCGCTTATAATCTGGAATCTCGTAACGACGCTTATTTCTGGCGTGGGGAATCTTATTATCGTCAAGGTGAGTATAATAAGGCGATTTCCGATTATCGTACCTATTTGAATAATACCCGCCAACGTAATACGGATATGTATGCCTTGGCACATTATAACTTAGGTTACAGCTACTTCAAATTGAAAGAGTATGGCGAGGCGTTGAACCGCTTCCGTCAATACGTGAATCTGGAAAGCAATCAGCAGACTCCGGCTTATGCGGACGCTTATAATCGTATCGGCGATTGTTTATTCCACAACCGTCAGTTCGCTATGGCGGAAGAGAATTATACCCGTGCGGCGCAATTGCAACCGTCCGCCGGAGATTATTCGGTGTATCAGAAGGGCTTCTTGCTGGGATTGCAGAAAGATTATAAAGGAAAGATCAGCGTGATGGATCGTTTGATCCGTGAGTTCCCGGAATCACAATATGTGGACGATGCCTTGTTTGAGAAAGGACGTTCTTACGTGTTATTGGATAATAATCAAGCGGCTGCGGCAAGCTTTGAGCAATTGATGCGTGATTTCCCGCAAAGCAGTCTGGCTCGTAAGGCCGGCGTACAGCTTGGTTTGATTTACTTCAACGACAATCAGCCGGAGAAAGCGGCCGAGGCTTATAAGAACGTGATTAGCAACTATCCGGGTAGCGAGGAGGCGAAAGTGGCCTTGCAAGACTTGAAGTCCGTATATATCGAGCTGAACGATATCAATTCGTTTGCCGCCTATGCGAATTCGTTAGGTGGAAATGTTCGTTTCGAGGTGAGTGAGCAAGACTCCTTGACCTATCTGGCGGCCGAGAAGTTATTTATGCGAGGCGATAATGAGGGCGCTCGTCGTAGCTTGACGAATTATTTGCAAACCTTCCCGCAGGGAGCGTTTAGCTCGAACGCTAATTTCTATTTGGCAAGTATCGCTTTTGCCAAGAAAGATCTGGAGGAGGCGAAACGTCTGTTCTCGTTGGTATTGGAGAGCGGTGATACGAAATTCAGGGAAGAGTCTTGGGCTCGTAAGGCTGAGATCGAGTATCTGGATAAGGATTACGCCGCCGCTATGGAAAGTTTCAAGCATCTACAGGCGGTAGCGGAGAATCCGGAGAATAAGGAGGCCGCTAAATTGGGCTTGATGCGTTGCGCCGAGTTGACCGGTCAGCCGCAAGAGGCTTTGCTTGCCGCCAACGATTTGCTGAAGGAACCGAAGCTATCTCCCGAGATTATGTCCGAGGCCCGTTATGTCCGTGCGAAGGCTTATATCAGCTTGAAGCAGGAGAACAAGGCGTTGGCCGACTTGAAGGAGATCAGCAAGGATACCCGTACGATACACGGGGCGGAGGCTAAATATCTATTGGCTCAATTGTATTATGATAATAAGGATGATAAGAATGCCGAGACTGTCTTGATGAACTTCATCGAGAACGGTACGCCTCACCAATATTGGTTGGCACGGGGCTTTATCTTGTTGGCTGATATTTATATCCGCCAAGGTGATGATTTCCAAGCTCGTCAATATCTGACTAGTTTGCAAAACAACTACAAGGGTGATGATGAGATCGCCGCGATGATCGAAGACAGATTGGGTAAACTAAAGAAATAAAAGAAAGCGATGAAGACTATATATAATGTAAAGGCGTTGTGTGTGGTAGCTTTGCTGGGTTCGGCTGCTGCTGCGAGTGCGCAAGAGGATGTTACGAAAGAAAAGAACCTGAACCGAGAGATGACGCTTGAACGGGAGTATGATCCTTCCGTGCAGGACGCTAGCAAGGTAAATACGCTTCCCGTGGTGAAAGAGCCGGAGGTTCGTAAGATCCCGATCGATTACTCGAATTATACGATCGCCGCCGATCCGCAGAAAGAGATTAGTTTGTTGCCTTCCGGAAATATCATGACGCAGATGGATTACAACAAGCGCCGGGGATATTTTAACTTTGGTATCGGTACCTATCTAAATATAAATGGTGATTTGGGATATCATATCTTGAGTACCGAGAAGGATAAGTTGAATATTTGGTATTCACATCGTTCTACGAATGGAAAGGTGAAATATATCCAGATGGACGATGAGAAGGTAAAGGCGAAACTCAATGACAATCTGGGAGGCATTAATTTCAAGCATGTTTTTGATAAGACGATATTTAGTATCGGTGCGAAGTACGGGTATTCGGCGTTTAATTATTATGGACTGCCTATTGATGTAACATCAAGTGCTACGAACTCGGATTTATTAAATAGAGCGGATCGAGAAACAAACCAAGTAAACCAGACGATAGCTGCTAATATCGGATTTGAGTCGAAGGAAGACGCACCGTTCGGGTACTTACTGGATTTGGGCTATATAAATTTCTCGCATAAATACGGGTTGGGCAAACCAGCGGATGGTCCTACGGAACATACTTTTGACGCTAAATTCGATTTGAATGCCGGTTTTAACGGGAATATGCGGATTGGCTTGGGTGGACAGGTAGAGTATTTCAACTATAGTTTACCCGGAAAAAAAGAAACTATATCAGGTACCTATTATACTTATGAGTTCGAGAATCATGCGGAAGTAATCCTTTCCCCATATTATAAGGTAGAGGGGGATAGCTGGAACTTGAAATTGGGTGCTAATGTGATGTTGGTGACCGGTGATAATAGTAAGTTCATGGCTTCACCCAATATTGCGGCAGACATAGAGGTGGCAGATAAGACCTTGCTTTACTTAAACGCTGGTGGTAAGTTATATTCCAATAGTATGTATGAGACCTCTTTGGTGAATCGTTATGTAAATCCTACAAAAGAGATCGCCCCCTCCCGTAATTGGTTGGATGCTACTTTAGGTATAAAGAGTGGCGTGGCTCCTGGTTTTTGGTTCGATGTGTTCGCCGGTTATAAGATAACGAGCAGCGATGTGCTTTTCTTGCCGTCGAGAATTTATGATAGAGATCACTTCGGGAATTTCAGCGAGGCTATGTCTGATATCGATACGAAACAGCTTTTTATTGGCGCTAACTTGAAGTATAGTTATCAACAATTGTTTGATGTGTCTTTAAAGGGAGTATATAATAATTGGAAAGCGAATTTTGGTGATACATGGATTGGTGGGGAAGCTAACGGGGAACTAGCCCATGCTTGGGGCAAACCTGAGATGGAAGTGACGGCAGGCTTGACGGTTCGTCCGGTAAAGAATGTCTCCGTATTGCTGGACTATTATTTGGCTACTGGACGTTATACCCAATTAGGTGGAGCGGGCGAGTATAAGATGAACAACATCAACGAGCTAAACCTAACAGGTACCTATACCTTCAACGATACCTTTGGTGTTTACGCAAAATTGAATAATATCCTTTGCCAGAAGTATGAGGTATATTACGGATATCCTTTGCAAAGCTTTAGTGCGATGATTGGCGTTAATATCAATTTCTAACACTTGAAATAGGAAGGATGGGTGACATAAATATCAAACAACTGGAAAGCCTTCGCTGGAGGATGCGGGTGATCGAGACGCTGACCGTGATCGGGACAGCGTGGATCGCCTTGGCGGTTTACCAGAAGAAGGAAGAACTGGTTTATTATTTGGTGGGAGCCGTAGTCCTTCTATTCTTGTTAAAGTATTATACGCAATTCCGTCTGCGAAAAAGACAGTTCGTCTCTAATCTCGTGGAGCAGCGGACGATGGAATTGCGTTTCCAGCGGGATGCGATGCAAGCGGAGTCGGAAAAACTATCCCGTGCCCTTTCTGCCTTGGCGGACGCTCAGGACGAGTTGGTTCGTAAGGAACGTCTGGCATCGATCGGCCAATTAACGAAAGGTCTGGTGGATCGTATCTTGAATCCCTTGAATTATATCAATAACTTCGCTCATTTGTCTGCCGCATTAGCGAAAGATATCAAGCAGAATATCGATGAGGACGAAGAGACCGGTAAACACGATAATTATAATGATACGCAAGAACTGCTGGTTCTTTTGACCGGCAATCTGGATAAGATCGCCAAGCATGGTGATAACACGGTGCGAATCGTAAAAGCGATGGAAGAATTGCTGAAAGATCATTCGGCGAATCGAACCTGCGTGGATATTAATGATTTATGTAGGGTCAATCTGGATATCTTGCGAAAGAATTACGCGAAGGAGATCGAGAAGAATCAAGTAGATCTATCATTCTCCGGGCTTTCCGTACCGTTGACAATCGAGGTGAATATCGATCAGATGGGAAAAGCCTTGTTGCAGATATTGGATAATAGTATATATGCGGTCTTGAAGAAGGCCGGAGAGCCGGGATATCAGCCTTCTGTCTCGTTGGTATTGCGTATTCAAGCGGATAAGTTGCAAGTGGTTATCCGTGATAATGGCGTCGGTATAGAAGAAACGATAAAGACGAAAGTCTTTTCTCCGTTCTTTACCACCAAACCGACCGCGGAAGCGGCAGGAACAGGTCTTTACTTGAGTCGGGAGGTCGTGTTGAACCATAAGGGTACGATCGCTATCGAGTCTGAGAAAGATAAATATACGGAAGTTACGATTACGTTGCCTATTTATAGTTAGGAAAGGAGGTTCATCATGATACAGGATTTACATACCGAGATCGATCGGTTAAAAAGGCGGATTAAACTTTGCGAACGGGTTACACTGGGTAGCTTGGTCGGTATTTGTGTATCTGTGAAGTTCGGTCATCAAGAATGGATCGGATTACTTTTCTTGATTCTGTTTTGCCAGATCTCTAAGTTGGTTTTCAAGCGGAAACTCAAACAAAAAGAGTATTTGGTAAAAGAGGTAGAGGAGCGTACGCAGGAGATCCGTTCGGAGAAAGACGCGATCCAAGAGGAATCCGAGAAATTGGCGGCGGCTTTGAAAGCCTTGGGTGAGGCGCAGGACGAGCTGGTCCGTAAGGAACGGATGGCTACCGTAGGGCAATTGACCCAAGGTTTGGTGGACCGTATCTTGAACCCACTGAATTATATCAATAACTTCGCGAATCTGACATCGGGGCTGGCCAAGGATCTCCGGGAAAATCTGGATAGTCAGAAAGAGCATCTGAAACCGGATGTGTATGATGACTCGGTAGATTTGCTGAATATGATGACCAGTAATTTGGAGAAGATCTCTGAGCATGGTTTCAATACGGTCCGTATCGTTAAGGCGATGGAGGAATTGCTGAAAGACCGAAGAGGTAATCTTACGCTTACCAACATAAACGGATTATGCCGGATCGCCTTGGATAAATTGAAGAAAACGTATGAGCAGGATATTCAAGAGAAGAATATCCGGATTGTTTTCGATAATTTGACGCTGTCTTTGATGATGGAGGTAAACGTGGAGCAGTTCAGTAAGGTTCTGGCCGGGATATTGAAAAATTCCATGTATGCCCTGTTGAAGAAATCGGAGACCGTGACTTTTAGTCCGGAGATATTCCTTGGATTGAAAGTCAATAAGGATATGCTGGAAATAACGATCCGGGATAACGGGTCCGGTATCGACGAGAATATAAAAGATAAGATATTCGCTCCTTTCTTCACGACAAAGACAACGGGGGAAGCGGCCGGCGTAGGGCTTTACCTATGCCGTGAGATCGTGCAAAACCATCGGGGAACTATCGAGGTGGAGAGTAAGAAAGGAGAATATACCCAGTTTCTAATTACGATCCCTGTATATCAACCGAAAACAATTACACCGCCTAAAGAGGAGGAATAGATATGGAAGACCAGAGTAAGGAAATAGAACGGCTACGTTTGCAAGTGAAGAACTTAGAGAAATTATCTTCTTTAGGTATGTTGAGTGCCGGGATCGCGCATGAGATCCAGAATCCGCTCAACTTTGTCATCAATTTCAGTAAGCTGTCCTCTAAGTTAGTGGATGACTTGGAAGATATTTTAGAAGAAGAGAAAGATGTCTTGCCTCCGGAATCTTGGGAGAAGCTGACCGCCTTGCATGAGGAGTTTAGCGAGATCGTTAACGATTTGCATGGTAACTTGAAGAAGATCGAGGAACATGGAAACCGGGCGACAAGTATCATCCGGGGTATCTTGCTTTATTCCAGAGGGAAGGATGACGAGTACATCCCTACGGATATCAAGAATCTGGTGAAGGAATATGTTTGGTTGGCTTATCATTCGATGCGAGCGAACTATAAAGGTTTCAATATCGCGATCCGGGAGCATTACGAGGAGGGGCTTCCGATGCTGAAAGTGATCCCGCAGGATTTGAGCCGTGCGGTATTGAATGTCATGAATAACGCTTGCTATGCGGTCTATAGTAAATCCAAGCTCTCGCCGATTGGGTATGAGCCGGTTATATCCGTGGATCTACGGAAGGAGGGAGATTCTTTAAGATTAAGTATCGAGGATAATGGTATCGGTATGCCGGAGAATATCCGGGAGCAGATATTCTCTGCGTTTTTTACCACGAAACCGGTGGGAGAGGGAACTGGCTTGGGGCTATCTATCACTCGATCCATTATAGAGGAGAAGCATGACGGGAAGATAGAGGTGGAATCGAAAGAGGGTGAGTTTACCCGTTTCATATTCCTTATTCCATTAACGAAATAAACAGAAGAATTATGGCGATCAAGATATTAAGCGTAGACGACGAACAGGATCTGGAAGCGTTGCTAACCCAATATTTCCGTCGGAAGATCCGTAAGGGAGAGTATGAGTTCTCCTTTGCCCATAATGGTTTGGAGGCGTTGAGGATGATGTTGGACCATCCGGACTTTGATATCATATTGAGCGATATCAATATGCCGGAGATGGATGGCTTGACCTTGCTGACGAAGATTAACGAGATGCGTAACCCGGCCTTGAAATGTATCATCGTATCGGCTTACGGGGATATGGAGAATATTCGTACCGCCATGAACCATGGTGCTTTCGACTTCGCTACCAAGCCGATCGATATGGAGGATCTGGAACGTACGATCGAGAAGGCGGTCGAGCAGATTTCTTTTATCAAGGAGGCCCAAAAGGAACATCATCAGCTAGAGGAGATCCAATATGACTTGAACGTGGCACGTGAGATACAGCAATCGATTTTGCCGAAGCAGTTCCCTCCGTTCCCGCAATATAAGCAATTCGATCTCTACGCGACCATGAACGCGGCGAAGGCCGTGGGGGGTGATTTCTATGATTTCTTCTTGGTGGACGATAATCATCTGGGTTTTACGATCGCTGATGTGTCGGATAAGGGGATTCCCGCCGCTATTTTCATGGCGATCAGCCGTACGGTGATCCGTGCTACGGCGCTTAGGCAGCTTTCCCCGGCGGTCTGTATGAAGGAATCGAATGATCTATTGTGCTGTGAGAGTGTCAATGGGATGTTTGTCACTACTTTTTATGCGATCTTGAATATCCATACGGGCGACGTGGTTTATTGCAATGGGGGGCATAATCGTCCGGTTTGGATTCGTAAGAACGATAAGGTATCTCTTTTGCCGATGACTGGTGGGATGGCCTTGGGAGTCGTGCCGGGATTAGCTTATAAAGAACAATCCTTGAAACTGGAAGCGGGAGACAGCTTGTTCCTCTATACGGATGGAATCAGTGAGGCGATGAACCTGCGGAATGAGCAATATGGAGATATCCGTTTGGTAGAGGCTTGTAGCTCCGTAAAGAACCAATCCCCCAAATCCATGATCGAAGGTATATCCGAATCCGTCCAATCATTCGTGAACGGCGCTACGCAGAGCGATGATATTACGATGTTGGCGCTGACTTATAAAGGATAATCATCTGGATAAAGGTAATTTCTTAAAGTTTACTTATATGAAAAAAGCATTTTCTGTATTTTTATCATTTTGCCTGTGTACTATTACCATGCTAGGCTTTACCGCTTGCGGTGATGATGAGCATGAGGATAAGCATGAGCATGGGCGAAGGACGGATCTAGTTGATGAGTTTGGTCGTATTCGTTGGGACGATCGGGTGAATCTATGGGCCATAGTTTGTTCCAAACCAATCGATTTCGTGGGTAATTACTATGTGGAGGATATGCCGATGGCTTATCAGCAGGAGGGGCTGAATGTTCGTTTCAGTGGAGTGGGCTATTCCTTGGAAGAGGGAAAGATTCCACCTACTATGTTGACAGAGGAATTCTTCTGTCTGCATGACTATACGATTACTCCCATGGAAGATTGAAATCTAAAGAAACATAAATTCATTGTATATCTTGTAGAGACGGGGCGTGCCCCGTCTCTACAAATTACGATGGGCATTCTTAGCACCTAACATTGCCCATTATAAGCACTTTATAATGCCCATTGTAAGCCTTTAACGATGCCTATTATGACGAGCTTACGTTATAGGTTGTAAATGAGCATTATACAAATAAACGCTATATCAATAACAACTAACTTCATAAATGCATAAAGTCGAGTTACTTGTACTTCTAGAATTTATTTGGGTGCGGGTGCTCTGTCTTCTTAATGGTTGTACATATCCTTATTATAAAAATCCAGCACCTTGATCGCCATATCGTAGGCCGCTTGTGCCGGGCTTTCCGGATTGATCTCTATCGCTTGCAGGTAGCTGTTGAGGGCTAGGCGTACGTTGCCTAGTTTATAATGAGCTTTTCCGAGGAGAAACCAAGCCTCGTCGGATCTCGGTTGCTCCGTGAGGTAAGCGTCCAAGAGCCGGATCGCTTCTTCTAGTTTATTCTCTGAAATAAGTCGCTTTATCTCTTCCATATTTTTGAATAGCTTTTTGATTTTGTCCCGCGAAGGTAAATAGAAACGCATGACTATATATATAATGTATAGGAAAAAACGCTTTTTTAGTGATCGATATACTGCGTACGTTAATTATTTGTGTAAGTTTGCACCCGATTTCTAACCAGCAAAAAATAGATATGCAAAAGAATTTGGTAATAGTGGAGTCACCAGCCAAGGCAAAAACCATCGAGAAGTTCCTCGGAAAGGACTATAAGGTTATGTCTAGCTATGGTCATATCCGCGACTTGAAAACGAAAGATTTCAGTATAGACCTCGAACACAATTATGCCCCGGAATACGTGATTCCCTCAGATAAGAAGAAACTCGTGACCGAATTGAAGAACGAAGCCAAGAAAGCCGAGCAGGTTTGGTTGGCTTCCGATGAGGACCGGGAGGGAGAGGCCATCTCTTGGCATTTATATGAGGTATTAGGATTGAAACCTGAGAATACGAAACGTATCGTTTTTCATGAAATTACCAAGAACGCTATATTACATGCGATTGAGACGCCGAGAGATATCAATATCGATTTGGTGAACGCGCAGCAAGCCCGTCGTATCTTAGACCGTATCGTGGGTTTCGAGCTATCCCCCATTCTTTGGCGTAAGGTGAAGCCGGCTTTATCCGCGGGGCGCGTGCAATCGGTTGCCGTACGTCTGATCGTAGAGCGGGAGCGAGAGATCAACGAGTTTGTCTCGGAGGCCGCCTACCGTGTGATCGCTAGCTTTATCTTGCCGGATGGTACGACAATCCTCAAGGCGGAGCTGAACCGTCGTTTGAAAGATAAGGAAGAGGTGGAGGCATTCCTTGAATCTTGCAAGGACGCTTCTTTCACGATCGATGATATCTCGAAAAAGCCGGTGCGTAAAACACCAGCCCCTCCTTTTACGACATCTACCTTGCAGCAGGAGGCCGCTCGTAAGTTGGGTTATTCGGTCTCGCAGACCATGATGATCGCCCAACGCCTGTATGAGTCCGGATTGATCACGTATATGCGTACTGACTCCGTGAACTTAAGTGATTTGGCTTTGGGGACGGCAAAAGAAGCTATCTTGGATACCTACGGTGAGAAATATTATAAATTCCGTCAATATCATACCAAGAGCAAGGGAGCGCAAGAAGCGCACGAGGCGATTCGTCCGACCTATATCAGCAATGATGAGATAAGCGGGACCGCTCAGGAAAAGAGATTATACGAATTGATCCGCAAACGTACGATCGCTTGCCAGATGGCGGACGCCGAGTTGGAGCGTACGACGATCTCCGTAGGCATCGGCGGCAAGAAAGAGAAGTTCGTGGCTACCGGTGAGGTCATTACTTTTGACGGTTTCCTTCAGGTGTACCGCGAGAGTTTTGATGACGAGAATGAGAAGGAACAGGAAAACGGCCTTCTTCCTCCGGTTACCTTGAACGAGGTATTGAGTATGAAGGATATCGTCGCTACCGAACGTTTCACGCAACGTCCTCCCCGCTATACGGAAGCAAGTTTGGTTCGCCGTTTGGAGGAATTGGGAATCGGTCGTCCTTCTACCTATGCGCCTACGATCCAGACGATTCAGAATCGAGAGTATGTCGTGAAAGGGGATAAGGAAGGAACGGAGCGTACTTATAATATCATAACCTTGGCTCAGCATACGATCAAGGAAGCCCAAAAGACGGAGATCGTAGGAGCGGACCGGAATAAGTTGATGCCAACCGATATCGGTACGGTCGTGAATGATTTCTTGATGGAGTATTTCCCGGGCGTTATGGATTATAACTTCACGGCGAGCGTAGAGAAGGAATTCGATGCCGTAGCGGAAGGCGAGATGGTATGGACGGACGCTATCGATAAATTCTATAAACTATTCCATCCGATCGTGGAAGAGGCAGCCTCTGTCCGTACGGAGCATAAAGTGGGTGAGCGTGAATTGGGTATCGATCCGAAGAGCGGCAAACCTGTTTTCGTGAAGATCGGTCGTTATGGCCCAGTCGTACAGATCGGGCAGGCGCACCCAGAGGATAAAGAGGCTCCTAAACCTCAGTTCGCAACCTTGATGAAGGGGCAGTCTATCGAGACGATTACTTTGGAAGAAGCCTTGAAATTGTTTGATCTACCCCGTACGATCGGTGAATATGAAGGTAAGGTCATGGTTGCCGCTGTCGGACGTTTTGGCCCATTTATCCGTCATGACGGAAAGTTCGTATCCATACCGAAGGGTTTGAATCCTTTGTCGATAACAGCCGAGGAAGCTATCGAGTTGATCGAGGCAAAAAAACAAAAAGATGAGCAACGATTTATCAAGAAGTTCGATGAGGATCCGGAAATGGAGATCTTGAATGGTCGCTTCGGCCCTTATATCTCTTATAAGAAAAAGAATTACAGAATTCCTAAGACGATAGAGAAACCAGAGAACTTGACCTTGGAGGAATGCCAGAAGATAATCGCCGAGGCGGGAGAAAAACCTGCTGCGACGAAGAAACGTACGACACGGAAAAAGGCTTGATTATAGCTCTAAAAATTCATAGTTATGATTTACTAAACTCATAACTATGAATTTTTCAAAACATAACTATGATTTTTTTAGACATCGATACCCGTAAATTCTTTTAACGCATATCCGATCAAGAAGCTTAATGCGGCCACGCTAAAACTAAGTACTGCCATCTCGGTAAAACGCTTCCGGAAACTCTCGCTTCTCGCTATGGAATAATAATAGTTGAAAAGGGCGATGATGCTTAACGCTATGATGAGCATAAGCCCTAAAGCCATTAATACGTTCGATATAAAGATAAATGGAGCGACCAAGGCGACTACCGTAAAGATATAAGCTATTCCCGTATAGATCGATGCCTTGACGGGATGTTTCCCGTTTTCATTTCCATTCTCGGACTTGGTAGATAGATATTCGGAGGAAGCCATGGATAATGCGGCGGCTATTCCAGTGATGCTTCCGGTCAACGCTATTAATCTAGAGTCGCTCAAGGCAAGGGTAAAGCCTGCTAAAGCACCTGTAAATTCTACCAAAGCGTCATTTAGCCCCAGTACGACAGAACCCATATATTCCAACCGTTCCTCATTGATCAAGGCGATCAACCTCTGCTCATGCTCATCTTCGTCACGTGCGATTTGTTGCAAATCCGGATACTCATCATAAGAGGCGTAATCATTCTTGGCGCTTTCCTCGCTACCTTCCATTAGCTTAATGGCGAAAGTAATCCCCAAGATACATGCCAACCAGTAGTATTTGGTGACGCGTAATTTATTCGGGGAGATCTCTTGCCCCGTATACTTTTTCAGGATCGTATAATGTCCTTTCTCGTCATTCGCTATCTGTAGTAATACTTCCTTGTTGCTTGGATCTTTCTCGATAGCGGCGAGTTGCGTATAGAGAAGGCTCTCCGTGATTTCATTTTGTTGAAATCGAAGGAGAGCCTTTCTTGTTTTCTCGTTTATGTTCATCTTCTATCGTTACATTCTTTCCGGAACCTCGATGCCTAATAAATCCATACCGGATTTTACGATCTTAGCTACATTGGCGGATAAGACTAAACGGAAGTTCTTCAATTCCGGATTCTCTTCGCGAAGGATGGAGAAATCGTGATAGAATTGATTGTATTCCTTTACCAGATCATAAATATAGTTGGCGACACAGGCCGGGCTGTATAGCTTACCTGCCTCTTTCACGATCTCCGCATAATCGGCGATCATTTGGATCAGGTTCTCTTCTTTCTCGGAAATGGCGAAAGTAAGCGGTAACTGCTCCGGTAATGCGATGCCCTGTTCCGCTGCTTTGCGCAATACGGAACGGATACGGGCGTAGGTATATTGGATGAATGGTCCCGTATTCCCATTGAAGTCGATAGACTCTTTCGGATTGAACGTCATATTCTTGCGAGGGTCTACCTTTAATATGAAATATTTCAAGGAGCCAAGACCTACGATACGGGCGATATTCTCAGCCTCTTCCGGAGTCATCTCGTCCAATTTCCCTAATTCTTGGGAAATCTCGCGTGCGGTACTGATCATCTCGGCCATCAAATCATCGGCGTCTACGACCGTTCCCTCACGGCTCTTCATCTTACCTTCCGGTAGCTCTACCATTCCGTAGGAGAAGTGGACCAATCCCTTGCCAAACTCGAAGCCTAACTTATCCAATAAGATCGATAATACTTGGAAGTGATAATTCTGCTCGTTCCCTACCACATAGATCATCTTATTGATCGGGTAATCATCGAAGCGCAGCTTGGCGGTACCGATATCCTGCGTCATATAGACGGAAGTTCCATCCGCACGAAGCAATAATTTCTCATCCAGCCCGTCTTTCGTCAAATCAGCCCATACGGAGCCGTCTTCACGGCGATAGAAAATCCCTTTCTCTAGGCCTTCCATCACCTTACCTTTTCCTTCCAGATACGTTTGAGACTCGTAATAAATCTTATCGAAATCTACGCCCATCATCTTATAGGTCTCGTTGAACCCGGCGTATACCCAATTATTCATCATTTCCCAAAGCGCACGCACCTCTTTGTCTCCGGCTTCCCATTTACGAAGCATCTCACGGGCTTCCGCCATCAAGGTGGATTGAGCCTCGGCTTCTTCCTTGGTAAGGCCTTTCGCTTCTAACGCATGGGTCTCCTCTTTTAATTTGTTGCTGAATAATACGTAAAAGTCACCGATCAGATGGTCGCCCTTCTTTCCGGTAGACTCTGGGGTAGCTCCATTTCCCCATTTCTGCCAAGCCAACATGGATTTACAGATATGGATACCACGATCGTTTACGATATTCGTCTTTACGATCTGGTTACCGTTCGCTTTCATGATCTTCGATAAGCTGTATCCTAATAAGTTATTGCGGACATGGCCCAAGTGAAGCGGTTTATTTGTATTGGGAGAGGAATATTCGATCATAACCAAAGGCGACTGCTCGGTAACCGGAATGATACCGTAAGTGGGCTGCTCATTGATCGAGTTCAGTAAATCGATCCAGCAAGAGCAAGCGACCGTCAGGTTAAGGAATCCTTTGATTACATTAAATTCAGCTACCGCTGGCTCGTTTCTCAACAAGTACTCACCGATTTCCTGAGCGGTCTGCTCCGGAGATTTCTTCGACATGCGAAGGAATGGGAATACGACTAGGGTCAAGTGCCCCTTGAATTCTTTTTTCGTTTTTTGTAACTGCACTTGGCTAGCGGTGACATCCGCTCCGTACAGCTCTTTGATGCCGGCTATGATAGCCCCGGTAATCTGTTGTTCGATAACCATATTCGTCTAACTATAATTCGGATTTTATTTTTGTACGCAAAGGTACACAAAAAAAGGATACAATTTGCATCGTATCCTTCTTCTATAGAGAATAATGGTGTTTCTTATTTGATTAGCTCGTTCAATTCAGCACCAGCCTTGAACTTCACGGCCTTGCGAGCTGCGATTTCAATGGTTTCTTTAGTTTTCGGGTTAACACCTTTACGAGCGGCCTTCTCTGACACAGAGAATGAACCGAAGCCAAGTAGAGCGACTTTACCGCCTTCTTTTAATTCGTTAGAAACTGTGTCAACAAAAGCTTCTACTGCCTTTTTAGCATCCACTTTGCTGAGACCTGATTTTTCAGCGACTGCACTAATAAATTCTGATTTGTTCATGATGGTTTGACTGTTAATATATTAAACAAAACTATGATAACCGATAGACGGCTCCAAATGTAGTTTTATTTTGAAATATCACAAAAGAAAAACCTACTTTTTTTACCGATTTACATATGTTTTAGTATTATTATGGGCAAAAACGGCTAAAATATATTTACCTTTGCCGCTAAATTAACGTAGTATATGATGAATCAGACAAATTCGGGATTCTTGAATAGTATCCCGCCGGTAACGAAAAATCTTATCATTATAAACTTGCTATTTTGGGTAGCCAGCCTTGCACTGCCGAAAGTCGGCGTCGATTTAGTGGATTTATTAGGGCTTCACGTCCCGGGTGCTACCGACTTCAAGGCTTATCAGATCGTTTCTTATATGTTCATGCACGATACCCATTCGTTTGCGCATGTGTTTTTTAATATGTTCGCCGTTTATATGTTCGGCCGGGTATTGGAGAACGTATGGGGCCCCAAACGTTTCTTGATTTTTTACTTCGTGACGGGTATAGGCGCCGGTTTGGTACAAGAGGTGGTATGGTTCTTTAATTTGCGGGATGTGATCTTCGCTAGCCAAGACATGATAAACTTGAATGGAGCCCAGATTATCAGCAAAAGCGAGTTCTTGAATTATTTCGTGACCATTGGCGCTTCGGGTGCCGTATTCGGAATCTTGTTGGCATTTGCGATGATCTTCCCGAATGTTCCTTTGTACTTGATGTTCATACCGATCCCGATTAAAGCCAAATATTTCGTAATATTTTATGGTCTTGCCGAACTATTTATGGGTGTGGCTAGTTTTGGTGGCGATACGGTAGCGCATTTCGCTCATTTGGGGGGCATGTTATTCGGTTATTTCCTAATTCGTTATTGGAAAAAGAAAGATGCAGACAATGGACGGTATTTTTACTAATTTGAAGCGTACGTTTCAGTCGGGTAATATCCTGTCGAAACTGATATATATAAATGTAGGCTTGTTTATCTTGATACGTTTGGCCAGCGTATTGTTTATGCTCTTTAATGTGCAAGGGGTGCCTTTCTTGCAGTATTTGCAGTTGCCGGCTTCTCCGGAACTTTTGCTCTTCCGTCCGTGGACGTTGTTTACTTATATGTTCACTCATTTTGACTTCTTGCATATCTTGTTCAATATGCTTTGGTTGTATTGGTTCGGGGGATTGTTCTTGAATTTTTTCAGTGAGCGGCAGTTGGGAGGCTTGTATATATTGGGAGGTCTTGCGGGTGCGGTATTGTTTGTCCTTGCTTATAATATTTTCCCTTATTTCCAGAACGTGGCCTCTTTTAGCTATTTGATGGGGGCTTCGGCATCTGTTATGGCGATCGTTTTCGCCGTGTCGTTTTACCGGAAGGATTTGGAGATTAATTTATTCTTGATCGGAAGGATCAAATTAATTTATTTGGCTATCTTTACGCTGGTGATCGATTTGTTGGCGATGACTTCTGATAATGCGGGAGGACATATCGCTCATATCGGCGGGGCTTTGTTTGGTATGTGGTTCGCTTCCCGTATTCGTAATGGAAAGGACTTGACCGCTCCAATGAATCGGTTGATCGACTGGTTCGTGAATTTGGGCAAACGGAAACCGAAGATGCGTGTGACTTATAAACGTAGCGAGACGGATTATGAGTATAACGCACGTAAACATCAGGAGTCGGTGGATCTAGATACTATACTGGATAAATTGAAACGTTCCGGTTATGAGAGCCTTTCCGCTGAAGAGAAAAAGCGACTTTTCGACGCCAGTAAGAAATAACAGATACTTATGAAAACTCTACGGATTTTTCTTCAATTCTTATTCGTCGTAGCGAATGTGGTGGCTGTCGTATTGTTGATAGTCTCGGCTTATTCGGATCGGGTGTCTCCTGAGACGAGTATGACGTTATCTTATCTGGGATTAGCCTTTCCAGTCTTATGTGTAGTCAATCTTTGCTTTATTATCTATTGGCTGTTCTTATGGGAATGGAAGTTCTTATTGATCGGCATATTCTCCTTCTTGTTATGTTGGGGTCCCGTGAAACGCTATTTTCCGTTTCACTCGCATAAGGATGTCCCTCGGGAAGAGGTACTGAAGGTGCTGACTTATAATGTGATGGCTTTTGGGTACAAGAATCATACGAAGATAGCTCCGAACAAAATTATCCAATATATCGCTAACTCGGACGCAGATATTGTTTGTTTGCAGGAATATGCCACGGCTAAATCGGAGAAGAGCCTTACTGCCTCTAAGATCTATGATGCGTTGAGCATGTATCCTTATCGTTCCGTATTTTATCAAAGCTCCACGAAATTCCAGAGTTTCGGCATCGCTGTGTTCTCCAAATATCCGCTGTCGAATTCCCGGATGGTGAAATACGATTCGGATTATAACGGCTCTTCCGTACATGAAGTGAACATCAAGGGAAAGAAGTTGACCTTGATTAATAACCATTTGGAATCCTTTAAGCTGACGATGGAGGATCGGACCCGTTATTCATCCCTTATAAAGAGCTTTAGCTCGGATGGGTTGGACGATTTGAAAGGAGCGTTCGAGCAAAAGCTAGGACCTGCTTTCCGGATTCGGGCTAAGCAAGCGGAAGCGGTATCAAAAGAGATTAAGAACGCGAAAGGAGATTATGTCTTGGTATGCGGTGACTTTAATGATACGCCTATTTCTTATGCGCACCGTACGATCCAAGGGGATTTGACGGATGCCTTTGCCGAGTCTGGCCGGGGAATGGGCATTACCTATAATCAAAATTTCTTCTGGTTCCGTATCGATAATATCCTGCATTCCCCGAACATGACCTCTATGAATTGTTCCGTGGATAAGGTCGCTTATTCAGACCACTACCCGTTATGGTGTTATCTGAAACTTGAATAAAAGGGTTTCATCACTCGGATTCTGCGTTTTGCGCAGCGTCAAATACGTCGGCGAACAAGTTCTCGACAAAGAAGAAGGTAGCGTTACAGAATAGCTTAGGATCTTTGATCAGCGCTATCGTATTGCTATCTCCATTATTGGCGATCACATCTTCCGCTTTATAGGTCTTGTACTTTTTATCGTTTAGCGGATCATATTGATATACGATATCGCTCGCCTCGATCGTGTACCGGTTGTCGAAACAGGTGATACGCATTTTATATTTAATGATAGTCTTGTCTGTATCATTCAACAATAATTCAACCTTAGAGCTTACGAAGATGGTCCCTTTGTTCTTGTTCGAGTTTACGTTGGATAAGAAGACATCTTTTCCATAAGATTTCTTAGCCCATGCGTTAATAGCATTGAATATTTCTAGTTTAGAGGTATTCTCGATCTCTACATCATCGCTATAGCATACCTTCCCGTTTTTCATGGGGGCACATTCGTCTACCTCGCCTTTATGCCCCTGCGCCATGACTAGCACAGGGAACATCATATATATTAATAATAGAATCTTTTTCATAAATGCAACTCTCTTTTTCGTTATTTGATCCATACATTCGTAATCTCGCCGATTAACATCGTTTGCTGTCCTTCGGCGGTCTCTCCTTGTTTACGGCACTCGATAATAATCCATGGCGCATCCGCGGATGTGCCGGGCTTGGAGAAGGATAACCGATATACGTCGTTATTGCCAATCGCTTTATAAGCAGGACTATCTTTGGATATGGAGATTGTACTGATCGTTTTACCGAACATATTGCCTATGCCTTTCCATTCAACGTTTGCGTCGGTCGTATTTCCTTTTACTGCTTTGATCTGTAAAGCGTTGTCCGGTAACATTTGGAGGATCGTGCTAGGTATTTTGTTCGCTTGGAACGCTACGAAACCTTCCATCGGTGCCACAGGTCGTGTTTCCCGTTGCGGAGCGGATACTGGTTCTACCGGTGCGGCTGTCAGCAACTGTGCGCCTAATGCGTTGGCTGCGCTATCAAACGTCTTATCCGCGAAGTCAATCGTGGCCTTACGGAACTTACCGCTGATACGGTTCAATTTCGTCTTGCTCTTATTCAAGGCATACTCGTCCGTGATCCATTCCTCGGCTAGGTATTTCTCCGGCTCGTTCTGGTAAGACACGTTATATTCATATCGGATGCCCGCAAGTTGCAGGGTACAAGCATGTTCCTTACATTCAATGATAATACGGTATTTCATCATCGCCCGATCGAGGGATAAGGCTGTGCTGGAGAATACTATATATTCTTCCCCGATAATGGCGATCTCGCCTTTTGCCTCATTTTGATAAGCTACTCTACTGTCCTTTGTGTTAAAATTTTCTTGTCCCCATTTTAATAGTTGTTGGTAGATTTGTGCCTTGCTTAAAGAGGGGGCATTAATCTCTCGGGTAAAAACGACTTTACCGTCTGCAACCGGAACGGCCCCTGCCAGATAGTGTTGATCCTCTTGCGCGAATAGCAGGGCGGGGATAAATAACAGAGCGAATAATAACTGTTTCATGGTATATTTTCCTTATTATTTTAGCCCCAAAGATATACATTTGCGTTTGAAATAAACTATGAGCGTGACAAATAATTATACTAATTGCTCTTTATCAAAGAAAAAAAGTCTATATTTGCACCCTGTGAAAAAACGAATATAAATAATGTAATAACATAAACCTAAGATTCAGATGCAAAACAAAGGATTTGTAAAGGTCTTCGCGGTGTTACTTACGCTTGTCTGTTTGTTCTATTTGTCGTTCTCGTTCGTGACGCAACATTACAACAGTAAAGCCGCTGAGTATGCGGGTGGAGATCCTGCGAAAGAGAGTGCTTATTTAGACTCACTATCTACTCAGAAGGTATGGTTAGGCTATACGCTTAAGCAATGCCGTGAAATGGAAATTAGTTTAGGTCTTGACTTAAAGGGCGGTATGAACGTTGTCCTTGAGTTGAACGTGGCGGATGTAATCCGTTCGTTGTCTAACAACAACCAAGACGAGAATTTCAACAAGGCGTTGGATTTAGCTTATGCGCATCAAGCGACTAGCCAAAAAGATTTCATCGACCTTTTCGCTGAGGAGTATAAGAAGTTGGATAGCGGCGCACGTCTTTCCGCTATTTTCAGTACATTCGAGTTAAAAGATAAAATCACGCCCCAGAGCTCAGACGCTCAGGTTGTTTCTGTTTTGAAACAAGAGTTGCAAAGTGCGATTGATAACTCATTCAACGTATTGCGTACTCGTATCGACCGTTTCGGTGTGGTTTCTCCGAACATCCAACGTTTGGAGACCGCAGGCCGTATCTTGGTTGAGTTGCCGGGTGTGAAAGAACCGGAACGTGTTCGTAAGTTGCTTCAAGGTAGCGCTAACTTGGAATTCTGGGAAACTTATAAGTTGCCGGAAATCTATCAACAATTGGTTGCCGCTGATAATGTATTGGCTACTATCTTAAGTAAGGAGGCTTCCGCTGACTCTGTAGCTACTGCTGCCGATAATGTTGAGAAAATCGCTGATGCCGCTGATGCGAATGTAAGTGAGGCCGATTCTTTGTTGGCTGAGCTTGGTCAAGATAAAAAAGATACGGAAGCTAATCAAAGCATGGAAGAGTTCGCTAAGCAACATCCATTATTTGCTTTATTGCAGATTAGCCAGTACAACGGTCAGTTGTCTCCGGGTTCGACGGTAGGTATCGCTCAAGCAAAAGATATGGAGAAGATCAGCGAATACCTGAACATGAAACAAGTGAAAGAGGTATTGCCTCGTAACTTGGCTTTAAAATGGGGTGTAAAGGCGATCGATGATAAAGAGCAGTTCTTTGAGTTATATGCCTTGAAGGTAACGAACCGTGACGGAAGTCCCGCTTTAGGTGGTGACGTAGTAACAGATGCTAACGCTGACTTTATGCAACAAGCCGGTCGTTCAGAGCAAATGGTTAACATGGTTATGAATGCCGAAGGCTCTAAGGCTTGGGCTCGTTTGACGAAAGAGAATATCGGTCGCCAGATCGCTATCGTTTTGGATGAGATGGTTTATTCCGCTCCGAACGTAAACGATGAGATCACGGGAGGTCGTTCACAAATCACCGGTCACTTTACACCGGAAGAGGCGAAGGACTTAGCGAACGTATTGAAATCGGGTAAGATGGCTGCTTCCGTACATATCGTTCAAGAAGACGTCGTTGGTCCGTCATTAGGACAAGAGGCTATCAATGCCGGTGTGATCTCTTTCGTGTTGGCATTGGTGCTGTTGATGATCTATATGTGCGCATTCTATGGATTGGTACCGGGATTGATCGCCGATGGTGCTTTGGTATTGAACATTTTCTTCACGATGGGTATCCTTGCTTCTTTCCAAGCGGTTCTTACCTTGCCGGGTATTGCCGGTATGGTGTTGACGCTAGGTATGGCAGTCGATGCGAACGTATTGATCTATGAGCGTACAAAAGAGGAACTTCGCGCCGGTAAGTCTTTAGGAAAGGCGATCGCTGATGGTTATGGCAATGCGTTTTCCGCTATCTTCGACTCCAATTTGACATCTATCATTACCGGTATCGTATTGTTCTATTTCGGTACAGGTCCTATCCGTGGTTTCGCTACAACGATGATCATCGGTTTGTTCGCTTCCTTCCTTACAGCCGTGTTCTTGACTCGTATCGTTTATGAGGCATTGTTAGCGAAAGATAAATTGAAGAACGTGACGTTCACGACTTCTCTGACGAAAGACTTATTGACAAACCCGAAGATCAATTTCTTGGGTGCTCGCAAAGTCGGCTATTTGATTCCGGCGGCAATCATCGTTTTAGGTGCTATCTCCTTTATGACGATCGGTTTGAATAATGGTATCGATTTCACGGGTGGACGTAATTACGTGATCCGTTTCAATCAAGAGGTGAAGACAGACGATGTTCGTAATATGTTGGATGCTCAGTTAGACGGTTCTGTTAGTGTTATCCAGATCGGTACAGCGGATCAAGTACGTGTGTCTACCAACTATAAGATCGATGATAATGATCCTACGGTAGATCAAGAGATCGAGAATAAATTGTTTGAGGGCGTGAAATCCTTACTTCCGGAAGGAACTACATTAGATGAGTTCACGACTACTTTCATACAAAGTTCACAGAAGGTAGGTCCTAGTATGGCAGACGATATCAAGAATAGCGCTATCTTGGCGGTAATCTTCGCCATGATCTGTATGGCCGCTTATATCCTGCTTCGTTTCCGTGATATATCGTTCTCTGTAGGTGCGTTCGCTTCCGTGGCAACGACAACGTTCTGTATCATCTCTTTCTATACCTTGTTATGGAAGGTTCTTCCGTTCTCAATGGAGGTAGACCAGACGTTTATCGCCGCTATCTTGACGATTATCGGTTACTCTATCAATGATACCGTGGTTGTATTCGACCGTATCCGTGAGACGATCGCTTTGTATCCGAAGCGTGATCGTTATCAAGTGATCAATGATGCGTTGAACTCTACCTTGTGTCGTACATTTAATACATCATTAACTACTTTGGTGGTTGTATTGTGTATCTTCATCTTGGGCGGTAGCACGATCCGAAGCTTTACGTTCGCTATCTTATTAGGTATCATTATCGGTACATATTCTACCTTGTTCGTTGCTACTCCGATCGCTTACGAGTTGCAGAAGAAGAAGATCAATAAAAAAGCTGCTGCTGAGAAAGCCGGAAAATAATATCTTCCTTTAAGGATTTTATGAAGATCCTCTATCTTTCCCGTGTCAACGGAGAGATAGAGGATTTTTTTATGTATTAATTCTTAAGGAGATAAAGTATGAATGAGAATGATTTTGTGGTGGGTGTACTTACGTATATCACCTGCCTGCGTGAGAAAAAGCGTTATTCCACGGCGAAGAGTTATCAAGATGCGTTGAGGTCGTTTAAATGTTTTTGTGGCAGGGAAGAGATTCCCTATGCGTATATTAATCGGGATACACTTTTGCGTTATCAATCTTGGCTGTTGACCAAGGGATGTGCTCGTAACACGGTATCTACTTATATGCGCCGGATTCGTCACATCTATAATTTAGCCGTAGAGGTGGGTGAGGCTACCTATATCCCTCATTTGTTTAAGAATGTGTTTACGGGGGTTGAGAGTAAACGTAAAAAGGCGTTGCCTTCGGAAAGCTTGCGCTTGCTGATGACAAGCCCAGTGACAGATCCGCAACAGAAGAGGACCCAATCAGCCTTTTGCCTGATGTTTTTGTTTTGCGGGATGGCTTTCGTAGATTTGGCGCATTTGCGAAAGGAGGATATCAAGGAAGGGATCTTGTCTTATTATCGGCAGAAAAGCGGATCTCTTATACAGGTGGAGATCCCAGCGGAGGCACAAGGGCTGCTGAATGAGTTGGCAGCCGATACAACCGAGGATTCGCCCTATCTGTTTCCATTTTTAGAGGGAATGAAGACCGGTGAGGATGCCTACAAGGAATATAATACCGTATTAGGAGGTTTTAACCGCAGATTGAAAACACTGTCGGAATCCATCGGTATTCGTACTCGGGTTACCTCATACACGATTCGTCACTCTTTCGCCACGACCTTGAAGGAGCAAAACGTACCGATTGAGATGATCAGTGAACTGTTAGGGCATAAATCTATCAAGACTACGCAAATATACTTGAAGAGTTTCTCTTTAGAAAAGCTCTCGACCGTAAACAAACTTTGTTTCGAGAGTGTGTATAATTATGCGCCGAAAGTAGGGTGAAGAAAAGTACGCTACTTGGCGAGTAGCGTTCATTTCATGCCGCAAATGTAGTAAAAAATAACATAACACAAGCAAACATTAGGCTTTGTTTGTGTTTCAACCTTAATTCTCTTTAAATCTTCGTTCTTATTTCTGATGTATAGACATGGCAATAGAAACGAAATGGCCTCGTTATTCCCGAAATCATCACGTTATCCGAAGTAAATTCCATATAACATCATGTAGAGATGGAGCGTGCTCCGTCTCCCACCGCCTGATAGTAACTAAAATACCATTGTAAGGGGATGAAACGGGACACGCTCCGTCTCTACAACTAAGGAATATCCTTTCACTCCTCTTGTTAAGGCTACTCGCCAAGTAGCAGTCAGTTTGGCTACTCGCCAAGTAGCATGAGTATTGAAGGGATGCAAATTTTCAGTAATTCCTTTTTTGTTTTCACATAAGTATTTATTTATCAGGGTATTACAAGAATATCTTGATAAGGCTCTGAATTATCTTCCTCAATGAATATCGTGACAAGTAATAGCTCTGATAGAGCTATGGTGCATATACGCAATCGCCGTAGCCAGGAGGCTGTACGCTGGTACGTACTGACGCTTCCTACCGCTGTTGGGGGACGTGATAATATCTATTCGTCAAAAGGATTAGATGCCGAGCTTTCCCGTCGTAAACGTTGTGGGGAACCCTTGTTCGAGTACTTTGCCCCCTCGTATGTCGAGGCTCGCAAGGTGGGAGGCAAGATGGTCAATACGAGGAAGCCTCTTTTATACAACTATGTGTTTATCCATGCTTCGGAGAATGAGATTTTCCGTTTGAAACGTATCATGCCCTTATATAATCTTCTTCCTCGGGTATCCGTGGGCGAACACTCTTATTTTCCCTACCTGTCAGATCATGAGATGGAGACCTTACGCTGGATGGCTGAATCTTATTCCAATGAGCTTCCGGTGTACGTACCGGATAGCGGTCGCTTGCTGAAAGGTGACCGTGTACGTATCACCTCGGGTTCTTTCATGGGGATGGAGGCTGAGGTGGTGGTGCAACCGGGTGGAGGTCATAAGGATGTCATGGTACGTATCCTTGACTGTATGTGGGTTCCTCTATTTGAGGTAAGGCAAGGCGAGTATGAGCTGATCGAGTTGAATACGAAAGGCAAGCATGTTTATACCCATTTGGATAACGATCGTTTATCGGAAGGTATGCACAAGGCGTTGGGGCGTTATTATCTCTCGGGCAAATTGGGAAAGGAAGACGAACTTTTGGTTCGTGAGGTGCTGAAGGGCTATGCTTCCCTTCGTGTGGAGACCGACGTGATGCGTTGCAAGGTTTACTCATTACTCCTTCCGGCCTATAAGCTGTTGGATCAGGAAGAGGAGTTTGAACGCTTGTATTCCACCCTACGCAATATGCTTCCATTGGTTAAGGCAGTGAATTCTCGTGCCTTGCTGCTCGTCACGCTTTACGGCTGCACGAATAGCAACCTGTATTACCGTATGGCGCATGAGCTGGTAGATCCCTGGCGGGATGACCCTTCGCCTAAGAGAAGCAAGGCCTTGTTGATACAGCGTTTACACGATTACGATATTTGGCTAAAACATTAAATAGTAGACTGTCATGAGAAAGGAAAGCGAAACTCCCTCCGGTATCCGTTTGATGCTATTGCTGAAAGGGCATTTGAGAGAGATCATGAATCGTGAGTGTGCGAATCAGACCTCGATCCATTTATATTGTACGGGATCTTATTGGGTCGCGTTCGAACGTTCCGCTTATCAATTGCGTCGTGCCTTTCCGGATAGTGAGATCACGCCGATGCGCCTGTACGCTTATCCTTTTCCGGTTGTCATGGTTTCCGTAACGGATCGTTCCCTTCGTTTGTATGAACGAAAACATATAGCTAAGCAGAACGGGGCGGATTACAAGTTATTGACTGTACCTGAACTCTCCGCTCCCGCCTACCAAGCGTGGCATACGAGGGAGGTGAAGGGACTCCCTGCGTTAAACTAATCGGAAAACTCGTTCACGACATTAAAACAGGGACAGGATTTCGACGGGTCCAAGTCTTGATGTCCCACGATTAGGGCTTTGGGGAATCGCTGATGCAATTCACGAAACAAACCCTGTAGGGCTTCTCGTTGGGCTTCCGTTCGGGTATCCATGGGAGTCTTTCCATCGTTGGCGAGTCCTCCGATATAGCAAACCCCGATACTGTACCGATTGTGGTTCTTACAATGAGCGCCCACTTGTTCAAGGGGCCTACCGATCTCGATCGTACCATCGGTCGGGATAACGAAGTGATATCCGCAGCCTTTCCAGCCGAGTGAGCGATGCAGGTGGTCGAGGTCCGTCATCCGTAAAGTGCTGCCCTGCCTATTGGCAGAGCAATGCACGATAATCAGCGTGATGGTTCTCATCCGATCCAACCGCTAGCGGCTCCACCGGCAGCACCGGTGATGACCAGTTCGACAATACGGATGATGTAGAGCAAGACGCTCTTCCAATTTGTTTTTTTCATACTTGTAGTCTTTAAATAAATGAATAAAATAAGCTTCATGGTTTAAGAGCCGTATTTCTCAATGGTAGGATTTAGATCTCATCAGGAGATTCTGAGTCTCCTTTCTTCAATGCAGCCAAGTCCACCGTGTCTTTATTCTCTTTTACCGCCTTCAGCGAGGCGGCTTGGATCGCACGGCTGGTTACTAGGTTGAATTCTGCCTTAGAACGTAGGTTCTCGAAGTCTATACCCGGATTGAATAGAATGTTCACCGCCTTGATATTATCGCTGGAGAAGTCCTTGAGTGTAGCGGCCGGTTCGCAGGTGATGGAGATACTAAAGATTCCTAGTTCGCCGAATTGTACCTTGTAGCCGTTCAGCAATTGTTCCACTAGACATGAGCAGGTGTCGCTTACCACGCCTTTTACCGTGCCGCGTGTGAAAACACCGTTGTGATCTGAGATGTGCTTCACGAAATCATCGAAACTCATCACTTTCGTCACTTGGTTCTTGGCGTACGCCTGTTCCTTTGCGGTCTCATCCAGTGGACTTTTCCACATGTAAGTTGAATAATTAATCATACTTCTTTTTTTTAAAAGATTAAACTTATTGTTGACAATGCGAAAGTACAACCCCCGGATAGCGAAATCAAATCCGTTGATAACCGTTGACAAACTGTTTACTTTTCATTGACAAACGATTCATATATACCTTATGTCTGATATAACGATTACCATACACGGCGGCAATAACCAGATACTCCCCAACGCTACGGAAGCCATCCAGAACTTCTATGTGGGGGAATATTGCGGGGAGACCTCCCTAGAAGAGGGGGACGGTAGATCCGGTCTCATGCCTGAAACGATCCGTTTTCGTGCCTATATAAATAAAGAAGAGGATCTGGAACGCTATCTTGCGCAGATCGTCGAGTGCCGGACGGTTACCGAGTTGGCCCAAGTCATTCTGGTCATGCAAGAGAACGAGCTGAAAATAACCCCCGAGGAGATGGTCAAAGAGCGTTTCATTCGCCTCTTTCTACCCATCACCCCCCGAATCACGAAGGGTAAAAGCGTCAGCAACATCCGTGCCCGTATCAACGATGCGTGGAGCAGTCGTCTCAGACACCGCTCAACTGGCCGTTTTTGAGAAGATATACTGCATATGCCCGAGGATATATACTGCGTTAGGCAATTGATATATACTTCATAGGGCAATTCATATATACCTCGTTTTCCAAGGGAAACGAAAAGTGATAACCTTACTGAAAAAATTACGATATGACAGAAAACCATGAGCGGGCGGAACAAGCACGTTTCGTCTTCCATATCTACGGTTGCAATGTGCAGATCGTGCCCAATGCAACCCATGCGATCCAAATCATCCACCATGGTGATGGTACGATCTTGCGGACGGAAAGCTGTATTACGCCCGCCGCTTCGGGACGCCACGAGTCACAGGCGCCGCCGTTGGGAAAAGTTAGGGCATTGAATATAAAACAAACAAAATACAAATGATGGATTTTCATAAGGGCAGATGGCGATTGGCCTTAGGCCGTCTAGTGAATTTGCGGTATATCAACCGTTGGATCATTTTTAGTGCGGACCTTTTCGTCTCGCTTTCCGTATCGTTGCTGGGCGTACTAGGAATGTTCTCCATTCTGCATATACGTATTGGAGAGTCTGATGTGCTGAAAGTGGGCCTCTCCTCATTTGTGGCCAGTATCGTTTCGTTCTTGCTGTTCAAAGCATATCATGGGGTTATTCGCCATTCCACGCTGCGTGGCTTGTGGCGGATCGGTGGTGCTGCGATCGGCAAGTCGCTCTTGATGTTCCTGCTGCTTTGGCTGTTGAAAGCCCGTTTCAGCCCTCCTATCTATTGGTTGGGTGGAATTATGGACAGTACGTTGACGATCGTGATGTTGGTTACGTTGCGTGTCTTCGTGATTAATGTCTATAACAGCGTCCTCCTGCAACTAGGCAAGAAACGCAAGCGGGTACTGGTCTTTGGCACGGAGGAGGAGAGCGTGATGATCGCTACCTCGGCGAACCGTCAGGTATTCATGCAGAATTATAGCATCATGGGCTTCCTTTCCTTTGGCAATTCCAAGAAAAGCATTCGGATCGCGGAGTTACCGGTCTACCAGATCGAGAACGTGGAGGATCTGTATCGCTTGATCCCTCGCAACAGTTTGGATGGCGTTCTCTTCCCGAATATAAAGGTTGCCCATCAGGAGCGTGACCGTTTGATCCGTTATTGCGAGCAGGCCTCATTGAAGACGTTGGTAGTTCCGGAGATGGAGGAGCTACGTGGAGGTGAGGCGAAGCGTTCGGTCCGTGAGATCCGTATCGAGGATTTGTTGGGTCGTGAGGAGATCCATATTAATCTGGACGAAATCGGCAATCTGTTGGAAGGGAAGACCGTGCTTGTCACGGGAGCCGCCGGCAGTATCGGTAGCGAGATCTGTCGCCAGCTGGCTCATTTCCCGATTAAGAAGTTGGTTTGCTTCGACTCCGCTGAGACCCCGATGCATAATCTCCGTCTGGAATTGGAAGAGAAATACAAGGGACTAAACTTTGTCCCGGTGATCGGCGATGTCCGTAGCCCGGACCGTGTGGATTATGTGTTCCGCAACTGGCATCCCCAAGTAGTGTTCCATGCGGCGGCCTACAAGCATGTCCCTTTAATGGAGGAGAACCCCTGCGAGGCGATTCGAACAAACGTGTTCGGTACTCGTGTGATGGCGGATGCCGCTGTAAGCTATGGTGTGGAGAAATTTGTGATGATCAGTACGGATAAGGCGGTGAACCCCACGAACATCATGGGCTGTAGCAAGCGCTTGGCCGAAATCTATGTACAGAGTCTGAGCCTTGCGATCGAGCGAGGAGAGGTGAAAGGCGAGACGCGTTTCATTACGACCCGCTTTGGCAATGTTCTAGGTAGCAATGGGTCGGTTATCCCCCGTTTCCGTGAACAAATCGCTCAAGGAGGCCCCGTGACGGTTACCCATCCCGATATCATCCGTTACTTCATGACCATTCCTGAGGCTTGCCGTCTGGTATTAGAGGCCGGTACGATGGGCAAGGGTGGTGAGATCTTCATCTTCGACATGGGAGAGCCGGTGAAGATAGCGGATTTGGCGAAGCGCATGATTGAACTGTCCGGATTACAGGTAGACAAGGATATCGAGATCAAGTACACTGGTCTTCGTCCCGGCGAGAAATTGTATGAAGAGCTACTGAACAACAAGGAGAACACGAAAGAGACCCCTCACGAGAAGATTCGAGTGGCCGCTGTACGCAAGTATATCTATAAGGATGTAGTAGAACATATTAATGTATTAACCGAATTGTCTCTCCGTGTCCAGATCCTTTTGATGGTGAAGGAGATGAAAGCTTTCGTACCTGAGTTCAAGAGCCAGAACTCCCGGTTTGAGGAGTTGGATTGAATTGATTCGCCATCTCATCCTGTCGATTAATTATCCATATAGGATAAGATCCTTCAGCGAAACAATTCGTATTATTATTGTAGTGATGTTTGAGATTTATCATAGTATAATAAGAACCATGAAATTACATAGTAGTTCCGCATGGGATTTCATCGGTATATTTTTCAAAAAAAATCTTTAAAGGTTTCCGGGATTATCAGAACTTGATCCCAGATAAAATCACATTAGCCACCGGCTAATGTTAAAATCAGAATTAATTATACACATAACTTGTTTTAGGATACTGCAAAGTGCCCTTTTAAGGGAGTATATCTTGAATTGAGTATTTACTGAGTGTACTCTTGTTGACAGGCAAGAAAACTTTATAGTGATGGTTAACACTACTCTCTGCTACTTAATACTTGTGAAATCAGATTAATATATAAAATATAATGCTAAACGGAAAAGTAGTATTAATTACTGGAGGAACAGGTTCTTTCGGTAAGAAGTTTGTGGAAACGATTCTTCGTGATTATCCGCAAGTGAAAAAAATCATTATCTATTCTAGAGATGAATTGAAACAATTCGAGTTGAAGCAGAAATATCCGGAGAGGGAGTATTCTCAAATGAGATATTTTATTGGAGATGTTCGTGATCTTGAGCGTCTGACCCGTGCTTGTGAGGGAGTAGATGTGATTATCCATGCCGCTGCCATTAAACAGGTGGATACGGCGGAGTACAATCCTGAAGAGTGCATTAAAACAAATGTACATGGTGCACAGAATGTAGTTAAAGCGGCTCTAGCTACAGGTGTTAAAGATGTTGTAGCTCTTTCTACTGATAAAGCTTGTGCGCCAATTAATCTCTATGGAGCGACAAAACTGGCATCTGATAAATTGTTTACGGCAGCTAATAATATCAGTGGTTCTAAACCTATTAAATTTTCTGTTGTTCGTTACGGTAATGTTATGGGTTCACGAGGATCCGTAATCCCTTTCTTTATCAGTAAGCGTGATAATGGAGCCAAAGAGTTGCCTATTACCGATATGCGTATGACACGTTTCAATATTTCGTTAGAGGCTGGTGTTGCTATGGTGATGTATGCCATTGAACATCATTTAGGAGGTGAAATCTTCATCCCTAAAATTCCTTCCTATCATATAAAAGATGTAGCTACCGCAATTGCTCCTAATTTACCACAGATAGAGATAGGTATTCGTCCGGGAGAGAAGTTGCATGAGGAGATGATTACCGTGACTGATGCTCTTGATACCATTGACTTGGGTAAATATTATGTGATTCTTCCCTCTGTGTCTTATAAACATACACGTGAAGAATTTATCTGGCATCATAATGCTCAACTTGTACCTGAAGGATTTCATTACAGTTCAGACAACAATACAGAATGGGAGACGGTGGAAACAATGCGTGAAAATATAAAGAAATATGTAGATCCTAATTTTGTGGTAAAATGAAAGTAATAGCAGTTACTCAAGCTCGGTATGGATCGACAAGATTGCCTGCTAAAGTTTTGAAGAAAGTGGGGGATGAAACGCTTCTGGACATACATTTGCAAAGAATTTTGCGATCTGAAAAAATTACGTCGTTAGTAGTGGCAACAACTACTGAGGATGGATCTGATGAGATAGTACGCATAGCGCAGCGTAATGGCGCAGAATGTTATAGAGGTTCAGTGAATGATGTACTTGAACGCTTTTATTTTGCAATCAAAGATATGTGCCCTGATTATGTAGTGAGAGTAACATCGGATTGTCCTTTGATTGATCCGAAAGTTATAGATTGCGTAATTACCACTTGTATTTCTAGTGGTTGTGATTATGCTTCAAATACTTTAAAACCAACTTATCCAGATGGTATTGACACTGAGGTTTTTCGTTTTTCAGCTTTAGAAAAAGCTTATAATGAGGCATTATTAAAAAGTGAACGGGAACACGTGACTCCTTATATAAAAAAGAATTCTTCTTTTAATGGTGGACGCATTTTTTCTTCGGTTAATGTGGAGTCACTAACAGATTGTTCTGAATATCGTATTACTGTAGACACTCAAGAAGACTTTATGGTTGTGAAAGAACTTTTGGAAAAAGTGGGTAAAGAAGCTGATTGGGAAGATTATATCAAATATTTGGATTCTAATAAAAGTGTTAGAGATTTGAATAACAGCCATATGAGAGATGAAGGATATATGAGATCACTATTAAACGATTAATTATTATGGGTAAAGGACAAGAATTATACAAAAGAGCAAAACAAATAATTCCAGGTGGAACTATGTTGCTTTCAAAAAGACCGGAACAATTCTTACCTGAGAATTGGCCTGCATACTATAGTCGTTCCAAAGGATGTCGAATTTGGGATCTTGACGGAAAGGAATATATTGATTGTTCAATGATGGGCATTGGTACGAATACATTAGGGTATGCAAATGAAGAGGTTGATGAGGCGGTTATGAAAGTAGTTTGTAATGGAAATTTGACTACTTTAAATTGTCCGGAAGAGGTTTACTTAGCAGAAAAACTTATTGAACTTGATTCATGGGCTGGTGGGGTTCGTTATACTCGTGGCGGTGGTGAAGCAAATTCTGTATGTATACGTATAGCTAGAGCGGCGACAGGGAAAGATAAAGTTGCTATTTGCGGCTATCATGGTTGGCATGATTGGTATGTTTCTGTTAATTTGGGTGACAGTGATGCGTTGGCTGGTCATTTGTTGCCAGGTATTCCTCCTGCAGGTGTTCCTAAAGGATTGCGTGGCTCTACTATTCCTTTTAGGTATAATAGCTTTGAAGAATTGCTTAATATTGTGAATAATAATGATTTAGCTGCAATAAAAATGGAGGTGTGCCGTAATTTTGGCCCTGAAGATAATTTCTTACAGAATGTAAGAAATTTGGCAACTGAACGTGGTATAATTCTTATTTTTGATGAGTGTACGAGTGGGTTTCGTGAAACATTCGGTGGCTTATATAAGAAATATGCTGTAGAACCTGATATGGCTATATATAGTAAGACTATTGGGAACGGATATGGAATCTGTGCTGTAGTTGGTCGTAGGGAGATTATGGATGCTGCACAGAAAACATGGATTAGTAGTACATTTTGGACTGAGCGTATTGGACCTACAGCAGCGTTGGCCACATTGAAAGTTATGGAGCGTGTTAAATCTTGGGAAGTTATTACCGCTATTGGTAATAGCAACAAAAAACGTTGGCAGGCTTTGGCTGATAAATATGGTTTGGAAATTGAACAATGGGGTATTCCTGCTCTTGCCGGATATAATTTTAAAAGTAAAAATCATCTTGCTTATAAGACTTTTATAACTCAAGAAATGTTGAAAAAAGGTTACCTTGCAGGTAACAGCATGTATCCTTGTATTGCTCATACTCCAGAAATCTTAGATGGTTATTTCTTTGAATTGGATAAGATCTTTGCTCAAATTTGTGACTTTGAAGATGGTAAGGATGTTATGAAATCTCTTGATGGCCCTGTTTGTCAATCTGGATTTAAACGTCTTAATTAAATATTATATTATGGTGAATTTTAATAGAAACATAAGAATTGGGAATCGGATGATAGGCATGGATCATCCTACTTATTTTATAGCTGAAATTGGTGCAAATTTTGATGGAAGTCTTGATAAAGCAAAGCGTCTAATTGATGCGGCGAAGGAGGCGGGTGCGGATTGTGCTAAATTTCAAACCTTCTCAACTCCTCGTATCGTGTCAGAAGGTGGATTTTCTCGGATGCAATTGAAGGGAGTACATGGTTCTTGGGGACGCACGATTAGTGAAGTTTTCAAAGATGCGGAGTTCCCTGTGGCATGGCATAAGGAAATATCAGAATACTGCAAATCTATAGGAATTGATTTCTCTACTTCTCCTTATTTTAAGGAGGCAGTAGATTTATGTGTAGATTTGGATGTCCCTTTTATAAAAATAGGTTCGGGTGATATAACTTGGCTTGAAATGTTGGATTATATTGCTCGTAAAGGTAAACCCGTAATGTTGGCAACTGGTGATGCGACAATGGCTGAAATAGATGAAGCTGTACGTACTATTCATGCTACGGGTAATAAGGACTTGGTGCTGATGCAATGTATTACGAATTATCCATCAAAGATAGATAGTGCTAATGTGAATGTTCTCAAGACTTACCAATCGGCATTTAATGTACTTACTGGTTATTCTGATCATGCTCCCGGCCATGTTGTAGCGCTTGCTTCTGTTGTTATCGGTGGTAGAGTAATTGAGAAACATTTTACTTTAAACAAAGATGATAAAGGACCTGATCATCCTCATTCTATGGAACCGAAGGATTTTAAATTTATGGTTGATTCCATTCGTGAAGTAGAACGTGCAATGGGAAGTACGGTTAAGGAAGTGGTTGCGGAAGAAGGGGAAACGGTTTATGTACAACGGCGTTGTCTTTATGCTAACAATGATATGAGGAAGGGACATGTGATAACAGAAGAAGACATTGATGTGCTTCGCCCTGCTTTAGGTATACCTCCAAAATATAAAACTGTAATTATAGGCAAAGAATGTAAAGAAGATATAGCAAAAGGGCAACCGTTATTTTGGAATAATTTCTGATGATGACAGAGTGTGAGAAATTTATATCAGTTGTAGATAATGATATTTTAAAACCTTCCGATGCTATTATTTTATTGGAAGGTGATGGTTTGAATCGTTACCAGAAGGCTGTGGAACTTTATAAACAGAATATTGCTGCTAAAATAGTGTTTAGTGGCAATATTACTGATTATGCCTATGGAAGTTTTCCTTTTTCAGATATCCTACCTCATGTTTTGAATGCAGGTGTCCCCACATCTGCTGTTATACATGAAGACAGGTCTTTAAATACAAAAGAACAGGCTGTTGAGGTGGTGAGAATGGCAATTAAAAATAGCTGGAAACGATTAGTGTTGGTTGCTAGCCATGAGCATCAATATCGTGCTTATTTGACTTTCTTACGTGAAGTGCTGGATAAAAAAAGTGATATTATTCTCTATAATTCCCCAGCTGAAAATTTGGGCTGGTTTAGTGATTCTGGATGGGGGGTGCGGTTTGAACGTTTAGAACAAGAATTTATTCGTATTCAAAAGTATTCCCAATTAGGTCATTTGGCTACTTATGGAGAAGCAATAGATTATCAAAAATGGAAAGAGTTACAATAGCGCACGCAAAAGATTTGTTTGGTGCGAATTTCATTGGTTTGGAAGAACTACAGTTTCTTTTTGAAAGGATGGGTCTTTCTTCCTGTTCCATTCAAGTTCCAGACATACATTATTCAGTGGGTGATTTAAAAAAGTATTCAAAAGATTATATTTTAATATTGGGTGTTCAAGAGTTGAATGGGGAAAAACTTTCTATAGATCGCTTTCGTAAATGTTTTGGTATAAATCCGGATATTTCAGAACCTTGTTTCTATAATCAGGATTGGTATATGTGTGAAACATTTATATATGATACTTTGGATTTACGTTGGTTTTTGTTGAAGAAAAATGTGATAGAAAGTTCACGTGCAGTTCAACCTTTAGAATTGTTGAATGAAAATATAAACTTCCCTACAGCGATATTGTGTGTCTATACTTTTTTCGCTTATTATTATGCTAGAAAAGAGTTGCTGTGGCATCATGATTTTGTTTGGTGTAGTGATACGGACCATAACGGTGATCGTATTTATGTGGGAAAGTATCATGATGTAGATGAGGTGAATAAAAATGGTTTTAGTATTCATAGGCATTTAGCATTGAGGAATTGTTATGGGGCAATAGCTTTGTATTAAGATGTTATCTTAGTAGCACGAATCGTTTCATTGATATGCAAATGAAATATTGGAGCGTTTGTCATTAGTTGTAATCATAATATTGTTTAGTAAACACTCAAAAAAAGGCTCTAAAATAAACTATCTACCTCCGCTGCGAACAAAAATTCAACATTAATGTATAGCAGTGAAGATCTAGAAAGTTTTTACATTCAGTGCTAAACGGAGGCTTTGTCTCATGGGAAGTCTTTCCAATCTTTCTGTGTTAGAAACAAGGTTCTACAACATCTTTCAAAAATACTATAAGGGCATCCATAGAAAAGTTGTTGAAGTCCAAGTTGAAGGTTTCTCTACGGAGGATGAAACTTCCCCGCAGGGCAGTAATCCTCAAAAATAGCCAGAGTGTACCGTTGCTACGCTTCTCAAGTATGGATTGGCATTCGTATGAGTAATGGATTGCATCTGTCCCGCAAAAATTTAAGTTACTATGAGCAGGTAACTATGGTAGAGAAATTGGAGGGGGGATGTTGAGTGTTACTCATTTCTATCATGTCCGTGATTTTACTGATATGCGTTGCAAGTACAATTGGGTGTTGTGCATCATACAAGATGGCTTCACTGAAAACTAAGCGATGATAATGTCTTTATCGTCATATCCCGCAACCTACGAATAGTTCGTATGTTTTCATTTGACAATCTACTGGAAAGACGTAGCATTGATACTTGAGGCTTGTACTGTTAAAGCTTTAAAATCAGATAGATAATATCTTTATTCACGTTTTTGTGGTTACTTTTGTATTTTAGTATTAGTGATTCAGAGGTTTATAAATGATCTAATGTAACATATAATTGAAACCTGACGGGAGTTGTTGAGACGGGAAACCTATCTGCGTACTCCTATAAATTACAGTGAAGGTATGGCAGAGGATCAAAAAGTCCGTTATATCCGGTACCTATCTGAAGAAAATCAGGAACACGTTTTGACGGAGAAAGCTATGCAGCTTGTCCTTGAAGATTTCATGGCTAGACAAAAGGCCTTGGAGGATTGGATGGCTCCTTTGAATCGCAACATTAGGAGAACAGAAGGAGTAGTTGTGCGAAGAGCGCAGACTGCGGAAATCCGCACAACGTAAAGTAAAGACGCTCTAGGAACAGTTCTGTAGATTCCAAAACGAAGCGTAATATTTTGTTGTGTAATCCACATATTGAATCAACAGGAATAGCAAACTTAGGATCCAAGAAAAGGGGAGCAGAATAGATTCATGTGTCACTCGGCAGTCGTGGTAGTGCATCTTCCTTCTTTATAATTTTAGAAGGGGCCAATAATAAAGTCAAAATATATGGCTATATCTATAAAAACAATTGCAAAGAACTCTGTATATCTCTATATCAGAATGGTAATTACAATGTTAATTGCTCTATACTCTTCACGTATTGTTTTACATGTCTTGGATGTTGATGGCTTTGGAACTTATAATGTCATATACGGCATAGTTGTTTTCTTCCTATTCTTACAGTCTTCTCTAAATACAACCACTTTAAGGTTTATATCCAAGAGTATTGCAACATGTACAGAATCAGAACAGGCTAAGGTATTTAACACTTTACTACACACTACAATTATCCTGATTGTGGTAGTATTTATTCTGTTAGAGACTTTGGGGGCTTATATAGCGACACATGTATTGAATATAGGTGAAGAATATCGGGATGCAATTATTCCATGTTTTCAGATATGCATTGTCACCTTTATTGTTCAAACTATTAGAATACCATACACATCGTTGATTGTATCGCATGAGAAAATGTCTTTTTATGCTTTAATCAGCATTATAGAATCTGTATTGAAATTATTAGCTGCGTTTCTGCTATTCCTTTCTGATTCAAACAGATTGCTACTTTATTGCATATGCTTTTGTGGAAGCGCACTGTCAAGCACTGTATTGACTTATTTATATTGCAAAAAGAACTTCGGTTTCTATAGATTAAAGAAAAGAGTTGACTACAAGGAGGTAAAGCATACCATGACATTCTCTGGGTGGGCATCACTCAGCAGTTTTTCGAATGCAGCAGCCCAACAGGGTGGTAATATTTTGATGAATGTGTTCACCGGTGTGGTTGCAAATGCTTCATGGGGTATTGCACATCAGGCCAATACTGCATTTTCTTCATTAGCTTCAAGCTTGCAAATGGCTTTTACGCCTCAAATCAATAAGTCATATGCAGAAAGAGATTATAAAGGATTGTCAACCTTAATCAACCGTTCTTCTTCAATTGCATTTTATATGGTAACTTTAGTTGGAGTTCCAATAATGTGCAATATCCATTTTGTCTTAGATATATGGTTGGTAACACCGCCAGCTTATGCTTATGCCTTCTGTGTCTTGATAATTATTTTTCAATTGATTGATACTCTTCAATCTCCTTTTAACACTTTGATTTTTGCTTCGAATAGAATAAAAGAATATAATATTTGGTTAAGTTCTATCTTAATCATGAATATTGTTATATCCTCAATATTGCTTTCTAAAGGTGTTTCTCCTATATGTGTACCTGCAACTATGGTTGTTCTCAATACTATAACAGGGATATTAAGGCTTATCCACATAAAGTACTTTATGGACATTGATTTATCCGTATTTTTCAAAAGAAATCTACCAAAGATGCTTGCGGTTTTAGTATTAAGTATTATAGTATCATTGCTCTTTAATAGATTTTCATTGAATGTTAGACTAAACTGTTTCTTCTCAACAGGTATGTCTTTCATAATCACTTTTGGAATTATATGGTTATTAGGCTTATCTAAAAATGAAAGAAAAGAAATCATAAGAATAGTAAAAGCTAAAATAAAATGATAAAATATGAAAGTTACATTACTCTATAGCAAGTATCTCTCAGACCCTACAGGAGCAAGTGCTGTAATGCGTTTCTTGCATGAAAGCAAGAGCTTGTTCGAGGATAAAGGTGTAGATATAGACTATTATACCAGAGAAAATATATTTCCAAATAAGATCAAAGGCTCTAAGGCTGCAGAGATTCATGGTATAAAGAAATATTTATATAACTTGATTGACAGTCATTGTAGAACAAATTCATTGGCTGCATTATTACATCTGTATATTAGAAGCGGCAGAGCTGCAAAGACACTAGTTTCTAGATATAGGCAGTTAAATAGAAAAGCAGATGTTGTCTTTATGCATGAATTGAATACATGCTATTATTACTTGAAAACCAGAAAAAAAGAGGATACAGCAAAGGTGGTTTTAGTGGTACATACTAATGGCGAATTATATAAAATGGATTTTATCCAATATCCATGTTTAAGAAAAGGTTTTCTCTCCAAGTATTATACAAGCAAAGGTGAATTTGTATTGAAACATATTGATAAGATAGGTTTTGTAGCAGAATCATCTTCTCTCCACTTTATTGAAATACATCCAAGATTTGATAAGAATAATGTTTTCTTTAATTACAATGGTGTCCCAGAATATAAAGTAAATGATACCACAAAGAATCCTGAAGTTTTGTCAATTTGCTGTGTTGGAACTATATGTGAAAGAAAAGGTCAAAGATTTATAATTGAAGCTTTAAAAGAATTACCTGAAAATTTATTAGGAAAGATTCACATTAACATTATTGGTAACGGTACTATAAAGGATGAGTTGTACAATACTTGTAAAGATAATAATATCTTAGATTTCATTTCTTTTTTAGGTAGCAGAACCGACATAGCAGAAATATTAGCAGAGAATGATATATTTATTCTCCCTAGTTTGGATGAAGGTCTTCCAATATCAATTCTTGAAGCGATGCGTCAAGGTCTTCCTATTATATCAACAAGAGTTGGTGGCATCCCTGAGATGATTATTGAAGGAGAAACAGGATTCTTGATAGAACCATCAAAAGAAGGTGTAAAAGATTTCTTGATGAACCTAGACAAATACGACTGGAAGAAAATGGGAGACAACTCCAAAAGATTGTTTGATGAAAGGTTTTCATTGCATTCTATGGTAAATGGCTATTCGGAAGTATTTCATAATTTGTTAAAAAAGTAAGCAATGGCAACGTTAGATTCTTTAGTTGCAGAAATACTTGAGGTTGAAGAAAGATATAACCTTAACAAAATCAATATTAGTGGAATTCCGGTTTGGCCTATATTGAAATATAGACTGAGAGGTCATTACTTGATTAGCAAAGGTGTTACTGACATTACGCTAGCTAAAAACAATAAGACAAAAAGGTCAATTCGTAGTGTGAAATATTGGTTTATCTCTCTTTTTCAGCTGTTGTCTTTACTTTTCTCAAAGAAGAATGTAAAGTATTGTTTTGTGGGTTTTACAAGGTTAGAGAATGTTAACAATAAAAGAATTGATAAATTCTTTGACCCGATTATTAAGTGTTGTGAACTTGAAGAAAACGATTACTTGTATTTTAATAACGAGATTTCACATCCTGCCGATAGGTCTGATGAGCATCCTATTGTTTATACCGACATTATTAGAACTTTTAGCTTGCTTTGCGGCGTTATAATATCTCCTTTTGTTTATTTGTTAAACAAGAAGGAATTTCAAAAGTTGAATAATGTAACAACAGATTATTTTACTAAGGACAAAAAGGCAAAGTTATATAGCATTTTAAAGATTTGTTCTTTCACGGTGCAAAGAGTAATGTATAGGAGAATTTTTAAAAACACAAAGCCAGGTGTTATTATTGGTGTATCAAGAATTACATTCTTGCCACAAGCGTTGGCAGCCAAATCTTTAGGAATTAAGGTGGTTGAAATGCAACATGGTATTACATTGGGCAGAACACCTCAATATTCAGGTGAATATAATCCAAAAATAGATCCAGATGTGTTCTGTGCCTTTGGCAACAGTTGTCCTCTTGATGTTTTTGGTATAGATCCGTTAAAGATTGTTAATGTGGGTTGGGCTTTAAAGAGTTATTTGAAAACTAGCTTGAATGTTGAAGAATTTGACCCTAATTATGTGTTATTTATTTCTGACCCAGAGATTAGTGACTATATTCTAAGCACTGTATTAAAACTGGCTTCTATGCACCCTGATGTCAATTTCCATATTAGGAGACACCCGCAAGAGCGTTATGGACAGAAGCAGATTACATTGATTGATGATGTTCAAAATGTGAAAGATGTTACATCTACAGAGTGTTCCCAGATTGCAATTATGCGATACAAATATATAGTCGGTGAAAATTCTTCAGTTGTCTTTGAAGCTATATCAGCAGGAAAGATGGTTGCACGATTGAATTGTGAAGGAATGACAGCAATGGGTTATAACCCAAGTGTAAAAGATGGTTTCTATTACATTAATGAAATTGGTGACTTTGAAGAGTTTATAAACCAACGTGAAGCTACAGGTGCTGAGACTGTAGCATACTCCGATTTTAACACTATTATATTCAAAAGCGTTATTAACAATTAAAAGCAACAGATGGGACAAATCACAATTAAAAGAATAAATGTTAGGGAGCTTTTGTTTTTGTTTTCTCTGTCAATTGTTGTTTTATGTAGCTACTTAACTGCTAATGTAGATTTGATAGCTTATTGTATCTTATTTTTATTATTTGACGGTATATGGTATATCTTAAAGAGTGGGTTGAACAGTAGTATTACAATCGCTGCGTTCTTTGTAACTTTCTTTACATTTCTGTTGACAAGAATTATTTTTCCCTTGTTCTTTGATACGTCAGATTTGGCGCTAGAATTGGGTGAAACTATTTTTAATGATGAGATTAATCTAAAAGTAAATTTGCAATTATATATTGCGCTTCTATCAGTCTATTTAGGTTATAGGTTAACTCCTCTCAAGACCATAAATAGCATTAATCCATTCTTTGAGAATCATGGTGTTGTGCGAGTAAGAAAAATATCTAAAAAAGCCATTTACTTTTTTTCTATTTTTGTCCTAGTTGGTCTATATGACCAAATAAGATATGTGAAGACTAATAGTTATGCAGATTATTATTTATTTTATAGTCCACAAGTTCCATATATTTTTGTTTTCTTAGCTTCTTTCTTTGAATATTTCTTCTATTTCTATATGGCAACAATGCCATCAAAAAAAGATTCAAAATATGTCATAATTTTATATCTTGTAGTTAATTTGTTGTCATTAAGCTCAGGACAAAGAGGAGGAGCTGTATTGGCTATAATATTTTTAGTCACTTATTTCTTTATTAGGAATAGAGTTAATCCTGGCGAAAAGCCTTGGATTACAAAGCGAGGTATAATAATCCTCTCTACTTTGATCCCTATATTTGTTAGCATTTTATTTATGATAGCTTTTATTAGGTCAGATAAGGATGTTGACTATAAAGGTTCTTCAAACCTTGTTGTGAGTTTTTTTTATCAGCAGGGCGTTAGTGCTAATGTTATAGGATATGTAAATTATTTTGACGAAAAACTACCAAAGGGTAAGGTCTATAGCATAGGTAAGATTATTGACTTCATGAATCATAATATTATTTCACAGAAATTGTTTGGAACAGGGCCGGTAAAACCTCAGACAGTCGAGCATGCTATGAAAGATCATACGTTACATGCAACTTTAACGTATATGGGTTCACCTAATTTATATCTTGCAGGTGGTGGATACGGAGGTTCTTTCATTGCAGATTTGTGGGCTGACATGGGATTTTTTGGAATTATTTTAGGTGGCTTAATCTATGGGATTTGTTTGGCGATAATTATAAAATGGTGTTCATTGTCTTTTTGGAAAGCTTCTGTTGGATTAATGATGTATAGTAATATTATTTATGCTCCTCGCTCTAATTATATTGATTTTATATATTATGTTTTTGTTTCTTTTACAGCAATCATAGTATTTGCATTTATATATTGTGTCAAGAATAATGGAAGAAGTTAATATAAGTAAAAATAGAAGGTATTTGTGTGTTAAATCGAAACAAAAATACCATTACAAATTGATAATTAATATATTAATTATGGAACTTGACGATTTTATTCAGAATTTTGCAGAACAGTTTGACGAAACTGATGCTAGTGTTTTTACTCCTGAAACAGTATTCCATGAACTTGAAGAATATTCTTCCCTAATAGCTCTTTCTATCATAGCTATGATAGATGAGGAACTTGGAGTAACAATAGGAGCTAATGAAATGAGATCTTCTGTTACAATCAAGGATTTGTATGATCAAGTAATGGCTAAGGTGTAATGATGAGTTCAAATCTTTTTTCTCTAAAAGGAAAGACTATCTTGATTACTGGTAGTGCTGGTGGCATTGGAAATGCTACCGCACACTTGTGCGTTAATTTAGGTGCTAGAGTTATACTGACAGATATTCGGCAGGAGGCTCTTAAAGATACCTTTAATTCTCTCCCTGATTTTCAAGAAAGAGAACCCTTATATTTCGCTGCCGACTTAACTAATTCTGATGAATTAGCAGCGTTGGTTGATTTTTGTCCTCAAATTGATGGTTTAGTGTGCAATGCCGGCGTTATGAAATTAACGTTGACACAGTTCATTAAAGAAGAGGAACTGATTCGAATACAAAAGATTAATTTGAATGCACCAATTCTTTTGACAAAATCTCTTCTCAAAAAAAAGAAGATTAATAAAGGTGGCTCTATTGTATATACTGCATCAGCTGCTGGAGTTTTCAGAGTTTCAATAGGCAATGGGATATATGCATCAACAAAATGCGGTATAGACGCATTTATGCGTACAATTGCTTTGGAATTAGGTTCTAAGGGAATTAGGTGTAATAGCGTAAATCCAGGAATGGTCGAAACCGCACTTATAGGCTCTTTTACAGAAGAAGAGAAAGCAAATGAAATCAAAAATTATCCGCTAGGTAGGTTCGCTAAACCAGAAGACATTGCTTATGGAATAGCATATCTCCTTTCTGAAGCTGCCGCTTTTGTAACTGGTACTGCACTTAAGATTGACGGTGGTATGACGTTAAGTTAAGTATAAAAATAGTAAATGAAACTACTCGAAAACAAAGTCTGCATCATCACTGGTGCAGCACAAGGTATAGGTAAGGCTATTGCTACACGGTTTGCGCAAGACGGTGCAATTGTCTATGCTTGCGACCTTCAGGAAGGCAAGATAGATGAGTGGGCTATGGAGTGCAGCAAGGAGTGTGGCACAAAAGTGCAGCCTGTATATTTTGATGTGACTGACGCTGCTGCTGTTAAAGCTGCATTCATGAACATCTTCAAGACGGAAGGTAAGATTAATGTGCTGGTCAATAATGCAGGCGTGGTGTTCAATAAGAAGATTGGTATGATAGTAAGGCCAGAGACAGAATTAATGTTCCGCATCAACGTGATAGCAATCATTGAGATGATTCAGCTTGTGTCTCGTTTTATGTCTCGCTGCGGTGGTGGTTCTATTGTGAACATTGCTTCGGTTACTGCTATTTTGGGTTCTGTTGGCCAAAGTGCTTATTCAGCAACTAAGGGAGCAATTATGTCTTTCACCAAATCTGCTGCCAAGGAGCTAGCTGCTCAGGGAATCAGAGTTAATGCTGTTGCTCCTGGTATTGTAAAGACAGAACGCTTTGCCGAGTTGTATGAAGCTAATGGCGATAAGATAGATGACAGAATCTCTCGAATTGCTCTTGGCAGGTTGGGAACACCGGAAGATATAGCTAATGCTTGTTCATTCCTCGCTTCAGACCGTTCATCTTATATCTCTGGTCAAATACTTGGAGTGGATGGGTGTGCTTCAATATAATTAATCAGTATGTTTTTAAATTTAGATAAGAAAGACAGAAGTAAGATTGCTGTTATAGACGATAGCAAACAGTCTGTGACATACGGATACTTATGCGACTTTGCAACAGAGTTTAAAAATCATTTGCCAGAGCGTACTCTCACCTTTATTCTTGCAGAAAATACTATAGGTAGTCTGCTGGGTTATTTTGCAATGCTTAGTAACAGGATTGTTCCGTTAATACTGAGTAGAAACACAGATAGAACATTGCTTGATAATCTGTATGAGATGTACCAGCCTAAGTTCCTTTGGGTTCCTAAAGAAATAGTTGAAAATTTTGATGGAGAGGTGACGTATGAGTCTCATGGCTATGTTCTTATGAACACAGGCAATGTTGCTCCAAAGTTACATGAAGATCTTTCTCTGCTGCTGCCAACATCTGGTTCGACAGGCAGTCCAAAGTTGGTAAGGCATTGTTACAATAACATTGAAGCTAATGCAAGGAACGTTGCTCAGATGTTCAAGATGACAGGTGAAGAAAAAACAATGGCTTCACTGCCAATGCACTACACAATGGGGCTTTCTGTCATAGCAAGTCACCTCTATGCTGGTTGTACAATCTATCTCTGTGGTCTTTCACTTGCCGACCGTGAATTCTGGAAAACCATGAAAGAAGGTGGTGTGACAAGCTTTACGGGTGTTCCGTTCAGTTATGAGATTCTGAGCAAACTACGTTTCTTCAGAATGAATCTACCAGACCTTCAGATTATAACTCAGGGAGGTGGCAAGCTGAGCAAAGAGTTGTTCAAAGAGTGCTGCGACTATGCCGAGAGAACAGGAAAGAAATTCATCCCAACTTACGGCCAGACAGAATGCACTGCACGTATGGCTTATCTTGAAGCTGACATGGCAAGCAAGAAGCAGGGGAGCATTGGCAAGGCAGAACCAAACGGACAGCTCTCAATCATTGACAACAATGGTGTTGAGACCTTTGCTGGTGAAGCGACTGGAGAGCTGGTATATCGTGGCGAGAATGTCACAATGGGTTATGCTGTCTGCAAGGAAGACCTTGTGAAGGGAGATGAGAATCATGGCATAATGCACACAGGAGACATTGCTTACCGTGATGCTGATGGTTATTATTTCATTGTAGGAAGAATGAAACGCTTCCTGAAAATTTTTGGTCTGAGAATTGGTCTTGATGAAATGGAGCACCTTATCAAGTCTAACTTCACAACAGACTGTGTCTGCTCTGGAACTGACGAAATTCTGAAAGTGTATATCACAACAGAGTCTCTAAAAGAAGCAGTTGCAGATTTTGTGGCAGAGAAGACTCACCTCTTCCACAAGAACATTAAAGTTGAATATATTCCTGAAATCAAACGTAACGAAGCAGGAAAGGTGATTTTGCATTAACAAATGAAAAATATATAAAGATATGGCAAACTTGGAAAAATACAAGAGCTTACTCGCCGAAGTGTTTGACACTGACGTAGCAAACGTAAAGGAAGATTTTTCAAAAGAAACAGTTGACAACTGGGATTCTATCCACCAGCTCAATATCATAGCTGTGTTGGAAGAGACTTTCGATGTCATGCTTGACCCAGAGGACATTGTTGAGCTGACTTCATACGAGAAAGGTATCGAGATTCTTAAGAAATACGACGTGGAAATCTAAGTTATGGCAAGGTGGACAATTAAGAATGTGGCAATGAGAGGTGTTACCGGGACTGTCCCGGATAACCCTAAGACCACAATAGAGCTTGGACTGTTTACACAGGAAGAGGCTGAGATCTTCGATAATACCGTTGGTATAAAAAAACGTTATTTAGCCACTGATGACATTTGCGCAAGTGATCTTTGCTTTGATGCAGCAGAACGCCTCCTGACAAGTTTAGGCTGGGAAAAAGATAGTATTGATGTGTTGCTATTTGAATCAGTTACAGGTGACTATTATCCAACTCCTCCGACATCAGGTATTCTACAGGCTAGGTTGGGTCTGCCTAATTCTATATTTGTCATGGACATTCCTATGGGATGTTGCGGATGTTTGTACGCCATCAATGTCGCAGGAAATTTACTCTCTAATGGAAGTGTTAAACGAGCACTTGTTCTGGTCGGTGATACTGCATCTCGTATGGGTTCGCCTAAAGACAAGAGCCGTATCTCTTTGTTTGGTGATTGTGGTACTGCTATTGCATTGGAACATGATGAAAACGCAGAAGACATTATCCTTGATTTTAATACATTAGGTTCAGGTTATGAAGCGTTGATGACACCGAATGGTGGTTTCCGACATCCAATTACTATGGACTCATTTGAATATAAGGACTTTGGTAAGGGTATAATTCGCAGACCAAAGGATACTCTTATAAATGGCATGGATGTATTCTCGTTTGCTATATCTAAACCTCCTATTAGTATTAAGAAAATTATGGAGGAGTATGAGCTGACAGCAGAAAACGTGGATTATTTTTTGATTCATCAAGCTAATAAACTTATTGTAGACCGTATTGTGAAAAAACTAAAGTTACCTTTAGAAAAGACACCATATGACCTACAAGAATTTGGTAATCTTGGTGGCTGCTCTATTCCTATGCTTATGACTTATAATCTTAAGGATGAACTTGCAGAAAAACCGCTCACACTTTTATGCTCTGCATTCGGTTTAGGTCTTACTTGGGGTACTATGGTATTAAGAACAAAAAAGATGATTGTAGAACCTATTAATTATATGAAAATACAATGAGCGAAATAAGGTTTAGGCTGGCGAAACCTAGCGATGCTAAAGAAATTGCAAATATACATTGGCACGTTCGTGAAAGATATACACAAGGTATTTTCTTGTCATTAGGAGAGTCTTTTTTGAGAGCCTTTTATAAAATCATCCTTGATGATCCATGGGAAGTCACGGTATGTGCAGTTAATGAGAAAGGAAAAATCTTGGGGTTTGCAAATACTACTATGGATGCTAAGAAACAAGCTGAGAACGTAAAAAAACATAAATTCTCACTTGGAGTAGCTGCATTAGGTGCTATTATAAAACACCCATCTCTATTTAAAGAGGTATGGATAAGATATAAGTCCCTCTCAAATAGCAAGAACGCACCTTCTTTAGTACATACGGAAGGTGTTAGAGGTGAATATTGGTGTTGGCTAAAAGATGACGATAGCCTAAAATCGGTAGAGATGAGCAATATAAAAAATGAAATATTGTACGATTTAGGTGTTAGAGAAATGTTTTTTGAGGTAGATAAAGCAAATACTTCGGTTTATAAATATCACCTAAAAGTTAATAGAGCAATGCCTGTAGAAGAAATTACACTTCCCAATGGCAGAGTTCGTGTTATGATGAAAAAAGAACTAAAAAGAAAAATTAATGACAATAGGAAGGTTTAGACGAATTCTTTGAGAAAATTTTTCAGAGGTTCTTAGATTATATTATCCGTTTATAGAATAGACTTAGGTACTAGAGTGCTAATCTTGCCTTAGGCCTGTTTAGAGAAACAGTGTAGGTTATCAATTTATGTAGGTGATGATACTCGAATTTTAGCCTATTCTATTGTGCTTAGCCATGATTTTTGCAGAAAACAGCCTGTTGACACTTATAAAATATGACTACTCATACGTTAAAAACTATAGAATTGTCTGACTGTGACATAAGTTCATATTTGAATATTTATAATAAAATATTTGAGACAGAAAAGTCTGTTGGTGTGTTTAAGAACGAGTATATGAACACACCTTTAGGTTTTTCATATCACACTTTTTTGTACAATGATTCAAATGATATTTGCGGAGGTTACACTTTGGTCCCTTTCGCATATAAAGCAAATGATTTAGATATATATGTTGTTGTTGGGACTGATTTGTTTATCATAGAAGAACATAGAACCGATGTGGGTAATATTATTCAACTTCTCAATGCTTCTGTAAAACATGCTAAAGAAAATGGAATAACAGCCTGTATTGGTTTCCCTAATGATAATTCTAATAATGTAAGTAGAGCTTTCCTGAAAGAAAAGCGTATTGGTTTGCTTGATACCTATATCCTACCTTACAAAGTTGGAGACTATAAGGCGTCTCTTAAGATATTAAATCCGTTTTCAATTCTATTTTCAAAGTGCTTACTTGGTCTTTCGCATTTATCTTCTTCAACCAAGCAGTCATGTGCTATTATAAAGAAAGCAAGACCACAATTCCATCAAACACGTTTCAATTGGTTTAACCCAGAAGATTATCATAAATATAATGATAGTGAAATGCGGTGTGTATGGAAAGTTTCTGCATTTGAAGGAATAAAAGCATGTTTTTTAATGGATGTTCACCCATTGATTAAAAAGAATTTTGATAAGGCTGTGAGGCTGATGGTGGAAGATAAAAAATCAGAATGTGGACTATTCCTTTATGTCGGTCATTTGCATTTTACGCCAATATCGATGATTAAAATTCCAAGAAAATTTGAGCCTAAGTCTTTCAGATTTGATTGCAGAATATTAGACAAAGAAAAATTATCAAAAGAAGATGTGCTCAATCTTGATAACTGGGAGGTTGATCTATCTTCATACGATTTATTATAAATAATAAGGTAAAAATATATGGAACAGAAAGTATTATCTATCATTAACGAAATCCGCAAGGCAAAGAACCTTGCAATATTAGAAAAACTGAATGTTGAGGACAACCTCCGTAACAACCTTGAATTCACTTCTTTCGACCTCGCTGAACTGACAGTGAAGATTGAGGATGAGTTTGATGTTGACATCTTCGAGGATGGCCTTGTGAATACAATCGGTGAAATCTACGCTAAATTGGGTTAATGGCTGTATTTCTGATTAACGATAAGCAGGTGCATAGTTATGAGCAGCTGTTGGCAGAGATCAATGGCTCTCAGAGCTATTATCCTCTCTACAAGCAGCCAGACTTGTTCCTCTATTTCTCCAACCTAATCAAGGCTTTGTCTTCAAACGTTCCGCTGATTCTGCTGGATGCGGACTTGAATGCCAACGAGATTGGCGGTGTGGATGAGAGCAGGATGAACGTGGCAGAAACTCTGCCTGTAAAGGGTGAAATAACTATAGAAGAGGTGATTGCTGCCGTGCAAAACTCTTCTTCACAAATTACCATCTTCACTAGTGGAACAACAGGACAGCCCAAAAAGGTTGTACACAATGTGCAGAATCTGACTCGCTCAGTTCGCCAAGGAGAGAAGTATAACGGACAGATTTGGGCATATGCCTATAATCCAACCCATATGGCAGGTTTGCAGGTTTTTTTCCAGACATTTATGAATCAGAATACTTTGGTTAATGTCTTTAATAAGTCTCGTTCAGAAGTATATGAGCTGATTGAGTGTCAGAAGGTGACTCACATTTCTGCAACACCGACCTTCTATCGTCTGTTGCTTCCGTTTGAGAAAGAATATCCTCTTGTGCAGCGTGTTACGCTTGGTGGAGAGAAGTCGGATAGCAAGCTCTATGACAATATCACAAAAATCTTCCCTTCTGCAAAAATCAACAACGTGTATGCTTCGACCGAAGCAGGTTCACTGTTCGCTGCAAAAGGTGATGCTTTCCAGTTGCCAGAGAAATTGCGCAACAAGTTCAAGATTGTAGATGACGAGCTGCTGATTCATCGCTCATTGCTTGGTCAGTCAGACAACTTTAGGTTTGAGGACGACTATTATCATTCTGGCGACTTGATTGAGTGGGTTGATGAAGAGAAAGGTTTGTTCCGTTTCAAAAGCCGCAAAAACGAACTCATCAACGTGGGTGGCTATAAAGTCAATCCAGAAGAGACGGAACGTGCAATACTCAATATCGAGGGAGTACTACAAGCATTGGTCTATGGCAAGGCAAACTCAATCCTTGGCAACGTGCTTTGTGCTGAGGTTAAGATTGAAGAAGGTTCAGAGTTGACAGAACTTGGTATCCGCAACATACTGAAAGAGCAGTTGCAGGACTTCAAGATTCCTCGCCGAATTAAGTTCGTGAACACATTCTCATTGACAAGAACAGGAAAAATTAAACGCTCATGAATATATTAGTTACAGGTTGCTCTCGCGGTGTTGGTCTTGAAATCTGCCGTGTGTTGTTGGAGCAAGGAAATACAGTCTATGGTGTGGCTCGCAGCTATACCGATGAATTTAAGGAACTTGAAGTCGAATACGCAGGTCGTCTCTTCTTCAAGTGTGTTGACCTTTCTGATAGCAAAGGTGTACGCAAGACAATCTTTAAGGAGTTTGTAGGCAATAGTGTCCAGCTTGATAGCTATGTCAATAATGCAGCTATGGCTTACGACGATATTGTGACAAACCTCAATCTTGACCGATTGAAGGCAATGTACGATGTCAATGTCTTCACTCCGATGATGATGACCAAGTATGCCATCCGAAACATGTTACTTCATCATACAAAGGGAAGTATTGTGCATATTTCAAGTATATCGGCACACACTGGCTACAAAGGCTTGGCAATGTATGCTTCATCAAAGGGCGCTCTAGAAGCATTCTCAAAAGACACAGCTCGCGAGTGGGGACAACTCGGAGTCCGCAGCAATGTAGTTGTGCCAGGCTTCATGGAAACCAAGATGAGCAGCGCTTTGACAGAAGACCAGAAAGACCGAATTTACAAGCGCACTTCACTGAAGGCAGCCACCTCAGTTCGTTCAGTAGCCGAGACTGTAGCTTTCCTTGTAAGCGATAAAGCTTGCAGTATCACTGGTCAGAATGTTCATGTTGATAATGGGACGATATAAGATATGAATATATTAACATTTGACATTGAGGACTGGTATAATCATGATGATTATTCAGAAGATTTTGAATGGGATAAGTTTGAAGTTCGGTTATATGAAGGTGTAGATAAGATACTTCAAGCTTTATCTGACAGTAAAACTAAAGGTACTTTCATGTGTCTTGGATGGGTTGCGGAAAAGCATCCTTCTATTATTAAGCAAATCGTTGCCGAAGATCATCATATAGGTTGTCATTCGTATCAACATCAATTAGCAACCAAGTTTACAAGAGAAGAATTCAAGCAAGATACATACAAGGCAAAATGTTTGATAGAAGATGTAGCCGGTTGTGAGGTTAATGCTTATAGAGTTCCTTCGTTTTCTATAACTAAAGAAAATAAGTGGACATTTGATGTGTTAATTGAACTGGGCTTTAAATATGATAGTTCTGTTTTTCCTTTGACTCATGAGTTTGGTGGTATTCCAGGGTTCAAGGCTACTCCTTCACTAATTAAGACATCTAACGGAGTTTTAAAGGAGTTCCCCATAAGTCTCGGTAAAATATTAGGTCGTGACATAGTATTTTCTGGAGGTGGTTATTTTAGAATTATGCCATATGGTATAATATCTAATCTAACAAGAAAGTCTGACTATTTAATGTCATATTTTCATCCTAGTGACTTTGACCCTCTCCAACCTCAAATGCCTCAACTATCAAGAATGCGACAATTTAAAAATAGAGTTGCACTAAAAGGAGCTTATACTAAATTTGTAAAATACATAAAAGATTTTAATTTCATAAATTTATGTGAGACTGATAATCTCGTTGATTGGTCTTCCTCTCAAACAGTTACTTTAGACGATATTTAACTTTAAGTACAATTCTCAAAAAATAAGACAAAGCAACAAAAAAATATTCCTTCATTTGTTGAAGGTTGATCTTGGAGGTCAGGTTGATGAAAGCTTTCCTAAGCTTGATGATGCGACTTTGAGAAAATTGTACAGACTTGCTTCTAAGCAAGCAGTAAGGGGGATTGCATTTGAAGGATTACAACAAATGAATGCCAATAGGAATGGTGGTATTGAAACTATTCTTAATTGGTCTGCTTCTGTCATGTAAATTGAAAAGAGAAACGAGTTAGCCAACAACGTTGCTCCTGAAGTTTTTGAACTTTTTTCGAAGAAAGGCTTTCAATCCGTCATGATGAAGGGACAAGTGGTTGCTACAGAGTACGCTTTTCCTTTGAGAAGTGAAAGTGGTGATATAGACTTATATTTTACCGAAGAAGAAGGTAAACGGCTGCGGAAATTGTAAAAAGCAGGGCTGTAGGTATAAAGAGCGAAGTTCCTTATAACATCTTTCAAAAGTGGTATAAGGATACTCGTAAAAAACAGTTGAAGTCAAAGTAGATGGTATTCCACCAGCAGAGGAAGAGCGGGAATCTATACTGGTTTCAATGTCTCATAAAGCATTGGTCATCCCGATAATTCTGTTCGCATCTGGATCGAAATTTGTATAAGCAATAGTCTGCATTTGTTCCCAAAGAATTTAAGCTACCGTGACCTTACCGTATGGTAGAGATATTATGGATTTTTCTTGATGTGGAATTGAAGAGTATTATGTCCGACGGATATAACGTTTATGTTTTTATTGGTGATGAATTGAAATCAGCCCGATTCAAAGATACTGTTCACCCGATTTGTATGTTTCATGCCAACAACAAGTTTGTTAAGGCGGCTAATCAAGGCAACGAACCGAATGCGGAGATTATGCTAATATAGCCTCTGGCAAAATCATATTGGCGGTAGACTAATGTTGAATTCAAACGTATTATTTAATAAAACTTGGTTTAGTATACTGTAAAGTGCCCTTTCAAAGGGGGATACCCTGAATTGAGCTGACATTTAGAAATGAATTAATACAAATGCATTTTATATGATAACAAAAAAAATCCCTTTTTCACCTCCTGATATGACTTATGCAGAAGTTGAGGAGGTTAAAGAATCCATCCTTTCCGGATGGATTACTACAGGTCCGAGAACCAAGGAGTTTGAAAATATGATTGCTATGTGCTGCGGAACGAACAAAGTGGTTTGTTTGAATTCGGCTACAGCATGTATGGAGATGATTCTGCGTGTGCTGGGAGTTGGACCGGACGATGAGGTGATCACTTCTGCTTATACGTATACGGCTACAGCAAGCGTGACGTGCCACGTAGGGGCGAAGGTGGTAATGGTTGATACTGCTCCGGACTCCTTTGAAATTGATTATTCAAAACTGGCTGATGCGATTACTCCAAGAACTAAAGCCATTCTTCCTGTAGATTTGGCTGGGGTTGTTTGTGACTACGATAAGATTTTTGCAGCTGTGAAAAGTAAGAAAGATATATTTGTTCCTGCAAATGACATTCAGAAAGCGTTTGGGCGTGTGGTAGTTTTGGCTGATGCTGCTCATGCATTTGGCGCTAAATGGCATGGTAAGATGTGTGGTGAGATTGCAGATTTTACCTCTTTTTCATTCCATGCTGTGAAAAATCTTACTACAGCAGAAGGTGGGGCACTGACTTGGAGACCAGTTGAAGGAATGGATGATGAATGGATTTACAAACAGTTTCAGTTGCTTTCTCTTCATGGTCAGAATAAGGATGCTCTTACAAAAACTCAGCTTGGAGCTTGGGAGTATGACATCGTTGCACCTAATTATAAATGTAATATGACGGATATTATGGCTGCAATAGGTCTCGCTCAATTGAAGCGTTATCCCGAGATGCTTTATCGCCGCCGCCAGATTATTGAACGTTATGATGCTGCGCTCGAAGCAAGTGAGATACCTGTACGGGTGCTGAATCATTATGGAGATGAACATTCTTCAAGTGGCCATTTGTATCTTGTCCGTCTTCTTGGCAAGACATTGGAGCAGAGAAACGAAGTTATTAATCGGATGGCTGAGCGTGGTATCGCTTGCAATGTTCACTATAAACCGCTTCCAATGATGACGGCATATAAGAATTTGGGATTTGATATTAATGATTATCCTAACGCATATAACCAATTCGTGAATGAGATTACACTTCCTCTTCACACCAAACTTACAGACGAAGACATTGATTACGTCATTTCTAACTTCGTTGATATTATCTCTAAATAATAGCTCTATTGAAACGTATTTTTGATATTGTTGCAAGTGGTTTTGGACTGCTTGTGATGAGTCCTGTATTCCTTATACTTGCAATTTGGATAAAGTTGGATTCGAAAGGTCCTGTATTTTATCGTCAAGTGAGAGTAGGGCGAAAGAATCGGGACTTCAGAATCTTTAAATTTCGCTCAATGCGTGTAGGGGCAGATAAGATGGGATTGATTACTGTTGGTGGTCATGATCCAAGGGTGACCCGTTCGGGTTACTTTATTCGTAAGTATAAGTTGGATGAGTTTCCGCAACTTATCAACGTCTTTATTGGCGATATGAGTTTGGTGGGACCTCGTCCGGAGGTACGTAAGTATGTGGATTTGTATACTTCAGAACAGATGCAAGTGTTAGATGTGCGTCCGGGGGTTACCTCTTTGGCTTCTATCCGCTATAGGAATGAGAATGAATTGTTGGAAAAAGTGGAGGATTCGGATCAATATTATATCAATGTAGTTATGCAAGATAAGCTTGCGATTGATTTGGAGTATATTCGTAATGTTTCGTTTGGGTATGATATTCGTTTGGTCTTTCAAACGTTTTGGGAGATTATTCGTAGATAGTACTTACGTCTTTATTATTCCTTAAAAAACCTTTTGAGAGATATGCAGACGATACAATCTGCCGTTGTCAATCAGAGGCAAGAAGTCTGAAGGTTGTGATTATAGAGTGCTTTTCAAGTTGCAGACTAGCGTTACACCAAGAAAAGACGAAAATTGTTTTTTTGCAAGAGCGTTATCGCAAGCCTGTGGCGTGAAGCCGGGGGATGGAGGTGCTGGTACAAAGTTTTACTTTCTGTGCTTCCTCGCATCCGATCACTTATTTGGGGGCTACGCCTGTGTTTGTGGATTCGGAGGTGGATACTTGGAATATGAATCCTGTGTTATTGGAAAAGGCTATTAAGGATCGTACCGAAAAGACGGGAAAAACACCGAAAGCGATTGTTCCCGTTGCCTTATATGGGATGCCTTATAAGGTGGATGAGATTATGGCTGTCGCTGATCGGGTATAATTACCGGATGTCGAATATTTGTGCGGGTATCGGGCGTGGTCAGATGACGGTGGCTGATGCTCATGTGGCTCATCATAAGCATACGTGTGATTTATACCGGGAACTGTTGAAGGATGTGAGAGGGATCACCTTGCATGAGAATCCTTCCGGTCGTTTTGATAGTAATTATTGGTTGAATACGATTGTCTTGGATCCTTTATTGAGGGTGAAAGGGCAGGAGAATGCTTATCAAGCAACGGTACAAGGTGCTGTTGGTGGTGCGGGTGGCGTGACTCACGCAGCGGCTAACGCACATACGGATTGCGAGCCGAATGCCAATGTTGAGGCGATGCGTGTGGGACTTGACGCGATGGATATAGAATCCCGTCCTTTGTGGAAACCGATGCATAAGCAACCTGTTTATAAGGATTGTCCGGCTTACGTGAATGGGGTGAGCGAATCTTTGTTTAAGGTTGGGTTGTGCCTGCCTTCCGGCCCGTATGTGACGGATCGGGATATTGAGTATATCGTTGGAGGTATAAGGGGCTTGATTGAGCGTTGATTTTAACAGCTATTCCATGAGTTAAATTCGTTTTACTGTGTAGGCCTAAGTAGAGGCTAATCATAAAGATTTTATTTTTGTTACGAGGAGGGTGTGTCATTTTGATGCACCTTTTTTTGTGTTTGGTAGAAAGTTGCAAGTTGAACAATGTGGACGCTTTGTTCTTGCCATGTGACTATGTTCGTCGTTATGGAGACGGCAAGGATGCTGAGATAACAAAGCCGTCTCAAACAGCCGCTTAATTGTTAAAGAATAAGAAATCTGAATTTTGTTCAGAAAAACTGGTATGGTTAACCTGTTGATAAATACTGGGTACGCTGTATTGGTGGTTCACGCTTGCAAAAAAAGTAGACTAAATACTGTATTATAATCAATAATGATTATATTTGTTTCTGTAAAAGAAAAAGATTATGGATACAACGGTGAAAATAGCGGATAGTTATATAAATTTATTGTCTTCGTTTAGCGATGAGATAAAGTTGCGTGTCATTCGTAAGCTTTCAGAGAGCCTTTTGAGGGGTAAAAAGAAAGAGACATCCATACAAGATTCGTTTGGCGCTTGGGATGATGACAAAAGTGCAGAAGAGATTATTGCTGAAATTAATAAAGCACGTGTTTTGGGAACGCGATCTATTGAATCTTTTGACGAATGAGGCGTTATCTTTTAGATACCAACATATGTATCTTCTATATGAAAGGGAAATTTCATTTAAATGAGAAGATTGATGATAAAATGAAGCGATATTGCTTTATTTCTGAAATTACTATTGCCGAACTTCTATATGGAGCTACTTGCTCAAATCGAAAGGATAAAATGTTGAAAGAGGTAGAATCTTTTATCTCGCAGTTTACAGTTTTACCAATTTACGGTTCTTTGCTTATGTTCGCTGAACTAAAAAGCACATTGAGATCTCAAGGACTTTTAATAGATGATTTTGATTTGTTGATTGGAGCTTCTGCCGTAGCAAATGATTTGATTTTAGTTACAGAAAATGTAAAGCACCTAGAACGTATTCCTCATCTTAAAATAGAGAATTGGATTGATAGAGCGAAGATTTAATTGATAATCTATTCATTTAATTAAAGTTACTTCATGATAGGAAAGATATAATGGAGCAAGTAGCTATTGCCGCTCGAGAAAGTTCACTTAGAGTGGAGATGGAACTGAAACGAAGAATGCAGGAAGTGAGAGAAAAACTGAAGATATATAGATCGAACGAATCTAAATAGTGATTTGTAATGAAAGAGAAACGCCCTATACTTTGTATTGTTGCTGGTCCTAATGGATCAGGAAAAACTTCTACTACTGAACAATTATAATTATGCCCCCGTCTTTCTTTCCCTTAGGGAGGATGAGAGAGACGGGGGCTTTTTTATGCTTCTAAACATGGAATGATAATTGGCTGGGATTTGGATAATCGCTAACTTGTCGGCGCTGAATCCGTGAAATTCCTTGCAGATTGTAAGCACCTACTAAATCATTCACGTTATGGAAATACATCTTGATAACTATTTGCCGGAATATCCTTCCTTCGTTTCCGGTATTCGCCGTGCTCCCGATCGCGGCTATTCGCTTACGCCCGCTCAAACAGAAACGGCATTGATGAACGCGCTTCGTTACATCCCTGTTGAATTACATGAGAAGCTAGCTCCTGAGTTCATGGAGGAATTATTGACCCGGGGACGGATCTATGGTTATCGCTACCGTCCGCAGGGAGACCTGAAAGCGAAGCCTATCTCTGAATATAAAGGTAAATGTATCGAGGGAAAAGCCTTTCAAGTAATGATCGATAATAACCTTTGCTTTGATATCGCTTTGTATCCTTATGAGTTAGTTACGTATGGCGAGACTGGGCAGGTCTGCCAGAATTGGATGCAATATCGTTTGATTAAGAAGTATTTGGAGGAGCTGACCGAGGAGCAGACCTTGGTGATCGAATCCGGGCATCCTCTGGGATTGTTTCATTCTAAGCCGGATGCCCCACGGGTGATTATCACGAACTCCATGATGGTGGGAATGTTCGATAACCAAAAGGATTGGCATATCGCCGCCCAGATGGGAGTCGCTAATTATGGACAGATGACGGCCGGAGGTTGGATGTATATCGGCCCGCAAGGTATCGTACACGGTACGTTTAATACATTGTTGAATGCTGGACGTAAGAAATTAGGGATTCCACAAGATAAGGATTTGCGAGGCTATCTGTTTGTATCTTCCGGTTTAGGAGGAATGAGTGGGGCTCAACCTAAAGCCGCCGTGATTGCCGGTGCTGCCAGTATAATCGCCGAGGTAGACGCTTCCCGTATCGAGACACGCCGATGCCAAGGATGGGTCCAGCATGTGACGGATGATATGGGGAAAGCTTTTTCCTTAGCCGATGAGGCGATTCGTAAGAAAGAACCGATCTCTATCGCTTTTCATGGCAATATCGTGGATTTATTGGAATATGCCGATAAACAGGGGCTTTCCATCGACCTTTTGAGTGACCAGACCTCGTGTCATGCGGTCTATGAAGGTGGTTATTGTCCGGCAGGCGTGACGTTTGAGGAACGTACGGAATTATTGGCTCATCACCGGGAAGACTTTTGTGCTTTGGTCGATAAAACGTTGAAGCGACATTTCGAGGTGATCAAGCGTCTGGTTGCCCGGGGTACCTATTTCTTTGACTATGGGAACTCCTTCATGAAAGCGATCTATGATGCCGGTGTACATGAGATTTCCCGTAACGGTGTGGACGAGAAAGATGGTTTTATATGGCCTTCTTATGTGGAAGATATCATGGGGCCGGAATTATTTGATTATGGGTACGGTCCTTTCCGCTGGGTATGTTTAAGCGGTAAGCCGGAAGATTTGATTCGCACGGATCATGCGGCTATGGCGTGTATCGATCCGACTCGAAGAGGGCAGGATATGGATAATTATAATTGGATACGTGATGCGGAGAAGAACCGTTTGGTGGTGGGTACGCAAGCCCGGATCTTATATCAAGACGCTGAGGGGCGCTTGAAGATCGCCCTTGAGTTTAACCGAATGGTACGTGATGGGGAGGTAGGCCCGATTATGTTGGGACGAGACCATCATGACGTGAGCGGTACGGATTCTCCATTCCGTGAGACCTCTAATATACGGGACGGGAGCAATGTGATGGCTGATATGGCGGTGCAGTGCTTCGCCGGAAATGCCGCCCGGGGTATGAGCTTGGTCGCTCTTCATAATGGTGGAGGGGTTGGTATCGGTAAGGCGATAAACGGAGGTTTCGGTATGGTTCTCGATGGTAGTGAGCGGGTGGACGAGATACTTCGCTCTGCTATGATATGGGACGTGATGGGGGGTGTCGCTCGTCGCTCATGGGCCCGTAACCCGAATGCGATGCGTACGAGCGCTACTTTCAATGAGAACCGTGGCGAACAGTATCATATTACCCTCCCGTATATCCCGGAGAGGGCGTTTATTCATGAAATCGTACAAACATCATTAAATAAAAAGGTATGAGTACTTGGAATAAGATTATGGAATGTGTCCCTAACTTCAGTGAAGGACGGGATCTGGAGAAGATAGATAAGATCGTAGCGCCTTTCCGGGCTAAGACGGGTGTTAAACTGTTGGACTATAGTAATGATGAGGATCACAATCGCTTGGTTGTTACCGTGGTAGGGGAGCCAGTCGCTTTAAAACAAGCCGTATTGGAGGCCATTGGAGTTGCCGTTGAGCTGATCGATTTAAACAAGCATAGCGGTCAACATCCTCGAATGGGGGCCGTAGATGTTGTTCCTTTTATACCGATTCGCGGATGTACGATGGAAGAGGCGATCGCCTTGTCTAAGGAAGTAGGGGAGGAAGTGGGCGCTCGTTATGCCGTGCCGGTCTTCTTATATGAGAAATCGGCTTCCGCCCCTTACCGGGAGAATCTGGCGGCGATCCGTAAAGGAGAGTTTGAAGGGATGGCAGAGAAAATCCATCAACCGGAGTGGAAGCCTGATTTTGGTCCGGCCGAAAGACACCCGACTGCCGGCACGGTCGCTATAGGAGCCCGTATGCCTTTGGTCGCTTATAATGTGAATTTAGGAACGAACCAATTGCAGATCGCTACGGATATAGCGAAGAAAATTCGTTTCATCGGCGGAGGTTTACGCTATTGTAAAGCGATGGGGGTTGAGTTGAAGGAACGTGGTATCGTACAGGTCTCTATTAATATGACCGATTATACCCGTACAGCCTTGTACCGAGCCTTCGAGTTAGTTCGTATCGAAGCTCGCAGATATGGTGTTCCGGTGGTGGGGAGCGAGATTATCGGTTTGGTTCCTATGGAGGCGTTGATCGATACGGCCTCTTACTATTTGGGATTAGAGGACTTCTCTATGAATCAAGTATTGGAAGCCCGTATTATGGAATAGCGTATGGAGAATAGCAAGATATTAATCAGGAATGCTGCCCAGATCGTCACTTGTCACGGGGATAAGGCACGACGGGGAGCGGAGATGTCTGATTTAGGCGTTATCGAGGATGGAGCCGTAGCGATGTCTGATGGAGTTATTACGCATGTAGGACCTACGGAGGAGGTACTTCGAGACATTCATGCGGAGGATTATCTGGAGATTCGGGCGGAGAACCAAGCGGTGTTACCCGGATTCGTAGATAGCCATACGCATTTTATCTTTGGCGGTTATCGGGAGGAGGAGTTCTCTTGGCGATTGCGGGGAGATAGTTATATGTCGATCATGGAGCGTGGTGGAGGTATCGTGAATACGATGAAAGCTACCCGCGAAAGTGATTTCGATACACTATGGGACAGAGGGGAAGAACGTTTGGATGAGTTATTCTCCATGGGTGTTACCACGGTGGAGGGGAAAAGTGGTTATGGTTTGGATTTGCAAACAGAATTAGTTCAGCTTCGTGTCATGTCGGACCTGAATGAGTCTCATCCGATGGATGTCGTATCGACCTTTTTGGGAGCTCATGCTGTTCCTCCTGAATTTGCCGGTCGTACGGACGATTATGTGGATTATATGATCGAGGAAGTTCTTCCTGCCATACGAGCCGAACATACGGTTACGTTTTGTGATGTGTTTTGTGAGAAAGGCGTTTTCTCGTTAGAACAGAGTGAGCGCTTGCTTCGTGCCGCCCGTCATCATCGTTTTAAATTGAAGATGCATGCGGATGAGATCGTTCCTTTCGGAGGGGCGGAACTGGCGGCCTCCTTGAAGTGTGTAAGTGCTGATCATTTGTTACATATATCGGATACAGGCATCAAACGTCTGGCAAGAGCGGGTGTCGTGGCTACCTTACTTCCGCTGACTGCCTTTTCTTTGAATGAGCCGTATGCGCCTGCAAGGAAGATGATAGATGCCGGTTGCGCGGTGGCTTTAGCTTCCGATCTAAATCCGGGAAGTTGTTTCTCTGCCTCGATCCCGATGATGATAGCCTTGGCCTGTATCTATATGAAGATGAGCCCTGAAGAAGCGGTAACGGCATTGACCATTAATGGAGCCGCAGCTGTGGGACGTGCCTCCGAGATTGGAAGTATCAGCGTGGGAAAACGTGCGGACGTGATCTTGCTGAAATATCCGTCTTATAAGTTCCTACCTTATCATGTGGGAATGAATCTCGTGGATACCGTAATTAAGGACGGGGAACTTTATATGATGTAAGATAAGAATTGTTGAATCATTTAAATCAAAATACTATGTTAGCAGACTTGACAATTAAAGATTTTTTGGCGGAAACGGCGGGTAGTGCTCCCGTTCCCGGTGGTGGAAGTATATCTGCCTTGAATGGCGCTATAGCGGCAGCTTTGACAGAGATGGTGGCCCATCTGACTGTTGGCAAAAAGAAATATGCGGAAGTGGAAGGACAAATGAAAACGATCGCTACCGAGGCGGCTTTGATCCGTGAGCGTCTTACTGAATATATCGATAAGGACAGCGAGGCTTATGATCGTGTATTCTCCGCTTTTAAGTTGCCGAAAGAAACGCCTGACGAACAGGTGGTCCGTACGAATGCGATACAGAGCGCTACTAAAGAGGCGGCTATTGTTCCGATGAGGGTGGCGGAGGAGATCGGTTCCGTAATGGAGACGATTATCTATGTGGCTCACAAAGGTAATCAGAATGCCGTCACGGATGCTTGCGTGGCGATGATGGCTGCCCGTACTTGTGTATTGGGGGCTTTATTGAATGTCCGAATTAACTTAACGTCCATCCAAGACGAGGTGTTCGTCGGAATGATGCGGAAGAAAGCGGATGAACTGGAGGCGAACGCTATCCGTGTAGAGCAAAAGTTATTGGATTGGGTGAAGACTAAATTATAGCATATGAGCAATGTCTATTATATGGGTTCCGAGCCTCTCTCTTTTGAGGGAATCGAACGGATACTTACTCAAAATATGAAGTTGGAGCTTTCACTCGAGGTGAAGGAGCGCATCCAGCGTTGCCGGGATTACTTGGATCATAAAATCGAGCAGCAGGAGGGGCCTTTGTATGGGATTACTACCGGTTTCGGTTCCTTATGCAATAAGAATATCTCTCCGGACGAATTGAGCACCTTGCAAGAGAACTTGGTGAAAAGTCATGCCTGTAGCGTAGGGGATGAAGTAAGTCCGGTGATTGTCCGTTTGATGATGTTATTGAAAGCGCACGCCCTTTCGTTGGGGCATAGTGGCGTACAGGTGATTACCGTACAACGTATTCTGGATTTTTTCAATAATGACGTGCTTCCGATCGTGTATGATCGTGGCTCTTTAGGCGCTTCTGGTGATTTGGCGCCTCTGGCGAATTTGTTTCTGCCTCTGATCGGCGTGGGTGACGTTTATTATAAGGGCCGCAAACGGGAAGCGATCAGCGTATTGGATGAGTTCGCTTGGAAGCCTGTAAAGCTGAAGAGTAAAGAGGGGCTGGCTTTATTGAACGGTACGCAATTTATGAGCGCCAATGGCGTATTCGCCTTGATGCGTGCGTTTAGCTTGTCCAAGAAAGCGGATCTGATCGCCGCTTTATCTTTGGAGGCTTTCGATGGGCGTATCGATCCTTTTATGGATTGTATCCAGCAGATGCGTCCGCATCCCGGACAAATCGAGACCGGGGCCGCTTTTCGACGGCTATTAGAGGGAAGTGAGTTAATCGCCCGGAAAAAGGAACATGTTCAGGACCCGTATTCATTCCGTTGTATCCCTCAAGTGCATGGGGCTACGAAAGACGCTATCAATTATGTGGCGAATGTCCTGCTTACCGAAGTAAATTCCGTGACGGATAACCCGACGATCTTCCCGGAGGAGGATAAGATTATTTCCGGCGGTAATTTCCACGGTCAGCCCTTGGCGATTTCTTATGATTTCTTGGCGATTGCCTTGGCTGAGTTAGGAAATATATCGGAACGTCGTGTCGCTCAATTGATCATGGGATTGCGGGGATTGCCTGAGTTCTTGGTCGCTAATCCCGGCCTGAACTCCGGTTTCATGATCCCTCAATATGCGGCCGCTAGTATGGTAAGCCAGAATAAGATGTATTGCTATGCGGCGAGCAGCGATTCAATCGTATCCAGCAATGGGCAAGAGGATCATGTAAGTATGGGGGCGAATGCGGCGACGAAATTGTTTAAGATCATGGACAACTTGGATCATATCTTGGCGATCGAGTTGATGAATGCGGCGCAAGGAATCGAGTTCCGTCGTCCGGCTAGGACTTCCCCGGTATTGGAGAAGTTCTTGAAGGATTACCGGAAAGAGGTACCATTTATCGACGAGGATATTATCATGTACACGGAGATACATCGTACGGTGGCGTTTATTCGTAGGAAAGACTTTGTATATTAATGAATATCGTTAATAGAGGTTAGAAATCCAGCTGAATCTCCTATTCGGCTGGATTATTTTGTATTTTCGCCGTCAATCTAAACACAATCGATCTACTTTATGCAAAATGTAACAAATCCTACCGTGAAAACACACGTAGTTTGGCTGGATGTCGTACGCTTGATAGCCATGTTTACTGTTGTTTGCTGTCATTGTACAGACCCGTTTAATTTCTATCCCGGAGATTCTCCGATTATTGGGAATATTAAGTTTTGGGGAGCTGCCTATGGGGCTTTTCTTCGTCCTTGTGTACCTCTGTTCGTTATGATTACGGGAGCCTTGTTGCTACCGGTCCGGGAAGAGACTTCTATTTTCTATAAGAAAAGGATCTTGCGGGTGTTCTGGCCTTTCTTGATTTGGTCTGTTATTTATAATTTATTTCCTTGGTTTACGGGGCTGCTTGGTTTGAGGCCGGAACTTATTCTTGATTTCTTCCCTTATTCGGGAGAAGAGGTGACTCGTCAATCGTTGAGTGTGTCTTTAGGCTATATTGCCCAGATACCGTTCAATTTCTCATTGTTGGATGTACATATGTGGTATATCTATTTACTGATAGGTTTATATCTTTATTTGCCGATCTTCTCCGCTTGGGTCGAGAAAGTTTCGGATAAGGCGAAATTATGGTTTCTGGCAGGTTGGGGAGTGACTTTGTTTATTCCTTATTATCGGGAATTCGTATCTCCTTACATTTGGGGTGGATGCTCATGGAATGAATTCAGTATGCTTTATTATTTCGCCGGGTTTAACGGTTACTTGCTATTGGGGCATTATCTGCGGAATCATGATTGGTCGTTAGGAAAGATCGTTGGGATAGGCATTCCTATGTTTGTCGTAGGCTATGCCATTACTTTCTTCGGTTTCCGCTATACGACCGCTTTGCCTGCTTACACGGAGGAACAGTTAGAGTTATTCTTTTATTATTGTTCTCCCAATGTGGTGATGATGACGATTCCTATCTTCTTACTGGCGAAGAAGGTAAATGTTAAGTCGGATACGATTAAGCGAATGTTGGCGAACTTAACCATATGCGGTTTCGGTATCTATATGGTACATTATTTCTTTACGGGACCCAGTGTGCTGTTGGCGAGAGCCTTGAATATCCCATTGGGTTTACAGATTCCTGCCGCTTCTGTGGTAGCATTCGCTGTATCTTGGCTGATTGTGTTGGGTATCAGGAAGATTTGCGGTAAGAAAGCCAAGTATATTGTGGGCTGAATTTATACGTACGTTCGCATAGGCTGATACGTATATAGGCGTAGGCCCATGCGAGCGTACGTGTAGGACGATACGTATATACGTGCGAGACCACACGTATATACGTATAAATCATCTTTATTTCTTGGTTACAATCACTCGCTCTGTCGGAGCCAGATGCTCGTTGCGATAGTCTATTTGCTTGACTACATTCTCGGCCAATTCTTGGAATGCCTTTCCTGTGATCGAGTCCGGGTTCAACGCTACCGGCTTACCTTGATCTCCTCCTTCGCAGATACTTTGTACGATAGGAATCTGTCCCAGTAACGGCACGTTCAGTTCCTCAGCTAGGCGTTTACAACCTTCCTTTCCGAATATATAATATTTGTTTTCCGGTAATTCCGCAGGGGTAAACCAAGCCATATTCTCGATCAATCCTAAAACAGGGACATTCACCTTATCTCCAGTGAACATGCTGATACCCTTACGAGCGTCCGCTAAAGCAACCTCTTGCGGCGTACTTACCACCACGGCTCCGGTTATCGCTAGTGTTTGTACCATTGTCAAATGGATATCACTCGTTCCGGGAGGTAAATCGATTAAGAAATAATCAAGCTCACCCCAGTTGGCGTCGCCGATCAATTGCTTCAATGCGTTGCTAGCCATTGCTCCACGCCATAGGACTGCGTCGTTTTTATTTACGAAGAAGCCGATGGATAACATCTTGACACCATAATTTTCGGCCGGCTTGATCAGTTCCCTGCCCTCTACCTCTTCCATATAAGGGCGAGCCTCTTCTAGGTTGAACATCTTGGGTTGGGACGGCCCGAATATATCGGCATCCAGCAATCCTACCTTATATCCTTGTAAAGCCAATGCGACAGCTAGATTAGCGGCAACGGTACTTTTACCAACTCCTCCTTTACCGGAAGATACGGCGATAATATTTTTTACTTGCGGTAATAATTTATCCGGTTCCGGGCGAGCTAACTGACGGGCTTTTACCGTGATGTTTCCCTTGATATTCACCTCCGGGCTTACATAGGTTAAGATAGCTGTCTCCGCGGCTTTTACTACGGAGCGGATAAACGGATCATTTGGCTTCTCGAATAATAACGAGAAGGTGACATTCATACCATCGATACGAATGTTGTCTTCTACGAGGCCCATGGAAACGATGTCCTTTCCGGTACCCGGGTAACGAACGTTCTTCAACGCCTCAATAATCAGATTCGGATAGATTGTCATATCTGTTGATTTTTTTAAGTCATTCTTTTATTTACCGGAAGCCAAAGCGCTTCGTTTACTGCGATTAAAGCTACGATAAGGATCTAACTCTATTTCTACGTCAGGTTCCACCAATCGTTCCCTTTCCTCACAAACAAACTTGATGTATTTGATGTTTAATCCACGATCCAGCCATTGCTGCTCGTAATAGGTCTTGATGGATAAGATCTCATCCGCCAGATTGGAATGATATAGGTCGTCTGTACTGAACAATACGGGATAATGGTTCGCTTTTACCATCTCGCACGTATAGGTATACATGAAGTTACTGTCCGTTTTTAAATGGATAATACCATCTCCGGAAAGGATTTCCCGATACATTTTCATGAAACGGGTTCCGGTCAGACGCTTATTGACCTTTTTCATTTGAGGGTCCGGAAATGTGATCCAGATCTCGGCTACTTCGCCCAGAGCGAAGAAATAGGAAATCAATTCGATACTGGTACGTAGGAAAGCCACGTTATTCATCCCGGCTTCCAGCGATTCTTTCGCGCCGGTCCACATACGTGCTCCCTTGATATCGACACCAATAAAATTCTTATTTGGGAAAAGCTTTCCCAAACCTACGGTATATTCCCCTTTTCCGCATCCCAATTCCAAGACAATAGGGTGATCGTTCTTGAAAAAACGTTCATGCCACTGTCCTTTCATATCAAACCCTTTTTCTTGTAGGGCGGCGAAAGGGTATTGGAATACGTGCGGATAGCCCGCCATATCGTCAAACTTAGCTAATTTATTCTTTCCCATGTCGCGAAGATAATACTTAAAAAAATGCTTTTTACGTTTTTTCTACTGTTTTAGATAGGGGTTTTTATACGTTGGCGAGTCTTTTGAACATATAGGCTGTCAGAAGTTTTATTTGAAAGTGGAGTTGTAACGAATAAAAAAGGATATGTTGAGAGTATTTTTTAGACGCCCGATATTTAAGAATCCGAGGTTTGTCGGATTTGTTTGGTTTGCGACGGCCCTTGTCGCTTGCTTATTGAAATTACCTGTGGGAAGGACTTATAATAACTTTATGATTTATAGGGCTTCCTTTTTCCATGCGTTAGAGTTGAAAGACCTTTATATATATTATCCGAATGAATACCACGACCGGTTTTTATACGGGATCCCTTTTACGGCTATAATAGCGCCTTTCTCCCTCTTCTCTCCTTATATCGGGATGTTGCTATGGTGTCTTGCGAATAGCTTGCTGCTTTATATGGCTATCCGTAAACTCGGATTGGCGGATTGGAAACAGGCGTTTGTCATTTGGGTATGCTTGAATGAGTTATTTACGTGTGTTCTTATGCAGCAATTTAACATAGCCATAGCCGGCATGATTTTATTCTCGTTTATTTTTATTGAGCGGAAACAGGAGTTTTGGGCGGCGCTAATGATCGTTTTGGGTACGATGACTAAGATTTATGGCATTGTCGGTCTTGCTTTCCTGCTATTCTCAAAACGCCGGATCGCCTTTTTGAAAGGACTCATTTTCTGGGGCATAGTCTTGTATGTTCTTCCGATGTTATATACGTCTCCTCAATATGTGGCAAGTCAATACGTGAAATGGTATGAGGTACTTCTCGATAAGAATGTAGAGAATTTATTTACTCCTTATACAAATATCTCTTTGTTGGGGATGGTTCGTAAGATTTCGGGAGTCAATACGTATAGTGATCTCTGGTTGGTTATCCCCGGGCTACTTTTATTTATTGCTCCTTATTTTAGGATAAATCAATATGATAACCGGCGGTTCCGCATGCATTTTCTTTGCTCTACTCTTTTGTTCATGGTTCTTTTTAGCTCCGGAACAGAGAATAGCGGATATTTGGGAGCCATGATAGCCGTCTGCCTTTGGTATATAGGTACGCCTACCCGTAAGACGACTCCTGTCTTGAATACGGTACTATTCGTTTTCTGTTTTATTCTGACATCCCTTTCCCCTACAGATATATTTCCCTGTTATATCCGGAAAACGTATGTTATTCCTTATGCGTTGAAAGCACTACCTTGTGTGTTGATCTGGTTTAAGATCGTATGGGAGCAATTGACATTGGATTTTTCAGAGCCGCTTCATCGGCCGAAGACTCTCCCGGGTAAAGAGGAGGCGATCGACCTTATCTTGCCTTGTTATAACCCACAAGAAGGCTGGGAACGTTTGATGATCGAGAAACATGCGGAATTGGTGAAGATGCTTAAAGGTCGCTCACTTCGTTTTATCGTCGTGAATGACGCTTCGAAGAGAGGATTTACGAAGGATGCGGTGGGACGTCTTCTGGAGGCTCTCCCTGATACGATGATCGTAAGTTATGATACGAATAAGGGAAAAGGAGCCGCTGTTAGGGCTGGCTTGTCTCATTCCACTTCATCCATTACTTTATATACGGATTATGATTTTCCGTATGAGACGGATTCTATCTGCCGGATGGTAGAATGGTTGGAATCGGGATATGATGTCGTTATCGCCGTGCGGAATCATACTTATTATACCCATTTAAGTACTCGAAGAAAGATTATGAGTTATGCTTCCCGTATATTGAATTTTACGCTTCTAGGATTAACGCATACGGATGCTCAAGGAGGTTTGAAAGGTTTTAACCAGCGGGGAAAATCGTTCTTGGCCTCAACTCAGGTGAATCGCTTTTTATTTGATACGGAGTTTATTTATAAGGCTTCGCAGGAGTCGGATGTACTTATTAAAGACATGCCCGCTGATTTGCGGGATAACGTTCATCTTCCCAATATGCGTCGTGGAGTCCTTGCGGAAGAATTAAAGAACTTATTTTTAATCGCTTGGAGAGGGTAGGAGGATTACAGGGTTGTTAATAACCCTGTTGAAAACCCTGTGAATAACGGAAAAAGAACAAAAGAAAAAAGAGATACCTATTAATAGGTATCTCTCTCTTTTTGCTCTTCCTCTTGGACTTGAACCAAGGACCCTCTGATTAACAGTCAGATG